>Ga0268277_1000023_pt1 | contig 134177 bp, 130 predicted proteins | sample saktaG_5_FD_190132 | JGI IMG/M metagenome (GOLD analysis project Ga0268277, IMG submission 190132) | Saline water microbial communities from Sakinaw Lake, British Columbia, Canada - sak_2010_1_5_50m | ecosystem: Environmental > Aquatic > Non-marine Saline and Alkaline > Saline ... | reverse complement strand
TCGTTATAAACCCACTTTTCATTGCCCGTATTATATGGCGGATCAATATAAATACACTTGATTTTTCCATAATAAAAAGGCATCAATGCTTTTAATGCCTCCAAGTTGTCTCCCTCCAAAATTAAATTCTCGCTTTTGCCAAGCGAGTATCTTTTATTCTTCCGCAGCAACCTAAACGGCACATCCTTATCATGATTAACAATTTTCTCTTTTCCAATCCAGTTTAATGAGGGCATAAAAATTACATTTTATAAATCAATCTTTGATGATACCTTTCATGCTATCTAAAATATCCTTTATTTTGCCAATATCTTTTTTTATATCCTTAACATCACTTTTAGTTAATTTATCAACTAAAGTAGAGTAGTTAATATCCAAAACTATACCACCTCCATCTTTATCATTATCTGGATACTTGAATAATTTATTGTTTTTATCATTAAACACAAGAGATGACTTCAAAGCGCCCTGAAATAAATTTAATTGGCGATACTTCATAAGAAGTTTTTCAAGATTGTCTAAGTGTTTTTTGATTGCTTTATTATTCTTTCTTTTTCTTGTTTTATTTTTTAGTTTTTCTATTAAGTCCTGTAAATCATGTCCTTTGTCAAATTCACCACAAACATGATAAGAAATAGTTTTCATTACTATCTCTAAGGAATGTTTTAAATTAAAAAGTATGCTCAGTATTAAACCCCTATCAAATCCATCTGCCTTATTGGTTAACAAATGATCGCAACCAATATCAGATAAGGATAAAAATGAAAAAGTAAAGATATACCAATTAGTTCTTTTAGTTTCTTTTTGGTCAGGACTAGGTTTTATCTGCTTGGTATTAGATGAAGTAGCCCGAGAGTCTACATTTGACAATATTTTAGGTTTAGACATTTTTGATATTTGTTATGGGGGATACTTTAATTTCCTTAGAATCAATTAAATCACTATTAACTAAAACTTCAATTTTATATTGACCTGGATTATCAAATTTAATTCCATTAAATTGACCAACTATTCCAATATTAGTTTCTGACTGTCCTTTATTAACATTCACTTTCACTTTTGGTAAAGTAAATTTACTAATTTCAACATTTTCAGGATTAGTAATTCTAAGAACGCATTCATATTCCTCGGAAGTCGGAATTGAGATATTTGCAACAACAAAGAATTGAGGATGTTGATATGGAAATTTTATAGAATTAATATTCTCAAATATTCCTAAAATATTAAGTTTTCCAACTTGATCAAACGAAGCATAATCGCAAATGTGCAAAAAATTTAATTTTACATTTTCATTTGACATAATTTTATTTAAAAAATGTTAAATTTTTATTTCCACCCTTGCCCGATGATTTTGAACCCAACCTGTTCCTGCGGGATTTGGATCTGGCCTTGCGTTTGCTGAACCATATTTACTTGCTGTTTCCTATATTCAACAGAAATATCGTAATAATTTGAATGCTGGGAACTTTCAATATAGGCAATTTTATAATTTTTCCTATTCTGCATCACATTCGTCCCAAGCTCATTTTCCGGATCCCACATTTTGCCGAAGTCCAGTTCTTTGTTGTATTCCTCGTAGAGATCGGTCATCGCCTTTGATAATACTGCGTCCGCGAATTGAACGGTTTTGAGCTCTAAGTCCTCTTTGGCTTCTTTTCTACCGATGAAATACTGGTGAGAATATAATTTTTCAGTGAAGTAATCAACCAATTTTTCAACCTCTTCTTCTTTCATTGGCGATTTGTGGCTCTTCAAAAGCCGCTTCGCAAGAACGCGAATTAAATTGTGAATGCGATTAACATTACCGAGCGCCAAGGGATGAATCTGCGGATTTGACTCCACGAACTTCAGAAATACGCGCGATAATTCTTCGTCATTTTTAATGCCGAATTTATTTTTTGCCAAATCAAAATACGCCATTACATCTTCCACGGATATTGGAATTTTGTTTTGCGGATTTTGCGGGTCTTGCGGATTAAAGACATTGGCGGTTGAAGGGTCAATCGGCGAAATCTCCGAAAGATTGCTCATTATAATCTCATCAGCCCCGAGCGCGATCATCGTTGCCGCGCTATGCGCCTTATACGGCACTAACACTGAAAACTTATCACAATACTCGCGAATCATTGAAACTAACCGCCACGGCACCATCGTGTCTCCGCCAGCGCTATAAAGAAAGAGGTCAATATTTTTTGTCTTCTTAATAATTTGGAGTTGTTTGCTTACAAGGGGTATCACGTCCATCGCAATCCGCGCGTTAAAAGGCCCCTGTCTGTCGCTTGTTACATAGGTAATTACCCGCGAACTTCGCGACTCCTCAATTTGTTGTATAAGTTGTTTTTTGTCCATAATATTAATATTTTAACATATTTTAATAATTTGTCAAATCAATCCTTGCTCTTTAAAACTCAAAAATCTACTTTCCGTCACGATAATATGATCCAAAACATCTATGCCCATTATTTTACCGGCTTCAACCAGACGCTTTGTAATGGCCAAGTCATCTTCGGATGGTTCCGCATCGCCTGATGGATGGTTGTGGGCGACAATAATCTGCGCGGCTAAATGCCGAACTGCCGGCTCAAAGACTTCGCGAGGATGGACCAGATTGGCATTGAGAGAGCCGATTGATATAATCTCCCGTTTAATTTCCTGATTACGCGCATCAAGAAAAAAGATAACAAAATGTTCTTTTTTGTTGTCGCGGATGTCTTTTAGTTCATTCCAGACGTCTTGTGGCGACAGAAGCAGGGCTGATTGTTTATTTTTAAGCAATCGCCTGCTCAACTCAAAGCAAGCAATGATTTCGCAAGATTTTGTTTTGCCAAGTCCAAAAGTATTTTTCAAATCTTTAAAATTAGCATTGGCCAAACCATTCCCGCTAAATTTACCTAAAATTTTTCTGGCTAATTCAACAACATTTATACCCTTACTGCCAGTTCTTAAAAGAATGGCCAAAAGCTCCGAGCTTGAAAGCTTCTCGGGTCCATATTTTTCGAGTTTTTCTCGCGGCCTGTCTATTTTCGGTAAATCTTTTATTTTCATAATTTTATTTAATTAAATCATCAAAAATACATATTTCCATTATATTACCAATCCTCAGAAAAACAAGGCCTTTCAATGGCAATCAGCCAAAAGTTGTCTACTCACCCCGTCTGGGCTACATTAACCCATACGTCATCAATGTTCCATAGAATCTGCGCAAAATAACCATAAACAAAAAAATCACAAATAATTTCTGTGATTTTTTGTTTATTGATTAACTTCTTGTCATAAAGCCGCCGGCTTGAAGGCTCCACAACTTAGCGTATAGACCATCTTTTTCTTTAATAAGCTCTTCGTGTGTGCCCTTCTCCGCCAATTGCCTGTCTGCCGGCAAAGGCAGGGCGGATGCGCTGGGCATGCCCTCCTTCTCTACATGGTTCCTGGTTCGTTTATAAAAATTAGAGTATCAATAAATACTTATATTCCTGTCTTAAAACTGCGTTTATTGATTTCCTCTAACAACTTAACCGTCGCTTGAACAGACAGGTTGTCGCTTGACAGTAATACCAGCCGATCGCCGAATTGATTAAGAAGCGGAGTCAAAAATTCGTCGGCCCAAGAAGGCGAGAGCGTTAATATACCGGTAAAATCAATTTCCAGCGCTTCATCCACGCGAATCTCCCGCAATGTCGGTTGGAGCGCCTTAAATGCCTCGCTCCCCAATTGACGCGAAGTTAATGTTTTTCCAAATTTTTCTAATGTAATACGCATATAATTATTTATAGCCAAGCGAAGCGAGTGAAGCGAAAACTAATTTTCGCTTCCGAGCGAGCGCCGGCAACACAGGGCTTAATGCCCTTTATAGCTTAATAACTGCCAGACATCCCCGAAAGGATATTGCCGATCTGGTGATTAGTAATTGTTTATCGGGACTGTTTAAACGCAATTCCCCATCGCCAGTCGCAAAAAATAATGTTATCGGATTATCGCTTACAACTCTTTTGACATACTTGAGCCCATTCCCGCGTTGTTCCGGCGCGCGACCAGAAATAAACTCGGTAAAAGCAACCTTAAGGGCTTCGGTATGACTTAGAAGCTCAGGTCTGACCTGACGCAAGGTTTCTAAAACACCTAATCCCCGATCGGCTAGCACAATGACTCCCTTAGAAATATCATAACCAAAAAATATGCCCGGCATATCCGGCCACTTGCCTAAATTATGGGCAAACGAATTATCGCCGATTTCAGCGGCAATGGCCACAATCAAAGAATACAATTTTTCAAACCCGGGCTTCTGCATTAAGGCATACTCCATCTTCGTAAGTCGTCCCTGGAAAACGGCGCTCGTGGGGCAGTAGAATGTACCGGGAAACTCTGTATTGTTATAAACCCAATCAGACGCAAACCTGATAAGGTCGCTCGCAAAGATTTCCAAATCTTTTTCACGATAATATCGATGTGTTCCTCCATTTTTTTTAATAGCAACAAGCTTTCCGCTCTCATCCCAACGACGGAGGGTATTTAAAGAAACACCAAGATATTCAGAGGCCTGGCCGATTGTGAGCAATTTTTCTTCCATATAAAAATCTTATCATATTATCTAAATCTACACAAGTAGTGCCTAAATCTACCCAAAAATCTATCAATCTACACATTTATCAACATAATCGTGAAAAATAGATTAAAAACACAGATTTTCACGGTTTTGACTATAATTCTCCTCTAAAACGACTTTTTCAGAATGTATACAAAGTATAGTGGTTTGTATACATTGAACCAAGGGATGTATACAAACTTCACGGTAATGGTTTTTCTTCTTCTCCGCCAGTTGCCTACCTGCCGGCAAAGGTAGGGCTGATTCGGCGGACAAGCTGGAGGGGCAAGCCCTCTTTTAAAAATTTATTCGCCTAATTTTGCTTGACCAATAAATTCGGCGAATAATTCCACTCTTTTGCTATCGCTTGGCTGGAAAAGAAACGGTTCTACTGCCTATATTTCTAAAAGATGTTATTTTTAACACTCTTTGGAATTATTATACAGAAGATAATTTATTAAAAAACAATAGGAGCTGTAGATAAGTTTTTATTAGTAGTGGCTATTCGGATGAACCGCTTCTTATTTTATACAATATTTTTTTATTTAATTAAATCATCAAAAATAACTATTCCTATTATATCCCCAAACCACCAGAAAAACAAGGCCTTTCAAGAAAAAGTTATCTACTCACCCCGTCTGGACTCCCTTGATGGGTGCGTCATCAATGTTCCATAGAATCTGCACAAAATAACCATAAACAAAAAAATCACAAGTAATCCTGTGATTTTTTGTTTATCTTGATTAATTTCTTGTCATAAAGCCGCCAGCCTGAAGGCTCCACAACTTAGCGTATAAACCACCTTTTTCTTTAATAAGTTCTTCGTGTGTGCCCTCCTCAAAAATGCTTCCGGCCTTCATCACAATGATCCTGTCCATTTTGCGAACAGTGGAAAGGCGGTGGGCGATGACAATGACCGTCTTGTTTCTCATAAGAGTATCTAGGGCGTCTTGGATTAAACTTTCCGAATGAGAATCCAGGCTGGAAGTAGCTTCATCAAGAATTAAAATCGGGGCGTTTTTGAGAATAGCCCGGGCGATGGCAACCCGCTGTCGTTCTCCGCCTGAGAGCTTGATACCGCGTTCGCCGACATATGTATTATATTTTTGAGATAAATTTTTTATAAATTCGTCGCAATAAGCAAATTCGGCCGCTTTCATAACTTCGGCATCCGTGGCCGACGGCTTGCCATAGCGGATATTTTTCATAATCGTGCGGTGAAAAAGAAGTGGATCTTGGGGCACCAGACTAATCGCCTCTCGCAGGCTTTCCATGGTCACGTTATGAATATTCTGTCCGTCAATTGCGATCTCGCCGCTGGTCACATCATGAAACCGCAAAAGCAATCTGATAAAAGTTGTTTTTCCGGCTCCGGAAGGACCGACTAAGGCCACTTTTTCTCCGGCCTTAATCTTTATGCTTACGTTTTTCAAAACCTGGCGATCATTATTGAAAGAGAAGCTGACGTTATTAAAAGCCACTTCGCCGGCAGAAACGCGGAGGGATTGCGCCGTTGGAATATTTTTAACTTCACGTGGCAGTTTCATAATCTCCACCATTTCTCTGGCATCGGCGTAACTTTCATAAAAGTCACGGATAATGCGACTGAAGTCCCAAAGACTAGAACCAAGACTAATAACATAGAGTTGCAGCAATACGAAGGTGCCCAGGGTGACGATGCCTGTTTGCCAGTAATGAATGGCGAAGTAAAAAACAAAAAATTCTACCAGCATAATCAGGCCAGATTGAATGGCGTCAAGCCAGTTGTTAATATTCCAATTCAAAAAAGTTATCTTCTGCTGAGCGGTTGTTGCTTCTTTAAAATATTTCAATTCGTCTTGGTGGCGATTGAATACATCTATGTTATTTTGATTAGCTATGGCATCTGCCAGTGTAGCAGTCGTGTGTGAGTCCGCCTCGGCGGCTTTTACATTATAGGGCAGGCGCCAACGGGAATAGAAATAATTAACTGCCATATATACCAGGGCCCAACACAGAATAAGAATGGCTAACCCGGGCCTAATGGTCCAGACGATAATGACCGTACCGGCAATGCGGATGATGAGCGGCAGTATATCCCAAGTGATCCGATCAGCCAAATGCTCAAAGGCTCGTGCGTAGCGACTTATCCTCTGTACTAGAGCGCCGGTAAAATTATTGGTGAAAAAGTTGTATGAATGATACTGTAAAGAATCATAAGCTTGCTCGCGCAAAGTAGCCATCGATTTTGTTTCAAAATGCGCGCTGGCGAATGAACCGATACGTCCACCGAGCCATTTTAAGGCGTTGAGGGCTAAAATGATTAAAATAATATGTATGAGTTGTGGCATTAAGGCCGTTTTGACCTGAAAAGACAAAACACTCGCCACGCTACCCCCCGAAGTCAACGCGTCAAACAGACGTTTGTAATAAAGGGGAATAATTATTGCAAAAACGTTGGCGATGCCAATAGCAATAATACTGATTACCAGCGAAGACCGGTTCCGGCGTACACCTTGCCAAAGCGAACTGGCTACGTCTTTGAGGCGTATCTTTGGATAGACTATGTTAGAATGATTTGGGTATATTGTTTTCATACTAAGTTGTGTATGGATTTACGGATACTAAATATTCACCGCAGAGGTGAAAAAATTTGAACCACTCGGATCGCCCCATTCTCTTAACTATGTGGGTTTGTCCGACAATAGAAAGTTGTCCTGGCGGAGCAAAGAGATTTTAATCGCCGTGCCACCCCGAAGCCATCGGTTCGATTCTTGGAAGGGTGCTGTTTTTGATCGCTCTAAAAGCTATAGCCTGTCGGTCACTTGACTTAGCACTGACCCATTTACCCTCGGGTCGGACGTCTAAAAATAAAAATTAAACGCTGATATGCTTATGTAACAAATTTGAATTTTAAGAATGTGGCTTTCCTACAACCCCCTTACACACGATAATAGATTATTTATTGCAAGATCATTGTACAGAGATAACCACTATGAATAAACTCTTTGTTTTTACTGCTTAAAAATTTAAGATTAGGGAATTTTCTTTTTTTATATAAAGGACAGTATTCGTCAGGCTTTTTTAGCCTACCTTCAATCAATCTTCTTCCCAAACAACCGCCCCGACAGCTTTTTTTAATTGAGCAAGATAGGCAAAAAGCCGGCATCTCGTTAACGAAACGAAGGAATTCATCTTTTTGTTTCACAGAAAGGTAAACGCAAGGAGTCATTTGTTTGTTGGGATGAATTCTAACCGAGCGGCCACAGGGAGACCCACCACCGGTATTGTTAGGAAAATACCAAGATAATAATGGCTCAGAGCAACTAACAACCTTGAAATTTTTTGCTATTGTTGCCATCGCTTGCCAAAACTGCCGATAATTTAATAAATATTTATTAGTTCCAACTGGCTTATAAAGATTAATCCTTAATGTTACTCTATATTTAGAAATTAATTGCTTAAAATCTGCCAGATACTTATAATTAGTGTTCATCAAGGCCAGGACCACTGAAGTATTAATCTTCAATCTTTTACAACGAGCAATGCTATTCATGGCCATTTTAAAAAGCCCATCTCTTCCTCGCCACTTATCATGTAGCTTGGCGACTGGAAAATCAATAGAGATGTCAATATCTTTAAAATGTTTTAGAACAGCGTCAGATAAACCATCAACCGTAGTACCATTGGTAGTAAGCGCCAACTTAATGCCCTTAAACTTCAAAAAAAATATGATTTTAATTAAATCTGGCGCAAATAAGCTCTCCCCGGTACCAAAATTAATCATCTTTAGGCTAGGAAATTGTTTAACAATCTGCTTAACGTCTGCCAGATTCATCGTTCCTTGGTCAAGATTTCTAGAATAACAATGAGGACATCTTAGATTACAAGTACTGGTCAAGCCAATACCAACAGCTTCTACGCCATGTTGATCAACTATAGTATTAGCCATAGATTTAAAATTACAATTTAATGACTAATAATCTTTATAATTTTTTTAGCTAATTTAAAATCACTTAAGCTGTGCGTAACGGACAGCTTGTTTATTCTTTCAATGGTTGCCCATTGATAGGCTTCGTGCTCGTCAGATAACACAACTTTGCCGCTATTATATTGACACAAGAAACAAATAGCCTCTAGCTTGTTCTTGCCATGCTTGCCAGACCAAAAGGTTATCGGCATCAATATATCAATATCAGTTAGGCCCGTTTCTTCTCGAATTTCTCTTTTAATCGCTTCGCCCATAGTTTCACCCCGAGAAACTCTTCCTCCGGCGGGACCCCAAATTTGCGGCTCACCAACTCTTTTTAAAATCAAAAACTTGTCGCTCTTAAATATTAATGCCGATACGGCCCGATTAGTTTTCTTCTCTTTCATAATAATTTTTATTTAAATTTATTAATTATTTATAATAAACGTCCCTTAACCTTGCTAAATGGCACCTCTTTGATTCCGCCCGCCATTATTCCGCTCTTCATACTTAAAGACGACGGAGATCTTTGGTCCCTAAAAATCTCTTGATAATATTTTAATTCTAATACCAGTGATTGTAAAAAATAATTATAAATCTCATGCTCAGTTAAACTTTCTAATCTATAAACAGGAGGATAAGATCTCCCTTCATAATGTATCCAATCTTGATGAAGAATCTTTAATGAGAATTTTTCTGGCGTCTGGAATAAGTCTGTTCCGGGATAAGGCACTAGGATATGACTACAAACCTGATCTATCGTGCCGTCTTTTAAAAGATTATACATTAGTTGGTTTTGTTTTAATAGTGTTCCGGCGGTTTCCCCAGGAAGTCCTGTAATCCAATAAGATTTGATAAAGCTATCTTTGATATGTTTAATTTTCTTACATGCCTCAATCTCTTCTGAGGCAGTAATGTTTTTTCTTATGACCTTTAAGCTTTTATCATTAGTCGTCTCAATGCCAATAGAAAAAATATTGACTGATGCTTTGGTCATTTCTTGTATCAAATCTGGGGTAACATAATTGGCTTTTATATCACAGGAAAAATGAAACATGTTTTTCCTCTTCTGTAGGGCTTGAATGATTTTCTTTTGATCTGTGGTAATCCCAAGCATTGGATCAGAAATATGCAAGAGATTATATTTATTAATATATTTTTCTAAATAATCTAGCTCCGACATAAAGTGAGCCACAGATCTGGTGGTGCCACAATGACGCCAATATTTAGGTCCGGAGCAAAAAGCACAATTGTAAGTACACCCTCGAGTTGTCTCTAGATAAACATAATAATTATTAATACCGCCTGGCAATAGATGGTAAGCTGGCAACGGCAACGAACTTATCTCTATGCTATTTAATCTCTGTCGGTCTTCTGTGATAACAATATCCGTTTTTTGATTTTTATAGGCAATACCCTTAACATCTTTCAAATCAGAACCACGGCTCAAAGTAAGATACAAATCTTTTATTGTGTTGTCTCCCTCTCCCCTAACGACCACGTCAACACTGGCATCTGATAGGCAGTCTTCGGGCAAGGCGGTTACGTGAGGACCGCCCAATATGCTGATCACAGACGGCTTCTTTGTTTTGATTTTCAAAAGTAGATCTAAAATGATTGGATAGGTGTTGGTTTTTGTTGAAACTAAAACATAATCAATAGTATCAATAATATGCAGGCATTCTTGTAGGTATTCGGGGTTGGCATCGCTATTAATGTAAAAAATTTTTGCTCCACATTGCTCTAAAATAGAGGCAATAACAAGAAGTCCGCGAGTATAGCTCTGAGCGGGGCCACTGACAATGCCGACTTGACGGAAAAAGATATCCTGACTTTTAGAGCGATAATTCTGAATTCTGGCATTATAATCTGTAAATAGATCTGTGGGGAAAACCGGACCGGTCGGAATATCAACAATTAAAATATTCTTCATATATTGAATTATAAGGATAATTTATTAATACCATATTTAGCCGAACTACGTAAGGGTAGTTTTTCTTTTTTGGCCCCCATGGCGCTTAAAAATTTATCCTGCATTGAAATGCTTGGAATAAAAATATTAAAACGTTTATTGATAAATCTTTGACGAAGCGAAAATTGATAAAAACTTTTCAATCCCCAAGAAACAATGTCCTCCATAAGAACACACCTAATAACATCCCTGCCATCGAGCTTCCCCTTTTTTAAAAAACCATCTAGCGGACATCCCCCACCACAAATGCCAAGGGCAAGACATGAACGACATTTATTGTTAAACAATGGCGATGTTAAAAACCATTTTTTCCTGATGTTTCGCTTAAAATGATTCGTTGAAAACTCTAAGTCAAAAAACGAATCCATCCCTATCGCCCCCTCACAAACACCGACTCTTTTGTCGGGAAGCGCCACTATTCTTCCACCGCAAGCCGGGCAATCGTTGATTTTAATTTCTTCCTTAAAAACTAAATTTAATTTTCTCATTATATGCTCAATATACAGACCATGACTATTATAATACAATAGCTTTTGAGCAATAATTCTAGCCAAATGATTTTTATCAGCACCCTTAATGAGGGCATTGACATCATCTCCGTGAGGTAAATTCATCCCAATATTAATTGGCTTTAACTGATTTTTAATATAAGTTAGCGTTCGATCTAATTTATTATAATTGTGCTGACCAATCGTACAAGAAATACCCACCAGACACTTATTCCTCTTGTAAATTTTATATCCCCTTAAAACATCAGTAAATGTACCATTTCCATCGGCATATTTTCTAAAATAATTATGAATCGGTCCTGGGCCATCTAAGGAAATAATAATATAAACCCCATGCTTGGCCAGCGCCTTAGCCCATTTATCGTTAACTAACGTGCCATTGGTTATTAAAGTAAAATCAAAATTTTTATTAATTTTGTTTTTATATTTTAATTTAATATATTCAACGCACTTTAAGATTACATCGGGACTAACCATTGGCTCGCCCCCATAAAAAACTACACCCTGTGGCCGAGTAGCTTGGCGAAAAAAATAATCTATCATCTGCTTAGCCGTAGCAAAACTCATAATAGAAGAACCCTGATGACTGCCATGACAGTATTGACGACAATATTCGCAACGGAAATTGCATACCTCAGAGACTATCAAGTATAATTGAGATAAATCATGATGACGCTCCTTTTTCAAAAAATCAATAAGTCGTTGCTCGTGTCGATAGTCTTGAACAAAAAATCTATGCTTTTTCAATAATTGGACAGTCTGATGATCAAAAAATTCTAATTTTTTATTGCCACCGCTAATATTGAGGTATGCTTTTTTAGAAGTCAAACTGTTATATAAACAATAAATATTCTTTTCAACCTGTATTGCGTGCACATACTTCGATAAAGTCATAATATGATTATATTATTTAACGATGTTCGGCGTATATTGGAAATCAAGAGGATTAGAATAAACTTTAATCTTGCCATAAATTTTACGTCTATCTACTACTGTAGGAATTAAAAAATAATTATTTTTTAAACTTTTTCTAATAGTAATTATTCTGAGAAGATCCCAGATCAACCAAGTTAAAAATCTATGACTTATATGGCAGGTATCACTATCTGGATGTTTAATGTTTTTAAATTTACGATAAGAATTATACGGGCATCCACCCCCACAAACACAAACAGCAGAACAGGCTAAACAATGTGCCAAATTAACAGGTGAATGATTCTTTAAATACTGACCAATGAAACTCTTTAGTGGTGGTTTGTTCAAAACATTCACCCTAGAGGTAGAGGCAAAGGCCATACATGGAGCCAATGAACCATTGGGTAAAACCATTATCCGCCGGCCTGTTCCGGTGCAGCCCTTCAACCTTGGTAATTTCTCAACAAATGGCTTCACGCGATTATCCATAACATATTTGACCAAATAAGTACCATATTCGCGCGCTGTTTTAAAGGCTGAGATTAATGCCGGAGCTAATTCTGAGCCAGAAACTACATAGGGATTATTGTCAACTTCATAGTTAATCATTATGTTCGTAGCCAAAGTTTTGGCTTTAAAATTTTTACTAAAAAACTTAATAATCTGTGGTAAATGACGATAGTTATGACGACCAAGAGTAAGTGTTAATCCTAATGGAAATCTTAATTTTTCCAAAATTTTATAATTATTCTTAACGATGTCAAACGTTGACAGATTAACCTTGGTCACCCTGACGCTATTATGAATTGCTTTGAACCCATCTAAAGTAATAGCGGGATAAATATTATATTTTTTTAAAAATTCCCCAATATGCTCAGTTAGTAAGGTGCCATTCGTACATAAAATAATACGAGCTCGTTTATAGCCAGAATGTTTTTTAATTAAAGCCGCTTCTTTGTCTCGAAGATAGCAAACCATAAACTGAAGAATGGGCCAATTAATTAATGGCTCTCCGCCATATAACACCATTTCTTTGTCGCCATTTTTATCAACATATTTCAAAAAATAATCTATCGATTTCTTTGCTATATTGCGATCCATGTCCAATGACTTACTTAATTGAAGATTTTCCACTAAAGCATTGCTGATACAATATTTACAGGCTAAATTACACCGATAACTTAAACTGACATACAATGTCTTAATCTTATTAGATTTCTCTAAGCTCCGACGATAATCTTTGATAATATTTTGATCGGCATAATTATCTTTAACCAGCATTCCTAGGACAATTAGCTTTTTAATGAATTTTTTTAGGATTTTTCTCCGCTTTGGCGAAGAAATAAAAAAATCGTTAATATTAGTATAACGATTGTTAGAAAACTTATTCAAAATAATATTACCAAGTTCTTTTTTGCAGAAGATGATGTTTAAATTTAAAGAATGATAAAAAGCCATCGCCCCGCCCTGTTTATAGGTGAAAAGGAAGTTGGATTTCTTATAAAACATATAAATGTATGTTTAAAAGTTAAGGGGGTGTGTTTTATTTTCCTTCGTCCTACACGCCCCCTTTTAATACATTCCTTCTTAAAACTTCAACCAGCTCTTCGACAGTAGTCTTATCATGAATTTGGAGAATCACGTCTACCATTGGGCTTTCAGCCAAATCCTTGATCTCGTCAACAGATTGCCGAAGCCTTGCTTCAATAAAAGCCGCATCATGGCCCCTGACAGACAAGCGCTGAGACAGTATCGTTTCGTCGGCCGGCAATAAGGCTACAGTCAGCAAATCATCGCCATATTCTTTCTGCCACTCTGTAAGCTCTTGATGAAAGGCTTCAACGATCAAAATCTTGCCTGATCGAACCATATTTCTAGCCAATTGATGGCTAAAGGCAAAAAGGTTATTGCCGAATACTCTGACATCATTTAAGGCGATGTGCCCAGTCTTAATCAGACGAACAAATTCCATCAAGCTGACAAAAAAATACTCACGACCATCTGTTTCATAGATTCTCTTTGGCCGAGTTGTATAGGCCGGCAATCGGGCAACAGTAGGCTCAATTCTGGTAAGTTGATCAATCAAAGTGGTTTTACCAATACCAGATGGACCACATAACAAGATATACTGGATGTTTTTCAAGAGCCCTCCTTGATTTAATATTAATTATAGCATTAAAGCTGAATTTGTCAATACCAAAAAAGCCCCACATGAAGGCTCTTTTTATTAATCCAAGCGACAAAATCCTGGCCACCTGGGTCGCCCCATTCTCATAGGTACTCGGGTTTGCGCGATAAAATTTTTTCTGGCGACGGCACATTAGTAATCGAACCCTCTCGGTAGCCCTGGCGTCATAGGTTCGAACCCTGGAGGGGTGCGATTTTGCACCGCCTTAAAAGGCTAGGCCTGTCGGTCACTTGACTTGTCACTAGTTGGTACCCCACCACCGTCTGAGACGTGAGAACAGCAATCAGCATAAGGGTTCTTTGACGACTTGTCCGGGGCCAAACTGATGCCTCTCGGTCTAGCTCATACTTTGAGCTGGTTAGAAAAAATACACACTAGGTTTGATCCCAATAAATAAATTTTAAATAATATTTTTTAATTTGTCTAAATCTTCAATAAAGAAATCGGGTCCTTCTGCTAATAATTTTTCTTTTGATTGATATCCCCATGAAACCGCGACGGTTATTGTTTTGGCCCTTTTGCCAGCCTTGATATCATGGACCATGTCTCCGACATAAGCAGTTTCAATTGATTTGAATTCATTTTTCTTCATAATCTCTAAGATAGCCTCAACCTTGTCGTATATACTTCCATTAACATCTATGAATAATTGTTGAAGCCCGTAGTTACGAATTTCCTTATTTAATTTTTCCTCAGGATGCGTGCTTAACAGGGCAGCTTTAACGCCTTTATTTTTTAAAAATTCTAAAATATCTTTAGCTCGCGGAAATAGTTTTGGCTCACCAACAGAATTAATCTCCGGCAAATACAATTTATCTACCTCGTCCTTGGTAACGTCCTTCTTAAACTTATGATAAAATTTCATATATGGAAGAATAAATTCTTCTTTAAATTCTTCCAACGTCAAAATTTTTAATCCCAATTTTTTAAAAACCCGCATCGTTGCAGTGTAAACAGGGATTAAATCGTCGCTTAGCGTCCCAGACCAATCAAAAATAATATTTTTTATCATTAGATAATAACTAAATCTTCATCTTTAATTATTTTCTTTAATTCTAATAATTTATTAACAATATCAGGAATGTCAGCAATTTTTGGTTCGAAATTAATTAATTTGTCCAGTATTACCCATTGAAAATCAGAATATTCACCATTTAAGACGATATCTCCTTCGATGTGGCGGGCATAAAAATGCGGTAAAACCATAAAATCCCCGCTTTTCTTTACAAAAAGATGATTAATTGTAAAAAGTGGGTAAATTTCAATTTTAAACTTTTCTCCAACTTCTTCGTTCTTCTCCCTTTGTAAGCCGGCGACAAAAGATCCGTCCAGGGTTTCCATTTTTCCACCTATAAAAGAATAAACCCCGTCATAATCGTTCTCGCCCTTTCTTTTGCACAATAAAACGCTGTTCATGTCTTTAGAAAAAACAACTATTTTCTGACAATATTGAAAATTATATTTATCCATAATAAATTATGCATTTAATGATTAAATCTTCATGGGCTGCCCGGTTCTAGATTTATCCCTATAAATTGTAATACCTTTCAAGTTTAAGTCCATGGCCATTAATAAAATATCTTTTATCTCGTCAACCGATGTCGTTTGCGAAATATTAACAGTTTTTGAGATTGATTCATCAACGAACTTTTGTATGGCAGAGATCATTAACAGCTGATTTTTCGGAGATATTTTCAACATATCCATAAAGGATGGTTCTATGGACTGAGAAGCTTTGACAATAAGGCTAGACCTGCCCGTCGGAGGCAGCGCAACGGTCGCACAATTTCTAATTCCGTGTTTTTTCACTTCTTTTTCTAGTTCCAACCAATCATTCTTTGAGACGGTTTGTGTCGCTTGTTCAGAAAGCCTTCTAATAATACTGTCATCTGTTGCATACTTGGATTTTTTAAAGTCACCAAAGGGACCCCTCTCCATGGCCAGTTTAAGCGAAACTCTCTTCGAAACATAATTTATAAAGCTAAATACATTTTTAGCTAATTCTATGGCCTCGGAGCTGTCATAACTAATTTTAAGTTTATCTAATAAATCGGCAAAACCACAGACGCCAAGACCAATTTTTCTTTTCCTCTTGGTTATATCTTTGCTTGTGTCGCTTTCATATCGAACAATATTATAATCCACTACATCGTCAAGAAACCTCACCACCAATTCAATCGCCTGTTTTAATCCCTCATAATCAATTTGACCGGCTTCAACAAATTGCCCGAGATTAAGATAAGAAAATTGACATGTCTCGCCTTCAACCAGGCCCACCTCTCCGCAGGGTGCCAGTGATTTATATTCTCCGGCACTGGGTACTTGATTGTCTCTATTTAATCGATCGACAAAAGACAGTCCTGGTTCACCGCTGGTATATATTGACCTGGCAATTTGATCCAATATTTCCGCCGAGGGAATTGACTTGCCGTCCTCCAGAATAATGGGCTCCCCTTGTTTAATTTTTCTGATATTGTCGTCATCAAGATTGACGGAAAAATTAAATACCCAAGGATGATCTGTGTGGCCGTTTTTAATTTCAATAAAATTCATTATCTGGGGGTGCGTAACAGACAGTGACCCCATGTTGCCCACCGGCCTAAGCTGTTTGTCGCTCTTTTGGCCATCAACCCCAACCTGATTTAAGTATTGAATAACCTTGATCGGATCGTCTATGTCATCAAAATTAAATCCCGTACCCATTCCGCTGTTATGAAAACCGTCTACAATCGCCCTTACTTTAGATAAGTCGCCCTTCAAATCAACAGAAGGAACGGCGCAAGCCGACAGTGGTGCGTCCTTCATTCTTCCGGCATTCATTAAAATCGGCGTACTGGGAATAAACCTTTTATCTTTTAAAAGCCGCAGAATTCCATCTTTAAGCCGGTCAACAGATTCTTTGTCTGAATGAATTGCTTCGGCCTCAGCCACGGCGTCTACCACCCGCTGAAATATGCTTAAAATATCTTCACCTTTTTCGGCAATACCAAATTGAAATAATTTATCTTCACCAATAAACCCATCTGTTTGTGTATTGCCAGAGTTGTTTGTTTCAAAATGTTTTAATGACATATAATTCAAAAAGTATTTATAAACTTATTTAACGCATACTCATCTATATTTTAGCCCATAAACCAAGAAGGTCAAGTTCAATGCCGAGCTTAATACCAGGAATTATGCCAAATACATTCTTAAGGAAGGGACACTGCTTGAAAAAAGAGAATTGCTAACCTGCCTGCAAAGCAAACTAATACTAAAAGATAAAAAGATTGAGCTGGAATAACTAAAACAAAAGATTGCCAGAAAATTCTGGTAATCTTTTGTTTGTCTTGAATCAAGAAACATCGGTTCGAGCCCTGGAGGGGTGCTATTTTCCACCGCCTTAAAAGGCTAGGCCTGTCGGTCACTTGACTTGTCACTAGTTGGTACCCCCGCTGGGAATCGAACCCAAATCAATAGCTTAAAAGGCTACTGCTCTACCACTGAGCTACGGGGGCCCCTCACCCAGAAATTTTAATTCTGAGCCAAAAAATATTAATGAAATATAATTATAAATCAAATAACTTACTTTGCGTATCTAATATATTCTTTCAATAAACGAATTAGTAATTTTTTAAAATTTCTGGGTGAGGGGCTACGGGGGCAACAAATAATTCAAAAATCAAAAGGCAAAAATCAAAATTACAAATCAAAATTAAAAAGTATTCTTAAAAATTATTAGTAATTCGCTAAAAATTCGTAATTAGTAGAAATCGACTAATTGCCACTATAGTTAGCACAATTACAGCTCTGGGACAAAATTAAAAAATCGCAACTCCATCTCCAAACAAGACGCGAGAGACTAAAAGCCTAAAAATTTTTCTGATGATGAATTGCGCTTTAGCTCATAATCACCGTTCATCTTCGGAATCAAAATAAAATTTCGACCCAGGCGATCCTCAAAGTTCAGCTTGGTTAGACTGCGATGGCATGATTGAAACATGGACTGTGATTCATCGCCACTCAAGACATAGGCCAGATGTTCTATCCCCAGCGCGCCATCATCATCGTAGAACACGTTATAGCCGTGAATATTTTTTTGATGTTGAGACATAATAGGGGAAAAAATGTGTAAACAAATCCTTGTTAATTATGTTATAACAGTATAGAATAAAGACAATAATTTGGCAAGCCCCGAAGTAGAAATTCGACGCTTCTTTAATAATAATGCGCTTAATGCTAGTAATTATAAAGAACAAGATTAGTTTATCTAATAGCCGTTTACTAGGCAATAAGTCGAAGCAAAGGCATTGTCGAATTTCACTACGGGACAAGGGGCCGAATGGGCCAGCCTCGCCTAGCGAGTCTAGGCGGGCCGCAGCCCTGAGCCATGTCGAATGAGGAAATTTACATGAAAAATAATTTGGAAAAATTACCACCGCAAAACCTTGAGGCCGAAGAGGCCTTGCTTGGGTCTCTATTAATTGATAAAGATGCCATCATTAAAGTGGCCGATATTATTGTTCCTGATGATTTTTATAAAGATATTCATCGCATTATTTACGAAACCATGCTGGAAGTTTTTGAGCATCGTGAACCCATTGATATTTTAAGTATTTCTAACCGCCTGGAAGAAAAGGGTCAGCTGGATTTAATCGGCGGCCGCAGTTATCTCGTAGAGTTATCTAATGCGGTGCCGAGCGCCACTCATGTCGAATCATACGCCCAGATTACTCAACGCAAGGCAACGTTGCGCAATCTCATTAATTCCTGCAGTGACATCACTAGAATGGCTTATGACGAGGCAGAAGCGGTAGATAAAATTTTGGATCGCGCCGAACAAAAATTATTCGGAGTGTCTCAAAGATTTTTAAAACAAAATTTTACTCCCATTCAAGATGTGCTTGGCGATGCTTTTACTCGCATTGAAGAAATTCATAAAAGCGGCGGCAAGCTGCGCGGTATTCCAACCGGTTTTTCTGATTTGGATTCGGCTTTGGGCGGATTACAGCCATCTGATCTCTTAATTCTCGCTGCCCGACCCTCAATAGGTAAAAGCGCCCTGGCCATTGATATTGCCCGACAGGTGGCGGTGCTGCACAAAATTCCTGTTGGTATTTTCAGTTTAGAAATGTCTCGCGAACAAATCGTGGATCGCATGATTTGCTCTCAAGCCAACATCAATTTATGGAAAATGCGCACTGGCGCTTTGTCTAAAAATGACGAAGCTTCTTTCTCTAAAATCGGCGAATCAATTAATATCTTATCAGAAGCGCCAATTTTTATTGACGACTCACCGATGGCCAACGTGATGGAGATTCGCACCAAGGCCCGCCGTCTTCAAGCTGAGCATGGTTTAGGGCTACTTATTATTGATTATTTACAACTAATGGACGGTGGCGATGCCAGTAGCGATAATCGCGTCCAGGAAGTATCAATCATCTCTCGCTCGCTTAAAGCCATTGCCCGCGAACTGCACATTCCGGTGATTGCCTTATCACAATTATCCCGCGCCACTGAAGCTAGAACACCGGCCATACCTAAACTCTCTGACTTGCGCGAAAGCGGCAGCTTGGAGCAAGATAGCGATGTGGTATTATTTATTTATCGCAAATCCATGGATCGGGGCATTAAATTTTGTCCGCCCGAAGAACATGGGGTCGCCGAAATCCATGTCGCCAAGCATCGCCATGGCCCAGCCGGCGTCACGGTTAAATTATTCTTTGATGATCATACGGCTAGCTTTAAAAACCTGCAAATAGGTTCTGGTGAAAATTTTAACTATGATACTGATGGTCCTGCCCAAGAATCTCCAACCGAACCATTTTAATTACCTCCTACTAATTACAAATCTTCTATTCACCCCGTTAGATAATTTAAAATTATTAGCAGGGATACTATTATTTAAATATCTATATTCAATAATCCTTGAATGCTCGCCAAATTGATATCTAACGGGGCGGGTATACAAATAAAGAACTAAGCACCAAATCCGAAATCACAAATCCCAAATAAGCACCAAGCTCAAAATTATAACAAATTTTATTGTCAAGCGAAACGAGTGAAGCGAAAACTAGTTTTCGCTTCCGATCCGCCAGCTGGCGGAGCCGGCAACACAGGGCTTAATGCCCTTTATCCCTTCGTTCTAAAATTTTAACAATTTCTGTCATGTATCCTAAAAATATCCAAGACCTTATCAATGAATTTGCGGAGTTTCCGTCAATTGGGCCAAAAACCGCTGAACGGTTTATTTTTTATTTAATGAAAAAATCGCCTCAGCAATTGGAAAAATTAACCATGATGATTAAAGATTTAAAACATTTATCATTGTGTCCGCTATGCGGTAATTTTACGGAAAAAATGGTTTGCCCTATCTGCGCCAATAAAAACCGCGATCATTCTATTGTTTGCGTGGTCGCCGATCCGCAAGATTTAATGGCGATTGAGAAGACACATGACTTTAACGGTGTTTATCATTTATTGGGCGGCACCATTAGCACCACGCAAAATGTCGGGCCAGATAATTTACGGGTTCAACAATTGTTACAACGTATTGGCAAATCGGTAATTAAAGTTAAAGAAATTATTTTAGCTCTTAATCCAGATCTGGAGGGAGAAACGACATCGCTGTATTTAATCAGTCTATTAAAACCACTCAAAATAAAAATATCGCGCTTAGCGCGCGGCCTGCCAATGGGCAGTGACTTAGAGTATGCTGACGAAATTACCTTATCCAACGCCATCAAGCGCCGCGAAGTGATTGAGTAAAATCAATTAGAATTATATGATAAAACGAGCCGACAAGGCTCGTTTTTATTCTATTTTCCCCGCCTGCCCTGCCTGCCGGCAGGCAGGCAAAGCCGCCCCATAGATATAAAGTTTAAAAACAAAATTATTTTTGCTTATGTGTTAGAATTAACTCCAAGGAGGCATCCGCCAACTGGCGGAGGCGGGCAGGTAAATTCTATTTTCTTAAATCAAATGCCCACGCCCCACAATTAGTTTCAAGCAATTGGGAATGACCTCGATTATAAGGGGCAATTTTAAAATTCGTTCATTGTCAACCTGGGCCATAATTTCCCGATCACCCAAAACATGAAATTGAATTTTTCTGATATAAAACAGGCTATCTTTCTGTTCAATCTTCTTAAATAATGGAAAGGTCACCCGTGGCCTCTTGCTAAAGATCACCTCTAGCAGGCCGTCTTTAGCCAAGCTGGCCCGTTTTTCTAGGGTAATATCAGGCTCGCTTAAAGTAAAATTCAGCCAGTCTAAATTAGTAATTTTAATACTTTTAATGCTGCCCGAAGGAATAATTTGATAAAGATCATCGCATTTAATACTCACCTTGGCGCTGTCAATTTGTATGGAATTCAAAAAATACTGACCGTTAATGCGGCCTAAATCAATTTTTTGCACCCGTCGACCAGAAACCACATCGCAAGCCTCAACGCTCTTGGGAATGTCCAAGATATCAGCCAGTGTTGATTCGCCTACGGGAATGAACCCTAGAGCGACTTCGGTTCCCGCCAGGGCTATGGCTGATTCAGAAAATAATTTATCACTGCCAATAACCACCACAGTATCAATCTCATCGCGCAAGTTGTCCTTAATCACCTCTCGCGCATTTTTAAGAATAGTCAATCTAATGGTTCGGCCATTTATTCCCAAGTCTGTCGATCGTGTTTCAATTTGATCAATGGTCTTGCGATACTTCTGCTCAACCAAAAATGAATCGTATAAATATAAATACATTCCCCTTAAATTTAAGAATTAATTAAATACAGGGGGCTAAACCATTAAGCCTTTTTCTCTTCCGGTATAACATCCTCGGTGCGACCAATGGCGCAGCGACCGTTAAAAATAGCGCCTGCCTCAATAGATAAAATTTGACATTCTAGGTCACCTTTTATTTTGGCCGTCTTGGTTAGGGCCACGCGATCTTGAGCCTTAATGTTGCCCTTAATCGCGCCGGCTAAACTGGCATTTTTGGCGGTCATATCGCCATTAATGAAGGCGCCTTCTTCTAAATACAAACCGCTCTCGGTATCAAGGGTTCCCGATAACTCGCCCTTTAAGACCACATCGCCAATAGCCATAAACTTGCCTTCGACTTTTACACCCGCGCCGATAACAGTTTGGGTGTCTTCTGGTTTAAACTTGTGTTCTTTTTCTTGAGCCATAAAAGTTAAAACAAAAAATTAAATTACCAATTAAACCCGGTTAGAAAGTTTGATGTTTCTCAAAAAGAGCGCCAAAGAATGACCAATGGTTTAAATTGATAAAGCTTTATTATTATCGCAAGCCTTTGAAGTCTTGTCGAAACAAAAGCTCTATCAAACTGTTCTAACTGGGTAAATTAAAATTGATAGTCCAATTATAATAAAACCCCCTTAAAATGTCAAATAATAAGGTGCATTATCTGGGGATGAAAATTTATGCTCAAACCAAGGCATGCTCACCCAATAATTGACAATTCCAAAAATAACTGATACTATATATCGTGACAGTATTTAAATGTTTAAAATAAAAACGCATATGAATGAAAATAAAAATCAGAATCAGGGTCAGAAAACTAACCCAAATTATGTTAAACATGATTTGCGGAAGTTGCTTCTGGTGATCTTAATTATCGTCGTTCTATTAATCGTAGTCAAGATTATAGACCTGAAAACTAATTTCTTACTCAACCTGACCGACTATATCGTTATCAAAAAATAATCCCGCTGCCGCCTCCTACCAATTACGAATATAAAACGAATTACTAATAATTTTTAATGTCTTAATGTTTAAACATTGAATCATTAAGTCATTCATTAAAAATTAAAAATTAAGCATTTCTTTCGCGCCCCCCTTGCCATTAGTCATTATTATTTATTTTGTCATTTGTTTTTTGTAATTAGTAATTTGTACTTTGTAATTAGTTTTTGAGCCCCCTTAGCCCCTCACCTAGAAATCCCATTATGTTCTATGTTTATGTTCTAAAAAGCAAAAAAGATGGTAAAACGTATATCGGTTATAACAATGATTTAAAGCGTAGGTTAAACGAACATAATAATCTAGAAAGTAAATCGACAAAAAACAGGGCTCCATTTGAATTAATATACTACGAATCATATAAATCAAAATCTGATGCCAAATATCGCGAAACCAATTTAAAGCGTTTTGCTCAAGCATTTTCACAACTCAAACGAAGAATTAAAAACAGTTTAACCTAGGGATTTTCTAGGTGAGGGGCCCCCGTAGTTCAATGGTCCGACCCAAGTCGGACTCCGACTAATGGTCGAAGATACCTGCCCGCCATGGCCCAAGCCCTCATAGTTCAACGGACAGAACCCCGCACTAAAGCCAAGTTAAGTGCGAGGGCAAGCAAGAGACTTTTACCCCGCAAAATGCTCCCGTAGTTCAATGGACAGAACGAGAGACTCCTAAGCTCTAGATACAGGTTCGATTCCTGTCGGGAGCATGATAAAAAGCATTTATGCGGGGCCTAAGCCCTAGATAGAGGTTCAATTCCTCTTGGGGGCATGGGCGATGGTCCGACCCAAATCGGACTCCGACGAGTGGTCGGAGCAGGCGGGGAACGAGAGGCTCCTACCGCGCCCGCCAAATCCGCCAGCTGGCGGATTGGCGCTGCGGGCGGGAGCTCTAGATACAGGTCCGACCCGCCTCGCCCCGACGAGTTGAGGCGAGTCGTGGCGGGTTCCTGTCGGGGGCATATTAATAGAAATAGCGGGCCTATAGCCCCTCACCCAGGAATTTTGAAAAATTAATTAATTCGCTTATTCAAAAAATACCTTAGACAAATAAAATAGCTTCTTTAATTTACGATATATTATATTAATATTTTCAGCTAAGAATTAAAATTTCTGGGTGAGGGGGCCTATAGGTAAGTGGCATACCGGGTCATTTTCACCCCGTTAGAAATGATTGCGGGCTCATAGTAAAACGGTATTACGCGGCATTCGCATTGCCGAGTTCCGGGTTCGATTCCCGGTGAGTCCATAAATTTCTAACGGGGCAAGTTGACCAGTCGCCAGTTCGATTCTGGCTAGGTCCACCAGATGACTTAGAATAAAATATGAAAACTATCTATTTTCTCACCAACAATCAAGGTAAATTTAATGAAATTAAGAATTTTTTAGCTGATAAAAAAATTGAAATTCAGCAGATTAAGATTGATCTAGATGAAATCCAGAGCGTTGATCCCAAAAAAATTATTGCCCATAAAGTAAAAGAGGCCTTAAAACATGGCCTCAAAAATTTCTTTCTGGAAGATACTTCTCTTTACATTAATGGCATGGGTAACTTACCCGGACCGCTCATTAAATGGTTTTTGTCAGAATTAAAAAATCCGGGACTGGCTCGCTTGGCCAATAAAATGGGTAATGGCCAGGCTCACGCCGAAACCATTATCGCCTTTGCTAAAAATAAACAGCAAATCTATTATTTTTCGGGCCTGACGCGGGGTAAAATGGTAGCGCCGCGTGGCACTAATGATTTTGGCTGGGGTCCTGCTTTTCAACCCAACGGCGCCAACAAAACCTTCGGCCAGATGACTACCGCGGAAAAGCAAAAATGGAGCATGCGCATCAAGGCCTTCAAAAAATTCAAAAAATTTATCCAAAAATAAATCTATACTCGATACCGCCTCATAGATAAAGCATTTAATACCACGCTAACCGAAGAAAAGGCCATGGCCACAGCGGCAATCATCGGACTCAATAGCCACCCAGTAATCGGATACAAAACGCCCGCCGCCAAAGGAATGCCGATAATGTTATAAAAGAAAGCCCAGAAAAGATTTTGATGTAATACTTATTACAATCTTATCTTTCTTAATCGTAAAGAATTAAGAACCACAGATATTGAACTGAAGGCCATGGCTCCAGCCGCAATAATAGGCCCGAGCATTGTGGCCAAAATTCCAAAGGCAGCTACCGGGATGACAATTACGTTGTAGAAAAATGCCCAAAAAAGATTTTGGCGAATTGTCCTAAAAGTTGCTTTGCTTAATTTAATAGCATTAACCAAAGCCATTAAATCGCCTCTAACTAAAGTAATTTCACCCGCCTCAATAGCAATGTCAGTTCCTGTCCCGATTGCCAATCCGACATCGGCTTGGGTTAGAGCCGGCGCATCGTTTATCCCATCTCCCACCATTGCCACTTTTACTCGGCCATCTTCTTGCAACCTTTTTATTACATTAACTTTTTCCTCCGGCAGAACTTCGGCAATCACTTCATCTATCCCCGCTGTTTTAGCAATGGCTTTTGCTGTTCTTTCATTATCTCCTGTTAACATAATTGTTTTAAGCCCCATTTTATGAAGGATTTCAATTGCTTCTTTTGTTTCGGTTTTTAAAGTATCGGCAACAGCTATCGCACCCAATACCTTATTTTCTTCAGCTACAAACATAACGGTTTTCCCTTCTTCCTGCAGTTTTCCCACTACTTCTTTGACAAAAGAGACATTGATATTATTTTCTTCCAACAATTCTTTTCTTCCAACCAGAACTCTTTTCCCGTTAATTTCAGCAATAATTCCTTTGCCGAATAATGCCTTGAAATTTTCGGCTTTTAAAATTTCGATTGATTTTTCTTTGGCTCTGGCAACAATTGATTTTCCCAAAGGATGTTCAGACCCTACTTCTACTGAGGCAGCTTTTTGCAGAAGAGCATCTTCTTTTAAACCCTCCTCAAAAACTTTAATATCTGTTACGTCTGGAGCCCCTTTTGTCAGAGTACCTGTTTTATCTAAGACAATTATTTTTGTTTTGCCCATTAACTCAATCGCCTCTCCCCGTCTGATAAGAATTCCTTGTTTTGCTCCTCTGCCGATCCCGACAGTTAAAGCAGTAGGCGTTGCCAATCCTAAAGCGCAAGGACAGGCAATAATTAAAACCGTAATTGTCGCTACTATCGCCACAAACCAATTCCCCAAAATCAGCCAGCCAATAGCGGTCAATAAAGCAATTATTAAAACTGCCGGCACAAAATAAGAAGTTACTTTGTCGGCAAATTCCTGAATAGGAATGCGGGATTTCTGGGCTTCTTCAACTAATTTAACAACTTGAGCAAAAAAAGTGTCTTTGCCAATTTTTGTTGCTTGAATTTTCAACAACCCTTCTTGATTAACAGTAGCCCCAATCACTTCATCGTCCCTTCTTTTTTCCACCGGCAAAGATTCGCCAGTTGCCATTGATTCGTCAATTGACGACTGACCCTCTATTATTTTCCCATCAGTGGGAATTTTTTCTCCAGGCCTGACAATCATAATATCCCCTACTTTTAATTCCTCAATTGGAATTTCTCTTTCTTCTCCATCCACTAAAATTTTAGCCGTCTTTGCTCCTAATTTTAAAAGTTCCCTGAGGGCTTCAGAAGTTTTCCCCCTTGCCCGCGCTTCCAAATATCTTCCCAATAGCTGAAAGGCCATAATAAAGGCGGCAACTTCAAAAAAGACCGGCACCTCAACGAAAAAACTCGCCACCCCAAAGAAAAAAGCAGCCGAAGTGCCAATTGAAATTAAAACATCCATATTGGCATAGAGCCGGTGGATAGCTTTAACCGCAGAAAGGTGGGCTTGAAAACCAGTTACATAAACAACAATAAAAGCAAGGGAGGCCTCCAGTATAGATTGCAAAAAATGGGAATCAATTCCCGGAATTTTTAGTCCAAAAAGAGGTTTTTCAAGATACATTGCTACCATTGTAAACATCAGAGGAACGCTTAAAACCAACGCCCAAACCGCCCTAAACTTTGCCTGCTGAATATTTTTTTGCTCTTCAATTTCCTCCTCGCTTATTCCTCTGACAATTTTATAGCCAAGTTTTTCAACAATAATTTTCAAATCATTTTCCGAAACCGACTCTTCTGCTTCAACAAACATCTGAGAGGTGCCGAAATTGACATTAACCGAATGAACGCCCGGGTGTTTTTTTACCTGCGCCTCAATGTTTCTGGCGCAAGAAGCGCAATGCATGCCTGAAATTTTTAAAATTATTTTTTCCATATTTTTTATTTAATTTATTAATTTAATAAATAGTTTTAAAACAAATCTGAAACCTGCCCTAAATCGACTTGTTTAATAATAATTTGACCATTTTCTACTTCCAAATTTGGATTGATAGGGCCCGGATTGCAACCGCCTTTTTCAGTGGCGATTTTTTCTATTGGATAGCGGTTGCCGCAATTGTTGCAAACTATTTCGTCTCCTTCCTGACGAAATCCTTTGTAGGTTTTAAAACAGACGGCGCAAGCATTGGCAGCAGCCCTATAAATTCCATTTTTATCTTTTACTACAAAAAAATAGATTATTTTGCTATCAGGAAGTGCAACGTTGTAAAAACGGGCTTGATTATCATTAAAAATTGAACTATCTAATTTAATTTCCCCATTTCCCAAAGTTAAATTTTCGCCTTTTTCTCCTAAAAATTTAATTCCTGGTAAATTGTCAGATAAGGCTTCTTTTTTATTTTGCTGACTTGTTTCTTTTTGATCGGGTGATTTGAAAAATTTAATCGTCAAAAAACCTCCAGCAAAAATTATAAGAATTAAAATGATTAAAAATGTTTTATTCATATTTTTTTATCCATTATTACTGATAAGTTAATTTTATCTTCCGCCGCAACCGCATCTTCCGTTTATACCGCAACTTCCGCCCGAATTCTCCGCGCCCGATGGAGTAAACAAATTTCCATTGCCATTTGAGATATTATTTTGAGACGCCGCACCGCCCACTTTATCTATAACTTCTATAATCCCCGAAACCATTCCCATCCAACAACTAAATTTATACTTACCCGGTTTTTCGGGAGTAAATTCCTTAACGCTGGTTTGGCCTGGAGTCAAGGGGATTTCTCCCTCAAATAAACTTCTTGAAATAATGGCATTGGTGCAACCGCTGGTTCCTTTGTCGGTAATTTCCCACCTTACCGGTATTCCAACTTTTACTTTAAGATAACTTGGTGAATAACCGCGAGAAGAAGCATCCATTTTTAAGATTTGTTTGCCATTAACAATTAGAGGCAATCCTTCTTCGTTTTGAAGCGAGTTATTTTTTGCGGTGTTGGATAGCCGGCCAGAATTAATACCTAAATCACTTAAACTGGAAATTCCTAAAACATTTAGTTGAAAATTTATATTGTAGAGAGCGAAAAATAAAACCAAAATTCCAGCCACTTTTAAGAATCTGGTGGATAGATGTGGCTTTTGAGAAAATTTAACACTGGATAAACCAATGGTTAAAAGCATTGGCAGGGTTCCCAATGCAAATAAAATCATGATTAGACCCCCTTGAACTGCGCTGCCAGATATTAAGGCGAGTCCTTGGGCTGTTATGGTAAAACCGCAGGGCAGGAAAAAAGTAAATGCGCCCATTAAAAACGGCATATAGCGGCCTTTAAAGTTAGATTCATTGGCAATAAATCTCGTAACAAATTTTGGCGTTGTAAATTGAAATTTCCTAAACGCTTTGAAACCAAACATCTGAAAAGCCAAAAAAATCATCATTACAGAAACAGCGATGACTAAAATCGGTCCAAAATTTAAGGAAAAATTTAGTTTACTGCCGATGACTCCCAACGCCGATCCTAAAATGCCGTAAGAAATAAGCCTGCCAGCATTAAAAATTAAGTGGGGTTGAATTTTCTTCCAAGCAGAGTCAGTATCCGAATATAATTCGCCCCATTGTTTTGACATAGAAAGAATTATCCCACCAACTAAAGCCGCGCAACTGGAAATGCCGGCCATAACTCCGAACACAAAAAACATTGGTAAAGACGATTTTGAGCCAACATTTATTAACCCTGATAATCCTAATTTATTTAATCCGATAAACCCGATAATAATTAATAATCCTATGCCAAGAGTAATAAAAAATTCATTCAGCTTAAAACCGTTTATCATTTCTTGTGGTTTGTCGAAAAAAATATAACCCTCTTTTTTAAAAATCTCGTTCAATCTTTCGAGAATTGGCCTTTCGCCGTCATACTCAATCAACGCCTCACCCTTAGCCATTGAGGCTTCAACAGATTTTATGTTCCCCAATTCTAATAATTTCTTTTCAATGAGAATCTCGCAAGAAGCGCAATGCATTCCTCTGACGTAATAAGTATGCTCTTTTATATTTTTAGCCATACGATTTAAATTAATATTTGTTTAGACATAATAATTAAAAATTATGGCTAGTCTTAAAAATTGTCAGTAACTCTTTAATCATTTTTTTCCTGGCCTTCTCGTCATTACCCTTAATAACCGCGGTCACACAGGTATTAAAGTGATTTTCTAAAATCATATCATTAACCTTTTTGATCGCTGCCATTACAGCAATGTTTTGTTTAATTACTTCAATACAATAAACATCTTTCTCGACCATAGCGCGAACGCCTTCCAGATGACCCCTTAGATAGTTCATGCGATTTAAAACCTGTTTTTTGATAGTGATTCTCATAATTTTAATAATTATTATTTATACCCACCCCCAGGGGGTTTATTTATTATAGACCATAAATAAAAACAGGCAATGCCTGCCTGTGGATAACTTATATATTTCAATAATTTTAATTTAATGCTTTCTCTGCCGCCTCGCGATAAGAACAATAATCGCAATCAGAGCTGGCAACCGGCACCTTGTCCTCCATCAAACATTTATGCAAATCAACAATCGCGCCATCTACCCATTTATCATTGCCCTGATAAGGAATAATCTTGACATTAAATTCTAATTTACCGTCAAAGGCTTTCACGTCAGTGCGCCCATTTACATAAACAAAATAACCAACGTCAGAAACCTTAAAACCATTTTGTCGCAACAACCATTGATACATCTCCATTTGTCGTTTATAACTCATTTGCCAATCAGCGTCCAAGCTAACTTCTTCATTTTTGCTGGTAGCCTTATAATCAACTACCATTAGCTCACCATCTGGACTGCGCCACACATCATCAATGGCCCCGGTAATAATTAAATTAGTTTTGGGATGTAAATATTGCACGCCCTTAAAATTTTCCCGCCAAATAGCCAAATCCTTGTGATTAAAGGGAATGGCATCAATACCGTAGGCCTTCATTAAGGGATGAGTGGTTTTATTGGTGCGGTGAATATCAAATTCTTTTTTTAATAATGTGTCCACGGCCGAATTTAAAGAAAAGGGAAATCCAGGTGGACGGCCCACGCCCAGTCTTCGGTCTAAATAAAAACAGCGTGGGCAATCCAAAAATAGCTCAATCTTAGAACGACTGACCTTGAATGGTTCGCGACTGGTCGGATCAAAAATATTCCGACTACGTTTTCCTTTATAATATTGTGACATAATTCGCTTAATCTACTCTGGTTATGTGCGCACCGAGTTTAACCAATCTCTCTTCTATTTTTTCATAACCACGATCAATGACCTCGGCCTGATTAATGGTGGTCTGCCCGGTGGCAATTAAGCCAGCGATAATTAAGGTCGCCCCAGCGCGCAAGTCTAAGCTTTTAATATCTTGACCATAAAGCGGCGTGGGGCCAGTAATAATAACGCGGTGCGGATCGGCGATAATGGCATTGGCGCCCATTTTAGCCAGTTCATTAACATAGCCCATACGTCCCTCAAAAAGCGGATCTTGGATTAAACTCGTGCCCTGACATTGAGTAGCCAGAACGCCAAACGGCGACTGTAAATCAGTGGGAAATCCCGGATAAGGCATGGTTTGTAATTTAAAGGCCCTGAGATCGGCTGACGGCAGAACTTGTAAATAGTCCGGGCCGACTTCAAAATTAACGCCGACTTGTTTTAATTTTAATAAAATAATCTCTAGGTGTTCGGGAATAATATGCTTAATTTTAATTTCTCCGCGAGTCGCCGCGGCCATCACAGCAAGGGTTCCAACTTCAATCTGATCGGGAATGATGGTGTGCTCTGCTCCATGCAGCTCTTTAACGCCGTCAATCATCAAAGTATGGGTTCCGATGCCAGCAATTTTTGCCCCCATCTTATTCAAGAAATTACATAAATCTTGCACGTGCGGTTCGGCAGCGGCCAATTTAATGACCGTCCGGCCCTCGGCCAACGAAGCAGCCATTAATACATTTTCAGTTGCCGTAACTGAGAATTCTGGTAGAATAATAACCGCACCCCTTAGACGCTCGGCGCGTATGCCGTAAAAGCGATCTTTCTTCTCTATCTTCGCGCCCAATTGTTCTAAGGCATAAATATGGGTATCGAGCGGGCGATTGCCGATAATACAACCGCCCGGTTCCGGCAAGTCCACCTTGCCGAAACGAGCCAAAAGCGGCCCCATAAATAAAACCGATGAGCGAATTCGCCGCACCGCCTTTTCTTCCAGCTGCCTTGGATTGATATCTTGATTAGAAATCTTTAAAGTATGTTCATCTAAATAATCAACTTGTCCTCCCAGGCTTTTTATAATTTCTAAGACAGATCGCACATCAGAAATATTAGGAATATTTCTTAATACGCAATCCTTTTTGGTTAATAGGGTGGCGGTTAAAATTGGCGTGGCGGCATTTTTCATGCCCATCGCTTCAATTTCTCCTTTTAAATGATGACCGCCTTCAATGATAAATTGAGCCATATGAATTTTCGTTATAGATTATTAATCATTATACCACTATTTATTATTTTTGTCATTGCCGCGCCGGCCTTAATTTTATACGGCGAGGGGTACCGTTATGATTGGCAAAATAAGCGACTAGGCCGAACTGGCAACTTTTTTATTGATTCCTCGCCTCGCGAAGCCACGATTTTGTTAAATAACCAATCGCTCAAGGGCCCCTGGTACCAAAAATGGTTCATTCATAAGAAAATTTTGGGCATGCCGGACATTCAAGGCGCCACCCCAACCGTTATTAACAACCTTTTGCCCAATAAATATGATATCACTATTAAAAAGACTGGCTATCGACCTTGGCATAAAATTTTAGAAATTAAGCCCCAAACGACCACCAACACTGGTCGGGTTAATCTTTTTTTAGAAAAATTTAATCCGCGATTAATCACCAAAGATCCAATTATTTTTCTATCGCCGATTGACAATGGCCGCCAGGCCGTTTATGCGACCTATCAATCGACCACTAAAATCTCCACTATTAAATTGTTAAAAACCGATCCCAACGTCTCCTTGGCTGAAGATGTGGCTCAAATACCGGGGAAGATATCCGACATTCAAAAGACAAACAATAATTTAATTATTAAAACTGCCGGTAATTTTTATCTCCTTAATCTTTCTTATCCCAAGGATGTTTTTTTAATTAATACACTGGTGAGCGGCGTACAAAAAATACTCTTGGCCAACAATACAATCTACGCTCAAGCCGGAAATAAAATATACGCGGTTGATGTTAATAATAAAAAAATTTCTTTAATCTTTGATTTGAATCAGATTTATGCTAAAAAATTTATATTGCAAGACTGGATAATAAAAAACGCCTATCTCCTAATTGTTAAAGAATCTTCTCGGGACTCATGGCTAGAGAAAATAAACATCGCCTCTGATGTCAAAAAATATAATTTACAGTCAGTTGTCTTTAGTTTGGCGCTGCCAAATGAAGGTTTTAAAATTAACTCCGAGCAGATAAACGATGATTTAGTGGTCCTTAATAATGCTCAGAAAATGATTGTTGCTGATACTACCCAAAAAACCAATTATTTGATTTATAACAACAATACCAACAATATCGTCGTGCGACAAAATGAGAAAGATGTCTTATTGGCCAATGATTTTGAAGTCTATCTGATCTCTCTAATAAAAAATACCAACGATATTTGGAAAGCTAATGCCGTGCTCCTAAATCGTGGCAGTGAAAAAATTAAAAAAATTATTTGGTCAACTAACAATAGTTATTGTTTAAGTATCAGCAATCTCAACATTGATGTCGTTGAATTGGATGACCGCGGCGGCCGTAATATCTATAACCTCTTAACGGCTGATTCTATACAAAATGTTTGGTTTGGCGCGAGCCCCGATTATTTATATTTGTTCGGTCAAATTAATCAACAAAGCGGTATTTGGCGAATAAAAATACAGTAACGTTATTCGCGATGACGCTGCGCCAAAAAATTAGCTGTTCTTAGTAGCGAGTCAAACGTGCCGGCATCAGACCAAAAACCCTTCACCATTTCGTAGGTCATGCTTTGTTGAGCAATATAAAAATTATTTAGATCAGTAATTTCTAACTCTCCCCTGCCGGAGGGTTTTAATTTTTTAATCAACTCCCAGACCTGGCTGTCATACATATAAAGGCCAGTTACCGCGTAATTAGATTTTGGGACTTGAGGCTTTTCTTCAATATTAATCACCCGACCTCCCTTAACCTCCGCCACACCAAATCTTTGAGGGTCCGCCACTTCTTTTAAAAATATTTTCGCCCCGGATTTTTGCTGTTCAAAACTTTGCGCATATGGAGCGATATTATCTTCAAAAACATTATCGCCTAGAATTACTGCAATTTTATCTCGACCGGCGAACCCCTCGGCTAAACCCAATGCCTCGGCAATACCGCCAGCGCTTTCTTGATAAGCGTAATGAATTTCTTTGGCTCCGAATTCACGACCATTTCCTAATAATTTCAGAAAGTCTCCCGGATTATTACCGCCGGCGACAATCATAATATCGTTGATGCCAGCCCGCGTTAATGTTTGGATGGGATAATAAATCATCGGTTTGTCATAAACCGGCAAGCAATGTTTATTAGTAACCTTGGTACAGGGTAACATCCGAGTACCGTTACCACCCGCGAGAATGATACCTTTCATAGAATCGCTAATCTATACAAATTAAACACAAATGACACGAATATTTAAGATAAATAACTTTTAAGAGCCCGTTGCCAGCTTCTTAATGGTGGTAGCTTAGTATTTAATAAAATCACGTATTTGGGCCTCTTGGCCGGCAAGCGATATTCTTTGGTACGGCAGGGGGAGATTTTTGATTCATTTTTAGAGAAACGAATAATTGATTTAGCAAATTTATACCAGGTGGTCGCTCCCGAATTCGTAATATGATAAACGCCATTTGATAATTTTTTCTCGATCATTGCCTTAACCGCCTGAGCCAAGTCATAACTATAAGTTGGGCACCCCCATTGATCATTTACCACTTTAATTTCATTTTCTATTTTAGCCAACCGCAAAATAGTATCCACAAAATTTTTATGCTGGTGCGGCCGCGCTTTGGGGCCGAAAAGCCAGGCGGTGCGAATTAAATAATATCTTAATCCCCTATTCTTTAATTTTAAAATTTCTTTTTCGCCGCCCAATTTTGACAGACCGTAAAAATTGATTGGTTTAATTGGTTGATCTTTTTCATAATAACCGCCCTTTTTATGACCAGAGAATACGTAATCAGTGCTAAAATGGACGAATGTCGCGTTTAATTTCAAACAGGTTCGCGCCAAATAGCCCACCGCCTGGCTGTTAATTTTTCTGGCCACAATTTTGTTCTTTTCGGCGCCGTCAACGTCAGTATAAGCCGCGGCATTAATTAATATATCTGGCTTAATTTTACTAATTTTAGAAAAACCTTGTTTTGGTTTGGTAATATCTAAATTTCCAATATCCCAGCCAATCGGATGATATTTTTTAAAAACAACCATTAAATCATGGCCGAGCATTCCTTTGCATCCTAAAATTAATATCTTCATGTATATACTTATTACTACTAATAGTATCTAAATCTCTAATCATACGAATAATACCCTAATAGTACGAATAAGAATTCTTGGTGATTAGAGTAATTAGAGACCTGCCCGCCTCCGCCAGTTGGCGGATGCCTTCCTAGAGTTAATTCTATACAAGAAGTAAGAGATAATTTTGTTTTTAAACTTTATGTCCATGGGGCGGCGATGGCCCGCCTAGACTCGGCGAGGCTGGCAGGCGGGTAAAATTAGTATGATTAGCGATTGTCACAGCTATCATCTGTTTTGGGTTTTCCAATCAAAACCAATTTTGGGGTCATCAAAGGCAATTCTCTGCTCGTCAGGATTACCGGGGTCATAGAGTTCAGTAGTATGATAAAGCAAGCCCGCGCTTTCGCCGCCCAATACTCGATAGCCATGGACTACTCCGGGTGGAATGGCTAAAACGCTGCGATTATTGTTACCAAGATAGAAAACATTAGTTTCGCCCTTGGTGGGAGAATCTTCGCGCAAATCATATAATACCACCTGCGCCGACCCGCTCACCACAAACCAAAGATCCCATTGCTTTTTATGCCAATGAAAGGCCTTGATCACGCCCGGGTAGGTCTCGGTATAATTGGTCTGCTTAATCTCTTTAAAAAAATCATCATCAAATCTTAAAACCTCGGTCAGCCAACCGCGGTCATCTAAATTAACATTTAATTTTTTTGTTTTTACGTCTTTAATCATAAATTTGAACCTACGAATTATCAGCCCAAGGCCTGAGCCCTAGGCTCATCAGCCTCGGGATGGCGAATTAGAAACCTGCCTACCGCCTGCCTGACGGTAGGCAGGGCAGGCAGGCGAATTACGAATAATTTTAGAACAACCTACGAATTATCCCGCCACTCCTATGCCTTCTTAATTTTTTCACGATCGTGAAAAAATTAAGACAAAGTTTTTTGGCGGTTTAATATGCCCTTTATTTAAAACTCCAAAATTTATTAAGGATAAACCTTACAACCCAAACAATCGCGGCCGCTATGGCCTTGCCCAATAAATCAAAAAATCCTAATCGGCCAACCAAAAGAAAAAATAATGCTTGGTAAAGGACGAGGCCGCCCAGCACGACGACCCAAAATTTCAAGTATTGAGCAATTGTATTGGATTGATAACTGCGAAAAGTCCAATTTTTATTCCAAACAAAATTTACCGTCGCAGCCAAACAAACTGACAAAAAATTAGCCCAAGCAAGGTGGCTGGCCCAAAACGGGAAAAACCTGGTTAAAACAACGTAAATCAAAAAATCCAAGATCGTACAAACACCACCGGCAATAGAAAATTTAATAAATTGTTTAATCCAGGGACGTTGATTCAACCAACTGTTTTTCCGACACTTATTAATTAATGAATTATAAAGGGTATTAAACCTCAAGGCAAGCCCTGAACTCCCGTTTCGCAGCAAGCTGCCAAGCTGCGAGGTATTAAACCCTTTGTTGCCGGCGCTCGCTCGGAAGCGAAAACAAGCTTTCGCTTCACTCGCCTCGCTTGGCAATAAATATTTGCCATGATGCATATACTTATTACTACTAATTTAGCTCGTTCGCGGACTCACTCGCTCACTAATCATACGAATAATATCTATCTCTAGTCTTACGAATACTATCGCGAATTACTACCTGCCTGCCGGCAGGCAGGCTAATAATATTAGTATTATTAGAGATAAAATTAGTATGATTAGTAATTCTCACGTTAAGGCTATTGTGTGTTTTTAATAACTGCCAAATTGACTCCGCCTAAAAACTTTCGATCATAGGCTAAAAATGACCCCTGATTAATTCCCAAATAATCAAATATGCTTACTTGGGGCGGTAATCCGCGGCCAACGCTAGTAATGATTTCAGCCGTTCCGTCATCGTTTAGATCACCCACGGCCAGCGTAACGCCGTTAAAATAATTATGGTCATAGGCTAAAAACTGAGTTTGTAAAAATCCAAAATAGTCAAAAACTCTTAGATAAGGACTGGCGCCCGAAGCAATGCCCACCACTATCTCTAATTTGCCATCACCGTTCACATCGCCTACTGCTAAATTAACTCCGCCCCGAAATTTATCTAAAAATGCGAACCACTGCACCTCCAGGTCGCCATGAGCATTAAAAATTCTAATGTGCGGACCGCCGCCAGCGCCGGCCCCGGTAACAATTTCGTTATTACCATCGCTATTTAAATCGCCACAGGCCAATTTAACTTCTCCCCGAAAAGATTTTCCGTAAGCCAGAAAACTATTTTTAAAATTACCCTCGCCGTTAAAAATATAAACCATTGGATCGTGAGCGCCATTAGTAGAAACAATAATTTCTGCCGCGCCATCGCCATCTAAATCGCAACTGCTAACATTTAATCCCCGACGATAATTTTTTAAGGCCGTAAATTGTCCCTTTAAATTACCCGCCAAATCAAAAATTTTAACCAGTGAATCGTGGTTGCTCATTGGAACAGTGATTATTTCTTGCTGACCGTCGCCATCAGTGTCGCCGGTCGCCGCCCTAACCCCACCCCCAAAATTAGACGCATAAGCCATAAAACCGCCCACTGGCAGACCATTAGATTTCATTATCCTGATATGGGGGCCGCCGCCAGGTCCAGCTGCGGTAACGATATAACTGGTCTGAGGAGATTGTACTAACTGCGAGTAGGCATAGCTAACCGCTCGATAGGTGTTTAATCTTCCTTTGCCTAATTCTCCGCGCCAATCTAGATTTAATGAATCAATATCGTCTGTCTTTGATAATATAATGTCTCTCACCTGCTGATTGCTTAATAACGGATTTAATGACTTTAATAGGGCGGCTGTCGCCGAGACCAAGGGCGCGGCCACTGAGGTGCCCGACCAATAACCACCATAATAATTTTGATAATCGGGCAGAGAGGCGTTGCGCGCCAACAGTCCATAGATTCTACTGCCCGGCGCGGTGATGTCCACACAGGTTGAACCATAGTTAGAAAAACTAGTCTTGCGATCTTGTTGATCGGTGGCGGCCACGCCAATAATATAATTATCTGGATCATTGGCATCAAGACAAATTGGATAAGAGGGATTGATGTCTAAATTTTCGGTCTGCCCGGTTGCCTCATTGCCCGCCGCAGCCACAATAATTATTCCCGACTTCCATGCCTCTTTCAGAGATTGAGCCAGGAATTCGCTTCGATTGGTCCCCACAAAACTTAAATTAATTATCTTGGCTCCATTATTTTTAGCGTAATTAACCGCCTTAATCACTGCGTCAACTGAGCCGTTGCCCTGACTATTTAAAACCCGCAAGGGCATTATTTTTACATTCCAAGCTAAGCCGGCCATGCCCTGATTGTTGTTGGCCGTAGCGGCAACAATTCCGGAGACTATCGTGCCATGATTAATCGCTCCGACTACATACGTTTCATCAAATTTGGGGCGTGGATTCGGGGTGTCGCGTATAAAATCCCAACCATAATAATCATCTATATAGCCATTTTTATCATCGTCAACGCCATTGCCGGGTATCTCACGGGGATTGGTCCAGATATTATCCTTTAAATCAGGATGATCAATGTCTACGCCCGTATCCAAAATGGCCACCACTGCGTTTTCCGAACCGCCCCGGACAATATCCCAGGCCTGCGGCGCGCTAACCTTGTCAAAATTCCATTGTTCAATATAAAAAGGATCATTAGGAACATAACTGGCGTGAAATGAATAATTGGGCTCCGCCAAATCCACGTTTGGTATTTTTTGGACCAATTTTTGCATGGCTAAGATATCAGCAGATTCGGGATAGGTAACCTTATAAATTCTGTCATTATTTTTCAATTTAATTAATAATTCGTGCGTTTCGTCAACTGAAACATTGGATGATTGCGCTTGAGCCGATAATGGTATAACCGAAATAAGGCCATATGAAAATAATGAGCCAGTAAGGATAAAGTAGACGATTTTGGTGGTAATAAATCTCATTTTAAATACGTAAAAATTAATTTTCAATGATTAATTTTTCCGCGACATGCCCTTCGGGCTGCGCGGATCCGCTCACGAAGACGAGCGGACAATTTTTAATAAATGACTTAATGATTAAATGTTTAAACATTAAGATATTAGAAATTCATTACCTGCCCGCCCTGCCTACCGGCAGGCAGGCTATTGCCTCCTTGGAGTTAATTATTAAACAAAGAGCAGGAAATTATTTTATTTTCAAATTTTTATCTCCATGGGGCGGCTTTGGCAGGTGGGGGATTTGGGATTTTGGATTTGGTGCTTGGTTCCTTATTCGCAGTTCGCGCGATTAGCATATTGTTCGCAAATTCGCATTATCTTATTTCAATTTATTTAAGATAAAGAGCTTTATTTTTATTTTGCTCTTCTAACGTTCGGCTAAAAATGGTTTTTCCGTCAGGCGTGGAAAGAAAAAACCAATACTGATTGCCGATCGGATTAATCGCCGCTTCAATGGAGGATAGGCCGGGATTATCAATTGGTCCGGGGGGAAGACCGCGATTAAGATAAGTATTATAAGGTGATTGTGTGCGCGTTTCGGCAATTGTATGGCTAACTTTATTATCGTTCAGAATATAGCTGAGCGAGGCGTCAGACTGTAATGGCATACCCACCTCTATTCTACGCCAAAAAATATCTGCTACTAATTGACGGTCATAATCGATTTTCACCTCTTTCTCAATTAAGCTGGCCATAGTGACTACTTGAAAGAGATTTTTCTTCTGATTTTTAATCTCGGTTTTGAGGGCCGGAGTAATTTTATGATCAAAATTATCTAACATTTTGGCAATTATGTCTTTTGCGGTGGCGTCTTTATAAACTTTATAGGTGTCTGGGAATAAAAAACCTTCAAGCGTAGCTTTGGCGGGTAAATCGTTTAGCCAAACATATTGCTCTTTAAGGTCTGCTGGGACGGTTTTGACGGCCGTCAAAAAATCATTTTTTTCAATCAAGCCCTGGGCAACCAAATAGACGTCAATATCTGCGCTCGTCCATCCTTCAATAATAGTAATATTAATTTGCGCCAGCCCTGGCTGACTAATTAAATTCCTAACAATCTGGAGTAAATCCATATTGGGGCTCAAAGAATAATTACCGGGCCAAAATTTATTACGAGCATTAATTAAAAAAACTATAACTTGAAATGATTTATCGCTTTTAATCAAGCCGGCCTCTTTCAGTTTGGCGGCAATGTCTTTTACGCCATCGCCCTTGGCTATCACAAGGGTTTGCGGACTAAAATCTTTAACCTTGGGCGCCATAGCCTGCCAATTAAAGTAAAACAAAATAACAATTAAAACAAAAATCAGGTAGCCGATTATGATCGCCTTACTGGGCATATAATAATGACATTAATTAAATCTTAGGCTGTCTTGGTTTTAAACATATTTCTCTGGCGAAACTCTTCTTGCTTGCCCTTATTCCATTGCTGTACGGGCCGCAGATAACCAACGATGCGCGAATAAACTTCAGACGGTTTGTTACAAGTGGGACAATTAAAATGCTCGCCCGCCAGATATCCATGATCGGAACAAATACTGAAGGTCGGCGTAAAAGTAATGTAGGGTAAGTGGAAATTTTCAAAAATCCGCTTAACTAATTTCTTGCAAGCGTTGCCGTCCACTAATCTTTCGCCCAACCAAATATGGAAAACCGTGCCGCCCGTGTATTTCGCCTGCAAATCATCTTGAAGCCGCAAGGCCTCAAACAGATCGCCGGTAAAAGTAACGGGCAATTGACTGGAATTGGTATAATATGCTTCTTTTTCGCCGGCGGTAATAATGTCCGGATAAAGCGCCTTGTCTTTTTGAGCCAGCCGATAAGAAGTTCCTTCGGCCGGGGTGCTTTCTAAATTGTAAATATTACCAGTCTCGCCCTGATATTGCACTAACCGATGCCGCATAAAATCCAGCACCTTGCCGGCAAAAATCCGACCCTCCTTGGAGGCGATATCTTTGCCCATAAAATTTAACAAGGCCTCATTCATTCCTATTAGTCCAATCGTCGCAAAGTGGTTGGACCAATAACTGCCGCGAATTTTTTTAATGCCGGCCAAATAATTTTTGGAGTATGGATAAAGCCCCTTCTCCATAAAATTCTCCAAGGCCTTTCTTTTGATCTCCAGGCTCTCCTTGGCTAAATCCATCAGGTGCCCCAATCGAGCGAAAAACTCCTTCTCGCTTTTAGATAAATAACCGATGCGGGGCAAATTAATGGTCACCACGCCCATGCTGCCGGTTAAAGGATTGGCGCCGAATAAACCGCCGCCGCGTTTATATAATTCGCGATTGTCCAAGCGCAGACGGCAGCACATAGCGCGCACATCTTCCGGCTTCATATCCGATTGGATAAAATTGCTGAAATAATTAATGCCATATTTAGCAGTCGCCTCCCACATCGGCTCCAGGGCCGGATTGTTCCAATCAAAATCAGGACCGATGCTAATGGTGGGAATGGGGAAAGTAAAGACTCGATTTTTGGCGTCACCCTCAATCATGCCTTCAAAAAGAGCCTTGTTTAATATATCCATTTCTTCTTGAAAATCGCCATAGGTTTCTTTCTGCGGCTGACCGCCAATAATAATCGGCGTATTTTTAAGCGTTGACGGCACTTTAACGTCTAAACTAATATTGGTAAAGGGCGTTTGAAAACCGACCCGAGTGGGCACGGCGCCATTAAACAAAAATTCTTGAATGGCCTGTTTAACCTCCTTATAATTCAGATGGTCATGGCGAATAAACGGCGCGAGCAATGTGTCAAAAGAAGAAATAGCCTGGGCGCCGGCCGCCTCGCCCTGCAAGGTGTAGAAAAAATTTACCAATTGCCCCAGAGCGGTTCCCAGATGTTTGGCTGGCTTGGATTCAACTTTGCCACTAACTCCGCCGAATCCTTTAATCAGCAAATCATATAAATCCCAGCCCATGCAATAGGGACCAAGGCAATCTAAATTATGCAAATGAAAATCTCCGCTTTTATTGGCCTCGCGAATTTCCTTAGGATAAACCCGGTCTAACCAATATTGCTTAATCAACCCGGTGACGGCGTAATGATTTAATCCCTGGAGAGAATAAGCCATATTAGCATTTTCGTGAACCTCCCAATCAATTTCATCTAAATACTGATCCAGGGCTGAACCAGTCTCCTGGACTACTAAATTAGTTTCGCGAATTTTACGCCTTTGTTCGCGATATAAAATATAAGACTTGGCTATTTCCACTCTATCGCTCAAAATTAAAACCTCCTCCACGATGTCTTGAATATCTTCAACGTCAGGAACTCTTTTTTTATAACGCCTGTCCAAAAGTTCTACTACTCGATTAGAAAGCTTTTTAGAAAGTTTGCCGTCCTCTCCCTCTACTGCGGTGATGGCGCGATAAATAGCATTAGTAATGCGATTTCGGTCAAATGGCACAAGACGGCCATCACGCTTTTTAATCTGAGTTAGTTTGATCTTTTTGGTTTTAGGCATAAGAAAAATTCTCTTAGATCCATCTTTCGGCTTTGAACAAAAGATGGATTAAATTATTTTATTAAAATTAAAACTTAATATCTCAATTAAAAAATAATATCATTAAATTATTTAGCCGAGCCGGCAAGGCCCATATAAATCAATCCTGTCTGATTGGGGTCTGTTAATAATACGCTCGGGGTTCTCTTGCTGGGCAATGGCCTGGTTTGCCATTTATTGCCGCCGTCAAAAGAACGATAAAAGGTGTTGTTGGCGGTATAGTAAATCTCGTTAAGATTTTTAGGGTTGAATCCCAAGGCCGTAATTTTAACGCGGCCGGCCGGAGACAATAGCTTATAATCAGTCCAAGAAGCGCCGCCATTGTCCGACCTTAGAATGCCATAGCTGGTTAATATGACCAGCCCATCGTCTTTGGAGGGGTTTAATAACACCAAGTCAACCTGCTTGGCGCCGGGATAATTCTTGAGAGAATCGCTTATATTAAGCCAATTCATTCCCCCATTGCCCGACCGCCAAAACCCTTGATTGTCGGTATTAATATAAATAATATTATTATTACCAGGATTAAAAATGATTTGTTTAATTTTGGCCTTAAAAGTATAAAACGTAGACCAATTAAGTCCGCCATCAGTACTGCGAATCAGCCGGCCGTCAGATAAGCCCAATAAAATATTTTTATTGTTGGCCGGATCAATGGCCAACGAAGTAATCTCGGTCGTGGGCAGGGCCTCTAAATAAATATTTTGCCAAGTGTGGCAGCAATCCAAGCTTTTAAAAACCTTTCCGCCCATAGCGACATAATTAATGCTTTTAGCCATCGGGTCAGGAATTATCACATTGACCGACCCCTTGGGTAAGCCTTCAATCTCCTGCCAAGCCTGGGCATTATTATAGCTCACAAAAGCAGATCCTTCCTGAGTAATCAAATAAAGAATATCGCTAGCTTGCGGATCGAAAATTAAACTTTTCACATTCGCGCTGCCGATGCTCTTGGGTTGCCCAACGCTAAACAAGCCAACCGCCTGCTGCCACTTAGTCCCCGAATCAGTTGACTTAAAAACTCCGCCGTCGGCAGTGCTGACCTGCGTCTGTCCGCACCCAGCGCCCACCAACAAAAAGGAGCTAATTAAAATCATCAGCCCGAAACGTACTAGTTGGGGACGAGAAATTATCAGCCCGAGGCTGACCCGCCTTGGGCGGGAAAATAAACAAATTCTTCTCATAATTTTAAAAATTAATGAATAAATTCTCCAGGATTAATTTTTTATTTATATTAAATTTCAATAATTTTTTTGCTCGTTGAATGTCTTTAATAAAACGCATGAGCTTTTCGTCTGGCCACTGATTCCAGATTTTTTTTATTCTCGGTTCTAGGGTCAAGTTAATGATTGACAAATTGTTTTTAGATAACAAAATGTCCCGAAGAACAATCTCCCAGCTGAAAAATGGCAGGGTGGTTAATGCGCCAACAAAGTCTAACCGGGCAGCCAAGGGCTGATCAATCAGCTGAAGAAAAGTTTTAACCTCCTCATTATAATTAACCTGCAGTTCTTTGCTTTTTAATAAATTCATCGCAATTCCCGGGCGGCCAAAAGATAATTGGCTAAAACTTTGCGCTTCCGATTCTTTCAGGCGCAGACGGTCAGTCAAAAAACTTTTTATCTCTTTGAGTGGAACCGGATTAAATTTAAATAACTGACAGCGAGACAGAATAGTCGGTAAAATTTTTTTAAAATTGTGCGCAATTAAAATGATAACTATTTTGGGAGGCGCTTCTTCTAAAAATTTCAAAAGAGAGTTGGCCGCCCCTCGACTTAATTCCTCGGCATTATTAATTATAACAATTTTATGATTATTGGCAAATGATTTAAGGGTCAAAAACGAACGAATCTCTCTGGTTTGTTCAATGCTGATATTCTTCTTGTTATCTGGTCTTTCTAGCCAGCATAAATCGGGATAAATTCTCCGCTCTACCTGCTGTTCAATCTTGGTTTTGGCGGCCAAGTCGCATCCTCTGGTAAAAATTTTCATGGCAAACTCCACGGCCGCCAATTCCTTGCCGACACTTCGCGGACCGAAGAATAAATATGCCTGATTAATTTTGTCATGCTCAACAATGAAGTCTAACAGTTTTAAATTTTTTTGATGACCAACCAACATAATTAGATAATTCGAAAGGCGAAAGTTAATTAGTACGATACCAATATATTAATACATCTAATAATACGATTTGGGTAAAAGCACCAAATCCAATCCGCCAACTGGCGGACCAAATAAATTTCAAATGACTAAATGTTTAAATATTAAAACATTGAAAATTCAATGAAAATTGATAATTGAAAATTGAAAATTAAGATGCTATTAAAATTTGATATGTTTCCTTCGCGCATCTCTGCCAGGAAAAACTCTTAACTCTCACCCACCCTCGACCAATAAGTTCCTGACGGAGATGGCTGTCAGTAACAATTTTTTTGATGGCGGTTACCATTCCAATCTTATCGCCCGGCCGGAAATAAGCTGCTGCCTCGCCAGCCACCTCGGGAATAGACGAAGTAGATGATGCTAAAACTGGACAACCGCAGGCCATGGCTTCTAAAAGCGGTAAACCGAAACCCTCGTACCAAGAAGGAAAAATAAAACTCAACGCCCCGGAATATAAATAAGAAATTTCTTTTGGAGTAAGATGAGGTAAATGAATAATTCTATTTTGATGACGCAGGATAAGCTCGCTAAACTCCTCATAGCCATAACCTGGGCCGCCAACCAAAACTAATTTCAGTTTTTCATTTTCAGTACTCGCTTCCAAAAAAGCCTCAATTAAATTTTTAATATTTTTCTTTTTTTCCAGTCGACCGATATAAAGCAAATATGGTTCGCTAATTTGCCGTTCGGTTAAAAATTTTTTCATTGCTTCATGATCCATTAAGGGATGAAATAAATTTTTATCATAACCAAGATAAACAACTTTAATCAAATCAGGCTTTATTTTATACAGATCAATTAATTCTTTTTTTGTAAATTCGGAAGGGGTAATAATAATTTTGGCATGTCGCGCGGCGAAGCGATATACGAAACGCAAATAGATACGATGCCAGAAGCTATAAAGCTCGGGGAATTTTTCAAATCCTAAATCATGCAAAGTAATAATATTTTTAGCGCGAGAAAAAATAGGCAAAGCATGGGCCGGAACAAATAGCGTGTCCGGGGGGTGAAAAAATGTTTCAGCGGATAATCTAATCTGCGTCCATAAATATTTCGGCGGCCAAGACAAAACTTCGCTTTTCCAGCCAGTCGGCAGAATCGCCAACTCACCAGATAACTTGGTCGGGCTGTATAAGACAAAATTGTCCCCGCGTAATAGGGGAATTTTCTTAAGCTCATTAATCAAGTAATATGAATACCATTCTACGCCGGTCTTTCGGGCCAGATTAGCCCGTGACGCGTCAATGCCAATTAACATAATATTAATACCTATTACTACTAATAGTATCTAAATCTCTAATCATACGAATAATACCCTAATAGTACGAATAAGAATTCTTGGTGATTAGAGTAATTAGAGACCTGCCCGCCTCCGCCAGTTGGCGGATGCCTTCCTAGAGTTAATTCTATACAAGAAGTAAGAGATAATTTTGTTTTTAAACTTTATGTCCATGGGGCGGCGATGGCCCGCCTAGACTCGGCGAGGCTGGCAGGCGGGTAAAATTAGTATGATTAGCGATAGAATTTAGATTGTCTCGCCTTTTTCTACCCTGATTTGACCGCCCTTATCTAGAATAACCGCGTCCCGCCGGCCAATCTTGCCAGTTAAAAGGTAATTAGCTAAAGAATCGTTAACTCTTTCTTGGATGGCCCGACGCAAAGGACGCGCGCCAAATAGCGGGTCATAGCCAAAATCTGCCAATTCGGAAATCGCCTCATCGGTGGCCGTGAGGACAATACCCTTGTCCAACATTTGTTTGGCCAATTTATTAATCATAAGTTGAGCAATTTGTTTAATCTCGGTTTTCCCCAATGGCTTAAAAACGATAACGCCATCAAAACGATTAAGAAATTCTGGTCGAAAATAAGTTTTTAATTTTTCGCGCACCAAAACGTCCTGAATCGTCGCTACCGGCGTATTCTTTTGCATCTCCTCTTGAATAAAATCCGTACCGGCGTTGGAGGTGGCGATTAAAATAATATTAGTAAAATTCACCGTGCGCCCCAAATTATCAGTCAGCCGACCATCATCCATTAATTGTAAAAAGGCGTTTAAAATATCGGGGTGAGCTTTTTCAATTTCGTCTAATAATAGTAAGGCGAAGGGATTTTGCCGCGCCTGCTCGGTTAATTGTCCGCTCTCTGTCCCCCCTGGAGCGCCGATTAAACGATAAATGCTTTCCTTGGTTTGATATTCGCTCATGTCTAATCGTATCATTTTATTTTCATCGCCAAAATAAACTTCGGCTACGGTTTTGGCCAGCTCGGTTTTACCCACGCCAGTAGGTCCTAAAAATAATAAATTAACAATCGGTCGTTTTTTGTCGCGTAACTCGGCGCGAGCGCGGCGTAAGGCTGAGGCCACCATTTTAACCGCCTCATCTTGATCAACCATGCGTTTATGAATCTCGTCCTCCAGATGTAATAATTTTTCGCTCTCTTTCTCCGTAATTCTTGTCACCGGTATTTTAGTTTTCTCGGCAATTACTGTTGCAACGTCTTCTGGCTGCACAATGGTTTGCCGACCTCTGTGATTTCGGACATAAACTGCCACCTCTTTTAATAAATTAATCGTTTTGTCCGGCAAAAATCTCTCGGCAATATAATGTACCGATAAATCATAGGCCTTCACCAAAGAACTGTAACAAAAATATACTTCTTCTTTGCTTTCAATGTAAGCGGCGCTGGCTTCTAAAATTTGAATGGTGGTATTTTTGTCTGGTTCATTAACTTCTATTTTTTGTAATGCTTCGCCTAAAGACTTGTTCTCAATATACTTCCGGTAGTCACCGGTTGTGGTGGTGGCCAGAACAACCAATAGTCTCTTCTTAATCATATCGGCTAAAGTTTCAGAAATGTCTAGCCCCCCTTCGGTGGTTTTTACGCCAATCATATTATGGATATTGGGAATAAAAAGAATGATATTACCTGAGCGCGCCATCTCGCTCAAAACCATTTGAAACCGTTGCTCCACTTCGCCTGGCTGGCTGGCGCCAGCAATTAAACTAGATAAAGATAAACTAACCAACCTCTTGTCCTGTAAAACCGACGGAATGTCCTCGGTAACCATTCGCCTGGCTAAACCATTAATTATGGTAGTCTTGCCTACTCCTGGCGGACCCACTAAAACCGCGCTGCTGCGCCCCCCCTCAATGGCTCGCAGTATTTCCTCATATTCTTTCTCGCGGTCCAAACAAACCCCTAAATAGCCAGCTCGCGCCACCTGAGTTAAATCTTGACTAAAATTATCTAAATTGGGCGTAGCAATGGCTGTCATGGCTCGATTCATGCCCCCTTTTGGTTTAAAACGCGCCGCGCCCCTAAAATGACTATGTTCTCTGCGCAAGTCTTCATAAACTTCTACCCAGACGGAAACATTTTTGATTTCGTCTGGACCAATTTCTAAATCATATAAAATTTCTTTTACCGGCCCCTCCCCGGTGGCTAAAGCTCGTAAAATTTTAAATGGATCAATGTTGTGCTTTTTGGCCTGACTGGCAAAGTCATAAGCCTCGATCATCGCTTGCTTGGCTTGACGCGAAAAAATCGGCTCCGTGAGCCCCGCGGTCTTGGGTATGGCCGCCAATACGCGCGCCACCATTTCGTTCAACTTGGGCCAATTAATGCCCAGCCGATTGATGGCCGTACTAATTTGCGCCGAAGACAGACTGGCGGCAAATAAATGAATAGGTAAAACCTCGTTGTTGCTAAGTTTGTCCGCCAAAAGCCAGGCACTTAAGATTAATTTATTGGCTTCAGGCGACAAGGCATCGGCGGAATTAATCTTCCGTTTCGCGCCCAGGTGATGAGTTTGATCCCAATTAGTAAGTGGAATTGAGGCGTCGGTAATGGTTTTTGGCCAAATTTTTTTCCGTTCTTCAACTCGCCGTTCAAAGTGATAATATAAATAACAATCAGTTAATACAGATAACCAAAATAAGAAATTTAATGTTCCCCCGGTACTGGCAAATAAACTCCAATAGCGATCTAAAAAAATAAAATTCGGCGCCGCCAGTCGTAGTAAACATAGAATTCCCACCAAACCAAAAATGAATAAAATTATAGTAATCAAAGAGCCAGCCAGTTTCTTTAATTGCAGAACGGCAATCTGACCTTTATTAAATCTTTTATCCCAAAATAATAAAAATCCGCCGACCCAAGAATAAAAACCGCGCCCGCGACAAGCCGGACAGACCCTGCCATTAATCCTGCCCTCTCCCTTACAATTGGGACAATTAATATAATTCATAAAAAATAATTCAAAAGGCAAAAATCAAAAGTCAAAATTACAATTCAAAAGTTAAAATTATTATTAAGAACATTCGTATATTCGTACTTAATTCGTAGTTTCGTAGAGAATCATTCTACTTTCTATTTTCTAGATTCTAGCTTCTGGCAAGTAAGACGGCAATCTGCCAAACAGCGATAATCGGCAAAAAAATCCAGAGAAGCAATAAAATCACCAAAACAACCAAACCAACCAAAAAAATTATTAAAGAAAAAAATAACTGAATTATTCGCATCACAAAACTAATAATCCTGCCCTGCCAATTATATTGGCCGAACATCGGCCGAAACAAATTGGTAAGTAAAATTTTTAAGGCCAGATAGCGGCTCCAATTTTTAACGCTACGCCAAAATCCCCGGCATCGCTTTCGCAATCCGGCCGTATACCACCAAATTGGAAAATATAAAACGTTGAACATGCCAAAATTATTAAAAAATTAAAGTGTCTTACTGAATAATTTTTTGTATAATTTTGAGCATCCCGTGAGCCTGACAGCGGTCAGGCTTTTACGGGATACCAAAATTTTCAATTTCTAATGAATTTCCAATGTCTTAATTTCTAAACATTGAATCAGGGGCTAAGGGTTTGATGTCTGCGCTTACCCCGTTAGATATGAAGTTATCTGGCGGGGTGAATCCGCGTAAATCCGCGTTTCTATGGCGTGATATTAATCGTTTTACTGGGCCCTTTAAAATCAAAACTACCGCTATTGTCGGCCAATGTCCCGCTGGCCATGACCTGAAAAGTTAGGGATTGACTGTTAATGCCGGCAGGCAAAAAATTAAGCTCAAGCACAAAGCCAATTTGACCGCTGTCAGCGCTGGTTAAATGACTAAAATCAGGAATTTGCAAATACTCCCAATACAATGTGTCTCCGACGCTAAAATCGCCCTTACCTTTGTTGCTAGATATTGACCACTTATTGGCGTAGAGACTATTACTGGGCGACTGCCATTGCCAATTAGTATTGATTAATTTTGTTTTATCAATTAACTGATCGCCAGAAATAACCAGAGATAAAGTAAAATTTTTAATATCCGCGGCGACGCTATCATAAAATAATGTAATCGGCAAAACATCTTCGGTATTAAAATCAGTTTGCGCGCCGCCAATTGATAAAGACAAATTCATGATATCTTTGGCGGTGATCTGTTGATCAACCCGTTGCTGTAAAAAATATCCATCGTCAGTTAAAAAACCTAAACTGGTTGGAATTGTTAGCGGCGATGATAATAAATTCTCAAAAGGAATGGCCAGCCAGAAATCAACGTCAACCTCGCCCCGAGGATCCATACCATTAATATTCCAAAGCCTATCGCCATAAGTAACGCCATCGGGCAATTTTTGATCGGGCGGAATTGAAATGGAAAATCCTGTTGCATTGGCGCCCGGCTCAACTCGTATGGTTTGGGTAATCTGTTGATTGGAGTTATTATGAATTTTAACCTGCCAATTATAATTTTGACCGGGTATTAAATTGGCGAGTCCATTAATCTCGGCCGACAAAACCGGGCGAACAAAAATAGCTTGTTCAAAGCTCTTTTGAAATAGCGAACTAAAATCTTGCAGCTGAAAATTAACTTCAGCTTTAAGGGTCTTTAAGTCGCCTTCATTGGCGCTAGCTTCTAAAAAATATCCCCCCAGGATAATGGCGCGCTTTTCACCGCGTCCCACCTTACCCATCAGCCAGGTACAGCCAGAAACTAATTTTTCTTCGCATGGTTGACTAACATCGGTTACAACAAAGCCTTTTGGAAAGTTTACCTGCAGTTCAGCGGATTTCAAATCAGAAATTTCTCGATTGGTCAAAGAAATCGTGTATTGTGTATTCTCTAGACTGTCAACTAATTGCTTGCCGTCAATTTTTAAATCTACCAATCGCTCGCCAGCCCCGCCCGCCGAATGACCAAAAATTAAAATACTAATTAAAACCCCGCCCACAATTAATAAAATTAAAATAATGGCCAAAACAATTAATTTATGCCATAAACTAGATCTAGATTTAACTAACCGTCTTGACCTGGTCATAATTAAACACAAATACAACTAAACAATTTCTAACTCTCCTACAAATTACAAATAAACTACGAATATACGAATATTTGTATATTTGTAAAAAATTTGTCCCGACCGCAGTCGCGGATACTCGACAGAAGTCGGCATAATTAATAGTGGGTTAAGGTGCTATTTCGCCGCCTGTCGATAAACCCGAAGCGTTTCTTCGGCGGTTTTAGTCCAATCAAAATTCGCCGCTCGCTTAATTCCGCCCTGACTTAAGGTATGACATAAAGAGGGGTCGGTTAAAAGATCCCATAGGGCATGAAATATATCAGCCACATTATACGGATCAACCAATAGGGCCTGGTTGCCGGCCGCTTCTGGCAAAGAAGAGATATTGCTGGTAATAACCGGTAGTCCGTTGGCCATGGCTTCAATGACAGGCAAACCAAAACCCTCATATAAAGTGGGAAAGACAAGAACCTTGGCCCCTTCGTATAGCGGATCTAGGTCGTCAGGTTGAACATAACCAGTTATTAAAATTTTATTTTTATATTTTGATTGCTCAATTTTATCTTTAATATCTTTAAAGCTGTGTCCGGGCGAACCAGCTAAAACCAGCTGATAATCTTTTTGGCCGCCTCCAGTCTCGGACAATTTTTCTTTTAATCGTTCGTAGGCTTCAATGATGCGAATAATATTTTTTCTTTTTTCAAGCATCCCTAAAAATAATAAATAATTATCCTCAAGATGCAATTTGTTTTTAACCCGCTCCACCTCAGCCGCGCCTGATTTAGTAAAAAATCTTTTATCAACTCCGTGATATGCGACAATAATTTTATCTTTCTCGACCCCGAACATCTCGTTCAGGTCTTTTTTGGTTGACTGCGAAGCGGCAATAATTTTCTTTGCCTGACGAACAGCCGCCGGAACAATTGACTTCAAAAGGGCAATTTGTTTTTTGGTATAAAGTTCGGGGAGCTTATAAACCGCCAAGTCATGAGCCGTAACAACGGTATTGCCGCGATAAGATGACGGTAAATTTAATGTCGGAGAATGAAACACGTCAAGTTTGAAACGAGAAACAACGGCGCTGATTAAAAAATGGGAATAACCGCCAGGCATAAATTTTTTGTACTGAATAAACGGGAAAAAAATAATTGCCACGTTTTTTTGTTTAAATTTATTAAGGCGCCGACCACCAACCGTGCGATCAAAAAAAAGAAAATAATCATTCTCCTTATCAATCGTTAATAAATGGCGAACGAGCTGATAGGTATAATGCCCCACCCCCGCCCCCTCGCCCTTCTCGGGGTTTAAAATTGTACGACAATCAATGCCAATTCTCATAAATATTTTTAGTTAAACCTCATTAACCTAAATTTACTTTCTGCTATTTCTTAATAAAGCGATGTCCCGTATCGATTCGCTAATTGACGAATCTGATACTGGGACGACAATCAATGCCAATGCGCATACCCAGTAGTAGTCCGCCAGCTGGCGGAGATGTTTCTTAAATAAGTGCGCTTTGTGGCGATTAATTAAAAAACACATAATACAAATTAGTTATCAATATGCCTCGGTAGTGAGACGAAACAAAAGCACTATCAAACTCCCCTGCCCGCCTCCGCCAGTCGGCGGATGCCTCCTTGGAGTTAATTCTGAATAGAAAGCAAGAGATAATTTCGCTTTTAAATTTTTATCTCCATGGGGCGGCTTTGGCAGGCGGGACTACTGGGCATAAAAATGAAGGTTATCTTAAGTTCTTATCTTATCATAACCACAACCAAACTCAAGCCCCTGGGTGGATAAATTAACAGTCGCACCGACATATTAGTTTATCCACAATAACACCCTTGACCTTGGGGAAGATTATACTACTATATATAATAGTTGACGGTCGTTGGTTAACCGGCCAACGAAGGTGCCTACTGGCGCCCATGGAGAAAAAAGAGCCTGTGTCAACAAGGAGGCCCTCACCTAGGGCCCTTTTCTTAATAACTATGTTTATCTTGCCAAATCAATTAAATTAGCTAAGATGAAGCCATGGAAAGCGTTGTCAATAAAAAGGCCTATTTTGACTATGAAATTCTGGAAACCTACGATGTGGGTATTATTTTGGCTGGACCGGAAGTTAAGTCAGCTAAACGCGGACAAGTAGACCTTAGTAATAGTTATATTCATATAGATCAAACAATGACGCCCTGGCTAACCAATGCCCACATCGCGCCATACCAACCAGCCTGGCAGGTTCAACAAAATTATGATCCTAACCGACCGAGAAAATTATTATTAAAAAAAAGCGAGCTGCTGAAATTGACTCCTCAAATTAAAGAAAAGGGCTTGACAATAGTACCGCTAAAGGTGTATACTAAAGGAGGTCTAGTAAAGCTGCAAATCGGCCTAGCGCGAGGCAAAAAAAAATACGACCGACGTGAAGCTATTAAAAAACGCGAGACCGAACGCAGCATTAAACAGGCCTTTAAAAATTGACTCTCTCAAATTAACACGAATCATCCACCAATTTCACAAATAAAAATATTAGTGATATTTGTGGACAAATTCGCGCTCATTCGTGATATTCGTGTATAAATTCGTGTCTATTCGCGATTAGGGGGATGCTCAAAAATTGACGAGGAAATAAGAAATAAAAATGGCTTTCCGTTTGAGAGTTACCGTTATTCTCTCAAATCTACAAATGCCAACAATTACGCATTTGCTGTTGCCTAATTTATTTTAGGTGACAAGTTATAATCTTGACTCCTGCTGGGGATTATGACTTCATTTAGCAGGGTCGGCTATCTGATGTTGCCCATGATCGGATAGTTTAAAAATTCAGGGCTTTAGCTAAAGAGTCTTTGTCCGGTTTTGTCTCTTTAGCCGAGCGATCAACCGGACTACGAAAGTAGAGGTTTTTATTTCTATTCTTGCGGACGCGGGCGCGCTACCCGCCATCTCCACCACGTAAAGTTGCGACAGCAATCTTTACGTGTCCCGTGATTGACGGAGTCAATTTTACGGGACGTGTCTCGTGATATTGAGCGAAGCGAAATATTTTACGGGACAAAGTTATTCGAAATCGCAACCACGTGGCACAGCCATGTAAAGTTGCGACAACAATTTTTACGTGATCCCGAGCCCTGCCGAGGGGGGGGTCTGACGAATCCCGAACCCCGTGAGGGACAGGCCTAACAAAAAAATATGGCGCCTTGGTTTCTATATATTCTCCGTTGTAAAGACAATTCCCTTTATATTGGCATTACTCCTGACATCAACGCTCGATTGGCCAAACACAACCAGGGGCTAGGCGCTTGCTACACCAAAACCAGGCTACCCGTCAAACTAGTTTATACCGAAAAACTTCTTAATAAATCCACCGCCCTCCGTCGAGAGATTCAACTCAAAACGTGGCGTAAGGGCGAAAAAGAGAAGTTGGTTTGGGGATATTTATCTTGACATTTTTAAATAGATTTTTTAGAATATCTTTCTAAGTTGTAACCTTAAAAACACTTGAAGTATTATCGCCTTAACAATCGCATTCGCTCTCTCCAGGTCAGATTAATTGACGAAACTGGAAAATTTTTAAACGTGGTTGATATCACAGAAGCCCTGCGTTTAGCTCGTGAAAAGGGATTAGACTTGGTTGAAATCAATCCCAAGACAGATCCGCCCATTGCTAAAATTATGGACTTTGGCCAATTTCGCTACGAAGAGAATAAAAAAGAAAAGGGCCAAAAGACTAAAAAAAACGAAACTAAATGTATTCGCATATCACTTAGAACCGGCAAGCACGATCTAGAAACTAAAATTAACCAGGCTAAAAAATTTTTTAGCGAGGGACACAAGGTCCGTTTTGAAATGCTCCTGCGTGGCCGCGAACGCACCCGTCAAGATCTGACCGAAAAAACCATAAATGATTTGGTGGTGGCCCTGGGCGACGGAACCAAAATAGAACAACCATTAAGTCGCCAAGGGTCCAAGGTTAGTATCACTATTGCCTTTAAATGAAGCGCCGCGCGCAACGACCTGTAGGGTGTTTGGCGACGGAGAATAATTTTTAATACCTTAATCTCTATGAAATCTAACAATATTATTACTAAACGAGTCAGAATAACCAAAAACAATAAAGTTTTGCACCGTACCTGCGGACAAAACCATTTTAATGCCAAAGAATCATCTAAAGTAACGCGGAATAAACGTCGACCCCGGCAATTATCCAAATCATTTCGCCGAACGGTTCTTCGTTCTTTCTAATTATCTATTAATTTTAATATCTTATGTCTCGAATCAAACGCGGAAAATCTCACTTAAAACACAGAAAAAATATCTTGAAACTAACCAAAGGTTATAAGTGGGGACGAAAAAATAAGATTAAATTAGCCAAAACTGCTATTTGGAAAGCTGGCAGCTATGCTTATCGCGATCGCCGCAATAAAAAAAGAAGTTTTCGCGCCCTATGGCAAATTCAAATCAATGCCGCTTGCCGCGAACACGGCCTCAGTTATTCTAAGTTTATTGACGCTTTAAAGAAAAAAAACATTGAACTCGACCGCAAAATTTTATCTACCCTGGCCAATAAATATCCCATGGTTTTCCAAAAGATAGTTGAAACGGTGAAGTAATTACTACTAATTACTAATTTTTTATTCACCCCGTTAGATAATTTAAAATTACTAGCAGGGATGCTATTATTTAAATATCTGTATTTAATAATCCTTGAATGCTCGCCAAATTGATATCTAACGGGGCGGGTATACAAATATTCGTAATTGATTTGTAATTTCGTAGGAGATGTTTGAAAATTGGAAATCAGTAATATCGTGGTCCGTTGGTGTAGCCCGGTTTAACACGTCGCCCTGTCACGGCGAAGATCACGGGTTCAAATCCCGTACGGACCGTTTTTTATTATATAAATATCAAGGAAAATTCATTACATATTATCTTTGAGTAAAATATAATTATATGTACGAACCAGAGCGACCTTCTTCAAAAAACGAGTTGGAAGCAAAAAAGCGCGAAGAGATAGAGCGCCTTTGTGAAGGCACGCCTGAGGCTCTGTACATCTTGAGTGGAATTACGGAAAAAATTGATCCAAAAAGCGGACAAAAAAGTTACAGGCCTGGCTCATACGCTGATGTTGATTGGAAAGGCTTTCTAAGCGGCAGTAAAGCCAGGGCGCTTGCCGCCGTGGAATTAGCTAAATATTTTCCCGATACCATAATCGCGGTAAACAGCAATACCTATAACATTAACGACTCAAGCGCGCCGACAGATGCCACCGTTATGTCTGAGTATATAGAAAATAAGGGCGTTAATCCTGAAAGAATTATCCGACAAGACAAATCTATTTCTACGTTTACCGAGTTAATCGAGCTAATAAAATATATACATAAGCATGCATGGAATCATGTCGTAGTCGTAACCAATGAGTTCCAAATTCCACGCGCGAAGGAAATGTTGAAACAGATAGAAACACTAAAAGATCCCGCAAGCGCATGGCAAGACCCAGTGTTTAGGGCTGCGGTAGAATATTTGAAAGCTACTTCGCCTAAAATAACTTTTGTCTCAGCAGAGGACATACTTCCTCTAAGAGATGCGAGATACGCCGCCTTAATTAAGGAAGCAAAAACCACTGAAACCTGGAAGAGAAGAGAGGCAGTCGAAGAAAAAGCCGTTACACAATTGAGAGGGGGAAATTATTGGAAATAATGCCTACTATTCCTGATTTTTAGAAAAACAAAAAACAGCCCTTTGGCTGTTTTTTGTTTTATCTTAAATCTGTCTCGCCTGCCTACCGGCAGGCAGACCTGCTCCGACCACTCGTCGGAGTCCGACTTGGGTCGGACCATCGCCAATGCCCCTGCCGTGAATCGAACGCGGGTCTTAGGTTCCGCAAACCTACACGGCACCTGCCCCGTACTAAATATATTAAATGCCCCCAAGAGGAATCGAACCTCTGTCCCAGGTTCCGCAAACCTGTACTCTATCCGTTGAGCTATGAGGGCGTACAATAATTTAAAAATCAAAAGTCAAAAATCAAAATTACAAATCAAAAGTTAAAAATTTATTAGTAATTAGTTAAAATTCATAATTAGTAGGAGAAATTCTATTTTCTAGCTTCTACTTTCTATTTTAAAGTTTCAGCCAGCGATTGATTCTTTCGTTAATATTTTCATAAGGACGAGTTAGGTCTTCTGTCAGATATTTTTTCAAGGTTTCTCGCACTTGTAATGGATTTTGATCTTTAAGCGGTATGGCAAAATCGCGCGATAAAACATTTTTTAAGTCAACATAAAGAAACTTGGCGTGGGGCGGCTCGTAAACAATACGAAATGATTTAATGTTGTCCCATTCATGAAATTTATTCCCCACCTTGATGCCGTCTTCAAAAATATGACAATCTAATTCTGGTGGCTGTTGTTGCGAATGAACAACTAAAATTACTCCGACTAAAATGGCGATTAAGGCAAAAAGAAAATTGTGAGTGGCAAAACAATAAATAATAATCAATATTTCTATTGCCGCCAGAATGACATACCACCAGGTGCTGCGTTCATATTTAATATATTCTGTAAATTTCCATTCTAATAATTTTCGCCCGCGATCCGGTTCGTTATTTTGTTCTATTTGTTGTTCTGGCATAAAATTATAATTAAATTTTGAGTAAATTATATTAAAAATATTAGGTAATTAAGGGAGACAATGGTCGTCTCCCATTTTAAATTGGCGGCGTTTCTTCGAATCGCTTCGCCACGCGTGTTTCCAAGTCAATCAAAACATAAACCAGTCTATCTCCATCTAGACTTCTTGATCCTTTCTGGCCTGGTTGAATACATAAGGTTTTGCCCAATCGCCTCTTCCAAACACTGGTAAGCTCCGGCGATTCGTGAATGTGTCCATGAAAAGTTAACCAAGGCTGCCGCTTTTTAATAAAATCATAAACTGATTTTGAGCCCACATCCACCATGCCCGGCCCCCAACGATTGGCCATTGCTAGGCCCAAATGATAGGGCGGCATATGAATAATATAAACTGGCCGAGCCAGTCTTCTGGATTTAGGCAATTGTCGCAGCTCATCTCTTAGGGTCGGTAATTGTCGAACATACTCCTCCCAACTTTCAATCTGTGCGGTTTGTCCATAAATAACTGGCGGTCCATCTTGTTGTTCTAGCGGCGCCCCCGGATAATCCAGGCGGCAACGATCTTTCAATCTAAAATGGTAATCGTTCACCCAATTCATACCAATAAAATCATAGCGCCCCAGCGATATTTTGCGCTGCGCAATCCCATAAACCAACGGATAGTTTCTGGTGGCATTGGCCATGTCCTGATCAAAAATAAGAGGATCGTCGTTGCCGGCCATAAACAAGAATGTGATTCCGGCCGCGTTCAAACTGACGCAAAATGGCCGAAAAGCATTCTCAATAAAATCAGAAACGTCATCATCTAAATACGGCAAAATATCACCGCCATCAATGACTACATCGACCGTCTGCGCTATCGCCAGTTTAGCTGCTCGCTCACGTTTCCAGCGAGAACCGTGCAGGTCTGTGAAGTAAAGAACTTTCATTTTTCCTCCTTTGATTTGTCTAATTTATATTTTAACTCAAAAAAAATAATTGTCAACTTTTATCCCCCGCTATAAAAGGTATTAAATCCTGTTTGGCAACAATAATTACTGATTCTACGCCTTCTTAATTTTTTCACGATCGTGAAAAAATTAAGAAAAAGTAAAAAGTAAAAAAATATCTGCCATAGCGGCAGATAACTGACGGAGGTTTTCCCCGCACAAAACGGGCCGCTCGGATTAAGTGTTTTGAATTTTGAGGCGTTTCTGACGATCTTGTCAGTCTTTAAGTCGAAGTATGCCTGTCAGACTATAATTTACGAATTCTATAAATATTACATGTCTACTATTAAGATTCACCCTGCTCGTCTAAATTAACAACATCTTCTATGATCTTACATTCTAATTTTGCTTGTCTAAGTATTGCGAAAGCTTTGTGGGCAGACTCATCGTCGTTCTTATGGAGACGGAATATAAATTCTCCGGGTAGAATAGTCTCTGAATTTGGTACTCGCTCTTCTTCGGCAAAACGTTTTACTTCAAATTTTATACCCGCCCTGCTAAGTAGGTCCTTGGCCAGCTCAGCATGCCGCTCTCCAACAATAATATCATTCTTTTCTATTTTTTCTTTCATCTCCCTGGATTTCAATTTTTGCTCTGCCGCATCATCTTCTCCATCCCTCCTTGTCTCTGGGGTGCCTTTTTGGAATTTTTCTAGTTCTTCTCTGATTTGTTTCAATCTTAAACTATCTTCAACTTCAGTTGATTCTTTTATCTCGGGTATTCTTATCTCTTCTATTGGTTCTATTCTATTCTCCGTGATTGGTCCCCTTGCTTCAATTTTTTCTGATTTCTCTATGGAAGGCACCGATGGACTTTCAAATTGTGGTCTTTCAATTGACATAAGTTTAGATTAGGATAATTTTCTTTTAAAGTATATGGTAGATTAAGCTAAAGATAAAACGCAGTTAAAATAAAGAATTGCAGCCTGTCCGTAGGCAATCGGGTCGCTCGATAAAAAATAGTCCTGGCGGAAGGGGTGGGATTCGAGGGGTCATTCGACCCTCGCCCAGTCGAATGACCGGGCGAACCCACGGTACCCTTACGGGTATAGCGGTTATTCCCGCACAAAACGGAAGGGGCGAGATTCGAACTCGCGGCACCCTTGCAGGTGCTCCGGTTTTCAAGACCGGTGCTTTCGTCCACTCAGCCACCCTTCCGTTTTGAGCGAGACTGTCGTCCCCATGGGAGATCTGCCGCAGGCATGACGATTTGTAACTAAAATTTTATTTCGCCAGCTAACCGATGAATTAAAATTTTAGACAAATCGGGGGCAAGACCACCGCTTTCGTCCACTTTACCCCGCGATGAACGTTAGTGAATTTTGCGGGGTTTACCCCGTAGTCATTTCGATATCTATCGAATGACTATACGGGGTCTGCCATCCCACCGCTCCTCTACGGGGCATGCTGTCCGATTAAACCACTTCCGCTCATCCCATTTTATGGTTGAGCGGATCCGCTCACGAAGATGAGCGGACAGCCACCCTTCCGTTTTGAACAGAATAATTTAAAAAATAAATAATTATTTTTCGTTCCAGTCAACCCTAGTGCCCTTTCGACGAGCATATTTGGTGGTAAATTTTCCACGAGGATAACGCTTGGCTAATTTCTTTATGTTTTCTTCTAAAACATCCTGAAGCTCCCAGCCAAAAAAATTACAAATCATGGCCGTATACCACATCATATCACCAATGTTTTCGCGGACACCTACTCGTTGATCATTGTCGTGCGCAAAAGTCTTTTTAATACAACCGGCCACGTCGCCCACCTCGCCAGCCAAGCCCAGCCCCCAAGTCAAAATCTCTTTCTCTTTTGAAGTGAACTTCTTGGCCGTTCTGCGACATAATTTTTGATAATCGGTTAAATTTTTGATAGACATAAACAAAATTATATTTATGAATAGCTGACAGACTCCTGTAAAAATCTGGCTAAGTTTTCTTTGGCTTTTTTGTGCCAAACAGATTGTCCATGCTCATCGGCATAAGCATGGGTTAGATGAATATCTTGTCTAAAATAAAATTCAACTAATTCTTCTGTCTTTTGCCGCCAAACATTCCAAGAAATTTCCTGCCCGCTCATCATCTCGGCTTCTTTTTTCAACAGCCAAGTATTGTTTAAAAATTCTTCATAAGAACCACCCAAGTTTGATAGATCGGCGGCACATACGGCCTTGGCCTCATTGGTCAGCAGCTCGGCGGCGCGATGGGTGCCAATAATCGCCTCTTGTACTTGCTTAATTAAATCAACTTTGGGGCCAACTTTCTTCAAGGCCTCGCCGGCCAAAAAGGCCGCATATTCTTCTTTGGTTTCGCAACCTTTCTTAAGGCAATCTTCCTGATAACCGGCGTCATGAAACAATAGGGCATAATAGACCACGTCACCATTTATCTCAACGCCGTCTTCATGGCAATGCGCAACAATTTCCCTGCCTCGCTCGGCAGCCTTGAGGGCGTGTGAAAAATTATGATATGGCAAACGGTCGCTATATAATTCAGCGGCTATGGTTTCAATAGAAATTTCTAATTCGGGCAATTCGGACATCAAAAATTATTAACATTTTTAATTGCTCCGGGGTCGATTCTGGCCGTGTCTAGTACCCTGACGCTGTGAATGAAATGGACGGCGTCGAGGGCCGCTAAAATTAGAGATATTGTGTCTTGGTCGCGGAGCTGAACTTTGTTGACTGCCGGGTATAAATTTAGGCGCTCGCCGAGGGGGTAATTCCGGCACCGGCGAAATCGGCAAAATTTTTCTAATCAAACGTTCTATATCGCGTAATTCATTGCGTTGTTCGGGCATAGCCAAAGAAATAGCGTGCCCGCTCACGCCAGCCCTGGCAGTCCGGCCGATACGATGCACATAATCTTCGGTATTAGTCGGTAAATCATAGTTTATCACCAACTCAATACCCATCACATCAATACCGCGCGAAGCAATATCGGTGGCGATTAGAACGCGGTACTTACCCGATTTAAATCCCTGCAGAGCATCTTTGCGCTGGGAAAGACTCCGATTAGAATGTATCTCAGCGGCAGTATGACCCATATCGCGAATCGCTCTAGTAAGTTTTTTGGCGCCAAATTTTGTCCTGGTAAAAATGAGAGTGGGTCCCAAATATTGTTGTAAAAGCTTATCTACTAAGCGGGTTTTGTCGGCTTTGGAAATAATAAAAATTTCTTGAGTTAAATGTTCGGCAATTGATCCGGTCGGGGCAACCTCAATGCGCAGCGGCACCTTCAAATAGGTGGCGGCCATTTTCATAATGGCCGGGGGTATGGTCGCGGAGAAAAGCATGGTTTGCCGTTCATGCGGCAGTTCTCTAAAGATTTTTTGAATTTGCGGAGCAAAGCCCATGTCCAGCATACGATCAGCTTCATCAAGGACAACGATTTTGACATTATCAAGACGGACTGTTCTTTGCTGAAGATGATCATTGAGCCGACCCGGCGTGGCAATAATAATATTAGGATGACGGTAAATGGCCTGGATTTGAGAACGAATTGGCACGCCGCCAATAAGCACGGCCGTGCGTAAACCCAACCTTGCGCCTACTTTATGCAGGGCTTCGTCAACCTGAAGAGCTAATTCGCGAGTTGGCAGAACCACCAATCCACAACCATTCAATTGATTTAATCGCTGAATCATGGGAACGCCGAAAGCCAGTGTTTTACCCGTGCCTGTTTGAGCCACGCCAATCAAATCCCTACCTTCCAGAGCAATGGGTATGACCTGGCGCTGAATAGGGGTAGGAATTTTATAATTTAATCTGGCGACTGCTTCCATGAGATCAGGCGCAATACCTAAGCCAGAAAAACTTTGATTGATTGCCTGGTTATTTTGATTCATAAAATATTATCTATGTTTTCTTTTTTTAGCCAGTGCTTCAAGCATAAGCCGCTTGATTTCCAGCCGCTTCTTGGTCTTATGAGAATGTGATTTTTGTCTCCTGCCAATTGGCCTGTCTCTTTTTGCCATATAAATTTTATTAATAATTAAATTGACTTTACTCTGGAAAACTATCTTGAATTGTTTGCCATGAACCTTTGATTTCTTCTGGCGTGAACAGATCTCTTAGCAATTTAACGAAAAGTATTTCTGCGGTCTTCCTGTTCAAAAACTTACTGGGGCCTCCTGCCGGCCTTCCGGTCTCTTCCCATTGTTGCCTCAGAGACCTAGTAATGTTCAGTGGAAATATTACTAGCGCGATATCTTGTATATACTCACCCAACTCTCTAAGCTGTTGCCGGCTCTTCTGAATCTGATGTTTTTTGTACCCCGCGGCTTGACGATTTATAGAAAATTGTATGCCTATGTCTTGAGCTTTCTCGTCAGTTTCAACATTGACACCGCGCAACTTTTCCTTACGGTGAATAATAAAATCAATCTTCTGCTCAACGTCTTGAAAAATATCTGCTTCATGAATCTCAAAAGGCAAATTTTTATCTAAGCTCAACTTTTTTAAAAAATTTTTAACAATTATTTCTGAAATAAGGCCCCGACGCTCTTTTGCTACGCCACTTGCCCGCTCCCCTTCAACCGTCCTATAGACTAGTTTTCTTGGCTCTGGCGTGATATCTCCGCCCACTTCGCTTCTAATTATTTGTAAATCTAAAAGTTCACGTAGCTCTTGTTTTGCCCCTTCAACGAGATACTTTTTTATCATTAAACGAGGGGCGGTTTGATCTATGTTGTAATTTACTCCCCAGTCCATATCGGTCATCAATTCTCCAAAACTAGCCATCTTCTCTTTTTCGTTGTCATCTGTATATCTAAAAGAGCTTGATGCTTCATCAAACTGAGCCGAACGCCCATTGGCCATTTTTTCAATTTGACACTCCGGATTATCCAGGCACGCTAACTGCTCTTTCAAGCGCTGCATGATTTGCTGCTTCTTTTTTTGAATATCATAAATTATTCTCTGTGTCTCCATGTTAGTGCGTTGTCTTTCTGCCGCTTTTTCTAAATGCCAATTCAAAACAGTGGCCAGATCGCCCAATCCCCCAGAAGGATCCGCCTTGAGCTTAGATTCATCTTTCGCCACTTCGGCGAAGGCTTTGAGATCTTTTTCAAACCTTAATCTCATAATTTTAATAAATACACCGAGGTTGGGTGTGGGGGTTTAGCCCCGCATACTTGGCGGAGGGTGTGGGAGTCGAACCCACTGACCGCTTTTGAGACGGTCTCGGTTTAGCAAACCGATGCCTTACCGTTCGGCCAACCCTCCGTTTTCTCGACGAGGCAAGCTGTCCAATTAAACCACTTCCGCTCATGCCATTTTATGGTTGAGCGGATCCGCTCACAACGATGAGCGGACAACCATCCTTCCGTTTCTCATAGAATTATCAACAAAAGCATCTACAATAACATTGTATACTACCATTGACAAAAAGTCAAGTTTATGTTATTATATTATACTAAATTAAAACCTGGTATGAATCCATCTATTCCCCTATCACAATTCAAAAAAATCGGCAGCGCTACCCTTAAAAAGCTAAACCGCCTGGAGCTGAGAACTGCCCAAGATTTATTATATCATTATCCATTTCGCTACGAAGATTGGAGCAAGATTTTAACTGTGGCTGAATTAAAAACTCAAAAAACCGGAACCGTCAAGGCCAAAATCAATTTAATCGCCAATCATCGTTCGCCTAGAAAAAGAATGGTCATCACCGAAGCGATTATTGGCGACAAAACAGGTTCCATTAAAGTTATTTGGTTCAACCAGCCGTTTTTGGCTACTATCTTACGCCAAGGAACTGAAGCTTATTTTGCGGGAAAAATTGATTACGACGAAACCTATGGGCTGGAGCTATTAAATCCTTCTTATGAAATAGTTAATAAGCGCGAACCCATTCACACCGGCCGTTTGGTGCCAGTCTATCCCACCACGGCCGCTTTAGGCCAAAAACAAATTCGTTCGCTCATTCGTCAGGCCCTGCCCTTAGCTCAAGCTATTAACGATTGGCTGCCGCGCGAGATGAGAACTAAATATAATCTACCGGCTTTATCAATGGCCATTGAGCAGGTCCACTTCCCCTCCAGCCAGCCCTGGCTAAAACGCTGTTTGCATCGCTTAAAATTTGATGAATTATTTTTAATCCAAATTCAAAATCTGCTAATCCGCCGCGAGCTAAAAAAATATCAGGCGCCGACCATTAAATTTAACCTTGAGGAGACCAAAAAATTCGTCGGGCGGCTCCCGTTTCAGCTCACCGACAGTCAGCGCAAATCAGCCTGGGAAATTCTCCAGAACCTTGAACAACCGCGACCGATGAATCGTTTGCTTGAGGGCGACGTCGGTTCGGGCAAAACCGTAGTGGCTATTTTAGCCATTATCAATACCTGTTTAGACAAATATCAAGTGGCTTATATGGCGCCAACGGAAATCTTGGCCCAGCAGCATTTTGAAACAATTGGCAGGTTGTTAAAAAAATATCCATTTAGCGTTGCCCTGCTAACTCATAACGAAAAGAATGTTAATGGCGAAAAAATTAGCGCGAAAGATTTTTATGAACGCATTGCTCAACAAAAAATAGACATTGTTATCGGCACCCATGCTTTACTTCAAGAGAATGTCGGCTTTGCTCAGCTCGGCTTAGCTGTTATTGACGAACAACATCGCTTTGGAGTAGAACAGCGCGCCCAGCTCACACGAGAGTCACACCGCGCCCAACCAAATAATCAAAACTATTCACCGCATTTTCTGTCCATGACCGCCACACCCATTCCCCGCTCCTTAGCTTTAACGCTTTATGGAGATTTAGATTTATCTATTATTGATCAGATGCCGAAAGGAAGAAAAAAAATTGCCACTCAAATTGTTAAACCAGACGAACGGACAGAAACTTATAATTTTGTACGCCGGCAAATCAAAAATAAACGACAAGCTTTTGTCATCTGCCCCTTAATTGATCCTTCGGATAAACTGGGGGTGAAGTCGGTCAAAGATGAATATGATAAATTAAAAAAAGATATTTTCCCTGATTTAAAAATAGCCATGCTGCACGGCCGACTAAAGGCCGATGAAAAAGAAAAAATTATGACCGATTTTCTTAATAATGAAACCAATATTCTGGTGTCCACTACCGTGGTTGAAGTCGGCATTGATATCCCTAATGCTACGATGATGATTATTGAGGGGGCTGAGCGATTTGGCCTAGCCCAGCTTTATCAACTCCGAGGCCGTATTGGCCGCAGTACTCATCAATCGCACTGCTTCCTGTTTGCCGAAAATCAAAACATTAAAACTTATCAGCGACTCAAAGCGCTGCTCACCGCTAAAAACGGCTTTGAGCTGGCAGAAAAAGACCTAGAACTACGGGGGCCGGGCGAAATATTTGGCACCGAACAATCTGGTTATCTTGAGGGATTAAAAATTGCTAAATTAACAGATACAGATATAATTAAAGAGGCCCAAGAAGCGGCAAATCAAATTTTATCAGACAGCTCCGAATTAAAAAAATATCCCGCGCTGGCTAAAAAAATTAAAACATTAAAAAAAGTAATTCATTTAGAGTAACGAGGAAAAGGCCTAAATAGATCGGGTGATTGCCCCTCACCCAGAAATTTTAATTCTTAATTGAACGGCGATAAAAGGCCTTTCAACAAAAGCCATTGCACGTCTTCACACAAAGTTTGGCGATAAGAAACGAATTATTGGCTGTTCAAAATTTCTGGGTGAGGGGAGGAAAGTCCGAACGCCACTCCGACCTGGGGTCGGAGTAAGTGGTGCCTTGCTAACGGCAAGGAGTCTTGGCAGCAATGCCAAGCTACGGAAAGTGCCACAGAGACAATACTAGCCATGGGCTATCCCGCCATACGGCGGGATGCTCAGCCCCGTAATCAAAAAATGAATAATTTTTTGAACGGGCCTGGCAAAAGGTGAAAAGTCTCCGGTTAAAACGGAGTCATCGATTAAGTGATTAATCGACGTGGTAAACCCCACCTGGCGAAAGACCAAACAGTGCGCTTCGCTATCGCTTCGCGCAACTAATAACATAAAACTAATGACGAATAACATTCTGAAAATGCTTGTTATTGGTTATTGGTCATCGGTTATTGGTTTCGCTGAGCGGTAGCGAGGCGACGGTAGGTCGTTTGAGCCCTCGGGCAACCGCGGGCCCAGATAAATAATCACCTAAAACAGAATTCGGCTTACGGATCTATCTAGGCCTTTTTATATTGTCGAGCGAAGATCCGCCAGCTGGCGGAGAGAACGAAACACAGTGTTACAAACACTTTATATTGACCCCTCACCCAGAAATTTTTGTTCTTAGTTAAAAAGATGTTGTGTTATTGAATCATCATTTTCTAACCGACTCCGCTTTTTTGTAGTTAAGGCCGTTATAGACGAACGAAGATAGATCTTTTTAAAATTTCTGGGTGAGGGGTTGACAAAAGATCGCCTTACATTAAACTAAAATTAGATCGTAACAACCAAAAGGAGGAACAATGGGGACGCCGTTTTATCGCGAAACCGTCTTGCCTAATGGATTAAGGGTGGCGACAAAAAACTTCCCCGGCACCAGAACTTTTTCACTGGCAATTGTGGTGCGCCGAGGATCACGACATGATCCACCCCGATTAGCCGGCTTAGCACACTTCTTGGAACACCTGGTTCACAAGGGAACTAAACGCTGGAAGGACAGCGACAGAATCAGTGCTCAATTTGAATCAAAGGGCTTAGAAGAAAACGCTCTAACTTCGCGGAGCTATACCAGCTTCTATATCTATGAAGCTATGCCTCGACTTTTAGAGTATTGTTTTGATTTCTTAACTGAGATTGTGGTAAATCCTTTGTTGGAAGAAGAAGCTATCTCCCCCGAAAAGGGCGTAATCGTTGATGAACACTTTACTTATAAAGATAGATCTGAAATAGAAATAGAAGAATTGCTAAGTCGCATGTTATATCTTCATAGTCCACTGGGAAGACGCATTGAAGGGTCCCCTGAGACCATCGGACGCATTCAGCGGTCTGATTTGGTACGAATGCACCAGAAATACTATGTACCCAACAACATGATTGTCGTTGCCGTTGGGAATATCCAGCACAGAACCATAGTGAAATTAGCGCGCCATTACTTGGGTCACCTTCCCTCTCAATTTGTAGCTATCAGCCCCGCTCGGAATAGTCGCCTATCAAATCAGCATCGTCGTAGAATTTGTCGACCAGCGCTCAATGTTGCCTACGTCAATGTGGGGACCAAATTCACCAACCTGACCCCAAAAGAAATGGCTGTTTTAGAAATCTTGGGCAATGTCTTGAGTGGCAGTACCTTGTCTCGCCTGTATAAGCTAATCCGCACCAAACTTGGTAAGGTTTATTCAATCAACAGTTTGGTTAACGACCTAGGTGACAGCCAAGAACTTGTTATTGATACCGCCCCTCTTCATCAAGATTTGGAACAAATAATTAATTTAACTCTCTCGGAGTTAAAAAAATTAAAAGAAACAAGTATCTCCGCCAAAGAATTAAAACTAGCCAAAACCATAATAGCCGCCTCTTATTACCGAGGCAATGAATATTCAGGCGGATTCTTTGACGAATTTATTACCTCATTGGTTCAGGGAACAATCAAAAACAGCTTCGCAGGTGCTATCCCGATTATTCGCTCCATTACACTGGCTGATGTTCGTGCTTTCCTAGATCAACATTTTGACCTCGAACGCTTTCGGATCGCCATTATTGCTCCCAAAAAATGAGCAAGACAAAGACCGCCAAATGGCGGTCTTTTAATTTTTCGTAATGAATTATTTTACTTTAAGGCCTTGTCTAGCGCCTGATTAACCAGCGCGTCGGCTTCTTTGTTTTTTTCTCGCGGAACATGATGCCAACTGATTTTTTTAAAACCTTGCGATAGGTTCCATATCTTAATAAATAGCTTTCCCAGGTCCTTATTTTTAATCCGGTATTCACCTCGCATTTGTTTAACAATTAATTCACTATCTAAATAGCACGTCACTTCTGCGGCTCCGTGTTTTTTTGCTTGCTCAAGAGCAAAGAGCAGTGATTGGTATTCAGCTTGGTTGTTGGTCGCTTTGCCAATATATCGGGCATAATCAAAGATCTTTTCCTTTTCTTCATTATATAGCACGCCGCCGATGCCGGCTGGACCTGGATTACCTCGCGCTCCGCCATCAGTGTATAAGATTATTTTTTTGTGATTTTTATCAATCATAATATTTTTATGGCCACGATTTTTAATTGTAATTCTTTGGTGCCATTCCATTGATTAACCCCCACCTCTGCTACAACGTCGATCTTGGATCCAATACGCAGATTCTTACATTCATCGCCAGCGCAAAAATGAATAAATTCGCGACCGCTGGCGACTAATTTCAAATGTTTATTATTCTGACCCAACCACTGAAAATTATCGATGGTTAAATTTTTAAGTAAAAATAACGGGCTGGGATTACCCTCGCCAAAAGGCGCAAACTGCTCTAAATTTTCCTGTAGGTCCCAGGTGACGTCGCTTAAATCAATCTCTGCTTCAATCAAAAGTTCATCGGGCAACATCTCCTTGCCCATTAAGTCTTTGGCGGCGGTCTCGGCAGCAGCTATAAAATCTTTAAGTTTATTTATGTCACTAATGGCAAACCCGGCAGCTCGGCGATGTCCGCCATAACGAGACAGTAACGGAGCCAGCCGAGTAAAAAGTTCAACTAAATTTAGTTGTTCATTGCTACGACCACTGCCCACCAGCCCATCGGCCTGTTGGGTAATGGCTAAGGCCGGACGTTGATATTCGTCGCGCAACTTTCCGGCGATTAGCCCCAAAATCCCCACTGGCCAATCTGTGCCGTAACCAATCATAACCCTCTCTTTGGGGTCAGGGCCAAAATCAGCTTTTAATTTTTGCGCGGCGCCGTCTACCATTTTTTGCCGTTCTGAATTAATACGATTCAAATCTTGAGAAATTTTTTGTGCCCCCTGCCTATCTTCGCTCAAGACCAAGGCCAAGGCCGTGTTAGCATGGTCCATTCGGCTGGCCACATTTAGCCGCGGTCCAAGTTGATAATAAATGGTGCGAGTATCAATGGCGCCCATGGTTATTTTACTTTCTTCGCATAAAACTCGCAGTCCCAAACGATTGGTTTTATTTAAAACAATCAGACCATACTTAACAATGGTCCGATTCTCGCCCAATAAAATCATCATATCGCTCACCGTACCCAAGGCCACCAAGTCCAGTAACCATTTTTCAAAAGCTTCAAAATGAAAATCAAGGTGTTGCTTGGCTCGGTCTTGTAATAATCCTTGGACCAGCTTAAAGGCCACGCCTACGCCAGCTAAATATTTGCAAGGATAATTCTTGTCTTCTTGGGGATCTAAAATAGCATAAGCTGGCGGTAGTTGTTCTAATGGTAAATGATGATCGGTCACAATTACGTCTAGCCCCAATTTATTAGCTAATTCAATTTCCGAAAGAGCGGTAATTCCCAGGTCACAGGTAATAATTAATTTCACTTTATTTTTGACCGCCTCTTGAATGGACTCAGGGCGCATGCCATAGCCTTCTTTCTCACGATCGGGCAAATAAACGCTAATGTTTTTAGCACCCAGCTTTTCTAAACCGCTTTTTAAAACTACAGCCGATGTAATGCCGTCTACATCATAATCACTATAAATCAAAATATTCTCTTGCTGCTCAACGGCCCGATTAATACGCTCGACGGCCTTAGACATTTGAGTAAATAAAAAGGGATTATAAATATCCCGTGAATAATCAGGCAGCAAAAATTCGTCAATCTGCTGTTGAGTAGTCAGATGACGATTATATAATAACTGTAAAATAACCGGATTAATTTCCGGAAATTGATTTTTAAATTCAGCGTCAATCAGCTTGGCAACTACCCACTTTTTATTCATGGTTATCTTTATTCTTAATCTTACTAATTATATTGCCCAACTTAACGGTCAATAAAACAACTATCACGGTTATAAATAAAGCATAAGCTAGTTTACCAATCAACATATTCGGCTTGGGGAAAATAGTGTTAAAAAATTCTATAATCACTTCGTTCCAAGCCAAGGCCGCTACCAGGCCCAGGCCAGCAGTCAATAAAGATGACAATTTCTCTAAAATTTCTAATTTCAAAGACTTGTTTTGATTGTTTTGACTAGACATATTTTCTTATAATTAACGGGTTAATTCTGGTCACTACTTCATAATTAATGGTCCCGATTTTCTGAGCCAACTCTTCGGCGGTGATTTCTTCTTTGCCCTGACGGCCCAGTAATACCGCCTCGTCGCCGACTTTGGCCCTTAGTCTGGCTGGCAATTCAACCATGGTTAAATTCATACACACCCGACCGCGCACTGGACAGCGCCGACCGCCGATTAACACTTCGCCGCAATTAGATAATTTACGGTCATAACCATCCCAATAGCCAACCGGCAAAATGGCTAATTTGGTTTTTTTCTTAGTTTGATAAGTGCGATCGTATCCAATGGTGGTGCGGCCGGGTAAATTTTTAACTTGAATAATTCTGGTTTTCCAGGTTAAGGCTGGGCATAAATCAATGTTCTTATTTTTAACGCCCGATAAAAATTTAGTTTCTGGCGATGGCCACAGTCCATATAAAGCAATACCCGGTCTAATCAGATTAAAACGTGTTTGGCGATTAATCATGGTTGCCGCCGAACAAGCCGCGTGCTTAAAGGGAATGTTTATCCCCTGCTTTTCTAGCGCGTCAATGACTTTGGTAAACTTTTCTGTTTGCTGATTAGTAAAGGTCTGGTCGCCATCTTCTGAGGCGGCATAATGAGTAAAAACGCCGCGCAAATTTAAACCTGGCATTTTTTTTATTTTTTTAATAAACGCCACGGCTTCATCGGGCCGAACGCCAACCCGAGAGGCGCCTGTATCAACTTTAATGTGGACATTAATTTTTTTTCTATTTTTTTGTCCCAACTGTGATAAAATTTTAGCCTGTTCAATGGTATAAATCGGAAAATCGCAATCACGAATATACGCTAATTTCTCACGAATATCACTGATGCCACGAATATGCACTAATCTTTCACGAATGTCACGAATATCACTAATGTCCCAAAATGACAAAATAAAAATCGGCGTCTTGATTTTAGCCTGACGCAACGCCAATGCTTCACTATCGCTAATCACTGCTAACCAATCTGCCCCGGCCTTGATGACAATTTTGGCCACCTCAACCATGCCGTGGCCGTAAGCATTAGATTTTACAATGGCCATAATACCAACCTTTGGCCCGACTAATTGTTTAATCTGCCTTAAGTTATGAATAATGGCTGATTTGTTGATTTCAACGTAAGTTAACATGCCAAAATTTTTAAAAGATTTAGATCCGCCAGCTGGCGGAGAATAAATTTTTTGTATAATTTTGAGCATCCCGTGGGTTTATCAGCAGATAAACCTTTACGGGATTACTAAAGGCTAATTATAACATAAATAACAAAAAAACCAAGTAGACCTTGGCCTTTTTGTTATATTATATTATTGACGCAACTCTCTGCTCTTAATCTCTACTAATAATTTTTTATTGACCTCGCCTTATTCATTTTTATCTTCTTTTGTTTATTCGGCTGCTGTTTCTGTTTCTCGACAGTAAGTCAAACATTGCCAATTTGCCTTTTATTTATAAATAAATAGAATGATCACCGACCAAATGAAACCAGATACTTTTTTCATCAACAAATTCAAAAAGAATGCGATATTTAGCGTCTACGGAAAAGGCCCAAAAATCCTTAAGTGGGCCAGACAATTTATGAGTTTTTAGCTTTGAATCAAATGGGTTCTGACGGAAAATTTTTTCTTGTTTTTCCGCCTTCTTTTTTATTGCCAGCGACAACTTTTTATATTCTCGAGCAAATTTGCTGGAATAATAAATTTTCATAAAAGCAAAATCAAGAGCTATCTTAAGTCCTTCAGCGATTTTAAAATTCTACCCCGACCAGCCAATAACTCTTTTCGACTTTCGTTTAATTCCTGTAACAATCTACCCTCTAACCACATCCGCAGTAAACTGCGGAAAAATTCGCTTTTAGTCGCATACTTTCCGCTGGCTACCTGGCCCTCAACGGTCTTGGCCAATTCTTGAGGCAATGAGATGTTAATAATGTCGCGCATAGTTTTGTAATTATTTGTAATACTTTGTATTACAATTATACAGGATAAAAAATAAAGGTCAACATTTGTCCTGTGGATAAGTTTCGTGTATTGCCCATCACTCGCATGCTCTATAACATAATAACAAAAAACCAAGCTCTGCTTGGTTTTTTAATCGCGTCCATTATAAATTATAAGGATTTTTCAACTTCAATATATCTTTGAATAGTTTCAATGTATCCATTAATTAAGTCTTCTTTTACTAAGGCCTCTTGTGGTTCTATCCAAAGATATTCATTTAATTCGTCCTTCTGTAAATTTATCTTACCGCCAATCACTTCTAATAAACAATGGAAATAAATCAGATGAATCGGTCGATGAAATTCTGGTGGATTAATTAGTTCTCCGCTGCGAAGAATGGTTATTGGCCTCACCTGAAGACCAGTCTCTTCTTCTGCCTCTCGCTTAGCTGCCTCCAAAATAGTTTCACCTGGTTCAATGTGTCCACCGGGCAAAACCCAATTGTTTGACCATTTAGGTGACCTGGCCAATAGAATCTTTCCATCCTTGTTTCTAACTACCCCCCCGTTACCACTTCAACACCGCGCGGAAATTTTTTAGAAAAAGCCTGGTCCATTTTATTTTTTTATATTAATCTTCTTAATCTTAATATATTTCTGAAGAACGCTTGGAATCCTGACACTGCCGTCTCTTTGTTGGTAATTCTCTAAAATCGCAATGATCATCCGTGGCATCGCAAAGGCAGTCCCATTCAAGGTGTGGACAAAATTGATCTTACCATCTTGGTTGCGAAATCTAACATTAAGTCGCTGGGCCTGAAAATCAGTACAATTGGAGGTAGAATGGGTTTCGCGATATTGACCCTGACCATCATTTTGTCCCGGCATCCAGGCCTCAATATCATATTTAGCCGCGGCCGGATCGCCCAAATCAGCCGTGCAGATGTTTATAACGCGATAAGGAATTTTTAATGATTGCATTAGTTTTTCTTCTAATCTCAATAGTAACTTATGCTCACTCTCAGATTCTTCGGGCCGGCAGAAGACAAACATTTCCATTTTATCAAACTGGTGAACGCGAATAATTCCCTTAACATCCTTGCCATATGAGCCGGCTTCTCGGCGAAAACAGGTTGAGAAGCTGACATAGCGTTTTGGCAATCCGCCAGCCGGCGGATTATAAGCAAAAATTTCATCCATATGCATTGGCCCGACAGATTGTTCCGAGGTACCGACTAAATATAAATCATCTTGCGTTTTGTAAATTTCACCTTCACCGCGATCTAAATATCCCATGGCACTCATGGCTTTTTGATTAACCATTGCCGGCGGCAACACCGGGGTAAAATTATTCTTAGTCAACGCGTCCAGAGCTAATTGCATTAAAGCAAACTCCAACAAGACGGCTTCGTTTTTTAAATAGCCAAAACGCGACCCCGCCACCTTAGCGGCCCGCTCGGTGTCAATTAAATCTAACTTTTCATTAAGCGCCAAATAATCCTTGGGGATAAAATTAAACTTCGGTCTTGCTCCCACCTCCCGCAGCACCACATTATCATTTTCACTAACACCCTCGGGCGCTTGAGGCAAGGGTATATTGGGCACCAAATCAACTAAATGCATTAATTCCGGCTCAATTCTCTCCAGTTGTTCTTCGGCTGTTTTGATGTCGGTTTTAGTTTGTTTTAGGTGATTAATCTCTTCTGGACTGGGTTTTTTGCCCACTTTATTTTGTTCGGCGCGTAGATTCTCAATCTTACCCATTAATTCGCGCCGCCTTTCATCCAAAGTAAGTATTTTATCAATATCAATCTTGACGCGCTTTTTGCGACAACCATCAATAATTAATTGCTTATTTTGTCTAATAAATTTCAGATCCATGTCACTACTAATTACGAATTTTTACAAATATACAAATCAAAGTTATTTATCTTTGGGCCGCATGGTCGGGAATAGAATCACCTCTCTAATGTTATGAACATTGTTGAATAAAATAGCCAACCGATCAATGCCAATACCTTCGCCGGCTGTGGGCGGCATGCCATATTTCAAGGCTTCAATATAATCAAAATCCAACCGCTGCGCTTCTTCATCGCCGGCCTTAGCCATGACCTCTTGCTCCCTGAATCGCTGCTCTTGGTCAATGGGATCATTTAGCTCTGAAAAGCCTTTGCAAACTTCCATGCCAGCCGTTACCAGCTGAAAGCGCTCGACATACTCTGGATTATCCGGTTTTCTTTTGGCTAACGGCTCCAGTTCAACCGGATAATCAACGATAAAGATGGGATTAATTATTTTCGGCCGAACAAATTGTTTAAAAAATTCGTCCAAAATATTGCTTCTTTCCCAATTAGCCCCTACGTCTAGACCTAATTTTTTGGCTTCTTTGGCCAATTCTTTGGCGCCCTTGAACCGATCAATATCCAGACCAGTCTGTTTTTTTATGGCTTCACGATAAGTCATTCTGGTAAATGGCGGAGTAAAGTCCAATTGATTATTTTGATAAATAATTTTTGTTCCACCGCAAATCCTCTCGGCTAAAAATTTTATTAAGTTTTCTGTTAAAACCATTAAGTCATTATAGTCGGCATAAGCCTGATAAAATTCTATTTGAGTAAACTCTGGATTATGAGCTTTGTCTATTCCCTCATTCCTAAAACAGCGGGCAATTTCATAGACCCTGTCGTATCCACCGACGATTAATCTTTTTAAATATAATTCCGGGGCAACGCGTAAATACAAGTTCATGTCCAAGGCATTGTGATGAGCAATAAACGGCCGCGCATTAGCGCCTCCTTGTAACGGCTGTAAAATCGGCGTTTCCACCTCCAGGTAATCGCGTTTGTTAAAAAATTCTCGGATTGACTGAACAATTAAAGTGCGATTTCTAAATAATTGCCTAACTTCGGGATTGGAAATCAAATCCAAATAACGCTGTCTGAATCTGACTTCAACGTCAACCAATCCATGCCATTTTTCCGGTAAGGGCAATAGGGTTTTTGTTAAAATCTTAAATTTTTTGACTTCTAGGGTTTTTTCGTTAGTTTTGGTTAAAAATAAAAATCCGCTAACTTCCAAAAAGTCGCCCAAATCAATCAGGTCCTTCAATATTTTATAACTCTCTTCGCCGACCACATCGCGGCGAAATAAAATTTGAATTTTATCAGTACCGTCTTCCATGTGCGCAAAAGACGCGCCACCATGTCCGCGCAATAAAACTAAGCGACCAGCCAAAACAATCTCTTTCTTCTGAGCAGATAATTTATCAAAATCATCTTTAGCCTCTTTGCAGGTGGTGTTTCGCCCCGTTGATACTGGATAAGGATTAAGGCCTAATTTTTTTAATTGTTCCAGTTTTTGTAATCTGGTTAACTCTAGATCGGCCATACCAATATATTAAACACTAATAAACACGAATATTAGACCAATAACCACTAAAGATAATCACGCACCACTGGTATTAAATTAGTCTTTTTTATTATAACACAATATTTCGATCAAGCAAGTCTAATTTATTAATTTAAAGAAACAACACTATATAGGACGCGAAAAACCAATCTTTGTAACGAAAAAGGGGCCGACGCGTTGGTCGACCCCCGCTGGGAAGATTGGGCTTTAAATGGTCTCCATAGGCCCTCCTTATTTTGCTGTTGGGACCAACCCCGGCTCAACTATCGCCCAAAAATCTGTGGCCTGATTTCATGATGACAATAGGGACAAAACTCCGTGATAATGCCCCCTGTTGAACGAGAGGGCTTCACTTTTTTTTGACAACGAGGACACCACTTCGTAAATAAATCATTTGACATTACTCTGGGTTTTTCATTCACTAGTCGCGTGGCAGTCATAATGATCGCCTTAAAATCTATTTCATAACAGGGTTTAATTTGCCGACAATGAAGACAGAAATCAATGATCATCGGCTGCCTGATCACCGGAACATGTTTAGTTTCTTGGCAATCAGGACAAATCAAAAACTGTAGTGAGCGGACCACCGCTCCATCTTGGGGTTTAATCGGTTGAACAGCTATAGGCGCTGGATTAATCAAATAGCATCTTCGCGTTTTGTGACAATAATGACACTCTGTTTTAACTCTTAAGCCAGGAAGCTCAGACAACAAATACTGTCTGTGTTGCTGCCGAAGACACGTTGAGCAAATATAGATCTGACCATTCTTTTCGCTCACATTAACCTCCTTGCCCAAAAGTATAGCGCAATATCAGGCATAGGTCAAGAAATTATTAACAGCCCATCGGATAGCGTAGGCCGATGGGCTGTTTTTCGTGTTAGCGATTGAATTACCAAAAAATGATATTTTTTATTACCCACCAATAAACTCCAAAAATCGGATTAAAAATACTTTTTAAAATTGGGTTATTCAGCCCGGCAAAGTTAAATCGGCCGTCCAGCCATTTCGCCATTTCTCGGTCAGAGATAGTTCTAATTTGCTGGAACTGACTTCTTTTTTTAAATGTAACTGGCAATAATCGCAGGGCTGAAAAATAAGATTTAATTTTAAGCCCAAGCCAACCAGTGAACAAACTATATAGTAAAACCCCCAACTCCATCACCAGCCAAGCCGGAAAAATTAATAACAAGGTCGGCCATTTATAAAATTTTAATAAGGTTAGGGTGCGATTTCTCTCCGACCAATACCAACGACCTTTTATCGCGCCTTCAGTATATTTGTGATAAACAATCGCCTGCGGCGCTAAAATTATTTGGTAGCCCAAAAGCCTTGCTCGCCAACATAAGTCTAAATCATCATGATACATAAATAAATCTTGGTCAAATAAACCAACATTCTTAATGGCCACGACGCTGAAAAACATCGCCGCGCCCGAAGCATAAGTAACTTGCTGAATTTTCAATTTACAATTTTCAATTTTCAATTTATAATCCCCGGAATAACCAAAGCCCAAAAAATGAATGTGATCGCCAGAGGTTTGAATCAAATCTTGGCGTGGCCAGCATAATAATAAAGCTTGAACGGCAAAAATCTTCGGTTGCGACTCTTTGCCCAATAACAGTTGCTCTAGGCACCGAGGGTCACAAATCGTATCCTGATTCAATAAAAAAATATAGTCAGCGCCGTCTTTCATGGCTAGCTCAATCCCCTGGTTACAGGCACCCACGAAACCAAGGTTATCTTTATTGTAAGTAACCTGAACCAAAGAATATTTTTGTTCTGCTTGACGCAAATCGTCTTGGCTGTGGTCGGTAGAATTATTATCAATAACAATGATTTTTTCAGGCAAAAACGTCTGTTTAGCCAAACTAGCAAAACAGTCGGGTAAATATTCCCGACCATTATAATAAGGGATAACGACAAAAATTCTTTTAGACATGAAATTAAACGATTACTTCTCCTTCCGCGGTCCCATCAATTCCGGCGGCGTTCGCTTCGTCGGTATCAATGTGCATAGCAGGCGCAAAATCTTCATCAATCCTCAAATCTACATTATTAAAGACCAGGTCGCGCTCCGGGTGATTAATCTTAACCGAAACTGTTTGCCCGGCAACTAAGCCAAAATTAGACAAAAACTGGGGATTTAAATGAATATGCCTCCGAGCGATAATCACTCCTTCTTTTAAAACCACCTGGCCGCAAGGGCCAATTAAAATACAATCAGCTGAGCCAGTCAAATCACCTGAGCGCCGAATCGGCGGACGCAGTCCCAAAAAATTAGCGTCGGTTTTAGAAATTTCCACTTGAGTTTGACGGCGAACCGGACCAACTATGCGCATGTTATTAAAAGAGTCTTTGCCGGTTTTAATAATTAACTGCTCCTTGGCGGCAAATTCGGCGGGTTGTGAAAGGTCGCGCAATTTAGATAATTGATAGCCTGGCCCAAAAAGTTTTTCTAAATGCTTTTGAGATAAATGAACGTGGCGACCCGAAGTTTCTACAAATATTTTGGTCATAGAATATAGAATAATGAATTAGGAATTGGGGCGAGCTAAATTGATTAATTCTTCTTGGGCTATGATTCTGGCCTTTTCAAACTCAATTTCCCTTTTTATCTTATCGGTCATAACTTGACGATCCAAATCAACCAAAGTCATTTTCTTCTGACCCAATAAACGATTAATCTTGTTGCGAAAAACGGGAATAGTGGCGCTCTTTTCGTCCCACTGCGCCTCGCTGATTAAGAGAGCTATTTCTTTTTCCCCTTGACCCAAAGCTCTCAGGCGCTCCATCTGCAGCATTGCTTCAGACAATAAATCAGTATTAGTAATATCGGGGCAATGTTTTTGAATATGTCGAATTAAATCTATCTTGCTCCATTGATTAAGCCCCATTATCGCTTCGTTTTGATATGCTTGAACTTCATCTAGGGCATGAAAAATACCCTGTTGATCGTGAAATGATTTTACGTCCGCCTCTTTTCTATACCAGCGCCATTGTAAATAATGAAGCCATTCATGATAAATTGACGACAAATGATTTATGGCCCCCAGGCAAACCAAGGAGCGCCACATTAATTCCTCATCAGGCGCAGAATCTTTAATAAAAATTGCCGGTATCTGCGACACAAATGTCGCCTTCGTTGTTTTCTTGTCCAATATTTTTTGGTCTTTCAGCTGTTCCAGACGTGGACCTTCGGTGACAAACTCCCACCACAAACCATCAAACCAGTCTCTTTGCTTGCCAGCCTCTTGACCCCTAATAAGACGGATCATAAATTCTATATCTAAAAATCCATCCAAAGACCCGGTTTCTTCTAGTGCTCGATTAATTAATTTTGGCCACGCGGCATTTAATTCATAAGAGGGAACCCGACCCAATATCTCTTTTATCTCTTGGGGTGTCAATAAATTGGTTTTTCTTAATTCATCTCGCGTTTTTATTAAATCATCAAAATCGATTTCCTTATAATCTCTACTCGGGGATGGCTCTGAATTAAAATTTTCCTGCCCCATAAATTTGTGGTTAGAAATTCCTTAACTTAGCGCCAAATTTGTCTTGACACAACTTTACCAAATCGCCCATAATCCGATTCGCTTCTTCCGACTTCAACGTTCTATCAAATGATTGAAAAACCAAATGAAAGGCATTGTTGCGCACACCGACGCCCAATTTTTCCGATTCAAAAATATCAAACGGTTCTGCCGACAAAATTAATGGATTAAAATTTTTAATCGTCTGCCACAGGTCGGCAAAAATCACTGTCTTTGGCGCCAAAAAAGATAAATCGCGCATAATCGGCGGATAGGACGAAATGGCCTTAAATTTTTTAACTACTGCGCTAAAACCGAGCAGTGTCTCTAGGTTAATTTCAAAGATAGCCCAATCAACGGTAATTTTTAATTCATTTTTTAAAACCGCGCCCACCTCGCCCATCACGCCAATCAATTTATTATCCACCAAAATCCCCACGAGTCTCTTCAGATATTGATAATTAGCATTCTTGCCCACCTGATAGGAGAGGCGACGCGGGTCAATGCCCAGAACACCCGAAACGCTCTCCACAATTCCTTTGGTGGTGTAAAAAATATTTTCATTTTTTTCCAAAATGACGCCGGCGCAATATTTTTCCTCTTTCAGCGCTTCACCATCGCGCTGATAGATATGTCCGCTCTCAAAAATCCGAAATTGATTAAAGAGGGCTAAATTTTTGGCAGTATTCTCAATTAAATACGGCAATAAACTAAGACGCAAATATTTTAGTTGCGGACTAAGCGGATTGGCCAGAGTCCAATGATCGGTGGTTTTAATTTTCAATAAATTAATTAATCTTTCGCCATAAAAAGAATAATTATAAATCTCATCAAAGCCGGCTGCGGTTAATAATTGTTTCATGTCTTGTTCTAATTTCAAAAGCGAATCATGATTCACCGGAATTAGCGGCGCCATAATTGGTTGAGGAATAATCTTGTCCGAACCGTAAATTCTAATAATATCTTCAATCAAATCTTCTTCTTGCTCAATGTCGGGGCGAGTCACCGGAACGGTGACGCGAAGATATTTCTTGGTTTTTGACACCACATAACTAAGGGTTTTTAGAATCGCTAACATTCTGGCGCTAGTAATGTCTGTACCGATAAATTGTTTTACTCGTTCGTAGTCTAAATTAATCACTTTCTTGCTCTTTAATAATTTATTCGCCGTCACGCTTTTAACATCATAAATTGAGCTAATTACTTTTCCCTCGATTAATTGTTCAATTAATTCAATGGCGCGATTAAGGCCCAACTCAGGAAAATTAATGGGCAGGCCTTTTTCAAAACGCAGCACTGCTTCGGTGCGCAAACCCAACCGCCAAGCTGAACGGCGAATCGTGGCCGGCTCAAAAACCGCGGACTCAATCATGATGGTTTTAGTTTGATTATCAATCCCGAAATACTCCCCGCCCATAATGCCGGCCAGGGCAATCGGTTTTTGGCTATCGGCAATGACTAAAATATCTTCGTCTAATTTTCTTTCCACCCCATCTAAACAGACCAATTTTTCGCTAGGTTTCGCTCGTCTGACAATAATTTGTGGAATTTGGGATTTGAGATTTGGGATTTGTTTGGAATTTGGGATTTGAGATTTGGGATTTACGCATTTGATTTTTTCAAAATCAAATGCGTGGAGCGGCTGACCGATTTCTAATAAAACATAATTAGTAATGTCAACAATATTATTAATCGGCCGAATGCCCAGGTTGCGTAAACGATTTTGCATCCAAGGCGGCGAGGGTCCTATTTTAATGCCATCTATGACCACGGCCATATAACGCGGACATAAGCTATTATCTTTAACTTGAATTTTTACCGGATTTAATTTTTTGCCCCGCTTCTTTGTCGGGAGATTTTTTTTATTAGACAACCATTTTAATCCCTTAATGGCAGAAATTTCTTTGGCAAAGCCATTAATAGAAAAAAGGTCGGGCCGATGAGTAATTGATTTATTCTCTACTTCCAAAATAACATCGCTTAACTGCAATAATTTGATCAATGACTCACCGCTCTTGACCTTATCTGGTAAAATATAAATGCCCAAATGATCAGGGCCAAGACCAAGCTCATCTTCGGCGCACAACATACCCGCTGATTTTACGCCGCGAATTTCGCTGGCTTTAATTTCCATGTTATTGGGCCCGCCTAGGCTCGGCGAGGCTGGCCCGCCTGCTCGCCTCGTCTCCGACGAGTCGGAGCGGGCCGGCGAGGCAGGTAGATGGGCGCCCGGCAAAGCCAGTGGCACCATTTGTCCAACTTTAATATTGGGCGCGCCGCAAACAATGGTCAATTTTTCTCCTTGCTCATTAATTTGGATGACCACAATCTGCAGCTTATCGGCATTGGGATGTTTTTTAATATCAATAATTTTGGCGGCGATAACTTTTTCTAATCCATCGCCCAGTTTAGTTACGCTATCTATTTGGGCTACTTGCATAGTTAAAAGCTTAGCCAACTGGTCTGGCGATTCTTTAAAGCCAACTAATTCTTTGAGCCACTGATAAGAAAGCTTCATAACCACTACGAATTACAAATTTTTTACGAATATACAAATAATTTTTCAGATAATGCGAATTGGCGAACTGCGAATAATCTCCAATAATTTGAATTATTCGGATATGTTCGGGTTGTTTGAATGATTTTTCCTCTATTTACTAATTTACGAAGCGGGCGACAAGTTACAGGTTATCGTCCGGCGGTAAATTCTCCGGAATAACTGTTACTGGCTGATGAGAATGATTTTGGTGATTGAGCTGATTGGGTTTGTCGTCTTTTTTCTTCTCGACTATAATAACCCGCGCCTTCACTGCGTCAGACTTGGTAGGATCATTAATAGAAGTAATTTGAATCGGAATTTCATAACTATTTTTTTCAATAGCGCTTTCGTCTTTAACCCAAACCTCTAAACGAATGTCTTTGGTTATACCGCTGGCCAGATTGCCGCTTTCCCAACCGCCGCCAAAAACTTGAGTTGTAATTTCGTTGCCTTCTTCTAAAACATTGAAGAGTCTTGTCTCCCAGCCCTTGTCCGGCGGATAGGCCTGCGCCAAAAATTTATCTTCGCCGCGTCCATCATTCTGAATACGAATATGGAAAATGGCCGTGTCGTCAACCGTAATTTTCTGCTCCTTGGTTTGGCCCAAGCCATCTAAATTATAAACGGTATCGCCCAGATACTCCTCTTCTTTTTCGCCCGCATTTTTAATCTGACCATCTGGCTGATAACTAACATAAGCACGGCTGGCAAATAAATTTTTAATTTTAGATAAGAAAATAATTATGATGACTGCCGCCAAAATGCCCAACGCCCAGTAAACCACAATTAACCAAGCGGGCAATTTATTGCTTAACCAAATATTTTGCTTAACTCCATCCTTGGTCATGACTAATGGCTTGGAAAGATAGGATTGAAACTGCGGTTCATTAATTTTTATACGATAAGTACCGTCAGGTACCATAAAATTATGATAAAGGCCGGTCTCATCGGTAACAAGTGAAGTAAAATACTGACAACACTGATCACTACAACGCCATAAATTTACCCTCACACCCACCAGGGGCTCTTTGGTTTTTTTGCCGTAAACATAACCATAGGGACTGATAAAAAAACCATTCTCTTGAAACGCCTTACCATTACCCGTGGTTTGCAGGGCATAACCGCCAGGCGTAGCCAGTAAGTCTTTTTTAATTTGGAAAATAATCATCCCCTCTTGATTGCTCTCTAGCGATAGTGTCGTCTGATTATCCGCCGGAGCCCTTAAGACAAAGTGGATTGTTTGGTCAGGTAAGATATCGCCTTTGGCGGTTCTGGTCGGCCCAGCAATGACAAAATTTTCCGATTTCAATCCAGGTAAAATTAACTTGGTCTCATCAATGGTCGCGCCGTCCCATAGACCGTCCTCGTCGGTATCTTTCAATCGAGGGTTAGTGCCTAAGGCGCATTCTTCTTTATTGGTCAAAGTATCGCCATCAAGATCTTGACTGGCGTCGCCGGGATCTTTAGGATTTAGGCCATGCTCCGCTTCGCAGGTGTCGGCCATGCCGTCACCGTCCATATCAATATTTATATTAATTTTCATTTGCGCCGCGTCAATTTTATTTAAATCGTTGGCCGAGTAGGTCGTAGCAATGAATTGAGCCGAGCTCTGATTAACTGCGTCGGCGGAAATATTAACTTCCATTTTATATTCCTGATTTTTGCTGGGCGCTAATTTAAAATTATATCCCGAGGCAACTTGGCTGGTAATATCTTCCCATTTATTCTGGTCAAATAAAAAATAGTTAACTTGCCAACCACTGGCTTCGCCGCTACTTTTTAAGACAAAGGTGTCGGTGTTTGAGTTAACATTGGTTACTCTCAAATTAAACACAACGGGGTTAAAAACACTATTAGTAGTTTGGGATTTGATCTGGGTTATGATGACCTCTGGTTTTTCAAAAATGCCTTGTCCAATATAGGTAGTGTCGACGCTATTCTTAATTTCTAAATCTGGTTGATAGCCTACGCCAGTGGTCTGACCGCTGTTTTGATTGTTATCACCCTGATTAATATCGGCTGGCGGGCCGACAGGACCGTCAATAGGATTTTGATTGCCGTCCGGGTTAGCGGGAGAAATGGTTTGATTATTAAATCTAATGGTGATCACCGCCTTCACTACATCCTGGCTTCCTCCAGAGACTGAAGTTCCTCGAACAATAAAAGTGCTTTCTTGGCCATAGCCAATGGTCTGCTTCGGAGTAACCCTCATAGACAGAGATTCGCTCTTCCCTGCGGGCAAAGAAGCAGTATACCAGCCGCTGCCCGTTACTTGATTGGTAATGTCGCGACCGGTCATATCAGAATAAGCCACTCCCCAATAATTATTACTGGCCGAACCAGTCACGACTAGTCGATCTACCGCTTGACCGGCATTAGTGATAGTCAACCGATAACCGACGCTATTATAATCCTCTATAATGCGATAAATGGTTTGATTAGCTCCATCGGTATTATAAACACCGCCTCCGCTATAATTATAAGTGGTGTCATAGCCGATGGATAAATCTGGCCGATAAGTAGCTGCTCTGATGATGCCAACGGGCAAGACGATCAAACCCAAAACCATCAAAACACTGCTGATAATTTTATTAATTGATGTTATTCTCATAAAATAAAATTTTAAAACTCAAAAAAATATTTAAAATTGCCTTAAAAATCTCAGGTCGCCGCTATTAAACCATCTGATGTCGTCAACTTTATGTTTCATCATGACTAAACGATCCAGCCCAATCCCAAAAGCAAAACCAGTATATTTGCCCTTAGGATAGCCGGCCGCAGCTAAAACTTTTGGATGAATCATGCCGCAACCAAGTATTTCAACCCAGCCGCTCTGAGCGCAAACCTGGCACCCCTTGCCGCCGCAATTTAGACAGGCAAAATCTAATTCAAAGCTCGGCTCAGTAAAGGGAAAATAACTAGGCCTCAATCGTGTTTTTACCTCTTGACCAAAAATATGTGCCAGAAAAGTGTTCAAAGTATAAATTAAATTGGCAACGGAAATATTTTGATCCACCACAAAACCATCTATCTGATAAAAACTATGCTCGTGACTGGCGTCAGTGGCTTCATGGCGATAACATTTGCCAATCACGCAAACGCGCAGTGGCGGCTCTTGTTTTTCCATAACCCTGACCTGCATTGAGGTGGTGTGGGGACGCAATAGCAACTTACCCAGCTTCGTGGCCTTAGCGTCTAGCCAAAAAGTGTCCCACATATCGCGCGCCGGATGGCTAGCCGGAATATTTAAAACATCAAAAGCATAATGTTCGTCTTCTACTTCGCGGCCCTCCAATATCTGAAAACCCATTGATTGAAATATTTCTGCCACTCGATCCTTCATCTGGGTGTGAGGATGCAAATGGCCAAAATTAATTTTTTGGTCTGTGGCGGGCAGTGTTAAATCTAATGCCATGGTTTCTGGGGCGGACGAATTATTAATCTGCAATTGGCTTTTTCGCCGGCCAATCGCCTGCTCCAGCGATTGTCGCGCCTCGTTGATAATTTTACCGCCATTGGCCCGATCTTCGGGGGTTATGTTTTTTAACTTTAAACTAAAATCTCGCAACTGTCCGTTGCGACCTAAATATTTGCGCCACAAATTTTCCAGCATACCCAAATCTTTCGCTTCAGCGATTTCTCTAGTGGCGTTAGTTTGTATGTTTTGCACTTCTTCTGGCATATATACTTATTACTACTAATTTAGCTCGTTCGTCCATCTGCTGACGGACTCGCTCGCTCACTAATCATGCCAATAAATAAAAATTCGTAGTCATTAGTATAATTAGCGATAGAATTAGTACGATTAGTGATTTGTCGGATTACTCCGCGCGTTTAATTTTGCGACGAGTGGTTAAAATAAACAATTCAATAATACCGACCAATAAAATGAATAGGGCCAGGTTCCACCACCTTAACAAATGAAATCCTTGCAGTAACAATAAAAATACGACAACCCCGGCCAACCAGATGCCCTGCCGAAAAGCAATGGTCACCTGGACAAAAATCGGCGTCTTGCCTAAGCGAGCCCTAATCACAAAGCCGACGATTGAAGCCGTGCCCAAAATAGCCAAAAACAAACTAAAATAAAATAAAATAAACCCTAATGCGCCGGCTGACTGTGGATTAATTAAAAAAACAGATAAAACCCACACTCCCCAGCAAACCAGGGTGCAAATTAGCATTAAATTGAGGTATTTTTTTAGAGTCATAGTAAAATTAATCAACAATTTTCATAGTTTTAACTTCCTTGATTAAATATTTTTTAACCTTATCCTCTGTATATTGCCCTCCGATAAGCGCGATCTTAAATTCGCCTAAATCTCTAAAATAAACCAATTGCTCTAAAAACAGTTTCTCATTGAATTCTTTTTTGAACTTTCTTTTGGCTAATTTAATGATTTCTAAAAGAGAAACGTATCCGCCTTGCAAAAGAAAAAATAAATCAAAATAATCACGCCAAGCTCCCCTGCGGCCGATAGTAAAAACTTTGTCAGCGGCAATATCTTTGAGCGAGAGCAGGGGCAAACTCTTGGTTTTTAAAAACGGAAATAAATTCCTGTAGGGGTAGAAAAGTAAAGTAATTTTAATATTCTTCTCGCTGATAACGGTTAGCTGATCTGGGGCATCAAGGATGATTTTTCTTACGCCAAAATACTGCTTCAAAAGGAGATAGTCCGCTCTTTTAATTTTTCTGCCGAGGAAAATATCAAAATCAAAAGAATAACGATGCTTAATTTGCAAAGATAGAGCCGTGCCGCCGGCCAGATAGCCATTGTCTTTAAAAATTTTTATCTTGGAAAAAATATCCTGCCTTTTCTTATCTAATACCTCGGGGTGTATTAATGACATATTTATTAATGTTAATATTTTTATTCAAATCAAGAAGAAAATTTTTAACAAAATTGAACGTCTGCGGCCGATAGATCTTAGTTGGCCGATTGAGAAAAGATTTTTTGATCGTTGCTTTTGAATAAGCGCGGAAAAGCCATTTTAGGGCCTCCATGTCGCCAAAAGATAAAACTTGATGAATAATATAATCTTTGTCATTGCTAAAATCAAGATCATTAAAATCAACTGACCAGAAATATGGTTTAAGAAATTTTGGAAGGTTCTTTGATTTCATAATATTCACTTGATGTTTATTACATACTCGCTTTAGTATAGCACAAATTAATAAAAAAATCAAGAGTTCCAATCGCGAATATGCACCAATACTCCACGAATTTCACGAATAAAAATAATCGGCTGTATTCGTGTTGTTTGTGTTTTTAATCTTCCGCGTAAATCCGCGTGAGTTCCGCGTTTATCCGCGTCTGGGTATCTGCGTGAATCAGCGTATCAATCCGCGTTTATCCGCCTTAATTCGTAATTAGTAGGAAGCTTGCCGCAAGCTAGAAGGCCCACCCTGTATTACTCCCCCCATCCACATTGCCGTCTGCTACAAATGCATTCCAAGTCGCCCCTCCTCCTGCGGCGCTTCTGGTGACCGAAGTGTAATAAACCTGATTAGTGCCAGCCCCATCAGACAAGGTAAATGTGCTTGCCCCTGTGTCAGTATCTATGGTTATCAAATTGCCTGCTGTGCCAGTTAAGGCAAAAGAAGTAAAGGTCTGGGTGGTGCCTGCGGTAAAACGAATGGCTTTATTTGGCGTAGTTGAGGTGAAGTTATAAAAAGTAGTGGTGCCTGAAATGGTGGAAGTCTTAGTGGCGTCATTAAAATTAACCGTTGAAGTCCCAGCTGTAAACGTATCCCCATTCGCCCAGTTGCCGCCGACGTTGATGGTGTAGGAGCCAGCATTAAAAGTTCGGATTCTTCCTGCATAATACAAAATAGTGAAATCATTTTGAACAGTTAAGTTGGCTTGTAGGACAACTGCTGACGACGCATTAACACCTGCTCTGCCAACTACAAAATTGTATAGCGGTTGATTTGTGTTTACTGTTATAGTATATGAACCACTGGCAATATAGATAGTGGAAGTGGCGGGTGTCCAATTAGAACTTGAAATTGCTAAAGTGCCATTGTCACCATTAAGGTAGACATAACCAGCACCGGTAAATGTCCAAGTGCCGGTTCCAGAAACGGTAAGACTTACGCCAATGAACGCCCCCGTAGAAGCCGTTACTATTGCACCAGTCGGAACAACAAGTTTTAGATTATTACCAGTGGAAAATGCCCCCGTCCCGATGTTTAACGTAAAACCATTGCCAAGAGTAAGAGTCTGACCAGAACCACCCTTAGAAAGTGTTTTTCCATTCAAATTAAGCGTCCCAAGAGTCATTGCGATACTACCTGATACGGTAAAATTATCCTGCAATGTCCAATCTCCCGAGCCGTTCCAAGTGACATTGTAAAATGATTTTCCGCCTGTAGTAATGGTTTTTCCTGTTGTAGTTGCGGCAAAGGTAACAGTCTGCGTTCCAGGAGTAAAAGTCATTCCAGCCACAAACAAAAGGTTGCCATAAATAGTCAGGCCTGCTGATAAGGTCAGAGTGCCTGTATATCCCGTAGCGGTTATATCATTGCAAGCAGAGGCTGTATCTACCGTGACTGCCCCAGAATTAGCGTCTAAAATAGCCGTGTCACCAGCCACTGGATGGGTGGTAACAATAGAACCACCAGATGAGGTAACCCAAGTACCTGAATCACTTGACCAGTTTCCACCTGCGGTGCTGGCGTATATTGGCCGAACAATAAGGATTAAGCCAGGAGTGCTTTGGCCTTCAAAGTATTGAGAATAGAGACCGCCGTCATTTTGGGCCATGATATCGTTAGAAGAGGCCTCAAATTTAGCCGCTACTCTGAAGTTAGCTCCGTCAGAGTTATATAGATAGCATTGTTGATTGGGTAAAGGATCATTGGGGATGCTGGACATTTGGGCCAAGAGGCCCGTGCACCAGGCCGGAGGAGAAACGACTGCGCACACAGAAAGACAGACTGTGATATTGCCAGTGGGAATAGGATAGGAGTTATCAAAGCTAAGAGCTAATTCCAGAGCATTAGTGATTTGCTTGATATCTCCCATTCTTCTGGCATCTCTACCCTTAATCAAGGCCTGATTGACAGCGATGATGATTAAGGCAGAAAGGAGGCCAACGATGGCGATGATAACCAGGAGTTCGACTAAGGTGAAACTGGCTCGTCTATTAAACATAGCCATTTTATTTTTCTGTTTTGATGGTCGATGATTAAACATAACAATAAGTTAAAATTCAAAGGTCAAAAGGCAAAAATCAAAGGTTTCTAACAGACTAAGTTATCCACAGCCCCGCCTTGACTCTTTGCTAATTTGATATATAATAAAAACATAACCACGAAAGAGACCCCTATAAGGTTTTGTCCTTATCGGGGGCTTTTTCTTTTCGGGCCTCTAAAATGGATTTTTGATCGTTTAAATAAGAAATAACGGCATTGGTTCTTTTTAATAAAATTGAGCATTTCTTCACGTTAGCGGGCGAAAGAATAACCGCTAATTTATTTTTTTCTAATAAAAATTTGACTAGGCCTGCGTAATCACCGTCGCTTGAAACAATAACCGCCTTATCAAATAAGTTCTCATATACTTCTTGGGTGGCCTTTAAAACTAAATCTGCATCGCAATTGCCTTTTGGCTTTCCCTCACCATCATAAACAACTTCTTTAAAAATCAATGTAAAGCCGGCTTCTTGCAATTTGGCATAAATATCTTTGTTCTTTGGTATAAGCCCGATAAAAATATAGGCCCTGGAAACAGAATACTTTTCAGATAACCAAACTCTGAACCTGGTATAATCAAGCTCCCATCTCAAACTTTTAATCCCTCTGTGTAAATTTGCGCCGTCTATAAACGCAAAGTTTTTCATTGTCATCTAATTTAAAAGATTATTTTATCAAATTCAAACCAATTTTCTTTTCTATTAATCGAACAATATCTAACAATTTCTAATTTTCCAGCCCGAGACTGGTCGGCCGTGGGCCGACAATTTTCAAAACCTACTACGAATTACGAATCTATTACGAATATACGAATATTTTTAAATTTTTTATATGTGTTTTATGTGTTTTATGTTTTTTATATTCGGTTGGGTAATTTCAAGTTGCTGGCAATCATCTCTCCCAAATCGCCGTTTAAAATTTTATCTACGTCATTGGTTTCATAATTACTGCGCAAGTCTTTGACCATTTTATACGGTTGCAAAACATAAGAACGAATCTGATGTCCCCACGAAGCCGGCAAGACCCGGCCGCGAATCCTTTCCTTTTCCTCTTCTTTTTTAGCTAAAGCAAATTGATAAAGCTTGGAAACCAGAATTTTCATGGCCCGCTCTTTATTCTGCGCCTGCGAGCGTTCGGTCTGGCAGCACACGCTAATTTTGGTCGGCAGATGAATAATCCGCACGGCTGATTCTACTTTTTGCACGTTTTGCCCGCCATGTCCGGAGGCGCGATAAGTTTCGGTTTTCAAATCCTTATCTTTAATGTCTAGTTTTGGATTAGGAATTTCCGGCAAAACATCAACTAAGGCAAAAGAGGTGTGACGCATTTTTTCCGCGTCAAAAGGAGAAATCCGCACCAAGCGATGTACGCCGGCCTCTACTTTTAAAAACCCATAAGCAAAAGGACCAACTATTTCTAGGGTAGCGCTTTTGATCCCGGCTTCGCTGCCCCGCGACTGGTCAATTAAAAAAACTTTCCATTTCTTTTTCTCGGCAAAACGACTGTACATTCGCACCAGCATCTCAGTCCAATCTTGGGCATCAGTGCCACCCGCGCCGGCATGAAAAGAAACAATGGCATTATTTTTGTCGTATTCACCGTTTAACCCCGTTAGATTTGTGTCCATAAAATTAAAACTTATTTGATTACATAAAAAACCATCTGCCGCCTCTGGCCCGGGAATTATATTTTTCTGAATCTAACGGGGTAAATAGTTGATAAAAATTTTCCATAGATTAATCATAACAAAATAATTTAAAAAAGAAAGAGGGCCCCGCATCAGCGGGGCCCCAAAAATCCAGGTTTTGAAGCTATTTATTGTTGCTCAACTTCTTGGTGCGCTTTCGGCGAACCGGTATAATCTCGGTCATACCGGCAGTATCAATCCGTGGGCCATGCTCTCCTTCCCATCTGGCCGATTCATCGGCTAGTCTGGTTTTCAGAACAGGCTTCTTCCCCCAAGCAATCGGGATGTTCCGCTCAACCATGCTTTGATCGGCTTGATCGGAAGGAATCGCCGTTCGACCTCTCTTGCCCCCTCTTTTCTCCCAAATTGGGCCATCCGGCGTATGCCCGGCAAACTTCATTCCCGATGGACCAGCTGTCGCAACTTCTTTTCGTCCAGATCGCTTTTTGGCCGTTCGTCTCATTATTACCTCCTTCTATAATACACTACCGCTATTCATCATAATGTCAATATTATTTTCCACAGCTCAATTTTATCAAAACTTAATTATTGCCTATACTCTTCCAACGTCACCTTCTTCTTAATTTTTTCACGATCGTGAATTTATTAAGAAAATGAAAACAACCATCCCAAATCACGAATTCAACTGTATTTCTTCTATAAGAAAAATTTTAATATAAGATTTTAATGAAAAATTTTTAATAAAATTATTAGCATCCCCTAAAACATCATAGGGGCAAACCCAAATGCTTTTTTGAAGTATTTTAAAGCCCAGAAATTGGAGATTGCGCCTAAGAAGGTCTCTCCTTTTTCTCATTTTTTCTGGGATATCAAAAATAATCATTATCCATTTTCCATCTTTTCTTTTTTTATAGTTTTTAAACTTGAACTCTATTTTTAAAACCCTATCTTTCCCCTTCTCCGTTAAAAGCCAGGCTCGCTCGCCCCCTTCGCTGACTTCTTTAATTAGACCCTTTCTTTTTAAATAATAGATTAGATTTTGAAACGTTCTGCGACTTTTTCTTTTTTCCCAAATATTTCTTAATCTTTTGTATTCAGGATAAGCAACGTCATGCATGCTCTTTGGCGGTATGTTTAAAATATCGCCGGCAGCTTCATAAATTTTATATAATCCCCAAAGAAATTTCTCTGAAGCAGAAGCTCTATTCATCATAATTTTGTAAAACCATTTAAAATCATTTAATAATAATTACTGATTCTACGCTTTCTTAATCTTTTCACGATCGTGAAAAGATTAAGACAAATCGCTATTTGTGACAATTTTTTAATTAATAGGATTTCCGCCAAAAAGCGGATCATTAAAACCTAAGCGCGAACCTTAAAGGTCCCGAAATATCCTTGAAATTTTTTCTCTAGATCTTGAGCTATCCCCTTTAAATAGGCCTGATAAGGCCAACCTTCTACCAATCGTCCCTCAAACTCCTGTAAATAATATCTTTTAGCGCCCTGTAATTCTTCTGCAATTTGATAAAGGTCCTCTATCTCTAATAATCCCGGCACGACCGTGGTGCGAAATTCATAATCCGGCGCCAGTTCTTTAATCAAACTGATGCTTTTTTTAATTTTTTCTAAATCAACCTTGGTGCCAACCACTTGTTCGTACTTAGATTCTGGTTGCCCCGACGTCTTCGCCTGCTGGCGATTTGTCGGGACGCTCAATCTCGTATGCTCCGCCAGCTGGCGGACAGAAAATTTTGACGAAATTGGCGCCTTCACGTCCATGGCCACATAATCAACCAATTTATTTTTTAGTAAGTATTCCAAAAATTCCGGGTTAGACCCATTGGTCTCAACTCCGACCATCAATCCCATCTTTTTAACCTTCTTAATAAATTCTGTCAATCCGTTTTCTTCATAATTTTGCCTTTTGATTTTTGATTTTTGATTTTTTAGGGGCTCTCCCCCACTGATCATCACCCCATCTAAAAATTTCTGGTTTTCTTTTAAATAAGTCAACACATCTTCTTCTTTGATGTCGGCCAAGTTCTCCGGCCAGCGCGCCAAGGCCTGATTATAACACCATGGACAATAAAAATTACATTCGCCGACAAAAACAATACTGCAAATTTTCTCCGGCCATTCCACCAGTGATACTTTTTCCCAGCCCTTAAAATTCATAAAGTTTATTTTAGGCCTGATTTTTCTTAATACCCAAGATAGCTAAAATTTTATCCCATAATTTTACCAGCCAATTCTTATTCTGCGACTGCGCCTCCATGTCTTTCATCTTAGAAAAGATGAAAATATACAAAATTTCCAAAAGGCCGACCGTATTCAAAATCAAAAACGCGATAAACCAAACTGTCTGGCCCCTCTTGGCCGCTCGCCATAAGGCCACGCCCTTCCAGGGAATAGACCAAAGAATTAAGACGGCCATTAAAATTGACTGGCCAACCGAACCGTAATAAAGCCCTAAATAATTTCCCATAAAATTAAAATTTACAAATTAAATAACAAATTATTAACAGTTTAATGGTTTATTCTCTATTGACTTAATTTGCACTTACTTTAAAATATTGGCTTAAAGGAGGTCATCGTGAATGGACATGAAGCCAAGGCTCGCGAGCTTATAGCAAAATATCATGATCTAAAATTACACCATCCCGAATTTTTACGTCCACTGTTTATTGAGTTAACCGGTACGCCTGAATCAGGAAAAACATCGGTTATTACCGCCCTAACCCGTTTCTTCAAGCGCAATGGCTGGCGAACCTTTAATCCTCTTGAAGGGGCCGAGGCCACCAAACTGATTTCTCGGGGTGATCCGCGCTATAATCTCAGAACTTTTTCCTATGTTCTTGACATCTTACTTGAGAGAAGCTCTGCCCATGACTATGAATTAGTCTTCTTGGATCGCGGTCTTTATGATTTTTATTGTTGGGCGCGAAGATGGTTCAAGGAGGGCAAATGGCCAGAGGAGATTTGTCGGATTAATCAGCAATTCGCCTTGCAACCGAAATTAATCAGTTTAATCGATTTGGCTATCTTCGCCACCTGCCGACCAGATGTGGCAGTGGCTCGCGAAAAAACTTGGGCCCTGACGGCAATTACCGGAGAAACCACTAACCTCGACACCATTGCCAGACTAGTACAGATTTGGCAGGAGTGCTTCGGACAGCTCCAGGCAGAACATCGTCCAGTTCACATAATTGATACCACGCTTTTGTCCCCCAATCAGGTCGGGCAAAAAATACTAGAACTGATTTTACGGGCCATTGAAAAAAAGCTTAACGACCCCGAGGCGCTAGAATTGTCCTAAATATCATCTATCAAAAGGCTGGGCCAGGCTCAGCCTTTTAATTTCGGCCAAAAAATCTTTCCATGATTTAACCACGATTAAACCCTGATAGCCCAGGTCATCTGAAGAATTATATTGGTCAAACCAATAGCGATGCGGAGTGTCCGGCATATATTGCAGGACAGAGATTTTATCATCAATAAAAACAGTAATGCCGAGGGTTTTACAAATATCTTTTTTCTGCGGATCATGGTCAACAAAAAATATCTGTCCCCGACTAAAAACATCAGGTAAGTTTTGGTTTAACCACTCTATGGCTATTTGTCGATGATCTGGCGCACGTCGAGAAACCAAAGACAAGTCTGCTATTTTGCTTAATTCAAGCATCGCTTCTGCCGCTGTGGGCATGACCGGAGCATTCAAAGTAAGCGGACCATAAATTAAATCTTGAATTTTCACATATATCTCCTCGGGCACTATTTTTTTTAAACGATGACCGGCGACGTGAATGGCGGAAATATCAAATCCATATTTTTTGGCGATCAAAATTTTATTTTTAGTGTGGTCAATAATAACGCCGTCAAAATCAAAGCCTATTTTTAATTTACGTTTTTTATTAGGCATATTCAGATTAATTATCTCCCATATAATAATAACATAAAAAGCCAAAAACAAAAGGGGCAGAATCTGCCCCCATAATATCACCTACTTCTGTTGCCCTTCTCGTCGCAAGCCATCAGTAAGTTAACAAAATTCACGATTATTATTCGGTCGGCGAAACAAACAGTAGAGAAGAAATTGATCCAGAATGAATGAGCTTTCCGTAAAACCACAACGCTTGATCGCGTCATTGATGGTTGGTAGTCAACAAAGGCCTCGGCCATTAACATCTCTAAATCGCCGGTTAACTCCTCGACCAAGACAATCGGGTCAAATGAATAAGACAAAAACGGGAAAAAAATAGCCTGCCGGACCTGCATTTCTTTATCTGGCGCAGGGAGCTCGGTCCAAGTGGGCGCAATCTTCAATTGAGCAAAACGGATTAGCTTGGTTAAAAACTTAACGCCTATTTTTGGTTTAGACCGATATTTCGACTTATCTAACAAAGCCAATAGCATTAACAACGCGCCATGACGAGTATGCAAAAAACCGATTTCTTCTGACAAGAAACACCTCCTTTAAGAATCATTATATTTTAATCTCAAAATATAGTCAAGAAATATTGACAAAGAAAATATCTCTGATAAAATAAATCCATAAGGAGGTAGGATGAAGAATAAAATCCTACACATGTATTTTGGGCTACTTCCTAACGCAGAAGAGGTTGTTCAGACATTGTGCGGTCAAAGAAGGCGGTTTACCCATGAAGTGATAGCCATGTTGCGAGGCGAACAAATGTGTCCCAAATGCAGGCAAGAACACATAAGACAGAAACTTGGTTCTAGGGTCATTATTTTCCCGGAAATGCCAGACGCACCGGAAAAACAATGAGGCGCATCAGCGCCTCATTTTATTTTAATGACTAATTTACTCTAAAGGTCCAGGTCGGTGGCGATTTGTTGCATAGCCGTCAAACTAATTTTCACAAATTCTTCCAAAGACAAGCCTAAATCGGCGCAAGCGGCAATATGTTCGCGATTAGCGCCCTTGGCAAAACCTTTTTCTTTAAAACGGTTCAAAATATTTTCGGTAGTCAGCTCAACAATTTTTTTGCTCGGCAAAACCAGAGTCGCCGCCACCACCAACCCAGTAATCGGATCGGCACAAAATAGGGCCTTGTCCATCTGACTAACGCGCGGCAAATGATGCATATCATTGTGAACCTTGACGGCCTGAATTATTTCGGCCTCAACCCCCAGCCCTTGCAGAATTTCCGCCCCCAGCAAGCTGTGTTGCTCGGGTTCATCCTTGGTAGTTTCATAATCAATGTCATGCAGCAAGCCAGCCAACGACCATCTGGCCTCGTCCTCATAAAAATGTTTGGCCAAAGCTGCCATCACCGCCTCCACGGCTAAACAATGTTTGATTAAATTTTTAGTGATAATTTTTTCTTCCACTAATTTTAAAGCTTCTTCGCGTGTCATACCAAATTTGTCAAAATTTACGAGTTAAATTGTAACGAGGGAAATTTCGTTACAAATTTGAGCACTCCGACAACAGGTCGGAGTAACCAAAATCAAAAGTTTAAATTATTAACCAGTAAAACTTTGTTGCTGGGTGTATTACAACAGTTTGATATTATTAATCACTAAACTGAATTTATAACCCAGATATTTAGCGGCGAGGCGGCAATAGCTCATCCGCTCGGTAAAGATTTCAAAATATTCCATAATCGGCACAAATTTGGTATCAATGCGCAGGGTCAAAATAATCTTTTCATGCGCTTTGTCAATTTTTAATTTGCTGCCAGTGGTTGCATAATTCACCCGGTCATGAATATCGCGCTCAATTTTAGCCAAAGAACGATTAATTACCCGCGAGCGGTGCACGTCTGATTTATCGGCCAAAACCAAAATAGCCGAAACTTTATTAGAAAATTTCATCTCGCCTTTATCATGATTGGCAATAGCTTGAATAACTTGCGTTATTTCTCTGGCCGAAAAGTCATTTTGAAAAATTTGATGAAACAAAAGAGCGCCCCAATAATGATGTTCGCTACGGCCCAAAAAATTTCCCATATCGTGACAATATCCGGCAATAGCTGAGAGCTCCTGTTCTGACCTACTTAAGTCAACCTCGCGAGCCAAATTTCTGGCCCGGTCAGCCACTAATTGAATGTGCCGAAAACCATGTTCGGTATATTCCAGCGCCTTAAGGGCGGCTATGGTTTGTTTAATAAACTCATTAATTTGCGAATTCTTTTTAACTTGAATTAAAGTAAGCATAAAAATCTTTTATTTGATTATTCAATTATCATTTTAAACCATTATCTATCTTTGGCAAGACCCCATCAAATAAAAATGACCCCCTATTTCAAGGGGGTCTTATTCTTTCTCGGCTCGTTATCTTTATAGCTTGACATAACGAACATTAATTCCGGCTTCACGCAGAATGCTCAAACCATTGTTCGGATAAGCCCCCCGTAAAATAACCACCGTATCAATGCCAGTTCCGGCAATAATTTTCGCGCACACCTTGCAAGGCGCGGCGTTAACATACATCGTCGCCCCCTTCATGCTCGACGAATTGCCACTCTTTGCGGCGTTAGTAATCGCCCACCATTCAGCATGCATAGCACGACAATCTTCTATCCGACTACCAGAAGGAATATGCTGTTGCTCACGTAAACAACCTACGAGGGCGCACTTTTGAGCTCCAGGATATTGATCATTAAATCCCTGCGCAATGATATTATCATCCTTAACAATGACGCAACCAAAGCGGCGGGTTTGACCGATAAAATTACCAGCCTTATCTTTGGCATACCGACCCCTAGCCAGTCGACGGACGCCCCGCATACAGGTGGAGCGTTCTGCAATTGCCGAAACAACCTTCATATAATATCGATCCATCCGACGAAAAGCCTCGTCGTACAAATCAGTACCTAAACCACGACCGAATGAACCAGTATGACCAAAACCGCCAGCACCTCGTTTGGTTCGACTGTCGCTTATCTCACGTCGGCCTAACTTCAAAACCGGCACTTCTATTTTAGTAAACAACAATTGAGCAATCCTCATCCCCTTCTCAATTGTAAATACTTTTTTACCGCGATTAACCAGGAGAACACAGATCTCTCCACGATAATCAGGATCGATTGTGCCTGGTGAGTTGGCAACATCAATACCATACTTGAGAGCTAAGCCACTGCGAGGAACAATTTCACCGCGATAAAACCAGGGAATGACCATTACAATACCAGTGCCGACGAGAACTGTTTCGCCTGGTCGAATCTTAATCGGTAATTCTGGTCTCACTTTTCGATGCGAACTATGAACGGCTCTTAAAGCAAATAAATCATAACCAACCGCTCCGTCTGAAACTCGCCGAGGAACCTGCGCTTCCGGGTCCAATTTCGTGTATTTGATGATCACTGTTACCTCCTTAGTGATTATTATCAGCTAATTATAAAAAATGTCAAGGGTCAATTCAAGAACGCTGTAAGATAAAAACATTTTAATTTTATAAATTAAAAGCCCCCGACTTCAGTTGGGGGGCATGGCATCTTGATTTAATAGATTATTTGCGGCCGAGAGGGGAGAGCAAGCCCTTCTTCTTTTTCTGCTTCTCGTCTTTTGCCGCAGTCTCAACCTTTGGAGCTGGCTGTTCTATTGCCACTACCTCTTCTTTTTCGCGGCGAGCGACTATGGCGGCAATCATCTCGACGAACTGCCGAACGTCGGCCAACCAAAGCAACGTATCGCGATTGGGATGACGATGAATGGCCAATCGACTTGTCAACGGAGAGCAATTACACCAATCTTCTGGTTCTAGGGCAGCAGGACACAATTCGCATTTCTTGGGTTCATCGGGATTCTTGGTATCATTATGCTGAGCAATTATGTATCGACACAATTCACACTCTAACCAAATTGAGTCCCACCACGCGCCACGCTGTAAAACCCATTTCCACTTAGTCAGCACCAATCTGAGTCGGGGCAATGGAATATCGTCCCATTTCAACCTTTGATTCTCGGTTATCTGACCTTCTGTGACCATTTGACCTCCTTAATTTTCAGTATAACCTTATATTAAAAAACGTCAACCCCCCATCTTGACATAAAAAACCAGATATAGTAAAATTGAAACCAAGGAGGTGCGATGACTGCCCAACAGAATTTACCCCAAACCAAAAACGATGCTGGCGAAAGAGCGGTAATGTGGATTGTCGGACTGATTTTTATCGCCCTGACCATCGCCGTAGCGACCATTGAAACGATCATTTTCCCTGTGGTCTTAATAATCACTGCCGGCTACTTCGGGCTTGACCAGCGTCGGCTCAGGTGGGGCTGGTGTTATTTCTTCACCAAAATATTTGGCGCCATTGCTACAATGGCTATTCTTTTAGCCATAGATAAATAAAGACCGCCAACGGCGGTCTTTTTTCTTGTGTGAAAAAGGGGGCTTGCCTGATTAGAACAGCTTTGCCTACCGGTAGGCAGGCGGTAGGCGGGCAATGCTCTTGCTTCGACTTATTACTTAGTAAAACAGTTATTAGATAGACTAATTTTATTTTTATTACCACCATTGTTAATCGCATTATTGAAGAAGCGTCGTCCGCCAGCTGGCGGACTACTAACGGGGCACAAAGATTTCTAACTGAGCTTGACAAAATTACGGCTTTCTGCTAAAATCTAAACCAAAGGAGGTCTTTCCATGAAAGCCACTCAAGCAATAACTCAAACAGAAGATATCCCTTCCCACGACAGAGCGTTGTCTTTTCTTGCTCTATGTATCGCGATAGTCGTGGCACTATCTATCGCCATCATCGAAACCGTCATTGTCATTCCCGGCGCGATATGGGTGACCCTAAAAACACCCTCCCGTAAACCGATAAGCTGGGACTGGCTATATTTTGTCACGAGATACTTTTCGCTTCAGATAATATTAATGTTGCTGATTACCACCTTTGAATCGAAAGAAACGATTGATCTTCTACCCTGATTAATCAATCATTTGGGTGGCCGAGACGGCCACCCTTTTCTATTAACTTTTAATGTTAACTATTATATAAAAAATAGGCCAACGGCCTATTTTTTGAATTTGGTAGCGCGTAAGGGGATCGTCCGTTCGTCTTCGCGAACGGATCCGCTCACTCCGATGAAAAGTGGAGATGTAGCGGAAGCCCCTGTTGCCAGAGTATCCCGAAATTGTTTGCGAGTCATCAAAGACGAGCAACAACAATTTCGCGATCCCGTTAATTAATTATGATTTTGGTACCCCGTCTCGGTCTGAGACGTTGAACTACGAATCAGTATAAGGGTTCTTTGGCAACTTGTCTAGGGTCAAACTGAAGCCTCACGGTCTAGGCTGTGGAAAATGAGACAAATGAGACACAGAAGGACAGTGTTTCAAAAAGCTATTTTTTATGTCTCATTTTCTCGCTTACCACGATGAAATAAGGGTAATAAGCGTTTCGCAAAATGAGACAGTGTAAAAAGGAGTGTCTTATTTAATCTTTTCAACATCTTTAGAAAAACGTTCATGCATTTGTTTAATCTGAATTTTTTGTTCTTCGGTAAGAGAGTTCCAAATATCTGATCTGGAAAGATCGTCTTCCGTCTCAGTTTCGAAATAATCTATCAAAATTTTTTCTTTAGTAGCCCTTAAAAATAGATCCTCGTTATTATATTTTAATTCATTAATACGATTATGACTAATATCATTCCTGAGGTCTTTTAGCTTGTGTAACAACTCTGCGTGCTTTGTTTTCCCGACCATTACTTCATATATCTTTATTTTATCCGAAAAATATTCCAAGTTTTCTATATCGATGTTCTTCTGGTCCGAAATCATTTTTAAAAGTAATCCTTTTGCTCCCTGGTTAACATTCGTTGGAAAAAATTGCTTCGAATTATTCCAGGCTTTAGATAAAATATCCTTTAAATCGATTTCTGCCATATAAACTAGCCAAAACACAAAAGAAACGGTGGCAATTTGTTCATCGGTCAATTTTAGAGCCCCCTTTGAAATGGTCTCATTCAGTTTGTCATCCGAGACTGTTTTTATGGTTTGTTTGAATAAGTCTAAAGAACTCATAAATATTTATATTTTTAGGCCTACGCCAGAAACGGCAGCCCATATTTCCCATTTCCCCCATATCATAACGTGATATAACATTGAACCATAGATGTCTTTGGCATAACTAACAACAAACCCTGGCCCTCGATTAATTTTATATCCGTTTTCGCCAAGTATATTGTTTAATTGTGTCAGCTCTAACGCAATGACTTCTGTTGAGTCTGGAAGATGAATAATATTAATATTCCTATTAATATTAATAAGTTTTCCCATCAACTTAAACTCTAATCCCCTAATTATTTTTTTAGTAACGGGATCTAATAAATCTGGTATTGAAATATTAACCAACATTGATTCTCCAGAAACACCGGCGCCCGGGCCAAAATTTTTCATTAAACTGTTCGGCATTTTATGAGTATATTTTAAGGTGTGCAAAATTTGTTTTAGAGCGGCTTCTTTCCGTCCTCTGTCCCTTTTATTTTCCTCGGTGAATGGAAGAAGCATCTGAACAGCCTTTTCGGCGACACCAGAAGCAGCTATATCTTCGGGATTTATACAAATGGCTACTTTTTGATATAATTCATTTTCAATTTTCCCCAGTTTATTATTGCAGTCGAAACATGCAGGAGCAACCCACTTCTCCATATTTTGGGGCGTTGAATCCGGATACCATGATCTAGGGAAAATATGATCTTCGGTAAGTTCTTCAAAATAACCTAGACAATGGACACAATATTGATTTACAAACTTTTTAGACATGTAAAAAATAAAGTCATAAAAGATGATTTGACAAAAAAACATTAAATCAACATTATAAACTTATTTAATGTCAGTCAACTCTTTCCAAATTAAATACATAGCATAGGTATCTAGACAACAATACTTCAACAAATGCTTAGCTGTTTTTTGTTTTTCAGCGAAAGACTTGTCGTTGAAAATCATGTCATACCAGGCCTCCATGGCCGCTCCACCCTCTTGAATCTCTAAATCTTTGTATGTTATCCCGGGGACTAAAACAGGTAAAACATTTTTTATCGACACCCTTCCCTTAAAGCCAGGGTGTACAAACGATTGCTTCTGAAAAATTTCCATTAAATCATAAATTCTCTCATTTAAATTTTCTAAAAAAACTCTGTTTTCGGGACTACGTTCGGCCAATTGAACATTTATTCCTTTCTCAAACTTTTTACTCCAAACAATAATGCTACCCTCTGGACCGATCATTTTTTTTAATTTAGCTATAATTTGTTCAGATGGATCCGTGGCCTCAACATGCAAATACTCAAAATGCTCCAAATCTGCATTGGGGCTTTTTATAACGTGCAGCGAAAATTGGAAAGGTATTTGCTGATAAGGTTTGAACCCTTTGAATAAAGGTATTGCCGATGGATAAGTTTCATAATCTAAAAAATATAAAGGATAAATAAGCGATTGTAACTCTTCTTTAATTGCCCTTAAATTGATAATTGGTTTTTGTGTTTTGTGAACACTGACTTGATTCTTCTGAATTTCTGTCAATTCGATTGAGTCTGGGATATCGCTAATTTCAAAAATTTGTGAGTCAACAAGGTTAGTTAATTTCTCCTTACTGCGACCTATTCTAGATAAATCATGAATAGAATATTCTGGAACCTCCGGATGAGAATAACTAAAAGTAGAGCAATGCTTACTTCGACCTAGATATATACACCGACATTCTAAGGCGCCCTCGTCTTTTTGAAGCAAAGATTCGACAGCTATTTTCATTCTTAACTCTGTTGCCTCTATTCTATTCTTGATTTTGTCACTAATGTCTTCCTTAATAAAGAGATCATTAACTAAAATATTATCGCCCCTGATATACTCTTTGTTTAAATGAATAATATATATTCGTCCAATCTTAACTCCAATGTCGCTTAATACAGCGAACTGAAAGGCGGCATCTTCAATATGATCAACTGAATTATCATTTTCATCTAAGGTATTAGTGCCTTTTATTTCATATAGATTCCAACAATCATTGTCAGAATCATATTCTAAAACATCATTTCTTGCAAGAAAATTATTTTTAATAAAAGTGGATTGAAAAATAACTCGCTTTTTTTCATTTAAATATCTCTTCGTTATTTCATGTGCTTCCCCTCCAAATTCAGAAATCAAAATACCATCAATAAATAATTTACGAGCCCATGATTCCACTAAATTGCCTTTAGCCACCAAACTCCTTTCAAAATCAGATAATTCAAACATGACCTTTAACTCAGGTTTATTTAATTGTAGCCATGCATTTTTAGCGCATGAAACAAATTGTAGATAAATCGTTTTTGTAATAAATTTCATAGAATATTAAATAACAGTTTTGTCCAAGGCCCACCCCTTATTATCCCGTTTTCCAAGCACAATTCTGCCCACTATTTCTTTGTCTTTTATAGAATAAATCAGGCCAGCTTTTCTGACTTTTATGCCCATCCATGATTTAACCGTTAAACAAATAGCTAAATGTTGATTATCGAGTGATAACTCAACTGATTCAATTTCGCAATTTTTGATGTTAATAATTGCAGATGATTGTTTTAAAATATCCCCCCACAATTCTACCTTATCTTTTTTTCTTCTGATACCGTTTAATAAATCAAGTAATATTCCAAAGCACTCATTAGAATTCATATATTCCGAGCGTATTGATAATCTCGTTAAATTGCATATCTTTAAATCTTCTGGATGAGATCTTAAGCTACTCCAATTACAAATTTTTGCTTCAGGGGTGGTGCAAAATTTACCAGTAGCTGACTTAACGGCTTCTTCTTCAAGGATTCGTACTCCCGAAATACTACTTGAGACAAAAAATTTCTTCAATGCCTTTTTACCGGTTACAGAGCTTTTTTCAAGCTCAGATGGCAACACCTTTTTACCAGTAACTTCGCATTGTTCCAACAAACCAGGAACAACAATCTTGCCCGTTAATTGACACGTTTCTGCTTCTGTCGCCAATAAGGGTTGGTTGGTTTCTGAACAAAAAATAAACTCTTGTCTATGACCAATTTTTCCCGAAACCACAGAGCGCAACTGTTCATCTATGCGATAACGTTTTCCTGAAATTTGACTAACCGCGAGTTCGCCCTCCAAAACTTCAGATTTAGTAAATTCGCATTGAGCAAAAAATTCTGGTTCTGCATGCTTACCGCTTAAAACTGAAACCCTAAGAAGTGTTCGAATGACTGATCTGCCGGTAACGGCCGATTTCTCAACTTCATCCTGGAGAACGTGCTTGCCACTAAGACTACATATTGTTATATAATCCGGAAGTGTCATTCTACCACTTAGCTCCGATCTAACAAGCAAGTGACGTAAAACTCGGAGTCCACTAATCTCACATTTATCAAGACATTCCTCAGGTACCGTTTTTCTGGTTTTTTCACACATGAGCATATTTGGAGTACTGTTGATCTCATTTTTCGATGGTATTAAGGTTATAGTACCTATATATTCTAAAGTAGATCCTTCTAAATTATATGAAATCTGAGACTTAAGTTGCCTGCTAACTACTCCCTCAAGTCCAACTAATGAAATTTCTAACCTTGGAGTAAAATCATCTTCAATTTTTTTCTTCTTACGTAGATCGTCTCCCGTGGATCTAAGCTCTTGAGCCCGCCTTTCAATATAAAAACGACAAAATTCGGCAATGCCCTGATCTAGTATTGCTCGCTCGTTTAAATATTTAGTATTCACTCCTATAGAAACCGGATTTTCTATCAATCCATTAATCGGTTCGAGCCCTAGTGGTCCTATATTATGACTATGATCAGCAGGAGAACACATTACCTCTACTAATCGTTCATAGCTATCGCAGGCCACGGTTGCTCTTACTCGAACTAAGGCCTTACCCTCAAAACGGCGCCAAGTTTCCTCAACTTTTGCAGTTTTAAATATACCATTAAAACTGCTCACCCAACAACGAGACAATTTTCCCAAGCCATCTAAAGGTTTTTGATCCACATCTTCAACTTGATGTAAATCCATATTTGAAATTTTATTCACTAGCCTTCCAAAGGCTGGACTACTTGGCGCATACAATGTAGTTTTTAATTCTGAATCGGTGAGATTATTTTGAAAACTGATCAGCTCTTGTTTTCCTTCGATTTCAGAAACATATAAACCAGATTTTTGAGGTGATATCTTGGCCCCAAATTTTTCAAGAGCAGCCAAGACAAAAGAACGAACATCTATTGAATGGATCTGTTCGGGCAGTTTAGGACATTTTGGACCCTCGTCAGTGGCACCATCCATTTTACCCAACAAAGAATTTATATTGTTTTCCTCTCGCTCCAATTCGATTTTGGCAGCTGAAATACTTTTTTCTGCTTTTAGAGTGGCTTGTTTTATATCCTTACCGGCTAATGAAGCAACAACCAATTGTCGAATTTTTTCCTCAAAACTACTCACATTGTTTTCTTCTTCCTCATCTATACCTGAAGCTTCCAGTAAAGCCTCTATATCGCCAATAGCGTGAGAGGCCATTTGTAATTTTTCCATTAGACGACCGACGATATATTCTTCAAAGGTACCCTTTAACACAATATTAAAAATTGATACGTTAGCGAAGTTGGAAGATAACCGTTGTATACGACCTATCCGTTGTTCAACTATCATCGGATTCCAAGGCAAATCATAATTCACAAGCACATTGGCTGCCTGAAGGTTAATACCTTCAGAACCAGCTTCTGTAGATACAATCACGTGAATGTCTGGTTGATCTTTTTTAAATTTTGCAATGGTTTCTTGATTATGCGAACCCGAGTCGCCATTAATAAGACCGCATGATATTCCACGTTTTTGAAAAAATGATTGAATAGTTGTCTGAGTTTCTCTCCTTCCGGTGAACACAACCATTCGCCACTGGTCTAATTGTTTTACTTTTAATTCATCAATGAGTGCGCCCAACCCATGCAGCTTGGCAGTTATTGATATACATTTTACAACATTGTTGACCTCGGTTGCTAGCGACACAGGGATAGTTCCTTTTTTCGCCATCCCATTCAGTTGTGCGGACAGGGCCTGTGGACTACTAATAAGCGCCTGAAGAATAGATATCTGGGTCAAACGATTTAATTTTTGAATCGGTTCAGAAATAATATTAATCAACTCCACTTCTTCTGGAGTAGGGTCAACTCTGTGTAATTTTACTATCCGATCTGGAAAATGAAGATCAGCGTCTCCTCGCCTAATACGAGACATATATCCATATACTATCGAACGAAACTCATCTTGTGCCTCAGGTTTTAACTGGCGTGCTTGGGTTCTGTTGTCTGCGATAAATCTACGAAAAAACATGCCCTCATTTCCAAAAGGATTTTCATGACCTCGTGCAACTGTTAGTAAGTCTACAAGAGAATAAAGATCCCAGAGTCTATTTTGGATTGGTGTGGCCGTGAGCATGAGGACGTATTTGAATAATCGATCAGCCAAAGCTTTACGAAAACACTTTGCAACTTGTGGAGTTGGATCAACTCCGTAAAGGTTGCGAAGCTTGTGTGCTTCGTCAAGTATTAACATTTCATAACCCACTTGCCCAATTTTATCCAAATAAAGCCGCGCAGATTGATAGGTCGTGATGACGGCTCCAGCATCTCCTGGGGTTTTAGCGTTAATAAGTTCTCTGCCTGTAGCAATTATTGAAGGAATATCAAATTTAGTCTTAAGCTCTTCTTGCCATTGTTCACGTAAAATTTTTGGACAAACAATCAAAATTTTTGATAACTTTCCTCGCGAAATTAATTCGCTTGCAACCAAACCAGCGCTAATTGTTTTGCCAAGGCCAACATCATCAGCTAACAAAGTAACTGGCAACCTACGACAAAAAGTAATAAGATTTGTAACCTGATGGTGATATGGCTCCACTCTATCACGCCATCGATACTCCGATTTCAAATCTTCCCGATTTTCAATAACAATAGGATCAACCAATTCCCACTCAAGAGCAGCTCGATACAATTTATACTCTCTGGAGTTTATTGATCGTTTTAATACTTTAGTTTGAAATTGAGAAATCGATGAACTCATATAAATTATTAAATGTCTTTATTTCAGCTTAATCCAATGGCTCAATAAATCAAGGTATTTGCTTGTCCTAATTAATAAATGATTTAATATATAAATATGAAAAAATCAATAAATAAAAGAAAAAAGATATCTCCCTTATTAAAGCCTCCTTCGTATAGAAGGAACTTAGATAATATGAAGCTTTTGGTGTCTGATCCTGAATTTCAAGAGATAATTAAAGAGACACGCAAGAAGTTAGATGTTCCTCGGGATAGTTTTGGGGTCGACGCCTCAGAAGAAACAATGAAAAATTGGCATGAATTATTAGACAAAAAAAGCTCAGAGGCAGCCGCCCTTCTTGAAGGTCAACGGATCAAAATTGACGAAAAGGTAAAATCAGGAGAGATCGCCCCTCGAATGGCCAACGAGCAAGCGCGACTATTATATTTAAAATTACCATGCAATTATTTAGCACATGTTCCTAGATTTATCATTGAAAAATTCAATTTACCGCTTCATTATGAATATTATATAAACCGATATATTATTTTCGGAGCCATTGATGCCCCCAGGCTCAATTTTGAATTTGCACTTATGGACTCAGAAGAAATGTCCAAAACTATTAAATTCGGTTATCGATCTTTACCTATTAATATTTACACTCAATTAACAGATGATGAATTAAAACAACTAAAAAGAGTAATAAAACGAGAAGGTAAAAAATTACCAAAATATCAACCGTTGAAAAATATTGATCGTAATTTAAAAATTGAGGAATGGTATGAAAATAAAAACGTAGAAAAAATTGATTGGGCATCTTACAAAAGTTACAAGATAAAAAATTCTGAAATAGCTGAGAATCTATTAGGGAACAGACAAAAAGGAAAACAAATCCAAGATATAGTTCGAGACCAAAAAAGAATCAGAGATCGACGATTTAGAAAAAATCGGGAAACAATAGGCCCATAGTTTCCGTCAAAACAAAAAACGATCTGCTTTAATATAGTCGTGACCATTATGGTTACGACTTATTAATTTTAATTTAACGCTTATGCAAAAAACAAATGCGAAAACAAGAACAAACTCAAAGGTCGAGGAATCAAAAAACAATTCCGATGAGAAGTCATTACTACCTACCCCCATTTACTCCGATTCTCCTATCGCCATTTCTGGCATAAAACACGTGACCGAATTCATCCAATTTGTTAATTGGTTTGCCACTCCTGGCCAATTTAGAGAACCTGAAAATCAGAAAGAATTTGCCGAGCAAATCGGAGTAGCACAGGACACTCTTACCGACTGGAAAAAGCACCCTAAATTCTGGCCATTAGTATATAGCTCAATGTCTCAATGGATAAAAGAAAAAATACCCGACGCTATTGGTGGTCTATATAACAACATTATGGAAAAAGGTAGCGCAGGTGCGGTCGAGTTGTTCTTACGTTTAGGAGGCATTAACAACCAAAATAATAAAAAGTCAAAAAAATCTAAAAATTAATTTATTAATCTAACTCAATTTTTATGCAAAAAACAAATGCGAAGACAAAGCCAAGTTTAAAGGTCGAACAAGTTGATGTAGATCAACTAATCCCAGCAATCTACAATCCTCGTTATTGGAGTAAGGAGGCCATTGCGGGATTAAAAGAAAGCATTCAGAAATTTCAGATGGTGGATCCAATTCTTGTTAATGGGGCCAGCAACCGCAAGAACATTGTGATCGGTGGTCACTTTAGATTAAAGGTCGCCAAAGACCTGGGATTTAAAAAAGTACCGGTTATCTATCTTGATATCCCAGATATTGAGAAAGAAAAAGAGTTGAATCTCAGGCTGAATAAAAATCTCGGCGAATGGGATTGGAGTCTGTTAAATGATTTTGGTGAAAAATTCCTAGCTGAAGTGGGGTTCAGCAGCGAGGAATTGGATGACGTCTTTGGAATAGACGAAACACCCGAAGTTTTTGATCTCAAGAAAGAATTAGCAAAATTAAACATTAATCAAATTGAGATTAAAAAAGGAGATGTCTGGCAACTTGGGAATTCAAGGTTAATGTGCGGAGATTCAACTATTGAAAACGATATGCTGAAGTTAATGAACAACGAGAAAGCAGATATGTGCTTAACCGATCCGCCATACATATTAAATTATTTAGTTGGCAAGAAAAAACATGGCCAGACCGCTGAGGGGTTTGGGTACAAACGGGATAGAAGATATCTAGAGACCGAATCGTTGCCCAATGATTTTACAGAAAAATGGATGAGTAACATTAATAAAATTCAAAAAGAAAACTTCAGTATTATCTGTTATGAGAACTGGAAAAATATCAGAACCATCTGGAATGAAATGGAAAAACACTGGAAAGTTAAGAATATGATAGTTTGGCATTTAAATAACCGTTGCCAAAACTTTGCGGCTAAGTATAAGTTCTTTAATAAACACGACATTGCCATGGTGGCCACATCGGGAATAACGAATTTAAATTTAAAACCAGAGCAAGCGTTATTGCAGAATGAATATGAAACCGCCCTCTTCGCTATCTCTGGCAAACCGCAATGGGAAAGTTATAGAAAGAATAAAAAAATATGTCCAACCGACTTTATAGAATTCCATGCGGCTGATGAGAAAAGTAGTGGCCAAGGGGTAGTGTTTGGAACTAAACCATTAGAAATTCTTATTCCGTATATCAAAGTGCTCACCAAAAGAAATGACTTAATTATCGAAACCTTCGGTGGGTCAGGTAGCACATTAATTGCGGCCGAAAAAATGAAACGCCGTTGCTACTTGATGGAGAAAAGTCCTATCTATGCCGAGGTGATCAGAAACAGATGGGAAAAGTTAACTGGACTTAAGGCTAAAAAATTAAATATTTAACTATGAAAACTAGTAAACAAAAAACTGCTCTAGTTGAGCAGTTGAAGAAAACGCCCATTGTTCAAATTGCCGCAGAAAAGGTCGGCGTCGGTCGGGCTACATATTATCGTTGGCGTAAAGACGATAAAAAGTTTGGCCATATGGCTGATGAGGCAATCTTGGACGGGTCGCTGTTAATTAATGATTTAGCGGAGTCACAATTAATCAGTGCCGTTAGAGATAAAAATATAACCGCCTTAATTTTCTGGCTTAAGCACCATCACCCAAGTTATACCACACGGGTTGAAGTGATGGCTCATCTTAAACAATCCAATGATGAGTTAACGCCAGAGCAAAAATCACTGATTGAGCAGGCCCTAAAAATGGCCGCTCTTAGTGAAAGTAATTTAACTAATAATAACAATTTATTGTATGACAAAAGTATTAACGACAACTCAAATCAACCAATTAACAATGAACAAAATTGTTAATGACCAGGCCGTGAGAAGAGCCCTTGCTTCTCGTAGCCATTACTGGTTCTTCAATATTTATTTATCTCACTATGTGAAAAGTGAGACGGCAGATTTTCAAAAACAAATGTTTGCCTTAACTGAAGATCAGTCGAACAAGATGGCCGTGGTCGTCGCTTTTAGGGGAAGCGCTAAGTCAACTATCATGACACTCTCTTACCCTCTTTGGGCTATCCTAGGCGAACAACAAAAAAAGTTCGTCTTAATCGCCAGCCAGACTCAATCTCAAGTTCGTCAGCACTTAAAAAACATTAAAGACGAACTGGAAAGGAATACCTTACTTAGGCGAGATCTCGGACCATTTAAAGAGGAAGAAGATGAGTGGAATTCTTATTCACTAGTAATTCCTAAATACAATGCCAGGATTACCTCCATCTCAACTGAACAAGGAATGAGAGGAATAAGACATGGGGAAAATAGACCTGATTTAATTATCTGTGATGACGTTGAGGATTCTAATTCGGTCAAAACTCGGGATGGACGGAATAAAACATATAACTGGTTATTGGGTGATATTATCCCCTCGGGTGATACTAATACCAAGACGATTATAGTCGGCAGCTTATTGCATGAAGATTCTTTGCTGATGCGTTTGAAAGAACAAATTGAGCAGAACACCAGAGATGGAGTATACAAACATTACCCATTATTAGACCAAAACGATCAAAGCATCTGGCCGGGGAAATATCCGACCGCGGAAGATGTTGAAATTCTTAAAAGAAAAGTTGGTGATGATGTTGCGTGGCAACGAGAATATTTACTGCGAATTATTGCTGACAATAATCAGGTCGTTCACAGAGAGTGGTTACATTTCTATGATCAACTGCCAGACAAGAAAGAACGTACTCTGTGGTATACCATCACGGGTGTAGATTTGGCTATTTCGGAGACAGATTCTGCTGACTATACGGCCATGGTTTCGGCTAGGGTGTATGAACCCGTTACTACTGAGCATAAAAAGATAATTTACATTTACATTTTGCCTAATCCGGTCAACAAAAAAATGTCTTTTCCCAAGACATTAGAAATGGCTAAAGAAACCTCGAGAAGTGTTGGCTATGGCAATCCAACAGAACTATTAATTGAAGACATTGGCTACCAAAGAGCATTGATTCAGCAGTTGCAAGATGAAGGATATCCAACCGAGGGATTTAAACACTCGGGCCAGGATAAAAGATCTCGATTAGCATTAACTACTAACATGATTAAAGAAGGCTTCGTACTTTTCCCCAAAACTGGAGCAGAAGAACTGATTAATCAAATCGTTAACTTTGGTGTAGAAAAGCACGATGACTTGGCTGATGCCTTTGTGATGACAGTCTTAGAATCAATGAAGAGAAATGTGGCCCCGCGAATGATATGGGATTTTATTCATATATAAGTTAGATTATTTACACGGCTCGTGAAGGTTCTTGGTGGGGTAAAATCGAAACAATTTTTATTATTTAACCTGCCGTTTTACCTTGATTTTAAGCCATTTTTTGCTCTTGACATTCTTCTAATTTTGTGCTATAATTTAAGCATAAGAATCAAAGGAGGTTCTTTTACAACATAAGGAATTCAACAAGATTACTGGATGAGGCAGATTATTTGGATGTCATTAAACCAAACCGTTAATGGTCTTCAAATAATCTGCCTCATTTCGAGACGGATCGAAGTCTGGCGAACCAGGCACAACACAGAAAGGATGATGACGATGTCAAGAACATTGATCACGTCCGATGACCCCAAGGGCCGGCAAGCAGTCGACCTCTTCAGGGCCGCCTACAACAAGGCAGGGCTTGATTCAGAAAGAGCCCAACGATTGAACGAGAACGAAGATGGCGGGTTCACCGATGGGCTCCGAGAGCTCATCGAGCGATGCTCGGTCACAAATCGCTACGCTGACGAGGAAGTTTCCTCCAGCTACGCCTACCCGCGCGAATACAAGGGGCCTAAGCCGATCGAGGAACAGATCCGGAAGCTGGCCGAAATCCTCGGCCTTGATCCGAGTCTAGCACTCGAGTATGCCAAGAGCTTGCCCCCGCTTCCCGAGGGCGCTGAGGGGTACTTCGCCATTGCGTCAGTCGACGCTTTGGCAGCCAAGCACTTCCCTGAAGTGACTGACCCAACCGAGAAGCACTGCGCAGCGATCCGGTTCATCCACACCAAGATCGCTGCTTCACGGCGATTCTACAACTATCGTGAGGGTCAGATCACGCCGGCTCAGTTGCGAGCTCACGCTCGCACCGCCGTCGCCTTGGCTAAGCTCGCCGAGACACAGAAGGGCGACATCTTAATCGTCGCCGCCCAACTCGGCATGCGTCACCGCGGCAAGTCCGTCCGTCGGGCCCGTGAGGTCTTTGTGACCAACGAGTTCGGCCTCGGTAGTGTCGCAGTCGGTTCCGTTGTTCTGACTCACCCCGAACGGCTCGTCCGTTGGGAAGAGCTGGACATGGACTGTCCTGGCGATGAGTTCGCACCGGGCGCCGATGGCCCGTTCTCCTACGCTCCGTGCTTCCGCTGCCACGACGACGGGGTCGAGTTCAACGCGAGCGCTGTCAGCGATGCCCACGAGTGCTACGGCTCCACTTCTGCGTTCCTGCCGCAGTAAGTCTTGAATCTGGAAGACTTGAGGGTTTGAACCTTTGTCTTCTTGAATCTTGAATTCCGCGGCAAAAAAAACAAGGGCTCGCCTCATCCAGGTGAGCCCTATCTTTTTGACTAAAAGGTTATCTCTGATATAATTAATAACGAAAGTAGGCTCATGAAGGGTGGTTTAAGGATCACTCTCGCCGAAATTTCTCTTTTTAAGAGATCCAACCAGAGTCTGGCTGGCCAAGGTTAGCCAGAGCGTGTTGTTAAAGAAGAGATACTGCTTGTCTTTGTCTAGTGCAGATGTCCGCCAGTAGGGCGAACTGCTGCCAAATAAAATACCCTTCCCAAAGCTCAGGGTAAACAGCCAAAAAAGTGTATAGTCTGCCTTCGCCAGTTAGCGGATAGTAGAAGTAAAACTTAATTGGCAGTGATATGGATAGATGAAGACAATTTCCGGACGCCGATGGCCAGTTCTCCAACGCTCCGTGCTTCAACTACAACGACGACAAGGTCAAGTTCAACACGAACGATGTCAGCAATGCCAACGAGAACTACGGCTCCACTTCTGCGTTCCTGCCGAAGTCTTTCTTCTTCAAATTAAACCGTCCCATTTTGAAGGGACGGTTTAGTAATTTTATGTTCTCAGATTTTTACAATTCTTTGCTAGACTTAAGCCAACCACCAAGCATACGGCCGATCTCATCAATATTCTGCTGAAGTAGAATATACTTTTTTAGATCGATCGTTTTTACGTCCTTCATTAAACGGATAAACATTCTTAATAAATTTAGCTTGGCGCTGACTTTCTCTAGGGTTGGTGCTCGATTAATTTTATTCTGTTGCCCTGCGAAAAAGATAAGTTCAAAAATCTCTAGAATTAGATTCTCTGCCCGCTGCCAAACGGCATAACGATCGGCCTTGGAAACGTGACCACGAAAACTATAAAAGGTTTTATAGAGTTCGTAAGCGCTTTTTAAAAGAGGCATGTCAAATTGTTCAATCATAATTATTAGTTATTAATAAATAAAATGAAGATTTGTCATCATGTTTTTGACCAGATAATTTCTTTGGAAAATTTATTTGCTGGCTGGAAAGAATTTCATAAAGACAAACAAATAAAACCAGACGTTTTAAAATTTGAACTTAATCTTGAGCCGAATATTTTTCAACTCCACCGAGATCTAAAAAGCCATAGATATAAACATGGGCCATATACTTCTTTCTACATCACCGATCCCAAGCGACGCCACATTCATAAAGCAACTGTCCGCGACCGCGTACTTCACCATGCGGTTTTTAATATTTTAAATCCTCTTTTTGAACCAACTTTTATCAGCCATTCTTTTTCTTGCCGGATTGGCAAGGGATCGCATAAAGGGGTGGATTGTTTGACCAAAACATTGCGTCAAATTAGTTTAAATTACACAGGCCCCTGTTTTGCTTTAAAGTGCGACATCAGTAAGTTTTTCGCCAGCATAGATCACTCAGTTTTACTTAATCTTCTCAGTAAAAAGATTAAAGATGACAAAGCAATGTGGCTGATTAAAGAAATAATTGGGAGCTTTTGTTCTAATCAATCCAATCTATTTGAAAAAAGAGGTCTGCCAATTGGCAATTTAACCTCCCAATTATTCGCTAATATTTATCTTAACGAACTCGATCAATTTGTGAAACACGAGTTAAGGGTTAAAAATTATCTACGCTATACCGATGACTTTATCATTGCCAGTGATAATAAAGAATACCTGGAGAAAATATTAAAGCCAATTAAAGAATTTCTAGAACAAAAACTGTTTTTGAAACTTCATCCTCATAAAGTTGTTATTCGTAAATTCAACCAAGGCGTAGATTTTCTTGGTTATGTAGTTTTACCCCATTACTGTTTGATGAGAAATAAAACCAAACAAAGAATATTCAGAAAATTAAGAAACAGAGTTAAGGAATACAAAACCGGTGAAATTAGTCAGCAAACATTAGAACAATCACTCCAATCTTATCTTGGCGTTTTATCTCACGCCAATACCTACGAATTAAGCCAAAACTTGAAAAATCGATTTTGGTTTTGGCTTAAGGAATAATTATTTTATTTACATAAACTCTCACAAGGAATGCCGTCCTTATCACCATCTAAACGACTAACGCCACAATTATTAAGATAGAATTTAGCCTCGTCACAATTAATCATTTCACTACAAGTCTTTTTGCCAGAACAAGAGAAAGAAGATGTTTGCGTGTTAATGTTGGTATCGGTATTAATAATATTGGTAGTGCCTTGATCAACACAAACATTATCAGCCCATAAACCCAGTTTATTTTCTCTGGCCAGTCTTTCTGCTTCCTTAAACTCAGTTTGATATTTATATGGCAGATTGTATGTATATTCATGGCCATAGCCATTAGCAATCATCCATTTGTTAAAGGATGTCCCATCTTCTAGAAAGGCATAACGTAATAGTCGTCCATACTTATCTAAATCACCTTGCGATGGATCTGCTTCTAGTTTTACCTTCTTGCCAGATAATAATTCTTTTGCTTTATTAGATGCCTCAATACCAAAACATTGAACTGGTTTTCTAGGATCAACTGTTTCTGGTGTATCTAACCCAATTAAGCGAATTGTTTTTTCTAAACCATCAATCGAAACTTTGAAGGTATCACCATCAACTACTTTGGTAACGGAAAAAGAATCAGAACTAGTTTGATTATTTTGATTTGTATTATTATTTTTTGGCTCTTCCTGAACTGATTTATCAACAACAGGGGTATTCTTTTGAACTGGCGTCTGTGTATTACCTAATACTTCTGTGCTATTTGTTTCCTGAGTAATACCTGTTGATTGATTGGTGGAAATATTGCTATCAGAACAACCACTCAAAGAAATGGCTGCTAAAAAAACTGAAGTGATAAACAGAATCTTAATAATTTTATTTTTGCTCATAGATTTAAAATCTAATTCTTATCCATTACTTTAAGATAACTTTATACACCTCGTTGGTTCCGCCCTTCCCAACAGCTAAACCATAATTTATTGCGTCTTGTGGTATCTCATAAACAAGAACACCTCTTTCTGCTATGCTGGGAGATAATTTTCGTGAGTCTAAATAATTATCGATACTTCCGATTGTATCTTCATATTCAGTAAATTGTCGTTCTTTGTCATCAACTAAAACAAAGCCACCACCCATATTAAAAAAAGTAAACGGAGCATTTGTAGTATTGGTAAGCTCTAAATCAATTACGACGAATTTAGCCCCACTTTTTGCTACTTTTGGTGTGCTAAACATATTGCTACTACTTATTGTTTGTTTTTCTTCTGATTTAATGACCTGAAACTTTAATGTAGCAAGCTCAACTACGTCCCCGACGTTTTTATCTGTCCATTTACTTTCTTCAGGCATTGCCGTGCCTGTTTGTTGCGGTTGATTAAGAACACCCGATATTTGGTCTGTGGCTTTTTTAAATACACTTCTTATTTGGTATGCCTTATATTCCATACCAGCAAAAAAACCGATCGTCAAACAGATAACGACAATAATTAATGTTTTTATAATTGTTTTTTTCATACTTTTTGATTATTAATTAAATTAAAAAATCCGACCTTTATTTAATCTAGTAAAAGCACCAAAGCTCACTGTCAGCATTTAATTTATTCTTAATAAATTAAATGCATTCTAATTGATTTTCCTTAATAAGTAATCTTTTTTGACAAGTTGGGCAATTAAGGCCTTTTTCAGTTTTATCTGCAAGCCAAAAAATTTCTATTGAACAAGAAGGGCAAACACAAGATTTAATTCTGTTGGGAAGAATAATTGGCATAAGACATAATCCGATAAATCCTAAAATTCCCAAAGGTAATAGTACGAATCCTATTCCAACTGGAATTAAAATAAGTCCTCCAAAAAATAAAATAGAAGTAAAAATAAATAACTTAGTCATTTGCCGATTAATTATTTCTTGTTTTTTTGTAGTCGTGATGACCATAAGAAATAAAATAATAACTTAAATAAAAATTAAACCTTTATTTTTTATACTGGCGGGGATACAAAAAACCCACCACAGGTAGTGACAAAAGTCACTCATACCAGTTTCCCGGTATGGCAGAAGATGCGACCCTATGATGGGTTGTTTATGCATCTTCTGACTTTTCTGCCATGCCCACGGAAAGTTCCATAGGTTTAGGCAAATTAATTGTTAACTCCAATATAACATAAAGAAGAAAAAAGTGAAGATTTGGTTGTCTACATCTTGTCTACTGAGGCCATCTGGACTCCCTTGAGCCGTGCGTCATCCTTGTTCCATAGAGATTAATCAATAACTTTAAACCTATGGAACAAACAACAAAAACAAGGACTTCACAACCAGTTCAAGCGGTAGTAATGAAATACTGCCTCTATGCTCGTAAATCAACCGAGCAGGATGAGCTACAGGCGCTGTCCATTGATTCGCAAATCAAGGAGATGTCAGAGATAGCACAACGGGATAATCTGCGAGTGGTTGAGATCAAGCGTGAATCACATTCGTCCAAAGCAGTGGGCCAAAGACCAATCTTTAATCAAATGATCAGTGAAATGAAAGAAGGTAAATTCAATGCCATTCTAACTTGGGCTCCGGATCGGTTAAGCCGAAATGCCGGTGACCTAGGGAACCTGGTTGATTTAATGGACCAAGGAGTATTGGTAGAAATTAAAACTTTCAGCCAGAGGTTTACTAATAATCCTAATGAGAAGTTTCTGCTGATGATTCTGGGCAGCCACGCTAAGCTAGAAAATGATAACAAGTCGGTTAATGTTAAACGAGGCCAAAGAGCTAAATGCGAGATGGGTTGGAGACCATCTATTCCACCGACTGGTTATTTGATGGAAAGTCACGTCGATAAACGAGGTCAAGCTAGATTAGATCCCAAACGGGCAGTAACCATGAAACAGATGTTTGAGAAAATGGCTTACGAGAATTGGAGCGGTAGAAAAATATATCAATGGTTGCTAGAAATTGATTTCAAGACTAAGAAGGGTAAACGCTTATCAATAGGTAATGTTTATCTTCTGCTTCGAAACACCTTTTATTATGGCGAATTTGAACACCCAGTAGGTAGCGGTCACTGGTATCAAGGCAAACACACACCGATTATCACTAAAGAAGTGTTTGATAAAGTCCAAGAGGCACTGGATCAGAATTATGTGCCCAAAACAGAAAGCAAAGAATTTGCCTTTACCAAACTAATTAAGTGCGGCTATTGTGGATCGGGAATAACAGCAGATGAGAAATTCAAGAAACTAAAAAATGGCGGAGTTAACCGCCATGTCTATTACCGCTGTACTAAATCAAAAAACATTGACTGTAAAAATCAACCAATTAATGAGCCGGATCTAATCAAAGAATTAATTGAAATGATTGATAAAGTTAACCTTGATGACTTGGGCATCAAGGCCAAAATTGAAAATGAAATGATCAGATACAACAAATTCCAAATGGGCGTCTTGGGAACAATCAATAAAATTAAAATGAATACTGAAGTCAACACTAGGAATTATGCCAAATATATTCTTAAAGAAGGAACGCTGATTGAAAAAAGAGAACTGTTAACTTGTCTACAGAGCAAATTAATACTGAGAGACAAAAAGATTGAATTGGAATAACCCAAAACAAAAAAATTATTTTGATAACAATAATTTAAAAATTGGGTAGTGAGACGATGTTGGAATCTGGGTGAGAGAAACATATTAAGAATCCCAAAGAACTAGTTTACCCTATCTCATAACTTAATAATATTGGGGGTCTCCCTTACAGGACTTGGCTAGAGCCTGTCTGATGGGCTCTCCTAATAGAATAATCTACTTTGTTATTTTAATCGCCTTGCCCTCTATTAAGGCTTTAGTAACTTTTTTATAGGCCGATGATAAAATTCTTTGAAATGTACTCTGCGAGGTATTCATTTTTTTAGCTGCCTCCTCTTGCTCTAAATCTTTTATATTCCTTAATCTTAAAGCTTCTGCTTCTTCGGCAGTTAATTCAATCACCTCTAAAAACCTCATTGGCACGCCCTGAGGTTTAAAGTAAGTTATGTGTGGATTAAATCTAACTCGTCTACAAAGTCTTGGTCTAACCATAAGATATTATGATAATTTAAATAAACGAATTTGAAAAGGCTCTGCCTGGCTCTCCTGAAATGAAGAGCCAGGTTTTATTAAGCCTTTTTTTACTTTTGCTGGTTTAGTAAGGCTGCTTTTTCTTCTTTGATTGCTGATAGTTCTTCTTCAAGCATTTTTTCCTCTTCTTCCAAAGCAGTAAGTTCGTTCTTAGGAGAAATGAATCTCCTGCGACCGAATCCGTATCCGCCCTGACAACCCCAGCCTCGTCTCATTCCCAGGCCACCACCGCAAGGACCCATTCCTCGGCCGGTGCCAGCCCCTTGTCCCATTGGACCAGTTCCATCTAATTTTGGCATAGTTTTAAAATTAATTGTTGATAACGATAGATTGACCTTTATTATTTCTATCTATTATGAGTATATACCCATAATGATATTACGTCAAGAAAGTTATGCACAACTAAAAAATCGCCATTAAAGCGACTAAACTTCTGGGGACGTGAGCTCGAACTATTTAGATAACTCTAAAGATAACGGTTCGAACCCTGGAGGGGTGCGATTTTTGATCGCCTAAAAAGATAGGGCCTGTCGGTCTCTTGACTTGTCACTAGTTGGTACCGCCGGAGGGAATCGAACCCTCGTTGCCAGAGTGAAAGCCTGGCGTCCTGCCATTAGACGACGGCGGCTTGATTAAAAAACAAACGGGATCCTCGAAAAATAACTCGTTTCGCTACGATTTTTCGGGAAAAGCCTGGCGTCCTGCCTGCCCGCCTCCGCCATCAGCCAACTGGCTGAGGCGGACGCCTCCTTGGAGTTAGTTCTCAATGGAAAGTAAGAAATGATTTCGCCAGGTAGTGGAGTTTGACCTGCCTGCCGGTAGGCAGGTAGTGCTTTTGTTTCGTCTCATTACCGAGGCATATTGATAACTAATTTGTATTATTTGTTGCTTAATTAATCGCCATAAAGCGCACTTATTTAAAAAACATCTCCGCCAGCTGGCGGACTGCTACTACCTGGTTCGTTTTTAAATTTTTACATCCATGGGGTAGCTTTGCCTGCCGGTAGGCAGGGCAGGCGGGCCACTAGACCAGCCTCAACGAGACGCCGAGTCTAGGCGGGCGAACGCGCCATGTTAATTTTATTGAATACATTATAACAAAATAAAAAAATCCGTCAACTGGTTGGATCTTAAATTTTAACGATATTTTTTTAATTATCACTTAGAGCAATTTCCATCGCCTCATTAGAAACTCCAAAGATATTAGAAAGATGAATTGCTAAATATGAGTTCTGCATTTTATTATCGGTTAACCTGACAAATTCTTGATTGTCTCTCAACTGATTTATTATTTTTTCTTTTTCAGCTCTTAATCGTTCGCGCGGTATCAATAAATAACTGGCAAATTTATTAGCTTGAAATTCCAGACTGCTATGTTGCTCGCTTGATAATTGTTCCAATATTGATTGCGGGAATTCATAAATATTAAAAATTCTAATCTGACGATAAATATCTTTATGCAAGACATAATGGCCTAACTCATGGGCGAAAGAGAACCTCAGCCGATTTCTTTGCCTATCATTAAGAAACGTGTCGTTATCAATATAGATACATCGATTATTTATACTCATGACCGCATCGCAGAGTTGGCGTAAATTCGGTGTAGGAATAATCCGCATTTTCAATTTTACCTCAATAATCGTCTCGATTTTAACCGGTAAGCTTTCTCCCCACCACAAAGTCCGAAAGCCGTCGGCTCGGTTTTTTATCTCCTCCCGATCAATAAACGGCACTTGAATTTTTAGCGAATCCATATCTAAGCGTTTCTGATTAATTCAATTAATTTACAGATTTCTTCTTGCGTCGGTCTTTCATTGCGCAGGGTTCTAAAAAAGGCGGGTAAATAACCCACCGCGTCTTTCTGACTCAAAATGTCTTCGGGAATAATACCTTGTGACACTTGCGCCAGGTCAACGAAATTTTCAATTTCAATTTTATTGGTCAGTCCGAGCGCCTTTGCCCATTTTAATAAAACTGCTCGATCAGATGGCGGAGAAAGCCGACCGCGCTCAATCTTGCTCCAATTGCTAGGGTCATAATTAACCAGCTCACATATCTCTCTTAAGGTTAATTCCTTTTTTGTTCTTAAATCCCATAATAAGTCGCCAAATTTTTTCAAATTTTTAGCCATAAAATTAAGTTATTTAATTAAATGCTTGTGGTAATATTATACCACAAAAACATATAACTAAAAGTTACCCTGTGGATAACCCGGCCTGCCGGCAAAGGCAGGTTACAACAACTTTACGTTTCTCCCTTAATGCCGCGCAGAATAGCATTAATTCAGGCGTTAACCGAAAAACATTGTAATTGTTAGGACTATTGGTTAATGAGGTCGAAACTAAGGCATTAGTAAAGTTTTGTAACTGGGGATAACCTTTAATCATACTTTAATTCTGACGATCTACTTGAATTCGCAGGTCACCGCGCAAACAGTAATCACCATCTCGCCTTTTTTGCTGCACACACTATCGCAGGTATTAAATTCTCCCCCGCGCCGCGCGCAATCGGCTTGTAGCGATTTTTTATCAACCGATTGATCCAGGGTATAAACAATTTTGTTCTGACAGCGCGACATGGCTGGTATTTTGCGCGCCGCCAGGGCCTGCGATAAAAACAACAAAACTATGGCCAAAACCACCAGCGCTCCGGCCACGATAATCAAAATCTTGTATTTCATAGATTAAACCACTTATCGGGGTACTGGGAGTCGAACCCAGAATCTCACGCACCCGAAGCGTGCGCCTTACCATTGGGCTATACCCCGAAAGTATAAATCAAAAGTCAAAAATCAAAAATCAAAATTACAATTCAAAAGTAAAAATTAGCTAACATCATCCTACTAATCAATAATTTCTAGTATCTTAATGTTTGAACATTGAATCATTAAAGAATTGATTGTCACCCTGCGGGTGATCAGCCTTGGGCTGAAAAATTGGTAATTGAAAATTGAACATTTATTAGCAATACGCTATATCTGGCACTTGGGACAATAATAAGTGCCTCGACCAACTAAGGTCATTTTTTTTATAATTCCATCGCAACGATAACATTTTTCTCCTTCGCGATTATAAACTTTAAGGCGCGATACATATTCACCTGGTTGACCACCGGTGTCCAAATAATTATCCACTGACGAACCGCGGGCGCTAACAGCCTGACATAAAATTTTAATTAAATTCAGATATAGGGCGCGAATTTCCTGCTGAGTTAAACCCTGAACACTGCGGGTGGGGAAAATCTTGGCTGCGAAGCAAGCCTCTTGAGAATAAATATTGCCCACGCCCGCCAAAAAAGTTTGATCCATCAGCAGAGGTTTAATCTTGACGCGCGGTTTCTGAACTAAAAGATTTTTAAATTTTTTCAAAGTAAAATCCTTGGCTAATGGTTCTGGACCAAAAGATTCTTTTTGGAACAATGACTCCAGGTCGGCAGTCTTCATCAATTTCACATAACCGAATTGCCGCACATCAGTATGAACCAACAGGTTGCCATTTTCAAAATAATAAATAAGGTGAGCTGATGATTTATTCTCCGTCGCCGAATGCTTCGCAGATTTTTGCGAGGATGTGGACGCGAAGAACCCTTCGAATCCGCCAGCTGGCGGAGAAGGGAGGGCTGGGGGCTTTGGAGGATTCCGCTTGATACCGCGCAGTAAGCTGCGCGGCGCTTCATTTTTATAGGCCTCCCAGTCTTTAATGTTTTTAAAAAACAATAATTGCCCGGTCATTTTAAGATGAATCACCAGAGAATAATTATTGGACAAATTAATGATCAACAGCTTGGCGCGGCGTTCCACGCTCTTGACTTTGCGGCCTTCAATATTCTTTTTAAATTTATCGGCGGTCACGCCAACCAGCATTTTGGCGAGCTTAATCTCAACGGTTTTTATTTTTTTGTCACGAATTTTTTTATTAAGTTGACCTTTAATTGTTTCTACCTCTGGTAATTCAGGCATAAATATTATAATAAATTATTAATTTTCAATTTCTAATTTTCATTTAATTCCTTAATGATTCGATGTTTAAACATTAAGACATTGAAAATTCAATAGAAATTATAAACTGGAAATTAGAAATTTTCTAACGGTCGCCCTCAATCTCTACCAATTCCCAGTGATTATTTTTGGCAAATTTTTTAATTATCAGCTTCGCATCTTGGGCAACGGTATTTTTGGCTAATAATTGAAAATTGTTTTTCAGATTGTCGGGCAGAATCTCTTCGTCGTGCTCAATAAATTGTCCCAGTTTAATGACCGCACTATTAACTTTCTTCAAATTATGTTTTTTGGCCGCCGACATAACTTGATCTAAAATTTCTTTAGCGAGATAAAAATCGTGCATACCCAGTAGTAGCAGTTTGATGTTTCTTAAATTAAGTGCGCTTTATGGCGATTAATTAAGCAACAAATAATACAAATTAGTTATCAATATGCCTCGGTAATGAGACGAAACAAAAGCACTATCAAACTCCACTACTGGGCATACCAAAATTATTTCAGCCCCAGGCTGACCCGCCTCGGGCGGGAAAAAGTTTATTAAGAGTGAGGGGGTGATGGTTTTCTAGAAAAAATTTAATAAATTTTTAAGAAAACCTATCAATGTGTGGCGCAAGTAATACAAGGGTCATAGGCGCGAATCAGCATTTTTATTTTACGTTCGCGTTCTTTAGCCGACAAATGCTCTACCTTAAGCAGCCAAACCTTTAGATCGTCCTCAAGGTTATTTAAAAATTGGGCGGTGGGGGTAATAATATTACACTTCGTAATAATGCCATTTGAGTTAATTTCATAATAATGATAAAGGGTTCCACGCGGCGCTTCGCTAACGCCGAGACCTCGGCCAATTCGCGGTCGCGCTGGTTCATTTTTAATTTTCTGCCAATTAACCTTAGTTAACTGCCGCAAGGCCCTTTGACACTCCTCAATACAATGAACCACCTCAACGGCTTGAGCTAAAATATTATAAAAAGAATTATCAATCGGTCGTTTTCTGAACCAGGCGCCAAGAACATTCTTCGCTTTTGGATTTAATTTTTCGGCATTATTATTAATCCGCGCCAAAGCGCCTAACATATAAACTTGATTCTGATAATAAGTTCGCTTGACGATCTCGCCAGGCTGGGACGCTTCAATAATTTGTCGCAACATTTTTTCTGGGGTCTGTAATAATATTCTTGGCGGTCGCTGGCTGGCGTTTTGAATTTTTATTTGACCGCCATAAATACCATATTCATTTTTTTTTGACAAGGAAATATAAGTAGTTGACCGATGAAATTCCGGATAATTTAATTTTTTAAAAAAATTAGCTAACTGAATTGCTGGCGACAAAACTTCCTTACTCTGTATTAATAATTTTTTCAAATCTTGCGCGCTGGGATATTTTTTAAATCCGCCCACTTCGGCGGCAATAGGATGAACGGTCCGACCGCCCACTAGCTTAATAATGTTAGTGCCAAAATCTCTGATCGACATCGCCAGCCGGGCCTCATGAGAATATTTTTTTAGAATGGCTAAATCATCAGAATAATTTAAAAAATCAGGAAAAGAAAGAAAGAATAAATGGAGCGTGTGACTGTGAATAAATTGCGCCCAGAGCATTAATTTGCGCAGCAAAGTAATTTCTGGTCGGACGTTGATGTTAAGGGCGTCTTCAATGGCCTTAATGGCAGTTAAACTATGAACTACCGGACAAATGCCGCAAATGCGCGCCGTGATAATCGGCGCATCAGAAAAATGCCGACCAACCAGCAGTCCTTCGATCAGTCGCGCGCCTTCTTTGACTTCAATTTTAGCTTTTTTAATTTCGCCGCCAAAAAGATGTCCTTCAAAGCCGGCGTGACCTTCAATGCGCGCCAATTTTTTTATTTTAATTTTCATGACTGTAAAATTAATTATCACCAAAAATTCTAATGGTAAAATTATACCTGAAACAAAAAAATACTCAAGGGTAAGAAAAGGGGCCGCACGCTTGGCGTGTGGCCCCCGCAGATCCTGTTGGTTTGGGATGCTGCTATTGTCCCGCTTCGGCGTCAGCCGAGGAGAGGTCCTATGTGGACCCACAAGGGTCCCGGTGAGGAGAACCATGGTTATGGTCCTGATATGTGCTCCGACTTTTGGGGCAATCTGATTTTTCGCTTAATTATTTCGATCGCCCCCTAGATCCATCAGCGCACTATATTGTTATAACACAAACCAGAAAAAATGTCAACCCCGTAAAGCTATCTTTTCCACAGGGCTTATCTTGTCCAACAAAATCTAGTCCCATATCGCCATTATTCATTTCAATCAAGGCGCCACGGGGCCACGCCCTTGTGATAAGCGTAGCGAATTTTACAGGGTTGACCCCCGCCTGCTATAGCCCAATGATTTAGTAGAATAACTAAATTTATTATTTGATAATTTTTTTAAGAAGATAAATAAAGATTAGCGATTGGCGAGGCAGGCCGAGATGAACAAGACGAATTTTTCGAGGTCAAATAAACTTATGCACATCTTTTTATGGGCAAAAATTAAACGGCTGCCGGCGCGATAGCACGGCAGCCCTCAAGTGGAGATTTTCCGTTTCGTTAAACCCGCCCCTACTGTCCCCACACATCGGGGTCGGAGTGTCGACCCGGCAGGGCGCGATCTTGCCTCACTGCGGGTCTGAGCGCGCTGGGGGATCGTTCTGTCCTCCGTGCGCTGTAATATTATAATAACAAAAAATTAAAAAACATCAAGTAAGGTTATCCACAGAATAAAGGGTATCAAACCCTGTGTTTCGTCTTCTCCGCCAGCTGGCGGACGGAGAGAATGTAAAATTAAAATTTTTCATTCCCGCCTGCCAAAGCCGCCTCATAGACATAAAAACTTAAAAACAAAATCATTTATTGCTTTCTGTTTAGAATTAACTCCAAGGAGGCAATAGGCGGGCAGGTTGCTCCTCGTTCGACAAAATAAAAAAGGGCGCCAGCTGTGCCCCTTTTCGCTCGCCACTACTTGGGCTGTGCTGGCGCCTGCGACTCTCGCTGGAGTCGGTTTGTTGCTTCGCCTTTTTACCCCGGCGTAGGGTTCTTTTGACTGCTTGTGTTGCATCGTGTGACGGTGATCGTTGATCTACCATGAAACCAGGATTTGCAATCCCAGATGGTATGCCCATTTGCCGTCACTCTATGGGTGGAAGTCATAATCATATCTTAATCTGATAAAAAATCAACCCCGTTAGAGCTTACTTATCCACAAGATAGATTTACCCCGTTAAATCCTAAGAGCTCCGGCCTTTAGACCGAAGATGAAAGAATAATATCTAAAAAACTAAATAAAACCCCGTCCTTCAGGGTAGGAATCTAACGGGGTTTACACAATGAAGTGATTTTTTTGAACAAGAATTAATAAAATTTTTAAAAACTCTAACGGGGTCAAGCGGAGTTTTCCCCAATTAGAAATACAACAAAATAAAGAGGGCTGCTAGCGCATTGCGCGCAGCAGCCCATGACCCTGTTTCCAGTCGAGGTCACCCCCGGATCTTTCGGGGCAACCCAGGGTGCCGTTTTCTCAGCTGGTAAAACGGTTTCCAAAAAACCGCAACAAGTCGACCCCGTCGGGGTCTGGGTGCGAAGGGTCGCCTATCAGCAGGCCCATCCCTCCTCCACACCGTAATATTATAATAGCATAAAATCTAAAAAATGTCAACCCCGTTAGAGCCTCTTTATCCACAGGATAAATTTACATAATGAAATAAGCTTTTTGAGTGGGAATTAATAAGATCTTTAAAAAACTCTAACGGGGTCAAGTAGAATTATCCCCAGTTAGAACGGTTTGACAGATCTTGTGCTTCGGCGAGCTTCGGGCGCCCTTCATTAATTAAAAAATTTATCTCCAGTAAAATATTGCTCTTTTAGTCGGCGATCTAAATAAGAAGCGTCAAACTTTCTAACTGGGTTATCCATAGCTTAGAAAACTTTACTTTTTTATGCTTTTTGCCTCTATACCATGTTTTGGACGGCCGTCCAAAACATGGTATATGGTTAAATTCATAAAGATTAGAAAAATTGAAAAAATATTTTTTTCAATTTCAATAGACAAGTCAAATTATCTTAACTGGATAGCCCAGATTAGCAATTAAAGTTGTCGTGAGTTAAGTGTTGACAACCAATTATGAATGGTGGTATAATAATTCTGTCTCAACAAGGAGGCGAACATGAGACACAACAACACTATCATCGCCGTGCTAATAATCGCCATTATGGCCGCCACTGTGCCGGTGATGGCTCAAAGTACGCCATTTCCGCCAGACAATCGACCATATGGCCTCAGCGACTTATATTTGCCCAACAACCTTAATCCGAGCGTCCGCCTTGGTCTGGCAATTGACCTTAGGTCCGATTCACTCACCTGGACTCGGGAGGATTATTTCTGTCCAACAGGTTGGCGCCTGAACAGTGGAGGCATGGCCCTGCCCAGACGTTGGCTAAGGCCCACTCGCGGTCCCCATTGGGGATTCGCTATTCATGGCCTTTATGATGCGCCGACCGGCGAACTGACCTCATGGTGCGGCCCATTTATCGGCAGTCAGAATTTCCAATTTTGCCTGATGACCAATCTGGACCACGATCCTGGCCAACGATATGGAGCCTTTGTTTTCCTACGATATTAGATCATCAACTTCCCTAAACAAAAAGCCGAGCGCAAAAACGCTCGGCTTTAGCTTTGTTTAATAATTTTAACCAATCTTAGTAATTTTGACCTTGGTAACCTGTTGCCGATGACCAATATGACGATGATAACGGACCTTACTTTTAAATTTAATCACATGTACCTTCTTGGCTTTGGTTTGATCTAAAATTTCTGCTTCAACTTTAGCACCAGCCACTGTGGGTTGGCCAATTTTTAATGTTTCGCCCTGGTCGTCGCCCACTAACAGCACCTGATCAAAAGAAGCTTTGCCGCCCTTCTCAGTAGGCAATTTTTCCACGGTCAAAAGATCGCCCTCTTTGACTAAATATTGTTTACCGCCAGTTTTGATAATCGCGAAAGTCATATATTTTATTTTTGTCTAACAAATTATTGGAATAATTATTATAACCTACTTGTTTTTTTTGTCAACCGCTATCCCCAGTTAGAACAACTTTACTAATGCCTTGGTTTCGACCCAGTATTTAATTTTTTAATAGTTATAATAAACCTTGACTTAACGGTAGACCATAATTATTTCGCGGCATTAAAGGAGAAACGTAAAGTTTTCTAACTGGGTTCGTCCACAATCCGCCTAAAAACATCGTAACCTAGCCGATCACGAATTTTTCTCGCCAATTCAATTAACTGATAATCGTTCATGTTCTGCCAATCCACTCCGCGCTGAGATGATTTGAGCTGCAAGATCAATTCCTGTAATTGCCCTGCCTCTTGAACGCCGGAAAAAATCACTGGCTTATCTATTTCTTTCAAAATAAAAACCAATACGCCCAAACGAAAGATGGTGGCTATGAGGCCGCGCACCACTAAACCAACGTCTTTAATCTGTTCATAATTGACCTTTAAAAAATTTTGTTTAAAAAGGCCAGACCGAACACAAAAAATTAAACGCTGGTTAGTAATAATCAGCCGATTGCCTAAGCCCACGATCATTGTACGCAAACCAATAAAAATACCGAGTACCAGGCCCACGATAAAAATAATTTGCCCCCATAAACCCAGACGAAACAATGGTACAATAAAAATGCAAGCAGCCAAAATTAAAATGAGCGCCAAAAATATTCCCCAAAAATAAGTAATGGTGGAACGATAAACAGTCTTAATAACTTTTTCATGGGGTTGAAAGTCCATAACTATTTTTTTAACACTTCTAAATACGCTTGCGGCGGAATGTCAACCTTACCAATACCCCTTTGCATCATTTTTTTCTTACCTCTTTTCTGCTTATCTAATAATTTATTTTTTCTAGTCACATCGCCGCCATATAATTTGGCCGTCACATCTTTGCGCATGGCTGGAATTCGCTCGGCCGCCACAATCTTGCCGCCCAGCGCAGCCTGAACTTTTATTTCAAACATCTGCCGTGGAATGAGATTTTTCAATTTTTCTACTACGCGGCGACCGTGATAATAAGCATCATCACGATAAACAATACTGGCAAAAGCCTCCACCGGCTCTTCGGCCACCAAAATATCTAATTTAATCACGTCAGCCGCTTCATAATCCAAAAAGTCGTAAGCCATAGAAGCATAGCCCGAACTGACACTTTTTAGTTTATCATAAAAATCAGCCAGCAACAAAGCGAAAGAAATATGATAATGAATAATGGCCCGCTGGTCCTTGTCTTGGCCAAAATATTCCATAGATACAAATCGTCCCCGATATTCATTAACCAGCTCCATGATCGCGCCAACGTATTTAACTGGAGTTAAAATTTCTACTTTGGCCCAAGGTTCAAAAATTTTATCTAAATGCGAGGGATCAGGCATTTCTTGGGCGCGGTGAATGATTTTTTCAGTGCCATCTTTATATAGTAAGCGATAAGCTACCGATGGCGTGGTAATAACTAAATCAATATTGAATTCCCTTTTTAAGCGTTCACGAATAATATCTAAGTGTAGAAGACCAAGAAAGCCAGCGCGAAAACCAAGGCCTAGGGCCGTAGAGCACTCGGGTTCAAAAAATAAACTGGCATCGTTTAATTTTAATTTTTGCAGCGCGGTTCGTAGTTTGTTAACATAAGAACCCTGTTGGGGATAAATTCCGGCGAAAACCATGGGATTCGCCTCTTGATAACTCACCAGCGGCTGTGGCTCACTAATCTGCACTAATTTCCCACTAATATCACGAATTTGTGCAGATTCGTGACCAAATTCGCGCAAATTAGCGATTGTGATGGTATCGCCCACACGACATTTTTCAATTTCTTTTAAACCGGTCACCATATAGCCGATCTCGCCAGACGCTAAAGCGCCTTGCGATTTCAGGTCCGGACTAAAAATTCCCACCTCCAGCACTTCGGTCTGCGCTCCGCTGGCCATCATTTTAATTTTTTCACCGGCCTTGATTTGACCGTCAAACAATCGAACAAAAGCTACCACGCCGCGATATTCATCGTAAACTGAATCAAAAATTAAGGCGCGCAAAGCTTGGTTGGTACGCACCTGTGGCGCCGGCACATCGCGCACTATGCGCTCTAAAATGGTAGCTACATTCTGTCCGGTCTTAGCTGAGGTTAAAATAATGTCATCAGGTGAAATTTTTAATAAATCAACTAAATCTCTTTTGATCGGCTCAATATCCACGTTAGGTAAATCAATCTTATTAATTACGGGAATAATAGCTAAATGCTGCTGTTTAGCTAAATATAAATTGGCCAAGGTCTGCGCCTGCACGCCCTGTCCGGCGTCAACCAATAAAATTGCGCCCTCAACCGCCGCGAGCGACCGCGAAACTTCATAAGAAAAATCCACGTGTCCCGGCGTATCAATTAAATTAAGCATAAAATTTTGTCCTTGCGAGTCTTGCCAATGCATGGTCACGGGTTGGAGTTTAATGGTAATCCCTCTCTCCCGCTCCAAGGGCATGCGGTCCAAATATTGAGGCTGCATTTTATTGGGCGAGATGGTTTTGGTCAATTCTAAAAAACGGTCAGCCAAGGTTGACTTACCGTGATCAACATGCGCAATGATACAAAAATTGCGGATAGAAATGGACATAATAAAAACTAAGTCAAAAGTCAAAAATCAAAAATCAAAATTATTCTTATACCGAAGGAATAGGGCTGGGATCAGATACTTTTTTAATACTGTCTTCCACGATAATTTTTTCCGCGGTGACAGAAATTACCTGACTGGCGTCAACCACTAATCGCCCGGAAATTAAATTCTTCAAAGGATTGACACTTTGAATGATATATTTTTGCACGACTTGGCTATCAGATGCCAGTTCGACCTTAACCACTTTGCCTAAAAAAAATCCTGTTTGAGTATAAACCGGCAAACCAATGATTTGATTAGAGTTAAGCATAATGATTATAAGTCACCGTTAAGTTCTTTGTTCAACCTATGAAAAAAATTTAACATGAAGCGATGTCGTTCGTTAGCCATTCTCTTTCCTTCTTTGGTAAATAATTTATTTTTAATTTTAATCAATTTAAGGGCGAACTCTCGATAGGCCGTATCTTCTTTGGAATATTCTTCGGTTTTATATATATCAATATTTTTATCGTTGTGTAATTTTGATCCAATTTCTCCAGCGAACAAAAAGGCTCTTCCGATCCCAGTTGCTCCAATGGCATCTAATTTATCGGCGTCGAATAATATTTTTGCTTCTTCCGATTGTGGTGCTTCTCCTCTCTTGAATCGATGACACCCTATACAATGAACAACTTGATTAATCGTTTCGAGATCAAACTTGTATTTTAATAACAATTTTTTGGCCAAAACCGCGCCTACCTCAGCATGGCAGAGTCTACCCCTAGATTTATCCTAGGTTTTCCTGCCAATATCATGAAGAAGGGCGGCTAATTTCAAAATCTCAAGGTTGGCTTTTTCTTTTTTGCCAATATGCTGACAAATATTATAAACGCGTTGTGTGTGGTCCCAATCATGGCTACCCCTGCTATTTGAGAAAAACTTCTCCGCTTCTAATTTAATTTTTTGGACGCTCTTCATAGTTTTTAGCTATCACCTTCTTGTCGGCTGACTTAAAAACTAATTTTTGCTGTAAAATGGTTAAAAATAAACCAATCAACCAATAAAGAAGTAGTCCGCTGGGCAGAGTAATGCCGATGATAACCATAAATATCGGCATCATAATATTCATTTGCTTATTCATCATGGCCATCATATTCTCGTCTTTGGCTCCTTCTTTTTTAGCTAAGGTCGGCGGCGGCGTAGTTTTAGCCAACATTTTGGTTTGCCAATATTGTACCACGCCCGTTATAAGAGCTAAAACAATACTACGCTGTGACAGGTCTAAAAAACCAAAAGCCATGGTATTGAGCGCGCCGGGATTATGAACAAAGGGATAAAGGACCAACTCTGTCGCCCTGATTCCCTTCCAAAAAACTTGATAAACGGCAATCAAAATTGGCAACTGAATCAAAATTGGCAAAATGGAAGAAAGGGGATTAATTTTGTTCTCGCGGTAAATTGCCATCATGGCCGTGGCCTGCTTTTGTTTATCGGTTTTATATTTTTCCTGAATCACTTTTAGTTTGGGTTGTAAATCTTGCAGGGCCTTTTGCGAACGAACAGATTTTTGCGAGAGCGGCCACAAAATCGCCCGAATTAAAATCGTGACAATAATAATCGCCACGCCCAAATCATGGCCAGGTAAAATATTATATAACCAAACCAACAGATTTAAAATCGGCTGATAAAGAATAACTTTGAAAAATTGAATCATGAATTATACTTATTACTACTAATTTAGCTCGTTCGTCCGTCGACTAACGGACTCGCTCGCTCACCAATCATACGAATGAGAATTCGTAGTGATTCGCGATAGAATTAGTACGATTAGTGATTAAAAAATTATTTTAATTTATTAAATCTGCCCTTTCCAGCAACGACAAAAATTTATCTTTTAACTGCCGGTGGGTCAAATTTTTAACCTCGACTCGGGTTAAAACCATCACATCAAGGCCAGTTCGCAAGTGAGGCAAATTCTGCCGCACAATGGCTCGCAAACGCCGCTTGATTTTATTGCGCATTACTGCCCGCTTATCAACTTTTTTAGAAACCACAAATCCCCAGCGCGATTGCGATAAATTGTTGAGCCGACATTTCAAGCTCAATCCTTGACCAAAATAAGCCCGCCCATACCTTGCCAAGCTGGCAAAATCTTTATCTTTACGTAAGCGATTAATTTTAGCCAACATACAAATCTCTTATGACCACGCCATAAATGGCATGTATTCTATCTCATTACCCCAGCACCGAATCCCTGCCCGCTATTGCCAGAAGCATTTATCAATGAGGTAGTTTTACTCCAAGAATTTAATACTCTTGATAGACAAAATTATTTTCGGCGATAAGCGAATGGCAGGCGGGTCGACCGAGGTTTACTTAAAATTTAACCCTTGGGCTGACATCCTCGCCGTAAACGGCGAAGGGTTCTTGTGGAGAAACAAATAAAATTAAACCGTCAATCTCTTGCGGCCCTTGGCGCGGCGACGTTGAATTACTTGTCGGCCGGTACGGCTTCTCATTCTTTTTAAAAAACCATGGGTTCTGGCTCTTTTTCTTTTTTTTGGTTGATATGTTCTCTTGGGCATAAGATTACAATTACAAATTATAATTCTCCTACGAATTACGAATTAAGTACAAATATACAAATACTTTTGACCCTTGTCCGCCAGCTGGCGGATTGGATTTGGTGCTTTAGTTATACTCGCATGTTTTTCGCCAAGTCGCATTATACCTTCGTCTCAACATTGATCCTCTTAATCATTTTAGCTCTTCCGGTTTTCTCGTCTATATCCAAACAAACACCATTAATAACCACTGGGCCGTTCTTAGGAATTTGCATATTAATAGAGCCGGTAAAAACATTATGCAAAAATCTGTCCAAAATAATTTCTTTCTTAACGCCGATGACCGAATCTTTGGGGCCAACCATGCCCAGGTCGGTGATATAAGCGGTGCCTTGGTCCAGAATTTTTTCATCGGCTGTGGGAATATGCGTGTGGGTGCCCAGCACCGCCGAGACCCTGCCATCTAGATAATACCCTAAACTGACTTTTTCGGAAGTGGCTTCGGCGTGAAAATCCACAAGTTTAATTTTTATGGAAGGAAACTGTTTTAAAATTTTATCAGCCGCAATAAACGGATTGGCCAGCTTACTCTTGCCCTTTTCGTCCTGATGTTTAGAAAAAGTCCGACCCATTAGATTTAACAATAGAATCTTTTTATTTTTGTGTTTAAAAATCAGATAGCGGGCGCCGGCTAAACGCGAGAAAAAATTAGCCGGACGAACAATGGGAATTTTGGCCTCAACGATTTTCTTTAATCCTTCTTTTTTGGACCAAAAATGATCGCCTGACGTAAAACAATCTACGCCAGCGTCCAGCATTTGCCGCAAAGTTTTAACAGTCGCGCCTTTGCCGTGGGCCAGATTGTCTACATTGGCGATAATTAAATCCGGCTGAAATCGTTTTTTCAGCTTCGGTAAAACCTTAATCAGCCCGCTACGGCCAATACGGCCGAATACATCGCCAAAAAATAAAATACGCATAAAAACAAATTCAAAAATCAAAAGGCAAAAGGCAAAATTTAAAGTCAAAAGTTAAAAGTTTTCCTCTTTACCCCGTGGCGCCTTGATTAAAATGAATACTAACAATATGGAATTAAA
>Ga0268277_1000022_pt1 | contig 136706 bp, 131 predicted proteins | sample saktaG_5_FD_190132 | JGI IMG/M metagenome (GOLD analysis project Ga0268277, IMG submission 190132) | Saline water microbial communities from Sakinaw Lake, British Columbia, Canada - sak_2010_1_5_50m | ecosystem: Environmental > Aquatic > Non-marine Saline and Alkaline > Saline ... | reverse complement strand
CCAGCTCCAGCATTAATATCTAAAAGTGAAGCTGAGGTTAAAATAAGGTCGCCGGTTGTTGTTTGTAAAGTATATTCATTTTGAGAAGTTAAATAATTTGCTCCATAAGTTGTTGTGGCTGTGCCAGTGGCTAATCTTAAACTCGCTGCTGAAGAATCAACATAAACTGGAGCCGTAGTGGAAGCATCAGCTCCAATCCATAAATCATCATTAATGGTATCCACTACTAAGGTATATCCTAAATCATCGCCAACTGTAAACGCTTCTGTCGAAGAAGCACTTACTGCTAAACGGCCACTGATATTAGTTGAAGTGGCAGTAATTTCTAAATCATCTCCGGAAACTAAATTCAAATCATAGCCGCTTGCTGTTTGAACTGTAAAGTCAGTAGCTTGAGTGATAAAATTGTTCACAGCTAAAGTTGAGGTGGCGGTCTGTCCAGCATTGGAAATTTGTAAAGCATCACTTAAATAAGCTTTTTTCCAACGGGCCACTTCACTTCCAATATCAAAAGTATTATCAAATAAAGGAATTAGATCTGAATTAAAAGAAGCAACTTGAAAAACATTTCCTTGAGCATCAACACTAAATAAACTTGTACCATCAACCTGTAAATCAAATAGATTTCCATCAAAGCCTGCCACGGAATTAACCATTAAGTAAGTACTAGTAGTGGTATCAAAACTGGTTGTGCCTTGTGGCTGGATTAATAAACTTGGAGCAGTAGTAGAAGGAGTGGCCCCAAAAGCATAGTGATGAAATTTTGTAGAGTCGGCTATATTAGTTGTTTGATATTCATCAAAGCTGGTTTCAATAATTGCGCTAACTAAAGTAGTAATATTATTAGCTGTTCCTAAAAGACGATTGTATTTAGATTTTATAATTCCAGCGCTGGCATATAAATCATTTTCCGTAGAAGTGATAATTGAATTCATTATTGTAGAAGTTCCGAGTCCAGTTAAACTTAAACCGCGCGCTAAAGCATTTCCGCTCATTTCTAAATTTTCAAAAATAGGACTACCAATAGTCACAGCTATGCCATAACCAAGAGTAGTGGTACTAGAATCTAATTCTAATTTACAATTGGCAATATAAGGATTAGTGCTAGTGGCAATAGTAATAATATTTTTTGTAGTCGTTGTTATGGAACCCAGGTCTGTAATTGACAAAGTAAAGCCCTCCATCCGCGATGAAGAAGTTGCCGTAATTAATCCAGCATCTGCTTGAGTAATTTCTGTAATCTCTCTACCACCTGCAGAAATTAAATCTACATATTCTTTCATTATAACTGACTCATTATAAATTCCCGGCATTACTCTAACTAAATACTGATTTGTACTGGAATTATCTGTAATGGAATTTAAGGCATCGGTAATTGTTACATAATCAGCTCCACTTTTTGCAACCGTAATTACCTTGTCATAAGGAGTAGTAAAAGTAGCGAATGTTCCAATTCCTAAAACATCTAAATTTCCACCAACTTGTAAATTTCCTGAAATTGTTTCGTTGCCAGTTAAATCTAAATCGCCAGTTAAAATTAAATTTGAATTTAAAGTTACTACGTCATTAAAAATTACTACGTCATTGAAAGTAGCATCTCCATTTACAATCATTCCACCCTCTTCATCGCTTGAAACTGAAAGCACATCAGCAACTGACAAATATCTACTACCCAAATAACGCGAAACCCCAAGGTCTTTCATTAGAACTTGGGCCGTAAATATATTAGTATTAGTCCAGGTATTATTTCCGTCTAATTGAGCTCCCTGGATTACTGTTGTCCCTCCTCCGCCACTAGAGCCAGATAAACCTGGCGACCCAGGTGCACCCGCTTCTCCGGGTGGACCCACTGGGCCCTGCGGTCCAATTAAACCCGCATCTCCCTTTTCTCCCCTGACTTCAATAAGCTGTCCTGAATCACTATAATAATTTTTAACAATAATAGGCGCACCTCCTGATTCTAAAGGAATCGGAGCTTGAACAAGTTTTGTTTCTCCAATCTGCAAAATATCTTTAAAGGCCCCTAAAATATTTTCCCAAAAGGCCAAATTTGTATTTGCTGATTTTTGGGCCAACTGCTTAGAAATTTTTTCTGGAAGTTCTCGATAAGAATTTATTTTATTAAAAAATCCAAAAAAATGGGAAGCAATTCCTTTTTTAGAAAAACGTTTTTCAGAAACTAAAATATTTTCTTCACTAACCCCTAAAACTTCTTGCTCTGCATTTTTATCTAAAACAGAACCCTCACTTGATAATATTTTAGATGCGTCACTATAAGATATTATATTCAATGCAATTTGAGATAATTTAGAAACATCAAATTGTTTTTTTTCTAAATCAAAAACATTAAATTTTTCTCTCAATGAATAATCTAAATTCTTTAAATTATTTTTTAAAACTAAATAACTTGAATCAATTTGTTTGGGAAGCTCATTATACCTTTGCGCTAAGCCCTGGTTAAAATCTGAAAGCTGGTGGTGAATATTCTGAAAAGTATTACCATAAACTAAAATTATTTTTTCTGAAGCCATAGATAAAGAATATTCTAAATCCTGACCCTGATTTTTATAAAAACTTAAAGCTATTGGCGTAATAGTTCTTAAAGATATAAAAATAATTAGCAGAGCAATAGTAAAATTTAAAGATCTAAAAAATTGATCTAAAGAATAATTTTTAAATTTGAAGCGTGGTAATTTTTTATCAACCGCTACTTTCTTTAATTTAAAATTAGAAAAATAATTAACAACATCTAAAAATAAATTTTTTGTAGAATAAAAAAGATTGGCCCAGCCATCTTTCAAATCTATCGGTTTTAATAATTTTGAAGATCCTAAATCTTTTGCAGATACTTTTGTTAGAGCTTTTTCCAAATTATCTAAATCTCCTAAAACTTCTTCGTCTTGAATTTCTTTTTTTTCTACTGGCTTCCAATCTCCATCTTCTTCTAATTTAAATTCTAGATTTTGTTTTTCATATTCTTTAACCCATTCTTTTTTGGTTACCCAATTTCTACCCAGCTTAACTGCTTTCAATTTTCCCTGTCTTGCTCGGAGAGATAAATAGTCCTGAGAATACGAACAATAATTAGAAGCATCAGCTAAGGGTATATATCCCTCATAATCTTCTAACCATTCTTTGGTGGTAAACCAATTTCTACCATTTTTTATTGCCTTAAGTTTTCCCTGTCTTGCTCGGAGAGATAAATAGTCCTGAGAATACGAACAATATTCAGCTGCTTCAGCTAAAGAAATTAACTTTTCTTCAAAAATATTTTCTTTTTGGTTTGTGGGTTGCATGGGAAACCTTTTACCCCCACACCATGAAAAGGTGTTTGGAGTTTTATCCTCACTACCTTTTTAAGGGTGTGGGGGTTATTTTTGTATTTTATATAAAAAACTTTTAAAAATAAAAACAAAATAAGACAATCTTTTTTGTTTTTGTTTATATTTTTACCCCTACACCTTTGTAAAGGTGTGTGGGTTTATTTTTTGTTTTGATTTTTACTCCTACACCTAATTAATTTAGATTAGATATAAAAGTTTTTTGTTTTTTATATTGCTTTATATTACTTTATTTTTTACCCCATTTTTTAAAAAAATATTAGGTAATGAAGTTTGTTTTTTTTTGAGAAAAAACCAATAATTTTTCCTCTTTTTTATCGCTTTTCAAAACTATTTATTCTGAGCATCTAAAGTGTAAAAATATATCCTTTTTACCCCTCCTATTAAACCCCCTTTCTATTAATAATTATACAATATTATAACGATATAAACAAAGGAGTTAGGGGTGCCCATCCGATAGGTATCCGATATATTCAATTTGGCTTAAACAAGCCGAAAAACCATATTGGTAAAAAAATAAAATTAAACATAAAAATATATCGTTTCTATGTCTAACCGATATAATAAAAATAGGTCAAAAAAACTACAAAAATACCTAAGGTTATCCACAGGTAAAAATTAAGCAAATAATTAACAAAAAAATTAAAAAATTTAACCTAAATTGATCTAAAAATTAAAAATAAAAAACATATAAATCTTAAATCTAATTTTTATAAAAATATATTTAAAAATAAAAATATATATTAAATAAAAAATTATAAATTAAAATAAAAAAATCTAAAAAAACTTAAAACCTAAGCAAGCCAAAAAGCTAAAAAAGTCAAGCTAAAAAGCTAATAAGCTAATAATCTAACAAACTAAGTAGCTAATAAGCTAAAAACTCACGAGCTAACTAGCTAACAAGCTAAAATACAAACCAATTAAGCCTAAAAACAACAAAATATCCACTTAATAAAAACAAAAAGGGAACATATCGCATTATAAAACCCCAACATGCCCTTAAAATAAACAAAAATCCAAATAAAAAAATATCTATACGATATGTTTTGTTTTAGTTATATGGGCCAACCGATATATTATAAATAAATAAAAGACCTATCCGATATTTGATATTTTTTTATCCGATATATTGTATTTAAAACTCTTAATTTTCTCTAAATAAGCACAAATAAATATAAAAATAGCTTTATATGTGTCTATATGTGTCTATCCGATATCACAAACCATTATAATGTCTCTAATAAAAGCAATCCCAACTTTTATTTTTAAACAATTCGGGATAGAATAGTCTATGGTCAATAGTTTAAACGAGACCTGACAGCGGGCAGATAGTTTGTAGATACTAAATGGTGGTATTGACACTGTAAATTTTATAAACTTGCAATTTGTACTCCATAATCCGTAATTCTTACTATTTAGTGCTTATAGCTTTCTAACTCCACAAATTTTTCCAGCGAATAATTCTCCCCTTACCCCTTCGACAAGCTCAGGGCAAGTAAGGGGGAGATACAGGAGTAGTTATGCTTTTAACTTTATACTAAATACTATATACTAAATATATATGTCTAAAGAAAAAGATAATAAAATCATTACTATCAACAAAAAAATAAACCATCTTTATCAAATTAAAGAAACTTTTAAAGCTGGCATGATTTTATTTGGCGATGAGGTTAAATCAATTAAAAACCAAAAAATAAATTTAGATGGTTCTTATATTAAAATAAAAAACAACCAGGCCTATTTAACAAATATAAAAATTCCTAAATATAAAAAATCAAATTTAAATACAATTAAACATAAAGCTGATAGAGATATAAAAATTTTATTAAACAAAAAAGAAATCATAAAATTAAAAACTCTCTTTGAACAAAAAAATCATGCTATCGTTCCCACTAAAATTTTTATCAAAAATAATCTTCTCAAAATAGAAATCGCTATTGCCAGCGGTAAGAAAAAATATGACAAGCGAGAAGATATAAAAAGAAAAGATTTGAAAAGAAAAATAGATAGAAAATATAAATTAAGTATTTGAATTAGAGAATCGTTTTTCGAAAATAGAAATTGGTTATCAAAATTACCTGCCCGCCATAGCCTACGGCATTAGGCGTTGGCAGGCGGGGATATTCGAAATTCATTAACTATTTTCTATGCTTCGGCTTTCTATTATGATTTTCTATTATGATTTTCTACTCTCGACTAATTCTATTGACAAAACACTAATAAAACGATATACTTTTATACATAAATTATACAAACTAGTATAATTTTTTTATGCGGGGATGTTTTAATTTGATGCGCATATAATTAGTTCTTTAGCAAGCCAAGTTAGAAATTCTTGCTCGCCCCCTACCTTTTCTTAGGAAAAACAAGGGGGGTAAAAAAACAAGACACATAAATGTCAACAAAATAACTGATAAAGTCAAAAACTTGTTCGCAAGTTTTCAACTAAACCCAGTAATTGCTTAACACAAAAGTGATTAAGCCGTCCCTTATTTTGATGCCTAATAAAAATAAGTGGATGTCAAATTATTAGGATATACTATATTCTTGCTTATCAGGGTATAATGAAAATATTGATAGGCCTAGAAATTAATTTTTTGTTTATTTTTCAGTTAATTTCGAAATATTAAAATAAACTAAGCTTGTAGAAAAAGTACTTCTTACTGCGTAGACAGGGGCGCACTACCCCTCATCTCCACCATAAACCACTCATTCGTCATAAATAAAATTTATTCCTCATTCGGGTTTATGGCAAGCCATAAGTACTGTTTTAGTAGAAAAAATTAATAAATGAACTTGTCCCGCAAAGCGGGATCCCGCCTACTCTGCCTACCGGCAGGCAGGTAACCAATAACCATATCGCTAAAAATCAATACAAAAAAAGAAAACCCCAAAAAAGGCATAGAGTAAACTATCAAATCAGAATACCTGAAGTTTTTCTTATAGACGAAAAAGGAAACCAACTTGGTATAATCGAGACTAAACAGGCAATTGCAAAGGCCCAAGATATTGGATTGGACTTAGTAGAAGTTTCTCCTATGGCTAATCCTCCTGTATGTAAAATAGCTGACTTTGGAAATTTTCAATATAAACAATCAAAGAAAAAACAAAAAACTAAACAAAAAAAGGTTGAATTAAAAGGCGTTAGATTATCTTTTAAAATCGGAGCACATGATATTGCATTTAGAAAAAAACAAGCTGAAAAATTCCTCAAGCAGGGAGATAAGGTCAAAATTGAATTAAACCTCAGAGGAAGAGAAAAAGCCCACAAGGATTTAGCAAAAGAAAAAATAAATAATTTCATAAATAGCATTGAAACAAAAAATGAAATAGAGCAACCCCTAAAAACACAGGGTAGTAGATTGTCTATAACTATTAAATCTAAATAATAACTCGATGCCAATAACCGATTCTAATAACTCAAATATTTTACTAGAATTATCAGTATAATATTTGTATAATTAGTATCAATTCGTATATTAGCATCGCACATTCGTATATGCCAAAAATGAAAACATACAAGGCCCTGACTAAAAGAGTCAAAAAAACTAAAACTGGTAAATTAAACACTAGATCTAAAGGTCAAGACCATTTTAATTCTGCGGAAAAATCCAAAAAAACTAGAAACAAAAGAAAAAACAAGAATCTACCCAAGTCAATATCCAAAAGCTTAAAAAAATATTTATAAAAATTCAATTAACCCCGTCACCTTTTTTGGAAACAAATTGTTATACTAATTATCATTTTAAAATAAAAAAATCCTCTTACTTTTTCAAATAAAAAGGTGAGGGGTTAATCAATTAAACTATTATACTATTAACCTATTAACAACATGCCTAGAGTAAAAAGAGGTAAAACTCATCTTAAAAAAAGAAAAAATCTCCTTAAGAGAACCAAGAGTTACAAATGGGGTAGAAAATCAAAAATTAAATTAGCCAAAACAGCCGTTAAAAAAGCGGGTGCCAATGCTTTAGCTGATAGAAGAAAAAAGAAAGGTGTTATGCGCAGATTATGGCAAATTAAATTGAACGCCGCTGTCCGACAACATGATTTATCTTATAATAAATTTATTGACCTATTAAAGAAAAATAAAATAGAATTAGACAGAAAAGTATTGGCTGATTTAGCCGAAAATAATCCTCAGGTTTTTGAAAATATTATCAAGCAACTCAAAAACGTAAAATAACAAAGTTATTAACGTTTTAAAAAGTAAAATTATTACAAACAGACACTTTTGCTGGGGTGGTAGTTCAGCTGGTTAGAACGTCTGCCTGCCCCGTCCCGCACTAAAATATTTCTTATTACAAAATTCAAATATCCGTGATGGGATGGTAGTTCAGTTGGTTAGAACGCTTGCCTGTCACGCAAGAGGTCGAGGGTTCGAGTCCCTTCCATCCCGCCACGGATATTTGAATAATAAAAATTAAACAATTTAAAAATATACTATTATGTATATTTTTTTATTATAAAATATTTAGTGCGGGATCGCGACAGAAGGTTCACCCCGTATAAAACGAAGCTTTTGTACGGGGTCGAGGGTTCGAGTCCCTTCCATCCCGCCAAAAGTGTCTGTTTTTTTTGTTTGTTCAAAATCGTCTGACTGCCTGCCCCGCTACATAGCGGGATCGCGCAGAAGGTTCACCCCGCATAAAGCGAAGCTTTTGTACGGGGTCGAGGGTTTCTACCTTCGCTAAAGCTTCCTCCTCCGCATCTGCTTCCTCCTCCGCATCTGCTTCGGAGGACAGGTCGGAGGACAGGTCGGCAGACAGGCGAGTCCCTTCCATCCCGCCAAAAATGCTGGATTTTTTATTTATAACGTAGATGAACCATCCCGTTGGAGCTCAAGCGAAAACCCCGCGCATGCGGGGCCAAAAGAATCTAATTTAAAAAACTCTATCCAACCCTCAGGGTCGGAATTAAAAGCCGTCGATTTTTTACCACCCTCAGGGTGATATAATTTGGAACAATTTTTGAACCAAGCCCCAAGAATTACCAAATTGAGCATAAGCTATCCATGACTGTAAAGAATTATCAAACTTTTTTTGAGTCATCAACCCTGTACCCAATCTCTTTTTATAAACTTTAGTTCTTTTAATAAATCTCCTTACAGTGTCTTTTTTTAGCAATCTGTAATTTATAAAATTGCGATAACCAAGAAAACAAATACCATCTTTTGTTGGAAAAATATTCACTTTTTTAGGATGCAATTTTAAATTTAATTCCTTTTGTAAAAATATTCCTACCTCTTGTTTAATTTGATGAAGTTTTTGTTTTGAAGGATGCAATATAAGAAAATCATCCATATAACGAATATAATATTTCTTTTTTAATTTATGTTTCACAAACTGGTCCAATTGGTTTAAATAAATATTAGCAAACAGCTGGCTAGTTAAATTGCCGATAGGAATCCCCGTTTTTCTAAAATCAAACCCCGTTAGAGATTTTCTATCATTTTCTCTCTTGCCCTGCTCAGAATAAGAATCTCTAATGGGGTCAAATAAACTTTTATAAATCTTATGGATACAACAACTATTTATAATTTCTTTTATTAACCAGATAACTTTTTGGTCTTTAATTTTTTTCTCTATCAATGATAGCAAAACTTGATGATCAATACTATCAAAATACTTTGAAATATCTGCTTGCAGACAATAAATAAAATTATGAACATCTACCTTTCTTAAAAAATTTTGTAATCTTTTTATTGCCTTATGAGTACCTTTATTTTCTCGGCAAGCATATGAATCATAAATGAAACTTCTATCAAAAATCGGTTCAATAATATGATACAAAGCATGGTGGACAATTCTATCCCTAAAAGGAGCTGCTTTAATATGACGCTTTTTAGCATCACAAACAATAAATTCTCTATAAGAACCATGGCAATATGTCTGATTTAATAATTCCTCTCTTAATTTCAGCAAATTTTCTTCCAAGTTATAGCTGAATTCCAAAACATAATCCCGATATCTTTTACATTTTCGCGCCTTTAAATAAGCTAAATGTAAATTTTCAAAAGAACAAATTTTCCCAAATAAACTATTACATGTCTTCATTTTATTATCTAAAGGCCTGGCGGATTGGTCTGAATTTTCACTCAAAAAAATTACTAATACAAACCAATCCCAAAAGCCTTAATATTTTTCCCCTGCAATTTTAAAACAGAGAAAAGGAATAAAATCTGGGGTTTATAGCGCTCTCTTTCTATCTCCGTAAAGAATAAAAATTCTAGCAAGTTTATCATAATAACCACTGAAGCGGGCGCAACGAAAACCAATGTTGTTGTTCGTATTGGACGGAGCGTTGTTGAGGTTCAGAGCGAACAGGCCGGCATTCGAACCATTATTCCAATTGCCGCCACGGATGAAACCACGCGCGCCGTTTATCGATTTAATCCCTGCCAGCAACGCCAGCACTTGGTCTTGTGTGGCTAACAGGCACCCCCAACCCCACGCACCGTCAGAGTCTCTGAAAGGACTCTGACTTTAACCCCTCCTTACCAAGTGAAATCAACCAATACTTCCCCTCCTTACCAAGGAGGGGCAAGGGGAGGTTATAAACACTTTTTAATCTCTTCTACAACTTTATCTAAATTCTCATATATCTCTAAATTAGTAAAACGCAAAAATTTAATACCAAATGATTCTATATATTTTTGTCTATTATTATCATACTCCATAGCATCAATATGTGAATCACCATCTATTTCAATAGCTAACTTTAACTCTGGACAATAGAAATCAATAACAAATTGCTTTATACTATATTGCCGACGAAATTTATAACCACTCAATTGTTTATTATTTATTTTTTTCCATAGAATCCATTCAGCTGGTGGCATATTATTTCTTAACAATCTTCTTTTTTCTGTTTCTGATTTTTTGTTAAATAACTTAGTCATAATCGCTTTTCTCTAATTTTTAACCCCTCTGTATCTCCCCTTAGTAAGGGGAGAACAATTCTAGGCCTACTGGAATTTTTTATACCAACCTCCAAGCAATTTTCCTATCTCGTCTAATTTTTTAGAAGCAAATTCATACTGTTTCAAATTCAAAAGATGATAATCCTTGGACACTCTAATCAAAATCTTAATTATTTCGTAATGGACAAAACACTCTTCTATATCCTTTTTTCTGTCATCTTTTTTAAAATTCGTTCTCACAATCTGCTTTAAAAGTTCTATCATTTCTTTTTCTAATTCAAGCCCCAAACTGTATTTATGAACTTTAGTAAATCTCTGAACAGTTGGCTTCACCCACAATAAAAAGTCATAAACTTTCTGAAAAATTTTCAAATCATAGAGCATATTTATTGGACATAGATTAAGATATTAGATTATTAGAAAATAGATTATAGATTAAATAAACCCCTTCAGCGGGCGCAACGAAAACCAATGTAGTCGGCCGCATTGGACGGAGCGCTGTAGAGGAGCAGAGCGAACAGGCCGGCAGCCGAACCAGTACCCCAAGTGCCGCCACGGCGGAACCCACGATAACCATCTACATTAATCCAAAAATGGTCATAATTGTAATCAGTAGTCGCAGAACCTGTTGAACTTGGAATCCCATAAACATCTAAACCAGTGATATAATTTTGCGCTGGCAAAGCAGCACCAGTAACTGGATGAAGCCCTCCATTAATCACATTGTCTGTCCATTCCCAAACATTGCCGATTAAATCATACGCGCCAGCGTCAGAAACGCAAAGCGCGGCAGTGCCTGTCTTTATAGAATTTGTTCCTGCTGGGCTTGTTGACCATTCTGCCCCATCTGGTTTTTTCCCCGAATAATCAGGCCAAGCCCCAGTATTCCAAATTTGGCAGGACTCTGTGCCTGTAGCGGGAACTGAAGTATGCGGGTCTGGAGTTCCTTTTGCCGCTAAAAGCGCTTCATAATTTGTTGCCAAATGCTTTCCTGCCGCCATACAAGCGGCTTTGGCATTAACTTGATTGATAGAAATCCAGGGATTAGCATTATATTCTGAAACTGCTTTTGCGGTTGGGGTTGTTTCATTAAAAACTGTGCCATCGCCATAAACATCAACAGCAGTGTCAAGAATATCGCCATCGCCGTTCATATCAACATAATAAGAACCTCCTCCATTAGACGCCTCGTATTTGTCAATACAGAAACCGCCTCTATTACTCCAAGTGGTTGATAGCCAAGTCCAAGCATAATCTACCCATACCATATCTGATGGACAATCCGTCCAATTTTCTGATAATGATTGGATTTCTTGACTATTTAGGACTCTATTATAAACTTTAATATCTCTTATTTGTCCGTTAGTATAATCTGTATTATATCTCCCAAGCCAGACATCGTGGTCTAAATTTTCCATAGCAACATAAACTCCTGCCTCAACATTAGTATTATCTACTCTATTGCCATTTAAATAAATTTTAATTCCGTCTTGAAAAAATGAATTACTATCACTAGTGCTATCTCCGCTATAAGTTGCGATTAAAGAAACCCATTGCCCTTCGGTCAAAGCAGTATTGAACATTCTGCCTACATAACAATCAGCAACACTTTCATCATAAAACTGAAAATATACTTTATCATCTGCCCCTGAATAAAATCTCCATTCTCCGTCTGTATTATAAATCCCCTTGCTTACAATATTAAAATTAGTAGCGTCGTCTATATACACCCAGCTGCTCATTGAAAAAGCTGAGTCATCTGTTCCATCTCCAAAACTTAAATCATCAGTGTCATCTATACTGATATAATCATCAGTAATAAACGAGTAAGCGTCCCCTGTTAATGTCCAAGTTCCTGTTGATTGAACAGCGTTAGCTAAACTAATTCTTTTACCGTCTATTTTAAGGTTAGAAATAGTGTCTCCAGAGTCAATGTCTGCTACTAAATAATTTGAAGTTGTATAAGTATTATCTGTTACTGGATTAGTTCCACTATCAGCTACGACAGTTGTCCAAGTATCCCAACCAAATGTTCCCCCTTTAATGTAAACCGTGAATACTCCTGCGAGAGAACGAGTTATTTTAATACGGTAGTCGGTGTTTATTGTTATGTAAGAAGCTGCTGTTCTTAAAAGAGTAGAGTGCCAACCAATTCCCACTTTATTCAAAAGAATACTTTCATCATTATAAAAACGAAAAGCATATCCTAAATAATTATCAAGTGTCCCCCCTGTATTATCAATAAAATTAATTAAAATATCATTATCAGCTCCACCTTTATTAAAATCCCATTCAAAAGTCCCATACGCCTTATCCTGATTTATATAAGCAATACCATCACCAGCATTAACAAGTCCATCGTAAACAAGAGTTGCTCCTTCGACAGTGCCATCATTCGATAGTGGTGTTCGGTCTTTAGTAGTGCCGTCAAGTTCTTTGACTACTAAATTAGAAATAGTATATTCGGCAGCATTATTATCATTCCAAAACTGAATTACACCAGTATAAGAACTACTTTCTGTCCATTTATAATTATAACTACCTGAAGAAGTTATTTCTCCTTCAGTAAACATTGTAAATAATGAACTCTGGCCTAACCCTATTTTGCTTTGTATTATTGGAGAACTTCCACTTGTTAATATTATATCAAAACTAATATAATAATTATGTCCAGCAACAAAAACTATCTCATCTGCTGTTCCACCATAATGGACACCTGAACCATCACTAATTGCGTGAAAACCATCAGCACTTACTCCATCAAAAGTATCATAATTAACATTAACACAATTACTTATTACCAAATCACTCCCTGCTTCCGTATATCTATCATTCAAAGGCATATCAAGTATTAAACCTTTTTGAAGTTTAGGAGTTACAGCGTTTGTTATGTCTACGAGTTCAATATTGTCAATTGTTACAACATTTCCAGCACTCATTCCTCTCATACCGAACCAAACACTCGCCATACTATTTGCTGTAAAATCTAAAGCATATTTTGTTAAAGTAGTAGTTATTTCCCCAGTTTGTGCAAGAATGCCTGAACAATATGCTTCTAATAATGTTCCAGAAGCTCCACCAGTATATTTGGCATCAAAGGTCAATTTATATTTATTACCAATAACTAAATCAGAACTTAAATCAGAAACATCGCTTAAAAAGTCATAAGCTCCTTCTTGGTTATCATCATAAGTTATTTCAAGTGTATTCCCAACATTGGCTATTATATTATTTCCTCTTACTGCCCAATGATAAGTTCCACTTTCAAAAGTAGAAGCTGGTAAATCCCATAGACTACTCGCATCTATCTTAATCTTAGCAGTTGTTCTACCTGCTTTATAAAGTTGTGATACTTGTTCATCTGTTAGAGCTGAGGAGTAGATTGCTATGTCTGAATAATTTCCTGTGTAATAACTTGTTTCTTTACCTAAAACTAAAGCAGAAGCGTTAACATTAGTATCGCTTGTAATGGTTATAAAATTCCAAGTATTAAGAGTAATATCATCAGAAGCAATACCATTTACATAAATAGTAGGAGAAGTCCAACCTGTAGCTGTGATATTATTTGAACCATCAATTTCAATAGATGTAGTTCCACCATCAAAATCAGCAATACTTTTAGTATCAGCAGTTGGATATATCCAAGTAGAAAATGATTTGATACTTCCTACATTACCAATAGTTACATAATCACTACTTCCATTAAATGTCATTGCCTGATTAGGGGTTCCTGCTTGGTCAGAAGCATAAACTGGAGTATTAGCAGAAGTTCCATTATTTCCATTACCGCTCATATCTTGAAATATATCTGTGTCATACAAATCACTTTCAGCTAAAGTCCAAAAACCGACTAAAGTATTACCAGTAGAGCCCGAGGAACTGCTTGGAGCTGAAATGCCAAAAAAACCACCAGTTGCGGTTACAATTGCAAAACCAATAATTAAAACTATGCCTACAGCGAAAAATACAATTAATTTTTTATTTTTAAACCCCGTTAGAAAGCCCTTGCTGATTGTGTTATTTTTCTTGTCCATATTTATATTTAGTTTAATTTTGTATTCCCGCTAAAACCTAAATTTCTAACGGGGTAAACATAATATTATTAATATTTATTAATATATATATATATTATAACATATATTATTTTTTATCAATGTAAACGACCCTGAGGGTCGTTAAAACTCATATTCCATATCTTCTAATTCTTTAATATAAAATCCAAGGTCTTCTTTATACTCATCAAAATCTATTAAAGATTCCTCGTCTATTAACCTAAGCTTCTTTTGATCTACATATTCATGATGCGAAGTATATGGCCAATCATTAATATTTTTTACTATATTATGTTTTAAGGGGTTTAAATTAATATATGGAATTATTTTTTTTAAATAAGCGTCATTATCAACTAATTTATATTGAAAGGGACCTTGAAAAATACGCCCAGAATGATCGTATTTACAATTAAAATATTTTGTATATGAATTTGCCAGAAGCCCCATGAATTTACCAATAGCAGAACCCTTAAAACAATTAACATTTCGTTTATACCGACCCTCAGGGTCGCCGACCCTGAGGGTCGGTTCTTTCAAACTAAAATGGTGATGATTGGGAATTAAAGAATAACATAATAATTTAACACCTGTTATAATCTTATAAAATAAAATTTTTTGCAAAAAATAATTATAATCTTGCTCGGTATAAAATATTCTCCTCTTCTCAACTGCTCGGTTATAAACATGATAAATTTTACCTGGATAAATAGTATTATTTTTATTTGCCATAAAAAAATAGGTCAATGATAAAATCATGCGACCCATTTATCCCTCACCTTTTTTAGAAAAAAAGGTGCAGGATTTACTTAAATATTAGTTCTAAAATAAAAAATTGTCAAATTCGACCCTCAGGGTCGGAATTAAAAGCCGTCGCTTTTTTACCACCCTCAGGGTGGTAATTTTCTAAACATATAATAATCTGTTATAATTACCTAATAAATGACTAATTAAACTAAATAATAAATATATGGAAAATAATACTCCTCTATCTGAGGAAAAACCAAAAAAGAAAAAAAAGAAAAAGAAAATTATTCTTATAATTGGTATTATTATTCTCGTCTTAATAATAATTTTCTTTACTTTGGGCAAAAAAAATAAAACTGAATATACTTTTGCTCAAGTAGAAAAAAGGGGTCTGATTCAAACAGTCAGTGAAACTGGGACCATTAAATCTGTAAATGAAGTTGAGCTCAGTTTTTCTAATTCTGGAAAAATATCTGAAATACCAATTAAAATTGGTCAGCAAGTCAGTAGTACCGACATTTTAGCTAAATTAGATTATGAAGATTTATCAATCAAACAAAGAGAATACCAAGCTAATTTAGAAATAGCCCAAGCCAAATTAGATAAATTAGTAGCTGGGGCAACCAGTTATGAAATAGCTGTTAGCGAGGCCAATGTTAATAAAGCCCGCACCGCTTATTTAACTTCTATTGAAGAATTGGAAAGTATTCATAACACTGTTCAAGAAAATATATCTCAAGCCGAAAATAATAAAACAGCTGAAATAAATAATAAAAAAACAGATGCTTTGCTTAGTATTGAAACTAATGCTAGTAAAGGGGAAACTGCTTTAGATAATATCAATACTATTTTAGATGACCAGGATACTCAAAATTTATTGGGAGCCAGAGACACCTCTACCCTCAGCAATACTAAAACCTATTTAGCTCTGGCCTTAAATCTAGAAAATAATGTTGATTCCAGTTTAGATACTGCTAAATTGACTAATAATGAAAACAATGTCAACACTGCTTCAGACGCTTGTTTAAATTTCTTAAACAAAGTTTTTGCTACTCTTAATTATTCTTATGACATGTTAGAAAATACAATTACCTCTTCTTCTTTTACTCAGACAGAATTAGATGCCTATAAATCAACCATTAGTACTCAAATTACTACCATTAGCACGGCCATATCTTATGTGCAAATAGATAAACAAGATTTAAATAATACTATCCTCTCTACTAATAATGCCCTGAATTCAGCTATAATCTCTGGTGAACAACAAATAGTCACTTATGAAGCCAAAGTAGATACTAATTTAGAATTATTAAAATTAACTGAGGCCGAATTAGCTAAATTAAAAGCTCCGGCTGCTTATCAAGACATTGTCCTCTATCAAGCCCAAGTTAAACAAGCCCGGGCATCTTTAGCATCAATAACTAATCAAATTCAAAATAGTATTATTAAAGCCCCAATCAACGGAGTAGTTACTAAAATAAAATTTGACGTTGGTGAACAGGTTAATACCAACTCCCCGGTTATTTATTTATTAACTAACAATGAATTAGAATTAGAAATAGATATTTCTGAAACCGATATTAATAAAATCTCAAAAAGTGACCGAGTAGAAATAACTTTGGATGCTTTCGGCGATGATTTAAAATTTTATGGCCAGGTTTATGATATTGAGCCAGCCGAAACTATTATTCAAGATGTTACTTATTATAAAACTAAAATTCAATTTAACCCCCCGGAAGATTTAAACCAAAAGATAAAACCCGGAATGACTGCTAATGCTATAATTATAACTGCCGAAAAACAAGATATTTTAGTAATTCCAGCTCGAGCCATAGTAGAAAAAAATGGTCAGGGTAAAATCGTTCGCATTCTGGAAAACGAAAAAATAAAAGAAATAAATATCACTACTGGTATATATGGCGATGAAGGTTTAGTAGAAATATTATCTGGTCTGAGTGCCGGACAAGAAATTATAACTTATATTAAAAAGTAGGTAAATTACTGAACTGTTTCGGCCAACTTGCCCTGCTCTGCGGAGAAGGCCGATCACCCTTTGGATGAAAATTGTTAAATGGCTAAATGGTTTTATTTTATAATTCTAACAATTTAGCAATTTAACTAATAAGCTTTTAGCTTTTCATTTTTAATTTTTAACTAAGCTTATGTTAATTAAAGTAGAAAATTTAAAAAAACAATATGAAACTGGCGAAGTTGTTACCAAAATACTGCATGGCTTGTCTTTTGAAATAAAGACCGGTGAATTTGTTTCTATTATGGGACCCTCTGGTTCAGGTAAATCAACCTTAATGCATATTTTAGGACTTTTAGACCGGCCATCTAGTGGTGCCTATCATTTTGAAGATAAAAATGTTTCTGAATTAAATGATGATGAATTAGCTCAATTGAGAAATCAAAAAATTGGCTTTGTCTTTCAGGCCTTTCATTTATTACCTAAGACCACTGTTTTAGAAAATGTCATTCTGCCCCTAACCTATTCTCAAAATAAAAAAAATCACAAAGAACAAGCCCAAAAAGTTTTAGAAAGCGTGGGTTTGAAACACCGCTTGTATTATCATTCTAATCAAATATCTGGAGGCGAAAAACAAAGAGTGGCTATTGCTCGCGCCTTAGTTAATAATCCAGATGTAGTTTTTGCCGATGAACCAACTGGAAATTTGGATTCTAAATCTGGTAAGCAAGTTATGGAAATTCTTCAGGGCTTAAATAATCAAGGAAAAACAGTAATTTTAGTAACCCACGAAACATATACAGCCGAACATGCTGATAGAATTATTAGTATTAAAGACGGCTTAATAGTTAGTGATATTTTGGTTAATAAAAGAAGATTAGCCGTCCAAGAAGAGGGTATAAAATAATTTTATGTTTGAGCTCTACAAACAATGTATTAAAATCGCTACCACTGCTCTTCTAGCCAATAAAGCTAGGAGTTTCTTAACTATGCTCGGAATTATTATTGGCGTAGCCGCTGTAATTATTATTATGGCTGTTGGGGCTGGAGCCCAAAAATTAATTTTATCTCAAGTAGAAAGTTTGGGTTCAAATACTATCGGTATTATGCCTGGAAAATCTGAAGAAAATGAGCCCCCAGCCTCTGCTATGGGTATAGCTATTACTTCTTTGACTTATGAAGATGCTCAGGCCTTATTAAAAAATAAAAATGCTCCCCATATTACCGCTGTGGCTGCTTATATTAATGGTGTAGAAAATATTAGTTGGAAATCAAATAATTATAATACCGATATTAGTGGAACAAATATCGGGCATTTAACAATAACTAAGGCCGAAATAGAAACCGGAAGATTTTTTACTGAAGATGAAGAAACAAATTTAGCCAAAATAGCTGTCTTGGGTAGTAATGCCAAAGAAGAGCTTTTTGGTGACTCTGAGGCCTTAGGACAAAGAATTAAAATTAAGAAACAAATCTTTGAAATAATTGGTATTATGAAAGAAAAGGGTCAGGTTGGTTTTCAAAATTTTGATAAAACTGTTTTGTTACCAATTAAAAGCATGCAAAAATTAATTTCCGGAGTTAATTATGTTAATGTTATTAGAGCTAAAATTGATACTGAATATAATATTAATACAAGTATTAAAGATGCTGAGATGACCCTCAGAGAAAGACATGACATTAAAGATCAAACAGGAGCTAGTGATGATTTTACTATTCGTAGTGCCGCCCAAGCCATGGAGATGATTAAAACCATTACTGATTCTCTAAAATTATTTTTAGCTGCCATGGCCGGAATATCTTTAATAGTAGGCGGAATTGGAATTATGAATATTATGTTAGTTAATGTAACCGAAAGAACCAATGAAATTGGTTTAAGAAAGGCCCTTGGAGCTAAAAATAATAATATTTTAACTCAATTTTTAATAGAAACCATAACTATGACTATTATCGGAGGAATTTTAGGAATAATATTGGGATTTTCAGTTTCTTTTTTAATTAGTTTTGTTATTACTCATTTATTCGGTTATGCTTGGCCTTTTATTATATCAATTCCTTCCATTTTTTTGGGCTTAAGCGTTTCTACTTTAGTGGGAATTGGATTTGGAATTTATCCAGCTAAAAAAGCCAGCAAATTAAACCCAATTGAAGCCCTCCGTTATGAATAAATTTACAATCACCAATTTAAAATTTTCATTTAATTTTCAATTATTCAATTTACAATAACTAATTGAAAATTAATTATTAGATACTAAAAATTTGTAATAAAAGTTCAAAGATCAAAAACAGCAATATTAAATTTCTAACCTTTATTTTCCAATTTCGACTTAACAACTTTCAAATTGATATATTGGTTATTAAATGTAAATTGGTTATTGGTAATTGGTAATTGAATATATATCTTATTAATCCAAAAAATACATACTAAATAATATAAAAATGAATCTGACTACTCCTTTAAAAATAGTTTGGCAGTCCATAAAAAACAATAAAACCAGAACTTTTTTGACTATTTTAGGTATGTTAATTGGTGTCACCAGTATTATAATTGTCTTTTCTGCTGGTGAAGGTTTTAAGGGTTTAATTGTTCAGCAAGTAGAATCCTTTGGAACAGATATTATAGAAAGCGAAGTGCGTGTACCACAAAAAGGCAAAAAAGGAGAAACTAGTGACATGGAAAGCGCCGTAGCCATGGCTCAGGGAGTACAAATAACTACCATGACCTTAGATGATGTAGAAGATATTATAAAACTACCCAATGTTACTAATGGTTATGGAGGAATAATGGGCCAAGAATTAGCCACTTATCAAAATAAAAGAAAAAAAGTTTTTTTATTAGGAGTTAGTGCTTCTTATATAAATATAGATAAAAGTAAAGTTGCTCAAGGAAGATTTTTTACTGCAGCCGAAGACAAATCTTTAGCCCGCGTGGTAGTATTGGGCTCTAAGGTTAAAGAAAAACTCTTTGCTGATTCTGATGCTTTAGGAAAATTTATTAAGCTCGGAAAATCAAAATATAAGGTCATCGGTATTATAGAAGAAAGGGGTGCAGTCATGACCGTTGATTTTGATGAATATATTTATATTCCAGTTCGTACTTTACAAAAAAGAATCATGGGGATTGATTATTTAATGTATATAGTCCATCAAATAGAAGACCTTTCTATGGCCGACCAAACAGCTGAAGATATTAGAATTTTATTAAGAGAAAATCATGATATTAATAATCCTGAGGCCGATGTTTCTAAAGACGACTTTGCTGTTTATACTATGGAAGAAATGATGTCTATGGTTGATGAAATCACTAATTATATTACTCTGTTGCTTTTAGCAATAGTAATTGTATCTTTAATAGTCGGTGGGGTAGGAATTATGAATATTATGTATGTTATTGTTACTGAAAGAACCTTTGAAATTGGTCTACGTAAATCTGTTGGTGCCAAACAAAAAGACATTTTGTGGCAATTTTTAATAGAGTCCATAATCATAGCTTTAATCGGAGCAATAATAGGAATGCTTTTAGGAATTTTAATTTCTTTTTTAATATCTATAGTGGCAAATTATTATGGTATGGATTGGCGACTTAGCATACCTCCTATTGGTTTAATAGTCGCTTTTAGTTTTTCTATTTTATGTGGATTGGTTTTTGGAGTTTTTCCGGCCCGCAAAGCCGCTCAAATGGACCCAATTATAGCTTTAAGAAAAGATATATAAAATCAACCCCCGGGGTCGACCACCCCCGGGGTGTTAAAATTCACATTCCATATCTTCTAATTCCTTAATATAAAATCCAACATCTTCATTGTATTCGCCAAAATCTATTAAATAGTCCTCATCAACTAATTTAAACCCCACACATTTTTTTGGGAAAAGGTGAGGGGTAAGTTTTGCTTTATCTACATATTCATGATGCGAAGTATATGGCCAATTATTAATATTTTTTACTATGTTATGCTTTAAAGGATTTAAATTAATATATGGAATCAATTTTTTAAGGTAAGCATCATTATCAACTAATTTAAATTGAAATGGACCCTGAAAAATACGCCCGGAATGACCATATTTACAATTAAAATATTTTGTATATGAATTTGCTAGAAGTCCCATAAATTTGGATACAGCTGAACCTTTAAATTGATTTACATTGGGTTTATACCGACCCCCGGGGTCGGGCACCCCCAGGGTCGTTAAAACAATAAAAAAATCCCCGTCAATTAAAAGACAGGGATTGATCACCTTTCAGGTGATTTTTTATTTAAGGAAAAGCATTTTTTTCACCGAACTTTGTATAGTAGAACCTTTAATTTGATAGAAATAGGTTCCACTAGGAATTAAATTCCCAACTTGATTTAGACCCGACCAAATAATACTATTCTGACCAGCATCTAAAATAAAATCCTGAACAATTTGACCTCTGATATTATAAATCAACAAATGACAATTTGACTCTGATAAAGAATAAGCAATAGAAGTATCAATTTTAAATGGATTAGGATAATTTTGCCATAAAGAAATACTCTCTGCTTCAATTTGATTATTAGTAATAGAAAAAAAATCTAATAAAGAAATGTCATCCAGCCAAACTGCAATATCTTGGTCTCCAAAATAAAATGACAAGCGAGCTAAATCAGTTTGCGTAGCAGTAAACTGTATTTGATATTCAGTCCATTCTGAATTAAGCTCTACTTCTTGCCATAAACCATAATTAGTCCAAGGAGAAATGTTTTGACCAAGTTCTAAAAGAATCGTTCTCTCGGTTTCTGCTTTGGCCCAAAAACAAAGCTGGTAATCCTCATTTTCCTGAACACCTACAACTTGTTTTAACTGCACTTGATAGAATTCTCCATTCTGATTTGGATCAATAAAGAAAGAATACTGGCCGTGATAAGGCTCTAACTCATCAGTATAATAAGAGGCCGTAAAATTATGGTCCTCTACTTGATATGGAGCATAATGACCTAATTCAAAATCTCCATTAACCAATAAGTTTCCAGCCGGAGGCAAGGTTTCTTCTATTTTTTCAAAAATAACCTGATCTAGATAAAGATGTCCAGTTGACTGACCAATCTGAAAACTCAAACGAGCTAAATCATCGCTAGCCGTAGCAGAGAAGATATACTGATACTTCTGCCAAACATTATTAGTGTTTATTTCCTGCCACAAGCCATAATTATTCCAGGGTGAATTATCATTTTGCAAACCAACAATAATAGGCATAGCATTATCAGATTTAAGCCAAAAGGAAAGATGATATAACTCTTGATTTTCAATAGCAAGTAATTGTTTAATTTCTACATCATAGGAATTTACTGCCATGGAAACATTAGCTTCGGCCTTAAAACTTCCCTTAATGGCGTTGCCACTACTAACATTAAAATCAGCCACTTCTAACCAATCGTGAAAATTCCAATAAGCAGTTAGTCCAGAATCAAATCCACCATCTTCTAATTCTCCGCCAGCATAAGACGAACCACCACTCGGACTAAAGAAAATTTCTGTTCCATTTGGAAAAATATTAATATCAGCATCACTAACTTCATGTACATTGGCATAATCAAAACCATAATAGATAAAAGAATTAGCATCCACAATCTTTCTTTTCTGACCATTTTCCAAATAATAAATTTCTGCTCCTGAACCACTAATCAATTTACCATCTCTAATTACACTACAAATACCATTAACAGTTGGGAAGCTGGCTAACACCGAATTAGATACTGGAATATTGAAATTGTGATGATAATAATTAATGTAATAAGCGTCATCGGAAAACAAAGGGATTTTCATCTTCTGACCAGGCATTCCATAATTACTGCCCTGAACCAAAACATATCTTTGGGCTGGATTGCTTTGATTCTGCAAAACTGCTCCATAAGGATAATCACTAACACTTAACAATTCTGAACCCTGATTAAATTGGGCCATAAAATCATTGGAAACCGGAATCCAAATATCCACTGCATAGCCTAGTTGTGACCAATTAGTGGCCTTTCTCTTCACAATTACTGGGGAAGTTTCTGAACTATAGTCAAAAACCCAACGCTGATAATTTTGGTCATAGACACCAGCTCCAGACATTACTTCAACATCAGAACCTATTAAGAAATCGGAAAATTCATCTTGGCTGATATCAACTGCTTCATCCCAATCAAAACCCCAAGTATAAAAGGGGTATTCACAAGGAAATTTACACATCAAACCATTCTCTAAATAATAATAATCTGGAGTTCCTAAAACATGAACCAATAAATCATTTGGTAATGTTCTGTCTGCGTTCGTATTGGGTGGTCCGGCTGGAGGATTTTGCAACCAATAATACTCATCTGGGTTACAATTGGGGTAGGTATTGGGAGTATTGGGATAAGTATACCAACCATAAGGATCAATTTTTTCTTCATTATACATTAATTCAAAATGTAAATGATATCCATTAGTAGACCCAGTCAGTCCTACTTGACCAATAACTTGCCCTTGAAATACATAATCACCAACATTAACTGGAATACTGCTATACATACAATGGGCATATAGAGTTTCATAACCATTTTGATGGTCAATTTTAAGATAATTACCATAACTCTGTCCCGGTGGATTAGTGTTGTCTGGAACATCATTGGTAACGTGTACCACTATGCCGCCGTAAGCCGCTAAAATATTCTGACCAGCAATAGCTCCTGGAACTACTCGCGTATAATCAATGGCTTGATGTAGCCCTCCACCAACATTAGGATGATAATACCAGGCATGCTCAACTTCAATATCACTTCCAATTACTGGCAGAGTCAAAAAATGATCATCTGCCCCTAAGCTCACGAACATAGTTATCATTATAATAACTACTAATTTTACTATCTTTTTCATCTTAAACCTCCATTGGTTTTTTTGATTTTAATTAAAAAGGACCGTAAAAATACGGCCCTAAAGTTAGCTAAACAATGCCAAAGGACTAAAAAATCCTTGGCTGGTGAATAAACCCCTACACCTTTTGTTCAAAATAAATTTAAATAAATCTATCTTAATCCTCTAAAAAGTGACAATATCCTATTCCTTTTAATTTGAAAAGGTGAGGGGGGTAAATCGCTTTTCCTCTTATTTTAAATTGTTAAAATGCAAAACGTCTGGCTTCGCCAAAGGCTACGCCAAGGCGAGCAAAACGCAAAACTAAAAATTTCAAATTGAAAAATGTAATCCTAATCACCTACAACCTACAAGCTAATTAGCTATTAAATAATTCGGATACTGTCTTAAATCAAACCTTTCAAATAAATCCAATTCACCTCGGCTATTTAGGTCTGCCACTGAGACCTCATTACAAGAAACTTTGATTGTCTGCAAACTAATTAAACATTTTTCATCATTAGCATTACAAGCATCTGAAATACTTTTAAATTCCTTAGCTTGTTCTGGATTAATTAATTCACTAGGGTGTAAACCAGCAACTCGATAAAGACCTTCTGGCAACTCTAATTCATAGCCCTTGCCAAACTTAAATCTTTCATCATCTATAATGCTTTTATCTGTACAGTAATAATATTGAGTATTCATATCTTGAGCACAAACATGCAAACCCTCTGGCAAAACTTCACTCCAGCCGTAAAAAGAACCCTCAATATACCCAGTACATTGATTATTTTTTGTTTCTAATTCTGTTAAATTAGGTTCGGCTTTATTATTGGTAGCACTAACTACTAAATAAACTGCCACTACTAATAAAATGACCACGATTAATGCTGTAAATTTTTTGTTCATAATTTTGAGATTACTTTTTAAATTAAAACAAAACCACTCACATGATTTTGCTGTCTATAAAAACCTAAATTTTTTATTACGCTTTTCATCACTTTTAATATAATACCATTGCTTAAAATTGTAAAGTTAGTTATCCACAAAAAATTAGCTGTCTATAGACGGCTTTAATTTACATTGTTTAAATTTAAAAAATAATTTTAAAAAACAAAAACCGCTGATACAAACTTGGCGGTTTTTTAAATACAAAAACTTTTTGTCAATTTAATTTTTTCTTAAAAAATGGACTAAATTTATACATTAAAACAACCCCTATAATTACAACAAAACTCACTAATTGTGGTAATCTAATACCCAAAACTATTGGACAAGGATCAATCCTAATAAATTCCATCAAAAACCTGATTAAACTATAGCCACCTATATATAATAGGGTGGTCAAACCAAATTTCTGCTGTTTTTTAAAAACCCGATATAAAATAAAAAACAAGATTATATTTAATATTGACTCATATAAAAAAACCGGCTGATGAAATAAACCTGTCCTCTCTATATATATAGCCCAAGGTAAACTAGAAATTCGGCCATAAAGTTCTTGATTAAAAAAATTACCCCACCTTCCTATGGCTTGGCCCAAAATTAAGCCCAAAACCAATAAATCAGTGTATTGGAAAAATTTTAAATTATTCTTCCGACAAAAAATATAAACTGTTAATATTCCAAATAGTATTGTACCCTGAATTGCCAAACCTCCTTCCCAAACCTTAAAAATATTAATTAGATTATGCTGATAATAAGACCAATTAAAAAAGAACACTTCATATAAACGTGCTCCTATTAAACCAAAAACTATTACATAAAAATATAAGTCCTCTAATTTTTTTAAATTGTATTTTTTTTGTTTGGCTACTTTATGAACAAAAAATAAAGAAATCAAAATACCTAAAGATATTATAAAACCATACCAATATATTTTTACAAAACCAAAATCAACAAGAATTGAATTAGGAATAATATTTATGCCCACTTTTTTATATATTAATTTTCAGTTTCCTCCTCTAAAACCGTTAAAATTTGTTCTAAAAGATTTTTGCTCATCACTCCTGGAAATTTACTACCATTAATAAAAAGAGTAGGCGTACCGCTAACTCCCGCCTGAACACCTAATAAAAAATCTTCACCAATATCCTTTTTAAATTCTTCTTGCAGATAACAATTATTAAATTTATCTAAGTCCAAATCAATTTCTTCAGCTATGGCCAAAATAGAGGCATCATCTAATTCTGATTGGCTAGCAAATAATTTATCATGCATAGGCCAAAATTTTCCTTGTGCAAAAGCACAATTAGCCGCTAAAGAGGCCTTATCTTCGTCTAAAGGAAAATCTCTATAAATTAACTTGGCTTTCTCACTATTTTCTAAAACAAATTGCCGTAAAACCGGATAATAACCATAACAATAAGGACAATTAAAATCACAAAATAATACCATAGTCATGATTGGATTTTCAGCTCCTATACTAGGATTATGGCCTGATTCTAAATCTTCTCTACTAATCTCTTTTTCTGAATTCTGAATGACTCCTCCCTCATAAGCAGAATAACCACCCAATAAAATGCCTCCGGCCTCAATGGCCTGTTTATAAAACATTACCCGGCTATAAAAATAAAAACTTATAGAAATAATTAATAAAGCTAAAAGTATTATTCCTACTCCCCACCATTTAAAATACCATTTGATTTTTTTTTCTGGAAATATTTTTTGTTCTTTATCCATAGATATTAAATTGTTAAATAATTAAATTGTTAAATTGTTCCGTAATTCATAATCCTTAATTCGTTATTCGTTATTCGTATTCCTTACTACTAACTCCTCTAACTTATACGCCACATTTAAAACTTTCTCATCCTGCATAAAGTCGCCGATAATTTGAGTACCAATTGGTAAATTATTACTTTGACCAGTAGGAATAGATATGGCTGGCAAACCAGCTATATTGACAGCGACCGTAAAGATATCAGCCAAATACATGGTCAATGGATCATTAAATTTCTCCTTCAATTTAAAAGCTAAGCTCGGGCTGGTAGGTAAAAGAAAGGCATCAACTTCTTGAAAAATTTTTTTAAATCTGTATTTAATATCTTGTTGCACTTTTTTGGCCTGATTATAATAGGCCTCTCGATAACCCTCAGATAAAACATAAGTGCCAATCATAATTCTTCTTTTTACTTCTGGACCAAATCCCTGTCCTCTATTTTTAAAATAAGTTTCTAGTAAATCCTTGCCCTGATTTTGATTTAAACCATAACGCAGTCCATCATATCTAGCTAAATTAGTTGAGGCCTCAGCTGGCTGAATAATATAATAAACTGCTAAAGCAGCGTCCAAAAAAGATAAATCAATTTCTTTTGTTTTTATCTTTAACTTTTTTAATTTTTCTATAGTTTCTTGAAAATTGTTTTTTATTTCTTGGTCAATGCTTAAATTATAATAATCCTTAGGAATTCCAATAATTTTTTGTTTAATGTCTTTTTTTATATTTTTTATATCAATTAAGCTTGATTGCTGACTAGTCATATCATAATCATCTTGACCACGAATAACATTAAAAACTATTAGGGCATCCTCTACAGAATTAGCTAAAGGGCCAATCTGATCTAAAGAAGAAGCTAAAGACATTAGTCCACTTCTAGATATACGACCATAACTGGGTTTAAATCCAGTTATTCCACAAAATGCTGCTGGTTGGCGGATTGAGCCACCCGTATCACTTCCTAAAGCAAAAACACAATGCTCACTAGCTACCGCAGCAGCGCTTCCGCCCGAAGAACCACCCGGTACTCTAGTTTTGTCGTAAGGATTTAAAACTGGTCCAAAGTAAGAGGTCTCGTTAGATGCTCCCATGCCAAATTCATCTAAATTGGTCTTGCCTAAAAAAATAACCCCTGCTTGCTTTAATTTTTCTATTACTTTGGCATCATAAGTAGCTATATAGTTTTCTAAAATATGGGATGCGCCCGTGGCTTTTTTGTCTTTAATTAAAATATTATCTTTAACAGCAATTGGAATACCTTCCAATTTTTCTAATTTCTTTCCAGCTTTAATTTTTAAATCAATTTTTTTAGCTTGGACTATTGCTTCTTCGACAAATAAACTTATAAAATCATTTAATTTGTCTTTCTTGATATTTAAAAAACACTCCTTAACCAAATCTTGACAAGAAAATTTCTTATTTTTTAAATCTGACTGAATTTTTTTTATAGTAAACTCTTTCATCCCGTTAGATAATTATTTATCAATATGACAATTTTTAATTTCTACTCCCTATTAGATTAAACTCTTTGATTATCTAACGGGATTCATATACGAATTATGATAATGCCAATATACTAATTTTATACCAATACTACAAATATTATACTAATGATTAAAATTATTTGTGTTAGTTAAAATATCTATTCGTATTGTATTAGTATAATTAGTATTAATTTGTACCCGCCTGCCATCGCCTGAAGGCGAAGCCAATGGCGGGCAGGTATTAGCATTATTACAGTATCTTTTTAACTTTCAATAATCCCTTTTCTTTATCGCTAAATTGTTTAACTATTCTCTGCGCATCAAAATCCACTACTTTATCTGCTCTTAATTGCAAAATTTTGTTATCCTCTATTAATTTATCTGTAGTAAATTTATAATTTTGAATTTTATTAACATAATCTAAAATACTACTCAATTGTTTACTGAATTCTTTAATGCCCTTTTTTTCTAAATTAATTCTAGACAATTTAGCTAATTTTTGAATATCTTCTCCCTGCACTAAAATTTTGGAAGATGAATCTTTTTTTAACATATTTTAACTTTATCACGAAATTTATTTAATTCAAATCATTTTACTAAACTCCTCTTCAGAAATAATTTTCAAACCCAATTTTTGAGCTTGATTATATTTAACACCCGGTTCAGTGCCCAACAATAAATAATCAACTTGCTTACTAACCGAAGAAGAGACCTTACCACCTAATTCTCTAATAATATTTTTGGCCTGCTCGCGAGTAAGGTTTTTTAAACTACCAGTTAAAACAAAGGTTTTATTTTTTAATTTTTGGCTAGTAATTTTTAATTTACTAGGTTGAACTCCTAAGTCCAATAATTTTTGGATTATCTTTATATTTCTATTCTGCTGAAAAAAATCTACTAAACTTTGAGCTACTTTTAAACCTATGTCATGAATATTTTCAAAATCTTCTACCCCAGCTTTCATTAATTTTTCTAAAGAACCAAATTTACGAGCCAAAATAATACTAGTTTCATCTCCTACATGACGAATTCCTAAAGCATATATAAACCTATCCAATTCTATTTTTTTACTATCTGCTATAGCTTGAATTAAATTTTCAGCTGATTTATCGGCAAATCTTTCCAAGGGCAAAAGATCATCTTCTTTTAATTCAAATATATCAGCCACATTTTCTATTAAATTAGCCACTATTAATTGTTCAACTATTTTTTTTCCAAAACCCTCAATATTGAAAGCCCGCTTAGAAACAAAATGAATTATATTTTGCTTTTGCACAGCGTAACAATTTTTATTAGAACAATAATAATTAACCTCTCCTTCTTTTTTAGTAATAAAAGAATTACAAGCTGGACATTTTTTCGGAACAGAAAGTTTTTTTTCCCGACCAGTTCTTAGGCGTTTTAAAACTTCTACCACCTCTGGAATAATATCTCCGGCCTTTTGAATAATTACAGTATCTCCTATTTTGACCCCTAGTCTATCTATTTCATCAAAATTATGTAAAGTGGCACGAGAAACCAAGCTACCAGCTAATTTCCGAGGTTCTAAAATAGCTACTGGTGTTAAAGCCCCTGTTCGGCCAACTTGAATAATAATATTTTTAACTTGGGAAGTAACTTGTTCAGGAGGAAATTTATAAGCAATCATCCATCTTTCTGATTTGCCAATACTGCCTAATTTTTTTTCTAATCCAATATCATTTATTACTATTACTACTCCATCTGTTAAATAATTCAAGCTCTTTCTTTTCTTGTCCCATTTTTGTAAATAATTGGACACGCTCCCAATATTTTGACAATATTCATTATGCAAATTAACTTTAAAACCAAAATCTTTTAAAATTTCATGCACTTCTTGATGTGTCTTTTGTCCAATATCTTCTTTAATATCATAAGCAAAATATATTAATTCTCTTTGAGCAGTAATACGCGGATTTAATTGTCTAATGCTACCAGCTGCAACATTACGCGGATTAGCAAAGGGCTCTAGCCCGGCTTTTATTTTTTGCTTATTTATTTTATCAAAGTATTTTTTTGTTAATAAAACCTCGCCCCTAATACTCAAAAAATCTGGAATTTGATATTTGTGATGTCTTAATTTTAAAGGAATGCTTTCTATGGTGCGGATATTATTAGTCACATCTTCTCCGATTTTTCCATCTCCTCTGGTGGCTGCTGTTTTTAAAATTCCTTTTTCATAATTTAAAACAATAGTTAAACCGTCTAATTTTAATTCACAAAAATAATCACAATCTCCTGAAGCAATTTTTTCATTCCGCTCTTGCCAATCTCCCAATTCTTCAGTAGAAAAAACATCTTGTAAAGATAAAACCGGAAACTTATGTTCTATTTTTTCAAACTTATCTAAGGCACTTCCGCTAACCCGTAAAGTTGGAGAATCTGAACTCTGTAAATCTGGAAATTCTTGCTCTAAATCTCTTAGTTCTTTTTTTAAAGAATCTAAAGCCGGATCACTTATTTCCTGCTGATCTAAAACATGATAAAGATAACGATGATGTTCTATTTCTTGCTTTAATTTATTTATTCTTGTTTTAACTTCTTGTTTGTTCATTTAAACTAATAATTATTATTCTACTTCTAAAAATAAAATCTTTTCATCGCTATCAGTTTCAAAATCTGTTACTTTTATATTTAAAGGATAAATTCCTGGAGTATTACCAACGTTTCCACTTAAAACTCCTGTGATTTCATTAATGCTAAGTAGGCCTGGCACAGAACCAAATAAATTCCAAACATAAGGTAGGGCTCCATTAACTGCCGTTACTGTATAATTATAATTGGTTCCCATCTGAGCAGACGGCAAATTACTAGTAGCAATAAATAAATCTTCTGTAAACCATCCACCAGTATAGGCACCAATATCTTTAATCAAAGATTTTTCAGAAAAAATCACATAATCAAATAAACCAGATAAGGGGCTAGTTTTTCTTAAACTAACAGTTAAGGCCTGTCTGCTGGCTTCTTCAGCATCTAAAGGATATTCTCCCACGCTGGTAGAATTATAAATATTTTTAAAATATAAAGTATTTCCACTTTGATTTTTAGCGCTTAAAATTAAATTACTAACATCACAATAAAGGGCTTTAAATCTAAATTGATAAGCATTTTCAGGGTCAAAATCAATACATATAGTTCCATCTCCTATGGTAACAGGACTATCTGATAAATTAAAAAGGCATTTTTTAATGTGAGCATCTTGAGAACTCCAATCTATTTCTCCTCCTAATATTTCCCACTCATTAATAGTTAATTCTATCCACGAATCATCGCCGCAATTAGAATCCCATTCTATTGACAGGGTGTCCAAATCGCTTCCCAGACTAACATCTTCTTGATCAAAAACATCTATTTGATAAAATTCATCCTTTTTTAAACCAATATTAATATTTGCTAATTCATCGCTAACCGTTCTTATTACTAAATTTTCTGGTCCACTAATAACACCCCCCGTTTGCAATTCGGCTATATCTAAATCTTCCATATTTCTAATATAATAAACTGCTTGCTCATTTCCGCTTTCAGCTACATAAAAAGCTATAATGGAATTATCTGTATTATTGGACTGCCTCATTTGTCGTAAAGACATGACATTAATATATAAAGCACTAGAAAGAACTACCGACATAATTAAAAGCGCTACTAAAATTGTAGAGGCCTGACGATTTTTATTAAAAATTTTCATAAATTATTTTTTATATATTCTAGAACTAATAGCGGTTTGAATATCAATATTCCCATCCATTTCTCCATCTTTATTATATCTAGCATTTAAATATATCAACACCAATGGTTGTTTAATATCATCTGGTTCTCCGGCATAAGGATCGGTTTCTGGTATTAAATAAAAATCTAAGACCTGAACCTGAATACTGTCAGTACTTAAATCGCTCCAATTATCTCCCTGATCTAAACTAAGCTGAATTATTCCTAAACTATTTTCATCACCATTTAAGGCAAATTGGCTGACATTGTCAGCGCTGTCTACAATTGATAATATAGATGCTGGATTTTCAAAATCATTTCCATAAATAATCTGATAATAATCATAATCTATTGTACCCAATCTCACCTCTTTAGATATTTTTTCTAAAATATATCTAACTTCATTTTCTACATCTTGAATTCTAGTGATTTTATTATTGGCATTCATAGTAGCAATAAAAATTCCAATAGCCATAGTCATGGCCATCAAAAATAATGCCGTAGCAACTATCATTTCTAAAAGCGTAAAGCCACTTGAAAAATTTGATTTTTGAATTTTAGATATTTGTATCATTAGTATAATTTATTCGCCTGCCTGCCGGTAGGCAGGTATAATTAGTATCTGATCCGTAATTCGTATATTAGTATAATTCGTATGTCATTCGTACCTGCCTGCCCTGCCTACCGGCAGGCAGGTATTAGTATCGCGTATTAACGCCAGTTATAAATCCATTCTTCTGCTTCTACGGTTCTCATAGTGTCTTTGTCATTCCAACCGACTTTTGATATTATTTGCAAACCAATCCTTTCCTCGGAAGAACCCTCACAATGTTGGTCATAAACTGTTAAAATATGTTCTTGATTACTACCATTTAAACATATTTCATTTATAAAAACTACTCTATAAAATTTAGTAGCTACAGATTCTAAAGGATTTAAAAAACCCAATTGATCATAAATAGTTCTATTATCCTTAGTAACTATATACATTCTGGCCGGAGTAGGCCCCAAAACCGAATCCCCGCCAAAAACACAATCTTCCCAAGAACAAGCCAAATTGTCTAATACCTGATAATAAACGCTATTATAACCATTCCAAGCTCCAGTATTTAAAAACAAAAAACCCTTTTCCTGACCAATAAAACCTGTTGTAATTATTAATCCCTGGTCCCAATCATCACCATTCATCCAATTAGTATCCCGCACACTGCGCACGACTTCAATTCCTTCTTTAGCTAAATTAGTAGCAATTAACATATCATGACTATAGACCTGCACCCTTAAATTAAAAACTACTAAAGTCAAAACTGAAACTAAACCAACTACTACCACTGTAATAGCTACCAAGGACTCTATTATGCCCTGAGATTTATAATTTTTAATTTTAAAAAATGAAAACATAATTATTAGACCTACTGCATAATAAATTACGTAACGAAATTTTCAGATTTTGAGATAAATTTTTAAAATAATTTTTGAGGTTTAGCCTTAGCTAAGCCGAAAAGATTTTTTAGAAATTTAGCCAAAATGTATAATTGCAGTAGTAAATTTATTATGCAGTGGGTCTAATTTATAAAATTAGTCCAAACTCTTTGGGTAATGGAATCAAAAAATATATCCCATCTGCCATCCACTCTATTACTTATTATGGATAACTTACATTCGTAATAAGTTTCATTGCTATTTATAATCATCTCCGGCTGAGGCGGCATAAAAACAATATCATAAAAACTTGGATCAGCTTCAGACACACAGGTAATTTCACCTTGATCAAATTCAATATTATCATACAAACTTCCGCTACTATAAACAGAATCGCCTAGATTATAAATTTTGTCATCATTTAAATCCCCAAAAATGACATAAGTATTATTTTCTAAATCAAAATTTATACCATAATTATCAGGGATATTACCATCTATTTTTTGACCGGTTAAGGCCATATTTTGGACACTGTATATTAAATCTTCAATATTAAAAGCCTGCAAACGAAAGGTATTGGAATTTTCTCCATGATTATAATTAACTAAAACAAAAGTCAGTAAAAGTATAAAAATAGCCATAGAAATCAAAATTTCTATTAAAGTAAAGGCAGTTAAAACTTTTAATTTTTGACTTTTGACTTTTGACATAAATTTAATTTATTAAATTATTGTACTAATGCCTACATTATTCATATCATTTGTACCCGCCTTGCCTGCCCTGTCTTGGACCTCGACTGTGATGGAGAGGAGCTTGTCTGCCCTGATCCTGCCCGTCCTGATCTTGTCGAAGGGGTCGAAGGGGTAAAAGGGAGAATAGTCGGGACCCCTCCTTACTAAGGAGGGGCATGGGGAGGTTATATTATGGCTTTTATAGGAATTGTTTTTGTTAATTTTTAACCCCTCTTAATCTCCCCTTGGTAAGGGGAGAACAATTCACTACTCTACCATTATCATTAGTATATTAGCATCGTGCATTAGTATAAAGAAAAACACCATTTAATAATATAATCTCCTAAAAAAATACTCATCCAAATTCCTAAAACTAAAAAAGGTCCAAAAGGAATTTGACTAGACCAATTTTTTTTCTTAAAAAATATTAAAATAATTCCAATAATACTACCTAAAATATATGAAATAAATAAAGTCAGTAAAATTTGAGGCCAACCCACTATAAAACCCACCAATATGCCCAATAAAATATCTCCTTCGCCTATCCACTTGCCTTTGGAAATAAAATATTGAAAACCGAAAAAAACTAAACCAATTAACCCCGCTAATAACAAATTGCCGATTCCTAAACCTAATAATAAATTAAATCCTAAAGCAATAATAATAGCTGGCCAAACAATAATATCTGGTATTAGATAATATTTAAAATCATATATAAAAATAATTAATAAAAAAACAGAAATGACTAAATAGAAACCTAAAGCTAAAAAATTAAAATTAGCTTGGGGGGCTAAAAAATAAAACCAATAGCCCAAAGCGAAAATAAATCCCGTGAATAACTCTGCTAAAAAATATTGCCCGGCTATTTTTTTTTGGCAATATCTGCATTTTCTTTTTAAAAATATAAAAGAAAATAAAGGAATTAAGTCCCAAAATCCTAATTGATGTTTGCATTGCGGACAAAAAGAACGACCTAAAATCGTTTTTTTACTTTTAAGACGATAAACTAAACAGTTTATAAAACTGCCAAAAATCAGGCCTAAAATAAAAAAAAGTATGATTATCATACCCCTAATTATATCATAAATTAAGATAGCTTACAGCTTCTAGTTAATCTCTTATTTCTGACACTTAGGGCAATAATGTGTTCCTCGGCCTGCTAATTTAATTTTTTTAATAATTCCTGTCTGACAACGCCGACATTTTTTATTTTTTCGTCCATAAACTTTTAATAAAGGAACAAAATTGCCTTTTCTACCATGGGCATCAGTATAATTACTAAAAGTAGTCCCTTGATATTTAAGAGCTAATTTTAAAATTTCTTTAATTGCCTGATGTAAATTCTTAATTTCTTTAGAATTTAAAGAATCTGTTTTTCGACTAGGTAAAATATGAGCTTTAAAAAGCGCTTCATCAGTATAAATATTTCCCAAACCAGCAATATATTTTTGATTTAATAAAAAGGCCTTAATGCTCGTCTTTTTGCCGTTTAATAATTTTTTTAAACAACTTAGAGTAAATTTACTAGACAAGGGTTCTATTCCCCAATTAAAATCTAATTCTTTTAATTTTTTTTGATTAAATATTTCTAAATAGCCAAAACGACGCAAATCATTATAAAATAATTTTGAATTATCATTAAAAACAATCATCAGATGACTATGCTTATGCGGCAAATCAAAATCTTCTTTTTTATTAGCATGTCCGCCAGCAACTAAGACCTTTTTTCCTTGATAAATTAATTGTCCGGTCATTTTTAAATGAACCACTAAAAATTTTTCTGCTCTTAAATGAAAAATGATAAATTTTCCCCGGCGACTAATATCAATAAAATAATTATTTTTTAAAACTTGAATAAATTTATTTTTAGAACCTCTAATAATTTTAGGTAATAAAACCTTAACCTGTTTTATTTTTTTCTTTAAAACATGTCTTTTTAAACCATTAATAATTGTTTGTACTTCTGGCAATTCTGGCATAAGTTGAAAACAAACTAGTTTTTTACTAGTTTGTTATATAAAATATTATTTTGCTCATTAATAATCTTGATAACTTTCTATTACATTTAAATAAAATTCCCATTCTGATTCGTCCAGCTTATCTGGGCCTAAAGGATCATATCCAGCCTCTATTTCTTCTCCATCTAAATAGCCATCACCATCTGTATCTTGATTACTTATGTCTGTGCCTATTGCTTGTTCTACATAATCTAAAAGTCCATCTCCATCTGTATCTTGCATCATATCATCTTGTTTTTTGAATTGTTCAGGATACATCTCTTCTTCCATTTTCTGCGCAAATTCTTCCATAGAAATATAATTATTTGGAGTTAAAATTTCTGTTTTTTCAATATCACCAATAAAATTACTAAATTCTAAATCAAGACTAAGTGCAAAATTTTTAGTATCAATTTCAAAATTATTTAAATTAAAATCAATTCCTTTAATAATTTTATTTTGAGTATCTATCCATAAATAAATTTTTAAATTTTTAATAAAATTTTTAATATTTTCCCATTCTTCTGGTTTTTTTGTTTTACTTTCAATAAATTCTTTTTTTGTCTCATAGGCCTTATCTTCATCTTTTGAAAAAACATCTATACTTGAAAAAACAAAATCATCAATTTTATCTTCTTTGACAAAATATTCTATCTTTTTTAATTTAGAATCATTTAATTTTTTTACTTGATGAGAGTCTTTAATTCCAAAAATATTTTTCTCTCTCAAGGTATCTAAAAAAACTGGAACTTTTTCTTCTAAATCTTTAAATACTGAATCTGATTCTGGGGTATTAAAAATATCCAAAGGAACATTTTGCCCATCTAACTCTATCCATATCCATTCATCTTTAGAATCTATATCTGACACTGTAATAAAAGGAATAACTTCGCTTAGACCGGTAATTTTAGGTTTTAAATATAAATCTTGATCTATCTTTTTAAAATCTAAATCTAAGTTCAACTTTGGACCAAGGTCTAATTCTAAAATTAAAAATCCTTCACCGTTTTCCTTTATGATTTTAAAATTAGAATTAAAATTTAACTGCAAACTCTCAGGAATGGATTCGCTCATTAAAAAAGCATTAGTAGACTGAGTTTTAAAATCAATATTTTTAATTTTTAAAAATAAACTACTTTCTGTATAATAATTTTCAGTTTTATTACCCCACTCCCATTTCATATTCCTAGACAATAACATGGCCTCACCCTGAACATAATAAAACCAAGTGCCACCACCCAATATTAAAACTATAAAAAATATGATCAAAATTTTACCCAAACTTAATTTGGTTTTATTCTTTCTAGGTTTTAATTCTTTATTATTAACATTAACAGATTCTTGAAAACTATTTATTTTATCATTATAGTTGGTAGGAAAAATTTCTTTGTTTTCTTCTTTTGCTTTAAACTGATCTAATTTTTGATTATTGTCCTTTCTTAAATCTTCAAACATAGTTTTATTGTAAATAAAAAATTACTTTGATTTCCATAAACCATGAACATTACAATAAGCCCTGACTTCAACTATATCATCCCTGGTTTGAAATTCCATTTCTGTACTATCCCCTGGTTTTAAAAATTGCTTACCAATTTTACCGGCCTTAGTTTTTACTTCCACCCACTCAATATAATGCTCTTCTTCCATGGGATGAGGAACTTTTCCAATTTTAACAATAATTCCATCTCCACCTCGACAAACATTGTCTGGCAATTGTTCAATAATTGGTAAATGCTTGTCCAGCAAAGCTTTCTTGACTTCCGAAGCTTTAGCGAAGGAAGTAGCGAAGGAAGTAGCGGAGAAAGTAGCGTCGATGGATTTCTCTTGACTTTCATCTTTTGTTTTTTCTGTAATTAATTTCATGGCTCGTCCACAACAAACTAATTCTCCAACGCCAAGATGTAAAATTTCTGTAATATTTCCACAAATCTCACATTTATAAATTTGGTTTTGTTTAGTCATAAAGTTTAAATTAAAAACTAAAAGCTAAAAGCTGAATGCTGAAAGCTAATAGCTATCTAAATACACTTTTCTTCAAAATAGGCCTGGGGATGAGAACAAGATGGACATTCTTCTGGGGCTTCTTCGCCTTCATGAATATATCCACAATTGCGACAAATCCAATAAATTTTTTCTTCTCGTTTAAATACGGTTTTATTTTCCAATTCAGCTAATAATTTCTTATATCTTTCTTCATGAAAAGATTCGGCTTTAGCTATGGCTCTTAATCTCTGGGCAATTTCTGGATACCCCTCTTTTTCGGCCTGGACAGCAAAGCCAGGATACATATCTGTATATTCATAATTTTCTCCAGCAATCGCTGACTTTAAATTATTAATTGTATCCTTTAAAATTGTCGAACATTCTGCTTCTACTTTGATTTCATCATATTCAAACGGATTATCAGATTTATCTTTTAAAATATTAATCATGCGCATTAACCATTTGGCATGTTCTTTTTCTTGATTAGCGGTTAATTCAAAAATAGCCGCAATTTTTTCATAACCCTCTCTTTGGGCTATTTTAGAATAAAAAGTATATCTATTACGAGCTTGACTTTCGCCAATAAAGGCCTTGGTTAAATTTTTTATAGTTTCCATATTTTTTTTATTATGAATTGGGTATTTTTATTATACCAATTTATAAGCATAAAACAAACAAAATTGGCTCTACAATATAACCTGTGGTGGATAAGTATGCTTTTATCATTATCTAAGCTATAAAATAGCATTTTCCACCTTGATAGTTTTTTATCTAATAAAATAAGCATTATTTGTTGAAGAATGAATAAATGCAAATTTTAAACTTAGCTTAACTTATTTTAATAATATATTATTTAGTTAATAGCAAAAATATAGTTATTTTAATTTTGTTTTGATAACACTCTCTTTTCTTCTACCTTTTTCTAGAAAAAGGTAGAGCCCCGCCTGCCAACGCCTGATGCCGTTAGGCTATGGCGGGCAGGCAAAAAGTCGCGCCTGTACAAGAATTTAGACAATTCATCATTCAGCCAAATGAATTTCAATACTCGTCATTCTCATTCCTCGTAGAAATTCTATTCGTCTTTATTCGAATTGTATCTAAATTGTTGTAAGGGCGCTTAAAATACAAATACTAATAAGAAAATTATTATAATAATTATATTTTATTATCTTAAGCACCACAGTGTTTGATGGGGAGCCACAAAATTCTGTCTAATAAAAAACGCCCCACTCTTATATCAAGCAGGACGTTATTATACAACAATTAAATATTTGTGTCTTCGTTTTTTTCTTCTACATTTTCTTCTACTGAAGCTTCCTTAACTGGTTCTTCAACCACGGGCTCTTCAATTATAGGTTCTTCTGTCTTAGGTTCTTCTGACTGTACTTCCTCTGTTTTCTTAACACATTTCTTATATTTACATAATAATATTGCTAAACCAAGTACTAACACAATTAAATCAATCCACCAAACTATTTTTAATAAATACAATACTACAGCCAAAATAACCAAAACAATCCCTAAAATTTTCTTTTTATCCATAACTTTTTGTTAATTAATTAAATTACCGCCTTACCCTTTAATTATAGTAAAATTAAACATATAAAACAAGAGGGGAATTCAATAAAAAGCCCTTTTCTGCTAAAATAAAGCCATGGACTTAAATACTAAATTAGATCAAATCTACGGTATTGGAACAAATATCTATAAAAAGCTTCAAAAATTGGGCTTAAATAAAGTCGAAGACATTCTTTTTTATTATCCTTTTCGCTATGATGATTATTCTCAAATCAAAAAAATAAATGAATTAGAAAATGATCAGACAACAACTGTGCGGGGTAGAATAATTTTAATTAATAATAAAAGAGCTAAAACTAGACGCATGAATATTACTGAAGCCCTTTTAGAAGATCAGACCGGACAAGTACAAATTGTTTGGTTTAATCAGCCATTTATTATTAAAAATATTCAACCTGGCGATGAAGTATTTATTTCCGGAAAAGTTAAAAAAAGCTTACTAGGCTATTCTTTTATTAGCCCTGCTTATGAAAAAACAAATATTAAAACGGCTCATACCGCCAGAATTGTTCCGATTTATCCCAGCACTGAAAGATTAACTCAAAAACAAATTCGTTATTTAGTAAAAAGCTGTTTGCCGGCGACTTATTTAATAGAAGAATGGCTCCCAGCAGAAATCCTAAAAAAAGAAAATTTATTAATTTTAGACGAGGCCATTAGACAAATTCATTTTCCAGATAATCAAAAAAAATTAAATCAAGCTAAAAAAAGAATTGCTTTTAATGAAATATTTATTTTGATTTCTTTGGCCAAATCAATTAAAAGAGATAATCAAAAAAAACAAGCCATACAAATTAAATTTAAAGAAAACCGGATTCAAAAATTTGTTCAAGCTCTGCCTTTTAAATTAACTGGGGATCAAAAAAAAGCAGCTTGGCAAATTTTACAAAATTTAACTAAAAACATTCCCATGAACCGACTTTTAGAGGGTGATGTTGGCTCTGGGAAAACCATTGTCGCTTTAATGGCTGCTTACAATACTACTTTAAACAAATATCAAGTAGCCCTTCTTGCTCCTACGCAAATTTTAGCTAAGCAACATTTTGAAAATATAGTTCAGTATTTAAAAAAGGAGAACATTACTTTAGCTTTATTTACTAACAAAGACAGAAGAATTTATAATGGTAAAAAGAAAATTGCGGAAACTATTAGTAAAAAGAAACTTATTGAAAAAATTAATCATGGCGAAATAAACTTTATCATTGGTACTCATTCCATTATTAATAAAAATGTGGCGTTTAAAAAACTAGGTTTAATAATTGTAGATGAACAACATCGTTTTGGAGTTAAACAAAGGCATAAATTATTAACAAAGACAAAAATAAAAAAATCCCCCCATTTTTTATCTATGACTGCTACCCCCATCCCTCGCTCTTTGGCTTTAAGTATTTATGGCGACTTAGATATTTCCCAAATTAAAGAAAAACCGCAGGGACGCAAAGAAATCATCACCAAATTGGTTGAGCCAAAAAACAGAACTAAGGCCTATGAATTTATTTATAATCAAATTAAAAAAGGACATCAAATTTTTGTAGTTTGTCCCTTGATTAATGAATCTGATAAATTAGGAGTTAAATCAGTTACCCAAGAATACGAAAAATTAAACAATGAAGTATTTCCTAATTTAGAAATTGGCTATTTGCATGGCAAAATAAAAGAAGCTGAAAAAAAAGATGTTTTAGATGGTTTTGCTAAAAACAAAATAAAAATTTTAGTTTCTACCTCTGTAATTGAAGTCGGGATTGATTATCCTAATGCCACAATTATGATGATTGAAGGTGCCGACCGCTTTGGTTTAGCTTCTTTACATCAATTCAGGGGTAGAGTTGGCCGAGCCGAATATCAATCCTTTTGCTTTTTATTTACTGATAATCCTAGTTTTAAAACTAAACAAAGATTAGAAATTTTAACCCAAACTACTGATGGCTTCAAACTAGCCGAAGCAGATTTGAAATTCCGCGGTAGTGGCGATATTTATGGCACAACTCAGTCTGGATTTTTAAGCCAGATTAAAATTGCTGACCTTTCTGACTTAGAATTAAACCAAAAAGTCCGCCTTTGGGTTGAAAAAATATTTACTAATGATCCAGAATTAAAAAAATATCCTTTGCTGAAGGATAAAATTTCTCAAATTTCCCAGAACGTACATTTGGAATAAATTTTATATTGACATTTTCTCCAAAAAGAGATAAACTTCTAATAGAAACTCAAGAGCGGACGGTCTCGCTCCTCACGGAGCAAAGGAGAGCAGCCGCTCTTTTTAATTAACTGGATTTTCTATACTTGTAAAATCTTTATGCTTAATAAAACCTGTTTCATACTTTGAAAATTTTTCATTCAATTCTAAATTCTTTTCATCAAAAATAGTTAATATAACATCTATAAGTTGTAAATAATCACAACATCTAGAATCAAGAAAGGCTATTTCCACTTCTTTATAATATTTACTAAGCTTATATCTAAAATAATCATAAGTATTTTTTTCATTATCATAGCTCATTGAAAATCTATCTATAACTATTTGAGCTTTCTCGGCTTTGTTATCTAAACAATTTATGATATAACAAAGACTTCTATAAATTGTAAAAATTCTGAATCTGTGTGTATCGTGATACAAATAAGGACCATTATGCTTTTCCTTTTCTATGTGAGATAAAAAAGAATAACAATGACTACTTCCATGACAATTTTCTAATATATCCCATAACTTTATAAATGTCTTTGCACTCACTATGGTTTCAAATTCTTTAGAGAGATTTAAAAAGTATCTAACATTATTTAGATGATTTTGCATAATCCTCAAATGTTCACTATTAATCTTTAGAACACCAACCTCAAACCTCTTACTTGCAACTTCATACTTAATAATTTCCCCATTATTGCTAACAGTTTCAAAATTAGTAGCACAATTACCTCTCTCATCTACAAAATAAAAATCTATCATAATATTTTATCTTAACAATTATCTACATATTAACTACTTAAAAAATAAAAATCAAATAAAAAAACCGCTTCTGCGACCCTTATCTTTATTTTACATAAAATGTAAATAAAATCAAACAAAAAAAATCGCTTATCGCGACCCTATCCTTATTTCTTAAGAACGTTAGTAGCTTTGCTACTTTACGTTCTTAATACATAATACTTAATACTTACCCCAAATATTTCTTCAAATCCTTAATCTTCTCCACTTCAATTAAATTAACTCCTTTAACATTTACTTTTTTACCCCCACACTTACCTCTAAGTTGTGGGGGTAAATCAAACTTAGGAATGATAATATTTTTAAAACCTAGAGCTACTGCTTCGTCTCTTCATTTTTATGACCTATAAAATTTAGCAGCCTGATCAGGGTCTATTGGGTTAATAACAACACCTGAACCTACTTCCAATCCAGCCCATACGCTTCCTCTAGGAACTATTTTCATATATAGATGTTGGTCTTCATCGTGTATTACCTGATGAAAATAGAAATTATATGGTAAATTTAGTAAATTTATTTTTGATAAAATTAATTTTAATGCCTTTGCAAAAGATTCTTTTTCGGGTTTATTTAATAATGTAATGTTGTCTAAGTGTCTTTTTGGAATAATCCAGGCCTCATAATTATACATAGAAGCATATGGGCAAAATGCAATAATATTTTTATCTTGGTATATTTTTCTTGGCCCATTTGATTCTTTCTTAATAACGTCACAATAAATACAGGTTCCATATTTTAATTTATACTCTTGCTGTTTTTGTGATTTATCAGCTAAGTGCGGGGGGATAAAGTTTGTTGCAAAAATTTGAGAATGAGAGTGTTCTAAAGAAGCCCCGGCTATTCCGCCATTGTTTTTAAATATTATAATGTAGCTGATTTTTTTATTTTTACTAATAATTCTTGTTCTCTCAGAATAGGCATCAAAAATTTTTACAATCTGCTTAATAGGTAAATTTTCAATTTCTAATGAATGATCTGGAGTGTCAATAATTATTTCTTGTTGTCCGTAGGCCTTGTCATTATCCAAACTTACTGCTGGAAATATATTTTTTATTACTTTAACCTGCCAATCGTTTTTAGAACCAATTGTAAACAAATCTTTTACTTTATTAACATTTATAGGACAAAAGGGACATTTTTGGTCTTCTTTATTTTTTCTTGTTCCTAATTTTTTAATTTTATGAATATTAGGACGTTGAGACCTTTTGGGAGCGATAATAACATATTTGTTTTGAATATAATCTTTTCTAAGTTCTGATTTTTGTAGCATAATTTTATTATATTTGATATTAAGTGTTATTAAACCCCTCACCCAGCTAAGCTGGGTCGATAAGGTAAATTTTATATTAACTTTTTATAAAGTTTTATGTATTTTTTCGCGCTTTGGTTCCATGAAAAATCCTGTTTCATCCCATATTTTATCATATTTTGCATTTTTTTCTTATTCTTAAAAGTGCTTATTGCGGTTTGTATTGCTTCTGCTAAATTTTCTGGCTTTTGGTTTTTATATGTAAAACCGTTTTTTAAATTTAAAATTGTGTCTTTTAATCCGCCTGTTAATCTTACAATCGGGAGTGTTCCGTATTTTAAAGCAATCATTTGTCCCAATCCACAGGGCTCAAAATTTGATGGCATCAGAAAAAAATCACATCCAGCATATATTTGCTGTGCAAGTTTTGCATCATATTTTATATTTACAGAAATTCTGTCGGGATATTTTTTTGCTAAATTAACCAGCTCATTTTCTATTTTTTTCTGTCCTGAACCCAATACTACAATTTGAAAATCTTTTTTGTTTCTTATTTTTTCAATTGCTTTTACTAATACATCAATACCTTTTTGTTGCACTAATCTTGATACTAGTCCAAATAATGGTATATTTTTATCTTGTTTTAAATTTAATTTTTTTTGTAAATATTTTTTATTAATTTTTTTACCTGAAATAATATTTTTGGCATTGTATTTTTGTTTCAATGCATTATCTTGGTTTGGATTAAATAAATTTTCATCAATTCCGTTTAATATTCCAAATAAATCATTTTTTCTGCGTTTTAAATAATTTTCAAGTCCAGCACCATATTCTTTGGTTAAAATTTCTTTTGAATATGTTGGACTTACTGTATTGATTAAATCAGCGGACAATATCCCAAGTTTTAGCATATTAATCTGATTATCATCCAATTTATCTTCGAGAATTGCAGGCAAATTACTATTTTCCAACTCAGCATATTCTAAAATATTCAAATTAGCTATTCCTTGAGACGCTAGGTTGTGTATTGTTAATAATGTTTTATAATACTTATCTGTTTTATTTTTAAGATAATATTCATCTATTAAATTAGGTAATAAAGCTGTATGCCAGTCATGACAATGTATAATATCTGGCTGCCATTTTGATTTTATTAAAAAGTCCATTATTAATTTTGAGAACAAAGTAAATCTTTCAATGTCTTTTGCTGCTCTGGAATATTTACCTTTCATATATTTTCTTACACCAACATATATTTTATTTGTTTTGAGTAATTTATTATCTATAAGTAATACCTCAATATCTGTTCTACACAATTTTGTTTTATAGACATTAAAATAAATTGTTTTATTTTCAATAGTTGTTTTGATATTTTTCATAAACAGCTTTCCTGAATATTTTTTGTCTATGAATTTATATTTTGGTATAGCTATTTTAATTTCTACTCCTTGTTTTATTAAACCCTTTGGCAAAGAATTCAAAACATCACCTAAACCGCCAGCCTTAGCGATAGGATAACATTCAGATGCTGTCATTAATACTCTAATTTTATTCATTCCGTTGATATTAAGTATCTTACGGGATTCAACCCCCTAAATAGATCTTTTTTATTTTCCATATATTTTATTCCCATCAATATAACTTTTTAAATTAAGTGTGGAGATTTATTTATTAGCAATCCAATTCATTAACCCGCCTGAACAATCAAAACATATCTATCTAACGGGTTTTATTACTTTATTGAAATATATACAGTACATTTTCACAGCACATACTTTAATATTTTATCTACTACTTTTTTGTTTGGTAATTTTGTTAAATTAACTTCCAAATAAGGTAATTTACTTTTTTTTGTGAATTCCACATATAACTCTTGCTGTCTTATGTAGTCCTTCGGTTTTGTAGCAATTCTTCTGTAATGAGGATATAAATTAATTCTATCTTTTAGCCTTTGCTTAATCAAGTCCTCATTTTTTTCAATAGTACATAATATAATTCTAAAATTTAATCTTTTTAATTTTTGTTCAATGGTGGTATATTTTACATTTTTATTATTATAAAATTTTTGATAAACCTGATCTGTTATATAAAATTTTTCTAAAATCAAATTCTTTTCTCTGAGTGAAGATAGAATTGGTAGATATTGTTTTATATATTGATTAGCATATTTCCCTCCAAAAACTCCGATATCTAAATTAAACCAATAACAACCGTCTAAAATATTTTTGTTTGTATTATACTTTTTTTCAATAAAATCATAAACCTGACTCATTATAAAACTTTTGCCAGTTAATTCTGCTCCTTCGAAAATTAGATGAATAGACATTGGATAATTGTTTAATTATTAAATCCCTCACCCAGCTAAGCTGGGTTGATGGGGTAAATTGTTATATTGTTTTTATGCTTTAATGTTTTAATATTCTTGTGTTTTATTGATTTCTTGCTTTACCCCATCACCTTTTGATTAAGAATAAAATGTTTCATTTTTAAATATATTAAGTAAGAATAATAATTCATAGCATAATTTATTTTAAAAAGGTGAGGGGTTTATTGCTTTAATGTTTGAGTGTTTTTATCTTCTTGTGTTCTATTGATATTGAGTCCAATGTTTTTTCCAAATTAAATAAACGGTATTAGCATAAATTCTTTCTGCTTTTAATCTTGTGTTCTTATCTAGCTTCTGAAGAGATCTGACAACATTTATCATTATGTCTAATCCTCTAATAATAACATCCGGATGCCAGGCTATAGGAGAAAAAGTGCTTAATTTTTCCCCACTAGCCCACCACCAAAAACAGCTTGACCATGCTTTATCCATTGACTTTCTACACCAATCAAAGTTAGAATCTTTTTTATTTTGTTTTAATGATTTATATGCTAAATTACATAGAATCCATAAATTTTTTTGAATTTTATTTTCAGAATTATCCCAGACAAAATAATAATTTTTATTTTTTATTTGTTTTAATGTTGATTCCCAATTGCCCGACCTTAAAATTATCTGTTTACTCTTTTTTATAATCTCAAGCCATTCACTAGCATGTATTGTTTTTATTAAATTATTATTTAATACTTTTCGAGAATGTTGCTGCCAATCATGATGCCAATGACCGTATAATTCAGCATCACTTGCAGTTATATAGATTTTATTTAATTTCACTTGAGAAGAAAAAAATTCTGGAGCAAAAGTTTTAGAGATTATTCTATTCCTAAAAATAATATCAAGTTTAGAATTTTTATCAATATATTTAGTATTATATGAAATTCTTTCTTTAGCGCATATACTATCAAGAATTACCCATTTATAACCAAGGTTTTTTATAATTTTACCCACTTTGGGATGATAAGCGAGTTCCGGGATAAAAAATCCATTAATTTTATTATTTTTACCAAAATATTTATTTATAATCTTTTCATTCAATTTTATTTGTCTAATAATTTCATCTTCTGGAAGTTTTGCTAATATGGGATGATACATAGCACTACCCATTAGCTCTACTTGTCCATTTTTTACAAAATGATTAAATTTTTTGATAATATTACAATATTTTCTATCATTTAATAATTCTAAAAGAGATCCAGAAAAATTTATTGTAATTTTAAATGTTGGAAATTCTTCTAATAAATTTAAAAGAAAGGAATAGCTTTCTCTTATTACTTTATCTAAAGTATTTTTATCCTGCCAAAATGGTTGATAAAAATGCAGAATATTAATCCAATTTCCCATTTTTAAAGTGATTATTATTTTTACCCTGATTGAATGTTTTATTGTTCAATGAGGCTTTATGAAATTTTATTGCCTTTCTATAAAGCTTAATATATTTTTTAGCCGGTATTTTCCAGGAAGTAGAGATTTGCATTACTTTTTTTACAAAAATTTCCCAATCTTTTTTATGCTTAAAATGCTCTAATGCCTTAACTACAGTAATATAAAGCTCTCTACCAGAATAATCTTTTAGTGTGAATCCAGTACCTATATTTTTTATTGGGCTATAATTAGTTACTATATCAGCTAAACCGCCTATTGGATAAACAATGGGTATACAACCGTATCTCATTGCAATTAATATATTTATACCGCATGGTTCATAACGAGATGGCAGTAAAATTAGATCGCTACCAGCATAGATTGAAGTTTCAAAATTATTATCAAAAGGTAAATATTTAAATTTTTTTGGGTACTTCTTGTTTAATTTTTTAAATTCATTTATATATTTCTTATCACCGTCACCCATAATTATAAATTGAAGATTAAGTTTTAACAGGTGATTAATTTTTTCCATAACAAGTTCAAATCCTTTTTGTTCAGTAATTCTAGAAGTCATGCTTATAACTGGAATTGTCTCACTTAATTTGAATTTAAGTTTTTTTTGGAGATATGATTTGTTATTTTTTTTAAAAAATATTTCTTTATAACTAAAATTTTTATACAAGCCCGGATCTGTTAACGGATTATAAGCATCATAATCAATACCATTTACTATTCCAAATACTCTTTCTCTCCTATTGAATAATATCCTATTTAAATTCTGTCCATGCTCTTTAGTCATAATTTCTTGAGCATAAGACTCTGAAACAGTATTAATTACATCAGCGTTTAGTATGGCTCTTTTTGTAAAATTTATATTTTCTATTTTCGAATCATCAAGCTTTGGAAGTGAGGTTTTTCCAAAATCTCTTTTCTTTAAACTTATCTTCCACCAATTACGCCCCATCTGAAATATAAGATTATGTATTGTAAATACAATTGAACTTTTTTTATTTAATTCACTTTTTTTATATTTAGTTTTTAATAAGTAAGGAATTAGTCCAGGATGCCAATCATGACAATGTATAATATCTGGCTCAATATTTAATTTTTTTATAATTTTTATACAAGCAGTATTAAAAAAATAAAATTTTGTATTTTCATAACTAGAGCCGTACAAATTTTTATTTCTAGAAAAAAATTCTGTATTTTGAATAAAATAAACTGGCAAATTAGGAATTAAATAATTTTTTAAAACATTAATTCTTACTAATTTTCCCTTATAAGTATCTATTTTAAAATTTGATATTATTTTCTCGAATTTGTATTTTTTTTGGTCAATTACTTTTTCATAAAATGGAGTGAATATGCAAACATTATATCCAAGTCTTTTTTGTGCCTCAGACAATGATTTTACAACATCAGCTAATCCACCAGTTTTTGTAAATGGATAAAATTCTGAAACGATTTGGACTATGTTAAATTGTTTTCTCATTTTTAGTAATTTTAATTTTATCCTTAATTTTTAATTCTTAGTTCTTAATTCTTAATTCGTTATTCCTATCCCAAATATTTTTCCAAATCCTTAATTTTTTCAACTTCAATTAAATTAACTCCTTTAATATCAACCTTCTTGTCGAATTTAGGAATAATAATATTTTTAAATCCTAAGGCAATTGCTTCTTTAATTCTTTCTTTGGTTTTTGGTATAGAACGAACCTCGCCACTTAAACCAACCTCTCCAAAAGCAATAGTACTCTCCTTAACTACTTTATCATGATAAGCCGACATAATCGCTAAACAAACTGCTAAATCTAAAGAACGGTCTTTGACTTTAAAACCACCAGTTAAATTAATATACACATCATAAGCTCCTAATTTTAAACTGGCTTGTTTAGATAAAACCGCTAATAATAATTCTAAGCGCTTTTGGTCAAAACCAGAAGTAGTTCTTTTTGGATAACCAAAATTTGTTTTATTAACCAAGGCCTGTAATTCTAACATTAAAACTTGATTTCCATCAACAATTGAAGTAATAACGGTTCCTTTATCCACACTAGTATTAGAAAGATAAATGTTCGATGGATTTAAAACTTTTTTAAAACCCTTGCTGGTCATTTCCAAAACCTCGGAATTATCTGTTGCTCCATAACGATTTTTAATAACCCTTAACATTCTATATCTATTGAGCCTATCGCCCTCTAGAGAAATAACACAATCAACTAAATGCTCTAAGGCCTTTGGGCCAGCTAAATCTCCAGCTTTATTAACGTGACTGGCTATTAAAACTGCCATGTCTAATTTCCGAGCAATCTCCATTAATTTCACTGTACAAGCCCGCACTTGAGAAACACCTCCGGGATCTGAATCAATTTCGGAAGTATACATGGTTTGAATAGAATCAATAATTAATAAATCAGGTTTAGCTTTCATGGCTCCGGCTAATATTTTCTCTAAATTATTTTCTGCTAAAAACTTTAAATCTCCAACCTTAGCTCCTAATCTATCTATTCGAGATTTAACTGAAGAAGCAGTTTCTTCTCCAGAAACATATAAAGTTTTAAAATTATTAGAAACTATTTGTGAAATTAAAGTTGATTTACCAATTCCGGGATTACCACCAATTAAAACTAAAGAAGCCCGGACAATTCCACCATTAATCGCAACATTAAAAGAATCAAAGCCAGTTTTTAATCTTTGGGTATCGGTTTTCTTAAGCTTATCTAAATCAATAAAATCAACTTTTAAATCTTTAAGTTGACTTTCTTTGTCTTTTTTGTCTGAATCTGCAATGCTTTCTTTTTCTAAACTACCCCAAGCTCCACATTCTGGACAACGCCCTTCCCATTTTGCGGTCTGAGCACCACATTTAGAACAAGCATAAATTGTTTTTATCTTAGACATGATATTTATAAAACAAAGCTTAGCTTCGGGTACCCGAAGCTAAGCTTTGGATACTCAATTAATTTAACTATTCTCAGTATATCAAATAATATCTTTTTAAAACACCCCCTTTAAACTTGTTTTTTTTTTTAGATTTTGCTAATCTTAAATTAAGAAGGAGTTAAACAATTAATTTAAAAATTATGAAAGAAAAATTGGGAGATCTAAACAATAATACCGAAAGGAAGGAAACTAATCAAAAATATAAAGGATTATTAGAACATGTATGGGATTCTCTTGATGAAATACCTGACTGGGATGCTTTAAAAGACGATCCCGACTACCACAAATTACCTAATTACGAAAACTTTGAATTTAATCGTGTGACTAAAGATAAAGACAATCAATATTTTATATTTTTAGAGGGAGAGGATAAAGTAGAAGTAACTGTTCAAATTCCAAATGATTATACTGGCGAAGAAGATATTGAAGATATTTATCTTTGTCAAATTTGGAAAAATAACGAATTAATGTACGAAGAATAATTAAATTTTTATACCAAAAAACTAAGTTTCTAGTACTAGAAACTTAGTTTTATTTTTTATATTAGCCATTAAATTTATTTCTAAAATATTCTTCTAATTTATCAACTTTAATCCTCTCCTGTTCCATGCTATCTCTATCTCTAACCGTAACATCATTATTTTCTAAACTATCAAAATCCACGGTAATACAATATGGCGTACCAATTTCATCTTGCCTTCTATATCTCTTACCCACATTGCCATTATCATCAAATTCACACATATACTTGGTTTTCAAATTATTAAAAATCTCTTTAGCTTTTTGAACTAATTTAGGTTTATTCCTTAATAATGGAAATATGGCTATTTTAATTGGGGCTAAACTTGGTTTTAATTTTAATACTACTCTTTGTCCATCTTTAACCTTTTCTTCTGTATAGGCTTCAGATAGTAAAGCTAAAAAGGTACGGCCCACACCACCAGAGGCCTCTATTATATGTGGAATATATTTTTCATTAGTATCTGGGTCTAAATATTCTAATTTTTCTTGTGAGTATTTGGAATGCTGTGTTAAATCATAATTACCGCGAGCATGAACTCCCTCTAATTCCTTAAATCCGAACGGAAAATTATATTCAATATCATAGGCCTCTTGAGCATAAAAAGCTAAATTTTCATGCTTGTGCCATTTTAAATTCTTCTTGTCTATTCCTAAATTTAAATAAAAATCCCAGCGATATTCTTTTAATTTTTTATACTCCGACATTTCATCTTCTGGCTTAATAAAATATTGCATTTCCATTTGTTCAAACTCTCGGGTTCTAAAAATAAATTGTCGAGCAGTGATTTCATTTCTAAAGGCCTTGCCGATTTGAGCTATTCCAAAAGGAATTTTCATTCGAGTAGAGTCCAAAATATTTTTAAAATTAATATAAATTCCCTGACAGGTCTCTCCTCTTAAATAAACTGGATTCTTGTCCCACCTGCCAGTAAAATTGCCAAGATTAGATTTAACTAATAAATTAAAACTTCTAGCTTCTGTGAAATCATTCTGACCACATTTTGGACATTTAAATTTATTTTTATTTTCTTTAAATAATTTATTAATCTCTTCCTCGCTCATTTTTTCATCAGCTGACACACCAATATCTTCTAAAAGAGCATCCACTCTAATTCGAGCATGACATTTTTTACATTCTGCTAAGGGATCGGAAAATCCGCTAACATGGCCACTGGCTTCCCAAACCTTAGGACTCATAAAAATTGCTGAATCTAAACCAATAATATCTTCTCTATTCTGGACCATATCTTTCCACCAGGTCTCTTTAATATTATTAGCCAATTCTACTCCATAGGGACCATAATCGTAAACAGCTGCAAAACCGCCGTAGATTTCTGAAGATGGAAAAACAAAACCCCTTCTTTTCGCTAAAGATATAATTTTGTCCATTTTATTATCTTCTTTTTTAGACATATATATTATTTAATTTTCAATTTGAAATTTTAAATTTTCATTTAATAACCAATATTACAATAATCAATTTTTGCTAAGCTATTTATTTCATAAAAACTATTGTAAATTTAATTATTGAAAATTAAATGAGAATTGAAAATTGATAATTGGTAATTGATAATCCCATATTATTAAAATAACTTAATAATTTTATTTCTACCAAAATATCAAAGCTTCCGAGCCTTTTCTATGCGTATTTCGCCTCCTTTTTCTAAAATAACCTTATCTCTGCGACCAATCTTACCAGTTAATAAAAAATCTGCCAAGGCATCATCAACTCTTTGTTGAATGGTTCTGGATAATGGTCGGGCTCCAAAATCTTTGGAAAAACCAATGCTGGCCAACTCTTTAATAGCTAAATCTGAAGCCCTAAAATCAATACCTTTATCTTCTAATCTTTTCGCTACTTTTCTAAGCATTAAAGAAGTAATCTTTTCTATTTCTTTAGGCATTAATGGCCTAAATAAAACAATACCATTAAAACGATTTAAAAATTCTGGTTTAAAATAAGGTCTTAATTCTGTTTGCAATAAATCTTCTTTAATTTTTTCTAAAGCAACTCCCTCTCTTATTTTGTCTTGCAAATAAAAAGCAGCAGCATTAGAAGTGGCTATAATTATACAATTAGAAAAATCAACCGTCCTACCGCTGGAATCCGTTAATCTTCCATCATCCATAACTTGTAAAAATACATTTAATATATCTGGGTGGGCCTTTTCTATTTCATCTAAAAGCAATAAAGAAAATGGTCTTTTTCTAATTGCCTCTGTTAAAACTCCTCCCTCATTGCTTCCTTCTGCTCCTATTAATCGAGATAAACTAGATTTTTCTTGATATTCAGACATATCTAATCTAATCATATTATCTTCACTATTAAAAAATATTTCTGCTACGGTTTTAGCTAATTCTGTCTTACCTACACCAGTGGGTCCCAAAAACAATAAATTAGTTATAGGTTTGTCTTGATCTCTTAATTCGGTTCTGGCTCTTCTTAATGCTGAAGCAACCATAATTACTGCCTCATCCTGTCCAATGATTCTCTGGTGAATAAGCTCTTCTAAATGCATTAATTTTTCTGATTCTGAGGCCTTAATTTCGGTCAAGGGCATATGAATCTTATCCGAAATAAGTTTAGCTATATCTTCTTTGGTAACTAAATGATTTGCCCCCTTCTTTTCCTTAACCATTACTGCTACTTCCTCTAAAATTTTAATGGACTTAATAGGCTGGTATTGGTCATGGATATAATTACTAGTTAATTTCACAATTTTTTCCAGGGCCTGATATGAAAAATAAACTTTATATTTATATTCCACTGCAAAAGTTTTGGCCTCTAATATTTGAACGGTCTGATTAAAATCTGGCTCAAGTATCTCTATTTTTAATAAATTACTGGCCAAAGGATTATTTTCTAAATATTTAGTATAATCTCTAGGATTAGTAGTGCCGATTACTGTGATATTATATTTAGTAATTAAATCTGATAAAACCTCTGATAAATCAATATTTTCTGTGCCAATAGATGTCACGCCAACTATATTGTGAATATCTTCTATAACTAATATAATGTTGCCGGCCCGAACAATTTCATTAACAATTCTAATTAAATTTTTTTCAATTTTGCCTGAGGCCGAAGATTCGGAAACTAATCTAGAGAGTGATAAGGAAACTAAACGTTTATCTCTTAAATTATCTGGAACCTCTTCGGCCGCCATTCTATTGGCCAAACCATCAACTATATTGTCCTTACCTATACCCGGTAAACCAACCAAAACAAAGCTACTACTAGTTTGTACAATTCTATATATTTCTTCAATTTTTTCCTCTCTGGCCACGCTTAATTCTAAATATCCACGCTGAGCTAAAGAAGTTAAATCTCTACTAAAATGATCTAGAAAGGGAGTGGCAATAGCTGTCATGGCTCTATTCATACTTCCTTTAGGCCTAAACAAAGAACGGGACTTGTATCTTTTATATCTATCTCTTAATTCATCCCCTAGTTTAATCCACATCAAAACATTCATTACTTGTTCATAACCAACACCAGAATCTAAAAATAAATCTATTACATATTCATTAACACAAATTAAGGCTTTTAAAATATCACTAACTCTGATATATTCTGACCTAGATTGATTAGCAAACCAATAGCTATTAAACATAATTATTTCTAAATTATCTAAGTTGTCATAACTTAATTGGGTGGTTTCCATTAATCTTTTTATTTTTTCTTTAAAAATTCTTTTATCTATGCCCAAGCGATTTAGAATTAAAATTATTTCTGAGTTATTTAAAACAGATAAAAGCAAATCTAAAGGACTAATTAAAATATGCCTATTCTTTTTAGCAATAAACCAAGAATCAATGATAATTTTTCGAGAAGTTTTAGATAGGGCGTCATATATATTTTTTTCTTTAAACTTTTTAGAAACAATAATATGTTCAGCTGAGATTAAATTATGAGGACCTACTACTTTTTCTAAATAGCCAAAATTTCTTTGGATTCTATAAAATAAAAACATATCAAAAATTAAACTCAACCAAAAAACAAACAAATATTTTCCCTGCCAATTACCTAAAAATAATAAATCTGCCGAATTAATTATTAACAAATAAATATGATACCCTAGAGCCGCAAAACCAATAATAGCAATTAAAAATAAAATTGTATTAACAAATATTTTAATAAATTTATTAGTTTTATCTATGGAAATGCTTAAATCATTATAATACTTATTCCAATAAATGAGATATTTTCCTAAAAGAATATAATTTTGATGACTCAAACAATATGGACAATTATTTTGACCATCGCATTCATCACACCTAATAATTTTTACTCTTTGTTCGTTAAACATTTATGATAAAATTGAAATTTATATATATTTGCCAAACAATAATGGCCGGCAAAAGAATCCACAATATTAAAAAAATTAAAAATATAAAAAATATTATTAAAAATACAATCAATTTAAAAATTAATTGTATTATTCGAGCAAAAAAGCTGATTAATCTTCCGGCAAAATCTCTCTGAGCATACATGGGTTTAAATAAAAATTTAAAATGTATGCCCATTCCCAAATTATACCATTCCCTTTTTATTGTTTTAATAAAAAAAACAATAACCCTATAGAATCCAAGGGAATACCACCAAAAAGGTAAATAAAAAACTTCCCAAATTATATCTATAAAGATAATTTTAAATACATTCATCCAAAAATCTTTAACTTTCATATCTAAATTTAAAAATAAAAATTTACAATTTCAAATTACCAATTAACCTCTCTGTCCCCCAGTCCTTAATTATAACTCTAATCTTTTTTTAAATTATACAACCTAAGTAAATAATAAAATTTGGAAAAACGTTTAATATCTGAAAGGTGCCTAACGTCTTTAGGATTGATAATTAAAAAATTGAAAATTAAAAACTTATTATATATATATTTTCGCATAAATTTCGCTTTTAGTAAACCAACCCCCTTCTCCTCCTAGTTAGGAAAAAGGGGCATATATTTATTTTACTTTTAAAATTTTTTGAGTTAATATTAAAATAACGATTAGATTGACCTAACCCCTATGTTTTCATAAGGTATGGTTAAAAATCCTATCCTACATAAAAATGGTTTTCCAACCAGTACTTGTAGGATAGGTCTATGCTCGAAAGGGTGTAGTGGCATTTTCGCAAGGACTTGTCAGCTGGTTTGGGAAACCTTTTTTAATTTCCCAATAACTAATAGTTTTTTATTTAATTAATAATCAAAAAATTATGTATTTAGAAAAAGAAAAAAGTAAATTATATAAAAAATTAAACGATTACAAAAAAAGATATTTAAGGGAACAGTATGCAGAATTAGATGAATCTGCAACACGTTTAATGGTAAATAATTTTCTGATTGATGTTTTGGGGTATGTAGAGTTAGAAGAAATAAGAACTGAATATAGAATAAAGGGAGAGTATGCAGATTATGTTATTCAACTAGCAAAAAAGAAACATTTTGTTGTAGAAGTAAAAGCAATACAAATAGATTTAACGGAAAATCATTTAAGGCAGGCTCTTAATTATGCAGCTAACGAAGGTATAGATTGGGTTTTACTCACAAATGGAAGACAAATTCAATTACATAAGGTTATTTTTGCTAAACCAATAGACAATAAAAGGATCTTTAATTTTAATTTAATGGATTTAAAAGAGTTAAAGAAGTCTGTTGAATTTCTGGTTTATCTTACAAAAAAAGCGGTTATCAAAAATGAACTTGATAAATTTTGGAAAAGGTTTAGTGCTCTGGAGCCAACTGATCTAAGCAAAAACTTCTATTCAATAGAGATAGTAAGGTTTCTTAAGAGGATATTGAAAAAGAATACGGGATTATTATTTGGCGATGATGATATTCTGGATTCAATAAATAAAATCATTACAACTAAAATTGATTCTATAAAACCAAAAATGCCATTGAACATCATAAAGAAAAAAACGACCGAAAAAAAGATATTTATTGAAGATAATAATCAAATAATATAAGCTTAGATATAATAATTAATTAATAAAAAAATGGATGTTTTATTTTTTTTACTATCCTTAGCATGTTTTCTGTTATTGATAGTTGGTTTAGTAAAACCAAAATCATTATCAAAGTTTTTTAAGAAAGAACCGAATAGAAAAAAGATTCTATTAACTTTTGGTAGTTTTACAGTATTGTTTCTTATAATATGCGGTGGTGTCGCAGATACTCCACAATTATCAAATCAAGATATAGGTAATATAGAAAACCAACAAGAACCAATTATAAATAACAGCGAGAAAACAATAGAAGATAATCAAAATAATGAGCAGTTAGTCGAAGAACAGCCGAATGAACCAGTAATTACAGAAGTTCAACCTGAACCAGAACCAACTCCAATACCAGAGCCGGAGCCAGAATTAACTCCAGCTCCGACCCCAACACCGGAACCAGAACCGACATCAAGTGAAACGGTTAGTCAAAAAAATGCAGTTGCTAAAGCAAAAACTTATTTAGGATACTCAGCATTTTCCTATGGTGGACTAGTTGATCAATTAGAGTACGAACAATTTTCACACGCTGATGCCGTTTATGGTGCAGATAATTGTGGTGCTAACTGGAATGAACAAGCAGTTAAGAAAGCCCAATCATATATGGAATATTCAGCATTTTCGCGTGGCGGGTTGATTGAACAGTTACTGTATGAGAAATTTACACAAGCACAAGCAGAGTATGGAGCTAATGCGGTTGGTCTATAACAGTCAGCAGTGGTGAATATTTTATTCAAGCCAATACTATAGGTACCTATACTTTTACTGTTTATGACTATAAATTTTAAAACTTCATATCCACTACTCCAATCCCAATGAACTCATATAAAAAGTTATTATGAATTACAACCAGCCAAAGGCTGGTTGTTTCTATTATACCGACTAATTATTGCTATTATATTTAATTATAGTTTCTGCGAACATTACAAAAATTTAACTATAATTTGAATGAGGCATCCGTTAAAAAACTTTGACTTGTTTGAGGAGTGGAATGATAATGGAACGACGAGTTTCAAAGTTTTAGGATGACGAATGATTAAATTATCTAAATTTTTGTACAGTTCGCGACTTTTTAGTTCTACCTTTTTCTAGAAAAAGGTAGAAAAAAACATCTTCAAAAATTTTAATTAGTTAAATTTTGTACTTCTTTAATATTTTCTAAAATTCCCGCTTGACCAGAAACATCATTAAAAAATCCTTTATACATATCTATAAATTCACCTAAAAAGGGTATTAAATATAGTATTCCTAAAATAATGGGTAAAAATATTAAAATAAATTTAATAATATTAAGTATCTTTACAAAATGGATATATTTTTCGGTCTTTTTAGAACTTTCATAAATAGCCCTATTTAAAACTAAATTTTCTTCTAAAAGTTTCTTAAATTCTGAAAAATTATCTTTCTTAAGAACTGGTTTTAAATTATTTTTGATTTTATTTTCCATGATAACTTATCTCCACACCTAATTATTTTTTCATCCCTCACCTTTTTGCTTTCTTAAAAGGTGGGGGGTAAATTAGGTTTAATAAATTGGGTTTGATATTTAAATTTTAAATATATTTTCCCTTATACTATAATTTTTCAATTATAGGTGTGGGGATTTATTTACCATTTTTTAAAATTTTTAATTCTTTTTCAAAGGTTTGAACGTCTTCAAAAGAACGATAAACTGAAGCATAGCGAATATAAGCGATTTTATCAAATTTTTTCAAATGTTTCATTACTATATCTCCTACTACAGAAGATTCTACTTCATTCTTTCTAATTTTTTGAATATCCATTTCTATATCTCTAATTAATTGAGCAAAATCTTCTTCTGAATAGGGTCTTTTTTCTAAGGCCTTTTTAATGCCTTCTTTTAATTTTTCTTTATTATAAACCTCTCTTCTGCCATCTCTTTTAATAATAATAAAGTCCAAAATTTCTATTTCTTCAATCGTGGAAAAACGAAAACCGCAACGTTTTTTTGTACATTCTCTGCGTCGCCGAACAGTAATTCCATCGCTAGCGACCCGAGAATCTAAAACTTTGGTATTTTCATTGCCACAAATAGGACACTTCATATAGTTAGTATAAAGTATAAAGGTAAAAGTTTAAAGTACTTTCACCCTTCACCTTTTACCTTTCTACTCAGTTACTACTTCATCTTACGACGAATAAAGGCCGGGATGTCTAAATCATTTTGAACTTTATCAGAATCGTCTTCTATATATTCATCTTCCTCTCCGTCTTCTATACCATCGTTTACTATGTCTTCATCATCCTTATCTTCTACTTGTTCTACTCGAGTTTTATTCATATAAGAATTAGGACTGTAGGGCATAGCGCTTGATTTTCTAACCTCTTTAGCAGAAAGATTAAAACTCTCAAATCCAGTAGCAATAACCATGACCTTAATTTCTCCTTTTAAACTTTCGTCAATAACTGTTCCAAAAATAATTTTAGCATTGCCATCAGCAGAAGCAGTGATTATTTCTGCTATTTCATTGACCTCATACATAGTTAAATCATTACCACCAGTAACCGTAAATAATATTCCCTTAGCTCCAGCAATAGAAACATCTAACAAAGGGCTATCAATCGCTTCTTTAGCTGCCCTTTTGGCTCTATCCTCACCAGTGGCCTTGCCAATGCCCATTAAGGCTGAGCCAGCGTCCACCATAATGGCTTTAACATCTGCAAAATCAACATTAACTAAACCTGGAACAGTTATTATTTCTGATATTCCTTGAATACCTTGATACAAAACCTCGTCTACTGTTTTGAATGAATCTAATAGTGAAGTTTTTCTATCTATAATATTTAAAATTCTATCATTAGGAATGGTAATTATAGTATCTACTCTACTTTCTAATTCTGCTAATCCTCTTTCGGCAATGCTTTTTCTTTGGGCTCCTTCAAAACTAAATGGTCTTGTTACTACTGCCACTGTTAAGGCATCTTGATTTTTAGCAATATCTGCAATAATAGGAGCTGCTCCTGTTCCAGTACCACCACCTAAACCACAAGTAATAAAAACCATATCTGAACCATCTAAAACCTTTTCAATATTTTCTATATTTTCTTCAGCCGATCTAGCGCCAATATCTGGATCCATACCAGCCCCCAAACCCTTAGTAGTTTCTAATCCAATCTGAACATTTTCTTTAGCCTTAGAGGTATTTAAAGCCTGGGCGTCAGTATTAATTGCAATAAAATCAACTCCCCTTATTCTATTTGAAACCATCCTGTTGATAGCTGAACCGCCCGAACCACCAACCCCCACTACTTTAATTTTGGCAAAGGTCTCAATATCTGGTTTTATTTCTCTATTTTTCTTAACCATCTTATTTAATTATTTAATTTATTAAAAATCAAATTATCTTATAATTTTTAAAATTAATGTCTGCTAGGAATTAATGATTTTATCCAATCAATAATTGTAGAAAATATGCCCTGATCTGATTTTCGACCTGGCCACTTGCCCTGTTTATGATATTGCCATAAAACCAAACCCAAAGCATTACTATAAGACAAATCATAAACTTTATCTACAATAGAATTTATTTTAATTGGTTTGGCTAAAAAAACAGGCAACTCTAATTGATTTTTAACATGCTCAACTAAACCATTTAATTTAGAGCCCCCACCAGTTAAAATAACTCCCGCCGGTAACATTCCAAATCTATCAACGGCCTTTAATTCCTCGGCTACTAATTCAAATATCTCTTCTACTCTAGCTTGGGTTATTTTGGCAATTTCTAATTTAGAAACAAGAACCTTTCTATCTTCCGTGGGGTCTATGGTATTTAAATTAATCTCTTCTCTTTTTCTAATCATTTCCGGCAGACAAGTTGCATATTCTATCTTAACTTGTTCAGCCACTTTTATAGATGTTCTTAAACCAATAGCTAAATCATTAGTAATATGTGAGCTGCCAATTGGCAAAACAGCTGCGTGCATTAAATCTCCCTCTTCATAAATGGCTACATCGGTAGTAGAGGCACCAATATTGACAAGCACACATCCTAATTCTTTTTGTTCTTTGTTTAAAACCGACTCAGCATCTGCTAAAATTGAAAAAACAAGATCCTTTACTTCCACACCCGTTCTATAAATACATTTAGTAATTGTTTTTATTTGCGAACTCAAAACCATTATAATTTGAACATTAACTTCTAATCTTACCCCATTCATTCCTATGGGATCTTTAATGTCCTCTTGATTATCTACTTTATAATTTCTAGGGGCGGTGTGTAAAATTTCATAATTTGGCGGAGTAGACACTGCCTCTGCGGCTTCAATTACTCTCGTTATGTCTTCATCCTTAATTTCTCCGTCGGCCTTAGCCACAGCCACCACGCCCTGGCTAATAATGGATTTTATTTTTGAACCTGATATTCCTACACCGGCTTTATTAATAGGCAGACCTATAATTTTTTCTATTTTTTCTAAAGCAATAGATATAGAACTTACCACATCTTCTATGCTCACAATATTACCATTAATAATACCGTGGGACTCACTTTCCGTAGCACCAATTATCTGCAAAGCATTTTGCTCTCCGCCATATTGGCCGACAACAACTCTAATCTTATTAGAACCTACATCTAAACCTGTTATAATATTAGTTCTGCTCATATTTTTAAATAATATTTATTTGTTATATTAATTATATATTAAATAAAATTAATTGTTAAACCATTGGCTCAAATAATCAATAAATCAATTGAACAAAAAATCAAATTACTTTCTTAATTCCTTGATTTTTTACTTTCTTAAACGAATAATTTTTCAAAATAAGGAATAAAAATCATTAAACCAATAATCAAAGAAGCTAGGGCGGAAATAAGAACGACTCCCGACATAATATTCTTTATTAATTCTGCATAAATATGAACTCGAGGTTGCATCATATCAGCCATTTTTTCAAAAACAGAATTAATCAACTCCATTACTAAAACAAAGGCAATCATTAAAATTAAAACCACGGACTCTTTTTTACTAACCTGAAAAGCAAACATTAAAATTATTACTAGAATAGAAATTGCTACCTGAAATCTAAAATTCTGTTCTGTTTTACAAACAGATTTCAATCCTCGAAAAGCAAATTTTATGCTTCCCACAAATTTTTTAATATTAAAAAAACTCATAACTTTAAAATAATTTCCTTAGCTCGTCCATCCATATCTTTTCTTTGTTTCTCTGTCTTGTGCAAATAACCTCGAGCGTGCAAATAACCATGTACTAATAATTTTATTAATTCTTCTTGAAGATTGTCGGACTGTCTTTGGGCTTGTTCAAAATTTATAAATATTTCTCCTAAAAAATTATCCAAGGTTGTTTTTAAATCTTCTTTAATATCAGATTGAACAAAACTTAAAACATCTGTAATTTTATTTTGTTGACGATATTTCTGATTTAAAAATTTTATATTTTTATCATCAGTAATAACTATAGATATCTGTTCTGCTTTAATTTTTTCTAATTTTTCCAAGGCCTTAATCTTTTTTTCTAACCATTTTCTAATCTTATTAAAATCCAATTCAATTCTTTTATTGGCCAATAAATTTAAATTATCTTTCATATTATATTTCCTCGTCTCCTCCACCTTCTTCGTCTCCTGCTTGTTGATTTATAAATCTAAAACTTTGGACTAACATTTCAAAAGTTCTAAAATAATTTAACTCTTCTATGTCAACTAAAATATAAGAAATTACATATATTTTATCCTCATTAGCAATATAAATATTAAACCCATCTTTAGTTTTTAATCCAGAAACATTAGGATTTTGAAAATATTCTAAATGTCCTATTTGGGCTCCTGGGGAAAAATATAAATACCATTTTTGCAAACTTAGGCCCTGAGGATTTTCTTCTACTTGAATGTTAAAAAAATCCCCATTCTCATTATCATAAAAAGTCGTTTCATCAAATTCTGAAGTTTTTTCTGTGGCCAACCATTTGGCTGGATATAAAACTGAATATTTATAAATATCATTATTATAAACTCGCACTAAATCTATATTATTAGCCAATCTTTGGTCAGCTGTATTTGGGTCATAAAGCGCAAGAAGCTCTTCACCATCAATATAGCCATCAAAATCACTATCTGGTAAATCAAATTTTGTTCCAAATAAAATTTCTTCGGCATTGGTTAAACCATCATTATCGCTATCTGGACCCTTGGGCGGAATTATAAGCTCCTGGTTGGTATTGGTATTATTAACATTTGTATTTTCGTTATTTTCGTTATTTTCTAAATTATTATTTTCATTTTCATCTTCTTCTTCATCTTCTGAATAAATTTGAATTCCATCTATTGATGTTAATTCATATTTACCCTCTCCTAAAACTAAATTTCCAAAATTGCCACCAGATTCTAAACTAAAAACTAATATATAATTTTGACCATCTTCTTGTCTTTGATAATCATAGGCCTCGCCACCGGGTTGAGGATTTTTAGGAGAATCTTTCAAATATTTATCTAGTAAAGATGATAAATTAGCCGGATATTCTGTATGATCATGATAATAAAAACTTAAGGCGTTTTTAATGTCCAAAATATCATTTAATCGTTTCTCGTCTCTACCCCTTGCTGTATCTAAATTAAACTCATTTTCATCAGCTGAATCAGTGTTTGTATTGACATTTTGGTTTGTTTTATTTTCAATATTTAATATCTCGTCTGGATTATCCTTATCTCTTAAGACAAAAAAGGCAAATCCAGCTACCGCTAAAATAATCACAAAAACTAAAGCAATCCCAATTATCAAAAACCAATTTTTTTCTTGATTTTCTTTTTCTGGTTTTAAAAATTTATCTGGCATGCTATGAATATTAGAATCTTTAACCTCCGAAGCCCCCTCTTCAACCTCCGAAGCCCCCTCTTCTTGATTAAATACTTTTTCATCAGCTTCTTTAAAAATAACTTTATTATTTTCTAAACCATTATTATTTGGGGTCTTAGTGGGTATATTGAATTGATTTTGGGGAGAATTTAAATTATTAACTTGAATATTTTCCGGCTCTAAATCGGTTTTTTTAAAAATGTCTTCGCTTTCAATATTTTTTTGTTCAATATCCATATTATTTAAAATTTGTTGATAATATTAGGGCCTGAAATATATTAAAATTTTCCTCAGAACCATCGTCAGAAAAAAGATTATAATTGTAAACTCTGTCCCCAACCCCGATAAATATAGAGCTCTGGGCCAACCAATCCGGATCATTACTATTAACTAAAAGAGAGAGTTTTTCATGAACATATATTTGGTCTTGTATAAAATCTGGATAATCATTTTGGGTAACAATCCAATCAACTAAATCTAACTCTAATTTATTTTCTCTTAATTCAATCTCAATAAAATTAGAACCATCTTTATTAATAATAACTTTATTATCTTTTTCCTGAATTTCCCAAGTATTTGGATATTTAAAAGAAAAATTAAACTTTTCACTATTAAAATTATTCCATTCTGATATATCTATTTCTGGATAGATTAGAGATTTAATTTTTTCTTTGGCGGAATTATCACCGGTAATCAAACTAAAATCAAATAATCTTCCTGGGCCCAAAGGATCATAGCCCGCTGCTACTTCTTCTCCGTCAGAATAAGAGTCTCCATCTGTATCCCACTCTAGCGCTTCTGTATGATAAATTTTGACTTCTTCTCGGTCAGATAATCCATCACCATCTGTATCTGCGTCTTTAGGGTTGGTGCCTAGGGCCTCTTCTTCTTCATTACTAAGACCATCACCATCAATATCATTGGGAATTGCTGGCTCATTGACACTAATACCTTCTTCTACTATTTTTTCCTCCTTTTGCTCTACTAAATCTATAATTTCTGGCTCAGTATTTAAAATTATATTTCCAGTATTATTTTCACCCGTAAATAATTTTTGATAGGCCCAAACGCCAAAACTACCTAAAAAAATTAAAATAATAATCAAACCCAAAATAAAATAATGGGGCTTTATTTTATCTCCTTGAATACTGTCTCCAGCAGTAATTAATTCCTGATAATCTTTTAAGGGCTGGACTGGGGAAAGACCTTCTTTAGAAGGTAAAACATTAGGAAGTTTGACATTTTTTTGAGCAGCAGTACTTCCTTCTGTGTCTGCAAAAATATCTTCAGTATTTTTTTTATTTTCAGAAAATTGAGTATCTTTTAATTTCTCTTGATAGGACTTATTTTTTTGAGAATGTGAAAAATCGCCGATATTTTCATTTTCCGGTTGAACTAATTTATTGTTCAATTTATTTTGTGAAAAATCCTTTTCTGGCTCTAAATCTTCAAACATAAAAATCACTTATTAGTGATTTTATTATAACATATATCCTCACACCTTGAAAAGGTAGTGGGGATAAATCCCCACGACTTAGAAATAAGTGTGGGGATAAATTAATAATATAAAAAACAATTTATTTCATTAATTTTAATTAATCATTATAAACACTATTATTCTTTATAATTTTATTTTCAAACCAAAATTATTTCATTCTTATTAATTTTCAGTACAAACACAATATTGATTAGGAGTCCAAGTTGGTGGCTCACAATTAATACCAGTACAACTACAAGAAAATGCGGGATTACACCCACCACTATTTAAACAATCACAACAACATTCACCCCACCACACACAATGACAATTTTGTAAATTCTCACAAACACTACTATTGGACGCATAGAAAAAAGCGCCCCAATTATTTATATTTAAATCATTACAGGGCTCAATATCACAATCTGCATCACAGCCATCACCAAAAATTCTATTTCCATCATCACACTTCTCAAAAACTTGATTTAAATATCCATCACCACATATATTGATTTTACAAGAAATATTCCAATTTGTGTAATCAATTACACAAACTCCATCATTATTATTAGGATCAAGTGTATAAACTGTATCTTGATCATCTCCATCATCACATTGTTCGCCTAGCCCAGGAACGCCATCTCCACAAACAGGTTCAATCTCGCAACTACTGTCATTACATCCATCATTAGGAGCAGGATACTCTCCAAAATCACATTCTTCAGAGCTTAAATCTAAATATCCATCTCCACATACGTTGTTCTTACATGAATAATATGAATGCATATAATCAATTACACAAGCTCCATCATCATCGCCTGAATCTTCAATATGATAAGTATCATCATCTGGGCCCATAACTTCATCATCACATTGTTCATTTAAAGTAAACCCCTCTGTACAATTAGCATTACAAAAATCACCATCATTTTTTTCTCCATCTCCACATCGTTCAGTTTTTGTATTTCCATCATCGCAAACTTCCTCGCATTCTAGATTTGTATCACCACAAACATTATCAACTCTTAAACAATCTCCTTTACATCCATCACAATCATTAGTATTTCCATCATCACATTGTTCTGCTCCTTCTTTAACACCATCACCGCAAACAGGTTCAATCTTGCAATTTGCATCACAGCCATCATTATTCCGAGGCTTGCAAAGTCCATCACCAATACCATTACATACAGAATTGTCAAAACAAGAATCTCCATTCTCACAATGCATTCCATCATCACATTCTTCAAGGCCTTCAGGGCCATTTATAATATCATCTCCACACCATTCTGTAGCCACACAATTTCCCCAAGCTAAACAACCCGCTAGACATGCCTTCTCACCAAAATATCCAGTTGTCTCTTCCTTACAAATAGTTATTTCTCCAATTTCACAAAGTTCATTTCCATCAACAACATTATCCCCACATTCTCCGTCTGCTAAACAACCATCCCAAGCACAACCTATACAATCTATATGCCCGGCATAATCATCAATTTCACAAACTTCACCAATACTAATCATATCATCACAATCCTCTGTAGAATCAACTACTCCATCTCCACAAGAACAATCATCGCAATATCCCAGACTAGTGACTTCACTATTTTCACCATACGCTGGTTGACAAATACCAATATCAGCTCCAATCTGACAATGACAATCTTGTATGCATGTAGAATAATTTTCCCCATAATCATTAGTACTATTAGTACCATTTTGACAAATATTATCACCACAATATTCACAAGGATCCACTGCTGAGTCCCATTCACAAGCAACACAATTTACGGGTTGTGGATTCCAGCCATCTGCACAAATCATATCGCCCCATCCGATTTCACATTCTTCATAAAGAGGGCTAAACAATCCATCACCACAGCTTAAACATTGATAGGATTCTACATAATCAGGCCATTGACAATTACTATCACAGCCAACTGTTCTTTCATTATAACCACCAGAACATAATGTTAAAGTGTTATTAGCACTACTATAATCGCATTGTTCGCCAGTATCCAAACTTCCATTACCACATAAGATACCAATTTCTCCATCATCACAAACATCTTGATTATCAATTTTAATAGTATTATATAAATCTAAAGCATGATTTGTTAATGATGATGATGGGCCATTCCAATTTTCTTGAGAATTAAATTCAGAAAATAAATCAAAACCCAAAGCTCTATTATCTAAATCTTCTTTACCATCAGCCCTATAATAGTAAATTTGTGAACCAAAAGCACAATAAAACTCTTCATTAACAGAATGCCAGCAAGTTTGTTCATCATAATCTGTCGGACAACTATTAAATTCATTTATAGGATCATGGGGCAAAACAGAACCCAAATCATTACCTAAAGTAGATGCCCAAGAAGGCCATTTAGATGTTGAAATACCTTGTAAAAAACTACCATCATTTAATTCTGGATATACACCCACACATTTCTGAAAACCCATTTCATGCTTTTCACAATCAGAATCCCATCTACAAGTTACATTTGAAGAAACATCATAACATTCTTCATCATCAATCACTCCATCACCATTTATATCAAAATGATGATAACCTGATGGACAGGAAGCCCCTAATGGATCAGTTACATAAGCACAAAATTTATTTCCATCAGCATAATCATTTAATTTTTTCTCAATACTTCTTATATCTTGCCATCTTTGTACATCATCTACCAATTCATTTCTTTGGTCTAAGTCGTCTATATTAATATTAAAATCCCAATTATCAATTAATTGATTAAATATATTAATAGTAGCTGGACTGACATCCTGAGAATGAGATATTAATAACATATTAGTATATAAATTACCATCATTACCTAATTCACCCACATTCACATAAACTGTCCGGCCATCTTGCAAACCATTATAAGAACCAACTTTTATTGGTTGAGGATTTCCCTTAATTACTGGCGCTGACTCATAATACCAATCTAAAGGTGATAAATGTTTTAAGTTCTGATATATTCTCAAACCAATAATATCATTGTTATTTTCTTGGGCATAAACACTGGTTCCTTTAAATAAATCAATAAACTGGCCAAACATTCGACCCAATAATTTCCAACTCAAACGACTATCAAATAATTCTAAAAATCCTACTTGAGCTAAAATTGTTTTTTCGTCTTTCATATCTTCTAGCTCCAAGGCCACAGGGTTATTATATTTAAAAATATATTCTCTTAATAATTCATTTCCGTCCCCATTCGTAGTTATTAAACCTTCTGCCTGGGTAGTTGCTAAATAACCCAATCCTCCATCCCGACAATATTTTAATCTAAAATGATATTCGTCATCTTCAAAAGAACCTACATTCGGCCATATATTCTCACACATAAATAATTCTACTTCTGCCTCATCCGGATAAACTAACCCACTTTTATACCCATCTTTATTATCATAATCCCACTTGTTTTCAAAATGACACATATTGTCTTGCCAAATACAATTATCATTAATTAAACAATCGTCTTCTGTTGTTAAAACCGAACAAGTATTTTGACATTCCGTAAAATCAGCCATACAAGCCCCATTAAACCAACAACAAGAGTCGCCTTCACATTGAATTTGGTTAACAATTTGCGAACACCTTAATTCCGATGGTATGGGTAGGGCGCTTACTCTTACGATGGTATTACCATTAGCATTTTCAGCTGTAGCAGTAACATTATCAGAATATGGGCCTCCCAAATCAACTAAATCTTCATCAAGTGATTCCCAATACCAAGACCAGTCATAACCTGCCATTGATACTATCGTATTTCCATTTATATCTCTTCCTTCCGCTATAAAATTTTTGTCCTCATTTGGCTGGGTAAATAAATAATACTTATCTATTGGATCTATAATTTCTATATAATTTAATTCGCATACAGTATTTGCTGTTGCAAAAATCCAAGAACATTTTCCATTACTACAATTTAAAACATTTCCATAAGTTGATTTAATTCCGTCTGCTCCATCAGTTAATTCAACTTTATAATCAGCATTTTTATCTAATAAAAATTCTGGTATTATTTTTAAAACTGCTTGCCCAGCAAAATTATTATACAAATTAAGAGTTGTTGTTACACTACTCCAATTTCCTACACCCTCCTCAACATATAAATTTACGTTTCCTGCTAAGCTATCAGCGTCTAAAACTTTATTAAATATGGCTCTAATTAAAGTATTTGGACAAACCTCTGTGCTTGCGTCTTCTGGATAATTTTCTATTACTTTAAAATTACTACACATTGGCGAGCCGTCTCCATAACATTCACCGTCTTCTCCCCAACAACAATTATTTATACTATGTTCACAATCAAGTGCTTCTTTAAATTGAGAACAATTATAAAATATTTCACAGACCGATAAATTACTTGTACAATAACCGTCCAAAGCCCAGCAACAATTAAGACTTGGATGATCGCTACCATGACTATCATTACACGCTGTTTCATCACCATAATCATTACATGATTCTTCATCATCGCAAGCTGGATTACCTACACCCGTTAAACAATCACTACCATCCCAGCAACAACTACCACTGTTATTACAAGGAGTTATACTACCATAATTAGAACAATTATCAATACTAGCAGTAACTGTTAAATCTCCAAAGTCAGAAATTTCTTCTCCGTTAATGGTTGTTGTAGCAGTAATCTGCGTAAATCCAATTGCCTTTCCTGTGCTAGTGGCACTAGAATTAGTACCTGGATCTGGATTAAGCTCTGCTATACTAGGATTTGCCACCTCCCATTCATAAGTATAATTATTCAAACAAACATTACATTGTTCGTCATAACAATAGGTAGTATATTTTTTTGACTCATCAATTTCTAAAGTCCAATTACTTGGTGAAACTTCTAAATTAGTTGGGTCACATAAACCAGCCCCAACTTTAAAATGCCATTCTTTGGGTTGTAAACTACTACCATATTTATCTTGAATATTTTCTGTAGCAATTAATTTATACCAAGTGTTTAAAATAAAATTATTATGATTATATAAAACTACTGAATTACTGCTTTGAATGGCATCATAATTAAAACTTAAATTATTATATAAATTATTTCCGCAAATATCATCAGCAAAACTGCCATTAACATCAGTACAATTATAAATTTCTAAATTATCAGTATATGTGTTTAAATCCATATCAACTGTGCTGGTTCCGCTTTTAGCAAATTCCATATAAATTAAAGCATTACTAACTACATCTGTGCTACTAGCTACTGGGGAAGGCGAACCTAATGTGATAGTGGGCTGACAAGCAATTTCTTTTACAAATGGTCGCATACAAATTGGGCTACCATCATTCACACATTGACTACTAATATCATCCCAACAACAAGCAAAGCCCTGATGAGCATTATTATCAATACAAGACGACCAATCATCATTAAATAAAGCACAATTTGCTGTAATATATAAATTAGTTTTATCAAATAATTCTTGTCCGTTGCCACCAGCATCCGTTGATGTTGCACTAATTTGTAAATCACCAATTTTATAATTTTGGTTTAGATGAACACTGATTTCAGAACTAACACCCGAACGACTTGAAAAATTAACCAAGCCGTTTGGATCATCTTTATCCCATACATAATTATATCCACTATCATTACATATATAGCAACCATCATCAATTAAAAATCCTTTATATAAAATTGATTTGGGGGTCAGATAAGCCAAACTATAATTTTCAGGAACAATACTTAGTTGCTCTGGTTCACATTGCCCGCCCTCTTTATTTATATGAAAATACCATTCATAAGCATTATTATCACTATTATTAGGAATTAAACTAGAGCCCTCATTATCGGTAATGTCTGTGTTTAATTCTATCTTATACCAATAATCTGCTTCTAAAGAATTAACGGTTTTAAACAATAAAAATATAGGAGTTGCTGTTATATTATCAATTGAAACACGGGCATTACAATCTCCTGGATTTTCTCCACTAGCACATTTATAAACATTAATATTATTTGTAATCAAGGTATTGGTGTCCATCTGTAAGGCCATACTACTAGGATATTCAAAAGCCGCATAAACCTGTTTAGTGTCTTGTGGTACATCTGTACTTCCTGGTTCTGGCGAAGGAAAAGATATACCGTTATTAGAATTACATATTTTTCTACTCACTCTTGGATTTTCACAATCTGCACAAGTAGTAAAATTCCAGCCATAAAAATCCCAAACACCTGTTATGTCTGCTCCTGCTTCAATATATTCAAAATTCCAAGTATTGCCATAGCCATTAATATTGCGAGCTGAAATTAAACCAGTTTGCGTTGATGTTACTGTTACAAACATTAACTCATCTGAATCTATAATAAAATCCGCATAATCTCCAGATATAAAATTTCCGCTGTTATCAAAAATTGTGTTAAAGTAAAAGTTATCTACATCATCGGGATCTTCAAAATACTCACCAGCAATTTCAATTTCATTTTCTTTTGTTCCAAATTCAGGGTTTACACTACAAATACAAGGAGCAAGTCCTTCATTATTAACTTCAAAATTTACTGCATTAGTTTCTAAATAATTAGCTGAATCTATAATTTTTATTTTTGAAGAAAATGGAAACCCAAAACCATTAAATGTTTCCGGTACTTTAACAATTACTTGTTCATCACTCCAAAAAGCCGTAGAACATTCATCTGGAAAATCAAAATCTCCATCTGTCCAATCATCTCCGCCTATATTAAACTTAACCATCTTATCATCTTGGCTATTTCCAAACCCAGAACCATAAATCGTCACATAGCCCCCTATTGGAGTTGAGGTTGGAGAAGTATAATTTATATAAAAATTTGTTGATTCATCTGCCAATATCTCTACATTTAAATAATTACTAAATCTTTGTTCACCTGCTGTTTCCTCTACCATTACTCTAACGCCTACTCCTGTAGCCGAACCCATTAAGGGAGTTATGGCCTCAACATCTGTATTGTGTCCATCACCATCGTTTCCGGTCCACTCTAAGACATCAGCTTGTATGGAACTATAATCATCGCCTAAAATTACTTCTCTATTATAAAAGATATCGTCCCCTAATTTAATTCCATTTAAATTAAATTCGTCTTCAAAAAAAAGCTCATCCTTATCAATAGAGCATAGACCTGGTCCAGCTTCTTCATCATTAAAATAAAAATCCGCTAAATTACTCCAGCGCTCTGTACCGTCATCATAAACTTTTTTAATTTGCACAGCATAAACATTATTTATATTCAAATTATTAGGAGCAGAAATAATAATTTGTTCATCTTCCCAGGCATCTTGGCCACAAGGTAAATCTGCTTCTATGTATTCATCTTGATTAAAACGAAAATAAACCTCGGAAGCACTTAAATTAATGTTTTCATCTTCTTTAAAATTTATTCCCCAAATACTGATAAATTGTCCAACTCCACCTTGGTCTGGATATAAAGCATTAATACGCGGACTTAATAAATCAAAATTAGCGCTAACATTGCCTTCATCAGTTTGCACTTCCACTAAATTTTCTCCGGCCCTAACTCCGTTATTATCGCCCCCAGTCACTGGTATAGCTACTTTTATTTCTTCTTCTGTCCAGGCCCAAATAACACAAGCGCCATCATACCAATATTCATTTCCCATACATAAATTACTTGTTTGGTTTACGACTATGGAATTATCAAAAATTAAAACTGGATTATTCCCTAAATAATGACCAGAAATAATTAAATTCTCTGTGGCGTCATAATAGGTTTGATTATTTTCAACTCCAGTAATTTCTGGCGTACAATATAAATTATCTCCGGTAATAAAATTCCATTCTTCACTAGGACCTTCTGAAGGATAATTATCAATATCTGAATCTTGATGAGTGCCATCACCATCACCATCTAAATAATTACCACAAGTATCTTTAATAATACTGCCATTTAATAAAGGGAAGTAATCTTCAACTGCTTCATAGTTAGAGTTAGGATATAAAATTAAGGAGTCATTATAAACCTGATGAAAAAAATCTATATCTGATAGAGTGTCAATGTCTTCATATAAATAAAAGGACGAGGCATTTCTTAAAGAAAGCATATCCATATCTTCTGAAAATTCGGCGGTAATATATGAAGTTAAACAAACATCTTCTTGATCATCTTTAGGAAATACTGAAATAACAGTAGGTGGCTCTGTATCTGTTTCATTCCCAGTTTTAAACTCCCAATAATAATCTACTAACAAGGCCTCTCCGTCTTCATCTGCAATCCCATCATGTATGATATTAACTGCATAATAATGCTTCTGCTCATAATCCTCTCCTAAAATAAACTGAATTATATCTTCTTCTATTATAAACTGTCCATCTGGCGTTAAATTGTTGATTAAATTGCCAGCACAAGAATTGGCTCCACAGTCATATAAACCAAAATTTTGAGAATTAACTGTAGTTTCATCAACAATATTATTAAATTTAACTTGAATTAAACTGCACAAAGAAATATTTTCTCCTTGAGGACTATTAGTAATTACACTAAAATTATATGTTTCCCCACCAGAACCACAGGTAGGACAAGTCTCGTCATAATGAGAATTACCATCAAGATCACACCGATAACAACCCGTACATTCATTAGGAGTACATCCTTGACCTCCACCGCCTCCACCGCCACCTCCTCCTTGGGCTGCTTGTAAAATAAAGCTGGTTATAGCATAAGAGGCCAAAATAATAATCAGACCAATTACTCCGGCACTTAAGATTTTTTTGGCCTTAGATATTTTTTCTTCATTTCCTCCAGAAGTCATCCACATAAAACCGGCATATAAAACAATAACTAAAGCAATTAAGCCCAATAAGCCCAAAACCAATTGAATAACAGTCCCAGCTATCTCTTCAATGCTACCTGTACTAAGATTATCTACTTGTGGAACTAAAATTTGAGCAGATGAAATATTTGGTAATACAAAACCTATTACTATAAATAGTATAAAGATTAAAAATAAATTTTTTCTTTTCTTAAGCATGATAATTAGTTACAAGTTACTCTTAATTTTAACAATTTACCCCATCACCTTTTCTAAAATAAATTATATTAAGCATTATTATTTTTAAAAAATATTAGAAAATAAAATAATATATTCTTAATCAAAAGGTGAGGGGTTTAACAATTAAACTATTACCGCTCGCTCCCGCCTGGACCCTCAGCTGGATTAAAACAATTTCCATAAGAATCCTTAATTTCAGAAGTAATTCGCGGATAATAAAGAATATTATTTTCTAAGGCATTATATATTTGAATATTACACTTCTTATTGTCATCGCTCATGTAAACGGAATAAGCTGGGAAACAATTATCTCCAGCAATATTTTCTTTGTGCCCAGCTTCTAAATCTGGATCGTCTTGACCTAAATCAACACAACTATCAGCATCATAAATATAAAAACTATCTGTATTTAAAGAACTAGGCGAAATATTGACATCTGTTAAATCAAATAAAGCCCAAATATTTGGATTCAGCTGAACATTTTCTTCATTATTAACTGGACCAGTAGATTCTATTATTGGAGAAATAGTATAAACATTATTAGTAGTATTAAAATCCCAAATATAATCTTCTGCCAATAAATTACCAGCCGCATCACTAATTCCACTTAAAGGATCGTCGGCTTCTCCGGCTTCAACTAAAGTTTCAATATTTGCCAAAGCTGGTAAACAAAATATTTCTTCACCGCAGGAATTAACCCTTGCTCCTCCGCAGTCTCCAGCAGCTAAAAATTCTATTGTTTTATACTGATTACTAATTTTTAATTCTCCTGCTAAAATTTCATCTGGTAAATTTGTAACAATAATATTTCCATCTACGCTTAAAATATTTATGGGTTCCGAAAAATTAACTTGAATAATAGCATTACGTGCCACTATCTGGTCTTGCCCTGGCCAGACAAAACTAACAGTTGGAGGCGTAAGATCTAAAAAAGTACTGACTTCAAATTGCCAAGCATATCCATTTTCTAAACCGCCAAATAAGTCCTTACCATCAGCAGTTACCATTCCTGCTCCCAAATACACAATTGTATCAGTAGAATTTTCTCCGTTTCCTAAATACTCTATGGGCCTAAGTAAAATATTTTTTCCATCTGCAGTTAAAACAGCAACTACATCTTCTGGATCCAAGGGAATATTTTCAGAACCATAATCAATTATCTCTATATCGCTACTTAAAATTCCACATTCATTACCATTAGTGTTGTTTTCTGTATAATTATTACAAAGCCCAAGCCCCGGATTATCAGTAAAAGATTCTGCTATTACACTACTAGTAGCAACCCTAACTTTAAAACTAATCATAATTAAAGTATTACGCGGAATATTAGTAGCATCTCGAGCCGGATAATGATATTCAATTACCCCTCCGCCTAATGCTCCTCCGCCAAATCCACCCAATCCTTCCGTATAATCTCCGTGTCCACCACCACCGCCACCTCCTCCTTGAGCTACTTGTAAAATAAAGCTGGTGATAGCATAAGAGGCCAAAATAATTAAAAGTCCAATTACTCCAGCACTTAAGATTTTTTTGGCCTTAGATATTTTTTCTTCATTTCCTCCAGAAGTCATCCACATAAAACCGGCATATAAAACAATAACTAAAGCAATTAAGCCCAATAAGCCCAAAACCAATTGAATAACAGTCCCAGCTATCTCTTCAATACTGCCCGTACTTAAATTATCTACTTGGGGAACTAAAATTTGGGCTTGAGAAATGCTGGGTAATAAAAAAATAACCGCTGACATTAAAACTAAACTGACAACAGTTATTTTAGAAAAGTTAAAACTATTTTTTATTTTTGCTTTTAATAACATTATTATAATATAATGTCTAATTTTAAATAACTAATTAATCTTTGACTTTTGACCCCCAAATCTTTGACCTAAAACTTGAAACTTACAGCTCGCAACTCATTTATTCAATTCTTCCTTAACAATCTGCGAAACAAAATTTCCTTCGGCCTGACCAGATAATTCTTGCATAGCCAATTTCATTAGTTGTCCAAAATTGCTTACAGACCTCTCTATATTCTCTCTTTTTATTATATCACAAATAATTTTTTTTATCTCTTCCTTAGATTTCATTTCCGGCAAATATTGGTCAATGATTTTAATCTCTTTTTCTTCTTTAGATACTAAATCATTGCGTTCGCCTTTTTTAAACTGCTCAATGCTATCCTTTCTCTTTTTTATCTCAGACATTAAAATTTTAATAATATCCTCATCTTTTAATTTTGCTTTTTTTTCTATTTCTTTATTCTGAATAGCACTTTTTAACAATCTTAAAACTCCCAGCTCGTCCTGGTTTCTTAATTTTAAGGCCTGAATACAATCTTTTTCAATTTTCTCTTTTAAAGACATTTCTTTGAATTATTAATTTTAAATTTAAAATTCACCCCCTCTCCCTCCCCCTTAGTAAGGGGGAGATGGTGGGGGTTAATATAATATTTCCTTTCATTCGTAATTCAAAATTATTTCTTATTCTTCTATTTTGCCAATTTTTTTCAAGTAATCTCTTTGGTCTTGGGCTTTTAAACGATAAATGGCCGCGGACTTAAATTTTCTTTTATTTTTTCTTTCGTTTTGAAATCTAACCTTTCGGGCCTGCAATAATTTACCGCTCTGGATTATTTTTTTAGTAAATCTTCTAATTAATTTTTCAAAAGATTCATTAATTTTTTGTTTAACTTCTACCACTTTATTTTTACCTTCCTTTCTATACTAATAATACTAATATTGTGATACTAATATACTAATTAAATACTAATGATTGGTATATTAGTATAATTCGTATTCACCCTGAACCGATTTCTGGTTCAAGGGTAAATTCGTATATTGGTATCGCTATATTGGTATCGCTTACTTCTTTTTAATATTTAAACTTTTTAAACGCCTTTTTAAAACTTTATTTATCTTATCCTCTGGCACTACTTCTTGGTTTCCGCTTTCCATATCTCTAATTAAAATTGTATTGTCTAAAATTTCTTTTTGACCAATAATTAATGCTAATTTAACATTTAATTTATTAGCGCTTTCTAACTGCGATTTTAAATCTGCTTTAGAAATATTTTCTGCTATTTTAAAACCAGCTTGTCTTAATTTCTCAAATAAAACCAAAACCTTTTTTTTAGCTCTTTCGCCTAATTGAGCAATAAATATATCACATTTATCCTTAGATTTTATTTTTAAATTCTCAACTTTTTTCAAACTATTTATTGTTCTTTCTAAGCCCATTGAAAATCCTATGGCTGGAGTATCTTGCCCCTTTAAATTCTTAACTAATTTATCATAACGACCACCACCGGCTAAAGCACTTTGACTACCAGCTTCTTCGTTTTGGGGAAAAATTTCAAAAGTAGTTCTATTATAATAATCTAAGCCCCGAACAATAAATGGATTTAAAATATAAGGAACTTCAATATCTTCTAAATATTCCAAAACCTTAACAAAATGTTTATTACAATCTTCACATAAATAATCTACAATTTGCGGGGCCTCTAAAATAAGCTCTTGACATTTTTTTTGCTTACAATCTAAAACTCTTAAAGTATTTTTAATGTATCTGGCCTTACAATTTGCGCATAATTTAGAACGATTCTTTTTTAAATAATTTTTTAAGGCCTTGGCATATCTATTACGACAAATTTTACATCCAATGCTATTAATCTGAATATTAATAGGTATCTTAAGGGCCTGATAAATTTGATAAATCATATATATCAATTGAGCATCTATAATCGGATCATCTGTTCCAAAAACTTCTGCTCCAAATTGATAGAATTGTCTATATCTTCCGGCTTGGGGCTTATCATATCTAAACATTGGACCAATATAAAATAATTTTACTGGCTTGGGTTTGTTTAACATTCCATGTTGGATATAAGCCCGAACAATGCCTGCTGTTCCCTCTGGTCTTAAACTTACCCTCTCCCTACCCAAAGTACTAAAAGAAAACATTTCATTACTTACAATATCTGTATCTGGACCCACTCCTTTTACAAAAAGTCCCGCATCTTCTAAAACAGGTAAATCTATTCTTTTAAAACCATAGGCCCGAGCAATACTAATTACTTTATCGCGAATAAAATCCCAATATTTTTGCTCTTCAGGAAGAATGTCCCTAAAACCCTTTACTAAAAAATATTTTCTATTTTTATTCGCTTTGGCTTTAGATTTATTTGATTTAGTCCTGGCTTTGGCTTTAGGCAAACTCATTTTTTTTACTTTTGATTTAGTTTTAGACATATTTAAAAACCATAATTATAATTTGTTTTAAAAACAGAAATTCTATCTATCGGAAAACCCCTAATCCAGGCCTTACCCATAATTAAATTTTCCTTAATCGGCCCGATGATTCGAGAATCCTTACTATTCTTACGATTATCACCTAAAACAAAATATTCATCATTTGTTAATTTAATTTCTTTTATATTACCAAATGTTTTTGTAATCTCTGGCAAATAATCACTTTCATTTATTTTAATAAAGTTCTCTTCCCCTTGAGTTCTAATATAAATATCTCCTTCTTCTATTTTAATAGTTTCTTTAGGCAAAGCAATTACTCTTTTTATAAAAAATTGGGTCTCGTTTTCTGGATTTTTAAATACTATTACATCTCCTCTTTGTGGTTCAGTGAAACGATAGGAAATTTCATTAATAATTAAATATTCATTATCAAAAAAATTGGGCTCCATAGAGGCCCCATCTACCATAAAGGGCTGAATAATAAAATATCTAATTGGTAAAATAATAGCTAAAGATATAATCACGGTTTTAACAATTTCTAAAACAAAACTGAGCGATGATTTCCAAAAATGGCTTTTTTTCTCAGTTGTTTCTATTGCTGTTAAATCTTTTTCTGCTTTGTTTTTCATGCTATTTTATACTAAAAAATAATCTTTTTTTTACTAAAAGTGCTCATATTCTAACATAAATATTGGAAGAAATCAAATCAAAAAATCCCATCGTTAAACAGGATTGACCATCTTTCTTATGGCTTATAGCTTAAAGATTACCGCTTTTTATGTATAAATATATCAAAAATCAAAATGAATTTTTAAATAATTTTTTACTTTATCTAAAATCTTATCATTAATCTCGCCTATTTTTTTAATAAATCTAAATTGATCAAAGGATTCTAAATGGTGAACTTTTAAAATTGAATCACGGAATAAATTATTATTCTTATTTGTTTTAACTAAAATATCATCCCTGGTTTTATTATTTAAATTTGAAGTCAAGGGAATAACACTAAAAACCTTCGTTCTTTTTATTTGTGAATCAGATTCAATAACCAAAGCCGGCCGTTCTTTTCGATATTCATGACCGACTGAATCTTGGGGATATTGAACTAACCAAATTTCCTTCTGTTTTATAAATTCATATAATACTTATGTTCTTCTTTGGATATGGGGCCTAAATTTTTTAAAGTATCCTTAGCTCCGGCATTATGCCAGGCCTCTAAATTTTCTGGTCTTTTCATTACTTTTACCACTCGACCACAAATAGAATAATCATTTAAATCATTTTTATGTATATGTATTGGAGCAGTATCAGAAAATGACTCCGAAACCAAGACAACTTGTTTATTATTTTTATCAACAAAAAACTTTTTTATATTTGCAGCCCCATCAATTATCGAAACAACATAATCGCTATTATCTGGACTTTTTTGTTTTCTATCAATAATAACATAATCTCCATCTTCAATTGAATCACCATCAATATTGGCTTGATTCATAGAATTCCCTACTGCTTTTAAAACAAATAAATCTTTAATTTTTTTAAGCAAACTCTCTCCCAAAATGCTTTTAGAAACTTTCAAATATTCTTCTATAGTATTATTAGCCAATTCCAAGGCCTGCCCACAATTAGCCGAGCCATAAATTGGTAATGATATTAACTTCGTGTTTTTATCAATATTATTTGAACTTATTCTTTTAATCTCTTTGCCATCAATACTTTGAATCAAAAGCCCTTTTTCTTTTAATTTTTCTAAATGATGTTTTATCTTTTGCGGACTTCCTTTTTCTCCGATAAATTCTCCTATTTTACGCAAAGTTAAATTTGCCAAGTTTTTGTCTCCAGCAAGATTTAGAATTTTTTGTTGTATTTTATGCATATTTTTAAAATTATTACTTATCCACACCCTAATTTAATTGTATCTTAATTATTAACAACTTGTCAATAAAACTTAAACTTGACAGAATTCAATAGTAAACAAAAAAATCACCTCAGACATATTACTTGAAGTGATTTTTGAAAAATTATTTTATTTTTTTCTTTTCTTCAAAAATATAATTAAAATTATTATTAATCCTATTAAAATGATAGGGAAAATTTTATACCAGAAGGCATATCTACTAGCAATAAAACCAGAACACATCGCATTAGAAAAAGCTCTCCAATCTCGAACATGACAATTTATTTTTAAATCTTTGATCCTTTTATATCCCAGCGGACATTCTTCTCCTTCTACATAACTTTCATCACCCCCTGAATAAGTTACCCACCCTCTAGGCTTTTCACATTCCTGACATTCATCTCCACTATTAAACCAAGTACACTCTTTAGTTTCGGGATTAATAATCATTTCATTAACTGCCATTGTAGCTTGAGAAATTTGGGGAGTTAATATAATAAAAAACAAAGCCACTATAAAAAACAATTTTAATTTTTTAGACATATATTTAATATATTAATTTACTATTCTCAACCCTCACAAAACTATCCAAACAATTATTTTCTTTTAAAACGCTCTCCTCTGCTTCCATTATATAATCATCATACCATTTAAACTTCTTTGAAAAATCTATGGCCTCAGTTTTTAAAGTATCCCAATAAGCTGGTTTTATTTTATTTAGATATTCTAAAGCTTCATTGGGTAATTTATCTTCTAAATATTCTACGGCATTACTTTCACCATTACGACAATGAGTAGTTAGCCAATAGCAATCGTGATTATCTGTCATTTCTTTTAAAAAATCTAAAACATTGTCAGCGGGTTCGCCATGCTTTTTTAATAAGACACCATCAATGTCAAGATAGATATTCATTGTTTTAAAATCTTTCGTGGTTTAGGACCATTCTGAGGACTCACTAAACCTTCTTCTTCCATTTTGTCAATTATTCTAGAGGCTTTAGCATAACCAATACTCAATCTTCTCTGTAAAAGAGTAGCCGAAGCTTGCTTTTGGTCTAAAATAATTTTCTTAGCTTTTTTATATAACCATTCTTCATTCACTCTATCATCTGTAATTTCATTTTTAATAAATTCTTCTATTTCTTCATCACTAATATGGAATCCTTGTAATTCTAATCTCTTACCATTATAATCTTGATAAATCATATCTCCTTGACCAATAAGTGTTTCCATTCCAGATATTTCTAAAACCTCTGCTTCTTCTTCTGAAGGGACTTGAAATCCTACCCTAACTGATATATTAGAAAATATTAAATCGGTAATAATTTCTTTATTTAACATCTGGGTTCCTATGATAAGATGTATTCCTACGGCCTTAGCCATTTGTGCTATTCTAACCAAAGCTGTTTCTATATCTCTATCGGGCATAAGTTCTCCTAACTCACTAATAAATATTACAATATTAGGAAATACAACTTGATTTCCCTTTTCATTATAAGAATATATATCTTTTTTCCTTGTTTTAAATAATATCTGATATCTTCTTTCTATTTCAAAAACGCACCATTCTAAAGCCGATAAAGCTTTTTTAGCTTTATGAATAATTGGAAATAATAAATGAGAAATATTATTAAAATTACTAAATCTACGAATAGGATCAATTAAAATAATTCTTAAATCTTGATGAGATCTTTGTTTAATTAGAGAAAAAAGAGTAACCCTACTAAACATACCCACACCAGAAAGAGCCATTCCCGCACTTAAAATATGAAGCCATTCTTTTAAATTTATAAAATGCAGTTTTTGACTTTTGTCTCTTCCTAGGGGGATTATAAGTTCATCTTTATTTAAATGCATTATTTCCTCTTTCCAAGCCAAACTCAGAGGTACTCTAGCATTGGGGTCATTTCTCTTTTTATTTATATCTATATGAGGCATATTATTTAGTTAAATTATAATTAGACACTTCAATACTAATTAAACCTTTTTCAAAAAAAGAAACATCTATTCTAACACTCCTTGCTGTTAGATTCATAGCTAAAACATTTTCTAGGGCCATTATTTTAGATAATTTAACTCCATTTTTAGGCTTTATTATAAATTGAGTTACCATTGGACCAATATTAACTTTCCCCATTTTCACTTTAATATCAAAATGATCAAATGTTCTTTTAATTCTTTCTTTACTAATATCAATTTTAGAATCAATTGGTTCCAATTCATTTTTTATTTCATCTTGCTCATTATTTAATCCTTTCTGCCCAGCCATATCCTCATTAACAACATTTTTCACCTCTTCATCACTAACATAAAAACCCTGTAATCTTCTTATGGGCTCGTCTCCTTTTTTAAATAACATATCTCCCTCACCTAAAAGTTTTTCTGCTCCAGTTTCTCCTATTATAGTGTCTGAATTATCTAAACTAGCGGTGGCAAAAGCTATTTTAGCGAAAAAGGATTCTTTTATTTCTTCAGTAAAAACATTGATCGCTGGTCGGGCAGTAGATATAATTATATACATATTCAAATCTGGACCCTCCTTGGCGATTTTAGGAATTATTTGATTAAAATACTCTCCTTGCTGACACATAATACTCGAACATTCTTCAATAACTATAATTATAGGATCATAATTTTTATATATATCAACACCTTCTTTTTTACTAGCAGATCTAATAGAAAATTCTTTTTCTAAATATTCAAATTGCTCTTTTATATCATCTGTCTTAGTAGTAACCTCTCCCAACAAACATTCTATTCCATTATAAGGGAAAAGCTCTACTCTTTTAGCATCATATAAAATCAGAGAAATATTATTATTTTGTTTTAATAAACTAGTTATTAAACAATGATTAAAGGTTGATTTTCCAGAACCAGTGGCTCCAGCTATTATTATAGATCTTAAATCTTTTAAATCCTCAAAAACATATTCAAAATTAAAACTTACCCCAATAGGAATTAAAGTTTCTGTTTGACGATTTTGAAATTGTTTTGATTCAAAAGCTTTTTGTAGTTCAACTATCATGTTATTTTTTCTAAATCACTTTTTACTTGTAAACAAAAAAAACAATCCAATAATTCCAGCGCATGAACCCAGTAATACTATAATTTGTATCCAAGTTTTTTCCCACCATTTTGGTTCAATTTTTCTGTTTTGTTGATTAGTGTCTGCTAATTTATTATTTATTATTTTTTTACTGTTTGATTGTGTTATACTATATACTTCTGGAAATCTTTTTCTCCCATCTTTTTCAATAAAATCATAAAACTCTGAAATTTTTTTTCTGTAATTTTCAAAAATATTTCTATTTTTTACTACAAAATTTTCGCCTCTTAAAAATTTACGAATCGATTCAGAAGTTGTTATACCAGGTGTTTCGTAATTATAATAATCTATTATATTATCTTCCCACATTTTTTCTAGCACAGATTGAAATAATTTTTTCTGTTCTATTGGCAAAAAAAATTTATTTATAGATATCGTTTGTTGATCATCTATTAATGGAGAAAGTTCTTTATAAATTGCATCAAGAATTCTTTTTATATTCAACCACTTATCCCTAATAAGCCTGTGGTCGGTAGCTATAGTAGTAATTTCTATTTGATATTTTGCTTTTTTTATTTCCATGATTATTGTTTACTTTAAATTCCCTCCCACCTCCATTAATTCCTAAAAATTCATGAATTAATTAATTTTTTTTCAATCTCAGGATAGATATTATCTATTTCTTTCTGTATTTTAATTGTTTCCACTAGGGTTGTGGCAATCCGGCAATAATGTTTTATGTCATCAGTAGACAGAGTTTCGCCTTTTTTATATTTAAGCCATTTATCCAAAACTTGATATCCTCCAATCATATATTCCCAAATTTCTTTATTTATTGGTTCAAAATATTGCTTTTCATTTATATAGATTCGTCTTTTATTTTTATCATATTTACGGATTTTTACACTATTATCATTCTTTCCATAAAATTTAGCTAACGGTTTATTCAATTTTGGTGATTTTAGTAGATGTAAATTCACTAACTCCTCACCAAGTTTAGAAATTTTTTTGAATAATTTGTAATCCTTTGTAAAAGGAACTTTCGGAAAATCAATTTTAAGAAATTCCTCATATTTTTTCCTATATGTATTTGAATACAGGGTACCATAAATGTAATAAAAAATTTCTTCCGGCGTTGGCTCTTTGTCAAAACAACTTTTAAGCGCGTCAAATAATTCTGGATTGATATTTGGTTCTTTTTCTTTCTTAATTTTTAATTTATGTTGAGCTCCCTTTAAATCTAATTTTTCTTGTCCATCAAGGATAGTTTGTTGCTTATTTTCAGAAGAGTAAAGGTATAGGGGAAAAACATATCCTATCTCTTTTGTTCTGTTTGAGACATAACAAGATTCTGTAATTAAATTAGTTACTAATACGTGCTGAAATCCAGCAATTGATTGTTGGCGGCAAGTAGTAAGGGCTAAATTCTGTTTTAACATATGTTTCATAACATTTTTTCTAACTCGCCAGACCACAGAAGAATGATAATAAATCCATCGTTCATCAAAAGGACGATACAAAATTTTAGTAAAATAATTCTGCCAGTTATCAACTTGTTTTAACTCATATCTTGCTTTAGAGACACGCCATGCATAATTTTCTTTAAGTTGATAATCTTTTTTTACGTAATTATCATCGTGCGGTGAAAATTTAAAAGCGCTAATTTTATTTTTCAATTCTTCATATTTAAAATCAATAGCAAAATGATCATGGGCAGTAACAATACCAGTACTATTTATAGGAAAGATGTTTGTAATTTTCCAAAACTTATCATACTCTTTATGTCCTTTTTCTGATTTTGGAACAAAAAAATAGTAAGGCTTTTTAGGAATAATTGGTTGCCACTTCGTCGATTTAACATCATTCTTATTTAAATAATAATATTTCGTCTTTGGTTTATTAATGTCTCCCCGTAATCCCCAAAGTTCAGCATATAAAACTTTTTTTTCATCAATTTTTTCTTGATGTTTTATACAAATTGTAATTGCTACACCTGGTTGAATATCAAAAACATTTTCGTCTTTTTGGCCTTCTGGCGTTTTTTCTTTTTTTAAAACACTACCATGCAAATTAAGAATATAAATTTCATCAAATGTTTTCATTAAAGAATAACGCATTCCCCTAAAAGTTGGATTATCAATCCAGGCATGATTAGTAATAAAGCCCAAAATACCAGTTCCTAATTTTTCAATTTTCCACTGGGCAAAGCGAAAAAATTTTACATAATCATCCTGTAGCCAATCTTTTCTTTCGCCAAGTGGTTTACCCCTAATTTGTCTATATTCTTTAATCTGTTCCAAAATCCAGTCCCCTTTATTTTCAGAAACTCCAGAATATGGTGGATTGCCCATAACTACCATAATGGGAATTTTTTCTTTAACCTCTAATGCTTGCTCTGATTCTTTAGCCAAAACTCTTTCAAAAATACCCGGAAATTGATTTGGGTCAGGTGCTTCATTTTCCAAAGTGTTTGTAAGATAAAAATTAAATTTATCATCATTTCTCATCTTATAACCTAATTCTTCGAGAAGTAAAGAAATTTTTAAGTGTCCTATGACATACGGTGCCATTAAAAGTTCAAAGGCATAAAAATTTTTTAAAATATGACCCTTTACAGTGCTTTGCCAAATACCAGGTCCATACTTTTTTTGAATCTCCTTTTTAGCTAATTTTATTGCTTCAGCCGGAAAAGTGAGCGTACCAGCAGCTGGGTCTAAAACCGTTACAGATGAAGTAGCAAACCCATCCTTTTTATTAAATTTTTCTTTTAAAATTTGATTAACTGAGCGAACAATATAAGAAACAACTGGCTCTGGTGTATAATAAACTCCCCTCTTCTCTCTTTCTTTGGGATCATACTCACCTAAAAATGTTTCATAGAAATGGATAATAGGGTCGGTGCCTTTTCCTTTCTTATAAAAATCCTTTATTATTTTAGATATATTAGCGACGGCTAATACTTGCGAAATTTCATCTACAATCCATTCCATTGATTTTGGCAATTCTTCAGACGAGATAAAAGCAAATATTTTTTTAAGCAATGGAATGCTTTGAGGAATAAATTTTACCGCTGTTTCCCTCCTAAATTCTTTACATGCAGTCCGCGTTCTGGCTGTGAATAAACCATAAGTAATGGTTTGAGCATAAAGATCAGCGAATTGATCTTCTGTTAAATTAATAATCAAATGCTTTTTAAATGCTTGATAAAAACCAATAATTTCTGAATTGTCGTTTTTTATTTCTTCTAATATTTTTTCTTTTAAAAAATGCGTTCTATTGCCAAGTTCAATGGCCAATTCTTTTGGTTTTTTTATTTCTGGAATGGAAAAAGCAAAAAACTCCGATATTAGTGATATAAATTTTTTTTCATTTTCAACTGGGGGCACTACTTTTAATTCATATGATATAAAAGGTCGCCCAATCCGTACCTTATCTGCTAATATACCCTTTCTATACAATCTAAATTCAAAAAAATTAGTCAATATTAAATTAGGAAATGCCTTTTTATATCTTTTCAACTGATTACTGTCCTCTATTTCATCAAGATCATCTGAGTGTTTTTGAAAATCCTTTGCTTCAATATAACCAATGATCTTGTTGCCTTCTCTAATCCTAAAATCTGGACTCTGCCCCTCGTGTTTTTTGGGTAATAATGTAACGCTAATTTTTTTATTTTCAAACTCACTGAGATTTTCTATAAATATCTTTAATGCTGGATAAAAACTTTCTTCTCGGGCATCTCCAGGCTTTAAAGTTTTTAAAATATTCTTAAAATATTCTTTAAACATATTTAATATTTTTAATTATTTAAATTATTTAATTAATCAATTTACTATTTTCAACCTTCATAAAACTTTCTAAACAATCATTTTTTATCTTTCTCTAGAATCTTTTTTATCTTTTTATATCTGGTTGCTGGACCTTGTCCATTTTTTTCAACTAATTTATATTCTACTAATTTAGACATAGATTGCTTCACTGTTGGTAATGGAATTTTTATTTCCTTTTGAATTTCAGAAACCTTCAATTCAATACCATCAACAAATAAATTATAAACTTTTTCTTGTGCTTCAGAAAGCAATTTTCTGTTTTCATTCCCTGCCAATAAATTCAAAGCTTTTTTGGTTTGTACTAAAATAACATCAAGAAAAAAATTTAACCAAGGTGTAATATCTTCATTTTTAGTTTTATGACTTTTTTGGGTTTTTCTTAGAGCTAAATAATATTCTGACTGCCTTTCCTCAAAAATTTCTTCTAAAGAAACATAAGGAACAAAACCATAACCTTTTTGCAACATTAATAAATTAATCAAAATTCGCGAGAGACGGCCGTTGCCGTCAACAAAAGGATGGATAGCTAAAAATTCAAAAATAAAATTAGCAATCATCACCAAAGGATGCAAATCATTATTCCCCTGTCTTTCTTGCCACCATACTAATAAATCATCCATTTCTTTTTTAACTAAGTAAGGCAGAGTAGGTTGAAAAAGAATTTTTTTAATTTTACCCTGTTCAATAATAGCGACGGTATTATTTTTGTTTTTATACTTTCCGCAATGTTCTTTATCCTTTTCTGAAAAAGATAACATGATTTTATGAAACCCCAAAATTTGGCCTTCAGTAATCTCTAAGCTGGAATAATTATCAAAAACCCTACCCAATAAGTCAGCATAACCAGCCACTTCTGCCTCATCTCTGTTTTGAGGAGTTTTTTGCTTAATGCCACGCAGAAAACGCTCCACTTCTTGATCGGTCATCTGTGCTCCTTCAATTCGAGTGGAAGAAGCCGAGCTAGTAATCACCACTGATTTTTGTAATTGATATAAAATTTTAGGATTCAAAACCAAAGAGCCATTCCACTGTCCCTTTAATTCATCAATTTGAGAAACTTTTAAAATTATTTCATGAGAAATCTTTATTCTTTGATTTAGTCTGTTTTTAATCATACATTTTATATATATCTGATTATATACGATTATATACGATTAGTCAACCCCTTTTTCCTTAAATTAATTAAAATTTGTTCTAATTTTTTATCAGCCATATATTTAAATTTATTTTTTATTTTAATTGTGGATAACTTAATTGACTTAATTGACTTAATTGACTATATTTAATTTATACCTGCCCGAGGTTAATTCGGGAAAACTTTCCACAAGGGCCTGACTATGTCAGGTTTTTGTTTTTTCTATCTTAGCTATGTGCTTTTTAATTTTTTGGGCATTAATAACTAAATCAGCTGTTTCTTTTAATTTAGTGGTGATATATCCACCCTTAACAATAATAATTTTTTTATTATTTATCTTCAAAAATCTATTTAAATAAACAAAATCCGCATCACTTGAAAAAATACAAAAAGTATTATAATTTTTCAACATTTTAATAGCATCAACGGAAATTTCCACATCAAAATTACATTTTCTAATTTCTATATATTTTTTACCATTTTTATCTACAGATATATATGGACTATTATTTTGTGATTCATTTAAATCAAGATAATGTTTTATTCTTTGTAAATCTTTCGTTATAGTATTGCGTTTACCAAATATTTTTCTAATTGCATAAGTAAAATTAAGCGAACCAGTATTTTTTGGATCTTCACCATAGTATATTTTAATTCTATCGCTAAAGATATCTGTAAATGATTTTAATTTTTCAAGGTCTATTTTTATTTTTTCATCTTCAGTAAGTAATTTATTGTTCCAATCTTGATTATCTTTTTCAAACCAATTATTCACATTAGAAAAATCTATAAAAGAAAAAATTCTTCCATAATCTTCTGTAATTTCTAATTCTTCGCATATAAATTATTTCTTAAACTCCCGCAAATCCATATTTTTTTATTTAATCTTATTTAATTAACATTATTATATTTAAAGAATATAACTTTTAGCTTGTTTTGTAAATCCTTCACTATTTTAGTAAAAATGGTGAGGGATAAACAAAAAAATCCCGCTAACAAACGAGATTAATAATAACTATAAAACACCTTAATCCTTAAGCGTTGACCTTTGACCTTTGACCATTAACCTCTCCACTGCGACGTATAAACAGCCACTTCCCAAACTCAATGGAAATTACTTCAAAAACAGCTACAACGAGCATAATGGTCCAACCCTCTGCCCCCAAAGGAACTGTACGCAAAACAGTTTGGAAAAAAGGAACATAAAGACCTATCATTAAAAGCATAAAACTAATTAAGGTGCCTAATATTAAAAATTTATTATCAAACAATTTATAATTCCAAATTGACCTGCGTAAATTTTTACAAGAATAAACATAAATCAAAGAATCAATTCCTAGGGCGGCAAACATAAAAGTTCGGACATGTTCAATATCATGACCAGATTTTAATAAATATAAAAATAAAACAATAATTCCAATATCTGTAAAAACCCCAATTACAAAAATTAAAAACTTCATTTCCTTATCTAAAATCGGAGCATGCTTAGGCAAGGGCTTTCTCTGCATAGTATCTTTGTCTCCTTTTTCAAAAGCCAAAGCAAAGTTGGGTAAAGCATCGTTGACAATATTAATCCATAAAATCTGCGCTGGTAATAAAGGCAAGGGCAGACCCATAATAATGGCCGTGGAAATTAAAAGCATACCCGAAAAAGAATCTGACAATAAATAGACCACAATTTTTTTCAAATTATCAAAAATTATTCGACCCTGCTTAACCGCCTCTACAATCACCGAAAAATTATTTTCTAAAAGCACAATCTCCGCGGTCTCTTTGGCAATGTCTGTTCCTGAACCTAAAGCAATGCCAATATCGGCCATTTGGATTGCCGGAGCATCGTTAATTCCATCTCCAGCCATAGCCACTACTTCATTATTTTCCTGCAAGGCCTGAACAATTCTTAATTTATGATGCGGATTAACTCGAACATATAAATTAACAGTTTTCACCTTTTCTCTTAAATCATCATCATTTAATTTATCTAAATCTTCACCACTTAAAATATGCTCTTCCTTGGCCTTTAAACCCAATTCTAAAGCAATGGCCTTGGCAGTTAATTTATGGTCGCCAGTAATAATGATTGGCCTAATGCCTGCCCGCAGACAAACTTGAATAGTTTCTTTGGATGATTGACGCAAAGGATCTTTTAAAGTAATCAGACCCAGTAAAACTAAATGCTCAAAATTATCATCTAAATTTTCTTTTAAGATTTTACTGCTCATCCTTCTTTCCGCAACTGCTAATAAACGCAAGCCCTTGGCGGTAAAACTATTCTGCGTAGCAATAATTTTTTGTTTTTGTTTGTCGGTTAATTTTTTAACTCCGTCTTTAGTATTAATGAAACTACAATGTTCTAAAATTACTTCGGGAGCTCCCTTACAAAAAATCACCCGGTCATTAACTTGTTCGGCTTTATTTTCATGTAAACTTAACATGTATTTTTTAGCACTATCAAAGGTAACTTCAGCTAATTGCGGATAATTCTTTTTTTCTTCATCTAAAGAAAAGCCAAAATCCAAACCAGCTGATAACAAGGCCTGGTCAGTTGGTGAACCAGACATTTTTAATTCTTTTAATAATTCTTGGGATAAATCTTGCTCTTCTAAAAAAGCATCATTGCACAAAAAACCAATCCTTAAAATTTCTTTAACTCTGTTAGAAAGGGTCTGGTCTTTTTTAGAAAGAATATCAACGATTTCATTGTCTAAAATAATATTGCTAACCGCCATTTGCCCAACCGTTAAAGTACCGGTTTTATCTGTACAAATAACCGTAGTTGAGCCCAAAGTTTCCGCAGCTACTAATCTACGCACCAAGGACTTTTTTTTCAAAATCCTTTGCATGCCAATTGCTAAAATAACCGTAATTGCTACTGGCAAACCCTCGGGAATAGAAGAAACCGCAATGGCGACGCTAATTAAAAACATTTCTAAAGCACTTCGACCTGAAACAATTCCTAAAATAAAAATTAAACTACAGGCAATTAAAGAAAAAATTCCAATAATCGTTCCTAATTTTTTTAATCTAATTTGTAAAGGAGTTTGTTCATCTTCAGTTTCGCTAATATAACCAGCAATTTTTCCTATTTCTGTCTCCATAGCAGTGGCCGTAACTACGGCAACAGCATTACCGCGCACAATACTTGTACCCATATATAACATATTGGTTCGGTCACTAGTTACTGCTCCCACAGCTACTTTTTCTAAACTTTTATCAACTGCAATTGATTCGCCGGTCAAGGCCGCTTCATGTGCTTTTAATTCATTGGCCTCTAAAACTCGGGCATCAGCCGCCACGCGCGACCCAGATTGAACTAAAATAATATCTCCAGGAACTAATTCTTCAACATTGATTAAATATTGTCGATTATTACGCCGGACAAAAACCTGCTGTTTAATATAATGCCTTAATTTAGAAAGATCACTCTGCGCCCTGCTTTCTTGAAAATAACCAATAATAGTATTTAAAAATACCGCAACTAAAATAACTGCGGCATCAATATGTTCACCAAAAATAAAAGAAATTAAAGAAGCCAATAATAAAATATAAATTAAAATATTATTAAACTGGCTAAAAAATATTAACAATTTAGAAATCTTTTTTTGCTCTATAATTTTATTAGGTCCGTATTTTTTTAATCTCTTCTGGGCTTCGTCTTCGCTAAGTCCTTGTTCGTTTGATTTTAAAATATCTAAAACTTTTTTGGTTTCTAAACTGTGATAATTTTTTTTCATACTCTTAAAAACTTTTTATTTTTAACTTTCCTGTCTCCCGACCTGTCTCCCAACCTGTCTCCCGAAGCTTTAGCGCAGGGAGAAGCTTTAGCGCAGGGAGAAGTATTGGCGTAGGCAGATAACCCTAAACTAACCTCATTATAACAAAAAAATCTATTTTACCTAAATCTATTTATCCGCTATGATTAAACTATTAAAACCTTAAAACAAAACAATGATTTTAGCAATTATAATTTTAATTTGTTTGTCTGCCTGGTTCTCGGGCATGGAAATAGCTCTTTTTTCTTTATCGGCTTCAAAAGTTAAATCTTTGGTTTTAGCTCAGAAAAAAAATTCCCATTTATTACAAAAACTGCTAAAAAATAAAAAAAGATTATTAGTAACTATTTTATTGGGAAACAATTTAGTCAATATTGCCGCAGCTAGTGCGGCTACTTTATGGATTCAAGAAAAATTAGGTTCTGCTACCTTAGGTGTGGCTATTGGTGTCATGACTCTTTTAATATTAATCTTTGGAGAAATGTATCCTAAGGTATATTTTCAAATTAATGCTGAAAAAATGGCTCTTTTCTTTAGTCCTCTTGTATATATATTAGAAATTGTAACTTTTCCAATTATAATTATTTTGGAAAAATTATTATTACTAATAACCAAAAACAAACCCGAAAAAATCGTTTCTGAAAAAGAATTAAAGGCCTTTAGCCGTTTAGCTGTAGAAGAGGGCGAAATTGAATTTCAAGAACATGAAATGATTATGAATATTTTAAAATTCAATGATAAAACCGCTAAAGAAATAATGACTCCGCGCTATAAAATGTCCATAGTCAATGCCGATACGGAAATAGACCAAATTGCTTATTTTATGGCTCATGAGGGCCTAAGCCGTTATCCGGTTTTTCACAATCAAGAAGATAATATTATCGGCTATGTACATTTAATTGATATTATGAAAATATTAAATAGTGACCATCGAGAAAATACTATTGAAAAATATGTTCAGCCCATTTTAAAAGTTCGAGCCGAGCAAAAAATTGATACTATATTTAGAAAAATGCAAAAAGAAAAAAACCATATTGCTTTAGTGTATAGAGAAGACCAATTATTAGGAATTGTGACTTTAGAAGACATATTAGAAGAAATCGTTGGTGAAATTGAAGATGAAAATGATTAAAAGTCAAAAGTCAAAAGTTTAAAAGTCCCGCAAATAACCCCAATTATGCAAACGGTCGCTATCTTCATACCAGCGGTCACCAATATCAGTCCGATAATACATATTGGGAATTAAAATATTAGTAATCCGATTATAAACCTGGGATTGAGCCTGCCTCATGGTCTGACCCGTGCCTACTATTGTTAAAACCACACCCGCACTACCAGCCACTGTCCACTGACCATCTATCATTTTTGCATCTTCAATATGCGCCCCCTCATAATTTGGCTTTTTAAAAATTATAGCTGCGTCTTTAGAATAAGTATTAAAAGTTTCTTCATCGTCAAAAGGATAAGGAGGCATTAAAATTCTTACTCCAACCTGAAAACCACTTTTAGTTTTAATAGTAAAATTTTCTCCATTAGCCATACGATAAAAAAATTCTCCCATCGGCATATTAATTCCTTCTTGCTGAATAAATATAGTTGGATAGCCAAACCGGGAAGTAAATTCCAAGGGATAAATACCATTACCATTCACAATACAATTAACATCAATATAGCCAACAAAATTTTCTTCAGCTAATTTTGTTTCTAATTTTTTTAAGGTAGCATTAAAAATTTTATTTGGCATACTCCAAAACATACTGGTGCCCATCTCTCCAGTGGAGGGCCCGATATTACCGGCAAACATTCTTTTATTTTCAAAATTAACATTAATTGGATATAAAAATTCATTACCGTTAAAAAAGGCACCAACAGCTACCTCTACTCCAGTCACTCTTTTTTGTAATTGAAAAACTTTAATTTTATTTGACCAAGTAGTTTTATAGCCCTCTAAAACCTGAATAATGTCCTGGCCGTTATCTTCATCTCCGACAAATAATAATTTTTTCGGAGCATCGCCACAGGGTTTAATTACATAACGAGAAGGATTTTGTTTAACAAAATTAATCGCCTCATCAAAAGAAATAAAATTTTGATAAGGAATAATACTAACGCCATATTTTTTTAATTCTTCTTGTCCAAAGGTCCGGTCATCCTCTAATAAATCCGTGTATTCTGTGCCACCGACTACTATTTTACCCTGTCCTCTTAATTCTTGAGCTAATTTACCATGCCCAAGAACATCATCAAAAACAATCACATCTGCCCAGCCAACTTCTGCTCTCCAATCATCAATTTTTTCCACAAAGCCCATGCCAATATCTCGGTCCTCTTTATCGGCAATATAGAATTTAACATTATTTCCTTCTTTAGAAACTATCCAAGCAATATCTGATATTAAACCAGTAATGGATATAAACAAAAAATTTTTATTCATCTAATTAAATTTTAATTATTAACTTTTAATAAAATTAATTATACTCTTAATTTTAAAAAAGGGAATAAAAAAAATCCCGCCAAAAATTTCGACCGGAGTGGAGAAAATAAAATCGAGAAATATATTACAAAAATAAATGTGTTATGGTTTACCATAAACCCGAACGCAGTGAGTAATTTATGGTTTACCATAAACCCGAACGCAGTGAGTGGTTTATGGTACGCCGTGCAGGATTCGAACCTGCGACCATCAGCTTAAAAGGCTGCTGCTCTACCAACTGAGCTAACGGCGCTTAATTAACTATATTTAATTTTTAATATCTATATAAAATTATTACAATATACTTTGTTAGCGAAGTTGGGTACCAACTGCCTGCCCTCCGTAGCTTTGGCGAAGGGGGGAGCTAACGGCGCTTAATTAACTATATTTAATTTTTAATATCTATATAAAATTATTACAATATACTTTGTTAGCGAAGTTGGGTACCAACTGCCTGCCCTCCGTAGCTTTGGCGAAGGGGGGAGCTAACGGCGCTTAATTAACTATATTTAATTTTTAATACATTTTGAATACATAAATACTACCAACCGCTGACTACTAAATTATAACAAAAAAACACAAATAGTTGTATTTTTATACATAAAAATATAACATAGATATTATAAAAAATCAAGTGTTTATACTTAGTGGATAAACTGTCCATAAAAATACTTGAAAGATAAATTTTTTCTGTTAAAATGGGAATACTATGGTTAATAATCAAAACTCACAATCTATTGATAAAATACCCCCTCATAATTTAGAGGCCGAGGCCAATGTTTTGGGCTCTATTTTGATTGACAATGAAGCTATGAACAAAATAGCGGATATTATTAATCCTGAGGATTTTTATAAACAATCCCATCAAAAAATATTTGAATGTTGTTTAAGTTTATATGATAAAAGAGAACCCTTAGATATTTTATCCATTAGTAATCTTTTAGAAGAAAGAAAAGAATCAAAAATGGTGGGTGGAAAATCATATTTAGCCAGTTTAACTAATGCCGTAGTTACGGCCAGCAATGTTAAACATTATGCGGAAATAGTACAAAAAAAATCTACTCTCAGAAAATTAATCAAGGCCTCTGCCGAAATAACTGGCATGGCTTATAATGAAAAAGAGGCCGTAGATGATATTTTAGATAAATCTGAAAGAAGTCTTTTTCAAATTTCGCAAAAATTCCTCAGAGAAAATTTTATTCCCATTTCCAATATTTTAAATGAAACTTTTGAAAGAATTGACGAACTTCATAAAAATAAAGGCAAATTAAGAGGTATTCCTACTGGCTATACAGATTTAGACAATAAATTAGCTGGCCTACAAAATTCTAATTTAATCATTATTGCCTCCCGACCCAGTGTAGGTAAAACTACTTTGGCCTTAGATATAGCCCGTCATGCCGCTATTAAAAATAAAGAAGTGGTAGGACTCTTTTCTTTAGAAATGAGCAAAGAAGAATTAGTAGATAGAATACTTTGCTCTGAGGCTGGAGTATCTTTATGGAAAATGCGCACTGGCAAACTTTCTGACAGTGCTGAACATGATGATTTCCCACGCATTGGTAATGCCATGGGTACCTTAGCTGATGCTAAAATATTTATTGATGACTCAGCCAGTTTAAATATTATGCAAATTAGAACCAAGGCCCGCCGTTTAAAATTAGAACATAACCTTTCTTTATTGATAGTTGATTATTTACAATTAATGGAAAGTAATAGTAATAAAGAATCTCGGGTTCAAGAAGTAGCTGAAATCACTAGAGGTCTCAAAAATATTGCTCGGGAATTAAATATTCCAATTATTGCTTTATCTCAATTATCTCGAGCTGTAGAAATGAGCAAACCCGCTATTCCTAAACTGTCTCATTTACGAGAATCTGGTACAATAGAACAAGACGCAGATGTCGTTATGTTTATTTACCGCAAAGCAGCAGATAGAAGTTACAGATTTGAAGATTTAAGCGCAGAAGAAAAGGGCATTGCTGAAATTCACATAGCCAAACATCGTAATGGTCCTACGGGCATGATTAAATTATTTTTTGACGAAGAAACGGTTAGCTTTAAAAGCTTAGAAAAACACGCTGACATTGCACCACCCGAAGAATAAAATACTAATGATACGAGAATTAAGTGATGCTAATCCCGCCTTAATTTTTATAAAATTATGGCGGGTAATATACCAATCATATGAATTCATTTGTATTATTAGTATAATCTATTTGTATTATTAGCATTATTAGTATATTAGTATTAACACATTTGTATATGAATCCCGTTAGATAAAAATTATATCTTACAAACGGGACTAATTAATATAACTGAAGGGGATTAAATTTATCAACATTTAATAAATAATATCTAACGGGATGAATATGTTCTCAAAACTAAATCAAATTAAAGATTTAAGGACCCAGGCCAAAAACATGCAAAACGCCTTATCTCAAGAAAATGTAGCAGTAGAAAAAAAAGGAATTGTTTTAAAAATGGATGGCAATCAAACGGTTCTCTCTATAAAAATTCCTGAAGATATGGAAAACTCAACAATTGAAAATACACTTCCGGAATTATTTAATGATGCTACTAAAAAAATTCAAAAAATAATGGCTGAAAAAATGAAGAATGGAGAAATATCCATGCCAAATTTCAATTTTTAATTTAAAATTCACCCCCTCTCCCTCCCCCTTAGTAAGGGGGAGATGGTGGGGGTTAATATAATATTTCCTTTCATTTAAAATTTACACAAATCCTTCCTTTCATTTAAAATTTATAACTTAAAATTTAAAATTTACACAAAGTGTATCCAAACATAATAAAAAACTTAATAGAGCAATTAATGACTCTGCCGGGCATTGGACCCAAAACAGCTGAGCGTCTTGCTCTTTTTTTGGCTTCTAAACCAGAATCTAAAATTAATGATTTTATAAAAAGCATCGACGATACTAAGGAATTAAAGGTCTGCCAATTATGCAATAATTTTTCAGATACTAACCCATGTGCTATTTGTAGTGATGCTAGTCGTCAAAAAGATACTATTTGTATTGTTGCTAATAGCAGTGATTTAGAAGTTATGGAATCTACTGGAAAATTTAATGGTGTTTATCATATTCTTGGTGGTTTAATTGATCCTCTTTCTGGAATTACTCCTGATAAACTTTTTATTAAAGAATTGGTCAATCGAGTTAAAAATGAACAGACCAAAGAATTAATTCTGGCCTTTAATTCTAATATCCAGGGCGAAGCCACGACCACTTATCTCAAAAATATATTTAAAAACTCTAATATAACCATTTCCCGTCTTGCTCGTGGAATTCCCATGGGTTCAGATATTGAATATACTGATGAAATCACTCTTTCCTCTGCTTTGGAAAATAGGAAAAGGTTGGATTAAAATAAAAATATGCTTTTTAGAAAGAACAAAATTAAAATAAAAGAAACGGGGGAAATCAAACTTAAAGACTATGACAAAATTTGGACAAAATTTTGTTTTCTTGATGAAAGTGGAAGCCTCGATCCTAAAACTGCTCCATTTTTTACAATTGGTCTAATAAAATGTAGCCAACCTTATTATTTATATAGTAAATTAACTTATGAAAGAAATAAAAGAAACTTTCATGATGAAATGAAATTTAATAAATTATCTAGACTTAATATTGATTTCGCTAAATTTGCTATTGATTCTTTTTTAGACACCAGGAGCATTTGGTTTTATTCTTATACAATTGATAAACAAGGAAATTATTTTCAAAAAAAATTTAACAATAATCCATGGATTGCTTACGAACAAATTTCTATTCGACTAGCAGAATCATCTCTTTCACCAAATGAAATTTTAATACTTTTAGCAGACCACGTAACAACACCTAAAAATATTCATTATGAAGTTTCTGTAAAAGAAAAAATAAATAAAAAAGCTAATAGATTAGCAATGGCTGGAGTTTGTCGATTCGATTCCAGGGGTAATGATTTATTACAAGTCGTTGATCTTTTTATTGGAGCAATAAACTACGATCTAAAAATTGCCACTGGCATTATTGGTAAAGGAGATAAATATAAGAAAGAGTTAGTAAAATTTATTAAAGAAAATATAGGAACGAAAAACTTTACTGAGGGATTTCGTAATAAAAAATTTAATATTTTTGTTGACCAAGATTTAAAACAAAGATTATCCTTTAAATACAAAAACGACTAAAAATAGTCGCCTAAAAAGGAAAAAAGCCACCGTCCTAACGGTCGGCGCCTCATTCCAAATACTGTATTTTCAATATACGTCAATTCTCTAAAAAAGTCAAATAACTTATCCACATATCAAATTTTTAAAAAGTTTGAATTAAATTAAAAATATGAAAAAGATTAATTATATTTATATATCCAAACTAGATGCGGCCAAAAGACAATTAGAAATTGCCATTAGACTATTTATGAATAACTCTGATATAGTAGCTATTCATACTCTTACCGTAGCAGGACATTCTATACTCAGGGATTTGTCAAAAAAACAAGGAAAAGAATCCTATATGAAAGATTATATGCTAAAATTTGTAAAACCAGAGCACCGTAAACGTTGTATAAATAAATGGAATGAAGCTGAAAACTTTTTAAAACACGCCGACAAAGATCCAAATAAATTATTAGAATTTATTACAGAACAAACCGAATTCTTGCTTTGGGACTCTTGTTTTATGTATCAAAACATAACTAATGAACACACACCATTAATATTAATTTATAGAATGTGGTTTTGTACCAAAAATCCAGATATATTTAATGACGATTATAGAAAAGCTATACTAAAATCAACCATTAATTTAAAACTTGATTTTAATAATAGACGTCAATTTTTAGAATATCTGCCCGAGGCTACAAAATTAAAATAATAACCCATGATAAAAATAATAATAATTAGGGGTAGGATGGGCTCTGGTAAAACATGTTTTGTTAATAAAATTTCCCAAGAGTTAAAATTTGAAAAGGTAATTATTGATGAGATTAAAAAAGAAATACCAAAGATGCCGAATCGCACTGAAACTATATTCAAAGAAGCCGGTAAAAGGGCAAATGAATTATTAAAACAGGGTAAAAACATTGTTGTCGAAGAAGCTTTCTTAGACAAAAAACATCTTAATACATTCTTACAAATGATTGAAAATATAAAGAAGTATAAAATACAACATATATTATTAGAATGTAGTGAAAAAACAGCTATATCTAGAAAAAATAATCTGAGTTCCAAAACTATTAAACACCAGTTTAGTAAACGAGTAGACAAACTAAAAAATGAATTAATTTTTAATACAGATATAATATCAACTGATAAAATTTTTAACCAAATAAAAAAACAACACTTCATATAACAGCGTATCTCTAGTTCACGAGCTAAATTAAATTATTTTTTATGGTTGAACTATTTAAAACAGTAATACAGTCACCCACTATAATTATTCTTACAATTATATATTTTATTGCTGAATCAATTGTAGCTTTTGACATCAGGCTTATACAGGCAAAGCGAGCAGGTAGACTTACACCTGATGACCCTATGTTACCTTCATGGGTCGCCATATTTATATATTTAGGTTGGGGAATCTTTATTGCCTTACTATTTATAAATTGGCAATATGCAGTATTACTCTTTATAATAAAATATATCTTAAAAGTCTTACCCGTACTTGAAACAATGGGCAATATTCTTATGTCTCCATTCAGACCAAAGAAAAAATAATAAATACATAACAACATATATTCAAATTCACGAGCTAAATAAAATTATTTAAATTTATGGACTTTGACATAAAAATAATAAAAAACTTAAAAAACTAGGAATTGAAAATTTTATTAAACAATATAAATAAATCATAATTAAAATAACATGCAATTAATTATCATATCTGGTGCTCCTTGTACTGGAAAAACAACTCTTGCCCAAAAAATATCTACTAAATTTAAATTACCATTGATTAGTAAAGACGATATTAAAGAATCTCTTTTTGATTCTTTAGGAATTAAAGACCGAGAATGGTCTAAAAAACTTGGTATTGCAAGTTATAAAATATTATATCAAACACTCGAGTTACTTCTTCAAACAAACAAAACCTTTATTGTCGAAAATAACTTTGAACCAAAATTTGCTGATCAAAAATTCAATACTCTAAAAAACAAATATAATTTCGAAATACTCCAAATAATTTGTGAAACTAAAGGTGAGATTCTTTTTGAACGTTTTAAAAAAAGATCCGAATCTAGCGAGAGACATCCTGGACACGTTGATCATTTAAATTATAATGAATTTAAAAAGACACTCTTAAAAGAAGAATATCCTGCTTTAAATATTGGTAGTAAGGTCTACAAAATCGATACTACTAATTTTAGTAAAATTGATTATGTTTCAATATTCAAAATTATTAAATCAACATTGAAATATTAAATAAAATAATTTCAAAATTATAAAAAAATTAAAATAAAATAATATGAATAATTTAGGAATTCCTTCATTGGAAAAAAATAAAAATGCTTTTTTAATTATTGATGTTCAGGAAAATTTTATTCCGGTAATTGACAATATTGAACAAGTCATTTCTAATATTAATATTCTCAGCAAAGTCTCTGAAACTCTTAATATCCCTTTAATTGTTACGGAACAATATCCCCAGGGCTTAGGTCATACTACTGAAAAAATCACTTTACCTAAAAACACAAAAATTATTGAAAAAATTAGTTTTAGTTGTTTTGGATCTGATGAATTTACTACTTTGATAAAGAATATGAAAATTGATACCCTCTTTATTGCTGGCATAGAAGCTCATATTTGTGTATTACAAACCGTTCTAGATGCTTTAGAAAACAATATCCAAATTCATTTAATCACTGATGCTATATCATCTCGAACATTAAAAAATAAAAATATTGCTATCAAAAGAATCGAACAAACCGAAGCTTTTATTTCATCTACTGAAATGCTTACTTTCCAACTATTAAAAAAAGCTGGTACTGATGAATTTAAAACTATTAGTAAGTTATTTAAATAAAAATAAATCATGAAAAAAATAATAGTCATTCGCGGACCCTTGGGGGTTGGGAAAACAACTATTGCTAAACTCCTAGCTAAAAAAATTAATGCTCATTATTTATCACTAGATCAGATTTTAAAAGACAATAATTTAGAAAAAAAAGATGGTATTCCAATTGAAAATTTTCTCCAAGCAAATAATATTATTCTAAAAATAATTAAAGGCAGTACGAATACATTCATCATTGATGGATGCTTTTATTATCAAAAACAAATAAATGATTTAAAAAACAAATTTCCAAATGATATAATATTCTTTTCCTTAATAAGTAATGTTGAAAAATGTATTGAAAGAGATGCTCAAAGAAAAAAAGTATATGGCGAGGGTTCTGTTAGATATGTTTATTCAATTACTAACAAAATTAAAGAAGGAATTGAAATAGATAATACTAAACTATCTATAACCGAAACAATAGACAAAATATTATTAAGACTTTAAAATTTAAAATCAAAAAACCCCGATTCACACCGGGATTTTTATTTTAAAATACTTGTAACTTAAATACTTGTAACTTCCAACTCCGTCAGATGTTGTCGATGGCCGTAAACTTTATGGTATCTAATTTTGTTCTTATATTTAACAACTCTAATTTTTTTATCTCTAAATTGCTTGATAATTTTGGCCTCAACTTTATCTTCTAATTTTGGAGTGCCTAAATCAACTTTATCGCCTTCAGCAACCAAAAGCACCTCTAAATTAACGGCTTTGCCCTCTTTGCCAATTAACTTTTCTACTTTAATTTTATCACCGACTTGCACTTTATATTGTTTTCCACCGGTTTTTACTACAGCGATTTTCATAATATAATTATTGTCTTACAGTTACAAATTCCAAAGCAATCTAAATATAATACTTGCAACTTGCAACTTTTAACTTGTTACTAATTAATAAGTAATAAAATTTTACTATAAGTAGAAGATTAAGTCAAGACCGATTAAAAAGAAAATTCCCAGACCATAATCTGGGAATTAAAAAGTAGCTCTAGCGAGGAATGGTTGTCCAACAATATAGATCGGTAGCAATTTTTTCTACAAAAAAATGAAAACTAGGAATTATTTGATAAGTAATTATCGCGATAATTATCAAAATTACTATAATAATAGCCAAAACACCCAATCCCTTACCATTTTCCTCTTTTTCTATTGTAATCACCTTAGCCTCCTGTCTTTTTTATTTTTTTATATTCTTATATTCTTCTAAGCCCTGCTTTAAAATATTTAAAGCTTTTTGCAAATCCTTTTGATTTAAAATATAAGCAATTCTAACTTCGTTTTTTCCTAATCCAGGAGTGGCATAAAAATTCTCTGCTGGGGCCAACATCAGGGTTTCATTATTTATATTAAAATCTTGCAATAACCAAATTACAAAATCTTCAGCATTTTCTATCGGCAATTTAGCCATAACATAAAAAGCCCCTTCTGGTTTTTGACAAACAACACCCTCTATTTTATTCAATTCATCAAAAACCAAATTGCGTCGGGCATCATATTCAGCTAAAATCTTTTGGAAATACTCCTCGCCCAAACTAATTGCTTGATTAGCTGCCCACTGATCAATAGTTGGGGGACATAAACGAGCTTGAGCAAATTTTAAAACTGACTTCATAACTTCTTTATTTTTAGAAATTAAGCAACCTATTCGCGCTCCACAAGCGCTATATCTTTTAGAAATACTATCAACCATAATTACTCTGTCTTGGGCTTCTAGAAAATTTAAAAAACTATAATGTTTTAAATTGTCATAAACAAATTCCCGATAAACCTCGTCGGAAATGATAAATAAATCATGTTCTTGGGCAATTTTAATAATTCTTTGTAAATCTGCTTGCGGATAAACCGCACCCGTAGGATTATTGGGATTGCAAATTAAAATCGCCTTAGTTTTTGGATTAATTAAACTCTTGATCTCCTTGTCGCTAGGTAATTGGTAACTATTTTCAATACGCGTAGTTAGCGCTTTAATTTTAATATCAGCCATATCAGCGAAACCATTATAATTAGTATAAAATGGCTCGGGAATAATTATTTCTTCTCCGGGATTGGCTATTGCCAAAATGGCAAAAATAATTGCCTCAGAGCCAGAATTAGTTACTATAATATCATCGGCTTCTATTCTTATTCCATTATTCTTATAATAATTAACTAAATTTTTCCTGTAAAAATCTAAACCCTGGGCCGGACCATAAGCTAAAATTTCTTCCGGATAATTTTTATAGGCCTCCATTATTTCTGGCGGAGTGGGAATGTCTGGCTGGCCAATATTTAAATAATAAATTTTTAATCCTTTAATTTGGGCTTGGTCGGCATAAGGTTTTAATTTCCGAATTGGTGATTCCTGAATTCGTTCTGCTCTTTGAGATAGGTGCATATTTTTTATATATTATTTTTAAAATAAAGCTAATCTAAATCTTTAAACTCTATCTTATCACTAATTTGGATATTATGTAAATCACAAAATCCAGCGTTTACTTCTAAAATTTTATCAGCTATTTGAGCTGGAAAAATTTCCGTTATTTCACCCTCTGTTTTCAAAGGGACATTTTTAAATATCTCTATTATTTCATTATTATAAATATAAATTATATCTAAAGGGAAATTCATTCCCTTCATCCAAAAAGAATATCGACCAGGTTCTTGATATAAAAATAACATTCCCTGATTATCTGCTAAACTTTCCCGACCGGAAAGACCTTGGGCTTTTTGTTTTAAATTAACTACTAATTCAGCTTGAATATTAGTATCTTTTATTTTTAAATTAACAAATTGGCTACCATTAAAACAGGCAGTCAAAAATAAACAAATTAAAATCAAACTAAATATTTTTTTCATCTTTCTTATATACAAAATAAAATATAATTAATATAAAAATTATTAAAACCCCTAAACTAAATAATTTTCCAATAGTTTCTTGAAATAAAGCTATTAGGCCAAAGATAAAAGATATTAAATAAATTATTAAAACAGCCTGCTTTTTGGAAAAGCCCAAATTTAATAACCGAAAATGGAAATGTTTTTTATCCGCATGTTTAAAAGGCGACTCTCCTTTTTTTAATCTCTGCAAAATTACCCAGAGCATATCTAATAGTGGCAGAGCCATAACTAATAAAGCCGCCGCAATTTTAGCTCCACTAATAATTGCCAAAACGCCCAACATTAAACCCAATAAATTACTACCACCATTACCTAAAAATATTTTAGCTGGATAAAAATTCAATAATAAAAATCCCATAATACTTCCAGCAAATATTAAAATCATTATTGAGGTTCCGCTCTGCGGTTTGTCCCAAAAAAGAGAAACCATAAATAAAATAATCATTCCAATGCCAGTTACGCCACTAGCCAAACCGTCTACTCCATCTAAAAGTTTGGTAGTATTAGTGATTATCAACAACCAAATAAAAGTTAAAAGGGCTCCTAAAGAATAAATATTTTGCCCTAAAATGCTTATTTCTGGACCTGTTAAATCTATAATCCCTCCTCCAGGTCTGGTGATAAACTTAATGGTTATTCCAGAAAAAATAATAACTAAACAGGAAATGGCCACCCAAAAAATTTGCCAAATTGGTTTTATATTTTTTTTATCATCAAAAGTTCCGCTCAGCATTAAAATCAGACCAGCTATAATTATTCCTCCAATTTGAGTAATGCTAATGCCATGCGTTAAAATTATCTGAGGGAAAAATATGAGCAAACATAAAATTAAAAAAACAAAACTAAAATAAATTGCCCAACCACCCAATAAAGCGACTGGTCGTTCATGAATTTTTCTATCTGCGTCTGGAAAATCAATAATATTCAATTTAAAAGAAAGTTTTTTAAAAAATATAGCCAAAAAATAACTCAAACCAAGAGATGCAAAAAAAGCTAATAAATATATAATAATTCTAAGCATAAATTTTTTTAATTTTCAATTTGAAATTTAAAATTTTCATTAAATAAACAATTAACAATTTGAAATTTACATTTAATAACCAATTTTCAAAAAGACAGAATTTGATAATTGGTAATTGTTTAATTAAAAATTTAATGAAAATTGATAAATGATAATTGGTAATTGGTAATTGCAAATTTAACTACAGTTTCTTTTTAAAAATGAATCTAAAATTATAGCTGCTGCTGAGGCATCCTCGTCTTTTTTATCAATCATTAAATTTTTAGCTTGCCGAGAAGTCATTCTTTCGTCTTCTAAATGTATGGGTAAATTGATTATTTTTCTTAATTCGTTTAAAAAATCGTAAACCTTTTGGGTCTGTTGGGTTTCTTCATTATTTAAATTTTTAGGCAAGCCCAAAACAATTTCCTCAATATTTTCTTCTTTAATAATCTCTTTTATTTCTTGAAAAAAAACTTTGGTTTTAATAATTTTATAAGGTAAAGCAAAATTAGCTTCGTTTTCACCAAGCGCCAAGCCAATCTTTTTATCTCCATGATCTATTCCTAAAAATCTAGACATTTGTTATTTAATTAAGTATTAAGTCCCGAGCTTGTCGAGGGGCCAAAAATCTCATATATATTTAATATTATTCAAAAACTCCCTCCCCCTCTCCTAATTTTAGGAGAGGGGGATTAGAGGGGGTGAGGTTAAACTTTAGTTAAAACTCGACAACCATTTTTTGTAATCACCACTGTGTGCTCAAAATGAGCCGAAATAGAGCCATCTTGGGTAATAATATCCCAACCATTATCTTTAGCTTTGATTTCCGGACCGCCTAAATTAATCATTGGTTCAATGGCCAAAACCATACCTGGTCTTAGTTTTTCTCCTTTTTCTTTGGACTTAAAATTATATATTTTGGGCTCTTCATGAACTTTATAGCCCACACCATGTCCAACTAAATCCCGTACAATTCCATAATTACCTCGAGATTGAACATAATCTTCAATAATACCACCAATTTCTCCTACATACATATCTGGTTTTAATTCGCTAATGGCCTTATTTAAAGCGCCTTGAGTGGTCTCTATTAAATCCATAACTTCTACACTCACTCCTTCCACTGGAACCGTAATAGCGTGGTCAGTAAATAAACCCCTGGCCAAGCCTGCGCCTTGTCGCGGGCAGGCATCCTTTTGGGGCCACTTCATACCAATATCTAAACCAATAATATCACCTTTTTTAATAACTCTTTTCTGTTGCGGAATACAATGGACAATTTCTTCATTAATTGAGGTACATAAAGTAGAGGGAAATGGATTTTGGGCTCCATAACCCTTAAAAGACGGTAGGCCTCCATATTTTAAAATTAATCTTTCTGCTAAATCATCTAATTCTTGAGTGGTTCTCCCAATCTCTACATATTCACCAACTTCTTGTAAAACCGTCGCTAAAATCTGTCCGCCTTCGCTAAGTACCTTAATTTCCTCTTCTGTTTTAATCGTTATTGCCATTTTATTATATTAATTGCTTATGGATTACTTGCTTCGGCGAGACAAGCCCGCCTTCAGCCAACACTTCAATTTCTTCTTTGGTTTTAATGCTTATTGCCATGCTTATTGCTTTAAAAATAATTTAATCCAATGTTTAACGCCTGATAGAAAAAATTTTGGATCCTCTTTCAAAATTTTTAGAATCTCATCTTCAGAAAACCATTTTATCTTTTCTACTTCATCTTCTTGAATTTTAAAATCTTTAATATCTCTATCTATATTAACAGTAAACCATTGAGTAAAATGTAAATGCTTAACACCCGGTCTTTTTAAAGTAGAGGTCTTTGGACCAAGTTCAAATTTTATATCTCTGATACCTAATTCTTCTTCGGCTTCTTTATATATATTATCTTCATAACTCTCACCTTCATCAACTGTTCCAGCTACTGCCGGTCCCCATTTACCCGGATCATTATTTTTATCAAAACTTCGCTGAGCAAATAATATTTCTCCTTGAGAATTTGTTAACCATAAAGCCGTAACTCGATATATATCTTTTTCATTAACTAAACTTTTTCGATATTTATAACCGATAACATTATCATTCTGATCAACTATAACTATTTTTGGTTCTTTGTTCATTTGTTTAATAATTTTTTATATATTTCTAAATACTCATTAGCTATTACAACAGGAATAAATTTATTTACATCTTTTTGAGAAAGATTTAAAATTTTATTCAAAGACCAAAACTCAAAGTTATCTATTTCATCTTTTTGAACTCTCAAATTTTCAAAATTATCATTATATTTATAAGAATAAATCTCTTTATAAATATTATTTATTTTCCCTGTAATATTATCAACATATTTAGATCTAATTTTTTTTATGAAAGATAAATTATCTTTATTATCTATAATACCAGCTTCTTCCTCTAATTCTCTTATAGCTGTTTTTTCATAATCCTCACCTAAATCAACGTGTCCACCGATAGCAGTGTCTAACAAACCTGGCGAGAGATCCTTTTTCATTGATCTTTTTTGGAACAATATCTCGTCTTTATCATTATAAATAATTATATAAGATTCTCTGTGTAATAAACCATTTTTATGGATATTCTCCCTCGTATCTTGTCCAATGACATTATCATTTTCATCAACTATGTCTAATTTTTCTTGATAATTATCCATAATCCTCTTGCCCACCGACCTGTCCTCCGAAGCGGATGCGCAGGGGGAAGCTTTAGCGAAGGTGGGTAATTCGTTATCCGTAATTCGTTATTCGTTATTCGTAATCCGTAATTCTTTAAAAATTTCCTCTGTCACCTCTGGAATTGGCGGATTACCGTCAATATCAATTATCTTGTCCCGATAAAAATCAATCAGTGGAGCGGTTTGTTTTTGATAAACTGTTAATCTATTTTTAATAGCTTTTTCTTGGGCATCATCCCGAATATATAATTCCTGACCGCACTTATCACAAATTCCATCCTCTTTTGGTGGATTAAATTTAATATGATAGGTTTCCCCACATTTACAAGTTCGGCGACCACCGATTCGTAATAAAACTTGGTCCTCGGAAAGCTCAATATTTAAAACCACATCAATATCTAAAATTTCTTTCAATAATTCCGCTTGTTTGATGCTTCGTGGATAGCCGTCTAAAATCAATCCCTGAAAAATATCTGTATTTTCCAATTCATCTTTTAACATCGCAAAAGTAATTTCATCTGGGACTAAATCACCTTTAGCTAAAATATCTTTCACCTTTAAACCTAATTCCGTTTCATCTTTAATATTCTTACGAAAAAGATTACCTGTAGAAATAATTGGTAAATTTAGTTTTTTAGCCAATAAATCAGCTTGTGTCCCTTTGCCGCTTCCTGGCATACCTAAAAAAATAATATTTAGTCCTTTAGATAATTTTCCTTCCATAAAATTCTTAATTTTAATTATATTAACAAATTCATATTTTAATTTACAATTACCCGCCTTAATTTTATTCTGTAAAATTATAGCGGGTTAACAATTTTCAATTTGAATTTCACCCTGTTAAATAATATCACAAAGTGATAATTTAACAGGGTCAATAACCAATGTAACAATAATCAATACCATATTATATGCTTAATAAGCTTTGAATATTGATAATTTATTATTGTAAATTAACCCCATCACCTTTTTTATAAATTTTAAATCAGATAATTATATTATAAAAATTATATAATAGTAAAATAAAATTGTTAAATTTTAATAAAAAGGTGCAGGGGTTAAATTCAAATTGAAAATTGCTAATTGGTAATTACCATTCTTACCTCCTATATTACCTCAAAAATAGCTTAAAAACAACAAAACAACTTAGTTCGAAAAAAATGGCTCCACAATTAGAGCCAATTTTTATTCAAAATTAAAACGTATTTACCCATTATTCGACAAACAGGATTTTACTACTTCCTCACTATACCACCTACTAAATTCTTTTCCGGATAGTGTATCTAAATATAATACTATATCACCAAGAATAGAATTCCCAGTATAAGGATCATCTTCCGTAATCACCTCCCGTTTAGTGTTCTTAATCTTTTTACGCCATTGTCGACGAGTCAAACCGAAATAACGTTTTCTCTTAAATAAATTCTTAAGCGATTTAAACATGATTATTCCTCCTGTTTATATATATTATTACTTTTATATTACATTATTTCTTATTAAAAAACAACAAAAAATCGAGCTTAGCTCGATCCTAATTAATCAATTAAACAATTGTCCTATTAACAATTATTAGAGCCCTTCGTAATTCCGCATAGTTAATTGAGCGTTAATTTGCTTAACGGTTTCAATAACTACAGAAACTACAATCAAAATACCGGTTCCACCAACAACCACAGAACCAATGCCCTTTGTAAATGCCTGCATTATGACCGGCAAAACCGCTATCAGTCCTAAAAATAAGGCACCAGCAAAATTAACTCTAGTAACAATATTCTGTAAATATTGAGCTGTATGTTTTCCTGGTCTGATGCCAGGAATAAAACCACCTTGTTTTTGTAAATTTTCTGAAATTTGATCAGGATGAAAAATAATAGCTGTATAAAAATAAGTAAAGGCCACCACTAAAACAAAATAAATTACTCCGTAAAAAATTTGATTTTGAAATAAATTTATAACCCAATTAGCAATGCTAGCTATTATTTGATTTCCGGCTGAAGCAAAAAATCCTGCTACCATTGGCGGTAATAAAACCAAGGATATGGCAAAAATAATTGGAATAACTCCGGCTTGATTTACTTTTAAGGGCAAATGGGTATTAACTCCCCCATACATTTTATTACCCCTTACTCTCCGAGCATAAGATACCGGAATATTTCTTTGTCCTTCGTTAATTATAATTACTACTACTATAGTAGCTAAAGCTATTATAGTATAAATAACAAAAGTATAACTTTTTGATGGCTCATAAGCAAATATCATTCTTTGCAATGAAGAAACCCACCCCGAAACAATACCAGCAAATATTAACAAAGAAACACCATTGCCAATATTTTTTTCAGTAATTAGGTCACCTAGCCACATTAAAAACATTGTTCCAGCACAAATTGTTATTAAAGCTACGGCATATTGAGCAATACTTAAATGACCAATAATACCATATTGAGATTGTCTTTGTAATAAAGTAATTAAACTATAGCCCTGCACTAAGGCCAAAGGGATGGTTAAATATTTTGTATATTGATTAATTTTGCGACGCCCAGCATCACCTTCTTTTTGTAAGGCCTCTAAGGAAGGTATAATCATGGTCAAAAGCTGCATAATAATAGAGGCGGTAATATATGGACCTACGCCCAACATAACAATAGAAAAACTTTTCATGCCCCCGCCAGAAAACATATTTAAAAGACCCAAAATTTGATTAGATTCAAAAAATTCTTTTAAACCTGAAATTTCAATTCCTGGAATAGGGATATGAGCTGCTACTCTACTTATCAATAACATGGCTAAAACAAAAAATATACCATTTCGAAGTGTTTTAATTTTAAAAACTTGTTTTATTTTTTCTAAAAACATAATTCAGTAAAAAGTTTAAAGTTTACCCTGTGAAATGTTATCGCTTCGCGATAATTTCACGGGGTAAGAATTGCAAGTTAATTTTTCTTAGTTTCCTTGTCCTCTGTAGCTTTCTTGACTTCCAGAGCTTTAGCGGAGGAAGTAGCGAAAGAAGTAGCGGAGGAAGTAGCGAAAGAGGATTTGTCCTTCTGTTCTTTAATTTCTTTTTCTTTTTTATCCTTTTGTTCTTCTGTTTTCTTGTTCTTTCTCTCTTTTGTCCTCTCCACTTTAGTCGAGGTCTTTGACGAGACCTTCGGTAATTTTTTGATCTTTAATCCTCCCTGCGCTGAAGCTTCCCCCTTCGCATCCGCTTCGGAGGACAGGTTGGGAGGTAAATCTTTTGTCTTTTGCTTTTCTTTTTTTACTGGCTTTTCTTTTACTTTTTTAATTTTTACATTTTCTGATTTTCTGGTTTTCCTAATTGTTAAAATTGCTTCCCCACCTGTTTTTATTATAGCTGCTTTAGCAGATTTTGAAAAACCATGGGCTTGAACAATTAACTTTTTAGATATTTCTCCATTACCCAATATTTTAACTTTTTCTTTTATATTGTCTATTAAACCTAATTTAAACAATTTTTTAATAGTTACTTCTTCCCCGGCTTTAAAATTGTTTTCTAAAATATTCAAATTAACAATTTGAAAAATTGCTTTTTGTCTATTAAAACCTTTTTGCTTAGGAAACTGAGCAATAATTTTTTTCATTCCTAATCTTTTCAAACCTGATTTTCCACCACTTCTAGATTTTTGACCCTTCATTCCTCTTCCAGAATAATTTCCCTTACCAGAAGCATTACCTCTTCCTCGACGCTTTTTTTTGGTTTTAGAGCCCTGACTAATTTTTAAATTGTTTAAAGTTAACATAAGTATAGTTAAAAATTACAAATTAATCTTCTTTTTTATTCTTTGGTTCTTCGATTTTTTTGTCTTTCTGTTCCTCGGTTTCTTTATTTTCTTGTTCTTTAGTTTTTTTGCTTTCTTGTTCTTTGATTTCCTTGTCCTCTGTAGCTTTCTTGACTTCTGGAGCTTTAGCGAAGGAAGTAGCGAAGGAAGTAGCGGAGGAAGTAGCGGAAGAGGATTCGTTCTTTGGTTCTTCGATTTCTTTGTCTTTTGGTTCTTTTAATTTATCTAAGGCCTTAAAAACACATCGCACATTATTAATTTTATTTTTACTGCCATACATTTTAGCAATAACGTCTTTAATACCAGCTAATTCTAAAACATCCCGCACAACTCCTCCAGCAATAATTCCTCGACCCTCTGGTGCTGGCTTTAAAAATATTTGAGCTGATTTAAACTTTGCTTTAACTTCATGAGGGACGGTGCCGTTACTTGTATTAAATTTTCTCAAGCCTTTTCTAGCCTGAACAACGGCTTTATTGATAGCAATAGCTACATCTGTTCCTTTGGCCACTCCCCAAGATATCTTTCCTTGGCTATCTCCAATTACTATACAAGCCCTAAATCTTAATCTTTTCCCTCCGGCCATTACTCTAGTAACTCTAGCAATATCCACCAATCTTTGCTCAAATTCTGGAGCTTCCCTTTTTCTGTCATTTTGTCTTCTGTCTTTTTTATACATAAAATTTTAAAATTTTAATCCTTCTTCTCTAGCACTATCTGCCAAAGACTTAATCTTACCATGATATTTGCGATAACCTCTGTCAAAAACCACTTCTTTAATCTTTTTGTCTAAGGCTTTTTTAGCTATTAATTTTCCTAATTCTTCAGCTATTTTTATATTTTTACCTTGCTTTTTCAATTCCTTGTCACTAACACTAATTAAGGTTTTTCCTTTGGTATCATCTATTAATTGAACATAAAAATGTTTTAAACTAAAATAAATAGACAATCTGGGTCTTTTAGAATCGCCTTTAATAATTGACCTAACTCTTTTATGTCTTCTAATTCTTAAATCTTTTTTTAATTTATTTTTATTCATCCCGTTGATAATTATATATCTTACGGGATTCATCCCGTTAGATATTATTAATTGAATTGAAATAATTTTTATATACCCCTATTAAAATTTTATTATTATATCCCGTTGAAAAATATACTAAACATTATCTAACGGGATTCATCTTCTTAATTTATGACTTATTAAGTGGCTGCCGTCTTAGCGACTTTACCAACCTTTCTTCTAATAACTTCGTCTATATACTTAATGCCCTTACCTTTGTAGGGCTCTGGTTTACGAAAAGCTCTTATTTCAGAAGCAACTTGTCCTATTAATTGTTTGTCTATACCCTGAACTGTAATAATATTTTTTTCTATATTAATTTCAATTCCTTCTTTAATATCATATTCTATAGAATGAGAGTATCCGACATTTAAAACTAATTTTCGACCCTGAACAATAGCTTTATAACCAACTCCATTTATCTCTAATTGTTTAGAAAAACCCTCTACTACACCAATAACCATTGAATTTATTAAGCTTCTTTGCAAACCCCACCTAGATCTTTGTTCTTTATCATCTTTATTTTTAACACTAACTATAATCTCTTTGTCTTTTTTAAGAACCTCAACTCCGGGGACTAGTTCTTTCTCTAAACTTCCCTTGGGGCCAGAAACTTTAATTAAATTATCTTTAATTTCTATCTGTACATTTTCTGGTATAATCACTGGTTGTTTTCCTATTCTAGACATATGTTTTAAATTGTTAAACTGTTAAATTGTTATATTGTTATGTTTTAATTTTATCAATTCAGCAATATAACCATTTAACAATTTATCTACCATATTTCAAATAATAATTCACCGCCCACTTTCATTCTTCTAGCTTTTTTATTAGTAATTATGCCACTAGAAGTAGAAAGTATAGCTAAACCAAAATTATTTAAAATCTTTGGAATTTCATTCCGGCCCACATATATTCTTTGTCCGGGCTTACTAATTCTCCTAATATGTTCAATAAATGGCTGGCCATCTTTTTTATATTTTAAAACTATTTTTATTTGGTCAAATCCACCATTTTTGATTTTTTCCGTACTATCAATATATTCTTCTCTAACTAAAAGTTTTGAAATTTCATATTTAATTTTTGAAAACGGCAAAAATAACTCTGCTTTAGAAACAGCTTGAGCATTTCTTATTCTAGTTAACATATCTGCTATTGTGTCGGTCATCATATATTTAATTTAGTTTAAAGTTTAAAGTTCCAAGTTTAAAGTCATAAAGTCAAAACAATATTAATAAAAACTTTCAACTTATCTCTACCAGCTTGATTTTTTAATTCCCGGCATTGCACCTCTGCTAGCTAATTCTCTAAAACAAATTCTACATAAACCAAAATCTCTCATATAACCCCTTCTTCTACCACAACGCCAACATCTCCTATTTATTCTAGTGGAAAATTTGGGCTTGTTCTTTGATTTTATTACTTGTGCTTTGGTAGCCATAATTATTTATTATTTAAAATTTCTTCTTTAAATTTATTTTCTAATTTTTCATCAATAATAAAAGGGAATCCTAAATATTTTAATAAAAAATAACACTCTGCTTTACTGCGGGCCGTGGTGTTCATGGCTAATTCTAAACCATGAATATGCTCAACTTCGTCGGCCTTAATTTCTGGAAAAACAACATGCTCTTTAAAACCAAAAGAAAAATTTCCTTCTTTGTCAATATGTTTCTTAGAAATATCTATTCCATGAAAATCTTTTAATCTTGGAAATGTAATATGAACTAATTTAGTTAAAAAATCATTCATTTTATGCCCTCTTAGGGTTACTTTAATTCCAACAATCATTCCTTTTCTAATTTTAAAAGCGGAAATAGATTTTTTAGCTTTGGTTAAAACTGGATTTTGACCGGTAATTCTACGCAAAGTATTTTTAACAATCTCGACAAAATTCTTATCTGTTAATCCTCGGCCTAAACCAATATTCAAAGTAATTTTTTCTACCCTGGGAACAGCTAAATTATTTTCATATTTAAACTCTTCCTTCATTTTAGAAATTACTTCTTTATTATATTTTTCTTTAATTGATTTTGATGACATAATATTAATCTATTATTTCTTTACATTTTTTACAAACTCTATACTTTTTGCTTTCAGAAATTTTATATGCTACTCTGGTGGTTTTACCACATTTTTTACAAACCAACATCACATTGGAAATGTTAATTGGCGAATCAAATTCAATCCTTTGTCCTTTTTCGCCCTCTCGCTTTGGTCTTAAATTTTTATATCGCTTATTAATTTTTTCCACTACAACTTTATTAAATTTAGAAAAAATCTGGGTAACCTTTCCTGTTTTACCCCTATCTTTACCCTTAATAACTTTTACTGTATCATTTTTTTTAATATTCATACTTTTAAAATCATTAGTATAATATTCGTATAATTAGTATACCATTCGCCTACCCTGAGTGAACGAAGTGAATCGAACGGGTATATTGGCATCGCTTATAAAACCTCTGGAGCTAAAGAAATTATTTTATTAAAACCCTTAGTTCTTAATTCTCTGGCGACTGGACCAAAAATTCTACTTCCTCTTGGTTCTTGTGATTCTTTTTCTAAAATTACCACTGCATTATCATCAAATCTAACACATATTCCGCTAGATCGTTTTATCTCTTTTTTTTGTCTAACTATAACTGCTTTTAGAACTTCACTTTTAGAAACCAAGGAATGTGGTTGGGCAACCTTAACAGCCACAACAATAATATCGCCTACTCGAGCATATCTTCTTTTTGTTCCGCCAAGAACTTTAATACACTGGACCCTTTTGGCTCCACTATTATCAGCTACATTTAGCATTGTTTCTTGTTGAATCATTTTATTTTTTTAATAACCTTCCATTTTTTATCCTTAGAAAGCGGTCGACATTGTCTAATTAATACAAAATCACCGGCCCGATATTGATTTAATTCATCATGGGCTTTATATTTTTTACTAACAGTATACTTTTTTTTATAAATACTATGAGATTTTCTAATATCAACCTTAACCACAATTGTTTTGTTCATTTTATCACTTATTATCAAGCCCTTTAATTCTCTGTAACGTTTTTTTGTATCTTTAGCTTGCAAATTTAATTTTTTTATTTCTTTATCCATAATTATTTTTTGAAAACATTAAATAATTTTATTATTTTACTTTTTTAATTTTTTCATTCTTTGCTTCTTTATTCTTTGGTTCTTCCGTGCTTGGTTCTTTTATTTTTTTATTTAAAATAGTTAAAATTTTAGCAATATCTTTTTTTACTGATCTCAATTTTCTAACATTTTTTTCCTGGTCAGAGCCAATACTAAATCTTAAGGTTCTAATCTGTTCCCTAAAAGATTTTAATGTATCCTGTAAATCTTTTTCTGACTTTTTTAATAAATCCTTAAAATCCATATATTTCTTGTCTTGAGCAAACCCTGAATTTATTAAAGGGTAAGTCAAGAAGTATAAAAGTTATTTACTAATAAAACTACATTTTACGGGCAATTTATGTGTTGCTAATCTACAGGCCTCTTTGGCTAAAACACCGCTTATTCCCTCTAACTCAAATAATATATTTCCTGGCTTTACTACTGCCACATGATGATCAACGGCTCCCTTACCTTTTCCCATTGGCATTTCACCACTTTTAGCAGTAATGGGCTTATCTGGAAAAATTCTAATCCAATATTTTCCACCTCTTTGTAAATGATGCACAATAGCTCTTCGGGCTGATTCAATCTGTCTAGCAGTTATCCATCCAGCTTCTTTTGTTTTTAAACCATAGCTACCAAAGCTCAATTTATTTCCTTGAGTTGCTTTACCTCTAATTTGGTCCCCTCTTTGCCATTTTCTATGTTTTTCTTTTTTTGGTGCTAACATATATTTATTAGTTACAAGTTAAATTTCAATTTTTTCTTGTAACTTTTAACTTTCAACTTTCAATTTGTTACTATCTTATTCTTATCTTCTTTCTCTAAAATACTGCCCTTATAAATCCATACTTTAACACCGATTGCTCCATAAGTAGTTCTAGCCACACCTCGGGAATAATCAACATCTGCTCTAATAGTATGTAATGGCAAATTACCCTCGGTCAAAGTCTCTGTTCTAGATATTTCTACTCCATTTAAACGTCCAGCCATTATAACTCTAACACCCTTGGCTCCGGCTTCTCTAACTCTTTCAATGGCTTTTTTCATTACTTTTCTATAAGGAATTCTTTTTTCTGTTTGTTCAATTATACTTTGTAAAACAATAGCCGCTGAAAGCATTGGCTTTCTTACTTCTTCAATGGATATTCTTAAATTTACTTTTTCTTTAACAAATTTATTTTTTATTTCTTTTTTCAAATCTTCAATGCCTGTTCCACCTCGACCAATAATAATACCCGGTCGCGATGAATATATGCTTATATTTACTTCGTCAGCTGATCTTCTGATTTCAATACTATCTATACCAGCATCTTTTAATTTTTTTTGTAAATACTTTCTAATAGCAATGTCTTTTTGTAAATATTCAATATAATTTTTTTTACTAAACCACTTGGATTTCCACCCCTGTGACATCCCCATTCTAAAAATTACTGGATTTACTTTTTGTCCCATATTATTTTTCTCCTGTCTTTCTTATAAAAGATTTAGGTGATTTAGATTGTTTAATCATTGGTTTTTTAACCCCTTTTTCAGTAAATTCTTTATTAATATCTTTATTCTTTTTAATATTCTTAAATTTAACCTTTTTAGTTTTAATAATCTTTTGATCAGTAGATTTCTTATCAAGTTTCTTTTTCGGTTTCTGACTAGGGATTCTTTCATCTAAAACTAAAGTAATATGACTAGTTAATTTCTTTATTTGAGCAGCTCGACCATGGGCCCTTGGTCGCCATCTTTTAATGGCTGGCCCTTGGTCAGCAAAAGCTGTTTTAACAAATAAATTATCTTTATCTAAAGAAAAATTATTTACCCCATTAGCAATGGCTGAATTTAAAAGTTTTATAATTGCTGGGGATGACTTTTTATTTAAAAATTGTAATTGCCTTAAAGCTGGCTCAACATTTAAACCCCTGATAACATTTAAAACTAAACGAACTTTTCTGGGTGCCAAATGATAATGTCTTAATTTTGCTTTAACTTCCATATTATTTTATTATTTAGTTTCTTTTCCTTGAATCTTAGCCATTTTACCACCATGAACAATAAATTTTCTAGTTAGGGCAAATTCGCCCAATTTATGACCAATCATATTTTCTACCACAAATACTGGCAAATGATCTCTGCCGTTATGTACATGAATTGTATGTCCAATCATTTCTGGGGTAATAGTTGATCTTCTGGACCAAGTTTTAATAATGATTTTTCTATCACCTGGTTTAATGTTAGCTAATTTCTTTAATAGCTTCGGACATGTAAATGGTTCTTTTTTTAAACTTCTTGACATTTTATTAATTGATTAATAGTATAATTGGTTAACCCCTCACCTTTTTATTTGAAAAAGCAAGAGGATTATTTTTATTTTAAAATGATAATTATTATAACAATTTGTTTCCAAAAAAGGTGATGGGGTTAATTGATTAATAGGAATATAATTATTTTTCAAAATTTTCAATTATCCTATTATCCAATTAACAATTATCAATTATCTTTTTCTCTTTTTTCTTCTTTTTAATATTAATTTATTACTATATTTATTATTTTTTCTAGTTTTAACGCCTAGAGCTGGTTTGCCCCAAGGTGTTTTAGGATGTTTCATACCAATTGGTTGTCTTCCTTCACCACCACCATGAGGATGATCACAAGGATTCATGGCCTTACCTCTAACGGTTGGTCTAATTCCTCTATGTCTCATTCTACCAGCCATGCCCCATCTAATATTTCTGAATTCGGCATTAGATACTTGTCCTAAACTAGCAAAATTATCTTTACTAACTAATCTTATTTCTCCAGAAGGCAATTTTATTTGAGCATGCTTTCCTTCTACTCCCATAAATATTGCTCTAGCTCCTGCTCCCCTAACAATCTGCCCGCCTTTTTCAGAAACTAACTCTATATTATAAACTGAAGTTCCAGTAGGAATTAAATCTAAAGGAAATCTATTGCCATTAGATATTTTTAATTTATCTTTTGAACTAATAATTATATCGCCCTTTTTAATACCCTCATAGGCCAAAACATATCTTCTTTCTCCATCTTGATAACAAACTAAAGCGATAAAGGAATTTCTGTTTGGATCATATTCAATAGCCTCAACCTTAGCCGATATATCAAATTTATCTCTTTTAAAATCAATTATTCTTAAAAATCTTTTAGCTCCACCACCGCGATGTCTGATTGTTATTCTGCCTTGATTATTGCGTCCACTATTCTGTTTTCTTATTTTAACCAACCCTTTTACTTTTTTTCGCTTTTTGGCAATATCAAGATTAGAAACTACTGAAGTAGCGCGTCTGCCTGGAGTGGTTGGTTTATAAACTTTTATGGACATACTATTAACCTATTATTCAATTATACTATTACTCTATTACTCTATTAATTAAACGCCTTCGTAAATCTCAATACTATCACCTTGTTTAAGAGTAACCATAGCTTTTTTCACTGCTTTAGTAAGACCATGGGTTCGACCATATCTAACATCTTTACCCTGCAAATTTATTATATTTACCTTAGTTGGCCAGACCCCATAAACATGATAAACGGCCTTTTTAATTTCACTTTTATTTGCTTTTTTATTTACTTCAAATAAATATTTATTTTCTACTTTTAAAAATGAGGCTTTTTCTGTTATTAATGGTCTAATTAAAACTCGATAGGCCTCTTTAGTATCGTGTTTATTAATCTTTTTTGATTTAGATAATTTGTCTTTTTTTTCTGGGCCTCTAGTAATTTCATCAATAGTTAAATCTTTTTCAACCTTAGCTTTTTTGCCTTTTGGGGATTCTTTATCCTGAAATTTTTTGACTTCTTTAGCTTTTTTTTGAATTTCAGATTTTTCAATTTGATCCTCTTTAATTTCCTTTTTAACTTTTTTATCATCTAAAACTTTCTGACTTTTCTGATCAGCTTGATCTTTTTTATCTTTCTTTTTAAAAATACTGAATATTCCCATAGCTTTATTTCTTAAAATGTGAATCTATTTTATCTACTGCCTTTTTAGTTAAAATTAGATACTCATACTTTAATAGAGCATAAACATTTAAACTATCGGCTTTAATTACTTTTATATTTTTTAAATTTTTGGCTGAATCCTGAATATTAGCATCTTTATCTTCTAAACCAATCAAAACTTTTTTATCTTTTAATTTATTATTATCTAAAATTTTTATTAAATCTTTTGTTTTTCTTGCTTTTAATTTAACCTCACTTAAAATTCTTAATTTATCAGCATTTAATTTATCTGTTAAAACCATAAAAAGGGCCTTGATTTTTAATTTTCCGTTAACCTTTTTAGTAAAATTTCTATCTTTTCTAGGACCAAAGGTTACTCCTCCGCCTTTCCAAATTGGTGATCTAGAAGAACCATGTCTGGCTCGGCCAGTTCCTTTTTGTCGCCAAGGTTTTTTACCACCGCCCCTAACTTCGGACATTACTTTAGTGTGGGCTAAAACCTGTCTTTTATTAGCTAAATGGCTTTCAACAACTTGCTGAACTACAGCAGGATTTACTTTTATATTAAAAATTTCTGGATTTAATTTAATTTCTCCGTCTGCTTTGCCTTCTGAATTATATACTTTAATTTTTAACATAATAAATATAGTTGCAAGTTACCCCCTTTCGCTCTTCCCCCTTCGCTCTTCGAGCTTCGGAGGACAAGTCGAGCTTCTCCCTTCACTAAAGTTCCGGGAGACAGGTCGGAGGGCAGGCAAGTTATCCCGCCTCTATTTATAAATATAATTGTTGCGGGATCCCGCTCCGCGGGACAAGTTATTTTTCAATTTTTTCATCCTTGAGTTCTTTAGTTTCTTCGTTCTTTAGTCCTCCCTGCGCTGAAGCTTTGGGAGGTAGATCTTTTGTTTCCTTGTCCTCTGTAGCTTTCTTGACTTCCGAGACTTTAGCGAAGGAAGTAGCGAAGGAAGTAGCGGAAGAGGATTTATTTTCTTGTTCTTTAATTTCTTGTTCTTTTGTTTTAATTTCTTCTGTCTTCTGATAAACTTTTAATTCTCCTTGACCCTGAATATAAACTAGAGCATTTCTAGCACCAGCAAAAGCTCCTTTAATATATAAAATATTATTTTCCAAATCTATTTTAACTACCTCTAAATTAGAAATTGTGACTCTATTTCCACCCATTCTTCCGCCCATTCTAGTTCCCTTGAAAACATGAGCTGGAGCAGTAGCCCCAATACTACCAGGCATTCTAGCTTGATCTTTATTACCATGGGTGGCCTTAGAACCACGAAAACCATATCTTTTTACAACTCCCTGAAATCCTTTTCCTTTAGATATAGACGATACTTTAACTCTATCTCCAACTTGAAAACTGTTTAATCCTATCTTATCTCCTGGTTTTAAATTCATTTCTTCATCAATTCTAAATTCTTTTATATATCTAAATTTTCCAAAATTTTTAAAAACACCCATTAATGATTTTTTAATTTTGTTTTTATTTTTAAAACCTAAAACCACAGCTGTATAACCATCTTTTTTTTGATCTTTAATTCTCAAAATCGTGTTGGGTTCAACTTTAATTTTAGTGACTGGAATAAAATTTCCCAAAATACTAAATGTCTGTGTCATTTCTAATTTTTGGCCTAATACAAAGTTCATATTTTTAATTAAATCGTATTTATCATGGGATAAGAAACATATTAATTCAATTTCAACATCTAAATTCTATACTAATATAAAAAATCGTAATTTTACTTCCCCACTTTAATATCTATAAAGTCAAAAAGCAAAATTGCGATCCTGCTTAAAAATAACGATTTTGGGCAGAATTTAATTTATTGAATTATTAATCTCCTGATCTTATTTACTTATATAGACACTTCCCAGGGGGTTTTCTATACTTATAAATAAAATAAAAAATAAATATTAATCTATAAAAATATATCACATCTTGATCTCAATGTCAACTCCATTTGGGAGATCTAAGCTCATTAAAGCATCAATGGTTTTTTTATTAGGTTCTAATATATCAATCAATCTTTTATGAACCCTCATTTCATATTGATCTCGGGAATCTTTATGCACAAAGGTTGATTTTAAAACAGTATATTTTTTGGTATGAGTGGGTAAAGGAACAGGGCCAACTACTTTTGCTCCATTTTTTACAGCCACATCAATAATGGTCTTGGTTGACTGATCAATTAAGACATGGTCATAGGCCTTAATCTTGATTCTTATTTTATTAGAAATTTGTTCTTGATTTTCTTCTTTTTCTTCAATTTTTTTATTTTTTTGCTCTACCATATTTCTTTAAAAAATTCACCCTGAACCAATCTATAAGCTCAGGGTGAATTAATATATCATAGTTATTTAATAATCTTAACTACTACTCCAGAGGCCACGGTTTTACCGCCTTCTCTGATAGCAAATCTTAGTTTTTCTTCTAAAGCTACTGGATGAATAAGTTTAACTTTTAAATTAACTGTATCGCCCGGCATAACCATCTCTGTTCCTTCGGGTAATTCAACATCTCCAGTTACATCACAAGTTCTAATATAGAATTGTGGTTTATAACCCTTAAAAAATGGAGTATGTCGTCCACCCTCATCTTTAGATAAAACATAAACCTCGCATTCAAATTCAGCATGAGGAGTTACGGTTCCGGGCTTAGCTAAAACTTGCCCTCTTTCCACTTCATCTTTTTTAGTACCTCTTAAAAGTATACCAGCATTATCACCGGCCTGTCCTTGATCTAGGGATTTATTAAACATCTCTACTCCAGTAACAACTGTCTTAGTAGTATCTTTAATGCCAACTATTTCTACTTCTTCATTAATTTTAATAACGCCTCTTTCAATTCTACCGGTAACTACAGTTCCGCGACCTTCAATTGAAAAAATATCTTCAATAGGCATTAAAAATGGTTTATCTAAATCTCTTTTTGGTTGAGGAATATATTCATCCAATTTATCTAATAATTCCAAAACTGCTTTAGCATCCTCACCCTTAGGATCTTCTAGGGCCTTAAGGGCCGAACCCCTGATAATTGGAGTTTCATCTCCTGGGAAATCATATTTCTTTAATAAATCTCTAATTTCTTCTTCTACTAAATCAATTAATTCTGGATCGTCAACTTGGTCTGTTTTGTTTAAAAAAACAATCATTGATGGCACGCCAACCTGTCTAGCTAAAAGAATATGTTCTCTGGTTTGAGGCATGGCCCCATCAGTAGCGGAAACAACTAAAATTGCTCCATCCATTTGAGCGGCACCAGTAATCATATTTTTAACATAATCAGCATGTCCAGGACAATCAACGTGAGCATAATGTCTTTTATCTGTTTCATACTCAACATGAGCAGTAGCAATAGTAATACCCCTTTCTTTTTCTTCTGGGGCATTATCAATTTGGTCTACTGACTTATCTTGAGCCATTTTACCAGCAGCTGCTAAAACTTTTAAAATAGCTGCTGTTAAGGTTGTTTTACCATGATCAACGTGTCCAATGGTACCAACATTGACATGGGGTTTTGATCTATCAAAATTTTCTGCCATTTTTTTATTTCTCCCTATAACAGCGGGTTTGGCCCGCTTGTTTAATTTAATTTTTTAATAATATTTTTTTATAAAACGTGGTATAATTTTAGCAAAACTTTTCTAGAAACGCAAGTATCTAACAAAAAAATTATAAAACATTATCTCCATTATCAATTATTACTGATTTTTTAACCTTATTTATATAATCTTCATTAAATTCATCTTCATGTTTTGACAAATTAAAATTTTGTTCAGATTTTAATTTTTTATATTGTTCTAAAGACATTAATACTACTATTTCTTCATTTTCTCCAGCTATAAATATTTCTTTATTTGTTTTTAAAATATCTTTAAATTTATTTAAATCTATCATGTTCTATTTTAAATACTTAATATTATAATTTACAGCAAAACCATTATAATGTCAATAAGCCACCCATACTTTTAACATTTAACATTTGATATTTGACTACCAACTACCGACTACCAACTATTTTCTATCCCCACTTTTTATCTCTTCAGCTATTTTTTTAGGAACTTCTTGATAATGATCAAATTCCATAGAATAATTAGCCCTACCCTGAGTCATGCCTCTTAAAGTAGTTGAATATCCAAACAATTCTGCTAAAGGAACTTCTGCATCAATTGATTTAATATTTCCTCTATCTTCCATTTTTCCAACTTGACCCCGCTTAGAATTTAAATCTCCAATAACATCTCCCATGTAATTTTCTGGAGTGCTGACATTAACTTTCATTATGGGTTCTAATATAATTGGCTGGGCATTTCTACAGGCCTCTTTAAAGGCCATAGAACCAGCGATTTTAAAAGCCGCTTCAGAAGAATCAACTTCATGAAAAGAACCATCATATACAGTAGTTTTAATATCAACTACTGGATAATGGGCTGACACACCATCTCCTAGGGCTTCTTTAACACCCTTTTCTACGGCTGGAACATATTCTCTAGGAATAGATCCTCCCTTTATTTTATCTAAAAATTCCGAGCCCTCGCCTCTTTGTTTGGGCTCTATTCTTAACCAACAATGACCATATTGTCCCCGACCACCTGATTGTCTGATATATTTACCCTCGGCTTCAGCCATTATTTTAATAGTTTCTTTATAAGCAACCTGAGGTTTACCAGTATTAACTTCTACACTAAATTCTCTTTTCATTCTATCTACTAAAACTTCTAAATGTAATTCTCCCATACCAGCAATAATAACTTGCTGAGTTTCGTCATCAGTATGCATTGTAAAAGTAGGGTCTTCTTCACTTAATTTATTTAAGGCAATACCCATTTTTTCTTGATCTTGTTTGGTCTTGGGTTCAATAGCCATAGAAATAACTGTTTCTGGAAATGTAATTGATTCTAATAATATATCATCTCCCTCTGGACAAAGAGTGTTTCCGGTCTTAGTATTTTTTAATCCAATAATACCTACTATATCTCCGGAATGGACTTCGGGAACTTCTTCTCTGGCATTAGCGTGCATTAAAACCAATCTACCAATTCTTTCCTTAGTGTCTGTTGAAGAATTATATACATAAGAACCTGATTTTAATATCCCTGAATAAATTCTAGCAAAAATTAATTTTCCCACAAAAGGGTCAGTGGCTATTTTAAAAGCTAAAGCAGAAAATTTTTCATCTTTTGGACCTCTAGTAATTTCTTCTTCTGTACTTTTCTTAATTCCTTTAATATCAGGAACATCAACTGGAGAAGGTAAAAAATCTATTACAGCATCTAATAATCTTTTTATTATTGCTGTTCTGCCATCACCAACTAAAACCGGAAAAAAATCAACAGCAATAACTGCCTTTCTAATTAAAGTTTTTACTTCTGCAACACTTAATTTTTCTCCGCCTAAATATTTTTCCATCATGGCTTCGTCTGACTCAACTACTTTTTCTAACATATCTGCCCTTAATTTTTCGGCTTTCTCTTTTAAGTCCTCTGGGATTTCTGCTTCTTGAATTTCTGTGTGTTCGTCATTAGCATAAACATAGGCCTTCATTTCAACTAAATCTACAATTCCTTGATGTTGGTCTTGGGTGCCAATTGGTAATTGTAAGGCATAGGCCTTGGGAGATAATCTTTCTTTAATTGATTTTAAAGTCATATCAAAATCACCACCTAAAGCATTTATTTTATTTACAAAACACATTCGTGGCACATGATATTTATCGGCTTGACGCCAAACTGTTTCTGATTGTGGCTCTACGCCCATTTTCCCGTCAAAAATTGTTACTGCTCCATCTAAAACTCTTAAAGAACGCTCTACTTCAGCTGTAAAATCGACATGGCCGGGAGTATCAATAATATTAATTCTAGTACCCTTCCAAAAACAAGTAGTAGCAGCAGAGGTAATGGTAATGCCTCTTTCTTTTTCTTGCTCCATCCAATCCATTTCTGCAGCACCATCATGAACCTCACCAATTTTATGTTTTTTTCCAGTATAAAAAAGAACTCGCTCGGTAACCGTTGTTTTACCAGCGTCTATATGGGCAATAATCCCTATGTTTCTTGTATTTTCTAATGAATATTGTCGTTCGGCCATATGTTTATTTTAGTTAAAAGTTTCAAGTTAAAGGTTTATTTAATTATTTTGTAAATTCTAAATTTTCAAGCATCAATTCATAGACATCTTTTAAATCCCAATTAGACAAATTAAAAACATACATTTTATCTTCTCTTGGTAAAAAAGTATTCATTCCCTTCACGCCCGATGGATGATCTATGCTTGTAAAAATATATCTCTCTCCTTGTTCTCCGCTGGCTATTGTAATATTTTCGATATCAGTTATACCTTCAAAATGCTTTTTATTAATAAAATTTTCTATACCAGTCCCTTCTTTAATTTTATAAATATGCAAAAAAATATTTTCAGACCACTCAGTATCCCCTCCTATTAATTCTTTCTCTGGACCCCTAGTACTAAAATCATTTTCTGAAAAATCATCATTTAATACTAAACTTTTAGGATATTTTATTTTGTAGGCATATCTATTATTTGTATAAGTATTCCAATTTATAACTCCTTTTGTATCTATATCTAAAAACTCTAAATTTTCAAACATTAAATTTAAAATTTCTTGATATTCCTCTTGATTAGAAACTAAAATATATTTTTTATTTCCGTTCTCTCTTTCTTTGAAGAAAGAAAAATCTTCTGTAAAATTATCTGTTGAATTTAAAATAAATAATTGGATTGCATAATCCTTCTTATTCAACTCTTCTAAACTAGGAGCAAATCCATAAACTGCAATATACTGTTCAACTTGATTAGAATCGAGCTGAACTCGATGAAAATACCATTGATTATGATATTTAAACTTAATATTAAAATATTCATTCTCATAAACCCGCCAATCACTAACTGATAATTCTTCTAATTCTTCGTTAGATTGGCCATCTTCTTCAATTACTTGTTCTTGATTTTCTTCAGAAACAACTCCTGGTTGATCATTTGGTTGATTGATTTCTTTATTTCCGCAAGCAGATAATACTAAGCCTAAACTTAGTATTAATAGTATAAATAAAAAAATTTTGGAAAAATTAATCATAATTAAAATTAACGAGAAAAGTGAGCAAAGGCCCGATTAGATTCTGCCATTTTATGAACATTGCCTCTTTTCTTAAGAGCGTCACCTTCATTTTTAGAAGCAGAAATTAATTCATCGGCTAATTTTTCTGACATTGGTTTTCCTTTTCTGGCTCGAGTAGCTTCTAAAATCCACCTAAAAGCCAAAACCTGTTTTCTCTGACCAGAAACTACAACTGGAATTTGATAATTAGCTCCGCCAATTCTGCGACCCCGAACTTCTAAAGCTGGTCCAACATTTTTAATTGCTTGATTAAAAATAGCCAGCCCGTCTTGTTTGGTTTTTTTTGAAATTATATCTAAGGCCTGATAAACAATTGCCTGGGCTAATGATTTTTTACCATTTTTCATCACATAATTAATAAATTTACCTAATGGCAAGCTATTAAATTTAGAATCTGGCTGAATTTTTCTTTTAGATACTTTTTTACCTCTCATAATGTTAGTTAATATAAAAATTTAAAATTATTTTTTAAGTTTTTTAGCACCATAAAGAGAACGACCTTGTTTTCTATTTTCAACTCCTTGAGTATCATATACTCCTCTGACAATATGGTAAGCTACCCCAGATAAATCTTTTACTCTTCCGCCTCTAATTAAAACAACCGAATGCTCTTGTAAATTATGTCCAATTCCTGGAATATAAGCCGTAACTTCTTGTCCATTAGAAAGTCGTACTCTGGCAATTTTTCTCAAAGCTGAATTTGGTTTTTTGGGAGTAACTGTAGTAACTTTAACGCATACGCCTCTCATAAAAGGTGCTCCAACTCTATATTGTTTTTTTCTTCTTTTTAAAGTATTTTGACGAAACTTAAGAGCAGCGGACTTAGTTTTTTTACCTTTATCTTTTCTAGCGCCTTTTACCAATTGATTTATTGTCGGCATAAAATTTAATTGTTGAATTGTTATATTGTTGAACTGTCGAATTGTTGAAATTGTAACAATAGAACAATTTAGCAGTTTAACAATTTAATAAGTTTAATAAAAAATAACTTTCATAAATCCTATAAAAGTTCCTTTAGAATAACATAATTAATTTTATAGGTCAAGAATGTTTTTACCCAGTACCTTAAAATGCCTCATAATTAAGGTGCCTGGATTTATAAAAATATCAATTTTTGCACTAAATTATAAAAAAATCCAAATAAACCATTTAAGATACCTATATTCAAATACCTGTCTGCCATAATAAAAATTAATAATATCCAAGTACCATTTTTAGCTAATTTATACTTAAATTCATTAAAAGTATCTGGTAATAAATTAAATAAAATATGTGAGCCATCTAAGGGCGGTATGGGAATTAAATTAAAAATCCCTAAAACTAAATTAATCATTATTACAAAAAACAAAAACATAATTAAAAGATTATTTGGTCCTAAATTAGAATACATTATTAATAATCTTAAAATTACGCCAAAAAATATTATCGAAATAAAATTAGACAAAGGTCCGGCAAAAGCAACTAAAATATCTCCCTTTTTTCCGTCTTTAAAATAAACTGGATTAACTGGTACTGGCTTGCCCCAACCAAAACCTACAATCAATAAAGCCAAAAGACCAAAAATATCAATATGCGAAATAGGATTAAAAGTTAAACGACCCATTAATTTAGGGGTAGGGTCTCCTTGACGCGTAGCCATCCAAGCATGGGCAAACTCATGAATGGTCAAACTAAAAAGTATGGCCATTAACCAAGCCACAAAAATTATCGGAGATTGGAATAAATAAGATAAAATCATAAATACTAATATTAATACTAATATACAAATTTACAAATCAAATACTAATATACGAATAAATTAGTATTATTAGTATCATTAGTATATTGGCAAATTTCATTCGTATATTGACAGGTCAACAAAAATGTTATATCCTCTGTATTATAAATGATAACTATTAAAAATCCAAATCTTAATTCTTTAATTGTTTAGATTTTAGGATTTAGAATTTAGGACTTAATAAAATTATGTCTAAAGTATGTGAAATATGTGGAAGAGGAACTACGGCCAGTTTTACCAAAAGCCATTCCAATATTAAAACTAAAACTACTAATAAAATTAACTTGCAAACTAAAAAAATTAATGGCAAGCGAGTTAAAATTTGTACTAAGTGTATTAAAAATTTAGCTAAGCAAAAATAAACTCCTTTCTCTCTCTATATATATAAAATAATCTGTCTTGTGGGTTATTTTTAATTCTCTATTAAAATATTATCTTCTTTGATTATGAATTTACAATCCCATTATGAACAAAAAAATTGTAATAATTAGGACAAAAGCTGGTCATAAATATGCAGAACGTATTGCCAAAAAAATAAGGAGTCTTGGTGGTGAATGTGGAATTACCAGTTGGAAGAATCTCAAAAGTTATCTAGAAATACACAAATGTTTTACTACAAGAACCTTGTTGCATTATAGATCAGCTGGACCGAATATAAATCTAACGGCTTTTGATTTGGAGAAAAAAGGATATCGTTTAATAAATTCTGCAAATATCCTTGACAGAACATCTGATAAATACAAATCATATGAATGGGCCAATAAACATGGTGTTGCATTACCTATAACTAAGAAATGTACACCAAAAGAGATAAGGAGGTCTATTAATACTCTACCATTTCATAAATTTGTTCTAAAGCCAATTAATAGTAATGGTCAAGGAGCATTATGTTTTAGTTCCTTCGTAGGAGATACAGAAATTGATAAAAAATTATCTCAAGTCCCGGGTGAAAAAATAATTTTGCAACAATTTGTTGAATACCTTAAAATATACCGCGTTATTGTTATTGGTGGGAAAACAGTCAATCAAGCAGTATTTTATGATGAACCAAATCCCAATCGCTGGAAAGTAAGTGTGTGCTTGAACCCAGAGATACAACATGAAAAAAACCCTGATCCAAAATTATTGTCTTATGCGACATATATTACGAATATATTTAAATCAGAAATTGCTTTTGTAGACATATTTCTAACAAAGGATGGGTACGTATTGAGTGAAATTAATACAGCATGTAATTTAACTCAGCATGAAGATAAGTCTAGATATAGTATTTCAAATGAGATTGCAAAATATCTAATTTCTCAATTGAATAAATTGAATAGCGAAAAAATGTACATCACATAACAACATATATCTAGTTCGCATTTCAAATATTCAAACATTTCAGCAAAAATCATAGAAAGAATACTCTTCATAAATTTATAATTCAAAAATCCGAGCATTAAAACTCGGGTTTTGTAATTTAATAAAAAAATGGCCCTAGTTTTCTAGGGCCATAACCAAAATCATTAAAATTGTTTATAAAGAATGTGAAGAAGCGAATAGCAATACATTAAGCATTTTAAGCACAAGATTATTTCCGTGCTTATTTCTAATTTGTTCAATTATGTCATTAAGCCATTCATCCTCGGGTGGCAATAGTTGATTTTCCAGACAGTATCTAAAATAAACCAGGGGCACAGTTTCCATGTGTTCAAATCCTTCTTTGTTTGGACATCTGTCGAAAAGATATTTAATTTGCTCAATAACTGGTGCATTATCAAGACCTGCTGCCGACAAAGAACTGCGTGCTCCAAACATTGCTGTGCTATTCCACATCCTTACCCAAGCTTCATTAATTTTAATAGCTACCTTATTTTGAAGATCCTCTGTCCCAGATTTTCCTAATATTTTAACTATATTATTTTGACTCCCAAACATGATATCCTCCTAAAAAAACTCTTCAATTAATTTTTCAATCTTCTCACGATCTTCCTCTGGTACACCAACAACTGCCACGCCACCTACAAGCTCTTTTTTTTCAAAAATTGGAAATCCGCCCCAAATGGGTTCATTTGAATCCCAATGCAAACCGATTTTTTCAAGGGCCTTATCTCTGGGGAAGTCATCTTTTTCCATCTTCTCTTTCAACCATTTACTAAGAGTAGCGGTAGCAATCCCCGTAAATGCAGCTTGACATGCAGTATTAAAAGCCTGGTTACGAATAGTTGATTCTTTTCTTCCACTATTAAAACAAGCTAAAAAAATTTCTTCACTTGTGGTTTTCTCTTCATCAAGATCGCTCTCTTTATTTTCAACAACACAAATAGCAATCCGTGGAAGCTTTTCTGCTTCTTCAGCAGAAAAATTATTTACTAACTTCTCTACGTCAATATCCAAGCAAATACTTAAATAAAAATTTAGTAATTCTGTACTAAACTTCTACCCTAAAATAGACAAACTTTTTTCCATCTTATGCCTCCATAATATTTTTTTTTATTAACCTCAACTTAACGCTTTGTCTAAAAAAAATCAATGTATTTATCTGGGTCCACAACATAGCTTGACTTTAATCTAAATATACGCTATGCTATGTATGTTTTCTAAGTTCTTTCTAAAGTAAAGAATTTGCGCAGCTTAGCTGCTAGAAAGAAATTTAGAAAATTTTTTATTAAGTTTGCCTTTTCTATTTATAGAAAGGGCTAAGTGTTTGAAAGGAAAATTAAATTCAATGAGTAAAAAGTTATATGTAGGCGGTTTGTCTTATGACACCACTGACGAATCTTTAAAAGCTGGTTTCTCCGAAGCCGGAGAAGTAACATCAGCTAATGTTATTAAAGATAGAATGTCAGGCCGTTCTAAAGGATTTGGTTTCGTAGAGTTTGAGGGCGAAGAAAGTGCTCAAAAAGCTATTGAAATGTTTAATGATAAAGAGTTTGAAGGAAGAACTATCAAAGTTAACGAAGCTAGACCAATGAAAAAATTTGACGACAGACGATAATCATATAGATTGATAAAAAAGCAGGGAGTGCGCAGTCCCTGTTTTTTTAATTAAAAAAGGAAGTTAAATTTTATATTACTTCCTTTATTCCTTTTATAGAAAGATTGATATTCTCTTTTATAAAAGCTGCAAGGCCATTTCCAACGTTAATGTTAATTTTTTCCGCTAAAATTTTATCTGGATCATCAGTAAAATTACATTCTGGATGTAATCTACTTTCCGCAAAAGATTCAAGGGGCACAAATATAAATCTAAGATATTGTTCAATAAAATTTTCTAGGTCAAGTTCATCCGGAAAAAATTTTTCTTTAATTATTTTTGTTATTTTTAATAAACGTTTAATTCTCCGTTTATTTTTTCTTGATAGGTCCAGGTCTAGTCCTTTTATAATCTTCATAATTTCTAAAAATTTTTGATTTTTTTTCATCTTACCTCCAATATATTTTGCTTTTTTATTAATATATAATTATTTTTCAAAAAAAGCAAATATTTTAAAATAATAATTAACTTTATACTTTCTGCTTTATCACTTTAAACTCTTCTAAATTGATTTTCTACTTGCTATAAGGTAAAATATAAAAACATTATGAAAATAAAATTAAAAATAATTATTCTTGTTTTAATTATTCTGCTTTGTGGCGGATTTTTATATTTTTTAAATTATCAAAAAAATATTAACCAAGAAAAAAATTCCATTCTTGAAGAAAAAATTGTTGAAAGTCCTTATTATGAAACTTCTTTAAAAATAGAACCCGAATGTACTTATGGAGAACTAATGACTCAGGCAGAAATTTGCAATGCTACTTCCACTATAATTTTTGAAACAGCCCAAGATATTTATGACTTATCTAAAATTAGAATCGGCCGAGAAATTAAATTATTTAAAGACAAACAAACCAATGAATTAAAACAATTAATTTACCGGATAGATACTGAAGAAGAATTATATGTCACTTTACAAGAAGATGGTACTTGGCAAGCTGAACGCAAACCTATTGAATATGAAGTAAAAATTAAAACTTCTCAAGGAACAATTGAATCCTCTCTTTATGAAACCGGCTTAGAACAAAATTTAGATGAAGTGGCTATTATTGAATTAGCCGAGGTTTTTCAATGGACAATTGACTTTGCCATGAATATCCGAACAGGAGATTATTTTAAATTTATTTATGAAGAAAGATATTTAAATGGAGAATATATTATGCCAGGAAATATTCTCGCAGCTAAATTTATTAATGATGGAAAAGAATACTCTGCTTACTACTTTGAAAATTCTGCTGGAGAATATGGTTACTTTAACGAACAAGGCGAAAGCATGCAAAAAATATTTTTAAAAGCTCCAGTGGCCTATAAATACATTTCCTCGGGATTTACGACTGGCTTAAGATATGTAGAGGCCTTTAATGTCGCCACCAAACATCGCGCCATTGATTATGCCGCTCCCATAGGAACTCCAATTAAAGCTGTTGGCGACGGCACCGTAGTTTATGCTGGTTGGAATGGTGCTTATGGAAACTTTATTAGCATCCGTCATAATGAAGTTTATACTACTAATTATGCTCACCTCTCTCGTTACGCTGTAAAATATGGACAAAAAGTAAGCCAAGGTCAAACCATTGGCTATGTCGGCTCCACTGGCTTTTCTACTGGCCCGCATGTTCATTATGAAATGGTTAAATATGGCACTAAAATAAATCCCCAAACCGAGGACTTTCCTAGTACTGACGGAATCAAAGAAGAAGAAATGGAAAGCTTTCAACGAATTGTGGAAAAATACCAAGAAAAACTCTAAATAATTTATTTAAATAAACAAAAAATCGCTGATATTTAATAGCGATTCTTTTTATTTATTTTCTATTTTATTCTCTTTTATTCTCTAAAAAATTAAATAATTATTATAGCTGGTTCTATCATTTTCCACATAAAAAATAAAACTGCTGCCCCAATAGTTATATAGGGCAATTTTTCAAAAACAAAACCTAAAACAAAATCTGCTATTTTTTCAAAAATTATTGGAATCCACTCAAACATTTTTTTAAAATAATTTATAATCACAGCATAACACCTTCTTATTTTTTGTCAAATCTTAAAAACTACATTGATAAATCAATTTTTTTATACTATTTGTATTTTAAGCGCCCTTACAACAATTTAGATACAATTCGAATAAAGACGAATAGAATTTCTACGAGGAATGAGAATGACGAGTATTGAAATTCATTTGGCTGAATGATGAATTGTCTAAATTCTTGTACAGGCGCGACTTTTTGCCTGCCCGCCATAGCCTAACGGCATCAGGCGTTGGCAGGCGGGGCTCTACCTTTTTCTAGAAAAAGGTAGAGAAAAGAAAGTGTCATCAAAACAAAATTAAAATAACTACATTTTTGCTATTAACTAAATAATATATTATTAAAATAAGTTAAGCTAAGTTTAAAATTTATATTTATTTATTCTTCAACAAATAATACTTATTTTATTTTAGATAAAAAATTATAAAGGTGGAAAGTGCTATTTTATAGCTTAGATAATAATAAAAGCATACTTATCCACCACAGGTTATATTGTAGAACCTTAAAAGATTGATAAATCAATTTTTTTATACTATTATAAACATACATTGACTAAAAAAATACTCAAAAACAAAAATATGAATTTACTTAACAAATCAGAAAAAGGTGCCTCTTTGGAAATGTCTGATCAGTATTATCGAAAAAACCGAACCAAGTTCATAATAAAAAATGTGCTTTTTTTGTTTTTATTATTATTTATGGGTTGCATCTTATTGTTGTCAAATATAGCCGCTAATTCTGAATCTAATTTTGCTCAATCTGTAAAGAAAAATTTTTTAATTAATCAAATATCCCATTTAATATCCGCTGACACTAAAACATTAAAAGGCGAAAACGATGGTCAAACCAATCTTTTAATTCTAGGCATGGGTGGTTATGGACATGATGGAGCTTTATTAACAGATACTATTATCATCTTGAGTTATAATTATGAAACTGAGGAAACTTCTTTGGTTTCTGTCCCTAGAGATTTTTTGACTAAAACTGGTGAAAATCAATATCAAAAAATAAATTATTTATATACTGCCGGAGAATACATGGAAAACGAAACTGGTATTTCTTATAGTAAAAAAATAATTTCTCAAAACATAGGAATACCCATTCATTATGGCATAGCTATTGATTTTTTTGGTTTTGAAGAAATAGTAGATGCCCTGGGAGGAGTTAATGTTTATATAGAAAATACTTTCACTGATTATAATTACCCTACTACAGACCACAAAATAATGACCGTATCTTTTGAAAATGGCTATCGACATTTAGACGGAAAAGAGGCCTTAGAATTTGCTCGTTCCCGCCACGGTATAGTTAGCGCAGGTAATGGTTTTGAAGCCTCTGATTATGCTCGCTCGGAAAGACAATTTAAAATTATTGAATCCATTAAAAATAAAATAATGAGTTTTTCCACACTCACCAATCCCAATAAAGTAATTAAATTATTCCAAATATTAAATGAATATATAAAAACTGATATTGAAAGTTGGGAGGCCATCCGTTTTGGAGAAATATTAAAATCAATGGACCAAGATAAAATATTTAATAAGGTCTTAAATGATGCTCCAGATAATTTATTAAGAAGTGCTACCTCAACTCTTGATGGGGCTTTTATTTTAACTCCTAAAAATAATGATTATGGAATTATAAAATTATTTTTTGAAAATATTTTTAAAATAGATAAAATAAAAAAGGAAGAAGCAGTTATTCAAATATTGAACGGCACAAGCTATTCTGGTTTAGCTGCCATTAAATCTCAAATACTTTTAAATCACGACCTAAATGTAGCTAGAATTGGTAATGCTCCTAATCAAAATACAACTACTACTGCCATTTATGACCTTTCAAATAATGAAAAACCAGAAAGCTTACAAAAAATCCAAGAATATATTTATGGTGTCCGGTCTAATATTCTGCCCGATGAATTAAAAGAATATATGTTTCAAGATAATCTGGACTTTTTAATCGTTCTGGGAAAAGACCAGCTACCAAAGTAATTTTAAGAATTAAATGGTTAAATTGTTAAATGGTTAAATTGTTAAAATTCAGCAATTTGTCAATTTATCCTAACACCTTTTTTAAAATGAATCATCAAAATCAAAACCTCCCTATTGTCTGTATCATTGGTCGTACCAATGTTGGTAAGTCCACGCTTTTTAATTTGCTAGTAAAAAATAAAGCCATTATTAGCAGAATCCCTGGGACAACCAGAGATACAAATTATCAAACCACTGAATGGCTGGGAAAAAAAATTATCGTAGTAGATACTGGTGGTTTAGAAACGCTTTATACCAACAAAAAATCAGCTGAGATAGATCAAAAAATAGCTGAAAAAACAATCAAATCTATTCAAAGTTCAGATCTGATATTATTTATCGTAGATGCCAAAACTGGAATCATGCCTCAAGACAAAGAATTTGCTGAGTTTATTAAAAAAAATAAATTAAATCATATTTTAGTTGTTAATAAATGTGATAATAAA
>Ga0268277_1000017_pt1 | contig 160924 bp, 152 predicted proteins | sample saktaG_5_FD_190132 | JGI IMG/M metagenome (GOLD analysis project Ga0268277, IMG submission 190132) | Saline water microbial communities from Sakinaw Lake, British Columbia, Canada - sak_2010_1_5_50m | ecosystem: Environmental > Aquatic > Non-marine Saline and Alkaline > Saline ... | reverse complement strand
ATCACATCTTTAGAAGAATATATACAACTAGTCCATGAATGGCTGATATTCTATAATACTACTAGGCGTAGAAAAACAAAAAAGTAGACGTTTTTTTTAAGTGTCTACTTTTTGGGGTTCATTTCATTAGGGGCGGGTTTTTTTAAAACTTCATTTTGAAAAAACGGAAATGTGATAAGATATAATTAAAGTAGAACCCTTTAGGAGAACCAAATGATTATTATCAAAGAGACGAATAAGAAGAATTTACCCGATCTAATGTCGATGTGGAATGACGGCGAAGTCATGTATTATGTCGGGTTTCCCAACGGATTGGGAATGACTGAAGAAAAAATAGATGCCTGGTTAGATGCTATCAATAAAAAATCAGACACAAAACATTATTCCATTACTGATCGAGAGGCCGGCTTTTTAGGTGAGACTTTCTACTCGTTTGAATCTTTGGAAAAACCCGCCACTCTTGACATCAAACTAATCAAAAGCGCCAGAAACAAACAAGTCGCAAGGCTTGCCCTCTCGTTTGCGATTGATCAGCTATTCAAGAACACAAATGCGATACTCGCCTGTGTCGATCCAAATATTGCCAATTTTCCGGCACAGAAACTATATGAGAAACTTGGATTTGTTGAAAAAGAGATCAGGAAATTTAATGGTACAGATTACCGATATATGGAAATCAAGAAATCAGACTGGCAAGCCTCAAGGATTGGGGCTATCAACTTTAGAGGCATAACCTATGACAATTTTCTTGAAGCTTGTTTTTTGCAGGTAAAAGATGAACAAAAAGACTTCATCGCCACTAACTCCTTCAGCTTGGCTCAATCAAAATACCAGGATGAATGTATTCCTAAAGCTATCTATTCAGGCATAAACATGGTGGGATTTTTGATGTATTGTGTCGACAGAATCGACCACGAGTATTGGGTCTACAGGCTGATGATTGATCAAAGATACCAAGGACTTGGATATGGAAAGAAAGCAATGGAACTGATTCTTGAACAATTGATTCCACTTTCGGAGAAAAAATTGATTAGGATTAGTTTTGAGCCGGAAAACATTATCGCCAAAACGCTCTACGAAAATTTGGGTTTTCGCAGTTCCGGTCTCATGGATGGCGGTGAAATCGTATATGAAAGAAAGGATGAATGAGTTTGAATACCCCGCCTTTATCGATTCCCATCTCCATTTTCTGGGTCTTGGACAAGCGGCTTATATTATCAATTTGAAACACGTCACTTCAATCGAAGAAATGCTGAAAATATTGGCCAAACATAGAAAAGAATCTGTAATCATCGGACGCGGATGGGATCAGAATAACTTTTGCGATCAACGCATGCCTTCTATTATAGACCTGAACAAAATATCGACAACCATCCCGATCATTTTATACCGCATCTGCGGCCATATTGGCGTTGTCAATGACAAGACTTTAGAACTTGTCGGGAATGATTATTCGATTGAAGGTGGATCGGTAGATCCTGAAACAGGCATCTTCAAAGAGAATGCTTTGAGGCTTCTTGCTGGTTTTGGACAAGTCCCGACTCGTGAAACTATAAAGAAATATCTTATCAAAGCCAACGAAATATTATTGTCACAAGGAATTACCAAAGTGCTCAGTGATGATTTCATTGTTTTTCCAATCAACTATGAAATCATTATCGATATCATAAACGAATTATATGATGCTAATCTGCTCCAGGTTAAAATCATCGAACAGGTCCATTTGCCAAAGGTTGAGATGCTTAAGGAATTCATTAAAAAAGGCTATGTCAACCGTGATTATGGAAAGTGGCGTCTAGGGCCGCTCAAACTTTTGGCTGATGGCAGTCTCGGAGCCAGAACCGCATCTCTGAATGAACCATATAGTGATGATCCCACTAACAAAGGCATCAAGACTTTCTCAGACGAAGAAATGCTGGAACTTTATAATCTTGCCAACAATGCCTCTATGGATTGCCATATTCATGCGATCGGAGATGCGGCCATCGATCAGGTTTTAGAAGTGATGGAAAAATCACTGACAATGACGGGAAGAAACGAACACCGGCACGCTATCATCCATGCCCAGCTTGCGACCATTAAGCAGATTGAAAAAATGAAAAAATTGAAGTTTTCTGCAATCATTCAACCGATATTTCTAGAATCAGATATCGCCATGGTTGCTTCCAGATTAGGCCAAAGACAAACCGAGGCATATCTTTTCCATACGATGTTCAAAGAACAAGTCAGAATCGGTTTCAGTACCGACTGTCCGGTAGAATCTTCCAGTCCGTTTCAAAACATCTATGCGGCCATGACAAGAAAATCAGTCAAACATTCCGCTCTTGGCGCATATTTGCCTGACGAAGCTCAATCTATCGAAGAGTGTCTGAAATGTTATCATGAGGCCAATCTGTTTCTGGCATATGAAGAGGAAATTGCATTCAATGACAAAATCATTCTTGACAAGGACTTGCGAAATTCAACTCCCGATGATATATTGAAGACGAAGGTAAAGAAAACCATAATTTACAATCAGGTAGTCTATGATTTTTCGAAACAAAAAAAGGGGGTTTAGCTCATGCATTCCTGGCTGACGATGGATCCCTATATCGTTTTGAGCCTGAGCAACATGAAACTGAGAAATTTCTACGTTAACCTTGAAGCGATGTGCGAGGATCTGAATATCGAACAAAAAGCACTCGAAGACAAGTTGAAAGACATCGGTTATTTCTATGACAGAATCAGAAACCATTTTGCGGCAAAAGAAGCAATGAAGAAATGACTGTTTAGGCAGTCATTTTTTTGTGTTCCCTTGTGTTTTCAAACTTCAAGGCATATAATCGGTTTGTGGTATGACCACAAACACAATCTAGGAGGCTCGCAATGGAAAACACCGGACAAATCAAAGAACCGATTAATCTTTCAAAAAGAGTAAAATGGCTGAGAGATTATTATTTTGAAGGCATCAAGCGAAACTGGAACAACGAATACAGCTGTTTCACTTCGGGCATGCCCTGGGACTACCTGTTTGATGAAATAACATATTATATAGTTCCTGAAACCATAGCTTTTTATCAGACCTTCACATCATCCACTATGCAAAGCGCATTGACGATTCCGCTGCCAGATGATTTTTGGGAGTTATCGCTTAAAGAAAGAAGAGCGACATTCATCAAGGAAGCCATCGTCAATAACACTCCGGTGGAAGTCTTGCCTCAAGACTTGCTTTGCGGAGCGAGATTCAACATGATGACTTCGCATTGCCTTGATAAGGCGCAAGCCAAGAAAAGAAACCATCTTGTCTATGGCAAGAACGGAGCGAGAAATAATTTTCTTGACTATTATTACTACGGCTTTGGCAACGTTGGCTCCACCTGTGGGCATTTGATTCCGGATTACGCCAAGATTCTCAATAAAGGCTTCTCTGCAGTCTATCAGGAACTTGAAGATGCGTATGCCTTGTTAACAGAAAAAGAAAAGAAATCCGCAAAAGGCGAACAACTTCGGGCGATGATGATCGCTTCGCACATGCCTAAAGACCTAGCCAAAAAATATCAGGAAAAGTGTCTTTTGCTTGCCAAGACTTGCAAAGATGCCTCCAGGAAATCCGAACTGGAATTAATGGCAAAAAATCTGGAAACAGTACCTTGGCAAAAAGCCAATGACTTCTATCAGGCGATCCAATCGCTATGGCTCACGCACATGCTCGTCATGTCCGATGAAAACTATCCCGGACCGGGAGTGTCATTTGGCAGGTTGGACCAATATCTATATCCGTACTATATAATATCCAAGGAAAACGGCATGACCGATGAATTCATGAAAGAAATCCTCGGTTGTTTCTGGTTTCATTGCAATACTGCTTACGATGCCCAGATCAGAGTCGGTAATAACGGCATCACTGCTGGTTTCGGCCAACTATTCAATATCAGTGGCCGGGATGCAGATGGTAATGACCAATCCAATGATTTGACCTATCTGTTACTCGATGTGATTGATGAGATGTCCCCGATTTTGGAACCGAAACCAAATGTCAGGTTGCACAAACGAAGCCCCGATAAATTACTGGACAAAGTCGTAAGCATGATTGCTTCCTCGCAAGGAGCGCCTTTCTTGCTCAACTTTGATGAAAGATCGATGGCAGGTATGTTAAGAGAAGCAAAACTTGCCCATGTGGAAAAATTCATCAATGAAACCAATGTTCACGACTACGCGTCTGTTGGCTGTCTGGAAAACACGATGGTCGGTAACGACCGTTCCGGAACCGTCGATAACAATCTGTATTTATATAAAGCTGTGGAACTTGCCCTTAACGAAGGCAAGGATTTGACCGCGAAACGTAATGATGTTTCGGGAAAAACCTTGCCCATAAGACAACACGGACCGAGAACAGAACCCATAAAAGACATGGGTTCGTTCGCCGATTTTTATGAAGCGGTCAGAATCCAAACAGCCTATATCATCAAGGAAAGCGTCCGTCTCTATGAATTATCGGAATCCCTCCGCGCCAAATACGGCAACACTCCCTATCTCTCGACTTTGGTCAATGGAACCATCACTTCCGGAAAAGACGTGACAGAAGGCGGCGCAGAGCTCCGATTCGTAACCATCGAAGGCGTCACCTACGCTACGACTGTTGATTCGATTCTTGCGGTCAAATACCTAGTTTACGACCAAAACATCTGTGACTTGGAAACATTGAAAGATGCTTTGGAAAAGAATTGGGAAGGTTATGAAGTTTTGCGCCAAACAGCTATAAATAAAGCTCCGAAATATGGCAGAAACGATGAAGAAGCAGATGACATCGCCAAAGATTACATGGACTTCTTCGCCACTGAAACCTGGAAATACAAAACCAAATCCACCAACCGCCAATTCCGTCCGGGCATGCTATCATGGAACTATTGGGCAAGCGCCGGTTATATTCTTCCTGCTTCCCCAGATGGCAGAAAACAGGGCGAGTTTTTCTCGAATGCAATCTGTCCGGCAAACGGCAGAGATATAAACGGTCCGACCGCCAATGCGAATTCAGTTGGTATCGTTTTGGGAGGCAAAGAAGAAATTGGCGATTTCGAAGGCTATGTGAACTATCTTCCTAATGGCGCGAGCCACACGATCACCTTTAATGCTTCGATGCTAAGAAATCCCGATCACCTTGACAAGTTCAAAGCATTTTTACGGGGATACGCAGAAAATGGTGGCACGGCTTTGCAAATCAACGTGCTTGATCCGAAAATGCTTCAAGACGCACAGAATCATCCGGAAAACTACAAGCATCTCTTGGTAAGAGTCACGGGATACAACGCCTATTTCGTCACTGTGGGCAGAGAACTCCAAAACGAGATCATTGCCAGAGAATCACATAAAAGGTGCTAAGACATGAGAATTCTAAATATCCAAAGGATGTCGACTGAAGACGGACCCGGGATCAGGACCACCGTGTTTTTCAAAGGGTGTCCGCTCTCATGCCAGTGGTGTCACAATCCCGAATCGTTAAAAACAGAAATTCAAAAGGAATGGATCAAGACAAGTTGCATCAGTTGTCTACAATGTGTTACAAACTGTAAACAAAAAGCACTGCGCTTTGTAGATGGAGACATTATTACCGACAAAAAACTATGCTCCATGTGTCTAGAGTGTGTCCTCAATTGTCCCGCAAACGCTATGAAACAAATCGGTGAGGATATCTCACCCGAAGCATTATTCAAGGAACTTATCAAAGACAAAGCCTATTTTGGCAAAGATGGCGGCATCACTTTGTCAGGAGGAGAAGTTCTCATGCAAGCAGATGAAGCATTGAAACTTTGTACTTTGCTAAAAGATAACAATATCAAGGTCGCGCTTGATACTTCTGGGTACGCACAATTCAAAGTGTTCGATATGTTCTTGCCATATATTGATCTGATTCTCTATGATTTGAAAATCTTTGATGAGAAAAAACATAAATTATTTTGCATAACCGGAAATAAGATAATCTTGGATAATCTTATCAAACTATCGGAGAAAAAAATCCCTCTTTGGATTAGGACACCGATTATTCCCGAGGCGACCGATGACTTAGAAAACATCAAGGCAATCGCAAAATTTTTGAAAGATAATGTTATCGATTTCGACAGGTGGGAACTTTGTGCTTTCAATAACCTCTGCGATAGCAAATACACAAGACTTGGTCAAAACTGGAAATATACCTTGTCTGACCTGGTCACAAAAACAAAACTATACGAACTGCAAACCGCCGCAAAAGCGATCATTCCGGACAAAACAATCAATGTTACCGGACTGGCAAGATTGGAGGAAACATCAAATGTTTGACAAACTGACAAAAGCGATGACAGAAGAATTCGCCAAATCGATCAAAATCGGACTAGTCTCAACAATCGACGAGAATCAAAGTCCCCATATTACTGTGCTTTCTACTTTGATGGGAAAAAACGATAATGAAATGATGTTGGGAAAATTCGTCGAGGGTCTAAGCAAAGAATTCATCAAGCAAAGGCCGAATGCCGGCTTTTTGATCATGAACCCCGAAAAGGAATTCTGGCGGGGAATCATGCGTTACACCCATGAAGCCAAAGAAGGCGAAGATTATGTCATTTACAACAATCAGCCTTTATATCGGTATAACTCCTATTTTGGCATCAATACCGTCTATTACTTTGATTTGCTAGAAGTAAGCGACGAACAGGTATTGCCGATGAAACAAATCATCATGAATGCAATCAAAGTCTTGCTTAAAAAAAAGCATTACACAAATAAAACCGAACATCAGGTCATGAAACCTTGGGCAAAGAATTTTACAGGCAAACTCGACACTTTGACCTTTCTTTCATATATTGACGAATCAGGGAATCCAGTGATCGTACCTGTCATCCAAGCCCAATCAGCCGGATCAAGCAGGATACTATTCAAGAACAAACCCTATGGCGATTGGCTTAAGCCACTCATAAAGGGACAGAAAATTGCGATTCTTGCTTTCAGCATGTCAATGGAAACGGTCTTGTTAAAAGGCAAGTTTTCCGGTTTTGATGAAAAGGGTTATGGATATCTCGACATCAATAGGGTGTATAACTCCATGCCTCCCGTTCACAAGTACGTCTATCCAGAAACAGAACTGAAGCCCGTCGAGTTCAAATGAATGCCAAGGCCAACAAAACCCAGGAACTGATGACTGATATCCAAAACCAGATCATTTCCGGAAGGTTGAAACCCCTTGACAAACTGATGCCTTTACGGGATCTCGCCAAGGAATATCAAGCCAGCAGGAGCGTTATCAACAGCGCTATCCATGTGCTTTCCGCCAAGGGCTATGTCACAATCAGACCTCGACAGGGAGTCATCGTCAACGCGATATTGGAAACGGGAACGACCGATCTGATTAAAGATATCTATTTTTCCGATAACGCCAAATTGAAGTCGCAGATCGTGAAAGATGTCCTTTCAACCAGAATGATGGCAGAAATCGAAGCGATCAGACAGATTTTCCATAAAGAAAAGGTTGATTATACCAACCTTGACTTGATTATCAGTAAAGAAGCTGTCTGGCTTGAGCGAAAAGAACAAGCGCTGGAAGAGCTTTGTGAACTGGACCATCTGTTCCATCAAGAACTCGTCTCGCTTTCGGGAAACAAAGTCCTCAAATTGCTGTACATTTCTTTCCAAGACATAGAAAAATCCCTGATCCAGATGTTTTATGAAAACCTTGAGTTGCCAAACAAAGTGATCAATTCACACCTGAGCCTGGTCCGGGCATTGAAGACGAAAAATCAGGATTTGGCAGAAAAAATCTGGATTGACTTATTAGAAGAAGGCGAAAGGGAAACGCTGAACAGACTCCGCACCTAAAATAATGGCAGGAATGGTGCTTCCCTGCCTTTTTGTTATCCTTGACAGCTTGTTAAAGCCATCATAAAGACACCCATGTATAAAATGGCAAGCCCCACCGGGGATAAAATCAAAGCACGAAAACTCTTGCCTATTTTGACTTTTCCGCCCAAGGGACGAATAACGAAGAAGAATTTTAGAATCCTTGCGATCATGAAAGCGATATAGCCAAGATAAACATAAAAGAATGCTTCTGCGATATTTTGGACAAATTGCGGAATTACCAAAAGGGCTTTTAACGCAATACAACCAATGACAAAAAAAATTACGGCAAGCATTAAAAAAAACATCGTGACCCGGTTCCAAATCTTTTCGAAGTATCTAAATCTTTCGATTTTGATCTCTATCTTGTTGTTTTGTTCGATTTCAGCTTGATCAAGTTTGCTTCTTTCCGAAATGTCAAAATTATCCATCATTATTCCCCCTGTTTACATCATTATACTTTATGTTAGGTTAGCCTTTCAAGGCGTATCAGGTAAATAATCAATTCTCAACTTCAATTTTATGTCAGCAAATGGTATAATAAATGTAATAAAAAGGTGGAAAAAAGATGAAAATTACGTATGCTAATGATTCCTTGCCAGCACTTAAGTTGATTGAAAAAGATCCCTCCTTAAAACCGATATTCGCAAGAACAAAGTTAGTCGAATTCGAACTTGAAAGCGATTATTTCCTCGCCTTGGTTTCCGCAATCGTTTCCCAACAACTATCCGGAAAAGTCGCCCAGGCGATCTACAAAAAAGTTGATGCATTTTTTTTGGGACAGATCACGCCGGAAAAGATCTTGGCAGCTGATATTGAAGATATGAGAAAGTTGGGACTATCTTACAGAAAAGCCGAGTATATCAAATCGATTGCAGAGCATGTGATGGATGGAACTGTGAGGTTTGACTCGCTTGATTCCATGTCAGATGAAGAAATCATCGAAATGCTTATCCAGATCAAAGGTATTGGCAGATGGTCTGCAGAGATGTTTCTGATGTTTGCCTTAGGTAGGCCAAACGTTTTTTCAAGTGGCGATTTTGGCCTAAGAAAGGCGCTTTCCTTGCTTTATGGAGAAGAGATTTCTGTTGACAAGGCTAACGAGTTATGCCTTAAATGGGACCCATACAAAACAGTTGTTGCCTATTACTTGTGGCGATTTCTGGAAAATTAGGAGGAATCCACATGCAAGAAGATAATCTGAATCTTGTCAGACGTTTCTGGCAAGCTGTGGACAAGCAGGATTGGACTATGTTGCGTTCCTTTTTTGCAGATGAAGCAATAATCATTTGGCCAAACACCGGTGAAGAATTCATGCCTTCAAGATATGTTGATATCAACAAAAACTATCCTGGAGTCTGGCACATCGAATTGGAACTTGTTGAAACAGGCGATCAAAACATAGTCAGTGTCGTCAATATCGATTCCGAATCTGAGCCCGAGTCACTTCGTGGCATAGCCTTTTTCGAAATCGAGAAGGGTAAGATTGTTAGGCTGACAGAGTATTTTGCCGACAATCATGATGCTCCGCTTTGGCGCAAAAGAATTGTTTAATCCCTTACCAATAAAAACTTGATATTATACGTATATCTTATAGATTCATTTGATTAGGTATTCGCTTTTCACTTATGCTTCGAGAGGTTTTGAATATGAAAAGAATCAATTGGAAATCAATAATCGTCTTTTTCGCTGTTTTGCTTGTCGGAGTGGCTTTTTTATGTATATACCAAACTGACGTTGTCAAATACGATTATACCGAAGGCGAGTATTTATACCAGTTGCAAGCAAATGATGAAATTTCCCTGATCGAGACCAAATATAATTTGGAACTCATTAGCCTTGGCGCCCATCAGATCGCTACTTTCCAAGCCAAACCAGGTGCAGATATGGCGAAACTGATTGCAAACGGCTTTACGCTGAATGCCAACAATTATTCGTTTGCACCACCTTGGCAGTCCTCTACCGATCCGTATTTGAAAGACCAGTACGCATTGACCATGACAAACACAATCGAAGCCTGGACTTTGGAACCCGGAGATGCAAGCATAACCGTTGCGATCATTGATTCAGGAATCGACATTTATCATGATGAATTTACAGGCAGAATATCTGCCTTATCTTATAATACTTTAACTAATCAGACCGGCCTTGAGGCCGTTGAAGATGATTCAGGTCATGGAACAATGGTCGCAGGGATCATCGGGGCAATCAAGGACAATTCCAAAGGCATTGCCGGAATCGCCCAAAACGTGAAACTAATGGTGATTAAGGCTAACAACCCCGGTGAGGGGACATTTCAGGATTCCTCGATCGTCGAAGCAATCTATTATGCAGTTGATTACGGTGCCGATATTATCAATCTTTCCTTGGGTGGAACTTATCCCAATCCTCTAACAAAAACGGCAGTCGCCTACGCTGTCAATCACGGCGTTGCAGTAGTTGGTGCGGCAGGAAATGACGGTACCGACGAATTGATCTATCCGGCATCATTTCCAGATGTGATATCCGTATCGGCAGTCTCAAGCGATCGCACCATTTCTGATTATTCCAATTTCGGAGAAGAAATCGACATCGCTGCTCCCGGAACAGAGATTGTGACAACCGCCATGGACAATGGTTATGCCTCGGTATCGGGAACTTCATTTGCAGCACCACAGGTAAGTGGCATTTTGGCCTTGCTTTTCAGTTTTGACCCGGATGTCACGATCCCGGAATTGAAAACGAGGTTATTTGGCACGGCCGTTGATGCAGGCATAGTCGGCAGAGACGACTATTTTGGATACGGAATTGTCAATACCTATTTTTTATTGACTCGCGATTTCGCTAAGGTTTCTTTTGAAACGTATGCCGGAACTGATATTGATCCAATCTGGGTTTTGAAAAACACAAAGTTTTCATTTACGGAAACTCCTATTCTCGCTGAACATATCTTCACCGGCTGGTACAAGGACGCCTTGCTGACAGATGATTGGATTCAAACACAAGATGTGGTTTTATCAGATATGACGCTTTATGCCAAATATACTTCATCATTTCACACGGTAACATTTGTCACAGACGGGACTAACGCAGGAGAGATCACAATTCCCCATGAGGGTACTTTCACTTTGCCTGAAACTGATCTTGACGGTTACGAATTTGTCGGATGGTATCTCGACTCGGGATACAACACGCCTTTTGTTATAGGAATTGTAACAACAGATTTGTCTCTTTACGCCAAATTCTCAGAAATCATCTATTATGATGTTAATTTATATGCTTTGAATGAACTATATGACACGCTTTCAGTCAGAGACGGAGAAAGTGTCACTTTGCCAAGTCTTGACATTGCTGGCTATACTTATGCTGGTTGGTATCTGGAAGAAACATTTGCGACTCAATATCCTTCAGGAATCGTAACGTCCGATCTAAACTTGTATGCCAAATTGGATATTATTTATTTTGATGTTACTTTGGAAGTGCCTGGAAGTCCGGATAGAATTTTGCAGGTTGCATATGGAGTTACTCCTGATTTTCCGGACGTGACAGCTTCTGGCTATGTATTTGCAGGTTGGTATTATGATTTCGCATACCTTCATCCATATACCAATATCCCTGTCACGGATGATTTCACGCTTTATGCTAGGTTTGAGACTCAAGCGTACTCCGTTACGGTAATCATTCCTTTTCAAACGCAATATATCATATATGTTCCCTACGGGGGTTCTTTAGATATCAATGATCCAGTTAAGGAAGGTTATGATTTTGCCGGTTGGTTTTTGGATCAAGGCTATCTTAATCCTTTCGCAACAAGCGTAATCACATCTAATCTGACAATATATGCCAAGCTGGACCGAATCTGGCTTGATGTCAAATTTTATGGTGCCAATAATACCACTGTCATCGCTTCGCAAACAATTGAATACGGGCATGATGCTGTTGCCCCAACTTCGCCTGTGAAAACTGCAACGACGGCTTTTAATTATGTGTTTATTTCCTGGAGCGAGGGATTAACGAACGTGATAACAGATCTAAATGTGTACCCGGAATACGATAATATCTTCAAACCCTCAAGCGTGGTATTGTTATCGGGAATCGATACGATATTTGTCGGTGGAACCTGGACAAACGGAGGCGTTAGCGTGCTTGATTCCCAACTCAGCTATACGGTTGTGGAAAGCGTCGATGAAGCAACTGCTGGCAGATATGTTGTCGCCTATAACATTATGTATAACCAGGAACAAGTCTACAAGATTACTCGCATCGTCAATGTTATTGAGCTCGAGGCAAATGTTGTCATCACTTTGAACCCAGGCATCACTACAATAATAGTCGGGGATACCTATGTTGATGCCGGAGCTACAACAGATTTTGGCACAATTGAAGTGATTGGCGAAGTGAATACGGCAATTGCCGGTGTTTATGAAATAACCTACCGAGTACAAATCAATGGCTGGATGTTTGAAAAGACAAGATATGTCTATGTTGTAGGTGTTGCCTCGGCGGAAAATGTATTCTTTGTGAACAAGAAAGAAGATGATATCTATGAAATTTAGAAAATGGATGTTATTGATATTGTTGCCGATATTCTTGTTGACAGGCTGCATCAACGTTGAGGAATCCGATGTCACTATCGCAATCAAACCAGGAGTCGATACCGTTGAGATCAATACGGCATTTGTCGACGAAGGCGCAATTGCCAAAGCCAATAATTGGGCTGTTGCTTATGAAGTTGTGGAAAATACGGTCGATATCACAACGGTTGGAGTATACCAGGTCATCTATGAAGTAACTTATAAACGCATCACCAAACAGGCGTTACGGATGGTAACGGTCGTCGATGAGACACCGCCTGTTGTAACGTTAAATAGTGGCATCGATACGATCATCAAAGATTCTGATTGGGTTGATGCGGGAGTAAGCGTGACAGACAACAGTCTTGGAGCGGTTACTATCGATACCGAAGGCGTTGTCTCGGCTGAATACATCGGTGAATACCTCATCAAATACATCGTGACCGATGCTTCGGGAAATCTTACGGAAATCATCCGTTATGTCAATGTTTTAAAAACTCCATAAATCAAACCGTCTTTCATTTGAAAGACTTTTTTTTTGGTTTTTATTCACAAATTCTTCACATTCCAGGATTAAAATATAAGTATATCAATAAATAAACACGTGTTCATTTATTAATAAAGGGGTGCCACATGAAAGCGAAAATCATTCTCACGGTTTTTTTGATTGTTACCGTAATTGCCGGAATTTTGATTACCCAAGTCAATGTCAACTATGATTTGAAGGAGTATTTGCCAGATGATTCCAAAAGTGTCGCTGCCCTCGAGATTTATGATGCCGAATTCAATTCGGGAACATATGCGCTCTTGATGGTTGAGACAGAGAGTATTTCTGAAGCTTTATCAATCAAAACTGATATTTTGGGAGTGGAGCACGTCAGTCAAGTCGTATGGCTCGACAGTGTTTTGAATGAGACAACCTTCGCTACGATTTTGGCCAATCTTGATGCCTTGGGCCAGGTGTTCTTGCAGGCTACCATGAATGCCTATTTGCAGTCGGGACTGTCATATCCCGAAGCATTCATTGAGTTGTTGGCTTTCTTTCCTGAAGCAGAAAAGGCCGTTTTTGAAGATCAAATCGACAATTACTATGTTGATGGTTATGCCAAAATGCAGATTGTGCTAGATTTGGATCAGACATCTTTGGCAACCGGGGCAGTAATTGATGAAATCATCAGTTTGTTGGAAACCTCTGATGTAACATTTTATTTGTCTGGTGGAGTCATCTCGACGCTTTATACCAGAAATACTGTGTCGGAAGAAGTGCTGAAGATCACATTGGCAATCATCCCGATTGTTTTGATTATCTTGCTATTGATGACACCGGCATTCTTTGACTTGGTTATTTTTGCGATTGTCGCCGCGATTGCGATTATTTTGAATCTCGGCACAAATGTACTCTTGCCAAATATTTCCTTTATTACACAATCAATGGCAATCGCGTTGCAACTAGCGATTTCGCTTGACTATATCATCTTCATTGTCAACAGGTATCATAAGGAACGCGACCGCGGGTTGGGAGTCGATGAGGCTCTCAAGCTCTCGATGACAAAAGTAAAAGCACCAGTAATTGCTTCGGCACTGACGACCGGCGTCAGTTTTTTGGCCCTAGTCTTCATGAGGTTTTCGATTGGACTAGATATCGGAATCGTCTTTTTCAAAGCGATTTTCTTCAGTTTGCTTTCCTCGCTGATATTGGTTCCGATCTTAATCAAATACTTCGCCAAGCTTATCGACAAGTCAAAACACAAAGTCTTGATGCCGCGTTTTGGCAAATTCGCAAAGTTTATCTACAAGTTCCGTTTTGTATTTCTTGGTTTTCTGGTTTTAATCATCGCACCGGCCTATTATTTCCAATCGCACAATGCCTTCATCTATGGAGACAGCGCGCTCACATCATCTGTCGACTCAAGTTATTATAAGGACACTTTGGCTATGGAAGAAGTGTTTGGCTATGATAATCGGATCATTGTACTTACAGAAAGAGATTTGGCAAAAGAAGGCAGTTTTTATCAGACAGTTACAACTGATGTTGACCTGCCATTAAATAGCATCCAGGCCGGAATTTATTACCAACAGACGATATCTGATCAAGCAGTGCTTCAGACATATCTTGCGAATTTCTACACTGAGGATTATGAAATCATGGTTTTGTCATTTGACATGAGAGAAGAATCGACAGCGTCAAAAGCTGTTGTCGATAAACTCTATCTATATCTTGAAACCGCAGGATTTGATGATGCTTATCTGATCGGATCATCGCCAATTGCCTATGAAATCAAGGATGTCATTTCCACCGACTATTTCTATGTTACTCTGATTGCGCTGTTTGCGGTAATGGTGATCATCTTCATTGCTTTCAGGAATCTGTTGATGCCTTTGATTTTACCGCTTGTAATTGTTGCGAGTGTTTTCTTCACCATGTCTATTCCCTATTTTATCGGTGACTCATTGGTCTTTCTGGGCTATTTGATTGTCTCAACGATCCTGCTCGGGGCGACAATCGATTATGCGATTCTGTTTGGCAAAAGTTATCTCGAACTGCGGGAAACTCATAATAAGAATGACAGCATCCAGATAGCGATTTCAGACAGCGCGCCTTCGATCATGACTTCAGCTATCATTTTTGCGGCCTCTGGTTTGTCGATTGCACTTATTTCCTCAGTCTATACAATCTCTCAGATCGGAATGCAGATTGCTATCGGTGCTACAACCAGCTTAATATTTGTTTTGGTGCTTTTGCCCCAACTGTTTTATATTTTTGATAGATGGATCAAAAAATCGAATGTAAAAGAGATTCAAAAGCAAAACAAAAAGAGACGTTCCTAATTCTTCATTAAGCCCCCAACAAGACAATATGTCTTTACTTTTGCAGTGTTTTAGCGTATAATTAATATAGTCGAATCAGACTTTGATACGACCATCAAGCATAACTCGAATTTTAAGGAATACCTGTCGCCTTGATACGCTTTGCGTCGGATTAGCCATAAAGGCCAGCCACAAGGTTAAAGCTATTCCTTTTGTTTTTTATTCAGAACGGTGCATCATTTTAAAGGAGAAATATTAATGACATTTACAAATTTACAGATTATCGAACCAATCCTCAAAGCCCTTTTAAGCGAAGGATACATAGATCCAACCCCAATTCAGGAACAGGCAATCCCAATATTATTAAAAGGGAAAGATCTGCTTGCGAGTGCGCAAACAGGCACGGGCAAGACCGCAGCTTTTGCGATTCCCATCTTGCAAAAACTGCATCAGACAACATATGATATTAGAAAAAAAAGACTCATCAAGGCTTTGGTGCTGACTCCTACAAGAGAACTTGCCGGTCAAATCATGGATAGTTTTCGAAATTATGGGAAAAATTTGGGACTGAGAAGCGTCGTCATTTATGGCGGTGTCAAACAAAAACCGCAGACAGATGCCTTGCGAGCTGGACTTGATATCCTGGTCGCGACACCGGGAAGATTATTGGATCTCATTTCGCAAGGGTTTGTCGATTTGAGCCATTTGGAGTATTTCGTTCTCGATGAGGCAGATAGAATGCTTGACATGGGTTTTATTAATGATGTCAAGAAAGTAATAAAACTATTGCCCGCAAAAAGACAGACAATGCTGTTTTCGGCAACGATGCCAGCTGCCATCGCGCAACTTGCAAAATCAATCCTTCATGATCCCATACGAGTCATGGTAACACCTGTTGAAACAACAATCAAAGCTATCGGGCAAAAAGTCTATTTTGTCGCCAAGAGAAATAAGACGAGATTGTTAATGGACATTTTAAGAGACAAATCGGTAGTATCAGCATTAGTGTTTTCCAGGACCAAGCATGGAGCTAACAAAATCGTCAAGGAACTGATACTGAATGGTTTTCAAGCTGAAGCGATCCATGGCAACAAATCACAAACTGCAAGACAAGGCGCCTTGAACAAGTTCAAAAACAAGCAGTTGCGAATTTTGGTCGCAACCGATATCGCAGCCAGAGGCCTGGATATCGATCAATTGTCACATGTCGTCAATTTTGATCTTCCCGAAGTTCCAGAAACATATATCCATAGAATCGGCAGAACCGGAAGGACGGGATTAGAAGGTGAATCGCTGTCTTTTTGCGATGAAGATGAAGTCAAGCTTTTGGATGCCATTGAAAAACACATCAAAATCAAGATCCCAGTGGCGAAAAATCATGTTCATCAGGAAAATTACCGCAATGGACAAGTTAAAAAAACCACCAATTTTCAACCAAAAAACTTCCATTTATCCGCCAAACGCAAGCAGCATTAGGAACAATTTTTACCGCCCATTTCTGAGCGGTTTTTTCTTTGGATTGGTATGAATATTTAACAGTGGATTCTGTAAGTTTAATCTGCAAAAATGATTTTTTTTAATTATTTGCAAATAAACACTTGATATGCTTATTAAGATGGGTTATTATATAGGTGCAAATGCAAACCGTTCGCATTTATACAGATATGATTGGAGCGATTCTTTTGGACGATCAACAAGATTTTCTCGTCAAACTCAAGGCTTCAGGCCTTAAAAACACCAAACACCGGATCAAGATCTTGGAAATACTTTCTGAAAGCGCAAGACCAATATCAGCGGATGATATCTATGCCAAACTCAAAGATCTTGACAATATGATCAGTTTATCAACCGTATACCGTTCTCTGGAGGCCTTGGCCACAAAGGATTTAGTGAACAAAGTCTCTTTTGAAAACGAGACCAAGACCACTTATGAAATCAATCGGTTGGTCCACCATCATTTTCTGGTCTGCATCGGCTGTAACAAAATCATCACTATGGACGATTGCCCGATTCATGAATACGAAGAAGAAGTATCGAGAACACTCGGGTTTCATGTTGTCGGACATAAACTAGAACTATACGGATACTGTCCCGAATGCGCCAAAAAAATGAATTTGAAGCATTCACATAGTCATTAATCTAAATCGTTATTGATATATTTTTCTCAACATACCTAAAAATATTTCTTCAACTCTCCTTGATTCTATGTGGTAAATCATGTGGATCCACATTATTAGATCCTTCTCTAGACCGGATGGGGATCCACATGATTGATACCATAGACTAGAATCTTACATAAAGATTTTCTTGCTTTATTATAACACCCTAATTTTAGTCAATAAGTATGACCTTCAATTAATTACTCAATCTAGATTGAATAACAAAAAATATGCATATATTTGGTTGACAATTTAGGAAAAAGTGATAAATTAACAGTTAGTAATTTTGAAGTTCAAACTATTTGAAATTAAATGCAACATAAAAACTAATGGAGGAATTGACATGTTAGACAGATTATTAACTTTGATTGCAACCGAACTTAGCGTCACCAAAGCAGACATTAGCCTAGATACCAACATCCACGACGACCTGGGAGCTGATTCCTTGGATGCAGTCGAACTGATAATGAGTATCGAGGACACATTCCAAGTTTCCGTTCCCGAAACGGAAGCTAATAGCCTTAGAACAGTAAGGGATTTGTTGCGATTTATTGAAAGCAGCCAGTAATTGCACCAAAGATAGACGATGCAATCGTTTATCTTTTTATTTAATGGCAGTATGGTATAATATAGAATCATAAGTTACATAATTCAAGTTCAGAGGAGACCGCAATGAAATCAATCGAAGAAATCCTGGCGTTTATCAAGGAATTTGAAAAAACATCGCTCACATCCATCGAATTGGAACAAGGCGATCTTAAACTAAAACTCACGAAAGACAGCCCGTACAGAAACATTACACATGTCGCTGAAGCGCCAGTAAAGGAAAATGAAAATCCTCATATTCTTTCTTGTGAGGGCCTAGTCGTAAAAAGTCCACTGGTCGGAACTTTTTACGAGTCATCTTCTCCTAACGACCTCCCATTCGTAAAAGTTGGCGACATTGTCAAGAAGGGCGACACTCTATGCATCATTGAAGCCATGAAGACAATGAACGAAATCAAAGCCCCGATTTCCGGAAAGATTTTGAAAGTCCATGTGAAAAATCAGGACTTTGTCGGATTTGACCAAGCTTTGGTGTCAATCGAGCATGACACATAAAGTACTGATTGCCAATCGTGGAGAAATAGCTGTCAGAATCATCCGCGCCTGCAAGGAACTGGGTATCCAGACCGTTGCAGTTTATTCAGTTGCGGACGAGGACTGTCTCCATGTGAAACTTGCGGATGAAGCTATCTGCATCGGCAAAGCAAGAAGTCAGGATTCCTATTTAAATATCAACCGTATCATCAGCGCCGCAATCGCGACTGGGGCTAATGCCATCCATCCGGGTTACGGTTTTTTGGCAGAAAACTCACAGTTTGCAAAACTTGTCGAGGATTGCAATCTTCATTTCATCGGACCAACATCGGATACAATTGAGAAAATCGGAAACAAGGCCAATGCCAGAGCGATTGCCAAAAGTAATCATGTCCCAATCCTGGACGGATCGGAAACCGCGCTTGAAAGTGCAGAAGAAGGCAGAGCACTCGCCAAGAAAATCGGCTATCCTGTTCTGCTCAAGGCGCAAAATGGAGGCGGAGGCAGAGGCATCTCGATCATCTATGATGAAGAAGGCTTCAATGAGATATTTCAAAAAACGAAATTGGAAGCCAAGGCAAGTTTCAATGAAGACGGGCTTTATTTGGAAAAATATATCGTGAATGCCAGACATGTAGAAATTCAACTGATGGCTGACCATTTCGGAAACATGGTACATCTGGGTGAAAGAGATTGTTCGATGCAGCGTCGAAACCAGAAAGTGATCGAAGAATCACCATCTCCTATCATGAATCCGCTACTTAGAAGAAACATGGGCATGGCCGCAATCAAGATTGCCAAGGCAGTTAATTACCGCAATGCCGGAACCGTGGAGTTTTTGTTGGACGAATTCAACAAATTCTATTTCATTGAAATGAATACCAGAATCCAAGTCGAGCATCCGGTAACGGAGATGGCGACCGGTTTGGACCTTGTCAAAGAGCAATTAATGATTGCTTTTGACAATCCGCTTTCTTTCAAGCAAACCGATGTCTCAATTCAAGGCCATACCATTGAATGCCGTGTAATGGCGGAGGATCCATTGAATGATTTCATGCCATCGCCTGGTACAATCAATAACCTCGTGCTTCCGGGAGGACCGGGAGTAAGGGTAGATACCCATATTTTCAACGGAGCGAAAATTCCGCCCTATTACGATTCCCTCATCGCGAAAGTCATTTGTCATGCGCCAACAAGAAAAGACGCGATCCGCAAGATGCGGGTCGCACTTGAAGGATTCGTTGTTGACGGAATTACTACGAATATTGATTTTTTATACGTTATGATGCATAATCCGACTTTCGTCAAGGGCAGCTACGACACCAACTTCGTGATGAAGACAGTAAGGGAGGCATTAAATGGCGAACTTTCTTGATAAACACAAGACCAAAGTCGTCTTGTTCAACCAACAATACCGTAAGCGCAAAGTCGCTTCACATAAAGTGGACATTCCCGAAAATCTATTCGTAAAATGTCCTTTTTGCCAAGAATTATTGCTTACAGAACTGGTCGAAAAAAACGCATATGTCTGTCCTCACTGCGACAAATATTTCCAACTTACCGCAAGAAAGCGACTCGAGATGCTTATCGATAAAGACAGTTTTCAAGAATTAGACAAGGCAATGACATCTTTGAATCCGTTAGAATTTCCAGGTTATGAAGACAAAATCAACCACATCCGCAAACAGACCAAAGAATATGAAGCCTTGGTTTCCGGAACAGCATTGATCGATAAAATACCAGTTTGCATAGGAGTTTTGGACAGTTATTTCCTGATGGGCAGCATGGGATCTGTTGTCGGCGAAAAAGTCACGAGACTGATCGAGAAATCATCAGAAGAAAAACTGCCTTTAGTCATCGTGTCCGCCTCTGGCGGAGCGAGAATGCAAGAAGGCATTTTCAGTCTGATGCAAATGGCGAAAACTGCATCCGCACTTTCAAGACATAATGAGCTCGGATTGTTCTATTTATCAGTGCTGACACATCCGACAACCGGTGGCGTGAGCGCCAGTTTTGCGATGCTTGGCGATATCATTATCGCCGAGAAAGATGCTTTGATTGGTTTTGCCGGCAAAAGAGTCATCGCCCAGACCATCAAAGAAGATTTGCCAGAAGGTTTCCAAACGGCTGATTTTTTGCTTGATCATGGCATGCTTGACAAAGTCGTCGAAAGAAAAGACCTCAAGCGCGTGATAGGCAAACTGCTCAAGTTCCACGCTGTGGAGGTGCCCTATGGAAATCAATAGAAGCGCCTGGGAAAAAGTCCAACTGGCACGTCATCCAAAACGCCCGACCGCCAATTTGGTAATTGAGGCAATCGCCCCCGATTTCATCGAACTAAAAGGCGACAGGCTTTTCGCAAACGATGAAGCGATCGTTGGCGGAATCGGTACTGTTGGCGGAATCGTCATGACGATTATCACCGAGGAAAAAGGGACGACTCTGGAAGAAAAAATTAAGAACCATTTCGGCATGCCACATCCCGAAGGTTATCGTAAAGCCATGCGTTTAGTGAAACAAGCGGAAAAATTCAATCGCCCGGTCCTGTTTTTGATCGATACTCCGGGAGCATATCCCGGTATCGAAGCTGAAGCGAGAGGTCAAGCCGAAGCCATAGCTTCGCTTTTAAGATTGCTTTTTGGCTTAAAAACCCCGATTATGTCCGTTGTCTTGTCTGAAGGCGGATCCGGTGGCGCATTGGCAATCGGAATCTGTGATTACCTTATCATGTTTGAAAATGCAACCTATTCGATCCTTTCTCCCGAAGGCTTCGCAGCTATCCTTTATAAGGATGCTTCTTTAGCCAAAGACGTGGCAAAGGACATGAAACTGACAGCTCAGGATCTCTATGATTACAAGATCATTGACGAAATCATTGAAGAACAAAACGGCGGTTGGCATATGGATAATAAATCACCAATCGATGCGCTTAAGAAAACCATTGTCAAACAGATGAAATCCCTAGTAAAAATCGACAAGCAAACCTTGTTGGAAAACAGAAGACTGAAATATCGCATTCATGGAGTTTTCCTGGAGGCTAAAGAATAATCATGGCCGTAAACAAAGGATATCTAAAAATAGTCGGCACTGGCCACTACGTTCCCGATACAATCATTACCAATTCCGACATGGAACAAATCGTAGATACAACCGATGAATGGATCACTTCAAGGACCGGCATCAAGGAACGTCATGTCGTCTTCGATGAAACAACATCGGATTTAGCCTACAAGGCGACTTTAAACGTCTTGGAGAAAACAGGCTATGACAAGCACAAGATTGATCTCATCATTGTCGCGACTTTCACTCCGGATTTAAAAAGTCCCAGTGTTGCATCTCTTGTCCAAACCAAACTTGGACTAAATCAAATGGCAATAACCGCATTTGATATCAACGCCGCCTGCACTGGTTTCATCTACGCATTGAACGTCGCTGAAAAAATGTTAAGATCCAATGCTTACAAGAGCGCACTCGTAATCGGTGCCGAGGTCATCTCGGGCGTCGTCGATTACTGCGACCGAAACACCTGTGTGTTGTTTGGCGATGGAGCCGGAGCGATGATTCTGGAAAAAGACCTGAAAAAACTTGCCATTTTCAACATTTCCACCAAAGTCGACAATGATCTGATTCTTTATGTCGATCAGTATGTCCATATGGATGGACAAAGAGTCTATCAATTTGCTTCACGTGTAATTGAATCCTCGGTAAGAGAAGTGTTGGCTTATGGCAAGATTCGCAAGGCCGACATCAGAAAAGTTATTCCTCACCAAGCCAATATCCGCATCATTCAAAGCGCTTCCAAGGCTTTAATGATTCCCATCGAAAATTTCTTTGTGAATATCCATAAATACGGAAACACCTCTGCCGCCAGCATCGCCATCGCTTTTGATGAGATGATGGAGACAGAAGTAATTGAACCGGGCGAACAAATCGTGTTGGTCGGGTTTGGCGCCGGACTGACGTTTGGGGCCTGCATGCTTACTATCTAGGAGGAAAATCATGAATGTAATCACAAAACTATTGGGAATCAAATATCCACTTATTCAGGGCGGCATGGCCAATGTTGCCGACCACCGGTTGGCATCTGCTGTATCGAATGCCGGCGGATTGGGATTGATCGCTGCCGCAGCCGATGACAAGGAAACCGTAAGAAATAAGATCAGGTTGTGTAAAGGTTTGACTGACAAACCTTTTGGCGTCAATATCATGCTGATGAGTCCTTATGCGGATGATATCGCAGAAGTAGTGATCGAAGAAAACGTAAAAGTCGTTACAACAGGCGCCGGTAATCCCGGAAAATACATGGAAAAATGGAAAGCAGCAGGGATCATCGTCATTCCGGTTGTCGCAAGCTGCGGTCTGGGCAAACGGATGGAAAAAGCCGGAGCCGACGCCTTGGTTGCCGAAGGTCAGGAAGCAGGCGGACACATCGGGGAACTTACCACGATGGCTTTAGTCCCGCAAATCGTTGATACAGTCGACATCCCAGTCATCGCTGCCGGAGGCATCGGCGATTATCGCGGTGTGCTTGCCGCTTTTGCTCTAGGAGCCAAAGGCGTTCAAGTCGGGACAATCCTATTGGCTTCGACAGAATGCCCAATTCATGATAACTACAAGGAAATGGTTCTAAAAGCCAAAGATATTGATACAATTGTGACAGGAAGACAGACAGGTGCACCGGTCAGGGTTCTCAAAAACAAAATGGCTAGGGAATACGTAATGCTGTCAAATCAAGGAGTATCCCTAGAAGAATTGGAAAAGCTTACTTTAGGTTCCTTGAAAAGAGCAGTATTTGATGGCAACATCGAAACCGGATCGTTCATGGCTGGACAGATTGCCGGATTGGTAAAGGAAATCAGACCGGTAAAAGCAATCATCGAATCACTGTTTCTTCCGGTAGATTCCTATAAGGAGGAGTTGGAAATCTTATGAAAAAAATTGCCATTCTTTTTCCCGGTCAAGGCAGTCAGTTTATTGGCATGGGAGAAGAATTCTATAATGAAATTTCGTCTTTTAGAATAAAATTTGAAAAAGTTGCAGATAAGCTCGCATTAGCACTTGACTTCATCTGTTTCGAGCCAAATGAATTGATAAACGAAACTAAATACGCCCAAGTCGCAATCACTACCATCTCAGCTTTGATCTACGATCAGGTCTATGAAATTCTAAAAGATAACAAGTTGTATTTTGCCGGCCACAGCCTGGGAGAATTCACAGCCTTATATGCCGCGAAAGTATTAGACTTGGAAACCATGACAGAACTTGTCAGATACCGAGCCAAAATCATGGCAGAACAAGCTTTAATAACTCCTGGATCGATGGCAGCGGTGCTTGGAGGCGATGCATCAAAAATCGAGGCGCTTTGTCAGCATATCAGCGATAACGGACAAGAAGTCCAAGTCTCTAACTACAATTTACCGAGCCAGACAGTAATTTCTGGAACGAATGCTGGTTTGGAAGCATTCTCGAACAGGCTATCAGAAACTGATGCCAAAAGAATGATATACCTAAAAGTGTCGGGCGCTTTCCACAGCAAGATGATGCATGAGGCGGCGGAAAAGTTGTTGGATAGGATGCAAAAGACCATGAAAAACACTCCCGAGCATCCTGTCATCATGAATGCCACGGCAAAAGAAATGGAATTTGCCTTGCTAGATGAGTTAATCAGCAAGCAGCTGATGAGCCCGGTCAGGTTCCAAGAAACGATCGAATATCTTACAAGTCAGGGAGTCGACACCTTTGTTGAAGTCGGTCCTGGCAATGTGCTTAGTAACATGATCAAGAAATTATTGCCAGAAGCAACTGTTATTTCTGTCAACAAACCAGAAGATTTGAAACTATTGGAGGCGTTTATATGAATTTTAAAGGCAAAATAGCACTTGTGACCGGTGGAGCTAGTGGAATTGGCGAAGCCATTTCGACAGCTCTTGCCAAAAGAGGAGCGCACGTAATCATCAATTACAATCATTCAGTTGTCAAAGCCAATGCCTTAAAAGACAAACTCATTTCTGAAGGCTTTTTGGCAAGCGTCTTTCAAGTAGATGTCTCTGACTTTGAAGCAGTCAAAGCCATGACCGAAGAACTTATGGCAAAATATGGAAAAATCGATATTCTTGTCAACAACGCCGGTATCACCAAAGACCAGTTGCTGCTTCGGATGTCTGAAACCGATTTTGACCAGGTTATCGCTACCAATTTGAAAGGCACCTGGAACATGACTAGACATGTTGCACCGATTATGGCGAAACAACGCTTTGGCAGGATCATCAACATCACTTCTGTCTCCGGACAGTTAGGCACCCCCGGACAGACCAATTATTCTGCTTCAAAGGCCGGCATCGTCGGCCTCACCAAATCCGTTGCCCGGGAGTTTGCAAAACGTAATATTACCGCCAACTGCATCGCTCCAGGGTTTATCGAAACAAAAATGACAGAAACATTATCAGATGAAACTAAAGATAAATATTTGGCGCAGATTCCTTTGAATAGATATGGGAAACCTGAAGAAGTGGCCGCTTTAGTCCTGTTTTTAGCTAGCGATAATGCAGCATATATCACCGGTCAAGTCATCAATGTCGATGGCGGACTGGTCATGAATTAGGAGACCTATATGAAACGTAGAGTCGTAATTACCAGTCTTGGCACAATCAATGCTATCGGCAACGATGTGACTAAGACTTGGGACGCCGCAAAATTAGGTAAAAACGGGATTGATAAAATCACGCTTTTTGATATTTCCAACCAAAAGGAATTTCTAGTAGGCGAAGTCAAAGATTTCAAAGCCGAAGACTATATCCCCTTGAAAGAAGCCAGACGTCTGGACAGGACGATGGTGTTCGGTCTTGTCGCAGCCAAGGAAGCGATGGAAAATAGCGGACTAGACGAAACAATGTTTGACCATGACCGTTTCGGTGTTTTCGTGACATCGGGAATCGGAGGGTTGTGGACAATCAACGAAGAATCCAAGAAAGCACACCTAAAAAGCGCTGACAGGATGAGTCCTTTTTTCGTTCCCAATTCGATCATCAATCTTGTCTCCGGAAACATCGCCATCAAATATCAACTTAAAGGTCCGGCAATGGGAGTGGTGACAGCCTGTTCCTCGGCTACCAACGCGATTGGAGAAGCATTCAGGTATATCCGGGACGGATATTTGGAACTTGTCTTAGCCGGCGGAGCAGAAGCTCCAATCAATGAGATCGGTATCGGCGGTTTCGCCAGTATGAAGGCAATCTCGCCATGCTTAGACAAAGACAGAGCTTCGATTCCATATGATCTCGAGCGGACTGGCTTTGTGATGGCAGAAGGCGCCGGTGTGATGCTTCTGGAAGAATATGAACATGCCAAAAAAAGAAACGCCACCATTCTTGCGGAAATCTTGGGGTATGGCGCAAACTGTGATGCTTTCCATATCACGCAACCAGACGAAACAGCCGAGGGCATCGTGAAATGCATGCGAAGTGCCTTGCAAGATGCCAATGTCGACTTGAATCTAATTGATTACATCAGTCCGCACGGGACTTCGACCTATTACAATGACCGTTTGGAAACCAAGGGCATCAAAGATTTGTTTGGCGAACATGCCTATAACATCTCGATTGGTGCAACCAAATCCATGCATGGCCACGCTTTAGGAGCGGTCGGGGGTATCGAATCAGTGATACTTATCAAGGCCTTACAAGAAGGAATTGTTCCGCCTACCATCAATTACAGAGTTAAAGATCCGGAATGTGATCTTGATTACACTCCGAATGTCGCAAAACAAAGGAATCTAAAATACGCCTTAAAAAACTCTTTGGGCTTTGGCGGACATAACGCCACGCTCATTTTCAAAAAATGGGAGGATTAAAATGTTAGACAAAAGTCAGATTGAGGAAATCATTCCCCATCGTTATCCGTTTCTTTTTATCGATAGAATCATCGCTCTGGATCCTGGCAAAACTGCCATTGGTGAAAAATATTGCAGTCCCGATGACTTCTATTTTCCCGGACATTTTCCCAATGAACCGATCATGCCTGGCGTATTAATATTGGAATCTTTGGCGCAAACTGGAGCGATCACACTGCTTTCAGTTCCAGAAAACAGGGGAAAGACCGTGTATTTTGCCGGTATCAGACACGCTAAATTCAGAAGAAAAGTCATTCCAGGTGACACGCTTCGTCTTGAAGTCGAACTGAGAAGAAACAATGGCAAATTCGGTTTTGGCATCTCAAAAGCCTATGTCGGTACTGAACTTGCCTGCGAAGCCGAATTCACCTTCACTTATTTCTGATGGAACAGTTTAGTCCAAGCATCTTGTCCTTTGATGTGCTTGCCTCGACCAATGATTACATCAAGAAAAACCATGCTTTCTTAAAAAATCACACCGTTGTCCAAACGATGTCGCAATCACATGGAAGGGGGCAGTTTTCACGCGCCTGGGAATCAGATACAGGAAAAAATCTGCTTTGTTCTTTGTTATTGAAGGAAGATATTCCTCAATCTGATCTGATGCTTTTATCATCGACTAGCGTGGAAACGCTCCTTGCGGAAGAACAAATCTCAGCCGTGATTAAACCACCCAACGATATCTACGTTGAAGATAAAAAGATCGCAGGCATCTTGATTGAAAGAATCTACGAAGGCCAGACACACCTAGCCACAGTCATCGGTTTGGGACTCAATGTCAACCAAGAGACATTTCTTACGGAAAATGCGACCTCGATGGCGATTCTTTCCGGTAAAGATTATGATGTCTATTCAGTTTTATTGCGCTTTCTGGATATTTTTAAGAATAAATACGAAAGTAATTAATTATCTACTATATTAGTTTCGACTTGTCTAAATTTTCGAATCGGTTGGTGTAATAATGACGAAAAACAGCGGAAACAAAAAGGTTACTTTATTCACGAAATTGATGTATTCGATGGGAGAATATCCATTTTCTTTCGCTGCGACATTGATTGGATTCTTCTTGATGATCTACTTGACAAATACAATCGGCATCAGCGCTTTTTGGGCTGGTGCGATTATTTTTATCGGCATCTTGTGGGATGCGATCACCGACCCGGTGATCGGCTACATCAACGATAATACCAGAAGCAAAATCGGCAGAAGAAGAAAATACATGTTCTTGTTCCTGGTGCCAATGGCAATCACATTCTTAATGCTCTTTAGCGTCCCTTCATTATTCAGGGACGGCAATGAAGGCATCAAAATCCTGATTACTTTATCCTTGTATTTGCTATTCACGACTTTCATAACTTTGGTCGCAACACCATTTCAGGCGATCATCAATGAAATAACCGACGATTATGATGAAAGGACTAGCATGACAACTTACCGGATGATCGGTTCTGTGCTGGCGACGCTTTTAGCAATCATCATCCCAGAGTTTCTGGGTTTAGGCAATGCCTCCCAGAATAATGTCAAAGGCTATATGCTGATGGGAGCGATATTTGGAGTTCTGATTCTTTTATTCGGGTATTCAGCCGCGCTTTCCCTCAGGGAAAGAAAGCGCGGAGTTGATTTTACAAGGCATGGATTTGAATTCAAGAAGTATTTCCTGCAGTCATGGAAATCAGTACCTTTCAGACAAGTCTGCATTATGTATATGTTCTCAATTGCCACCATGAACTTCATTCAGGGCAATCTGGTCTATTTCATCAACTATAAATTGTTATTACCGGGACTCTTCCTGCCGATTGCTGGTGGTGTCATGGTACTGGCGGTCCTCTTCATGCCTGTTTGGATGAAACTCGCCCAAAAGACATCGAAAAGATTGGCTTATCTCATCTCGGTCTCTATGATTGCCGTGGCTTTGATTTCTTTGTTTTTCGCTCCGCAATTCGATTATATCGGTGCAGGTGTCACACCAATCCTTGCCACACCCGATCTCTTGCAGGCAGGGTATCAGGACTTGCAGGTCTATTATATTCCCGACATTAATCAAAATTATGGTGATGTCGTCAGGGCATTATATACAAACTCCCCTTGGGTGTTTATTAGTATTCTGTTATTGGCTTTTGGTTTCTCCGGAATCCAGATGTTGCCATTCTCGATGGTGCCTGATGCCGTCAACTTCAGCAATACTGCCAAAGAGAAAAAAGAAGGTGCCTATTTTGGCATCGTCACCTTTGTTCAAAAACTGGGTTGGGGCATTGGCATGTTGCTCACCGGGTTTATTTTGAATATCTTCGGATATTTAGAACCGGCCAAAGTGTTCACTTTCCAAAGTCAAAGCGATGTTTTGACAGGACAGATCGTATTACAGTCGGATACTTCTGTATTAGGAATCACGATTCTTTTCAGTTTGTTTCCCGCTTTGTTCGGTATTTTGGGAGTGATTTCCATCTGGAAGTACAAAGTTGACCGAAAAGCTTTGCATAAACAAATCGATATCATCAATGAAGTCGATACGGAATATTTGATTGAGATCAGAGAAGTAAATTCCCGTTTGGAAATCGAGAATTTTATCAGGCTGCATGAGTTGTTATATGATGACGATCCCCTATACGTCTTACCGATTCGCAAGGAATTTCAAAAATTATTAATTAATCAATTGATGAAAGGCAAATACAAAGAACCTGTTACAGCCTATAATGCATATCTAAACGGACGCATTTCCGGCAGAATCTGGCTGACTGTCTTCAATGCCAGACCGGGAACAGTTAAAGAAAAAAGACAGGGATCATTCAATTTCTTTGAAACGATCGATAACCAGGATATCTTCGATGCTTTGATGAAACAGACAGTATCCTGGTATAAACAACAAGACATCGACTTTTTCTATGGCAATACCAATCCCTTGGATCCAGATGATGCCAGAGGCATCCTGATTGAAGGGTTTGAAGACCAACCGGTTATCATGTGCGTTTATAACAAGCCCTATTACCAACAGATGTTCGAATCAAGCGGATTTTATGCCCATGAAGACTTATATGGATATAAACTTACATTGGATGATGTGCCATACAAACGCTATGATGTGATCGACAAAATAAAGGAAAGATATAACTTTGAAGTCTCATCAGGAAACAAGAAGAATGTGGACAAGGATGCCAGGGACATCATCGAAATCATTAACAACTCCATCACCGATGACTGGGACATGCGGGCACCATCTCCAGAAAAAGTCTGGGAACTCCTGGACACTTGGAAAAACTTCCTCGACTTCGATTATGTCAAGGTCGCAAGAACCAAGGAAGGCCGTCCGATTGGGTTTGGTCTCGTGATTCCGAACTTCAATGAAGCTTTGGCCAAAATCAAGGGCAAATGGAACATCTTCGCGATTTTGAAGTTACTATATTACAAAAACAGGATCAAGACCACAAGAGCGATGATCCAGATGGTTGTGAAGGATTATCAGGGCAAAGGCATCATCAATGCCATCTATCAGGATTATTTTGAAATTATGAAGGCAAGAAAAGTTAAGTTCATTGATGCTTCCACCATTGGGAGCGATAACTTCAAATCCCGCAATGCTGTGGAAAAACTTGGTGGGAAAAGATATAAAGTTTTCCGTTTGTATGGATACAATATTGAGAAGTCTTCGGGGGAATAGCTATTTTTTTATCGATATTGTTTTTTGTATACATTCTAGAAACTTGCAAAACAGATTAAGGAAATTATTGTATAATTAGAAACATGTAAAGAAAATTGATGATATCCAATTTCTTTTTGGAGGCTTTATGATGATAAAAGGCTTTAGAAACGCTAATATATACGTAGAAGGCAAAGGGATCAGCAAACAATCCCTTCTTATCGAAGACGGGAAAATCCAGGCTATTGGCGATTTTGACGATTCTGGGTTATTGTCTCTTGATGATGAATTGATATTAGTTCCAGGGTTCATTAACAAACATATTCATGGAGCGAACAACTCTGACTGTATGTATCCCACCTATCGAGATATAGCGAATATCGCCATTGTTCTAACCCAAGACGGAGTGACAAGTTTTCTTGCGACTACTATGACGCAATCAAAAAATAATATTGATTTAGCTTTAGATAATATAAGAAAATATATCGAAAAACCTGCATTAGGTGCTACTTTGCTTGGAGTTCATTTGGAGGGGCCCTTCATTTCCATAATTATGAAAGGTGCACAACCAATTGAATATATCCTGCCCTGTAATGTTGCTTTATTAGATCACTATCAAAAAATCAGCGGGAACAATATCAAACAAGTCAGTTTTGCCTATGAAGAATCCGGAGAAGCTTTTTTGGATTATTTGGTAAAAAACAATATTGTTGCCAGTTTGGGTCATACGAACGCCACTTCTGATGAAGTGCTTGAAGCAGCGGCTCATGGCGCAAGTTCAGCCACGCACATGTTTAATGCCATGAAAGGATTCCATCACCGAGAAGCGGGTACTGTCGGAGGATTATTGTTGGCGGAAAATATCAATTGCGAGCTAATCTGCGACCTGTTTCACGTTTCAAAAAACGCTATCAAATTATTATATAAATGCAAAGGAAATGCCAATATCAGTTTGATAACCGACAGCATTGAGGCGTCACACCTCCCTGACGGAAAATATCTTCTGGGCGGTCATGATGTGTATGTGAACAATTCCGAAGCCAGATTGAAAGATGGCACGATTGCCGGTTCGACGCTTAGAATGAACATAGGTGTGAAAAATATGAAAACCATTTTAGATTTGACACTGGAGGAAGCACTGAATTTAGCGACTATTAATCCGGCAAGAGTTTTGAAAATTGATGACAAAAAAGGCAGCATCAAGGTTGGAAAAGATGCAGACTTGATTGTTATCGACAAGGATTTCAATGTCTACCTAACGATCGTAAATGGAATCACTGTGTACCATAAAGAAGGTTATTTTATGGAGAACCAAAAATGAAATTAAAACCTAGTCTAGACAAAAATTTTCAACCTGCGATAATCGAATTGACACAGTATTCTCAAGCGGTTGAAAGCACCAAGAAAATGACTTCCCTCTCAATCTATATTGAAAGAAATAACGGGTATAACTATATATACAATATGAATGTTTTCATAGACGGATATAACGATCTGGAAAACTATCGCATTGTTGAAAGAGTCGTCAAAGGACTATTATGGATGGTGGGTGGCTACCGGATAATAATCAGTGGCTCTATATATATTTATGAAAGACTGAAAGCCGACTACACGCTCTCTGGAAGAAGAAAATTTGACACTATCTTTATGGCTAAAGTGTTTGAACAGCCATTTTCAGTCGAGTACATGGAGGTTTTACCGAAAATCAAAACCGAAAACAAAGTATTCGAGCCAAAACTAGATGGATGCCGCATCGGATTCGATGCGGGAGGGTCAGATCGTAAAGTTTCCGCAGTAATAGATGGCAATGTATTGTTCAGTGAAGAAATTATTTGGCATCCCAAACAAAATTTCGACCCCAAATATCATTTTCAGGGGATTCTTGATTCCTTGCAAAAAGCCGCTAGTTATTTGCCGCGGGTAGACGCGATTGGAATCAGCAGCGCTGGCATCTATGTCGATAACAAAATCATGGCTGCTTCCTTGTTTTTGGTTGTTAATGACGATGATTTTGAAAAAACTGTTAAAACCATGTATATTGACGTTGTCAAGAATTTTGGCGATGTTTCCTTAGTTGTCGCAAACGATGGCGATGTTACTGCACTTGCAGGGGCTATTGACCTGAATCAAGGAAATGTTCTTGGGATTGCGATGGGAACCAGTGAAGCAGGCGGATATGTTGACAAAAACAAACAGCTGCTTGGCTGGCTAAACGAGTTGGCATTCGTGCCAATTGATTTTAATCAAGATTCAATCGTTGATGAGTGGAGCCAAGATTTTGGTGTGGGATGCAAATATTTTTCACAGGACGCAGTAATAAAATTGGCTGGACTTGCCAATATCGAAATCGACAGCGACCTCAGTTTGGCGGAAAAGCTGAAATTCATCCAACACCTTAACGAAGCAGGAAATCCTGATGCAAACCTGATATTTCAAGATATAGGCATTTATTTGGGTTATACATTGGCTTATTATCATCTTTTTTACGCTATGAAACATGTTTTGGTGCTTGGTAGAGTAGTCAGTGGCAAGGGTGGAAACACCATTATCGAATATGCAAACAAAGTTTTGAACGCAGAATTCAACTATCTTGACATTCAATTGACAATGCCGGATGAAACGTCAAGAAGAGTGGGACAATCCATTGCAGCTGCAAGTATGCCTGAAATAAGAAAACGGTCTTAATCTTTTATTACTTTTTTCAATAATCGGCAGTATTTTTGTCTCGGACAAGCAAATTTCGCTTGCCCGATTTTTTATTTTTATACAAAATTTTTTTTGAAGATTATGACAAATATTTTCTCCCGAATATTTGCTTCTAACATAGTTAGATTATTATTATGCTGAAAGTTGTCGGTTTTTGTGTTGAAATAATGTCAGTGATTTGTATTTACCTCACTTGCTTATCGTAGTATAATGCTATCGTAAAATGTCAAGTTCTACTAGAGCGTCACAGGTGAAATTGATGCAATAAAATATAGTTATTGTTAATATAGGAGGATAAATATGAGTTTAGCAGTTGCAGTAGTACCGATTCTGGACAGTCGTTATGTGGATACTTCTCAATTTGATGATGTGCCGTGTTTTTTTGGTAAAATTGATGGAGAAATCACACCGCCTTTTCCGCCTAAATGCTTCTTAGGAGCCTGGTATAGGAAGGTTTTTTCCTCATTTGACAATTGGTTGGGAATTGAAGGCGTTATCGAACTTGGAGAATTTACGCCTGATCCAATGCGCTTTAATTTGGATGGGTTAGGCAGATCAATGGATAACCCAAGTGTCTACATGGGTGGAAAAGCCCAAGAAGAAAGTGATGCCGGGCTCGGGATGAACCTGACTTACTTATCAAATGATACTTCACAAGAGTTGGATGATTCTAGCCCAAAATTGGCTTATCGTCCTTTTTGGCGATATATTTACAAAGATGCTACCGACTTTTCAGGAAATGTTACAAGAAGAGAAGTCAATTCATGGAATATATCTAACCCAAGAAGCCTGAAACATTATTATTTTCCCGGTGATATTTTGCGAATGAAAATCTATAGTCCAATCCCTAATTATTTGCAATTGAGAATTGAAGTCGTTTCAGGAACTACAATTTCCAAATACGTTGAGCTTAGAAAAAAATACTTACTAAAAAATGACATGCCTTCAGATTTTTATAGTCCGATATTCTATTCTTCGGGATGCGGCCACAGCCCAGCGGAATTCAAGCGCGTCAATTCCATCGACCAATTCGGTAACGAAGGGTTTAACGCCAAAGATACAAAGGCAACTGTTTCACAAGCTATTTGGCATGAGACTTATCTATACAGAAACGTTGGTGGCAAACTTGTCAAGGTTCCCTTCGATAAAAATAGGCAAGCATCCATGATCTGTCCCAATAAAAAAGCGATCTCTGTCACGTTAATTGATGATTTGGTTGGAGCGGAATCGATAATGATTCATCCAGCAAAAATCCATTCCGAGGAATAACATGTTACCGACAAATATTGATTATCTATGTAAAAATGTCTACTTTCTAAATGACTTTAGCGAATATAGTTCTCGGATTCCTGTCCACCTTGCAAATAAAAAGATACCAGCGTGCTTGCATAGTGATTTACTGGGGCTGCTCGACGATAAGTTTTTTGAAGTTGTAGATTACAAAGAAGACATGTATACAATCCAAATCGATTTTGATAAATCGATCATAGCGGATGGATATTCACTTAAAATTGGGAATAACAGAGTGATTTCTATCGTTGTTTCTCAAGCAAGAGGTCTAAGGTATGCATTCAGACTGCTGAATGACTCTGTATCTTTGTCTGAAGGAAAATACTTGCTTCCAATCATCTTGATTGAAGATGAACCAGCCTTTTTTTCTCGGGGAATCATTGAAGGATACTATGGTGAACCCTGGACTTTGTCTGAAAGAATCGACATGTTTGATTTTATGGATAAAGTCAGGCTTAACACCTATATGTACGCTCCAAAATCAGATGTCTATCACCGGGAAAAATGGTTTGAACTGTATCCGGAGGACAAGTTTTGCGAACTCATCCAATTAAAGGCTCGAGCGGATAATTTTTTAATTGATTTTTGCTATTGCATTTCTCCCGGACATGCCGTTCCTCCTGAAATTGGATTCGATTACAGTTCAGAGAAGGACTTTGAACGATTGTATCGGAAGTTGGACCAACTTATTGATTTAGGCATAACTCAATTTGGTTTGTTGCTAGACGATATCGATTATAAATTATCACCGGAAAATATAGCGAGATTCTTGCGTCCTGGAATTGCACATGCACATATATGCAATAAAGTGTTCACCTATCTACGTTGTCAGATTGAGAAACTAAAGTTTGTCATGTGTCCGACTGAATATCATCAAATCGGCGATACGGAATACCGAACAGATCTCAAAAATCATCTCCTCCAAGATATCGCTGTATTTTGGACCGGTGACAACGTCTGTAGTGAAGCCATAACTTCAAGAGATGCTTTTCTGACCAAAAGAGCATATCAAAAGGATATGTACATATGGGATAATTTTCCGGTCAGTGATTTTACCTATGGTGTCAGAGAGTTCATCGCTCCGATCAGAAACCGAGCGTCTGACTTAGGAAAATTCGCTACGGGGTATATGATCAATCCGAGTATAAATTATCACATTTCCAAAGTCGCGATGATTACCATGGCACATTATTGCTGGAACACAGAAAAATATAATCCGGAAATCTCTTTCGCAATCGCGCTTAAATCGGTAGGCGAGGATTTTTATGAGGCGAGCCTTGCATATATTGAATATAATTATCCTAGTGTCTTGTCTTTTGGAAGACTCTGGTGGGAAAAGGATTTAGTTAATCGTGACGCCTATCCGGAAATAAAAGCATATTTCAAAAAAACTGTACATAGTGTGAAAAAAATGTTGAAACTGAAATATCCGATTATTGATGAATTGAGACCGTGGTTAAAAAGAGCTATCCAAGAAGAAGTGATCGTCAATAAAATCTTAGATGATAAGATTGACAAGGAAGAGTTAGTATCATTTTTGTCGAACATAAAATTTTCCGGTAGCGAATTATTGGATTATTTGCTACTGAAACGTAAATTGTTGACAGAATCGGAATTTGACACTTTGATTAAAAAAAGAAGAGGTCCCCAGTGGTACCGGGTTTTTGAGGAGAAAAAATGACGAAAATAGTATATGTTCCTGTAGATGAAAGACCGTGCAATTATGACTTTCCGCAAGAGATTTTTAAAGATACCGATATTGATTTGGTTGTCCCGTCAAAATCGGTGATGCCCCATAAAAAAGCTCCGGCTGACAATGCTATGCTAAATGATTTTCTGCTTTCGGAAACAAAAGATGCTTATGGACTGGTTATCTCCATGGACACATTGCTGTATGGAGGTTTGGTTCCTTCAAGGATCCATAGTCTAAATGAAGAAACCTTGAAAACAAGACTACAAACAATACAAGCACTTAAACATGAAAATCCTGACTTGAAGATATTTGCGTTTCAATTGATTATGCGTTGTCCACAACACAATTCCGCCGATGAAGAGCCGCCTTATTATAAAACCTGCGGTCGGCAAATCTATCTTCATGGTTATTTTGAACATCGAAAACGGCTGGGCTTGATCACAGATACCCAGTTACAAGAACTAGATGAACTCCATCTTGACGACAACGATTTGGCTGATTTTCTTTCAAGAAGGCAGATGAATCTCAAATATGATCTTTTATCGCTTGAGTTGACGGAAAACAAGCTTATTGACTTCATTATTTTTTGCCAGGACGATGCTGGCGAGTTCGGGTATCCCGCTATGGATCAGGAGATTATCCAACAAGAAATCAAAACAAAGAAACTGATTATGAGAGCATACGCATACTCCGGAGCCGATGAATTGGGATGCACATTGGTTGCGAGAATGGTAAATGACCATTTAGGCAAAAAACCTTCGTTTTACATCAAGTATCCGTCGCCAACAACAAAAACCGTCATTCCTTGTCTTGAAGACAGATATTTAGATAACACGATCAAATTCCAAATCATCGGATCGGGAGGAATTGTTGTTCCATCTTTACAAGACGCGGATATCGTCCTTCTGGCCTTAATGGGAGCTACAGAAATGTTTTGGGACCCAGTGTACGGAAATGTAAGAGATATCGATGTTATGTGCAATCTTGTCGAGACTTTTGAATTTGCCAAATGGGCTTTCCAGAAAGGTTACCCGATCGTAGTTGCAGACCTTTTCTTTCTTAATGCCGGTTCTTTAGATGTGTTGGAATATATCAAGCAGTCGCATTTGTTGCTAAACTTGGCCTCATACTCTGGCTGGAACACATCTAGCAACGCCTTAGGCACAGCGATTAGTCAAGGTATCAGCTACTTGTATTATGGCAAAACCAAAGCTCATCAGGAATTTCTCATCAAAAGATATGTAGAAGATATCGGTTATTGTGGCTTGGTCAGAAGTCAGGTTACGAAAGCTTTGAAAGAATACGGTATGAACTATTTTGATACGAAAAATCAAGAAGGCATCGCTAGTACTTTGGTTGAAAAAGGCTTGCAGGACTTCATTCGCAATCACTTGTCGGAAATTCAAAATAAGTTTTCAATTAGCAATGTCCAGTTACCTTGGAAAAGGATGTTTGAAGTCAGTTTTAAAATTGCTTTGAAAGACTAGGGATATTGATGAAACATTATCTTTTGTTTGTGGTCCTGTTTATAACCGCTTTTTTCTTGTTTGGCACGATTGAAGTAAATGCCTCGTCTTTAAGTGTGGAAAAAACAACTACCGTTCAACAAGGAGAATTGTTTGAAGGCGTGACGTTTGAAAACTTTACAGGCATAACCACTACCGACTATGACACCGAAGGCTTGCAAAACATCAGTTACGTCAAGAAAAGTAATTCTAGTCCGATAAAAGTTGTTGCTTATAGCAAAATCGATGGATCTTCAATAGTGGGATCTGACTTGATCGAGCTTGCCCAAGATTATGAATTTAACCACCCAGGCAATACAGTAATCGCAGGAATTAATGGCGATTATTACGATATGACTACCAAAACGCCCATAAATGCTTTTGTTCAGGAAGGGGATGTCATCAAATACAACAATTTCTCATTGCCAAGATATTTTTCCGTCGGATTTACGGATGATGCCTCTAATTATGTTAGATCAAAGACTAACGAAGTGGAACCAGACTATGTGTTGAGCATTTTTGACGAGACTGGTACTAGAATACTTAAAGAAATCAAGCTATCGAGTTTCAATATGGCTCCAGGAGAAAATGAGACGACCATTTACTATCAGCCTTTGCAAGTCACCTCAATTCCGGATGCAACAATGTTTTTAATGGAAAACGCAGTATATTTGGATTATGCAACACTGTTTCTCAAAGGCAATGTAACAGGAGAAGTCCAGCAAACGGTGAAGTCAGAAGACTTGGCGACTATCGTTTCCACAGATCAGGAGATTATTTCTCTGCTAGAGGTTAATCCGCAAGTCAGAATCCAAAAAAATCTTGTCGGTGACAACTTGGGATACGCTAACATAATTGGTGTTGGCAGCCAACCTTTAGTCAACGATGAAATACTCTCGTTTGTAGACATCGAAGATCAAAATGTCGATTTTGCCAGTCAACGTGCCCCCCGTTCAAGCTTTGGATTTACTGCAGAAGGAGATTTGGTTATTGCCGCAATTGATGGTAGGCAAACAGATATGGCTGGAGTAAATTTGCGTGAAGAAGCGATTATTATGCAAAGTCTTGGCTGTATCAATTCCTTTAATTTGGATGGTGGCGGGTCAACCCAGTTGTTGATTAGAGACACTGACGGTTTGAGAATGTTGAATTCTCCATCAGAGGTGTACCGGAAAGTAGCTAACAGTATCTTGTTTGTCGTTCCCGATATATACATCGATGCGACGTTTTCAAATTTCACAGCATCTACAGTTGCAGTTGATTATGATTTGACGCTAAACAATGGTGCACAGTTGCTTGAACTTGAGATATTTGTCAATGAAACTCCAATTCTTGGGATTGATAATGAATTTGTTGTTGATCAACTGGTTGAAAATGGCATCAACTACATTTCATTTGTCGCGACCTATGAATTAAACGATGAAATTCAAACCAGATGTTTCTATTCCGAAAGAATCAATTTGGAAAACTATGTCGAACCTGAACCGGTAATCAAAGTGAAACCTTATGATTTTACGGTTGAGTTCACCGAAAGTGAAGCTTTGAACGGTTTTGAAGCCATTATTAATTTTGAAGATCCAAGTAAAACATTTATTAAGCTCTATCTGGTTAATGATGGAGTTAAGAAAATTGCTAGCAAAGGAATTGACGAATATAGATGCGATTTTACTAACATCGAACCCGATACGGAGTTTTCCTTTCAGATCGAATATTATTACCGGATCAATACTTTCTTGCCAGTTTATGAAATGTATGAAGAAACATTTCAATATCACTATCAGCCTTATGTTCCCGTTGAATCGATTGACGATGAACAAATTGACGATGTAACAGATGCAAATATATATAGACAAATCATTGTTATCGCCTTGGTTTCTTGTTCTTTCTTGCTGGGTGTCTCGCTTTTGATAATTAAGAAACGGCTTTATTGATAATAAATCTTATCCGCCTATAATCACGCCTTGTCAAAAAACTGATTATATGGCGTTTTTTTATTTTTTGCTTGTCACGTTTAAAAATTGAATCACAAATTAATGAAAACCTTTTCAAAGGTGGTTGACTAGACAAGTTGAGAAGTATATAATATATGTGTCATTCAAATAAATAGGAGGGAAAAGAATGAAAAAAACTTATAAATTACTATTTTTATTGTTGTTATTTGTTTTATCGATTGCTATTACTGGATGTAAAGGCGCAACTACAACTGCTCCGACGACAACTGCTCCGACGACAACTGCTCCGACGACAACCGCGCCAGGAACTACTGCTGTAACTACAACACAACAGACTGACACTGTTGCTCCAGTAATCGTCATCGGGCAACCAACAATCACGCATCAGGTTGATGCTGTTGTCAATCTTTTGGCAGACGTTAGTGCTACGGATAATGTATCGGCAGCCGGAGATATTGATATAGTTATCTCCAACTACAATGGTTATGATAAGAGCGTTGTAGGAACGTATGTCATAACTGTTACAGCTACTGATGAAGCAAGCAATTTTTCTACTGCTACGATAACAGTGATTGTAAAATTAGACATGTTGGCTCCGACTTTGACCGGATCCGTATCGACAATCAATCACATTGCCGGAGAAGAAGTATCACTTACCGGCGGACTTAGTGGAGTTGACAATATTGATGGCATCAACGTTATCTTCACTGTATCGAATCTGGGCACATATGACAACACGGTTCCAGGAACCTATGTCATTCAAATTACCATGTCCGATGTTGCAGGCAACGTAAGCAATCCATTCAATAGGACCGTAATTGTCTCGGAAAGTTTCACTAGAGCGGAAATGATTTCTTTTGATGATGAAATAATCCGTTATCAAGCCATTTACAATCCCCAAGTTTTGAATGGAAACACAGGCACTGGATTCAATAGTGCCTATGATGGTCATTACGTAAATGTATTATCAAAAGATTATGTTGAATGGATGCTAGAATATGCTCCTGAACGCCTTGGTTCAGGTGTTGGATGGAGCATTATTGCAGTAACTGACGCAGATGATAAAATCGTCTATGTTAGACACTGGAACAGTGGAGAAGCATACCTCAACGAATCAGATGAATTAGTATCGATTTCTTCAGTAAATTGGTCAACAGGAACAATTAGAACCTGGACCGAAATGGAAGGCGAAACATTAGTTGGAAAATCCAATGCAAAATACAGTTCCGGTGAAATGGGACTAATGATGGCAAACCTCAATGAGTGGATCCCAGAAGACGGAAAAGTATTCATTTTCTTGAACTGGACGACGATCGGCTTAAATCAAACAGAACAAGTTGTCGCAATTGCCAACTCTTCTGACATGAGCCGTTCCATGGGAGCCAATTACATCATGAACAGTGATGAGAATGGCGATGACATCAGAGATTATGCTTTAGGCAGAGAACTTAAACTGATTGATCCGGAATTAAGCAATCAAACAGTAAGGGAAACTTTCGATTCTGTCAATCCATTCCCGGTAATTACCATCCCTAGCCAAAAGTACATTAACAGCACAGGAGTTTGGAAGAATCAATACACAGAAACTGTTTACTTAAGCGAACTTTCCGAAATCTTTGCTTATAATCCACTTGAAGGCATCTTTGCGAATGATGGAAAAGGAAATGACGTTATTGACGATGTTACCTACAAAGTATATCGTTATACGACAGGTGAGATTGCCTATGGACTCCAGACATCAATTGGTATTACTGATCCTTTATGGGCAGAGTATTTTGAGGAAGTCTGGACATTGGCAGCAAATGAAGTTACTTTGGAAAATGCTTTAGTACCGGGAAATGATGGAGTAAATTTCGTCATTGAATACAAAGTAACTGCAAATGGACATACTGATACGGCATACAAGCTAATTCTGGTCAAACAATATGCTCCTGATTACATTGAGTTATACGGTGAATCTGATTCCGTATATTCAAAAGTAATGGGCTTGGAGCAAAGGATGGAAATGAATCCTGATTTTACAGAATTCGGACCATTGACCGCTACGACAAAAGGTATGATTTTCGAAGGCACGACGTTTAAAGAACTTACTTCCTTACCAACGATGGCTAAAGGTGTTGCCGTCGTGTTGGATTCATACTACCGAGTAAATTTAATTCGCTTTGCGAATGGAGCCATCTTTGAAATGGATGGTGTGGGAAACATTACTTCTACAGGTCTAAGTTGGACTGCTGGCGATCTACTTTCTGGATTGCAAGCTTTGGTCTCTGATACTGGATATGTACTCATTTATCCGGAAGGACTTTCAGGATCTGTACTAGCAAAAGCTTTAAAGGCTTATTATGATTTTGACTTTGCCGGCGGCGAAATTGCGACAATTGCGCAGACTAACACTGCTGTACAAGTCAATTTGGTGATTAAGGAAGTTCAAGAAGTCTCTACTCTTTTAGTTGACGACGTGGCTCCGATTATCACTATCAACAGTGTAGATATGACAGTTGCTGTTGTACAAAACAGCAAAGATGCCTTAGTGTTTAACAGCATGTTGGGCGGAGCTGGATTTAGAACTGATTCGGGGAAAGCATATTATTACTCAAAAGAAATGTATGCTTCGCTATCACTTGCAGCTGATGTTGTATCCTCATTTACTACACTTAGTGCCAATCATGGCGTTCCCTGGTTCAGAGATGGAGTCATCATGGTCTTTGACGCCGATGGAAACTTTGTTCTTGCCAGAGTCATGACGACCGCTGCAGCGGCAGAAGTATATGCTGATGGAACTGTCATCTATGCTAACGCAGCAGTAATTGCGACAACCGAAGCTGCAAAATTAGCAGCTGGCGAAGCAAATATGACATGGGATTTAGTCATTCCAAATGCAGCTAACACAGTTGCCCACGGACCATTGGCTGACATTTTGAGCGTTGTACCTGAAAATGGATCATTTATCATTTTCCCGGGAAGCGTAACATCTGATGTGCGTAATCTTGGCGTTAGGTTAGTATGGAATCAAGATTATCCTGGCTTCGGAATTATTGTTGACGCAACGCTTCCAGAGCAACCTGCAGGCAATCCTGATCCAGCAACAAACGGATTTGATTTTGATGCATACACCGCTACTTATTTGGGTGTTTTGAACATCAAGGTTGATTTTGTTTCTACAGTTATTGAAAAAGCTGCTAAATTAACTAGACCGGTTGTTTCTATTGATGGAAACATCGCTACCTGGGCACCAATTATTGGAGCAGCAAGCTATGACATGTATGTCGATGGCGTATTGGCTTTGGAAGACGTTGGTGAATTGGCGTTAGACGAATTATCATATACTTTCAATCTCGGATTGCTTAATCTTCCGGTTGGAGACTATGAAATTCAACTAAGAGCAATCACCGCCAACGCTGCGACAAAATCTACTTCAGTACTTAGCGATGCCTTGTCTTACACTTGTGAACGCCTTGATTCTCCTCTCAATTTTATCCTGACTGATAATGTAGTTTCTTGGGATGTTGTTGTAGGCGCTTCGAATTACTTGGTTTCGATTGACGATGGCGAATTCTTTACAGTTGAGACTAACCAGACTACAATCCCAGATGAGAAACTAGTTGCTGGCACCAGCATAAAAGTTATCGCTTCCGGTTCGGAAACGACACTTGATTCAATATTCTCGGAATATCTGTTGGACATTGAAGTAATTCTCAAAGAAGTAATACTTGGACAATATACATTGCCAATTGTCGAATTTACCGTTTCATCATGGATGAGATATGCTGATCCACTTGGTGGTAACGATGTTGGCGGTCAGTTCATCGAAGGTATAATCGTCATTACCAACGCTTTTGATTTCACATTACTTGATGATACTGCCAAAGTCTTTTCTGGAGGCTATGCGGCTGTATACGATTCAGAGATGAACGTTAAATACATCGTCGACAGATGGGGACATGAATGGAATCCGGTAGACGGTTGGACGACAAATGCAGGTGCTTGGACATACGGAGCGAACTTATTCGTGTCTTATTTCCGATCACATCTAGCTGCAGGCGATATCATGATCATTGCTTCACAATACGGACTCGGACTTGATGAAGGCACCTATCGCAATCACTTCGGAAATGCCCTAATCAAAGATTTGGGAGTTCTTACAACCGACCATCGTGCTGTCGATTTGCTTACAGCGATTGATCCTTCGACGGTTACAGTTTTAATTCAAGAAAAAGTTATGACGCAAACGATCAGCCTTGGAACCAACGATTTGCCACTTTTCTCGTTTGATCTGGCTACTTGGCTTAACTACGCTGACCCACTTGGTGGAAATGATGTTGGCGGACAATTTGTTCCGGGAATCATTATGATTACCGATGCCTTCGGTATTTCGGCTTTAGATGATGCAACCCTGATCTTTGCAGGCGGATACGCCGCTGTGATGGACTCGGATATGCATGTAAAATATATCGTTGACAGATGGGGGCATGAGTGGAATCCGACAGATGGTTGGACCACCAATGCCGGTGGTTGGCCATATGGTGCTTCACTTTACGCATCATACTTCAAACCACATCTCGCTGAAGGCGATATGATCATTCTGGCTTCACAGTTCAATGGCGGTCTTTCTGTCGGAACTTACCGGAACTACTTCGGCAATGCCTTGATCAAAAATTTAGGTACTGTTACGACCGATCATAGAGCTGTAGATTTACTGACAGCCCTGGATCCCGCAACAGTTACGATTACTTTTGGTGAGGCTACCAAAGTCTTGCGAATGGGACAGAGTGTCCTTGATGTCAAAGAATTCGATTTGGCAACTTGGATGAATTATATCGACCCACTCGGAGGCAACGATATCGGGGCGCAGTTTATTCCTAGTCTAATTGTGATCACCGATGCTTTCGGAGTTGCAAGCCTTGATGATGCCATCACGGTATTTAGCGGCGGGTACATCGTGGTTGTCGATTCAGATATGCACATTAAATACTTCGTAGACAGATGGGCACATGAATGGAATCCGACTGATGGTTGGACTTCAAATGCCGGCGGTTGGCCTTGGGCGCTGAACTTGAAAGCTTCCTATTTCAAACCGTTCCTGGCAGAAGGCGACATGATGATTTTAGCCTCGCAATATGGCACAGGACTCTCGGCTGGCACATACCGCAATTTGATGGGTAACGCTCTGATCAAAGATTTGGGCACCGTTACTACCGATCATCGCGCAGTTCTCTTGACCGAAGCTTATGATTTGTCAACTATTACAATTACTATTGCTACTCTGGAATAATTTTCACTATAATTTTGTTATATTGTTGAAATGATGCTGCATTGATAAGTCGAGGATCATTCCTCGACTTATTTCAATGCATCAGAGGAGACCTATGAAATTCGAACGGCTGTATAACAGTAAATTTTTTATTATTGTCGATTTTGTCTACAAACTGATAATCTTGAACCTGTTGTTAATTCTAACGACTGTTTTCGGATTGGTCGTTTTTTCCCTGATGCCGGCATTGATTGCCTTGATTATTATCCTCAAATCTTTACGACATGATCGAACATTCCCTTTGGTGCAGACATATTTTCGTGTCATCAGGGCAAATTATCGAAAAATCATTAAATTATCGCTATTTTATACTTTGCTTGGATGTGTGTTTGTATTCAATACCTTGTTTTTCTATCTGGCACTGCAAGAATCACAACCGATTTTCTATCAATTGGCATTTTACGGGATGATTGTTGTCGACGTTGTCTTTTTGTTGGCAGCCATCAATTCTTGTTTTGTTTTTGTCTATTTTCCCAATCTAACAAACCGGAAAATCATCAAGTATTCATTCGTTTTATTGACAAGCATTCCCTTGCAAAGCCTTGTAGTTGTCTTGTTGCTGCTAATGTCTGTCGGGTTACTTTATGTTTTTCCAATTATTCTAATATTTATTTGGCCATCAATTTGTGTTTTCCTGATCCATATATCGATTAGGAATACTTATGAGAGATTTGTGACCGAAGGTGTGAAATCGATTGATGCCCTTGATTACGAATTCCAATCTGATTTTAGCCAAAACTGAACTTGTTCATAATCCTTTATTGAACCATTTTTAATCTTTGGTTCAATATAGGCTTAAATATACTTCACGGAAAGGAAATCGAATAATGCGGAAAAAATTGTTATTGTTAGGCATTATTACTTTGTTTTGTGCTTGTTTTTGCTTGGCTTTTTTAAGCGAAAAAGCCTCTTCAACGGTAAGCGCATATTCTCTTTCTAAGTATGACTTCGCAAGTCTTTACGAATCAGGTTACAAAGACTATTTGGAAAGTCACGACGAATATTATCCGCTAGAGGAAATATCCATTGATGCCACAGTTGGCTTTACTTTCACAAATTCATTCAATGAAGAAGAAGCCTACATTACTTCAATTGACGATGTTGACGGATTGTATATACCAGAAACTGTCAACGTGACGTGGGATGTTTCTGTTCCTGAAGCAGGGTATTACAATCTCAAGGTAAATTATTATTCGATTGAAGGCAGGAGCTCTGAAATCTCCAGGGGAGTGCAGATAGATGAAGCATATCCTTTCACGGAAGCCAAAAATTTCGTGCTGACAAGAATCTGGGAAGACGCCTTCAATGTCGCTGATTTGAGAGTCGATGGAAAACACGACATGAAACCGGCACAGATTGAAAAGCCCCGCTGGAACAGCGAATCCATTCGCGATACATCAGGGTATTTTTCCGGTCAAGCGTACTATTTTTACTTTTCTGAAGGAGCGCATACGATTCAATTCGTCGGCGACCGCGAACCTGTCGTGGTCAGGAGCATTGTTCTTTACCAAGAAGTCAAAGATATTACCTATGAAGCAGCACTGGCAAATTATACCGCCAACAATTATCAAGTGGTCAGCACTGTTGCCTTTGACGAATCTGGCTATAATTTGGTTCAAGGTGAAAACCCCTATGAAAAATCTTCGCCTATCTTGGCTCCAGTTGCGAATTGGAGCAGCTATAAAATCGATCCTTACGTGAATTTCATTACAAGATATAACACGATCGGGGGCACGACCTGGAGAGTCGCAGGCGATTGGATAAGTTGGGAAATTGATGTTCCTCAAAGCGGACTGTATGAATTGACTTTCAAAGTCAATCAAAACTACAATCGGGGAATGTATAGCACCAGAATCCTGTACATAAACGGAAAAGTCCCATTTGCGGAATGCCGTAACATTCAATTTGCCTATAGCAGTGATTGGCAGAATGTAACAATCGGCAGTGAAACGGGAAATTACCTGTTTTATTTTGAAGCGGGTACAAACGTGATTACATTGGAAGCAACGATCGGAATCTATTCCGATTTGGTCGACAACACCGAAAGGACAATCACTATTTTAAATACGCTATATCGAAAAGTAGTGATGATAGCCGGAACAAACCCGGACCAATACCAGGATTACATGTTGGAACAGCGGATTGACGGCCTATATGACATGATCGATGAATGTATCGAGAATCTGGAAACGGCTATCTCCGAAATCGTCTCAATCGCCGGAATCAGAAGTTCCTTGAGCGCGAGCTTTGAAAAGACTTTATATCAATTGAATAAATTCAAGAAAAGCGAGAAATACATCCAAATCGGACTAAACGATTTGGATGACAACATATCAGCGTTGGGAGTATGGGTAATGTCGATTTCCGAACAGCCACTTTCTGTCGATGCGATTTTTGTGCATACAGGCGAAAGTTCTCTCCCCAAAGCTACGACAAATTTCTTTCAGAAATTATGGCATGAGATCGTTTTGCTGTTTGGTAGTTATGGAGCAAATACATCCTTGGAAAGCAGTGTCGAAGCCGAAGGCCCGACAATCACTGTTTGGATTTCCTCAGGCAGGGATCAATCCCAGTTATTAAGACAATTGATCGACGAATCCTTTACCATGCAACATGATATCAACGTTGAATTGAAACTAGTTTCCGAAACGGCGCTATTACCAGCCACATTATCCGGAAATGGACCAGATGTGGCTTTGGGAGTGTTACAAAATATCCCTGTGAATTGGGGAATCAGAAATGCACTGGTCGATCTAAGCACATTTTCAGATTATGAGGAAGTTAGCGCTTGGTTTGATGATAGCGCGATAACACCTTTCATATTTAATGATGCAGTTTATGCACTTCCGGACACTCAAGATTTTCTGGTCAGTTTTGTCCGCACGGACATTATTTCTGAACTCGGTTTGAGCGTTCCCAAGACCTGGGAAGAAGTAGTGAATGTGCTGCCGACTTTACAAAGACAGTACTTGGATTATTATCTGCCCAACACAAAAGGCGGCCTGTCCACATTGCTTTATGCAATGATCATCCAAAATGGCGGACAATTATATTCGGAAGATGGAAGCCAGACGTTGTTGACAGAAAAAAAAGCTTCTGAGGCTTTTATTGATTTTACGACATTTTTCAGTGATTATGGATTCGAAATCAGCGCTGTCTTCTCGAATCGTTTTCGAAGTGGGGAAATGCCCATGGGAATCTATAATTACTCGTTATACAATACTTTATCGGTCTTCGCTCCGGAGATTCGGGGCCAATGGGAATTTTCCGAGTTGCCAGGATATGTTGATGATCAAGGGACTATTCACAATACTTCGACCTCGACTTCGACTGGAGCGATTATTCTCGCTGATTCAGACCAGATAGATGCCAGTTGGGAATTTGTCAAATGGTGGTTGGGTGAAGAAGCACAAACCGGATATGGCAGAGGCTTGGAAGCCATTCTTGGCGCTGCGGCCAGATATCCAACGGCTAATTTGGATGCTTTTAGGAATCTTCCCTGGTCGACGAAAGACTATTTGTTGCTCTCTGAGCAAAGAGATAAATCATCTGGAGTACCGACAGTGCCTGGAGATTACATCATCGGTAGATATATCGACAATGCGTTCAGGACTACCGTCAACAATAATACCAATCCCAGAGAAAATCTTTTTGAATATGCAGAAAAAATCAATATTGAACTTGCAAGAAAACGACTTGAATTTAACCTAGACTGAGGAGGAGCGTTGTGAATAATTCCGTTTTAAAAGAATTGCCAAAACATCAAAAAAAAACACTTTGGCAACAAATCAAAAAAAACAAAGTCTATTATTCGATGATGGCTCCTTTTTTATTGGTTTTTATCGTCTTTACCGTTGTGCCAGTCTTGATGAGTTTCTTCCTGAGCTTCACTTCTTTCGACATGCTGCAAGCACCCAAGTTTATCGGACTACAAAATTATACTAATTTGTTCCTGAATGATGATGTATTCCTGATAGCTCTCAAAAACACGTTTGTACTGGCTGTCATTACCGGGCCAATATCATATATTATGGCTTTTGTATTTGCCTGGCTGATCAACGAACTTCCCCGAAAAATCCGTTGGTTCATGGTCTTAATTTTCTATGCGCCATCAATAAGTGGCAGCGCCTATCTGTTATGGCTGTTGATCTTTTCCTCAGACATGTATGGTATTTTGAATGCGACGCTGATTGATTTGAATATCATCAATACCCCGATTCTATGGCTGGAAACGCCAAAATACGCCTTGCCGATCTTGATAATCGTGCAATTATGGTTGAGTCTGGGAGTGTCCTTTCTTGCCTTTGTCGCCGGACTGCAAACCGTCGATAAAACTTTATATGAGGCGGGCGCGATCGACGGAATTAGAAACAGATGGCAGGAATTGTGGTATATCACTTTGCCACAGATGAAGTCGCAATTGATGTTTGGCGCCGTGATGCAAATCACGAGTGCCTTGGGAATTGGTATCGTGTCGATTAACTTGCTGGGCTTTCCTTCGGTTGAATATTCGGGACACACGATTGTGACCCATTTGATGGACTTTGGATCAACCAATTCCACGCGTCTGGAGATGGGTTACGCCTCTGCAATCGCCTCTGTATTGTTCTTTGTCATGCTGGGTTCGAACCTTCTTGTGCAAAAAGTTATTAGAAGGGTGGGAACTTAAATGATATCTAAATTCAAAGATAAAGTTAAGTTAGATTTAAATTCCCCTTATTCCAGTTCTGAACACGATTTGCTAATTCAAGATTTGATAAAGCATGAATTGAAATGGTACAAAGACAAAAACAAGAAATTCAAAAAATATCATAAAGTCCGTTTAAGCCGTTCGAAATGGGGAGATGGAATTCTTTTCTTAGCCTTGCTTCTTTTTGGTTTGTTTAGCGCCTATCCATTGATATTTACTATCTGCAATTCGCTTAAAGGACTGGACGAAATATTCGTCTTTCCGCCAAGATTATTCCCAAGAAATATTACTTTCGATAATTTTGTCGATTTATTCAATTTGATTGGGAACACGCAAATTCCCATTTCGAGATATTTTGTCAACACGCTTGTAATCACTTTGCTTGGCACAATCGGACATGTTATTCTGGCATCGCTTTGCGCATATCCTTTGGCAAAACACCGTTTTCCGGGCAGACATCTGATCAATCAACTGATTGTTTACTCTTTGATGTTTTCAGCAGCAGTTACTGCTATTCCATCATATATGATCATCAGTTGGTTGGGGCTGATCGATAATCAACTGGCAATCATCATCCCGGCATTTGGCTTTACTTTGGGGATATTTTTAATGAGGCAGTTCATGACGACAATTCCCGATGAACTTCTCGATGCAGCCAAGATTGATGGAGCCAACGAGTACCAAATATTCTTCAGGATCGTCATGCCGCTTGTCAGGCCCGCTTGGCTGACACTGATTATTCTCTTGTTCCAACAACTTTGGGGAACGGATGGCGGAGCCTATATATTCACAGAAAATTTGAAACCACTTAGTTATGCCTTGAGACAAATAGTTGCTGGAGGCATCGCAAGAACAGGTACTGCTGCTGCTGTAACGGTCATTATGCTTATTGTTCCAATCACTATTTTCATCTTCAATCAGACAAAAATGCTTAACACTATGTCTCACTCGGGATTGAAGTAGGAGACATTATGAAGAAAATAATGATTATTATAACTTTATTGCCAATTTTGATACTGGCCTTCACCTTTAGGGTCAACGCTTCCTATAACTATAGCCCTTTCGAAGATGCGATCGCATCTGCAGAAGCCTTGATCGCAAAGAAAGTGATTGATGCTTCCAACCTAGTAACTCAAACAGGAGACCTTGCCAATGTGTCCTTTGGTGTGTTGTCCGATGTGTTTGCCTATCAGAACGAAATCTACATTTCCGATACTTCGAAAAATTGTGTTTACGTTTTGGATAACGAATACCGTTATTTAACTACATTTGGTATTGATTCCGGGGAAGGTTCCCTGAAGTCTCCCAAAGGACTATACGTGACAGAAGACTATATCTATGTCGCAGACAGCGGCAATTACCGGGTGGCGGTTTTTGACCATGACTATAATTTCTCCAGCGAAATTTTGGCACCTGACGATCCAACTTTCAAACAATCGCCATCCGACACGCAAGGCTATGATTTCAAACCGCTAAGAATTGCGGTCAATAGTACAGGAAGAGTCTATGTCATAGCTGATCAGATTTTCGAAGGTATTATTGATTTTAACCCTGATGGCAGTTTTTCCAGATATTTAGGGGCAAATACGGTTACACTTTCTGTTTGGGAAGCTTTTTGGCTTAAACTGACTTCCGAAGAACAGCGTCAAGCTCAAGGCTACAGGCTGGCAACGACGTTTGTAAACTTGAATGTGGATGAAAATGGGTATATATATTCCGTTTCCAGTTCGACGGAGAATAACAAGGTAATCAAAAAACTGAACTACAAAGGTACCGATGTTCTGATAAGAAACGGTTATGTGGATCTCTCGGGAGATATCATCACACTTGAAGGCAATGTCAATGTTCCTACCGGCAGTAGCGAATTTATCGATATTGATGTGAACGATTATGGTTCTTTCAGTGTTTTGGATAGGACGAGAGGCAGAATATTCACCTATGATTTCGAAGGAAATTTGCTTTATGTCGGTGGACAAATAGGAAATATCGGGGGAGCTGTCAACAACCAAAGTTCGTTATTTTTGAGCCCGCAAGCCTTATGTTATCATGACAATAAGATTTTGGTTGTTGACTCCTTGAATAAGAACTTGGTCGTATTGGAGTATACCGAATTCGCGAATTTGGTCAATCAGGCCACCCAATATTACTATAACGGCGATTATGAAAATGCAAAAGACAGATGGGAAGAAGTCCTTGTATTAAATACAAATTACTATTTGGCATACGCCGGTATCGCCAAAGCACAACTCCGCGAAGGAAATTTTGAAGCGGCGATGATCAATGCCAAACTTGGTTTTGATGATTATACGTATTCGAAAGCCTATCAACCTTATCGATATCTCAAATTGACTGTGATCTTGCCATACGTGATGGGATTTTCGATTGCAGGAGTAATTTTTCTGATTGGCAAATCAATTTACAAGTCCGTAAAAGTTTCAAAGGAGGATGAAGAAATTGATTAATTTCCTGAGAAAAATCAAAGCAGTATTTTTGAAAACTGATTTTCGGAAGCTGTTTTCCCAATTCTTTTACGACTGTTTCAAGATGCCGTTTTATTTGATTACTCATCCAATCAAAGGTTTTGATGATTTCAAACGCGAAAAAACATCGAAATTGTATGTGGCAGTTTTTTATCTGGTGATGATGATTTTGACACAGATAATCGCCTATAACGCAAATGGATTTTTAGTAAATAAGAACGACCCGAAGGATTTTAATTTATTTATGACCATCGCGCTAGTGCTCTTCCCGGTTGTGATTGTTGTCATTGGCAACTGGGCATCGACGGCTTTGATGGATGGCAAAGGCACGATGTCAGATATTTTTAGAGTTATCTGTTATGCGTTTTTCCCCTATGTCTGGTTGGGACTCACGGCCACCATCATCAGTAATTTTATCACCACTGATGAAATAATCTTTTTCACTTTCTTCCAATCTTTTGGTGTTTTGCTCTTAGCATACATGGTATTTTTCGGATTGTTGGGAGTCCACGAGTTCGGACTTCTTAAAAACATTCTTATGATTGGATTCACAGTCGTTGCCATAGCCGTGATCCTCTTTGTCATGCTGTTGCTGTTTTCCCTGGGACAGCAAGTCTACTCATTCATTAAGTCCATTATCTCAGAATTTGTGATGAGGTTCTTATGATGAGTACTAGACAAGAGACCAATATGGAACCAGTTTTATATTCTGTGCTTCCTTGGTATAAAAAACTTTTTATTCAACTGAAAAACGTGTTTAGAGTCAATATTTTACATTATAAGGGATATCGAAGAATATTGATTGTTTTGGGAGTCATTGCTTTGTTCTCGTTCTGCTTGTATCTTGTGGTTATCATTAACCAAGTCCATGTTCCCATAAGAGATACATATGACAAAACGGGATTTGTCAACTCGGAAACATATATCGAAAATAACGGTCCGGAAACAATCTTGGCAAATTCAAATTATCAAATGACTTTTAATAACCTGACAACGACTTTTGTTTTGCTTGACAAAACGACTGGAGTGGAATGGCGATCCAATCCAGATTCGACTTCCGCCCGTTTTCTGGACACGCTTGTCGTCTACTATTCGGGTAGTCTTGGGGCTCCGACATCGCTCAGCGCCTATGAGGATGCCGTGTTGTTTGGCGATTATTCCATCCGGGTTGTAGGAGATTCGCTGGAAGTACTATACGAAATAGGCGGGAAAAAAGATGTCGACCGAACTGATTTTCCGACTGTGATTTCTGCCGCACGCATGGAAGAATTACTATTGTCTCAATTGGAACCGGGGACAACCGACTATCGAAGAATTACCGAACAGGCCTACGTCTCGGGAACAGTCGACGGCGTAGAAGTCTGGAAGTTGAAAGACGGCATCCAAACCTCGATTCTCAAGCAGTTATATCGCATTTTTTATGAAGTATGCGGCTATACCACAGACGATTTGGCTTATGACTTACAAGAAAACGGAATCATTTTTGAAGATACCTATAGCTATTTCGAAATCGCCATCTTGTATACGATTACCGAAGACGGATTACAGGTAGAAATAAAAAATGATTCAATCTACGAAAAAGAAAAATTTCCCTTGGCATATATAGACGTCTTGCCCTACTTTGGTGCCGCAAGCACTTTAGACACTGGATATGCAATGATCCCAGACGGCAGCGGAGTCCTGATTGATTTCAACAATGCCAGAGCTTTCGCCCTGCCTTACAATCAACGGATCTATGGCAAGGAATTGGCGCGAATCCAGAAAGTCAAGCAAACTCCAAGCCAAATCATCACTTTACCACTATTTGGCGTCAAACGAAATGACTCTGGTTTCATCGCAATTGCTGAAACAGGCGCGGAGATGGCGGCGATTTTAGCGAATGTCAGTTCAACTGACAATCCCTATAACCAAGCATATTATCGCTTCTATTTTCGCGAAAGCGAAGTCTTTCAGTTTTCTTCAATCGGTTCCACCATCAACATTGTGGAATGGACAGACTGGTACACAACAAGCGATTTTCAGATCGACATCAAGTTTGTTCATGAAGACTTTGGCAGTTATAACGGTATGGCAAAAGTCTATAAACAATACTTGATCAATGAAGGTGTTCTGACTCCGAAAGACGACACGGATTCCGTAGTCCTTGATTTGACACTCCTCGGAGGATACATCATTGACAAGAACTTTTTGGGAATTCCCTATAAAACCGTCAATACGCTGACTAGTTGTGAGGAAGCGGAAAACATTATCGCCAATCTGCTCTCAGATGGTTTGACAAATATTAATTTGTTGTATAAGGGTTGGGCAAATGATGGCTTGAAACCGACTTACATGGGATCCATCCATTATGACTCTGCAACTGGAAGTAAAAGAGAGTTTGCTGCTTTGGAGTCGTATTTAGCCAGTGTCGGAGTAAAACTGTTTCCCGAAGTGTATACAAACACGGCCTACACGTCAAAAGACATTCAGAAAAACCAAATCGCTGTCAGAAATGTTTTTGGTTCCGTTGTCGGAAATTATGGCTATAATGAAGCAACTTTGTATGCGGACACATCGACAAGGAAATACTATGTCCTGTCGCCTCTGTCTTATGATGAAACTCTAAGAGGCGTGACGAAGGCTTTGACAAAAATTGATGTCAAAAATGTTGTCTTTGCGGATTTCGGCAGTAGAATGTACAGCGATTTTGCCAAAAAAAATACACTTTTCCGTACGGATACGCTGGAGTATTTCCAAGCAATGATGGAAAAATACCGCGATGATTATGACTTGTTCATGTTTAGAAATCCAAGTTATTTTGCGCTTGCTTATGCAAATCACCTAACCGACATTCCCACATATGGGACAGGCTATCAAATCATTGGCTTAAGTGTGCCTTTCTATCAGCTTGTCATAAGCGGCTACTTGGACTACAGTTCCAAGGCTTTCAACTTGGATGATCAATACACATATGATTGGCACAAAATGAAAGCTATCGAAACTGCGTCAAATCTTAGCATATGTTGGAGTTACAAATCAACGATCGATTTGGTCGACACGGAATATTCTTATTATTACTCGACATTTTACCAGAATTGGTATGACCAATTGATCGATACATACCAAGAATTGAACAGTTTAGGAATATATGGAACAAATCTGACATATCATGAGATATTGGTTATCGATGGCAGTGTCACAAAATCCGCTTATGCAAATGGTTTGGAGATAGTCTTTAACTATGGTGTCAGCAATTATGACTATCTGGGAACAATCGTCGCAGCTAACAGCTACGAAGTTGTGAAGGAGGCGGATTAATTGGATACCATAAAAAAGGCACGTAGTGTCAAGTATCTTTCCCCCGAACAACTAAATCTACTTCAAGACAAAGATTTGTTGAAACTGGAAAAGCTGGAACATAAGCATCAGCTATTATCCGAAGCATACGTGAAGTACGCAAAAAAACAAGAATCGAAACAGAGCAGCAATTTCTCTAGACTTCGTAATATTGGGAAAAAAAGAACTAGAATCAAGGTCCAGATTCAACGCGTGAAAATCGAATTGATGCGAATTGAAGAAGGAAAACTCCCTCAACTGAATCTGTTCCAACGCTGGAAGAAGTATTTTTCACATATGCCATATAAAAAACAAAAAGTTATCTTTGGCGTATTATTTATTATACCTTGGGCAGTTGGCTTTATTCTCTTTTTCATGTCGCCGATTGCCTCGACCATTTGGTGGAGTTTGAACAAAATGACGCCGCAGGAAGGCGGCGGATTCAGCTTTCTATATTATGGATTGGATAATTATATTGCCCTGTTTACTAGGCAGACCTTGGCCGGAGCCACGGTGCTTGAAGTTCTGACATCATCCATAATCGATATTTTAATCGATTTGCCTACCATCATAATCTTCAGTTTGTTTATTGCGGTTCTATTGAATACGAGATTTAAAGGTCACCAATTTGTCAAGGCAATCTTCTTTATTCCAGTGGTCTATAATATGACCGTAATCAACAATACCCTATCAGGAGCCTTCGGAGCCCTGTTTGGAGCCAGTTTAGGGGAGGGTTTTGAGCTGTCTCGAGCGTTTTCTGATTTTCTGATGCAGATTGGCATCGGCAACGGACTTGTGGGATTTTTGACAAGTGCTGTCGACAGAATTTTCCTAATCGTAAATAAATCAGGAATTCAAATTATCATCTTCATTGCTGCGTTGCAAGCAATTCCTAACCACTTGTACGAAGCAGCAAAAGTTGAAGGCGCGACTAAATATGAAACATTTTGGAAAATTACATTTCCTTTGGTAACACCTATGATTCTCACTGCCGTTGTCTATACAATCGTCGATAGCTTTGGCAGTTCCGATTTATTGATGTTCTTGACGGTAAATTCACAGGGAACGACAATGGCGACAAACCAACCGGGGATGTACTCGGCAATTTCCATTGTCTACTTTTTGGCAAATATCTTTATTATCGCTTTTGCCTTCCTGTTTATGAGAAAGTCGGTGTTCTACTATGATTAAAGGAACATTGAATAAATTCAAGCAAGTTATTCAGCATAAAATTGCAGATTGGCGTGACGGAATGAAAGTAGCTTTGTCTTCACCAATCAAGCGAAAAGTATTTAAACAAAGAATTGGAGCATTTATCATCAATATTCTCAAATATATCCTTCTCTTTGGCCTCTGCTTTGTGATTCTTTATCCGTTGTTTTTACAGTTGGCTGTCGCTTTCAGAGCGCCTTCAGACGTGAACAATCCGGCAATTTTGTGGATTCCGGGAGAATTCTCGGTCAAGAACTTCGAAGTGGCGATGGTGGCACTTAAATATTGGCAAGCTTTGAAGAATTCGCTAATCTTGGCATGCGGGGTGACATTCTTGCAACTGGCATCGACTGCTTTGGCAGGATATGCCTTTGCCAGATTAAAATTTAAAGGTAGCGGAATTTTGTTTGGTTTGGCATTGTTTACTATCGTCGTTCCTCAGACAGTGATTTCCTTGCCATTATTAAGAAGCCTGACGGAAATGAAAATGGTGGGAAAACCGATTACGTTGTTTTTGATGGCGGGATTGGGCATGGGTATCAAATCGGGAATATTCATTTATTTGTTTCGTCAATTTTTCCGCGGGATTCCTGTTGAATTGGAAGATGCGGCATATATTGATGGAGCCAATCCCTTCCAGGTGTTTTTCAAGATCATGCTGCCAAATGCCAAAGGCGCAATCATAACTGTTGCTTTGCTAAGCTTTGTCTGGCAATGGAACGATTATTATTTTACAACCCTTTTTGTAACAAGAAGCAATTTGAATTTCATTACACTTACCACGCAACAAGTCAGCGTCCTATTTGGTCTTCAACAAGCTTTGACTGATGCTGGAGTGTGGAGCTTAATGGGTCAGGATATCACCAAGAATCCCCTGTTTGCATCAATGATTTTGAACACCAGCGGTATCTTGGTAATGATGCCGATCTTGGTATTATATTTCTTTGTACAGAAATTGTTTGTTCAAGGTATCGAAAGATCCGGAATTGTCGGATAAAAATATAAGGGAGATTATTTAATATGGAAAAATTGATTTCAAACAGATTCAGAAGAACTTTACTGTTATTTGTGATGGTATTTACGATGTTTTTGGTGGCTTGTGGTTCAGTCACAACATTGAATACGACAAATGGCACTACTAGTACTACCAGTACTACTGCTAACAGTAGTAGTGGTTCAGCGACCACGACTTCATCAGCTACGAATACGACCGATACACCAGTGACACAACCGGTTCCAAATATGATGGGGCAGAACTTTATAATTATGGTAAACAAAGCTTCGACGACCGATCCGAGAAGCGAAAGCTATACGGGAAGTTGGAAATCACAAAAAATTGCCCAAATCGAGATGGTCGAAGCTAAATACAATGTTAATGTTGTTTACCAAACCTATCCTGCTGATGCTGTTTGGGGAGGCGGAAGACAAAGGTATATTATTTCAAATTCTTTGAACGACACGCCACAAGCGCATGTCTATGAAATGCCTTCATATGCAATCGCGATTTTGGCAGAAGGCGGAGCAATCTTGCCTCTTGACGCTTTAATCGAAGAATACGGACATCCGGAATACTGGCCGGAAAAAGCAGCATTTGGCACGGTTTTAGGTGTTCAATATGCTTATGACGATGGTTATCCTTTAGCCGGACAGGGTATTTTTTACAATATTGACTTATTGGAGAGATTCCTTGGCGAAGGAAACGGAACATTGCCAAGCGAACTATGGTTGGCAGGCGAATGGGATTGGGATGCTTTTGAAGAGATTTGCAATAATCTGTTACCAGGGATTTCCGCTCTCGGCATCGAAGGCGCTGCAGTAATTGGCGGCAGAGCGTATAACTGGGCTTATCAGATGCTCGGAGCTAATGGCACCCATGTCGTCACTACTGATCTAAAGTCGGAATTGGCAACACAACCGGCGATTGATACGATGACGTATTTGAGCGAACTCATGAGCACGCCCGGAATGTGGGAATATTTGAGTGCGGCTTTGTCCAATGCCTCATGTCCGCAATTTAAAGCGGGCAACATAGCTTTCCACAATGGTGAGCCCTATTGGATTTTTGACAGTTCAAAGTGGTTAGGTTACAATTTTGAAATGGGATTTGTTCCTTACCCGACCGGACCGAATACAGAATCGGATTTGAGCAACTATTTCATCAACGAAGTATACGGAAAAACAAGTTATGTTGTTTCATCGTCCTATTCCTTGGATAAAGTCGAACCGGGATATGAAAATATCGCCTTTCATGAAGAAACGATTTTCCGCATCTGGTCTGATTTACAATACTTCCCCGAGATCGATTCCGAAACCGGCTATCCTTCTACGGATGCGGTCGTCGATGAATGGTGTTTCAATACTTTGGAACTATACTATAGTACCGAGGGAGACAATGTATCCATCGAAGCTCACAGGAGCGTAATGTTTAGAGGCTATCCTGATTCTTTCTATAGTTTGTATTATGCGGAAAGCCAAGATGAAACAAAATCATTCATGCTGGAAATGCAGGCCGCTATTATCAGTGGCGCCATCCGCGATGAAATGATTGATCTTGTCCAAAGAATCCATCAAGAATATATCGACACGTATGTAAATATCGGGTTACCACCCGATTACTATGACGGAGATTGATTCTTTTACTAACAAAAAATAACCGAGAGGGGATACCATGAGAATTAAAGCAATAATTGTATTTATGATTGCGATTATCTTTGCCTTAATTGGTTGCAGTCATGTTTCGACAACTGCAACTTCCACCGCAACTTCAACTGCAACTTCAACAACAACTTCACTTCAGACACTGAGCATCGAAGAAGAATTACAAATCGTTTTGGATTCAATCGAAATTCCTTATGAAGTGGTCAGTGATCTGGATCTGCCCTCGCAATATTCATACGAAGGTATCGAAGCTGATGCCTCGTGGCATTCCACAGCCTCAAGCATTATCACAAGCGCCGGTGTGATTTCCCGGACCGCATACGATCAGTCTGCAACTTTGGTTCTGACTCTGTCGATTGGAGAAACTTCGGTGATAAAGAACTTTGATATCGTCATTTTGGGAAATGTCGATTATTTATTGCTGTATGCAGTCGTACATAACCAGATCGATTTCGGAAACAATCAAGTTTCTGAAGATCTGGTGCTGCCCGCGACATATACCCAAGATGACAAAACTGTGTCTGCAACCTGGGTTTCAAACAACGAGGAAATATTGGAATCGAACGGAACCATTCACCCGGGACAGCAAATACAGCAGGTTACCTTGCATTTGACGCTCTCCTATAACGACGCATCCAGAGAAGAGAGCTATGAATTAACGATTTTGCAGGATCCTGACTCGTTACCGGTTAATTGGTGGCACACTGTTGATGTCTATACGGGCACGATTGTTGGCGAAGCTCCAGATCCTTCCGTACCCAGTTGTTTCCAGGGAGCGATTTATCGCAAAGTGGTTTCCAGCAAAGATTATTGGCTGGGTATTGAAGGCGTAGTGACTATTCCGGAATTTTTTCCTGATGTCGAAAGGTACGATGAGACCAAATTAAGCTACTATTTGGATAATCCTTCGATATATATGGGGGGAAATGCCTACGCTGAAAGCGATGTGGGACTCACTTGGTCGATTGGCTATTTCAGTCAAGAATCAACGGGATACACAACTTCAGGGATTGCCTTCCGTCCCTTCTGGCGATATATTACTTCACTGGAAAGTTGCACAAATAACAATTGTTACCGAAATGCCAATGTCAATGATTTTCAGTTTTATTATTTCCCCGGAGACACGATTCGCATGAGTGTGTTCAGTCCGGCTCCCGGATACATGCAAATGCGTATCGAATTGCTAGAACTCACCACGAATGAACACTTTGTCGATGCCAGAGCCAGATATGGCTTGAGTGATGATTTTGAAAGGATATTCGTCACGGACCTGTTTCCTTCTGCGGGGATGGGCGCTGCAAAAGCCGAATTTAAAAGAGTAAATGCCATTGATCAAGTTTCTAACGAAGGAAAACCAACTTTGAATACCAATTCAGTCGTGGAAAATGCAATTTGGCACGAAGTATATCTGTACCGCAAAATTGACGGAATCCTTTACCGGGTGCCAATGAATGATACAAGAACAGCATCAATGGCATGTCCTTTGGGAACAAATATCAACGGAGACTTCAGCAATGCAATTGAAATAAGTTATGATGGTGTGGACCAGGCACTGGGTGGTGAAGTGATCACCTTGAATCCAAACAACGGGACAGGAAAACTTTACAATCTCGAGATGGTTATCTTGAACGATCAAAGAAGAGATTTATTCGTTTGATATAAACTGTATGAATTTTGATGGGGAGGATTTATGAGAATATCGATAATGGCATCAATCGAGGATATCTTACAGAATTGGAACCAAGAATTTTCGCATAGTTATCCGCTCACAAGCAGATTGCTTGATGAAAAAATCATATCTTCTCCCCATACTGTTTCTTCAGGATCATATTCACTTTATGAAGCAGATCAATACATCGGGACGATTGTGTTGAAATATTTTGCTGGCAATCACGATGCCTACAATAACTTGGCCTATATTGCTTTTTTGTTTGTTGCGAAAGCTTTTCGAAATCAAGGCTATGGCAAAGCTCTGCTGGAAGATATCTTATGCATTGTGAGAAACGCTCGAAAAAAAAGACTATATTGTGGCACGGATTTTGATTGTTTGTTTTCGGGCGTATTTGTGGATAACAATCCAAAAACGCATATGTTTTTTCAAAAACGCAATTTTGAGCACACCGGAACCAATTACAATCTTATCTGTCGCAAAAAACAAATCCTCGATTCGGATAGTGTAATCTACCGAAGGATGACTTGTGAAAATGAAAAACAAGAATTGCTGGAACTGATCATAGGCAACTTCAGTTACAGGTGGTATTACGAAGTAAAGCAATTGAGTGCTGAAGAATTAGTTGTTGCAGAAATTGATGAAAGGATAATTGGTTTTGTCAGATTGTCACAGCCAAAGTTCAGGAAACTTGGAAATAGCACCAATCTTTACCCCTTATATAATTGTTTGGGAGGAATCGGACCATTAGGTGTAATACCTGAGCACCAAAAATTCGGCATCGGAAAAAATCTGGTAAAATATGCGGTAAATGTTCTCTTCGACATGGGTTGCTCCGAAATCTTGGTTGATTGGACCGGGTTGATTGATTTTTATAAAAAATGCGGGTTTGAAGAAATTACTAACCAATTTGAAATTTATCAAATGATTATAAAGGAGGAGCTCGATGGATAAAATTCCAATTTACCAAATCATCGAAAAAGATTTGCGAATCCAAATTCTTGAAGGTAATTTGAAGCAAGGCGACCTTATTCCCAGTGAGACAGAACTCTGTGCCAAGTATCATGTTGCACGCATGACAGTGAGACAGGCAATCAATAATTTGCTTATCGATGGCTATATTTACAGACATAAAGGAAGAGGAACATTCGTTACTTTCAACAAAAAAGAAATCCAGAAACAGGATAGCTCTTTTCTGAGTTTTACAAATGAGATGAAGATACTTGACTCGCCGGTTTCAACGACATTACTTAAATATGAAAAACAGAAAGCTGATGAAATCGTCGCAAAAAGACTGCAATTAAAAATCGGAGATCCGGTTTATTATGTCGAAAGATTGCGAAGTTCAGAAAACATCCCAATGGCATTTGAAAGGCTGTTTATGCCAGCGAACATGTTTAATGGATTATCAGGAGAAGTATTTATCGGTTCGTTCTATCGCTTTATTCAAGAGGATTTGCATTGGAATATCCGCAACTGCGAATATGCTATCGAAGCCAGAGGTGTGACCAAACGGGTTGCGGAACTGTTGCACCAGCAAGAAGGCGAGCCCGCATTGTATATTAACAGTGTCACTTATCTGGATAACGGGCGCGCATTTGTTTACACTAGATACTATTTGCATGGCGAACATTTCCGATTCAGGGATAATTACACCGGAAAGTCAAAAGTGTAGCATGAATACCTTATGGGTCAATCCTATCGATAATGACGATATGAACATTTATGGGTTTAATTGGTTATCAGAAGATAGAGTCTTCAACCGGTTGCCAAAATCATGTCAAGCAACGTTGGCAAAAATCTGTCCGAATATAAACTTGCTGGCGACGAACACTTCTGGAGGACAAATCCATTTTTATTCCAATTCGTCTAAATTATGTTTGAAAGCGGAAATATCTGAAAAAGTTGGAACTTCACAGATGACAGCGGTGGCCAGAGGCGGATTCGATTGCTATGTGGGAGATTCATACGAAAATCTTAAATTCTATACGTCAAGTGGCTTTGACATTAATGTTCAAGAATATGAATATACTTTCTTTACAGAAGAACCAGGATTAAAATTGATTGTAATTAATTTTCCTTTGTATGTGGGTGTCAATCTGGTGGAGTTAGGCATAGATTCAAATGCGATTGTGACAAAACCCGAGCCATTCGATCCCGAGGATAGAATCGTAATTTACGGCACATCGATTACTCAGGGAGCCTCAGCAAGCAGACCCGGACTGTCATTTGCCAATATCCTTAGTCGTCGATTGAAAAGAGAAATCATTAACCTCGGCTTTTCTGGAAACGCATTCGGCGAAATCGAAGTCGCAGAAATTATTGCATCTATCGACAAAGCCGGAATGTTTATCATCGATTACGAAGCAAACGGAGGAACAAACGGGAAACTAGAGTCGACTCTTCAGGATTTTATCAGAACAATCAGGACAAGACATCGATTAACTCCAATTGTCGTCATGTCAAGAATCAAATATTTATTCGATGATTTACGATTGGAATTATCCAATCGCAGAGAGCAGATCAAAGCGTTCCAAAGAAAAACTGTGGCTCGTTTTAAAAACAAAGGAGATAACCAGATATTTTTCATCGACGGATCGAAATTGCTGGGAAAAGATTATCATGAGTTTACTGTCGATTCGATTCACCCCAACGATTTAGGATTTATGAAGATGGCAAACGCAATTGAAAAACAAATCAGAAAAATATTATATACATAGGAGGAAATTATGAACAGATTATTAGATCAACTAAACAGCAAAAAAATGTGTTTGATTGCAAGTCTTCCCGAAAACTCATACGAACTGGCGAAAATCGCTTGGGAAGCAGGCGTTGACGCGGTGAAAGTCCACGTGAACGTATATCATAATGCCAGTAAAAATCAATTTTCAAGCCTAAAGGAATCCAAAGAACTACTAGCAAGAATCATCAAGGATTGTCCAGTTCCTGTCGGAGTTGTCGCCGGATCAGATCCATTATATTCAGAACAAATCATGGACGAGTTGATCGAAATGGGATTCGATTTCGTGTCCTTGTTTGCACATCACACTTCAGCCTCTTTTTATCTGAGAGATGATATCAACAACTTTCTATCGATCAATTCCAGTTATTCGTTCGAGGAGATTAAATATATTTCCAACTCATTTTTTGCTGACATCTTGGAATTGTCAATCATTGACAAGGAAGATTACGGCCAGAGACTAAACGCCAGAGATTTGGCAAAGTATGAATACATTGCCTCATTGACTCAATCACCGACGGTCGTGCCATCGCAGAAGCTGATTTATGCTTCAGACATACCTGTACTATATAGAACCGGAATCAAGGGAGTAATGCTGGGAGCGGTTGTTTTTGGAAAAAAACCGGAAGTAATCAAGGAAACTATACAAGATTTCCGGAGGGAAATCGATAAATTGTGAAAATTACGGTCATTCCTTTAGATAGTAGACCATGCAATACTGAATGGATCAGCGACTATGCTAAAATGGCAAATATCGAACTATCCATGTATCCGACTTCACTTTGCGGAAATCTTCATGTTCCAGCAAATATCAAACAAATGACAGAGTGGCTCGATAAAGAAGTCATGGATACGGATTATTTGATCTTGTCTGCGGATGGGTTTTGCAGTGGCGGACTGGTTCAGTCTCGGAGTGCAAAGTTCTCTCTGACAGATGTCAAGCAAAAACTTGTGATTCTCAAGCGTTTCAAAACAAGATACTCCAAGCTGAAAATAATGGTTTTTGATACGCTGATGCGAACATCAATTACCTCGTTTGACCCTGAAAGCGAATACTACTGGGGAAAAATGAATGAATACTCAAGGCTTGTCGGAAGATTGCATTTCTTTCAAGACACCGCCGATTCGGAGAAAATGAAACTGCTGGAGACAGAAATCCCGCAAACGATAATCCAGACATATCTTGATGCTCGAAGCAAAAAGCATCAACTGAATCTGCATTTTCTTTCTTTGCTCGCAAAAAAAGTCATCGATTACCTGCTCATATTGCAAGAAGACGCCATGCCTTATGGAATGCAACAGATCGAGCAACAGATATTGCTAAAACAAATAACTAAATTGAAAATAGCTGACAGAGTCAAGTTTTACAATGGCACCGACGAAGGCGGGGTTGTGTTGCTCGCTAAAGTAATCTTAGAAATTTTCCACAGAAAGCCTCTTCTTTACATCCACGTTCCTCAAGAAGCAATAATGGGCAAGATTATGCCATTTGAAGACAGACCTTTGCAGGAAAACCTGAATCTAATGCTGGACACGATCGGTTTTTTGACGACTGATACACTTGAAGACGCTGATTTTGTTTTGTCCATATATTCAGAGATCGCGAGATATGACTTGGAAGTTAATACCACGAAACAAATCCTTCCTCAAAAAGACGGAATCTACGAACAATATATTCAAGAATTGAATACTTTTATCGCTACGGGAAAAAACGTCGCTTTTGTTGATCTTCTTTTTCCTAACGGCGGAAGTATTGATCTGTTGAAAGATATTCACTTTGAGGGACTGAGAGCGTATTCTGCATGGAATACGGCATCAAATTCGTTTGGATCATGTCTTTGCGAGATCGCCGTACTGTGCACAAACAAAATTGCCGATTCAAAAAAGATGCTCTATCAGCATATCATTGACGATTGTGTTTATCAGTACATTGTCAGAAGACGCATAAATCAAAAATACTTAGCCGAAGGGAAAAATATCTATGATCTTTCGACTAGTTCAGCTTATGTTCTTACGGATATCATTGAACAAATGAAGCAAGAAACTATGTTCCTGGGCGATGTCTTATATAAACTATACTTGCCATGGAACCGGACTTTTGAAATCGGGATCGAAATGGAGGAATAATATGTTATATGATGTTATTGTTTGTGGAGCAGGACCGAGCGGAATGACAGCTGCCATCAGCGCCAAACGAAATGGAGCCTCCGTTCTTTTGATTGAGGCTTCAGGACTGCTTGGAGGTGCGAACGTCCTATCTTTGGTTGGACCATGGATGACATTTTCTAATGTTCATGAACAAATAATCAAAGGAATCGCAGCAGAGATTGTCCATAAAATGGTCGATGAGGGATACAGTCTGGGGTATATCCCAGATCCCTTGGGGTTTTGCGATACGATCACGCCATTTGATGTCGAGGGTTTGAAAGCCGTGCTGTTTGCATATGTTAAAAAAGAGAAGATCGACCTGTTGCTACATGCTAGGGTTATCGATGTTCAAAGAGTTGAAAATTCCATCAAAGGTGTAAAGGTCATGACAAAAAGCGGCATATTGGAGTTTTCAGCCACAACCGTGATTGATGCTACAGGCGATGGCGATGTGGCAAAATTGATGGGCTGTGACTCTTTTTATGGAAGAGATTCCGACCACGCAGCTCAACCGATGACGATGATTTTCCATGTTGCAAACGTGAAGCTTGACAAGATGCGGGAATACATGCGACTTCATCCGGATGATTTTGTTCTCAGAAAAGACTATGATTTCGGCTATCTTGGCGTCAGCGGCTTTTTTGCGAATGTCAAAAAAGCGAGAGCCAATCATGACTTTGATATTTCTCGGGATCGCGTGCTGTTGTTTCAAGAAATGAGAAACGATCAGGTATCTGTCAATATGACGAGAGTGCAAAATCTTTCTGGACTGGATGCATTTGAACTTAGCCAAGCGGAAATTGAAGGACGAGAGCAAATCCAGATTGTGTTTTCATTTTTGAAAAAATATATACCAGGCTTTGAAGATAGTTACATTTTGAGAACTCCTCACCAAATCGGGATTCGCGAGACGAGACACATCATTGGCGATTACTTAATCGATCTTGCAGATGTTTTGGAGCTAAGACAATTTGACGATTCAATTTGTCTATCTGGTTTTCCCGTGGATATTCATTCCCCAAACGGAAACACTCTGGACCTCTTTCAACAAAAAGATGACAAGACTTTTGAAATTCCCCTGCGAGCGCTTCTGCCAAAAGGAATTGAAAATCTAATCGTTACAGGAAGGTGCATCAGCGCAACACACGAGGCTGCCGCTTCTTTACGAGTATCTCCCACCGCCATGGCTTTGGGAGAAGCTGCCGGAACTTTGGCAGCAGTGGCGAAAAAATCACATTTGTCGCCAAGACTTACAGATTATCATTTGGTTCAAAAAGCATTAGTCGCCCAAGGGCAAATAATCAAGAGGAAAGAATATGTTTAAACTAGTAGAGTACTTATCAGCACCTATCTATCAAAAGAAAATAAGCGGGGAAATTCCCAAACCCAGCAATTATCAGTGTTTTCCGGGAGCTTGGTATCACAAAGCGCTTTCCGCAAAGGACTTTTGGTTGGGGATCGAGGCAACAGTCACTTTGCCCTTGTTCGTTCCCGATGAAACAAGATATGAATATGTCCCCAACGAGGACGGATCCACAGTCGAGTACAAGAAGTATCTTGATACTCCTTCCGTGTATCTTGGCGGGTCAAGCGATTATGAAACCGACATCGGGTTCGGTTGGTTTCGCGGGATCGTAAATAACAAAATGAGTGATGAGAAAATTACTTTTCGCCCTTTTTGGCGGTATATTTTCCTAGACGAAACAGGCAAAATGCAAAACTTGTATAAGGGGACGACTATACAACAAACGAATTTCTATTTTTTCCCCGGTGACAAATTGCATATCCATTTGTATTGTCCTGAGATCGACTATCTGCAGTTCAGGGTCGAATTGATCAAACCTACGGAAATTGTCAAGTACGTTACTATCCGAAAACAATTGGCCTTGGAAAATGATTGGCCTTCGGTATTGTTGACAGAAAAGATTCTTGCTCCCGGAAATGGCAGAGCCACATCCGAGTATAAACGCGTCAATGCTATTGATCAATATCACAATGAAGGTCGACCGACACAATTGACACAAGCTTTTGTGACTGATTGCGTTTGGGAAGATACATTTTTGTTTCGGGAACACAACAACAAACTGATTAAAGTGCCTTTTGACGAATCAAGGTTCATCCGCATGCTATGTCCGAACAAAGAAGCGTTTATCATCAAAAAGACTGACCGTTCAGAATCAGTCAAAATTATTCCTTTAGGATACAAGGCTAATAATTGAAGACTAGATTCTAGTATGTATGTGTTTTAATAGAGGAGAGAGATATTTATGACCATAATGGAAAAGGAGATATTTGAACAAGCCAGTCGACTTGAGGATACATATAAGCAAAACATCGCAACCATTTTGACAATTGGCAAAATGGTCCGCCAGCAAAAGATAGACTCAATCGTATTTGCCGGAAGAGGATCATCTGATAATTCCGGTATCTATTTCAAGTATGTTTGTGAAGTGTTTTCTGGGATTCCTGTTTCATTTGCGGCTCCAAGTGTGATTACCATTTATGATGGTGAATTGAATTTGAGAAACAAACTGGTGATTGGTGTAAGTCAAAGCGGTGAAGCAGAAGATGTTTTGTCGATAATCCAACTTGCCAACAAGCAAAATGCGCTTTCGGTTGCGATAACCAACTATGAATCATCCCCCATGGCAAGTGCAGCCAAGTATCATCTGTTTTTGAACGTTGGCGAGGAAAAAAGCGTTGCGGCTACAAAAACATTCACTGCCCAAATGTATGTTTTGGCACTGCTTGTGTATGCGATATCAGAAAATACATTTCTGCTTGACGAGTTGTTATTGGTCCCTGACCTAATCAGACAAACCACCAAGGCAAAAACAGTTATCAATGAAAAGACTGATGCTTTTGTCAAGCTCAAGGATTGTTTTGTTTTGGGACGCGGATTCAATTATGCCATAGCTGATGAATTTGCCTTGAAGTTACAGGAAACCACTTACATAAAAGCAATGGCTTTCGCCACAAGTGATTTCTACCATGGTCCCTTTGCCTTGGTAAATGGGGATACTTACGTTTTAATGTTGGTCTCATCCGACAAAACAAAAGCAGACAATGTGAAAATGATTAAGAAATTAGGTGCCCTAGGCGCAAAGGTTTGTGCTTTCACCGATGATCCGCAACTACCTGCCGATGAAATTGTGCTGCTTCCACGTTCTTCCAGCTTTGTGGCCCCTTTTGTCTATATTGTCGCAGCGCAGTTGTTCGCATGTTGTTTGTCGGTAAAAAAGCAGATCGATCCCGACAATCCCCGTGGTTTAAATAAAGTAACGATCACAAGATAATGTTTAGATATAATGGGAGCGTAACGAGAAATGAATAACAATGAATTATATACTCTTAACCAGCATCGCAATTCCTATAAAAAAGAACTGCTTGATTCCTTGTCTTTCTGGAGTGAGTTTGGCTTCGACTCGGTATATGGAGGCTTTTACACTTGTTTGGAGCGAAACGGTACCATATATAGCACGGATAAATCGGTTTGGGCGCAAGGTAGGGCTCTTTGGATTTTTGCCAAGGCGTATCAAACCATAGAAAAGAAACCGGAATGGCTGGATATGTGTAATAAAACATATGATTTTATCGAAAATAAATGCTTTGATCAAGATAAAAGAATGTTTTTCAGCGTCACCAATACCGGAATCGGGATTCAAAAACGAAGGTATTGGTATTCTGAATCCTTCGCTGCCATCGGAGCGATGGAACTCTACAAGATCACCAAAAAAAAGCAACACCTTGATTTTGCCAGAGCGACTTACTCCTCAATTGTCAGATACTATCATGATCCTAGTTTGTTGCCTCCCAAATATAACCCTGAAGTCATTAACACCAAATCTTTGGCTTCATCCATGATTATCTTGTCCACTTCCCAGATCATGCGAGAAGGAGATAGTTCTCGCAAAGACGATTACGACCAACAAATCGCCTTTGCCATCAATGAAATTCTAAATAGCCATTACAACCCAAATGAAAAAGTGCTTTTGGAAAATGTGTCCAATACCTTGGACCCGGTTTTGGGCCCTCGGGGAAGATTGGTCAACCCCGGACATTCCATGGAAGCATGCTGGTTTGTCATGAATGAATATATCAAACGGGATCATTCCGACAAACAGCTAATGGATCAGGCCCTGGATGTTCTCGATCATACATTCACAAAAGGCTGGGACAGTCTATATCAAGGCTTTTATTATTTTGTGGATGTGGAAAACAAACCGTGTGAACAAATCGAATGGGACATGAAATTGTGGTGGCCCCACACGGAAGCTTTGATCGCTTATCTGATGGCTTATGTTTTGACAAAGAACCGGCAATACCTCCAACGCTATTTCATGATCTATGATTATTCATTTGACCATTTTCGCGATCGGGAATTTGGCGAGTGGTTCGGGTATCTGCACCGTGACGGATCGATTGCAAACGAATTGAAAGGCAGCCTTTATAAGGGCCCTTTCCATCTTCCTAGATGCTTGCTGATGAATTATCTAATGTTAGACAGCTTATTGAAATAAACAAACGAATCACTTTTCTAATCAGACATTGAAAAAGACGCTCTGGCAGCCCAAAACGTCTTTTTTCGTATACTAAAGCTAAGAGTTGTTTTAAAGCTTTTAGCTTTTTTGTTTTGTTTTTTTCTATTTATTTGTGCTATATAATTGACTTTCTACTTTTCAGGATATACCACAGCAGAGTGAGTATCTGCAAAGGAATGGTAGCGATAAACAATAGCCATAATTTTATGTTATCAAATGATAGGAAGATGGATAAAGGAATCGACCAGGCAAGAAGTGACACATTCAGAAACTGCAAGAACCGATTCCCCCACATCTGGGAAAAGATAATCAATACCAGAAGCGATATCGGAATCGCATAAATAAAGCAAAGCCAGGTTTTTTCAAGACTGGAGTTGAAGATGCCAAGCAGAACAAAACAGGAAGTAGCGACAAACCAAACTGCCGTGAAGGCGATCATCGAGATAAGCACCTTGCTCATCCGATGCTTGGGCTTCACTAGCCGCTTTTTGTCCGATAACAAATCAGATATCGTGATGCCAAATAGTTCTGCGATATTGGATAAGATAATCAAATCCGGCAAAGCTTCCTTCCTTTCCCATTTGGAAATCGATTTGTCCGAATAGTTGAGTTTTTCCGCAAGCTGAAGCTGAGTCAGATTGTTGACTTTACGGTAGCGGATTAAATTGAAGGATACGCGATCCTTTAAATCTTTTTCAGTCATCATAAATAAAGTTTAGCATATTCCGGACTTGAAATCAACCTATATAGCCGTTTTCTACTCTGAGTAGAGTGTTTTTTTTAGACTCTACGATTGCACTAGTTAAGAGTATAATTCCAGTTTATTGAATTTGATGGAAGAATCGGAATTAATGACGTATCATAATTATGGAATACATTATTTCAAGGAGGTAGTTAGTTTTGAACAAATACAAGATCGTTACCGATTCATGCATTGATTTATCTGAAGCAATGGCCAAAGAACTCGATTTGACGGTTCTACCGCTCACGGTGCTTTTGGAAGGAAAGACCTATTTCAACTATTTGGATGAACGGGAAATCACTTTCAAGGATTTCTATCAGAAATTACGCGAGAAGAAAATGCCTTCGACTTCGCAGTTGAATCCTGCGGAATTTGAAGTTGTCTTTGAAGAGCTCTTGAAAGAAGGATATGACATTCTTTCGATCTCGTTTTCCAGTGCACTTTCAGGCACTTACGAATCAGCGGTATCTGCCAGAGACAACCTACAGAAACAATATCCAGAGCATAAAATCGTTACCATCGATTCGATGTGTGCTTCGATGGGACAAGGGTTGTTGTTATACTACGCAGCCATGCTTAAAAAAGAAAACAAGTCGCTCGATCAGGTCGCAAAATGGGTCGAAGAAAACAAGAGAAATGTTTCTCATCTCTTTACTGTAGGCGATCTCAATCATTTGAAAAGAGGTGGCAGATTATCATCTTCAAAAGCTTTTCTAGGAACGCTCATCAACATCAAACCCTTGCTACATGTTTCAAATGAAGGAAAATTAGTGCCAACTGGACAGGCAAGAGGCAGAAGACAGGCGCTTAACAAACTGATCGATAGAATGAGACTCACAATCGAAAAACCAAGAGAACAGCTGATATTCATCTCTCATGCCGACTGTCTGGAAGATGTTGAATATCTGAAAGAACAAATCGAACAGAAAATTCCTGTCAAGGAAGTAGTCGTCAATTATATCGGACCTGTGATCGGCAGCCACTCCGGACTTAACACAATCGCCTTGTTTTATATGGGCTCTGACAGAAATACAAGTTATTGATGCCTCCAGTATCTTTCTCATAAATAGAAGAGGAAGCGGTGCAATTTCACCGCTTCTTCTTTTTATTGTATACGTTTATTTATTTCCAGACGAATTGCATAAATCAAAACCAGCATTCTTGTAAAAAAAGAGTTCATGAATCGCCAAGCCGTGATATAATTAATCTAATAAAGCGAGGTGTACATATGAATTTTTCAAAGCGAATTTTAGACTTGCAAGAATCTCCAATCAGGAAATTAATGCCTCTTGCTATCCAGGCAAAACTATCGGGAAAAACCGTATATCATCTAAATATCGGACAACCCGACATTCCAACGCCTGCTGTATTTTTCGAAGCCATTGCCTCACATCAGCACAAAGTCTTGAGGTATGCACCATCCGCAGGCGAACCGGAATTGATAAAAAGCATCCAAGCGTACTTTTATAAAGACGGGATTTATTTCGACGAAGACGAGATCATCGTCACAAATGGTGGTTCGGAAGCCTTGATCTTCACCGCGATCGCCTTATGCGATCCGGGTGATGAAATCATTATTCCGGAACCTTTCTACACTAACTACAACGGCTTCATGATGCAGACTGATGTCAAGGTCGTGCCAATCACGACCAGGGCAAAAAACGGTTTTCATCTTCCTTCAAAATCAGAAATCGAGTCCTTGATTACTCCGAGAACCAAAGCCATTCTGTTTTCCAATCCAGGGAATCCCACCGGAGTTGTTTATTCGAAAAAAGAGTTGCAGATGTTGGCCGAGATTGCTCTCGGACATCAACTATTTCTTATCAGTGACGAAGTCTATCGCAAAATCGTTTTCGACGGTGAAGAATGCGTCTCGATTGGAAGCATCAAAGGCATCGAGGATCGAGCCATAATTATAGAAAGTGTTTCGAAGCGATATTCCTCTTGTGGAGCAAGAATCGGTTCTGTCCAGTCAAAAAACAAAGCCTTAATGTCACAAATTCTCAAACTGGCCCAAAGCCGGTTGTGCGTATCCACCATCAACCAGATTGGCGCTACTGCTTTGTACAAATTGGATGATGATTATGTTGAGACTGTCAGGAAAGAATATGAAGAGAGGCGTAACGTCGTCTTGGCTGGGTTGGCTAATATCCCAGGAGTTTTCTGTGAAGTGCCCAAGGGTGCATTTTATCAAATCGTCACACTTCCTATTAAAGATGCAGAACACTTCATCAGCTGGATGCTTACTGACTTTGACGTGGATAACGAAACTGTAATGCTCGCTCCTGCAGAAGATTTTTATGCGACAAAAGCGCTTGTAAAAAACGAAGTCAGGATTGCATACGTTCTTGAGGCAAAACTACTTAAAAGAGCCATGGAGATTTTGAAGTTGGCTTTGGAAAAATACTTGAAAACCAATCAATAATCTGATTTTCTTAAAATAGACAAATGAATATTAATAATGGACCAGTTCGCACTAGTCCATTTTCTATCTCTATTGTAAGATGATTTGAAAACATATTTCAGTATCATTGGATAATTCATCGTTCTTGTTAAAGCCCATCTTCAAAAGATACTTTTCATGTTTGGGATTGTTTGTAAAGGAATAGAGTTTATGGTAGCCTTTGTTTGAAAAGACATTGTTTCCTTTAGAAAAGAGGTATTTTCCGATTTTGAAATCTCGATATTCAGGAACGACATAATCTAGTTCAACCTTTAGTGAATCTTTGTCATATAGGGATGCCACGAACACACCTGCTGGAACGATATTTCTCAGGATGTAAAAACTGATTGCGGATGACTCAACATCGATCTCGTTTGTAGAAGCATAATGGGATAAATCTTTTTTATAGTAGTTCAGAAAATATTGAAAGTATTGAGTATTGTTAACAAAAGGCAGGATTTTGAAATAGTCTTTTGACGTATACATCTTCCACAAATAGAAGACGTTTATCAGGACTGTGCCGATATTCAATAACCCTACAGGAAGAGATCCGATCAAAAAACCATAAATAGCAAAAGTGACTGATCCAATCAGATTGATCCATCTTAGTTTCTTTATCGAACTCATCAATAATGATACAAGCACGATCAAGGATGCTACATAACCAATATATTCTAACATATACTTTGCCTCCAAACATAACTAAAATAGTATATCATACTTGTCAGCAATATCAAAAGTATTGCGTTGAGCAACAATAAAAATTTGATTGCATTTTAATTATGTAAGCGATTGACAACAAGTATTCTTTATGCTATACTTATTGTTGCAATCGTATGCAGTAATATTTAGGAGGCATAAAACATATGAAAAGTTTATTTAAAAAAGCCTTATTTTTCATCTCAATATTCGCACTTATCTTTGTTATGTTATCATGTAGCACGGCTGCAGTAACAACGACCGCTGAAAGCGGAGTTATAACGACCGCAGAAAGAAAAGAAACTTTTTATATGTTGTCAAATTGGGAGACTGTCGGTTTGAAAAACCATATCAATGGAGGGGCCTCCACAGGCATTCTGAATTTTTTTGCAGTAGAACCTTTAGTTCAGTATGTTCGTTCTACCGATGAGATATATTTCATGCTTGCAGAAAGCATTGACCATCTTGACGATGGGACCTCAATCATTCACCTTCGTCCGGAAGCGAAGTGGCATAATGGCGATGATTACATCGCTCAAGATGTTATTGCCTATTATTATATAAATCAATTAGAAGCGACAAACTACATGGCTAGCATCGAAGAAATCGACAATAAAACTGTCAGAATCACCTGGAAATCAAATATGGAGCCAAATGACAACGTCAAGAATCTTATTTTGGCAGTTGACCCTGTTGGGTCAGTGAAATATAGTGTCTTCCAGACCTATGTGGATGCAGTTATGGCAATCATGGATGAAGCTCCCGATATGCCAGAAGATTTTATGGGCTGGGCGCCATTCGGTAAAATCGTCACTGATGACCAAGAAACTGCATGCTATAATAATTACGCCGAGTTTACAAACTTCAATCCTACCTGGTTTATTGGAACGGGGCCTTACAAACCATACAATATTAATGCAACAGATATGATTTTGATTGAAAATGAGGATTATTGGGCATATGGTTACTTGAAATTCAAGTATATCCGTGCATACAATAATATTTCAGATCCTACGCAAATATATGGCATGTTGATGTCAGACAGGCTTGATTATGCAGGAGGAGTTCCGGTAACAAATACACTTGAAGAAATATTAAACTCAAATGAAAAACTGGTTCACTATAAATGTAATGACCCCGGTGCGAACGGAATCATTTTCAATCTGGCGAAAATGGTAACTGTTGGAGAAGAAAGACGCATATTATTCAACGAGAAAATCAGGGAAGGATTCCAATATATCTTTGACCGTGATACAATCGCTTATGTAGCGAACCCCTATTCAAATGTTACATATCGTTCAATGATGGCTATGGCTCCAAGTGATGCTAAGCGATATATGAGCGATTCTGCTTGGAATCAATTGACAGAATATTCTCATAATGAAGCTATGGCAGAAAGCCTGCTTACAGAAGGCGGATGGAGTAAAATCAATGGTAGTTGGTACGGCGAAAATGGAGTTAAATTATCATTTACCCTCCATTTTGATGGCAGTAACGATCATCAAGCCAGGGCCGCCCAAGCCGCTGCTGCACAGCTCAACACTTTTGGAATCGATACAAAACTAAAATCAGCCAGTTCTTGGAACGACTGGTTTGGAACTGCCCAATCCTCTGTTTGGAGCTCCGAACTTTCACTAAGTTGGACTGATCTCAATATGAGTTTTTCCTATCCAACGGGATCCTTTGTCTATGCTTTCAGAGATGTGACTTTTAAAGTAATTCATCTTCCCAAGTTTCCCGCTAAAAACGATCCGGGATGGGAACTAATCGATGAAAAAGACTTAGGGGATTTAAATGTTGTTTTGCCCACGGCCGATGGTACCGATACCTTCCGATTAATCGATAAAATTCAAGGTCTTTACGCATTGTCTGACCAGGAGTTGCAAACTACAGTTGATGATGTAATAACTGGTGTCGCTGCAGAAAACTGGGCTGTTCCATTTTATCAGAACACCTGTGGTATGTTTTACAATATGGAGGCGTTTCCTAATTTGCCAAGGCAAGATTTATGGGAAATCAGTCGCAACATAGATTATGTTCCTTCAGTCGAGGATGAAGATTTAACTGACTTTTATGCTTTTGGAAGACTAAACGTTGCTTTTTCATATGCGGCAACATTCATCGATTGGGATGCTTATGGAGATGCCAATTAGTTATATTTTGTACTGAATTGAATTCTACCTAGGAGGATTATGGTATGGAGAAGGTAAGACATTTTGCAAAAAAAGTCTGGATGTTTTTATACCAATTTCGTTATTTTTTCGCAAAGCTAGGTATTTCAATCTTGACCTTGTGCGCAGTTGTAATTCTTAGTTTCGTATTGATTGTAAATATGCCTGGTACAGTAATTGATTCTTTTGCCATGCAACTTTCTATTCAAAGAAGAATTCCACTTGAGCAGGCGATGATTCTTGCCAAACAAATGCTGAACTACGATCCTGATTCATCGTTGTTCAGCCGTTTTGTCGTATATTTACAGCAATTATTACATGGCAATTTGGGTATCTCTATTAAAAATAATGCAAAAAGTGTCAATATCATTTTAAAAGAACTTTTACCAAGAACGCTATTTGTATCTTCAATATCTTTGGCAATCAGTTTTTTCTTGGGAACGTTTTTAGGTTCTAGGACAACTTGGAAAAGGAATAGTGTTGGCTCGAAGATACTTGATGGGTACATTGTAACATCAAATGCGATACCAGATTATATTTTCGCCTTGATCATCATCACGGTTTTTGCTTTCAATTTGGGATGGTTCCCTAACCAAGGGGCCTATGATGCGATGATTTTACCGGGGTTCAACCTGCCTTTCATCTTGAGCCTGTTTTTCTATGCGACATTGCCAATCATGGCATACGTATTTTCCCAGCTCAGTTTCTGGTCGATGCAGATGCAGGGCAGCGCGCTTGGGGTTCTGGGAGAGGATTATATCAATGCCGCAAAAGCCAGGGGTATTCCCAAAAGGATAATTGTCCGCAAATATTTGAAAAGAAACGCTATGTTGCCTTTGGTAACCCAGTTGGCAATATCGTTTGGTGTAATGTTTGGTGGAGCTCCTTTGATGGAATCGATATTTAACTATCCTGGCATCGGGCAGGCTTTTAGCCAAGCGATAGTAGAACGCGACTATTATGTTGTGCAAGGTATTTTGTTGTTTGTAAGTGTAATCGTAATTGGCGTTAATCTGTTTGCGGATACCATATATTCTTTCATTGATCCCAGAATCAGAAGGAGTTCCTGATTATGGAAAATGTTGGTGGAAGAAGCAAAAAAATCTTGCTTGGCATCTTTGTAAAATTGAAAAAATTCTTTTCTAGTTTGTTTAAAGTATTTTTTGGAAACAAACTGTCTGGAATGGGCACTTCGATCTTGGTATTCTTTATTTTACTGGGAATAATTGGACCATATATATTCCCTTATAGCACGAGTATCTCGATGGAAGATCAATTGTTGGCACCTAGTTTTATTCATCCCTTCGGTACCGATTTGTGGGGACGCGATATTTTCAGACAGATTGTTGCAGGAACATCTGATGTTCTGTCAATTGCTTTTCTTGCGGCTATTTTTTCTGTTGTGCTGGCTTTGGTTCTGGGAATGTTTTCCGGGATTGTAGGCGGATTTTTCGATAAGTTCATCATGTTTGTCACTAATGTCTTTCTGACAATACCTAGTTTGCCTGTCTTTTTGATTTTGGCAGCGATTTTTACTGTTGATAATGCCGTAACATTTGCGATTATTCTTTCTATCTTTAGTTGGGCGGGAATGTGCAGGTCAATCAGGGCTCAGATTATCTCGCTCAAGGAGCGGGATTTTATCCAAATCTGCAAAGTTATGAAAATGAGCAAGGGACATATCATCTTTAAAGAACTGTTGCCAAATGTGGGCTCATATATTTTGATTAATTTTATCATTGTCATGAAAAACGCTATTACTGGTAGCGTCGGTTTGATGTTGCTTGGAGTTGCTTCTTTCGAACCAACAAACTGGGGAGCGATTTTAACATCAGCAAAAAACAATGGCGCATTAATCAATCCTCACAGCTACATGTGGTTGTTCGCTCCGATTCTTTGCATCGCTATTTTCCAACTTGGCGTCATTATCTTGTCCAAAGGCTTAGATGACACTCTTAACCCAAGATTGAGGGTGATGTAAATGAGAAACATTGTTGAACTCAGAAACATCACAATCGATTATAATTTAAAAAAGTATTCCTTGCGAGCCGTTTCCAATGTTTCATTGCAAATCAAAAAAGGGTTAATCACCGCTCTCGTGGGTGAATCAGGTAGCGGAAAATCGACGCTTGCGACTAGTCTTCTGGAAGTAATTTCTACTCCTGGAGCCATTGATTCCGGTGAAATTCTTTATTTTGGTAACAATGACCTAAAAGATATTAGGAAAATGTCTGAAAACGAACTCACTGCTTTTCGCTGGAGTGAGATTTCGATGGTTTTCCAGGGAGCCCAAAGTGCACTAAACCCGATTATGACGATTTATGATCAGTTTGAAGAGACTTATTTGGTTCATAATCGGCACATGAAAAAGAAAGAGGCTATAAAACTTGCCAAGCAGAAGTCTATCGAATTGCTCAAATTCGTAAATTTAGATCCTGACAGAATCTTGCAGATGTATCCGCATGAACTGTCAGGAGGCATGAAGCAAAGAGCAATGATCGCTTTCAGTTTGCTTCTCAATCCCAAACTAATAATTCTGGATGAGCCAACTACGGCTCTAGATGTTATCGTTCAAGGATATATCTTTAAAATACTTAAAAAAATCAATGTGGATATGGGTATCAGCATGTTGCTTTTAACCCATGACATCGGTGTTGTCGCCGAGTTTGCCGATTATGTTGCTGTAATGTATGGCGGAAAACTGATGGAGTATGGGACAACTCATGAAGTGTTTAAGGATAGAATGCACCCTTACAGTAGCGGCCTGATTGATTCTACACCTTCCTTATTATTAGATATTGATGCCATGAAACCAATCAAAGGCTCACCCCCTGATATCCGCAACCTTCCCGAAGGCTGTGTGTTTCATCCTCGCTGTGATTTCTGCATGGAAAAATGCAAAACTATCGAGCCTAAGGATTATTTACAAAATGATCATATGGTAAAATGTCATTTGCTTGAGGATGTGTGGACACAATGAAAAAACTGATTGAACTAAGCAACATCAATATGGTGTTTTCTAAACGCGGAACCCTGCTAAAAAGCGAAAAATTTTTTCATGTTTTAAAGAATATAAACCTGGACATTTATGAGGGCGAAATCGTTGCTATAATCGGGGAATCAGGATGTGGAAAAACAACTATCGGCAGGATTGTCACCGGCTTGCAAAAACCAACTTCAGGCGAGTTGCGCTATGAAGGCAAGAATGTCTACTCATTTATCAAAGTTGGGCAAGAATTTGACGAATACAGACGTTATGTTCAATTCGTACAACAAGATTCATATGCGGCGCTTAATCCGGTGAGAACGATTAAACAGTCATTGGAAGCTCCGATAAAAACTCACTACCGGCATTTGAATGCTTCCGAAATAGAAGCGAAGATCGAAGAGCTAATGCGGCTCGTAGGTCTTGTTCCCGCAGACCAGTTCTTGACTAAATACCCCCATCAACTATCTGGCGGGCAACGCCAAAGAATTCTAATGGCGAGAGCCTTGTCTTTGGAACCGAAACTGATCGTCGCTGATGAACCTGTCAGCATGATTGATGTCTCCTTAAGACTTTCTATTCTAAAGTTAATGAGTGATCTGAATAAAAAAATGGGTGTGGTTTTCATCTATATCACCCATGATTTGTCTACTGCCAGATATATCGCCCACAAAAACAGGATTGTTGTCATGTATTTAGGCGAAATCATGGAAGAAGGCGATGCGGAGCAAATCATCAGCGATCCCAAGCATCCTTACACCCAAGCGCTAATCAGCGCGATTCCAATTCCTGATCCTGACTATGCGAAACTTGACAAAGAACTGCCAATCAAAAGCATGGAAATGGAAGATTTGGAAAAAAGAGGTGTTGGCTGTCCGTTTTTCGTAAGGTGTCTTTATGCCGAAGAAAAATGTCTGGAATTTGTGGATTATCAATTTTTCGGCAAAAGAAGAGTGAAATGTTGCTGCTTGGACAAAGTTCCCGAATTTGTGCCTATTAGCAAGCTCAAGAAGGGAACTACATAATGAATAAACCTATATTTAAGAAAACGTTTTTGGGAGTAGTTACCTTGCTGGTTGTATTCTGTCTAGCCTGTACTGAACTTACTACTCAAACAACAGGCGAAATAACTAGCGCAACAACTACTTCTACCACAACTATTTCTACAACGGAGGCTTTGACGACTATGCCAACTACAACGCAGGCAATATCGACAACTGTTGATCCAAAATCCGAATACGAATCCTTTTATGCAAATGATACATCTGAAGCATATCCAGAGGATTTGTCATCGGGTGTTTTCAAAGCATCTTTTGGCTATCAGTCAAGCTTTGTTCAAGGATATAATAACTGGTATTATGAAGTTGATTCTGGTTCGGGATTTTCTAACTTGTCATTGGATTCAGCTAACAACAGGTGGGGATCAGACGATGCTTATATAAATGGCGCTATCCAATATGCGAGTAACCAGGCAAAAGTAGCCAAGACTTTTTTAGCCCCTGTTACAGGCGAAGTAGTCATAACTGGAAACATCAGAAATGGTGCATCTTCAGTTAGCGACGCATCGTTTTATATTGCCAAAAATGGCATTAAGATCTATCCCATAGATCAAGAAACTCTCATTATTCCTTTTGAGAATAAATTCGGTTACTATTTCGATTTCCAAGTGTCGGTATCTTCCGGAGACAGAATCCAATTCATTGCCTCAGAGGGCAAGGTGTCAGTTAATCCGACAATAGTTAATGATGCAGTTATTGAGACATCGATTTACTTCGATTTTGACAATGAATTCTTCCCCAATACATATCCTAGGCATGTAGGCGATGTCCATCCTTTCTATCATGATGGGAAAATGTACATGTACTATCTAGAAACTAATGGCAGATACACGTCTGCGCTTCTAGAAAGTAACAACATGCTGCTATATACTGAAAAGACAATTTCGAGAATCTCGCCGCTACCCACAATCGACAGTTATTATGTGATCAGCATTGCGAGATATCAGGATAGATTCATAAGTTATTATGGAGCCTCCGCCACAAAGATTTACTCTTCACAAAGCAATGATCTTTACAACTGGTCAGGACATAACACGGGAAATATTCCTGAAACTAACAATACTTCTGGTAGAGATCCGTTTATATTTTATGATCCAGACATTGATAGATACCGCATCATTTTCCTTTCCTATTACAGTCATGACACATCAGTAGATGGTGATTTTGATGCTGCTTTATGGCTAAAGACCTCTGAAGACAATAATCCTGATAGTTGGACAGATGACCATGTTGAGCTGTTGCGTTTTGATAATGCAGGAGCGTCTGGAAGAGAAGATCCTGAAGTTTCACAAATGTTAAAAATAGGCGATAGATGGTACATAATCGCAAGTATCTATTCGAGAACTGTTCATGGTGTTGGCGGACTAAGTTATTGGAAGGGTGAAGTTAACACACCGATAACAGATGAGTCATGGATAGACAAAACAGAACAGTTTATTGATGGAGAAGACATCTGTGCTGCCCAACTAGTTGAGGTTGGAAACAAATGGTACATGTTCGGTTGGATTCCCAACATTGCTAATGGCAGTCAATGGGGCGGAGCCCTTTCGATTGCAAGGGAAGTGTATCAATTAGAAAACGGAGATTTGGCTACAAGACTAGATCCTTACATGACAGATCTCTTGAATCAAGGGCAAATATACGACATGTCTTCAGGCGAAATTTCGACTGTATACGGAAATGCTTTGGTAAGTGATTCTCAAGTCCAGCTTCAATCTGGAACTGAAACCCGCTACGACTTTGCTGCTTTTAGTGAAGCAAAACTTCCGGATACTTACAATCGTGTAATCATTGATTTTAAACTCACAATCCCTGAAGGTGATAACAAGGCGGGAATCATCTTAAAGAACCAAGACACCGCAATGAGGCATTTTGTCTATATAAATCGAACAAATTCTACGCTCTACATTTATACTAGAACTCCAGAAGGCAACTTAGTTCGATCGAGCATTCAATTACAACTTGCATGTTTTGATAATATTGATGTTATGATTATCGTCGACGGATCGATAGTAGATGTATTTGTAAATGACACTTACTCATTATCCGCCAGAGTTACCAACAAAGGCTATCAGGAACTAGATGAAGTCAATATTTCAATGTTTGCTTCAGGAAACGCGGAATTTACTGAACTTGGAGTATATAAACTGGCAAGTCAGGAAAATATTTTCGACTAAATATATAAAGATATTTCGCCAATCATATTGACAACGATTGCATGAATGTATATAATATAAATTGGAACAACTGCAAACGATTGCAGAAAAAATATTTTCAAGGAGGAAAGAAGAATGAAAGGAAAAATTAAGCTATTGCTGTTGACATTTTTATTGGTTTTCGCACTTGCTGCTTGCAACACTGCTACCACAACCGCTAATGTAACCACAGCTGCAACAACAGCGGCTGCAACAACAACAACAGCTGCAACAACAACAGCGGCTGCAACAACAACAACAGCGGCTGCAACAACTACAGCCGCAGTCACTACGGCAACAACTGCCGCAACAACTGCTGCAACCACAGTTGCCACTACAACTACGGAAAGTCCATATCTATTTGATTATGATTGGGAATCTTCCGAGTGGGATGGCGAACAAGCATTTGCTGACGGTGAAGGCGATAATTTCATGATCATGTCAGGTTATGCAAACACTATCAATAATGAAGGGGTTATCGGACCGACATCAGTATGGTCGTTTGGATACACACCTTACGACATGGGCATTGGCGAAGCAACAATTGAAGCCAAAGTAGAATATGTTGAGAGTTCAAATGCAGATGAAATTGCTGTTTTCTCAATCAGACATCTTTATGCAATGCACTATGACTTGCAAATATTCTTTGAAAACGGCGATGTTTACACAGGCATCCGTTTCTACAACAGTCCTTCGAATGTATTGGGCGATAGCACCAATATTGAAAAGGGCGGACAACTATCAGGACAACAATTTATTTCTGGAGAAGAATATGTAGTCAAATTAATCTATGATTACACAGGTGAAACTACCACAGATATTTATGTTGTAGTTAATGACATTCTCGAGATCTACTTGCCAGATGTCGCTATTCAAAGCGAAAACGGCAAGTTCGGTATTGGAGCTTCAGCCCATACTTCACTCAAAGTCGATTATCTAAGAGCATATGTAACTGATCCAGAAGATATCGTAGCTCCGCTTTTGACAGGTGTTACCTTAGAAGAAAATTGGGAATTTGACGAAGTTCTTGGAACAGCTGGAAGCACGATTTTGGGAGATGCCTATGTAGAAGGCAACAGTTTCGCAGCTGATGGAGATGGATACCTACGCTCTCTAGCTGATGGTGTTGGAACATTCGGACCAGTTACTGGATGGACTTCAGCTAGAACTGGTTATGATATGGGTATTCCTACCAATTATATTTTACAATTCAAAGTCCGTGCAAACAGCGTTTCAGGCGTAGGCTCAGCTATGGCTTGTGTCAGACCGTCTCATGCAATCTATTGCGATTTCCAATTTGTTATGAGTAGCGTTGCTGGAGAAGCAGGAGTCTATGTTTACAAACAAGGTTCAGAATGGGCAACCGTTTCCGGCCTAACTTATGACCTCAATCAAGATTATGTTTTATCACTAGTCTTTGAACAAACGTCAACTGAACATGCAACATCCACTCACGGAACATATTTGATCACTGTTCTAATTGATGGTGTTCAAGTATTACAAATCGTTGACGGAGAAAGTGCAGGCCCAAGCGCATCAATAGCAGTTTGCACCAACACAGGCAGTGACATTTCTTTTGATTATCTACGAATTTACGGTTTTGAATAATCAGGTAAGAAGATAAAACGATGAAATAGCTGCATATAACACATGCAGCTATTTTCATCAACTAGCAAATGAGACAGTGAGGTAGGACAATGGGAAAAATATTTTACAAACCAGAGAATGGATTTGCCGGCGATTTCATCCCTTTTTGGGACAAGGGAGAATTCTATCTCTATTATCTGCATGACTACAGAGACTTGGATAACCAAGGAGAAGGTACTCCTTGGAAACTTGTCAAAACAAAAGATTTTGTCAACTTCACCGAAATGGGAGAAGTTTTATCTAGAGGAAATCTTGCCAGCCAAGACTTGTATGTTTTTACTGGCAGCGTCTTCAAAAAAGGCGAAAATGATTATTATTTATTCTATACCGGACACAATCCTCATTTTTCGGACAAACCGAAACAAGCTATCATGATTGCGACTAGTTCTGATCTTGTTAATTGGCAAAAGCGACCTGAGTTGACTTTCTATTCCGACATAAATCTTTATGAACCTGACGATTGGCGTGATCCGTTCGTCTATTTTGATACTGAAACTAACAAATATGCCATGCTTGTGGCTTCCAGATTGAAAGCGGGAGGTCAAAGGAGAAGAGGCTGTACAGTTAAACTATTGTCAGATGATCTCTTGAAATGGGAAATTGAAAAGACTTTTTGGGCTCCTGACAGTTTCTTTACGCATGAATGCCCAGATTATTTCCAAATCGGGAAATACTGGTATTTGATTTTCTCCGAGTTTTCTCACAAAAGAACAACACAATACCGGATATCGGAAAAGCCTCAAGGTCCCTGGCTAATGCCTGAAGACGGAGGCGTTTTGGATGGCCCGGCATTTTATGCTGCTAAAACAATCAAAGCAAACGGATCCCGCTATTTGCTTGGCTGGAATCCCACTAAACAAAAAAGTAAAGATGAAGGATGCTGGGAATGGGGCGGAAGCCTTGTTGTCCATGAATTGTATCAGAACCCTGACGGGACTTTGGGACAGAAGATGCCTTCTGGAGTCAAAGCAGCTTTTACAGAAATAATCTATAGAGATAACTTTGATTTAGGAGAACTTGGCAAATCAACCTGCCAAGTGATCGATTGTGATTTGCCTGAAACTTACTATATTTCTGCTGATTTGACGTTTGATGAACATGTAAGTTATGCTGGAATAGCCTTGAGATATAGTGTTTCCATGGATGATTCTTATTGGTATGTTTTCGAACCGAAACAAAACAAGTTCCATTTTGACAAATATCCGAATGAAGCTTGGCGATTCACAAATTTTCTTGGAATAGAAAAAAACTTGTATCTAAAACCTGGCTTAAGACATCATCTCGACATAGTAGTAGATAAAGATGTCTGTGTTGCTTATCTTGACAATAAATTTGCTCTTTCATCAAGAATGTATGCCAACCAAGGAATGCCTCTAGCGTTCATTTCAATTGATGGAGTGTGCAATTTCACTAATATTGTAATCAAACGCGCGAATGGGAGGTAAACAGATGATTTTTAAAAAAGCGATGCTTTTCATGACGACATCACTTGTAGCTGTTAGCCTTTTTGCATGTAATAATACAGAAACAACTTTGTCTAGCACAACGGCAGTTACCACAACGCCTACAACAACTACAGCTCTCACTTCAGTGATTACTACCGTTACAGCAAACAGTCTCTATGTAACTTATCCAGAGGACGCCTATTCACAACTAGCTGGTCTTCAAACCTACAGGGCTGAAGCGGGATATTACTTGATGGCAGAACAAGGATATAATAACTGGTATTACGAATATACTAAGGATTCGATTACCTTTGAAGGCATGGAATACACCGGGAGTGTGTGGAATCATGATGCTGCTATGATTAAAGATGGCATCATGGTTCCTACTCCCTTAACAATGGCTGTAAGAACGTTTATAGCTCCAGCAACAGGTGAGGCAACAATTTACGGAACTGTTAAAATGGCAGAATCATCACCTGATGATGTTATGGTCAAAATCATGATTAACGATACGCAAATCTATCCGGAATCAGGATACCAAAACCTATCAGGAGACGATTTATACGGCTATTTCCATAAAACTACCTATTCGCTTCTAGAAGGCGATGAAATTAGATTTGTTGTTAAAACAGAAGGAGAGACAAATCCACTTGTGGATTGGTCACCGGTTGTCGACTACTTGATGCTTCCGGATGATTACATTCATTTTGGCATGACAGAGTATTTAGGAGATGTCCATCCATATTATTATGATGGAAAGCTCTATATGTACTATTTGTCACTTGATGGCACTTTTTCATCGACGCTTGCAACATCTTCAAACATGATTAACTTTGAATCACAGGAATTAACAACCACTAGATTAAACGCTCCCGGAAGCTTCTATTTCGTTCTTGGAGTAATTAAGGAAGGCAACTATTATCGGTCTTTTTACGGTGAAGGCAAGAATGTCGGGTCTTCCAAAAGTCTCGATTTGCTAGAATGGGAAAGTGGTATCACTTGGGATGAAGAAACATATGAAAAACTCTTTTCTCCGGGAAGTAATTATCCGGCAGGAGTAAGAGATCCATATCCCTATTATAATCCTGACTTAAACAAGTTTCATATCGTAGCTACAGGCTACAGAGCAAATGAACACTACACTTGGAGCAACACCACAGGCTTTGATGCCTATATCGTGCTTTTCACATCAGTAGGACCATCTTTATCCGAATGGGAGAAAAACCCCGTTACAGGCAGATCTGGGTATCATGTACCCTTGCTTCACTTCGGTGACTGGGTCAACAATACCGACATCGGTGATCCCGAATGTTCGCAGATCTTTAAGATTGGTGACAGATGGTATATTCTGGCAAGCTTATCCGGACGCGGTGGCGATCACTGGGTCGGCAGACCATCTTACTGGGTCGGCGATTCAGGAGTAGACATTCTCGAGATGGATTGGCAAACAAATATTGAGCAAGAATATTTTCTTGATGGCGAGGACCTTTGCGCAGCTCAGGTCTATGAAGTTGGCGACAAGCATTATCTAGCCGGCTGGATAACCCAGAGAAATTATGCCTATGGCTGGGGAGGTACGCTAAACCTCCCGAGAGAAGTTTATCAGAAAACAGATGGGACCTTGGGATCAAGACTTGATCAGGATCTCTACAATCTCATCAACTCTGGAAATCTCTTCAACTTGGAAGAAAATTCTTTCACTAATTCAGGATTTGAATCTGTAAATGGAGCTTACTCGTTGAACGAAGGTGAGTCAATGTTTGGCTATTCTGACTATGCCGAAATCGTCGCATCAGGCACCTATGGAAGAACCATAACTGACATCAAAGTATCACTAAATGATACATCTGAAGCCGTTGGTCTACTCGTTCAGGGAGTTACTAATGATGTAGAAATAGGAATCAGGAAAACAGAAGATATCTGGCAACTCTATCTTAAAAACCAGGGCACAATCGGCAAGGTGTCCGCTGTAAACAATATTACTATAGATGACCTTGACGATGTCAATCTGACCATCGTTTTAGAAGGAAATGTCGCCGAGATATATATTAACGGTGAATATGCATTATCCGCCAGATCCAGCGAAATCCTGTCAGATAACGTTTCTTTGCTTGCCTTTGCATCTGGATCTGGCACCTCCATCAACAGTTTTGATATTTTCCAGCTCACGCCCGCCAAAGATTTTGGGCATTAGGAGGACGTGACAATATGAAAAATAAAATATCTTTCAATAATAAGATTCTGGCTTTGGCAATGATTTGTTTAGTATCAATATTATCTTTATCATTCACTAGCTTGGTCTATGCAGAGCCTTCACAAGATATCATCTTTTATCCCGATCTAGATGCCCTTGAGGCCGGAGCAACGCTTCCTGATGAGCAGTATCTTGAAGGTACAGGCTTTGTCAGTGATGGCGTAGGCGGGCTAGTATCTACAACTGATAATGAATACAACGCCATCTATTTTGGAACTCCAGTCCGCCAGTTCCATTACCATGTGGTAATGGAACCGGTCAATCCTGGGACATCGGTCGTCGGTGGACTATCTTTCAAAACATTCTCCTTTGAGGAAGGAAAACGGATGGATCTAGCAATCACGACTGGAACCATTGACAAGAGCATTCTGATCTATGCTTTTGGCATGCTTTTAGCGGACAATCGTAACGAGGCCCAAGGTGGTTTGGGAGGCTTAAGTGCCTTCAACACCAACGATCCAATTACAATTGACCTTTATGGAGATCGAAACTACTATGCTGTCTTTATCAACGGCGTTTTGGTGATTGAGACAATCCTGCCACTTGAAGGAACAGGCGTTTTTGGTATCCGTTCACAAAACTCTCTGGTAAGGTATTCCGATATTTATATCGAAGAACTTGGCAGCACGTTGCTTGATGATTCCGCGAGGTATTATCCGGAGACCTTTGAAACAATCACGCTCTCAGCTGATGACACCTCTTTCCTTCGACATGAACCAATTAGTGTCTACGCAAATCTAGAACCTGAAGGCAAAGATTATGATGATGTCAAGTGGTTTATTGATGATCAACTTGTAATAGGAGAGACTTCCTTGACATTTGCTATAAATCTAGGAGTTGCAGGCACACATGAAATCAGTTGCATTGTAGATAGACAGAAAGCAACTTTAGTCGTTACAGTAGAAGATGAAGACTACATCGTCACAACGATTCCTACTACTACCATGACTACAACAACAGTTGCGACCACGACAATTGTAACGACGACCACAGAACTTGATCCAACTCCGTCGGAGACTGATTTCCCGGTTTTCTTGGTTGCTGGTTTATCTACAGGTGTAATTGGAATCGTTGCTTTGGCATATTTTTTGATTCTTAAAAAGAAAAAATAAAAGATGTCCCGTAACAGGGACATCTTGTCATATTCGCTTGACAGAATCTCGTTTTAACAATGATGGCATGATCATTTTGTGAACTGGTTCCATATCGAAATTGGCAATTCTCTGGAAGACCATGTTCGCAGCTGTTTCTGCAATCTCGTGGAGAGGATGTCTCACAACGGTTAGATCCATGAACTCGGCGTAGCTTACATCATCATAGATGATTAAGCTGACGTCATCCTTGATTTTGAGTTTTTTCTGTTTGAGATAGCTGATGGTACTTGAAGCAAAAATTGAAGATACAGGAATGATTGCAGTCGGTTTGATCTCATCAAGCTTTTGAGCTATGATTTCATGATAATCATCACTTGGTGATATATGGATAATATTCCTACTTGGATAGCTTAATCCTTTTTCTTTGAAAGCGCGTTTGTAGCCTATTTCCCGATTCGTAGGAATTTCAAGTTCGTAATCAATTAAAACAATATTTCGATGATTGTTTTCTAATAGTTCAATTGTCGCAAGATATGTTCCGTAAGCATCATCGATTGTCAATGAATCAATCTTATCGTAGGTCCTTCGATATAGCTGAAGGGAACAGATTCTGTTTTTCAAGATTACGTTTTCAATATATTTTGAACGACTTTGAACGGGAGTAAAGATCAAAATTTCTACATTCGAAGCAACAAGCGTTGAAATGCTTGAATTTTCCAAATCGGCGTTTTCTTCGGAAAATACCGTGAAAAGTCGATAATTGTGCTTGTTAATCTCAGGAAATATTTCTCTTAATATGAAAGCATAGAAAGTGTTATTCAAGTCACTTTGAACAACGCCAATGATACCGGATTTATTGAGTTTCAGATTTCTTGCGGCAATGTTTGGCACGTAATGGAGTTGTTTGGCAATCGCTTCAACTTTTTCAATTGTTGCCTTGTTTACCAAGACCGGATTCGAGAATACTCTTGATACGGTTGAGACAGATACATTAGCAGCTTTCGCAACTTCCTTGCTGGTTATCATAAAATCGTCTCCTTACACATAAATATGTACCCTATGATTATACCATAATACCACATATTTTCAAGGATATTCCTTAATATCTAGGCCTTTGGATTTATCTTTTTATGAAATTTAAAGTAAAATATACTGTATATGAATACAGATGATTGAATGGAGATGTATGACATGGATTATTTGATCGGAATCGACATTGGAACTTCGAACACAAAAATTGTGTTATATGATACCCATGGAAATGAAATACGTGTAGCTTCCTACGATTATGAGTTGGAATAGCCAAAACCAAAATACGCCGAACAAGATCCAGAAATCTGGTGGAAAGCAGTTTGTTCGTGTCTAAATAAACTCCAATTGGAAAACGAAATTATCAAAGGCATCGGAGTCACCGGCCAGATGCATGGTCTGGTGATGTTAGATGATTCCGGAAAACCCCTCAGAAAGAGCATTCTTTGGTGTGACCAAAGAACAGAAGCACAAATACAGCTTATGGACAGTCTGGCAGGAAAACAAACAATCATCGACATCACTGGCAATCCAGCCATGACAGGCTTTACTGCCGCAAAACTTTTGTGAATTAAGGAAAACGAACCGGAAATATATGCCAAGTGAAAAAAATCATGGTTCCCAAAGACTATATTGTTTTTCGATTGACAGGAGTATATTCTTCTGATGTAACTGATGCCAGTGGCATGCAGTTTCTGGATCTAAATACAAGAAAATGGTCAAGGCCATTGGTGGAAAAACTTGGACTTGACTATGACATGCTTTGTCCAATCCACGAAAGTATGGAAATCGTTGGCAAAACTTCCAAAGATGCTGCAATTCAAACCGGTCTTTCGATAGGGATACCTGTCATAGCTGGAGCTGGCGACCAAACCGCTGCAGCCATAGGCAACGGAATTGTTCATGAAGGAATTGGCAGGATCAATAAATCCTGGATCGGAAGGATTAATATTCCTGCCCTATCTCATGGGCGAAAGATTACCACTGCTTGATCCAAAAGCGAAAGGAATTTTTTTTGGCATCACTCCTAAACATACTAAAAGCCATTTTGCCCGATCCATCATGGAAGGCGTCGGACTTTCTTTCAAAGATTGTTACGCTATCTTCAAGGAAATGGGAGTTCAAATTAGCGAGATGAGGATCAGTGGCGGTGGATCAAAAAGCAAAGTGTGGAAGCAAATCATATCAGATTGTCTTATTCTCGATCTAGTATCAATGCAGGATGCTGAAGCGGGTACAAGAGGCGTGGCGATGCTATCTGGTGTAGCAAATGAGGTTTTTCGCAAATATTGATGAAGCAGTTTTGGCATTTGTCTATGAAAATGACAAGATATGTTTCAATGAAGAACAGACAATCATCTATGATAAATTATACCGAATTTTCAAGACCATTTACATTAGCTCGCAAAGTTCATATGCATTATTGGATGAACTGAAATAACCATCTCTCCTTTTCATAAAACACACAAAAGGCATAGCGAGTAAACTGGCTATGCCTTTTGTGTGTGAATACAACACATATCATATATTTTTATGATAACGCTAATATAGATTTTATGTCAATTGTCTAGAAAGCTTTCTGTCTCTTGTCGAATTGATGAAAAACAAAATTATATCAGTTGCGACCATGAGAAAATTCAAGACATAGAAAAACATAACCCAAGTAATGTTGCCTGAGACAAGCTTAGATATGATTCCAGATAGATATCCAAAATCTACTAAAAAGAGAAAATATACACTTTTCCCTTTCGCGCTTTTTGTTTTGATGGATTTGGCAATATTGAATGGCCAGGAAAGTCCGAAAAAAACCATCATCATTGCTTCAAATATTAGTGGCATATGTAATACCTCGTTTCTTCGGTGTGGTGGAATAATGATATAGTAAAATTGTTGAATTTGCATGAGAAATTGTCTTGTATTATGTTTAAAGCTTAATTAAATTTAGCTTCAATATTCGCGAATATTCTTTTATTAAAATAATTATTGATATATAATAGTTTTAGTATCTATAGATTATTCGCTTGTATAATTGTTTGACATGTTGAGATTTTTCTTGAACAAAGTTTTATACATACAGATATCTTGTTTTGGAGGGAAAAATGAGAATGAAAACAATTGGTCGCACAATCATTTCCTTGACGTTATTTGGTCTGTCACTGTTTTTCATTGGTTGCAAGCCTGAAGAGATAACCGCATTGGCAACCACTTCAAGACTTACGACAGTAAATACTACTATTTTATCATCATCTACAACAGAGTCAACTGATGTTACTCCAGTCACAGCACTTTCCACGCATGTGGTATCTGCCGTTGAAGCAGAATTAATCAGCCGTCTAGAAGAAATTCAGCCTCTAAGTGATGACTTTCCCCTGGCCTCTGCAAGTGAGATTCTGAACATGAAAATCTACGCCAGCAATAAAACAACTGTGCTTTTGGATCAAGATGTGATAGGCCAAACCGATGTGGATGCAAATGATTTCTATTTTTATTCCTCTGTCGCCTCAGGCGAATTAATTTTCGCCAATTTGGCCTATGAAAAAAACAATCTCGTGTATAGTTACCAAGTTAGCGATAACTATGTCTATCGAGATGTCATCAGCTCAGATTTTGTCAACGATTTTGACAGAGATCAGTTCTTGTTGGAGATGGAAGCTTTATGGATTGACCCGCTTAATTTTTTGCCGGGTTGTGGAGAATTTGTCAAACAAGGCGAAAATTGGTATGAGATTTCCTTGACAGTTGACGAACTTTTTCTATACGATCTAGATTTGGCGACCAACTTACTTGGATTACCTGAACCATCGTTTTCGTTGCTTGACTATGACATTGTTTTTTCCTTTTGGCTGGAAGATTCTTTCGTATTTTCCGTATATGTCGAACCATATCCTTTCGAATCTCTTGGAACAAAGGCTTTTATGGAGATGACATATGAAATCACTACTTCTTTTCCTGATGAAATCAATAGACAAGATTTTTCCAAAGAAGATAATATCTATTCGCTATATTCAGACCCTGCTTTTTGCGAATTCACTTATTTTTTGGGAGATGAATACCTGATAAACATCATGCCAGGAGTTGATAACTATATCCGGATGGATCTTGAAGCCGGATTCTATGTCTCGGAATACGTATACGTTTATGAAGACATTAGCATCAGCGTCTATGATTTCGAAATGAACGAGATCCCTTTTACAAAAACGTTTCAGATCCACGAACCTGGGACATACTTTTTGAACTTTACTTCATGGTATGACGAAGAAAAAGAGAGAAGGCTGTCGTTTGTCTTGCTGCCACCTGATGATGTTGGGACTCCTAACGAGCCGATTTTTGCGGATGGACTAGATCAAAACGGAACACTTGAACCGTCAGAAAGCCGCTTTTTCTATTTCTTCCAAGCTCCGGCTGCAGGCATTGCCATCATCGAGGCCTCGGACGATATGAATATGCAATACTTGTTCACGAACTGTTTTGAGTTGTCCTTTGGAAATAACATTGAAGGCTACCAAACTTTCATTTTAGACGAAGGGGACGATCTGATGGTCGGAATCATATCCGAATATTATCCTGCAGACTACGAAATCATAGTCTCGTTTCATCCATACTCGGAAGAGATAACCGATATTTCTCTCATGGAGGAACTTACTATAGATGCATTATCAATCGTCGGTGTCGGCGGGCCCGATTACCGGCAGAATTTCAAGATTGTCGTGAAGACAGAGGCCACATTCAACATGGATATCTTTTGCTCGAATGAAACGTCTTCAATGTGGGCAGAAGTCAACCTATACTCAGAAGATGGCACCTTAATCGCAATTGAGGATGAAATAGTCTGCGGCGTTACTTTGGAACCAGGCATCTACTACATTCACGCAGAAGTGTTCGACGAACTAAACTATGTCTTCTATTTCAATATTTACTCCTCGCAGATCTGATCAACTGTTCAATCAACTCACTAGTATAAAATAGTGCGAAAGTCACTTTGAAACGAAAAACTGATATCTACATTTATCTCTCTCTGCGATCATGAAATCCAGAATTTCATGTTCTTTATATATTTATATAAATATTTGAGAATAACTATTGAAATTATCAAATTGATGTGCAATAATAGTATTGATGTTCGATAAACGAACAAAATGGAGGCTTTTAATGGAGAATCAATTTTTCAAGCCTACGCCTTTATTCAAGGAATTCATGATTCTTGACCTTGTATCAAAAGATGCAAACATCACTCAAAGAGCTTTGAGTGCACGTTTGCATGTTTCAGTATCGATGATTAATGCCTATTTGGATGAATATGAGAAAATGGGTTATATAAAAAGAAAGTATTTATCTACAAAATCTGTTGAATACAATATTACTAAAAAAGGCATTGAGCGAAAAAAAGTCTTAAATATTGGGTATCTAAATGCTGCTCAAGGGATTTACGCATCAGCGAAATCAAATATCGAAGTTTTTTTGAATCAAATTATCGAAAAAGGATTCAAAACAATTCTTCTTTATGGAGCTGGTGAGGTTGCTGAAATCTTGTTGCATGTCATTAGAGATGGTCATGCAGGTCCGATAGAAGTTTTGGCAGTAATTGATGATGATGTTTCAAAAAAAGGAAAAACAATTGTTAATAGACCAATTATATTGAATAATCAAATTAACAAATTTGCTCATGACGGCATATTGATCTCGAGTTACACTCATCATAAGCAGATCTCTGATAGATTAATGAGTTGTCAGTACAAAAAGAATAAGATTATTGATTTCTTCGATAACTAAACTATTTTTACATTGAGGATGATAGTTTATGCTAAATATAGAGTTTACTCTTATATGATTTTGTTCTATCTGTAATTGGTTTATTTGTTTCATCTCCACTTATGTTATTAATCATATTATGGATTAAGATGTGGTTCATATTTCCCTATCCTTTAAAAACAAAGAGAAAGAAGCAAAAACAAGGTGCATTTCAATAATTTGAAGTCTTAATCGATGAAAATTGATACTCAAAAAAACTTTATTTATATGCTAGACAATCTTGCCCAATTGATCTTCATAATGGGTAAGTTCTTAAAAAGACAAGTTAGACGAACCTCTCCAACTTATCAATATTTGTGAATCTAGAGAAAACAATATTAATAGTTATTTTTTACTTGTAGTAGGATTCTAGCATTTGTGTCTCGATCAGCTCCGAGAAGCCGGGCAGAAAAAGTAATTTTTATAGAATCAAAGGGGGTAAAACATTGAAGAACAAACTGTTAATTATTGGTGCTGGCGGACATGGAAAAGTCGTCGCAAACATTGCTTCGTTAATGGGTTGCTGGGAAATGATTTATTTTCTTGATGATAACGAGCAAATTAATGAAGTAAATGGTTTCGCGGTCATTGATAGAGTTGCAAATTTGGAGGTTTATGTAAATGAATACGATATTTTCGTTGCTATTGGAAACAATAAAACCAGAAGAGATATTCATGAAAAATTACTAGAACTCAAAGCATCTATTCCCATTCTTATACATCCAAATACAATTGTTGAACCCAGTGTCATTATAGGATGTGGCACAGTTATTATGGCTGGCGTTGTTATTTGTATTGATTCGAAAATTGGTAAAGCGTGTATAATTAATACATCCTCAAGCATTGATCATGACAACGAAATCAAAGATTTTGTCCATGTTTCACCAGGATGCACTTTATCTGGAAACGTAACCATTGGAAACACTTGTTGGCTCTGTACAGGATCAAAGGTAATTAACAATATTTTTATTACCGATAGCACAATAATTGGTGCAGGAGCAGTCGTAACTCATAATGTATACGAACCCGGTTCTTATATTGGCATACCAGCAAGAAGAAAATCAGACTAGTACAGTACTATATTTTTAAAAATGGTAATTGATTTATTTGTTGGATAAATATAGAAATATTTATTTAGTAATGAATTTCATCGATTGAAATATTTCATTTGAAAGCATCTATTTTTTCTTTTCTTCAGTCTATATAATTCAAAAAAGCAAATGATATCATGTGAGAATAAAAATAATAAAAAGTAAGGCAAACTAAACTGCCTCATCCTAAAATAATTCAACACAATAAACTCTTTTTTTAACAAGCACTATTTTTTCATAAGCAGAGATTTCATATTTTACTTGTTAGAATTATAACAACTTTACGACAAAATAAATTAGAGAAGGGATTAATCAAATTGTCTTTTACGTACAATTTGTTTAGACAAAGATATATGAAAGGAATAATTTTAGCGGGAGGACTGGGAACGAGACTGTATCCGTTGACAAAAGTAATTTCAAAACAGTTATTGCCGATTTATGATAAACCAATGATATATTATCCTCTTTCAGTCTTAATATTGTCTGGAATTCAGGATATTCTCATAATTAGCACACCCAAAGATCTTCCAAATTATCAAGAATTATTAGGCAATGGATATCAATGGGGAATTTCAATTAGGTATGTTGAGCAGTTGAAGCCAAGAGGACTAGCTGATGCATTTATTATTGGAGAAGAATTTATTGGAAATGATAGAGTGTGTTTGATTTTAGGAGATAATATATTTTATGGTCAAGGCTTCTCTGGATTTTTACAGCAAGCAATTGCAAATAAAAAAGGTGCGGTTATATTTGGATATCCAGTAAATAAACCGAGTGAATTCGGAGTTGTGGAGTTTGATGCAAAAGGCAATGTTCAATCAATCGAAGAAAAACCAATAATTCCAAAATCAAATTACGCAATTCCTGGATTATATTTCTATGATAACCAAGTAATTGAAATTGCCAAAAAGATGAAGCCCTCTTTAAGGGGCGAATTAGAAATCTCCGCTATAAACAACTATTACCTTCAAAATAATCAACTACATGTTGTTCAATTAGGGAGAGGAATGGCATGGCTCGATACCGGTACTCCAGAGAATTTACTAAAAGCTTCAGAATACGTTGAAACCATCCAGTCTAGGCAGGGTTTTTATATTGCCTGTTTAGAAGAGATAGCCTGGAGAAAAGGTTTTATTACAACAGAACAGTTAATTGAAATTGGAAGCAAGCTTAAAACGACTGAATATGGCAAATACATATTGTCGCTTGCTCAAAATATGGAGATGAGATAATGAAAAATATTCTTGTTACTGGAGGAGCGGGATTTATAGGAAGTAATTTTATAAGATATATGATTGATCGATATCCTATTTGCCGTTTTATAAATGTAGATTCATTAACATATGCTGGAAATTTGAATAATCTTGCTTCTGTTTCATTGAAAAGTAACTATATATTTATCAAATGTGATATCTGTGATAGGAAACAAATAGAAACAGTATTTAATGAATGGGAAATAGACACTGTTGTCAATTTTGCAGCGGAGTCACATGTTGATAGAAGTATTATAGATCCGGAAACGTTTGTAACAACAAATATTCTTGGCACACAAATATTGCTCGATGTTGCAAAAAAAAAATGGAAAATTTTTCCGAACGATAAATATAGTGTTGAATATAAGTCTAATGTTAAATTTCTCCAAGTATCAACAGACGAAGTATATGGTGCGCTCGGCGCGGAAGGATTATTTGTGGAATCGATGCCGTTATTACCCAACAGTCCATATTCTGCATCAAAAGCATCTGCAGATTTAATTGTGAGATCCTACCACAATACATTTGGATTACCTACTTTGATTTCTCGTTGTTCAAACAATTATGGCCCATTTCAATTTCCGGAAAAACTAATGCCTCTTATAATAAATAATTGTTTGACTAATATAAAAATACCTGTATATGGGGATGGAAAACAAATTCGAGACTGGTTATATGTTGAAGACCATTGTTCTGCAATAGAAGCCATTCTAAACAATGGCCGAACTGGAGAAATTTACAATGTTGGCGGAAATAACGAAAAAGCTAATATTGAAATTATCAAATCGATAATTCATATTTTGGGAAAAGACAATTCATTAATCCAATTTGTACCCGATCGACCGGGGCATGATAAGCGATATGCTATTGATAATACAAAAATAACATCAGAACTCGAATGGGTTCCAAAATACTCATTTGAAGAAGGGCTAAAAAAAACTGTTAATTGGTATTTGGAAAATACTGACTGGATTAAAAATATTATTAGTGGCGAATATCAGAATTATTATAACGATATGTATGAATGAAGGAAAAAATATGGATAATATAAAAATAAAAATTGCAATTCTTGGTTCGAATAGTTTTATCGCGAGGAATATGATACATTATATAAACCATTTTTATCAAAATCGTTTTGATTTGCTTCTATATGACTATCAAGATGTACATTTTGATGGCGCGGATAATTATCATACTTTTAATCTTATGGATTACACTTCGTTTTCAAAAGACATATACGATTGCGATTTGATTTATTTGTTTTCTGGAAAAACCGGCACACGGTGACCCATTAGTTTGGACTGTCGGTTGCATAGTCATGGCTATGAAACGTTATGAAATCAAGGATGTATTTTTACTTATATGCAGCAAAAAGGGTAGGAAAAATTCCTACCCTTTAGCTTAAATATGAGTTTTTTTATTGTTTGTCGTGTAAGCTTTTTTATTTCTTATGTTTACATTAGAATGATGCTCCACTTTATTTCTGCATCATGTCGACCAGTGGATTTATAAGCACCTGTGTGCAGTGGCGGATTCGTTACTGCATTTTTCATTGCTTCTGGAGTGAGTTCTTTATTAGATATATTAATGAATGCAATGTATCTACCATAATCTTCAATGAGGAACCCTTCAAAGATATCATTTACGTTCTCTGGCGTTAAAGCTTCAGTTGGATATTTGAGTTCTTTGATATGTTTTTTTATGTTTTGTGCATGGCTAAAATGTTCTTCAATAGAGTTATACTCATCTTCTAATACCGTATAATTCATACTTTCCTGAATGATAAGCGTTTCTAACTCATAAAGCATCATTCGATCCTTTTTATCTTTTGATGTTTTACGTTCCAACTTATAATATTGTCTCGTATAATCTTCAAGTATTTTTTCTTGTTTACTTAGTTTCTTTGACAGTTTCTGTTTAGAGAGTATATCATCAACCTGGGCGTCAAATAATGCTTCTATACGGTCAAATTTTCGCGACAGTGCGTTTAAAGAACGGAAGAGGACCTTCGATGCGTGTTTGACATAAAAACCGGGTACCTGTGATTTACAGAAATAAGGTGTAGGTTCACTACCTTCATCATCTACCACTCCTTTTTGTTTGCGTTGCAGGAAAGCTTCGTGTCGAACAGAATATGCAAACTTTTCATAATTACTGTAGTCTGCTTTTTGAGTCTTTGCCCTTTTTTCTTTTTGCTGTTTAAACATTGATTGGACTTTATTATAGGTTTCTATATCAATGATAGGTTCATGGTGATTATTAATAATGTATTTTGGTTGTTCTCCATTGTTGATAACAACCTTTTTTTCTCGTCCATCGATTTTAGTAAAGCTTTTACCATAGGTTACTTTACCAATGTATTTTTCATTGCATAAGATATTTCGTATTTGTTGAGAATTATCGAATCTCTTATCCTTACTTGTTTTAAAACCCTGGTATTGTAAATAAATAAGTATTTCATTTATTTTTTTACCTTCAAGATACATTTGATAGATACTTCGAACAGCTTTTGCTTGAGTTTCATTAATAACGAATTTTCTATCTTTGGTGATGTCGTATCCAAATGTAGGGTATATATGAACTTTTCCATTTTTTGCACGACTACGGTGTCCCCAGCGTATATTCGATGATATTTGTTGAGACTCAGCTTCAGCAAGTCCTGCCATCATGGTTAGAATCATATCAATGGTACTATCTGATGAATATAGGTTTTCTTTTTCAAAGAAGAACTCTACGCCTAGTTTTCTTGTTTCCCTAATAACATTTAACGCATCAATCGTATTTCTCGCAAAGCGTGATAACGATTTAACCAACACAAGATCAATATGTCCAGCATATGCTTTTTTTAACAACGCTTGTAATCCATCTCGTTTAATCATTGATGTCCCACTTTTTCCATGGTCATAATAAATCCCAGCAAAAATATAATCTGGGTTGAATATGATTTCTTTAGCATAATGCCTAACTTGAAGATCTAAAGATGATTCTTGCATTTCTTGTTTGGTGGATACTCGGGCATACGCTGCGACTCGCTTGATAATATGCTTATGTCCTCTTGATTGATTGGATTCAATAACTTTAATGTCCTTCATATTTAATTACCTCATAGGTTACTGTATTACTTGTTGCCTCATCATAATATTTGCCCTTTAAGAAAGGCTTGCATTTTTTAATAATATCGATTTTTTCATGTAAATCATCGATAATTGAAAACGTGTCATCTAAGATATACTTTAGGTGATTTTTGCCATCGACAAGAATCATTCCAAAGAAACTCTTGATGATGCGTTTATCTTCATAGTTGGATTCAATAAAGTTTGTCAACGCATATAAGCGTCTTCTAGTGAGTAGTTCTCGGTTGATTTCATTTCTAAGATTTACGATGTCAATTTCACATTGTTCTAGTTCACCTTCGATTTCAATATAGATTCTGTCGTATTCCTCATCAGACATTCCTGAACGAATTTTGCTTCTGACGTGTTTTTTGAGTTCATTGGCTAGATCAATGCTTTTTTCTTTGAGTTTTTTCAGTGGTTCATGAGAATTAATTTGTTCTAAGGATTTTTCCATAAAAGCAAAAAGCGATTGTTGCATCTCTTCTGTCTTGGTTAGCTCTTTGATGAGATGAAGAGTTGCTCGTTCTACTAATGGTTCATGAATAGAAGGATTATCACAGTTATGCGGATTGTTTCTATCGGTATGACATTTCAGCATGCTTTTTTTAAATGTAGTACCTGAGTTGTGCATTTTAGAACGGTACATGCGTTTGCATCTACTACAGTAGACAAGGCCTTTGATTGGTTTTTGGGCGAGATGCTTGAATCGTTCCTTGTTATCATTGGCTAAGATGATATCTCTTGCATGAATCATCGTTTGCACGATATCAAAAGTTTCTCTGTCAATGATGGCATCATGATTGTCTTTGATATAGTATTTTGTTGCATGGCCATCATTGGCTATTGTTTTATGAGAAAGATAATCAACCGTTACTGTTTTTTGAAGCATTAGATCTCCAGCATATTTTTCATTTCGTAAAATATCTTTTACGGTATCGGCATACCAAACGACTACACCACGACCATTTTTATATCCTTTTTCGGTTAAATGTTTAGCAAGTTTGCTAATACCCATACCATTTAAATATTGATTGAAGATGTATTTAACGGTTATTGCTTGTTCCTGGTTAATGATTAATTGACCTTCATCATCTTTGTCATACCCTAAAAAATGGGTCGTGGTCATCATTAATTGACCTTGTGCAAAGCGTTTTTGAAATCCCCATTTGGTATTCTCGCTGATGTTTCTGGATTCCTCCTGGGCAATCGAAGACATGATGGTTAAGATGAAATCAATCTTTGGATCAGCACTACTGATGTTTTCTTTTTCAAAATAGATCTCAACTTTGATTTCTCGCATTTCTTTAATCACGGTAAGCATATCTACTGTGTTTCTCGCAAGGCGTGATATTGATTTGGTGATAATCATATCAATGTCACCGTTTCTCGCAGCATCTAGCATTTTTTGCATGCCAATCCGCTTCTTCATATTAGTTCCTGTTATGCCTTCATCAGAAAACATGCCTGCGAATTCCCATTCCGGATTGTTTTTAATCCGTTCTGTGAATTCTTTGATTTGGACTTGATAACTGTTTAACTGATCAGTTTCATCAGTCGATACACGAGCGTAAGCTGCGACTTTTCGTTTGACGTTTATTTCATTTGTTTTTTCATCTTTATACTGAATTTTTGGTTCAATGACTTCTACATATGTGTTCATTGGTGAAAACCTCCTTTTGTTACTGTGTATATTACCTCTAAGAAGTTATTTATCAAGTCTATAGTCCAATCTAAAGGGACCAATTTCAATAAATACAAAAAAAACGAGATATGTCCTCTAAATTAAGAGAGAACATGTCCCGTTTTCGATTTTCACCAACGTTAGTATATCATAGCTTATTGAAGAATAAAACCATCCTTAGATGGCATTAATGCAAATTCATCAATATTTTCATCAAAAATATATTTGTGTACAACACCATCAATCATATTTTTAAATTTTCGATAGTTCATACAGCGTACTATTTTACCATCATAATACATGACGGTTTTGTTTGGTAGGTCTTTAACAAGCTTTGCTTTAGTGAAAAATTGTTTTGTTTCAGTTGTTTTGAAGTGCGGATTGCTATGGAAATATTTCTCTTGGTCATAATCAGGATGCGTTTCTTTATCGACGGAGATTAAATATATTCTTTCATTGTAATTCACATCAATCATTTCTTTGCCTTTCATTTGAACAAGCAAGCGCGTTCCTATAGGAAGGTTTAGAGTTACATCATCTGCTGTAAGTAGATAGTAAAGATAATAGTATTTATCTGTATGAATATTACGATCATAACTATAGGCAAATTTGATATCCGGCTTTTCAATCTTTGATTCATGATTTATATAAGAATAGTTCAGCATATCAATATTTGAATACATATAATATCTTTTTTCTTCATCAAACAAATCAGGTAATGTACAGCGATACAAGTTTGATAAATCTAGTAGATAAGATACGGGAGCGTCTCGCTCTCCAATCTCATAATTACGGATCGATGAGACACTATATTCATTTTCTAGTAGTGTAGCTAAGTAACTTTGGGTATAACCAGCTCTTTCTCTCATTAGTCTTCCGATTTTAGGATATTTATTTTTCATTATTTTACCTCCCTTAGATGGCAAAGATAAAAATATTATACATTAAATATTAATGATTTAGCTAATAATATTTCTCAAATAATTTAATAATCATTACATATGGATTGAAAAAAGCTATTTATTTTAAATTTATCAAATTCATCATGTAACAAATTCGCAGTGAATAGAATAGGTTGTTCTTATGAATTGCATATGCATAGTTATGAAAATTGTAAAATTTATAGGTCGAAACCATGTTGACTGCACTTTGCCATATGTAGCATGATTTTGGGATAAATATTTTCTCGAAGAAAATTATAAATGTATTGATAGAATTGGCTTATGCAAAGAGTCATGCTCGTGCTATGAGGTTGGAGAAATCCAATCAAACTTATAAAATACTTCGATATTTCACCAAGACGATTTTCACCAAAAATACGTCCCGTGTGTGGAATGTCACATACTGTGTTCAAGGTTGTGTTTGATGGTGTTTATATATCATCAACAATAAGTTTGATATGGCGTAAACAATTCCCAATCGCTAAGAACGAGTTGATGAAAATCAACTTTTTGTGTTTGTTACACCTATCAAAATCGGCCAATTTTGAAGCTAAAAATCTATAAAGTAAAGGGAAGTGAAGTAAAAGATAAATGGATAAAGAAAAGATAAAAGCATTTCACCACAGTTCAACGCAAAGAAAATATTTGTATGATTTCAGGAAAAAAAATCAATACACGATGTTACAAGTGTCTGAGATGATTGAAATGAGCAGAAATTATTATGAAATGATTGAAAACGGTAGAAAGGGACAACGGTTATCCTTAAAGACTGCGTATAAGTTAGCGACCTTATTATCAATTGAACTACAAGATTTGTACAATTTAGAAGAAAAATATCTTGAGGACCAATTACATGATTAAAGCCCATCCTTTAGAACCGTTGATCGAACTGTTTTGTGAAAACCTAGATATTAAGAAGAATAGTGTCAATAGCTATAAGGCTTTGCTGTTACGTTACGTTCGCTATTTAAAAAGACATAACATCCAATACGCTAAGCGTTCTGACATCATTGATTACAGAGAACAAATGTGGGAAGAAGGATTAAGAGCTAATACGATTCAAAAACAAATCGTAGTCATTCGTAATTTTTATCAATGGTTAAAAGTCAATCAAAGACAGTTTGAATTTGAGGATGTCTATCAGTTTAATATTGCAGAGAAAATAAAAGGCGCAAAGATTGATCGTAATTACAAGAAAGAACCACTCAATAAAGAACAAGCCCTTAAACTGATTGAAGTGGCCAAGCAAAGTAAAACCGATATTAGAGGCTATCGTAATTATGCTATTATTCTTTTGATGATTATTACAGGTGTTCGTTCCATCGAAGTTGTAAGAGCGACTAAAGCAGACTTATCAAAGCTATTTAAGTTTTCGATTCTATATGTTCACGGTAAAGGAAAAGATGGCGCAGATACATTTGTAAAGTTATCTACAGAAGTGACCGATGCTTTAAATGATTATCTAAACCGTAGAAGAGATAATTCCAGGTATTTGTTTGTAACTCATGGAGAAACATCAAGTTGCCAGCAATTATCATCGAATGCATTAAGAAGATCCATTACGATTCTGATGAAAAATGCTGGTATCTATAATGCAAAACATACACCACATTCTTTAAGACATACAACGGCTTATTTAAATCTACAAGCTGGTGGAACACTAGAATCCACTCAACAATTACTAAGGCACAAAAATATCGAAACGACACTTATTTATGCACATAACATTAACCGCATTAACGATGATTCAGAGTTTCGCATCAATAATTACCTGTTTAATGAAGAGGAGGAAAACAAATGATAAAAGAAGATATCACGCATTATACAATTAATGAGGTTGCTATTAGTTTACGTGTCACACCAAGAACAATTTACACCTACATTAGTATAGGGAAACTTAAAGGAGTCAAAATTGCTAATAAATGGCGTTTCTCAAAAAAACAAATTGATGATTTCTTAAAACAACTATCAGAAGTGGAGTACCCACGTTATGTCAAAAAGTAGTCTAGGATTAGATTTCTTCAATCTAGATGTCAATATCTTTAGTGATGCAAAAATCATTAAACTGATGCATCGTTATGGACCGCTTGGATTTATGTCTTATTTGCTTGTACTCACCAATGTTTTTATGAATGGATATTACCTGGAAGCATCCACAACTGATCTATCTTATATTCTTCTTAATGGTATTGGTGGAAAATACATCAATGGAAAAAATAAACTACAAGAAATCATTTTATATTTAGCTTACATTGATTTAATTGATAAGGATTTGTTGAATCAAAAAATCATTACTTCCAAAGGCATCCAAAAGAGGTTCCTAGTAGCGACAAGAAGTCGTAAAAATCAAGATTTATCGAAGTATTGGTTAATAGGTGAACCAGAAACTCACAATGAAATCATTGAAGAAGTAAAAAAAGACCAACAGAAGAAACCAAAGAAACAAAAGATTCAAGAGCGAAGGATTAAAGACATCAATGAACATGCGCCTAAAAAACATTACCTCACGAGTTGTTTAATTGAATACCGTTATATTAATGAGTACTCTTTAGACATTTATAAATATAATGAACTCTTTGAAGACCTACTACATAGTTATGATGGGGATTTGTTATATAGGGCAGTTAGGTACTTGTGCAATTATGCATCAAGATCAAATACGAAGATTGATGATCGTTATAAATTTTTTGAAACGTCAATAACCAATAATTTAGAAATCTTAACAAAACAACATATTAACACATCTTTAGAAGAACTATTCAATGCGCTACTGAATTCATAAACGGTGGTGTCACTAATAGATGTGAATGTCAGTGATATGCAAGATATTTCATAGTAATAACCATGCGATAACGTATACCTTAGTGCATGGCGTTGAACAAGCATTTTAATGAGAAAACAAGGATTTCATGAAGAGTATAATACCACCCTATAAAAAGTGAGTTAAAACTGATATCCATAGAAACTTAGATTTAAACTGGTAAACAATTACAGTTTTTACTTGCCTTGTAGAATGGTTATATAAATTAATGTTTTAGTAAAAATCAAGGAGAAATAGAGATGCAAGTAAGAGATTACCTGAGCAGATACTACTACACAAAACAAAAGATTAAACTGATGCAAGAAGAAACAGAGGAATTCATACGGTTAGCAAACTCGATTCCTGGAATAAGCTTTGATCAGATACGTGTAGATGGTACAAAAAGTTTAAAGGCACCATTTGAAAAATGGATACAAAAAACATTGGAAAACGAACAACTGATTACACAAATGAAAAGAAAGCTTCCAAACATTAAAGGAGAGATCATTTGTGTAATTGATCAACTTGAAGATTCAAAATTGAAAATGCTTCTAATCTATCGGTATATTGATTGGTTAAGCTGGAGTGAAATTGCAAAAAACCTGGTCTACTCATCAGCGACAGTAAGGCGATGGCATGTAAAAGCACTAGCACAAATCGTTCTTCCTAAAAAAAGGCAAGATTGAGCAGGGATGACAAATTGTGAAACTGTCAAGGGTGTGATAGTATTATAATAAGAAAAGTGTAAACATATGGAATACTGGCTATAAGACCAGCCTAGAAACAAGAAGAATTCATTGAAATGGGTTCTTTTTTGTTTTTGCAGAGATACTTGTAGTATTTCAACTGTGGATTATTTTAGTTTATAAACAGTTGGAGTGATTTGAAGTGAAAGGAAAAATGCTTGATACATATGAGCGCTGGAAAGAATCTGGACATCTAGAGACGAAATTAAAAGCAATATCAGAAATGATTTCAAAAAGAGCTACTCAAAGACAAGTTGCTGAATATTTAGGTGTTACTGAAAAAACGATTATCAAATTGAGAAAAGTGCATCAAAGATTAGATGATGCTTTTCAATTTGGTGATGAGGAATTAAAACAAAAACTAGTTGACGCTATTTATAAGCGTGCAATTGGGTTTGAATATGAAGAAACACAGACTGTGATTGAAGAAACGAAGACAGGAACTAAAAAACGTATTACGAAATACAAGAAACAGTCGCTTCCAGATATCACAGCAATTAAATACTTACTCATTACAAAATTTGGAATTGAGTATAACGAAAAGAAAGCAGAAATTGAGCTTATGGCTAAGCGCATAGAAAATGGCGAGGAGGTTTGGATCAATGAATATCGTGATGAAGCAAGTATCATTACTCCAAGAGTACGAAAACAATCCAAGAAACAATGAAGAAGCAATAAAAGCAGTTGCTAACTCGATTAAGGAATTTGGTTTTAAAGTTCCAATCGTCATTACAAGTGATAATGTCATTATAGCCGGACACACACGCTTAAAAGCCTCTGTGTCGCTTGGGTTAGTAAAAGTGCCGTGTATTATCGCAGATGATTTAAATGACGCGCAAATCAAAGCATTTCGCTTAGCGGATAATAAAACAGCAGAACTTGCGACCTGGGATTTATCAAGACTTGAAGCAGAGTTAGCTGATATTGACATGGACATGCTTCAGTTTGGATTTGAGGAAATGGAAGACTTACTTCCTGATAATGCATCTGATGATGATTTTGATATCGATGATGAGATGCCAGAAGAACCTTTTTCACAACCTGGTGACATTTATGAACTAGGACCACACCGACTCATGTGTGGTGATTCAACCGATGAAAAACAAGTAGAAATATTACTTGATGGTCATCTCGTAGATATGTTGTTTACTGATCCGCCTTACAATGTTGACTATGAAGGTACTGCAGGAAAAATCAAAAACGATAAGATGGAAGATAATACCTTCTATCTCTTTTTATATAGTGCATTTCAAAATATGTTCAAACATACAAAACCAGGTGGAGCAATTTATGTTTGCCATGCTGATACTGAAGGACTCAACTTTAGAAATGCATATAAGAACGCAGGATATAAACTGGCCGAATGTCTAGTCTGGGTTAAGAATGCTTTAGTACTTGGAAGACAAGACTATCACTGGAGACATGAACCCATTTTATATGGATGGAAAGAAGGTGCAGCTCATTACTTTGTTGACGACCGTACGCAAGATACCATCTGGGAATATAACAAACCAAGAAAGAGTGAAGAGCATCCGACCATGAAACCTTTGGAGTTGGTTGGAAAAGCTATCAGCAATTCATCAAGACGTCATGAATCTATCTTAGATTTATTTGGCGGTTCAGGTTCAACCATGATTGCTGCCGATCAATTGGATCGTAAATCATTTCTGATGGAACTTGATGAAAAGTTTATCGATGTTATTGTGAAACGCTATATCAAACATAAAGCGTCAAATGAAGCATGCTATTTAATCAGAAACGGGAAAAAGTCTCCACTAAGCGATTTTGATTACTTTGAAAATAAGTCACTATAGTAAAAAAAGAACTTGCTATTTAGTCCCTTTAGAGTGATATATGTAGTAACCAAAAAATTATAAGGAGACTACGATTATGGAAGAGCAGATTAAATTATCTGAATGGATTGAAAGATTCAAGGCTTGTGAGTTTGATAGCCCAGATAGAACAACTCAAATCAATGCAGGATGGTTCGATTGGTTTTGCAGAGACACAAGCTTAGGGAACAAAACAAAAAAGATGGGAAACATCATCAAGCAAATCAAAGCGGGTGGCAAGGTTGACCTTGAGACAAGTTATGTTTGGTTCAAGAATAACTGTCCACTGAACGGTCCACTCTATGATGATTTTAGAATTGCAGACATGGAAACCAATAACAACCTGCTTGTTATTCAAATTGATTGTGCATGGAACGATTCAAAATACACAGTTTATGAAAGACTTGATGGATTTGATAAACCTGCATTTAAAACAAACTCATCTAGAGAACTTGTTAAATGGCTTAATAAAGGATGGGCTTAATGATGTATAAAGAATTTAATGCACATCCAAAAGGCATCAAAACAGGAGATTGTGTTGTTAGAGCAATCGTAACAGCTACAAAGAAAGACTATCTTGAATGCAGAAGAGAACTAAATCAAGCAAAACGAGAGTTAGGGTATTCAAGTTACAAAGATACGAAGTTCTTATATGATTATCTGAAAGGTTATCCAAGACTGATATTCAAAGCAGTAAAAGGTGAACCTAGAATCAAAGGTAGTGATTTTACCGAGTTACATCCTAAAGGTACATACATCTTAAAAATGGCAGGACACATTACAGTTTGCATTGATGGAGTGATTCTTGATACTTGGGATTGTTCATACCGTTCAGTTTATACAGCATGGGAGATAGCAAAATGAAAGTAAACTTTATTAGAAAAGCAACACCGGAAGAACTTCTTCCACAAGATGAGTTCATCATTGAAAAAGAGATAATCATTGATTCAGATTTGTTTGAGACATTCATACACGATCCACTTGATGATTATGAGTTTATAAAAGAAAACATTGATGTGATGTATTGCGATAAAGATGATGTGTTCCATTGTATTTTAGTAACAAGTAAAGAACATGATTTAGGAATCCTTGTTGAAAGTGAAGGATACCATTACGCAAGATACACAGCATACTTACCAAAATCAGTACTTAGGAGCGAATAGGCTCCTTTTTTACTCGTTTATAAAGGAGATGAAGTTTAATGCAAGTAATAACAAGTGAATCTGTATTTAGCGGACATCCTGATAAAGTCTGTGATCAAATCAGTGATGCGATACTAGATGCAATTTTAGAACAAGATAAAAATGCTCGAGTAGCAGTTGAGACGGCAATTAAGGATGATTTAGTATTTGTTTTTGGTGAAGTCACCACAACTGCAAAAGTAGATTATAAAGATATCACAAAAAGAAAACTCTATGACATTGGCTATGAAGATAGTTTTGTAGTCATGGAAAAGATTAGCAAGCAGTCTCCGGATATTGCACTTGGAGTTGATTCAAGTGAATCACATGAACAAGGTGCAGGTGATCAAGGGATTATGTTTGGTTATGCGTGTAACGAAACAAAAGAGTTGATGCCACTTCCAATTATGCTAGCTAACAAATTGTCAAAAGAGATTGATAAATCGCGTAAACAGCAATATTCACATATCTTTGGACCAGATGGTAAATGTCAGGTGTCAGTTGGTTACGAAAATGGCAAACCAAAGAAAGTGCAAACTATCATAATTTCAGCACAAACGAAATCATGGATTAGAAGAGAGCTTTATGAGGATATCATTATCAATGAAATCTTACCAAAAGTATTTGATTATAAGACAATCAAAGAAGCAAAAATACTCATCAATCCAACAGGAGAGTTTATCATCGGTGGTCCATATGCAGATTCAGGATTAACTGGGCGTAAGATAATCGTTGATACCTATGGTGGTTATGCTAAGCATGGTGGAGGAGCATTCTCAGGTAAAGACGTAAGCAAGGTTGATCGCAGTGCGGCTTATTATGCCAGATATGTTTCAAAGGCCGTTGTAGGGGCAAATCTTGCGACACGTTGCGAGTTGCAACTAAGCTATGCAATTGGTATAGCAAAGCCTGTAAGTGTATATGTGAATACATTTGGTACTGGAGTAATAAGTGATGAGAAAATACAGGATCTGATAACTCAATCATTTGATTTCAGACCAGAACACATTAAAAAAGAACTTGAGTTAGATAAAGTTAAGTTCCAGGAATTAGCTAAGTATGGTCATTTCGGTCGTGAAGATTTAAATGTTCGATGGGAACATGCAGATGATAAGATGATCGAATTGAGAAAGATGTATGAGAAAGCCTAAAGAACTCCATCGATTTTATAAGTCTGTGGCATGGAAAGTAGCAAGAGAAATTAAGATAAGAGAAGCTAATGGGAAGTGTGAACGTTGTGGTGCTTTGGGTGAAGAAGTACATCATATCAAAAGGATTACAGTTCAAAATATCACAGATCCAATGATTAGTTTAAATCAAGATAATCTCGAGTTATTGTGTAAGAAATGTCATAATGAAGAACACAAACGTTTCTCGAATTCACAACAATTTGATAAAGACGGTAATTTGATTTCACGATAAACCTCGTTTTTATAATTCATATTTGATATAATGGTTATAAAAAGGGGTGATTTTGTGAGAGATTTTAAGCAGGCAATTAGAGTTCTCTACATTGATTACTATATCTATATTGGCGAATATACGAATGCTAAAAAACAATATGATGAATGCTTTGAATTGCTGAATCAGAATGAAAAAGAGAAATACGAGTATAGAATGAATCAAATGGATCTCAACAATAAAAGGTATGATAAGATTTCTTTTAATGATTTTGTAAAAATTTCTAATGAAGTGGAAAAGAGAGAACAAGAAATTGATAGAATTATGAAAGAAGTAACAAATAAGGTGATTAGCGATATTGAAGCTTTCCTTGAAATTGAAGACATATCAGAACTAAAAGCTTATATGAAGTATTCTAAAAAGATGTTGAAAACAACAAAACATCTTATGTACAAAAATCTATACCTCGCATCAAAGTTGTTAATTAAGAACTTGAAAATTGCGGATTCTTATAAAAATGCAAATGCAAAAAATATGAATCCTAGATTTCAAATGAATAGTCGCAAAATTGCGGATTTGTATATTAGATTTAACAAATATATCAACAATAATGGAGACTAAACACCCCGCCCCCAATCTCTATTAATTTTATGTGAAGGGTACCGCGTAGGGGGCAATTAAAAAACACAAGGCAGATTTTTTGAAAATCAGAAAAGAGGTTTTCAATATAAATGATAAATATTGAATACAAGCGATTAAAGTCGCTTTTTTCTTTGGTCGATGAATCAAAGACAGAATTAGTAGATAATTTAATCCATCAAGCTGCGTTTATGAAAGTGGAACTTGATAAGTTACAAGAACAAATAAAAAAACATGGCGCTATCCAAATATCTAGTAAAGGAACACAACGTCAAACTGAAGCTGCTAAATATTATACAAAACTTGTGAATTCTTATGGAACGGTTATTAAAACATTAAATACAATTCTTGGAACGCAAGTAGATGATGGAGATGATGCGTTTGATGAATTTCTTAAGCGAGCAAATGAATGAACTACTTAATCGAATATTACAATGAAATTAAAGATGGTAATATCATAGTTGGAGAAGAACTCAAAGCTCAGTTAGATCAACTCATCAAAGACTTAGATAATCAAACTTATATTTTTGATGAGAAACCAGGCAAGTTGAGAATCGATTTCATTGAGACTTTTTGTAAGCATACCAAATCACCATTTAATGGACTGCCCTTTATATTAGAGTTATGGGAGAAAGCACTACTTCAAACCGCCTATGGATTTAAAATGGTTGATTCAGGGTTGCGTAGATTTAATGAAGTAATCTTGTTGATTGCTCGAAAAAACGGAAAGACAACATTTGTTGCTGGTATTGATTTAGCGGAATTCTTTTTATCAAGTGGTGGAGTAGATATTGTTTGTGCATCAAATACAACAGAGCAAGCAAATATCTTATTTGAAGAGATCAATAACATGAGAGAACAGTCTCCATCGCTTTCCAAAGATACAAGAAGTAAAAAGAACATCTTTCATATTTATTCACCTAAAACAAAAAACAAGATTAAGAAGCTATCGGCTCAGTCAAGAAACAAAGATGGATACAATATTGAAGTTGGTTGTATTGATGAAGTCCATGAAATGACCGATTCAAAAGTCTATGATGCAATCAAACAATCACAATCAACTAAAAAAGAACCACTTATATTTATCATAACCACTGAAGGAACAACCATCGGTGGTTTTTTAGATAACAAACTAGATTATGCTAGAAAGATTATCAAAGGTGAAATTGAAGACGCAAGAGTACTTGCATGGCTATATACTCAGGATTCAACAAAAGAAATCTATGAAGATACATCGACATGGCAAAAGTCAAATCCTAGTCTAGGAGTTGTTAAAACAGCATCATATTTAGAAGATGTCATGAATAAATCAAAATATGATTTATCAACAAGAGTAACAATGTTATGCAAGGATTTTAATGTTAAACAAGCAGATTCAGGTTCATGGTTATCATTTGATGATTTGAATAACGAAGATAATTATTTAATAGATGATCTAAGAGATTCATATGCTATAGGTGGTGTAGATCTATCTTCAACAACAGACCTTACGGCTGCAGTTCTTGTAATTCAGAAAAAGAACTCCAGCAAGAAGTTTATAATACCACATTTCTTTATGCCAAGTGAAGTTGTTGAGAAACGAATCAAAGAAGATAATGTTCCATATGATATTTGGATAAAGAAAGGTTTTGTAACTTTAACTGAAGGAAATCAAAACGATTTTAGCTTAGTAACTCAGTGGTTCATGAAAATGATACAAACATATGGCATACGACCTTTGTGGGTTGGCTATGACCCCTGGAACTCACAGTATTGGATAAAAGAAATGGAAGACCTAGGATTTAACATGGATAAAGTTAGACAAGGTATCTTTTCATTATCTGAACCCATGAAAATCCTGGAAGCCGATCTAAAGAATAACCTGGTGAATTACAATAACAATCCAATCATGAAATGGTGTCTATCAAACACTCAAGCTAAGGTTGATTTGAATGGAAACATACAACCATCTAAGTTAAACTCAAAATATAAAAGAATCGATGGAACTGTAGCTTTAATCATTGCGTACGTAATTTTAAACCGATACAAAACAGATTATGAAAATATGATCTAGGAGGTGCACATGGGTCTCATTAAAAGAAAAAGCAAAACTGGATCATTTGATGCACTCCAGTTAATAAGTAATTTAAACACTTTTTACACACCATTTGGAACTAACATTTCAAAAAGTGATGTTGTAAAAATTTGTATTGATCGAGTCGCTAGTCAATGTGCGAAACTCAAACCAAGATTTATTAAAACCGAAAACGATAAGACAGTGACCGAGAAAAAAGGTCGACTGTCTTTTCTTTTGAAGTATAAGCCAAATGAGATAATGACACCTTATGATTTTATCTATAAAACAATCACATTACTCTTGTTGAATGATAATGCATTTGTTTATCCAAAGTTCGATAAGGATTCAGGTGAGCTCAAAGGCATCTATCCATTAAGACCGATTACAGTTGAAATGATTGTTGATAGCACTGATACCTATTTCATTAAGCTGCTATTTGATAATGGAGAATCCTATATCTTACCTTATGAGAATATCATTCATTTAAGAAAGCACTATGGACAAAACGACATCTTTGGTGGTAATGGATCAAGTGGTGATCCTGAAGCCATTCTTAAAACAATCTCAATTAATGATAGTTTGCTACAAGGTATTGATAATGCGATTAAGTCATCCATGCAGATTAAAGGGATTGTTAAGATGAATGGGATGTTATCAGAAGCTGATAAGAAAAAACAAAGAGAACTTTTTGATAGTGCTTTGTCAGACTCAGTTCATACGAAGGGAAGTTCTATCATTCCTATTGATTTAAAGAGTGAATACATCCCCTTAGATGTAGATCCTAAATTGATTGATAAAGATACACTAGAATTCTTGCAGTCAAAGATACTCGATTACTTTGGAGTATCTGTCCCTATATTTACAAGCAAGTACACAGAAGATGAATATAACTCGTTTTACGAGTCAACCATTGAGCCTTTAGCTATTCAGCTTAGCGAGGCTTTTTCTATAGGGTTGCTTACCGATAAACAATTGGAACGTGGAGAAGAGATCATCTTTTATAGTGAAAGGTTGCAATACGCTTCATGGAATACGAAAGTCACTGCAATCGAAAAACTGATGAGCTTAGGGATCATGTCCTTAAATGAATCAAGATCGTTATTAGGATTAGAACCAATTGAAGGCGGAAACAAACGACTTCAATCACTAAACTTTGTCGATGCCGATAAAGCAAATCAATATCAAGTAGGAACGGAGGAACCTAAAGATGAAAATAACAGTTAATGGAAAGATATCAGAAGATGCACTTAAGGTCGTCTTAGAAACACAAAAACAAAAGACAATCATCATTGATGATTATTGTAAAAAGGAAAAGTTAGAGTCTTTGTTCTATAAGGATTCAGAGCTTGAATATGAATATCAAAAGACTGATAAACAAACAGCACCAAAACCTAAGAAAGTAGAGGTCAGAAATGATGATCAAGGAAACTAGACTCGCAGATGTTACCCTTCATGAGGAAGATGACAAAATGATCTTGGAAGGTTATGCACTAGTCTTTAATAACGAAACTCTCATCGGTGATGAAGAATATGGTTTCATTGAAGAGATTGATTCAAGATCACTATCAGAAACTAAAATGAAGGATGTTCCTATGAAATACAATCATATGGACTCCTTTTTAATTATTGCCAGAACCAAGAACCAATCCTTATCGCTAACCGTAGATAATATTGGTTTAAAAGTTCGTGCTGAGTTACTAGACACCAATACAAATCAAGACATCTACAAGATGGTCAGAAGTGGTTTGTTAGATAAAATGAGTTTTGCTTTTACGGTTGATGAACAAGTGTGGAATCGTGAAGGTAGAATACCAAAAAGGACTATTACGAAGATAGACCGCTTGTATGATGTGTCGGTTGTGGATACCCCGGCATATGATGCAACTAGTATATATGCTCGTTCTTTAGAATCTATGGAATTAGAACTAAAGGCTATGGAGTTAGAAGAGCAAGAGAAAAAATCAATTATTATCAAAAAACGTATTAAAATTAAAACACGAATTTAAAAAGCAACCGGTAACGATGTCAAGAGATAAATTATAAAAAAATCATAAAAAAAAGACCAAAAGGTCTAAAACAAAGCATACTAAAAAAAGAAAACGGTAAAACAAGACTAAGTGATTTAATTACTTATAAAGTCGATCTGTACTCAACAATCCATAGATCAAACGAATAAGTTTTCTGGCGGTGAGGGCGAGTGCACGTTTGTGTCGATGGGTTTTAACCTCATCAAATTTCTTTTGATAAAACTCTTTAAAAACAGGGTTATGAATGCGAGCCAAATTGGCAGCTTCGGTAATAAAATAACGCAAATAAACATTACCGGTTTTGGTCATTCTCGTGTCTTCAGCATCAAAGGTACCAGATTGAGATTTACGCCAAGTAATACCAGCATATTTAGCTAACGCATCATCGCTATCGAACTGATCGATTTGACCAATTTCAGCAAGAATACCAGAAGCATAAACAGGACCGATACCAGGAATGGAAATCAAAGAAAGATAATGATTTTGATTGAGTCCTTTGACTTGTTTTAGAATAGCCAAATCGATTGATTTGAGTTCAGTTTGATAAGTAGAAATACAGTTGAAACTGGCAGCCAAAGAAAGATTAATGGGTTCATAAGCCATTTTATCCAAGCGATAAGAGTTTCTGGCCGCAGCCTTCAATGTGAGAGCAATTTGGTTTGAATCAGCGAAGCGATTTTTGGAAGAAGTCATAACAAATTCAACTAATTCCTCTAAAGGAACATTGATAATTTCATCTACAGATTTAAAATTAAGCAATAGTTCGACGGCCGTTTTAGAGAAATCATTTGATAAGATTCCTTTAAACTCAGAAAACTTTAAAAAGACGTTGTTTAGGGCATAAACCTTCTCTTTGGCAAGCAGTTCAGCAATGTGATGACGATGCCTTGTAAGACGTTGAAGCGCAATTTTTTGAGGACCTTTAAACGGAGTCAGTTTCTCACAACGACCCACTCTAGCAAGGTCAGCGAGAATAAAAGCATCTTTAGGATCCGTTTTGTCCATGTCCGAAAAACTATGGCGATAGTTTCTAGATATTTTTGGATTCAAAACGTATACCTTCACTTCAAAAGGAAAGAGAAATTTAGAAGCTGATAAATAGGTTGCGATATGAGCGGAATAGATTCCGGTTGATTCCATCGCAATGATGATTTTAGATAGATGATGTCTATCTAAAATATCAAGCAGTTTCTCTTCTAATAAGTTCGCTCCAGACTGATGATTAGGAGTTGAAAAAGACGCTAGTTTTTCTTGGGAAAAGTTCATAGCATAGACTTGGTTATTTTCCTTAGAAACATCAATACCAACAAATAAATACTGTAACAAATCATTCATGAAATCACCACTTTCAAGAAAATAAGATATAAGAGAAGTCCTAGTCTTGGAAGACAACCGCAACCTCGCCACATAAGAACATTTGGACAAGCTTGGATCAACGTTGAGTGCATGTCCATTGAACAACAACCGGTGAGCGGATAAGCCAAACAAGCAGGTTTGCAAGCTTTTATAGCGGACAAGCCGCAAGGAGAAATAGCACATTCCTCGGTTATACCTTGGCTTAATTATAACACTAGGACTTCAACTTATAAAATAATTATGTAGTGAGCTCTCAAAGCTCAAATCTACACTACATATTATACGAGGAGAATAACGATGAATTTAGAATTGAGAAGAAAAGAAATCGAATCAAGACTGACTGAAATCAGAGGTCTTGTTGATAACGAGACAGAGATTAGCAAACTTGAAACACTAGAAACTGAAACAACTGAGCTTCAAGAAGAACGTAGTGTGATTGATAAGAAAATGGCAATCGCAACCAAAACAGAAATTAAACCGATTGTAATCGATAACAGAAATAAAATCGATAAAGAGAAACTAGAACAGCGTGGGGCTAGTTTACGTGAAAATCGTGTTATCCAAGTATCAAGTGAAGAGATTTTATTAACCGAACACACAGCTTCAGGACTGGCACCTATTCCATTTGCTCAAGTATCAACGCTTGTGGATCGCGTCAATGTGATCAACCTAAATGGTGGAGAAACTTACAAGAAATCATTTGTTAAAAGTAATGGCATTGCTGGAACGACACTTGAAGGACAACCTTATAGTGAAACTGAACCTGCATTTGGCTATTTAACGATTTCTAAAGTGAAGATTACTGCTTATACAGAAATTACTGAAGAGTTAGAAAAACTGCCTTCTATTCCTTACCAAGCAGAAGTATTACGTAATATCAATATTTCACTCAAAAAGAAAATCAGTGAACAAATCTTACGTGGTGCAGGAACAACCAATACATTCACTGGAATCTTTAGTGATGCAGCCGTTGCACTTGCAGATAAAGCAGCACTTGAAATTGAAGCAATCACTGATCAAACACTTGATGACATTGTCTTTGCCTATGGTGGAGATGAAGAAATCGAAGGTGGTGCAGTTCTTATTTTAAATAAGAATGACTTAAGAGCATTTGCTGGTCTTAAAACACAAGAAGGTCGCAAAGTTCATACAATCGATTATGTCAACAAGACAATCGATGGAATCCCTTATATCATCAACTCACATTGTAAAGCGGTCTCTGACAGCAATACAGTTGCTGGTGAATATGTTATTGCTTATGGTGCACTTAAGAACTATGAAGTGCCTGTGTTCTCATCAGTTGAAATTGGTAAATCAACAGATTACAAATTTAAAGATGGAATCATCAGCTACAAAGCATCCGTATTTACGGGTGGTAACGTAGTGGGCTATAACGGATTCCTACGTATCAAAAAGAAAGCTGCAGCTTAATAGCTAAAACTTATTGATTGGATAAGAAAGGATTGATCTCATGGCAATATTAGACATTGTAAAAAAAGCACTACTCATCCCCCTATCAGAATCGTATGCTGACGATGAGTTATCAACTCACATTAGTAGCTGCAAAGCATATCTGACGAGTTGTGGGATTGATCCTTCTTATATAAATGACGATTCGAATCCAATGGTTAGTACGGTGATTATTATTTATGTGAAAACATTTTTTGGCTTCAAAAATGATGGAAGTGCAAAAGAACTACCAAAGACATTTGATATGTTGGTCGGTCAAATTGCATTAACAAAGGGAGTCATAGAAAATGTATCCTAATTCACCAAACATCAGATTAAAATTGCTAACCATGGATTTGGTTCAAAATTCTATCGGTTCATCTACTTATCAGCTCCAACATTCGAAAGAAGTGATAGGTATCAATTTCAGCATTACATCAAACGAATATTATGAGAGCAAGCGATCAAACATCAAGATTGATATTGCACTCAAAATCCAAAGTTTCTTATATGACAACAGTAAATATGCAGATATTTCTGGTGTGATATACAAGATTGAACGAACCTATCAAATAGGACAGTTTATTGAACTTTACTTGAATAAAACAAAAATCAGAAAGAGTGATGTCATTGGTTACGCTTGATGATTTAGGGGCTGCTATATCTAGTATGGTAGATGAATATGCACAAGAAATTATTGTGAAACTCGAAAAACGACTTGATGAAACAGCACAGGAAATTGTGAAGTACATTAGAACTCACGCGCCAAGAAGTGGTGGTTCAAAACCATTTGCTGATTCTTTTATTGCAGAACCTCAAGGTAGCGGAATCAATAAGATAATTATTATTTTTTCTAATAAAAAAGGAAAACTGACACACTTACTTGAATTTGGTTTTACACATCGCAGTGGTAAATATGTAGGACCCAGACCATTTATGCGGCCAGCTTATGATTTACTAACGCCTAAAATGTTAGAAGATATAAAAAGGATTATTGAAAAAGGTGATATTTAATGCAGGGGAAATTAGAAGCTTTATTTGATACTTTGAATTCCGTTCTACCTGGAAAGGTATCTTATGGAACTAGAGAAGGATTAGAAGAAGATCCAAACTACATCATCTATCAAGAATTAAGTAATCGAGCAATTGTTTATGCAGATGATCGAGCGGTTGCGAAGGTCGCAACCTTTCAAGTCAGTTTAATCACTGAAAAGAAGAATTTAGTTTTAGAGGAACAATTAGAAGCGTCCCTATATTTTATGGGATATGAATTTGAATTGTTATCTGAATTCGTCAATGAAGACAGTTCAGTCAACAGAGTATATGAAATCAAACAGGAGGTTTTTTAAATGAGTAATAAAGTCACATTTGGTTTAACCAATGTGCATTATGCATTAGCATCACAAGCAGAAGACGGTAGTTGGACATTTGCAACACCTAAACGCTTAGAAGGAGCACAAGAGATTACGACTGAAGCAATCGGTGGTAGCACACAAGTGTATGCGGATGATAAAGTCATTGCAACCTTAGTATCAAATTCAGGTACAACAGTCACACTAAAATTTACAGAAATCGATGATGTATTTAAAAAGGACATCTTTGGTGTATTAGAAGATGTTAATGGAAACCTAGTAGAGGTAGTAAATAGTGAAACAAAGACATTTGCTTTAGGATATGAAATTCAAGGTGATATCAAAGCTAGACGCATTTGGTATTTTTTATGTACAGCGACGCCATCAGGTGATGCAAGTAAATCTAAAGCGGATTCCATTGAGGCAAACTCAATCACACTAAACATTACAGCTAGACCAATTGAATCCGGAAATAATTTGATTCTCAGAGTTATTGCAGGCGTAGGGGATACAAACTATCCATCTTTTCTTACGACTACACCAGGATTACCAACATTCATTTAAGGAGAGAACATGGAAAGAACACTTAAACTAGGTGATAAAGATTATCGCCTTCATTCGTCACTATTTACGATCATTGATTATCGTAACGTATTTTCTACAGAATTGTTCAGCGATATAAAAAAAATAGAAAAATCAAGCATAAAAAAGGAAGATGATCTATCAACAGTAATTGATACCATCTTTCGAATCATCTATGTGTTAAACAGACCTTTCAGCAAACAATCTTACAATGACTTTTTAATGTCATTGGATTTTTCTTTATTAAGCAATCAAGATGAATTAGAAAATCTGACGAATGCGATAGGTGAAATGCTAGGTACATTTCAGAAAAGACCCACACCCAAGCAACCCACAAAAAAATGATGATGTAAACATAACAGCAAACATTATATTCAATCTCGCTCATTTAAATATTTCTATTGAAGACACAAAAAACTTTGATCTAGCAACTTACTTCGATATTGTAGAGCTTGAAATGAATGTAAATAATGGCAAACAATCAAATAAAAGAGCAACACAGAGTGATATTGATAGATTTCTACTTTAGGAGGTGAGTTTTAGTGGCAGAAACAGTCAAAGGATTAAACATAAAATTAACCCTTGATGGTAAAGATTTAGAAAATGAACTCAATGGCATTAAGAAAGATTTAAAAGAACAAAACAAAGACCTTAAAGCTATTAATACGAATCTTCGTTATGATTCATCTAACTTAGACCTATGGAAATCAAAACAAGGCAAACTTAATGATGTCTTAACTCAAACAAAGAAGAAGCTAGAAACACAGAATCAAGAACTTACTAAAGCAAAAAAAGCAGTTCAAATTGGTGATATGAGTACTGATGAGTTTAATAAGCTCAAACGCAATGTCCAATATACCGAAGCGGAGTTATCTAAACTAAATAATGAACTAGGTAAAACCAATGACAAAATTAGAGAATTAAGTAATGCTAAATTTGACAAGATTGGCAAACTTGGATCAACGCTCACAAAATCTTTGACGGTTCCTATTTTAGGAGCCGTTTCTGCTTTAACAGCCTTTTCAGTCAAAGCAGCCTATACAGCTGATACTATTGGTGATACCGCACAAAAAATAGGTTTAACTGCAGAAGCATTTCAAGAATGGAATCATGTTGCTACGATCATGGGAACATCTACCGAAAGCCTAAATAAAGCATTTATTAAAGTCAATGGTATCTTAGGTGATATTGCAACTGGAAACGCTGATAAAGTAGCTGATAGTTTAGACTTGATTGGATTATCAGTCGACGATTTAAAAGGTAAGAATGCTGATGAGGCATTTGAAATTATTAGTGAAGCATTAAGTAAGGTAGAAGATGAAGCCTTAAGAGTTGGAGTGGCCAATGAATTCTTCGGAGAGAAGATCGGCACTGAGCTTATTCCAATTTTATCAAGTGAAATTTCTACGATTAGAGATTTAAGACAAGAAGCAAGAGATCTTGGGATTGTTACCAATGAACAGGCTGCTCAAGCGGGTGAGTTTACTGATGCACTCGATAGAACTAAACAGGCTTTGTCTAGTTTAGGTGTAGATATTGCCACAACGATGATGCCAATCCTTCAATCATTAATCATCAAAGTAAGAGACGAGATGATCCCAGTTGTAAAAGACTGGGTTTTTAGATGGAACAATCTAGATTCAGATACTAAGAAGATGGTTGCAACGCTCATTGGATTAGTTGCTGCTATCGGTCCTGTTTTAGCAATTGTTGGTAAAGTTGGACCACTACTCAATATTGTGGCCATGACGCTTAAAGGTGTCGGTTCTGCGGGGCTTTTTGCTGGTGCAGGTATAAACTTTGCCACGCTTGGTATAGGGGCTCTAATCGCGATTTTAGCGATGGCGTTATTTCAAAGCGAGGAATTTAGAGCACTACTTGGTAGGCTGATGGAAACATTCATGCAGCTCTTACCACCCATACTCTTAATTGTAGATAGTCTGATGACAGCATTACAGCCTATATTAGATGTGATCATCAATTTAGTAGTAATGCTGATTGATTTACTTGTTCCTATCTTAGATATCATACTTATGCCCTTGATTATGCAAATTGGTATGTTTGCTGGCATATTAGAAGCTTTAGCACCACTTATTACAGTTGTTGGTGAAGTGTTAAATGCAATCTTAGTTCCAGCAATTAAAATATTGATGTTTGTACTTGAACCGGTACTCAATATCGTTCAAAAAATTGTAGAATTCATTCAGAAGATATTTGAATGGATTGGTGAACTACCTAAAAAGATAGGTGACTTTGGAGGCAAAGTAAAAGATACTTTTTCAAGTGTAACTGATGGCATATCTGATATTGCTAATAAAGTAACCGATGGTATTAGTGATTTTGCATCAAATGCTGCAAATAAAGTCAGCGGATTCTTTGGAGGTATTGGAGGCTTCTTATCCGATACATTCAACTTGAAAGGATCTAGCACAGTAAATAACTCGAACTCAAGCTCATCATCAAGTAATACAAACAACATCACAATCAATACAACATCACCAACCTTTGATATTGACTCAATTAACAAGGCATTAGGAGGTAATGTGATTTGATTAGACAATTTTATTTAGAAAATGAATACGGTGATATCTATTATTTCAATCATAAAAACCAGACCATTATCTCTCAAGTGAGTGGTCTTGGTTTTTCATTAGATATGAAGTATTTAGAATATAACCGTTTTTATTCTCGTTCAGAATACAATATCCCTTTATCTGAAATTAGTGAAACATTAATCTTTTTAAGAGGATATATAGGGTATAAAGCATTTGTTGATTTTATTAGCAAAAGCAACAAAGCATATAAATTACATTACCAAAATGATGCGTTTAAGGCATACTGTTATGTTGATGTCGCAAGTTTATCAAAAGCAGAACTGGTGGCCAGTACCATTCAAAGCAATATCATATTTAAGAAACTATCACTATGGTTAAAAGAAAAGACCTATGAAATCATCGCCAACGGTTCATCAAGTGGTAAAGTCTATCCATATACATATCCATACTATTATTCAAGTTCATATGAAGGAAAACTCTTTATTAAAAATGAAGGTTTAAATGATGCACCTTTAGTGATTGAGATGATGGGAAGTGTGATTGATCCAGAAGTTTTAATTAAGAAAAATGGAGAAGTGGTATCGACATTACGTTTATATTTAACTGCAGAAGATATAACAATCACGATAAATTCGATTCCAAGCAAACAAGAAATGTTAATGGATGAATCTGGAGTGGTTTCTGACATATATGGATTCCAGGACTTTGAAGAAGATAACTTTATTTTTTTGGATCATGGGGATTATGAAATTGAGTTTAAACCAGGTGTCGCTACAGAATCAATTTGTAGAGTAACTGTACTTGAAGGCTATTTAGGAATATAAATATGAAACTACTATTTCTAGATCGAAGTACACTGCAGTATAAAGATAATGCCTATGTTAGCAATCAATATGAACTTGCTTTGGATATGGTCCTTATCAAGCGTTCGACGTTCAAGGTAAACAAGACAAATATCAATTGTACTATTGGTGATATCGTAGTTTTGAAAAGTGATATCTATTCGTACATCGGTATTCTTGAGAGTATAGAACTCTTGGATGATTTTACGACAAACATCAAATCTCTCGATTTTAGGGAGATTTTTAATTTGGATATACCAGCAATAACTTTTAGTGGGGATTTAGCAGATTATTTAGATCAAATCATCACAAGTTACTTTAAAAATAACTCAGATGAAAAACAAAATTTATCATACTTAACCATTAGCAAAGAAACGAGCGTGTCTGGAAGTCTTAGCTTTGAATCGGATAATATCATCAATATGTCAAAGATATTTGAACTCGTTTCAAAAGGTTATGGCATTAGTTTTGATACTGATGTTACTTATCTTAGAGGACGAATTACAGGTATTATCTTTCGTATTGTGAATGTCAATCAAGGTATGGTGATTAAGAGTGATTTCTCATCTATCTTAAATGTGGAGACCAATGATTCAACAAGTCAACTTGTTAATAAAGTTGTCTTTTATCCTAGAAGTGATAATCAGATTTATCACAATAATAAAATTTATTATCTGCTTACAACTGGTGAAATTACCGAAGATAGTACATCTGAATATCGGTATACGAGTGTTATGGCCAAAAGTTATATCTATACGGATAATGATTATGAGACACTTGAAACCAAAGCAAGAAGTGAAATGGTAACATCCAAACTAGATCATAATATTACTTTTATGATCGATATGAAAAATAAGGTGTTCATTCCTTTTAGCAACATTTATCTCGGTGATTATGTGTCATTCATCCACAAAGGAAAAACCTATGAATCAGTGATCACAGGCATAACATTCAAAGATTCAATGAATTATGCAGTGATTACATTAGGAGAATATCGAGTGAAATTAACAGAAAAGATACAACTACTCAGTAAAAATACAAGTAGTGGTTCAACAAGCAATATAACAATTACCAATACAGACATCGATGGAGGTGAGTTCTGATGGGATTACAAAAAATAACATTTGAAGGTGGGAATGTAACATCAAAGATTGATTCTGATTTATACCATTTTCTTTTTTCAAGTGATGTAGGCATATTAAAAGGACTTAAAAGCGAGTGTGGTTTTACATTAGCCAATAACACCATTACATTTAGTGATGGGTACATTTCAGTATACGGTCGAATCATCTATCTTGAAAATCAAACAACAATAGGTGTGACACCAGATTCAAGTAAATATGGATATGTTGTACTTGGTGTAAACACTTCAGATAATAGCATAAGTCTATATTTAAAAGAGCAAGTAGGTAGTTATCCATCTTTAACAACTACAAATCTATTAGTAACCGATGGGCTTTATGAACTTGTTTTATGTGCATACACCAAGACGACAACCTCAGTTACGCTGACAAGTTATTCAAGAAAGCTGATCAGTAACGATAAAGGACGAGTAGATGCATTAGACAATGAGATATTCAATCATTATTTACCGGTTAGAAAATCTTTGACACTTGTATCACCTGGAACGTATCGTTTTTCAGGAACAAGTTCGGATGAATTAAGGCAATCAATTCTATATGTAACAATTAACAATCATGTTGTCGTGACATTTCCTGGAGAGCAGATGTTCTTATTCGTTGGATCTAATACATCAGTTTCATACAGATATGCATCAGGAGACTATTCATTAAGTGTTGTTTATGAGAATGGAATTGTCACATTAACAACTGGAAATACCACACACAATATTACCAGTGTGTTTATGAAAAAATAGGAGGAAATGAAATGGCAACAATTCAAATTAAAAGAAGAACTACAGCTGGAACGGGACCACTCGTTGGAACGGTTGGAACTATAAAAGCTGGAGAACCACAAGTTGATTTTACTGGTGAGCATTTATATATTGCAAAAACTGATAAAGTCGCAAGTGTATCTGTACCACTCGCGGAAGCGGATTACCTTAAGATTCCTGGAGTTGCAAAAGTTGATACTCAAATTGATACAAAGATCACTGCACTAAATCTTGGAACTGCTTCAACCAAAAACACAGGAACAGGAAGTGGAAATGTTCCAATATTAGATGCAAGTGGAAAACTAGCAGACAGTGTCGTTCCAAAGATTGCAATGACAAATACTTATGTTGTCGCAAGTCAAACTGCAATGCTTGCATTATCCAACGCACAAGAAGGTGACGTTGCGGTTAGAACGGATTTAAATAAAACCTTTATTCTAAAGGCTGCACCTTACTCAACCCTCGCTAACTGGCAAGAACTTTTAACGCCAACTGATGCAGTATCAAGTGTTAATGGTTCAACTGGTGCTGTAACGATTTCACTTGCAGGTTTAGGTGGAGTTGCATCATCAACTTATAATACCCATGTTGCATCTAATCTACATTTAACTACAGAACAAAGAACAATTCTTGACAATGTGAAAATTGCTGAGATTTCTGATACAACTGGAATCGCACTAGCTTCTACAGAAACGGCTTATGCAAACTCAGTTATTATTGACGGACTTATCTATTACCCATATGTTGATACAGGATATACGCCAACAAAAATAACATACAAACTAGGTATTGATCTGAGTAAAGTATTACAACCTTCATCAATTATTGATGGTGGTACTTATTAATGGCAATCATTAGAGTCAAACGAGGAACTACAACGCCGACAACATCTAATATGTCCTATCTTGGTGAGCTAGCGTTTGATTATAGTAACGAAGCTTTGTATGCCAGAGGAGTATCATCAGTTATTAAGATAGGTGGAGAACTTGAAAAGGTTTATAGTTATGAAGGATATAGTTATTATCATAGCTTGGTATATCCATTTGACCCTGATTTTATTTACAAAGTTCATGTGATTGCATCAACCTATGGTTCATCAATTGATACTTCAGATACATATATTTATTACCGCACCTCTGCGCAAGCGACATTATATGGATCTTATATCAGTCATCATGTGAACACTGAAGATACTGTTCATAGTGTTAGTTCAACAAAGAACACTTCCATACAATATATTGAAGATAGTTTTGTATCTGGAACAACAATCACAAGTGGAATCACTAAGGTAATCGATTTTGAAATCTCACCAACATTCCGTTCGTCTTTAGCAGATGTACAGCAATGGGTAGCGTATGGGAAAGAAGTCACTACGTTATCTGGACAAGGAGATGCATTAATCAAAATGGTGGATTTTGCACATTCAGTCTATGGATCACTCGGAGCGCTCTATATTAATCCTGGAATGTCAATTGGTTCTCCTGATAGCATCGCAGTAACAATTTACAGAATGAAAAGAAAGTAGGTAATGATATGGCAATTATAAAAGAATTAAACACGAAATTTGGAATAGGGGCATCCTATCATCGAATTACAGCTTTCAATATCAGTTACTCAAGTAAGAAGATAACAATTTGTGTTGCATCATATTTATCTAAGGAAGCAAGAGTAAATAAAAATGAACCAATAGAAGAATTAGATATCTCAATTCCATTTGAAGATTTCACTTCGTTTTTGGATGTCAATCCTATCGTTCAAGGGTATGAGTGGTTAAAACAAAATGTTGTAGGTTTTGAAAATGCCATTGATGATTTTGATGTCTTTGAACCACCACTACCTGCGCCCGTAGAGGAGGTAGATCCAATTGAGTGATTTATATAAGATGATTGAAGGAGTGTTTCCAAATACGGAGATACTCCTTATTTATTACGGTGGATCCATTGCATATGGATTAGATAATCATTCAAGTGATAAAGATGTCACGGTTGTGCTTGATGGATTTAGAGGTAATTTGCACATTACATTGGGAGAATACGATCTATTTGTTTTTGCTAAAGACCGCTTTATTCAAAGACAGCAGTTTGATGAATCAATTATTGCATATCATAGAGCAGCAGCTGACAATGTCATGAGCATTGAAAGAACACTTGTTTATATCAATCCATCATTCCAAGAAACACTCGACCAACTCTTAATCTATGATGATAAAGAGTTTATGTTAAATCATATCGCTGCTGAACTGGACTATGGGCGTATGCGTTTTGATGTGAATACAAATTTCAAATCGCATTATCATGTATTTAGGATAAGAGGTATGGTTGATCATTACGAAAAAACCGGAAAGTATGAACTTGTTGTCGAAGAGCCCTGGTTTACTAAAATGATGGATTTTAAGAATAACTGGGATAACGAAATTGCACAAAATTACATAGAGGAGATAAAAGATCAACTGGACTATCTTGAAAATTATCGAAACGAGATGATACAAAATGGACTGGGATAATCTTTTACATTTATTTAGAATGGAAAACTTAATTTATTGGGTTGTGACTATGGTAGTAGTCATTCTAACCACTATCAAACAATTTAACAAACAAGACAAAAACAATAAATCAAATAATGATGAAATCATGGTTAATTTACAAAGAATCGAAAAGCAAAATGTAAAAATGATTAACCTGCTTGAATTACATTCACAAGATATCAAAACATTAAAAAAGGATGTCAATGTTTTAGAACATCGGGTATCCAGATTGGAAGATTCGCATGTCAATATCTATAAACACTTAGGAGGAAAAGAAAATGACAACACTTGAAATAATATTACTGATAATATCACTATTGCTGCTAGCACTTTATGTGACATCAAAAATGGGTAAGGAACAATCTTTACATGAAGTTATCAAAGAGGTAAAGCAAGACCTTAAAAACACTGCTGAAAACGTATATGAGCTTGTAAACAAAGCAAAAGAAGTGGTTTTTGACGAAAGCGTACAAAAGACTATCAAAGAGTTCATTATGATTGTGGAAGAAAAGAATAAACTTGCAAAAGATAAAGGGGAATCATATCTTGCGGGTGATGATAAGAAAGTTGCTGTTATATCACGTTTAAGTGAGTGGGTAAGTAATGTCACTGGTTCAACTGAAAAAGCAGTAGAGTTTGTTGAAACTAACCAGTCAAAGATTGAAACCATCATTGATGATTACATATCTTTCAGCAATAAGATGCAGGGTAAAGAAACATTATCCGAAGCAGAAAAAATAATCGCTGACAAATTGAGTAATAAAGGATAGTAATACTTGCTATAAGAACTTGATTTAGGTAATATGTGTCATAACAAAATCAAGGAGGAAAAGTATGTTAAACCAAGTAATTTTAGTAGGTAGTGTGAACAAACTCGATAAGTTTTCAGGAATTGTTTCAATCGATATTAAAAGGCCAAATGGCAAAGACACGGATTTGATTCCGGTAACTCTAAATGAAGGATTGATAGATAGTGTCATGGAGTACCTTTCCGAAGGTTCAACAATTGGAGTCAAAGCATCACTCAACATCGATAACAACATCCTGAGGATTATAGGAGAAAAAGTTACCTTTATAAATACTAAAAACGAATAAGAAAACAGAATCAAGAAGAAGGCCGCGCTAGTTAAATAGTGCGGCTTTTTTGTTTGTCTTGGTTTTTAGCAAAATATAGGTAAAAGTACTTGTTCATCTGTAAAAATTGTTTATTTCTGAACTAAAACTATTTTTCTATATGAAAAGATTTTGGGATTTTGTTAGGTTTTTTAACAAAAAATTTGATTTACCATTGTAAATGACTGGACATTATTATATAATACAATTATTCGGTAATAGAACAAACAAAAAACAGAAGGTGACTCTATTGAACGATAACTCATTCTTTAAACCAACAGTTCTTTATAAAGAGTTTATGATCTTAGATTTGATTGAAAAGAACAAAGACATCACCCAGCGCATGATCGCAGATCAAATTGGGGTTGCTGTGAGTATGGTAAATGACTATCTCGATATTTACGAAAAAGATAGGCTTATTAAAAGAAAAAAGCACTCTACAAAGACTATAGAGTATTTTATCACTAAAAAAGGTACAGAAAGACGGAAATTACTTAATATTAATTATTTACATAATTCACAATTAATATATGATGTAGCAAAAGCTAATATTAAACACTTCCTAGAGGACTTAAGTGATAGAGGTATTTGCCATCTTACAATATATGGCGCAGGTGAAGTTGCGACAATAATTTTAAGTGTACTTGTTAGCGAGGAAATGACTACAAGATTTAAGTTATCTGTAATTGATGATGATATAAATAGAGTAGGTAACAAAATCTTGGGTATTCAGATTCAAAGCACCAAAGACATTAACGAAATATACTATGACAGTGTTTTTCTAGGAAGTTACACTTACAGAGATTCAATGTATTCGAAAGCTTTAAATATAGGAATCCCCGCTGATAAAATTATTAAATATTTTGATTAAATGAAAAGAGAGGGTCGCGAATGTCACTTAAATTAATGTACATAACCAATAATCCAGTTGTAGCTAAAGCAGCAGAATTATCCGATATTGATTGGATATTTATCGATTTAGAATATCTTGGTAAAGAACAACGTCAAGCAAATATGGATACAGTTAAGTCTAGACATTCTGTATCTGATATAAAATTAGTTAAGGCTTGTTTAGAGAAAAGTAGACTTTTAGTAAGAATTAACCCTATCAATGCAAATAGCGAGAAAGAAATAAATGATTCAATCAATGCAGGTGCCGATATTCTAATGTTACCTTATTTTAAGGGCTATATGGATGTAAAAATATTCTTAGATTTTGTTAACTCTAGGGTTAAAACTTGTCTTCTTCTTGAAACACCAGAAGCAGTTGAAGATATAAACGAGATTATATCTGATCAAAGAATAAATTTTATTCATATTGGCCTTAATGACCTACATTTAGGGTACAAGTTGATGTTTATGTTTGAGCTACTTAGTAACGGCACAGTGGATAGAATTATAAAGGAAATATCAAAAACTAACATAATATATGGATTTGGTGGCATTGCAGGATTAGGTGAAGGTGATTTACCTGCAGAACACATAATAACTGAGCACTATAGATTAAAATCAGAGATGGCAATCTTATCTCGATCCTTTTATAAGCAAACCGGATTAGAAAACGATATACAATCTGTGTTTGATATTTTAGATCCAAAGGTAAAAGAGATTCGAGCTTATGAGAAAAGTCTAAAATTTAAAGAATCGGGATTTTTTGTAGAAAACAGAAAAATGCTTGATACAAAAGTGAATAAAATCAAACAAGGAAAAATAAGAATATGAAATTTGACTATAAAACAATAAGAAATTTAACTGATAAAATTGGAGATTCTTTTTATTACCTAGATACGGAACAATTTATTTTAAACTATGACAATTTGTTGGATTCCTTTAGACAATTTTATAAGAATACACACATTGCATATTCATACAAAACCAACTACATACCTGATCTATGCAAAATTGTAGATGAAAAAGGTGGATTTGCAGAAATTGTCTCTGATATGGAATATCGATTAGCAAAATCAGTTAAAGTTGAGGATATAAACATTTATTATAATGGACCGTATAAAAGCGAAAACTCTATTGAAAGCTTATTAGTAAATGGCGGTTACGTTAATATAGATTCGTTATATGAAATGGATATAATAGAAACTATTGCCAAAAAACATAGTGAAAAAGTGCTAAAAATCGGCATTCGTGTTAATTTAGAAATCAATGACGGCGTTTTATCACGATTTGGTTTCGATGTAAATGATGAAAGTTTTGAAGAATTAGTATCAAGAATTAATAATATTTCAAATATCAGTCTTGTTGGAATTCATCTACATATAGCAAGTAGAAGCCTATACACTTGGCATCCTAGGGTGAAACAAATTATAAAATTGGTAGAATCTAGGTTCAATCCTAAAGCTCTTGAGTATATTTCATTAGGTGGAGGATTGTATGGTAATATGCACGAAAGTTTAAAAGAACAATTTTCAGACCCCATACCATCATTTAGTGATTATGCAGATGCTGTAGCCAAAGATTTTTATGAATTCGCTCATAAATACGACGTTGAAGATTCACTAAAACTTCTTATTGAACCAGGTAGTGCACTTGCGGGAGATGCAATGAAATTTGTTTCAAAAGTAGTAAACATAAAGAATATTCGAGGCAAGTATATCGCCACTCTAGCAGGAAGTATATATAACATTAACCCTACGTTAAACAAGAAAAATCCGCCAATAGAAATTATACGTAAAGTCAAAGAGAATACTAAACAATACACTGATTTAGATTTTGGTGGGTACACATGCATTGAATCTGATTATTTATTTAAAGGCTACACAGGAGATTTGAGTATAAATGATTATGTAGTTTTTAGTAATGTTGGTTCCTATTCAGTTGTATTAAAACCACCATTCATTTTGCCAAATTTTGGTATAGTCAAATTTAAAGATGGGGATTTCATTGAAATAAAAAGACCTGAACAGTTTATAGACATATTTAATACATACAAAGGTACTCATAATGAATCTACTGATTAAGAGACTAATGGATATATTTGCTTCTTTGATTTTACTAATTTTGTTATTACCCGTTTTTTTCATTGTTTCAATAGCTATAAAAATTGATTCAAAAGGACCCGTCTTCTTCAAACAAAAGAGATTAACTAAAAATGGTCAGATCTTTCTAATATTGAAGTTTAGAAGTATGGTTACTAATGCTGAAAAAATCGGAAGTGGATTATTTAATTTTAAAAATGACACTAGAGTTACAAAGGTCGGACGATTCTTAAGAAAAACTAGTTTAGATGAATTGCCTCAAATTATTAATGTCCTAAAGGGAGATATGTCTCTCGTTGGCCCTAGACCATCTGTTCTAAACGAAATTGGTGAATATAATGATTTGAACGAAAAATACAAAAAAAGATTTCAAATGAAGAGTGGTATAACTGGATTAGCTCAAGTTAGTGGTAGAAATGAATTACCGTGGTCAGAAAAAATAAACTACGACAATAAGTACATCGACAGGTTTACAAAAGAAGGTATTTTGTTGGACATTAAAATAATCTTATTGACTTTGATTAGTGTATTTAAGTCAAAAGACATTTATGAGGGGAAAGATGTTTTCTATGAAGGAATATCTGATGAAGAAATTGCAAGGATTGAAACTGATAAAATAATAGCTGAGGCTACAAGGAAAGATGGGTAGTGTAAATGAGCAATAATAGGTTGATTTGGTTAAATGGTGAAATAATGAAAGTTGAAGATGCAAAAATAAATGTTTTGTCACCAACTGCACAATTCGGGGCTAACGTTTTTGAAGGAATAAGATGTTATTGGAATGATGAAAAGCAAGTACTTTATGCTTTTAGACTCGATGATCATTATAAAAGATTATTAAACTCAATGAAAATGTTTAGGATGGAAATGAGATTTACGGTCAATGACTTTAAAAAAGCTTTAATTGATATTGTCAAAGCAAATGAATATAAGGAAGATATAGCAGTTAGACAAACCGTCTTCATTGATGGCTTTGGTTCATGGTTTTCTGAGGGTCCCATTGGCATGTTTCTTGCACCGATTCCAAAAGGTAGAACCCTGCTTGAAAACAAAGATGGATACAGTGCTTGTGTTAGTTCTTGGGAACGTATAAGTGATAGAAACATATCTCCAAGAGTTAAAGTTGGGGCTAACTATATAAACAGCAGAATGGCTCAACTTGAAGCTAAACGAAACGGTTATGACACTGCAGTTTTTATGAACAGTCAAGGGAAAGTATCAGAAGGTCCTGGCTCTTGCATATTTATTGTTCGTGAGGGTAAGCTTCACACTCCTTTGCTTACAGACTCTGTACTGGAGAGTATAACAAGAGATACTGTGATTAAAATTGCAAAAAAGATACTTCATATTGATGTTTTAGAAAGAACCGTTGACAGAACTGAATTATATATATCTGATGAAGTTTTCTTGTGTGGTTCAGCAATGGAAATTGTACCAATAGTATCAGTAGATGGTATTTCTATAGGGTCAAATTCTGAAGGATTAATTACTAAGCAATTGAGAGAAACTTATCTAGATGTGGTAAAATCAAATATTACTTTGGAAGAGAATTGGCTTATTAGTATTTATTAGATTTATGATAGGGGGTCTTACCATTTTTGAACTATATATTTATGACAAAACTTTAATTGGTAACACTAATGTTTACACAAGCGGTTTTATTGTTGATAAGCAGAAAATTTCTTTGTGTACTATACTAAAGTCTCAAAATAAAATATACGATTTATATTGGTATCTTAATACAAGAGGAAATTGTACTAAATATTTCGTGATGTATAAAAATAAAATTATCCATCACTCGTATGCAACCAACCGAATATTTAAGTTTCCATTTATGATGAAAAATGATTTGCAAATTGGTAATTGTTATACAGACATTAATTATAGAGGTAAGGGAATCTATCAATTTGTCATCAAAAACATAGTTAATGAATATTTTACCTCGAATCCAAATGGTGATGTTTTTATGTTGGTTAAAAATAACAACACTGCATCAATTTCTGGAGTATTGAAAGCTGGATTTAAAAAAATATCAAAAATAGAGACTATAAAACTATTTGGATTGATTAAGATATATAGGAAAATATAGGTTTATATAAAAAAGAAATCAAAAGGAGAGAACACATGAAAATTGCTGTTGTAGGAACAGGATATGTAGGTTTAGCAAATGCTGTTTTACTTAGTCAAAACAACGAAGTAGTTGCTCTTGATATTGTTGATTCAAGAATCGATATGATTAACCGTAAAACATCTCCGATAGTTGACAAAGAAATTACCGAGTATTTAAATAATAAGAACCTCAATTTGAAAGCTACTATGTCAAAAGATGAAGCATATAATAATGCAGATTTTGTTGTTATCGCGACACCTACAAATTATGACGAGGTTCTTAATTCTTTTGATACATCAACCGTAGATAGTGTGCTTTCTGACATCAACTATCATAATAAAAAGGCTACAGTTATAATCAAATCTACTGTTCCTGTGGGTTATACTTCTCAAAAATCGAATGAGTATAATGAAATGAAAATCATTTTCTCACCTGAGTTTCTTAGAGAGGGAAAAGCGCTCTATGATAATTTATACCCGTCAAGAATAGTTATCGGGGATTCATCGAAAGAAGCCAAGGTTTTCGCAGATTTATTGTGTGAAGGCGCAGTTAAAAAAGATATAGATCTTCTTTTCACCGGATCCACTGAATCAGAAGCGATAAAACTATTCTCAAATTCTTATCTAGCACTTAGGGTTTCCTTCTTTAATGAGTTAGATACTTATGCAGAAATTAAAGGATTGAAGAGTCAAGATATAATAGAAGGAGTTGGTCTAGATCCTAGAATCGGATCACATTACAATAACCCTTCGTTTGGTTATGGTGGTTATTGCTTGCCAAAAGACACTAAACAGTTATTAGCAAATTTTGAAAATATTCCTCAAAATATTATTACTGCCATTGTTGAAGCAAATAAAACTAGACAAAAACATATTTCTGAAATGATTAACAGTAAAAAACCAAGTATTGTAGGCATATATCGTTTAGTAATGAAAAGTGATTCAGACAACTTTAGACATTCATCAATACAAGGGGTAATGAAAATATTACTTGATAAAGGTATTAGAGTTATAATATACGAACCAACCATAAGTGAAAGTAGTTATCAAGGATTAGAAGTGATTAACAATTTTGAGCAGTTCATTTTGGACTCTGATATTATAGTAGCTAACAGAATGCATAAAGAACTTGTACCTTTTGAAAGCAAAATCTATACCCGCGATATTTATGCACGTGATTGAGTATAGCAATTTATATTAAAAAGTATTTTAATGAGGTGATAAAATGCATAATAATGAAAAGATATCTGTTATACTTCCAGTTTACAATTCATCAGAGTTTATAATTGCAACACTAAACTCAATAATTAATCAAACACATAGAAATATTGAAATAATCATTATAGATGACTGCTCAACAGACAATACAAATGAGTTGATTGATTCTATTAAAGATGATAGGATTGTCAAAATAATCTTCAAAAAAAATCGTGGAGTAGCTCATGCAAGAAATGAAGGATTGAAATTGGCGAAAGGACGATTCGTTGCATTTATTGACAGCGATGATATTTGGATAAATAATAAACTTGAAGTTCAATTGCATTTTATGATGAAGAACAATATTGCTTTTTCTTACACTGCAATTGAAATAATCAATGAAGATGGTGATTTACTAAAAACAAAGCGAAGAATTATTGAAAGAGTATCATATGGAAGGCTACTGAGAAACACTGTTATTGCAACTTCATCAGTAATGATTGATACAAAAACTACAGGACTTGTTCAAATGCCAATAATTAGGTCGGGACAAGACTATGCGACATGGTTGTATCTTCTAAGAACTATTAAATATGCTTTTGGTATTGATCAAGTTCTAACAATATATAGAAAACGTTCTAACTCCCTCTCGTCATCAAAAACGAAAAACTTTAAGAAATTGTACAGAATACAAAGAGATTATGAGAATATCGGAAGACTTCACGCCGCATTTAATATACTTTTTTATATAATAAATGCTGTAAAAAAACATTATTTTTAGTAATTGGTAATTTTTAAGTTTTAATAAAAAGAATGAAAGGAGATAACTCAAGTGTTTAAAAGTGAGTTTTGTAAAAAATAATGATTATACGATCAAAAGCTCCACTGAGATTAGGTTTAGCTGGAGGGGGAACTGATCTTGAGAGCTATTCAAGTATTTATGGTGGTGTTGTTCTCAATGCGACTATAAATATGTATGCTCATTGCACAATAGAATTAGTAAATGAAAGGTCAATCGAATTTGTAGCCAAAGACATGAATATTTCAGAAAGATTTCCTTGTTTGCCTGTACTTCCAATAAGTGATAAACTTCCACTACATTGTGGCGTGTACAACAGAATAGTAAAGGATTTTAATAAAGGAGAACCGATGAATTTGCGTGTGACAACCTATTCTGATGCACCTCCCGGTTCAGGCTTGGGTACTTCTTCAGCTGTTGTGGTAGCTATTCTAAAGGCTTTTATAGAATTATTGAAATTACCTTTAGGAGAATATGATGTCGCACACTTAGCTTATGAGATTGAACGATTAGATTTAGGTCTTGCGGGTGGAAAACAAGACCAATATGCAGCTACGTTTGGAGGATTTAATTTTATTGAGTTCTACAAAGATGATCGAGTGATAGTAAATCCTCTAAGGATCAGACAATGGATTCGTGATGAATTGGAAGAATCACTTGTATTATTTTTCACAGGAAGGTCAAGAGAAAGCGCAAAAATTATTATCGATCAAATCAAAAATACAACTGAGAAAAACAAGCAAAACATAATTGGAATGCACGAACTTAAAGAATCTGCTTTTAGAATGAAAGAAGCTTTGTTAAAAGGAGATATTGATGGTATTGCACTAGAGTTAAAAAATGGCTGGGAAGCAAAAAAGAAGACATCAAACTCAATTAGTAACAAAATGATTGATGAGATCTATGAAACAGCGATAAAAAATGGAGCAAAAGCAGGAAAAATAAGTGGTGCAGGAGGTGGAGGCTTTATGATGTTTATTGTAGACCCACTAAGAAAAATTGAGTTAATCACTGCACTATTACATTTTGATGGTAAAATTCAAAACGTTGAATTTGTTGATCGAGGTACAAAGGGCTGGTATTTGTAAATTAAAAAGCATTACGTTATTTGTTAATACAAATAATTGGCTATAATTCAAAAATATTATAAATAGTTATGATTAAATGAAAGGGGAATTTATTTAGTATTAAACTAAAGTAATACTAAATATTATCGAGTAAAATGAAAAATAAAAGCTATAATCATATTAGTCATTTAATTGAAAGATATCCTGAACTATCTGATGTAGAAGAAAATATTAGGTTAGCTATTGTGACTGTTTTGCACAGTATTGTTAACGGTGGGACGTTATTGATATGTGGAAATGGAGGAAGTTCAGCAGACAGTGAACACATCGTGGGAGAACTTATGAAAGGATTTATAATTGACCGACCTATTCCTAATAATATAAAAATAAATTTATCAAATATGTACCCTGATGATGCAGAATACCTATTTAAAAATCTACAATCGGGCATTAGATCAATTTCTTTAACTAGTCATTCAGCTCTCACATCAGCATTTTCTAATGACAATGCTTCAGATTTGATTTTTGCACAGCAAGTTTTAGGTTACGGTAGACTAGGTGATGTTTTATTAGCAATCTCTACTTCCGGAAACTCTAAAAATATTGTATACGCAGCCAAAATTGCTAAAAGCATGGATATGAAGGTCATAGCATTAACTGGAAATACTGGCGGAGAACTTAAATTTTACTCTGACATAATAATAAACGTTCCTGAACAAGAAACCTATAAAATTCAAGAATATCATCTTCCGGTATATCATTGCATTTGTCTAGCACTTGAGAATGAACTTTTTGGTGATGAATAAATGGAAGCTATTATTTTAGCGGGTGGTTTCGGTACAAGATTAAAAAATGTTGTTTCTAATCTTCCGAAACCTATGGCACCAATTAATGGTAAGCCGTTTTTGACATATATATTGGACCAACTAAATAATTTTGGATTTAAGAAAGTAGTTTTAGCAGTTGGGTATATGAGTAGTGCAATACATGATTATTATGGAGCTCAATTCAAAAACATGAAAATTGAATATTCATTCGAAAATGAACCTCTTGGAACTGGTGGATGTGTAAAAAAAGCTATAGGAATGACAAGTGATCAATTCGTATTTGTTATAAACGGAGACACCTATTTCAATATAGATTTTTCTAAAATAAGCATACCTAATAATATACTTATTGTATGCAAATATATGGAAGACACCTATCGATATGGACGAATTAAGACTAAAAAAGGTATTGTAAAACAATTTTGTGAAAAAGGTGAGAATGAAGCTGGTTATATTAATGGGGGTATTTATTATATAAATCGAAATCTATTCGATAGATTTTTATTACCAGAAAAATTTTCAATCGAAAATGATTTTTTTATCAAATACATAGATTCCTTGTTTATTGAAACTTACATATCTAATGATTATTTTGTTGATATTGGTGTTCCAGAGGACTATGTGAGGGCTAAGAATGACTTACGATAAAAGAGCACTTTTCTTAGATAGAGACGGTGTTATAAATATAAACTATGGATATGTGTATAAGAAAGATAATTTTTGTTTCATTAAAGGGATTTTTGAGTTGTGTCAGTTAATGGAATCGCTGGGCTATTTAATAATTATAATAACTAATCAAGCTGGAATTGGCAGAGGATACTATAGCGAAAGTGATTATAACATATTGAATGATTGGATGATTTCTAAATTTAAAGATAATAATGTGAATATTTCTCGCACTTACCATTGTCCACACAAACCAGAAGCTAGTTGCGCATGTAGAAAACCGAAACCAGGGCTGATCTTAAATGCAGCAAAAGATTATAATATTAATATCCTTGAGTCTTTTTTGATTGGAGATAAAGAAAGTGATATTCAAGCAGGCATTTCAGCAGGCATAAAAAACAACATTCTCTTTGATGGTAGTGATCATTCAACTACTATTAGTAAATTAAAAGAATTACTTTTAGTTGATGGTTTTAGAATTAAAGACCACGCATGAATTCAAAATCCTTGAACCCTTGACACTTTACTTAATTAAAAAGGAGAACTTATGAATAAACTTAAAATATTAATGATTGATCCATGGAAAAACCACTATATTTCAGGTTTAGTGGAAGAACTATCAATAAACAACGATGTAACTCTCTTCACAAATCGCTATTTTGATTATCACAATAGTAATACTAAAATAATTAAAAAATTCTTCAAGTATAGTGAAAAAATTAAGAGAGGTATAATTCGCAAAATTGTAAGAGGTCTAGAGTATGTCTGTGCATATATTTCATTACTAAAGTATATAAAAAAAGGTGATTATTCAATAATTCACTTTCAATGGTTGTTATTCTACAAAATTGACATACATTACTTGAAAAAAATAAGAAAAACCAATCGAAAATTGGTTTTAACCGCACACAATGTAACTCCACACACAAATGAAACAAAACATATTGAGGATTTAAGAGAAATTTATTCTATTTTTGACATAATATTAGTGCACGGCGAAGCTATAAAACAGGAATTTGGTTTGCTTTTCCCTGAGTATATTTCAAAAGTAAAAATTCAGTTTCATGGAACCTACAAATACCAAGACAGCTCATATGATATAAACTTAGTAACCCCATTTTTACAAAAATTATTCATATCTAAATGCAAAGTTTTTATAATGTTTGGGAATATTTTCTATAACAAAGGATTTGACCGAATTATAGAAATGTGGAAATTAAAAAATATTGTACGTGATTCAATTTTGATTGTTGCTGGAAAAATAGTTCAACCTTATATTGAATTAGAATCACAAATGCATTATATTTTAAATGATAGAAGCATAATATATATTCCATCTTACATTGATGAAAATACATTAAGATTTTTAATAGATACATCTGATTGTATTTTGCTTCCTTATAGACATGCATCGATGAGTGGAGTAGTATTTACAGCAGCTGCAATGAAAAAAACAGTATTAACCACTAAAACTGGCGCTATTCCTGAATATCTAGATAATAAAAATAGTTTTATAGTAGAAAATAGTAATTTAGAATTATTAAATACATTGGAAAAAATAGTTTCCAGTATAGAGAAAGAAAAACTAAAATCAATGGGAGAAGATTTAAGTGATTATATTAACAAGAGCTATTCCTGGGAAAAGATATGTTTAAACCTAATCAAGTATTACAAGGAGTAAGTAATTTGAAAAAAATATTATTTGTAATGACCAATTTAAATAGTGGTGGAATTGCTACATCTTTAGTGAATCTTGTTAATGTGATTGCAGATAATCATAGTTATTCTATTTCTGTATTGTTATTTGACGAATCAGGCTCTAACATTCACAAGTTACCAAATAACGTTTCTATTATTTTAGGTAATAAGTACACATCTTTTCTCTCAAATTCATTAAAATATACGAGAGAAAAAGGTCTTGCCATTTTCCTTTTTAGAGTTTTTGTCACAGGACTTACAAGATTGATAGGAAAGAAATATACATATAAATTAATTTTTTCAACTTTAAGACAAGCATTAGTTTATGATATTGCAATATCTTTTTCTCAATCTTCTCCATCCAATCGTTTATATGGAGGATGCAATGAGTTTGTAATAGAAAAAGTAACAGCCACCCATAAAATAAGTTTTCTACATGCTGACTATTTAAAGTATGGATTGCACTCAAAGTATAATAGCATTCTTTATTCAAAGTTTAATAAAATAGCGTGTGTATCAAATAGCGTAAAAAAGCAATTTATAGATTGCAATCCAAAACTTTCATCAAATACATTTGTTGTAAAAAATATACACGATTGTTCAAAAATTAGGACCAAAGCTAATGATACATCTTTGATATATAATGAAGGCTACAATATTTTGACTGTATCTAGATTGACTAGTGAGAAAGGTCTATTGAGAGCAATGAATGTAATTAAAAAATTGCACGATATAAAACTTGACTTTAAGTGGCATATTGTTGGAGATGGGCCTCTAAAATCGTTTTTAAGAGAATATACTTATAATAATAGCCTATCTGATATAGTTGTTTTTTATGGTGATGATCAAAACCCTTACAAATATATGAAAAATGCAAATGCCTTATTAGTTCCCTCTTTTCATGAGGCAGCACCTATGGTAATAGAAGAAGCAATAATATTAGGACTTTATGTCGTAACTACTAATACATTGTCTGCTGCAGAAATGGTATCAAGTGATGATATAGGGAATATATGTGAAAATAACGAAGATGGTCTCTATAATAGTTTGAAAAAACTAATTACAGAAAGACCAAAGATATTAAATTTACCAAGATATGAAGAGTGTGAAACAATGAATGCTAATCGATTGATTGATTTTAAACAACTTATCGATGATAACTGGGGTGATTATAATGCAAAGACGTAATTTAAGAATCAGTACTGTCTTTCTATTTATGTACTTTTTATTAGCTCCTTTTGAAGACAGTCTGAATTTCGGATTTGGTACAATTCTTAAGTTTATTGCTGGTTTTTATGTTATTTTTGCTATTCTTGAAATGTTTTTATACAATATAACGTTTAAAATTAGAGTATTTCACATTGCAGCAATTTTACTTATAATTATTTCTTATCTTAGTTATTTTTGGGCACGAGTTCCCTCATTAGTTATTGATAGAAACACTGCATACTTATTGTTGATTTCTTTTTTTGTTTTATCCTCATTGCATGGTTTAAATAACAAAGAAAAAAACTATTTAGAAAAAACAGTTATCATAAGTGGAGTAATGTTAACTGCAGTCTTATTATTTATTAAAGGAGTTTCAATTGATGGGAGATTCATTTTAAATGAGGGTGATGATCCTAATGCCCTAGCTGCACTATTAATATTACCGACATTCGTTACACTTAATTCTATACTCAAAAGTGACAAATATAAAATTCTATATATAATCGTCTTTCTTTTTATTACTGCAGGACTGTTAGCAACAGGATCAAGAGGAGCACTTTTTAGCACTGGATTTATACTCATTTGGTACACACTTGATGTATTAAATCGCAAAGGGAAAATTAGCTCAAAACTTCTTACCATATTACTTGTGTCAATGTGTATAGGCTTGTTTATTGTTTTAATTCCTAATTCGTTGTATTCGAGATATTTTGACAGTAACATTTTTGAAAATGAGTTATTGAGTCCTTATAGTAGAACTAGCATTTGGAAAACTGTTATCAATAGCATCATTCCTAGTATGCCGCTTCTAGGTTATGGAAGTGGTAATGCATATTTAATTGTAGGCGAATATTTAGGCAAACCGATGTCATCACATAATTTGTTATTTGACATACTCCTCCAATATGGGTATTTAGGAATTGTAGTATTTTTGATATTTTTATTGTCTATCACATCATTTTTGATTAAGAATAAACGCAAAGATTTGATTTATATTTTCTTTGCGATTTTGCTAGTAACTGTATTCTTGGAAGGACTATCAAAAAAATACTTTTGGAATGTAATAATGTTCATAATACTAACAGCACAAATAGATAGGAAGAAGGAAATCAAATGAATATATTATTTATCTTGGACATTTTTGACAACGGTGGAGTATCTAAAATCTTACTAAACCTCTTAAAAAAACTAAAAAGAGAAAAGTATAACATTACATTACTTCTATTTAATAAAAATCCTGGATTTGATTGTCTGTTACCAAAAAATATCAAGGTTCGTTATGCATTTAACAAAGCTCCAGATAGAAGTAGACACAAATTAGTACGTTTTGTAAATGGTATTTGTAAGAGTTTTATACCAAAATTTCTTATAAAACATATATTGTTTAATGGAAAATATGATTTGGCTATTGACTTTAAATCTAATAATATACATACATTACTAGCATTTAATGGCAAAAAAATAATGTGGCTTCATAAGGATTTTTCAATATCTACTAATTTGGTGGAAAAAGAAATGCTTAAAGTTTATGGGAAAACAATTAGATACAAATTAAAGCAACACTACTTTGTGAAATCATTGAAAAAAGTAGACAAAATCGTATTGATATCAGAGACAACTAGAGCATCCTTTGTAAATAGGTATGGATTTTCAGAAAAAACTATTGTGCTCTACAATCCCATAGATGCAGATGAGATCACTAAATTGTCTATTGAGTCAATTTATGATTGGGAAAGAAGAAGATTAACAATATGTTGTGTATCAAGAATTAGTAAGGGTAAAGGAATTGACAGATTGTTTAACATTGCTGATAAACTAAACAAAAATAATATGTTGTTTGATTTACTTATCATAGGTGATGGTGATGGATTTAGAGAGACCCAAGCATTGTTTGAAAAATTCAATTTTGAGAATGTCTTTTTGTTAGGACATAGAAATAATCCATATCCATATATCAAGAATTCAGATTTGTTTGTATGTCCATCAGAAACTGAAGCATTTAGTACAGTTATAGCAGAAGCATCTATAATCGGAATACCAATAATTGCAACTGACACTGGTGCAACCGCAGAAATTATTCAAAATTATGGATCTGGTTTTATTACGAAAAATACAGAAGATGAATTATATAAAGCTATTCATAGTTTTATTTCGAATCAACTAAATGTACATAATATAAGCAATTCTAATCATGTTTTAGCAGATTTTAACAGAACTGTTGCTGAAATTGAAGGATTTTTTGATGGGTTTGGTGAATCAAATGTTTAACCGATTTAAACAACTGTTAAACAGTTATAGTGTTGATCAAAGTTGGAAGGTGCTTGTCAAAAAAACTGATCAAATGGATTTCGACTTTTCGAAAGATAATATTGAAATAAGAAATTCTTTAAGGTATTGGTATGCAGACCCATTTTTAGTCACAAAAAATAATAAAGTATATCTTTATGTTGAAGTTTTTGATAAGTTTTTAAACAAAGGTAGTATAGGTTATTTTGATTTAGAGAAGAAGCGCATAAAACATAAAATAGTTTTAAAAAAACAGTATCATATGTCTTACCCCTTTATATTCATGGCTAACGATGAATATTATATGATCCCTGAGACTAGTGAGATTAAAGAGGTATCTATATACAAAGCAACAAAGTTCCCAGATAAGTGGAAAAAACAGTGTGTCATTTTAGAAAACGTTAATGCTGTTGACACTAATTTAATAAGATGCAATAACAAACTCTATATAATTTCTGCAATTGCAAAAATAAATTCTAATATTGTTGAAGAGGTAATTTACGAGTTAAGTGAAACTTTTTCAATTATTAAATTAATATCAAAAAAAAGACAAATCGATTACGGTGCTAGAAATGCAGGAGATTTTTGGGTTAATCAAGACACGACTTATAGATTTACCCAAGATTGTAGAAATGATAATTATGGAACTGGTATTTTTAAATCAGTGTTCACTCCTTTTCAGAACAATGTAATAGAGTATTTATCATACAGAGAAGTATTATATTCAATTAATTCACATACTGGTTTTCATACTATTTCGTATAAAAATGGTTATTTGGCTGTTGATGTTAAGTATGAGAAAAAGAATGGCGTTACACAAAAATTCTACCTTACAATAATTAGTGTAATGAGAAGTTTAAAAAGAAGGCTAAGAAAATGAAGGTTATAATTGATAAAATATCGAATATTCATAAATATAAAAAAGACTGGGATATTTTATACCAAAAAGGTAATTTTACTCCTTTTCAAAGTTTTGAATGGTTAATTATGCTAGTTAAAGAATATAACAAGAATATACTACTAAAATTTTCAAGTAAAGCTTATATAGCTGTATTGCTAACTAACAGAATAGAGATATTATTCCCATTCTATATAAAGAAATTAGGAAGAAAAAGAGGGGTATTCTTACTTGGTTCGGGTGGTAAAACTGATTATTTAGATTTTATGCACAATAATGAAATAGATCATTTAAAACTGCAGTTTTTGCTAAAATCCATTTGCAGTAAATTTACAATAAAAAAAATCGTTTTCCAATTATTAAACTCGAATTCACAATCACACAGAGTACTTAATGTCATGAAAGAATTGAATTTAGAGAGAAAAAGTGAATGCGCTGTTATTAAACTACCAATTGATCCTGATGATTACTACAAGACTTTAAGCAAAAGCTTCAAGCAAAATATTAGGACAGCAAAAAATAGATTATCCAAAGATGGAAAAAACTATGCATTCAGAACATTTTTTTCCAATACTATAGATGTAAATAAACTTGATGATTATAAAAAAATCTATAAACAGAGATATACTGAAAAAAATACTAAATTCAACGTTATTGATAGATTATTTAGGAATTACGACATATACTTTGATGCATTGAATAAAGTTACAAACTGTATTGTTGGCGAGTTAATAATAGATAATAAAATAGCAAGTTATTTTGTTTCTTTTGTCGACTATAAAGGAGGAATATATATTTCTCGTATAACCTATGACTCTACTTTTAATAGATATTCACCAGGTATCCTACTCATTGAAAGTCTAATTAATGATATTTATAAAGGAAACATCAAAAATTGTACTTTTATTGATCTCACCAATGGTTCAGAAGCCTATAAATATTCATTTAAAGCTGAGAGACATTATACTCATCTCATTGAATTGGAGATGGTATAGTATGATTAGAAATAACTTAGGTGTAATAAAAAGAAAAGTAGTTGCTTATTTCAAATATAGAAATAACAAATTAATCTTTTTTCATTTTCCAAGTAGCAAAGATTCAAACGTTCTTAGACTGGATAATGATATTACGTTTCATACGATCAATTCAAATACCGAATATGAATCTCTTTGCAAAAAATTTTCAATCCCAATTAACAAGAATTACAAAAGAAGATTTGAGTCTAATGCAGTTTTCGCAGTCCTTGTGAATAAAGTAGACTATGTTAGTTACGGATGGTTAGTTACCAATTTGATTGGATTTCCTATAGATGAAATCAATGTAGCAATAAACATACCAACAGACACTTATGTTTTATTTGATTTTTTTACGAACACCACATATAGAAATCGTAAATATTATCAATTGCTACTTAATAACATAATTAATTCGCTTAAATTATTCGAACTGGTTATTTATGTTCTAGTAGATAATCTCCCAAGTGAAAAAGCAATAACTAAAAGTGGTTTTGAGAGTATAGGTATATCAAAGTTTAATAGCATTGACTTTGTTCGTTTTTTAAATGAAAGAAATGTCAAAATTGAGCACTCAAAAATAAAGAGTAGAATATAGGATGATGAATAAATGAAAGAAAGAAAACAAATATATAATTCTTTATCATGGAAACTCATTGAAAGGTTTTCTACTCAAGAAGTCCAATTGGTAATTCAAATCATTTTAGCGAGATTGTTACTACCAAATGATTTTGGTATTCTGGCAATTTTACTGATCTTTTTAAATTTTTCTAATATTTTTATTCAAAGTGGATTGAACATTGCACTTGTTCAAAAAAAGGACTCAGATGAGATAGATTTTTCATCTGTTTTTTGGACTAGTTGCATAATCAGTTCGATTTTGTATCTTTTTCTGTATTTTTTTGCACCTACTGTTGGAGATTTTTATAGGATTCCTGAAATTGTCAGTAGTATCAGGGTTATCGGAATCTCGTTGCTAATTGGACCACTTAATACAATATATAATGCATTAATCATGAAAAAAATGCTTTTCAAAAAACAATTTTTATCAACAGTCGTCGGGAATGTTGGGTATGGAGTTATAGGTATTACTATGGCATTATTAAACTTTGGCTTGTGGGCTCTTGTAATCGCACATTTAAGTAGTATTATATTATCAACTATAACTTTAATGTTTATAATTAAATGGAAAGTGAGTCTAGTTTATTCAATTTCACGAATGAGACAGATGTTTTCTTTTTCCTGGAAAATGTTATTATCATCGATTTTATTTGTTTCATCAGACAGTTTGTACGGTTTATTTATAGGAAAGTACTATTCTAGCGAAACTCTAGGATTTTATAATAGAGCTAACAAATTTCCATTGATAGCTTCTTCATCTTTCAACAGCGCTATATCTGCCGTAATTTTCCCTGTATTAACCTCTAAACAAGACAATACATCTGCAATAAGAAAAATACTATATGATGCTACAAGAAAAAGTACATTTATCATTGTTCCTTTAATGCTAGGTATGTCCGCATTATCGGAACCAATAATTAGAATATTACTCACAGACAAATGGATTCTCGCAATTCCAATAATGCAAATAATATGCATTGAATATTCTATCTCATCAATTCATACAACAAGCATACAAGCATATGCTGCAACTGGTAAGAGCTCTCTAGTACTACATGTAGAAATTACCAGATTGGTATTATTTGGATTATCGTTGTTAGCTGGATTTTTTCTTGGTTTTTACTACATATTTTATTTTAGACTCATTAGTGTTTTTCTTCTAGCAATTTATATTATTTTCATAAATATAAAAACTTTTGACTATGAGTTGAGTCAACAAATTAAATCAGTTTTTCCAAACTTTTTTCTATCAATTCCAATGTATCTTATTGCTATGATTTTAACTAATACTTTAGATATTAATATCATTAATACTATTTTTATAGTCGCAGTTTCAATAATCGTTTATGTGGCACTTGCTGTGATAAGTAAAAATGATGATTTTAAGTTCTTTTACCATCATTTTATTAAAATCTTAAAATCTATTCGCACTCAAATTAGGAGGTAACTAAAAATGAAAATACTAATTTCTGGAGGTCTGGGATATATTGGCTCGCATACTGCAGTAGAACTACTACTAAAAAAACACAATGTTGTTATCGTTGATAACCTATATAATGCCCAAAAAGAAACACACGATAAAATCACTGCTATAGCCAAAAAAAAGTCCACCTTCATTGAAATGGATGCGACTGATTATGATGCTTTAAAAGCCTTATGCCAACAACACCATTTTGATGGTATCATTCACTTTGCAGGTTATAAGGCAGTTGGTGAAAGTGTTGCTAAACCATTGATGTATTATTATAATAATTTATTATCTACCATCAACCTTGCAAGGGTTGCGACAGAAGAGAATATAAAGAAATTCATTTTCTCATCTTCAGCAACTGTCTATGGTGATGGTGAATCACCATTTAGTGAAGACATGGCATTACTTGAACGCACCAATCCTTATGGTGAAACAAAAGCGATGTCAGAACGCATTTTAACCGATGCTTCAAAAGCGAATCCAAACTTCAATGTAACATTACTTAGATACTTTAATCCAGTTGGTGCACACAAGAGTGGGTTAATTGGTGAAGTTCCAAACGGTATTCCAAATAACTTAATGCCTTATGTCACACAAGTAGCCAAAGGCAAGAGAGAAAAACTTTCAGTCTTTGGTAACGACTATCCAACAGTTGATGGCACTGGTGTGAGAGACTACATTCATGTGGTCGATCTTGCGAAAGGGCATGTTGCTGCACTAGAATCTAATAGAACCGGTGTTAATATCTATAACTTAGGTACGGGGAAAGGGTCCTCTGTATTAGAATTAGTTCACGCGTTTATGCGCATCAATGATATCAATATCCCATATCAAATTGTCGAAAGAAGACCAGGGGATATCGCCATCAGTTATGCAGATGTAGAAAAAGCGAGATGTGAATTGAAGTGGGAAACTCGTCTAACGATTGAAGACATGGTTAGAGATGCTTGGTATTTCGAAAAGAATCTATAGAATATTATGTTCAATGTCAAGTCATGCAACATAACCGACAGTCATACATTTAGGGTCAGGGCATATTGATATGAACTGGATGTGGGGATTTGATGAAACGGTCAGTATTACTCTCAGTACCTTTAAAACCATGCTGCAACTGATGAAAGAATATCCTGACTTTACGTTTTCCCAATCGCAAGCCTCAGTGTACAAGATCGTCTATGACCATGATAAGGAATTATTTGCTGAAATAAAAAAGAGAGTGCAAGAAGGAAGATGGGAAGTTAGTGCGTCTTCTTGGACGGAATCAGATAAAAATCTACCTTCGGCAGAAAGCATGGTAAGACATATCCTTTATTCGAAAACATATCTGGCAAACGTATTGGGCATCAATAAAGAATCTTTAGTTTTAGACTTTGAACCTGATACTTTCGGGCATAATCTGAATATGCCCGAAATATTGTCAAAAGGCGGAATCAAATATTATTACTTTTGCAGGGGAGTATCAGGATATAATGCATTTTATTGGAAGGCACCTTCTGGAGCTATAGTTTTAGCATATCAAGAACCACTTTGGTATAATTCCGAAATTGATCCATATAACTTCTCATATTTTCCCAACTACTTATTTATGAATAAACTTCCTTCAGGTCTAATTGTTTATGGCGTCGGGAATCATGGCGGCGGAGCTACCAGAAAAGACTTGGATATGATCTTGGATATGCAAACATGGCCAATGATGCCTAAATTGGTTTTTAGTTCATACAAAGAATTCTTTTCTGAAATAGATGGAGGAGACTACAAAACCTTTGAAGGTGAACTGAATCCCATTTTCACTGGATGTTATACTTCTCAATCAAGAATAAAAGCTGCCAATAAAAAAGCAGAATTATCACTTTATAATGCAGAATTATTTTCAGCATTTTTGACTGAAAGTCATAATACCGAGAAAATAGAATCTGTGTGGCAATATTTATTGTTCAATCAATTCCATGATATATTAACTGGCAGTGGTACGATTGACACAAAAGAATACGCCATGGGAAAATATCAAGAAATCTTTGGGATTGCAAATACTCAGACAGTAAAATCCTTGGAACAAATAGCAAGTAAGATCCTTTTGCCAAATACAATCTATCAAGAATTATTACGTTATTTAGTAGCTAATGGTACTTCTCAAGGTCGTATAGGTATTGTTAGAATTCCATTATGGGATTATGAAGGCGACATACGAAACTTAGAAATTATAAATAGCGACGGTTTGCATCTGGAATATGAAGTAATAGATGAGAACCCAGTTTTATCATGGTCACATTATTATCAGCAACTTGCGATCAAAATAGAAGTACAGGCTTTTGGCTTTGATGTTATTGCTATCCGACAAAAGCAAGTAACACAGATTGAATATGTCAATCCTTTTCCTGTTGAACAAACAATGCGTCATGAATTTGAAAAGAATTTCTTTATTGAAAACCAGTTTCTATATGTGAAGTTTAATTCTGAAAATGGTGGAATCGATTCAATAATCGATAAATCAAATAATATCGAACTAGTCAAAGAAGGTAAAACGACCGCTTTGATGCGTTTGATAATTGAGGATCCATCAGACGGAATGACTGCTTGGAAAGTTGGAAAGTATCTGTCGGCCACTAGACTAACTGACAGAGTTACAATAAGAAAGGACCTTTATAAAAAAAATAATCTATTTCAACAATTCGGATATGAAATAAGCGTTTCGAACTCACGTTTAGTTATTGTAGTCACTCTTGATTCTACAAACTCATATCTAGAGTACAAAGTAAATGCAGATTGGAAAGAATATGGCAGTGTGTCAAAGGGCATTCCAAGCCTTGATTTTATATTCGATCATCAGTTAAAAAGTGGAGAATGTCTATGTGATCAACCTTTTGGAACGATTTTACGTCAATCGAAAAATGTCGATATGAATGCAAATAATTTTATATATATAGAGAATGAATATACTGGGATGCAAATCATGAACAAATCCAATTACGGATATCGCTGTCAAAAAGACGCTGTAGCAATCAAGCTGCTTCGAAGTACTATAGACCCTGATAAATATCCGGAAATAGGCGAGCATGAGTATGAATTTGCTTTAGCAATTGGGAAAAAGGCTTCTCAAAAAGCAATGCTCGATTTAAATTTTGCATACGTTAATCCTCTAATTTCATTGAGACACGAGAAAGTAGGAAGCGAAATTCAGGCAAAGCATTCGTTTTTACAGATTAACAGTGATGACGTTTCAGTATTGTCAGTAAAAAATACCGAAAACGGGAATGCTTTTATCGTCCGTTTTGCAGAAATCAATGGCAAATACAGCGAAGTTGACTTGTATTCTGCTACAGGGAAAAAATTCTTTGAAAGTAATTATTTCGAAGAGAAATTAAATCAAATCGATAGTGTTGAAAGCACGATTCATATTCTCGTAAAACCATTCAGTATTCATACGATTTTAATCGAAAAATAAAGTGTAATTTTGAAGACGGAATTCAACGTATTGTTATTTAATTTGAATTTTACCAATCCATATTTTGATTGTGCGCGAACCGGGTTGCTTCGAAAACTATTATGTGATCTGGTCAAAAAAAGCGTGCTTTTCAGAATTAATAAGAAATATGTCCAGATAGCTACAAATAACAAAATTGTATCATAAAAAAGAAATATCTGATAACAAATTGGCTTTGTATTTAAATATGCATATTAATTTAATCATCTGGCTTATTGGATCGATTTTTCAGTATTATATAATAACTTCAAACATTATGAATGTCCCCCTTTAATATTTTTTCTTTATAAAGGGGACTTCTTTTTTCTATTTCTTCAAGAAAAAATACAGTAGTAATGCTAATTAAGACTGATTCATTCTATAAATTTGGACAACATTTTTTTCAAGTGTTATGCTTTTGATGAATGTGTTATAATTGACTAGAGAAAGGCATTTCGGGTGATAATATGAAGCAACTAAAAATATGCATCATCGGTGGCGGTGCAAGCGGAATCATGGCGGGACTGATCGCAAGACAATACGATGCCCAAGTTACAATTCTAGAGAGAAATCCAAGAATCGGCAAGAAATTGCTCGTGACTGGGAACGGCAGATGCAACTACACCAATATCCTTGCTGGGAAGGATGATTACAATCATCCTGATTTCGTCATACCTGCACTCGATGTTTTCTCGCCAAAACAAACCGTTGCCTTCTTTGAAAAACTCGGAATATATCCTAAAATCGAGAGTGAAGGCAAAACTTTTCCGCTTTCCGAACAGGCATCAAGCTTTCTTGATGTCGCCCTCTATGAACTTGACAGGTTGGGCGTGGAAGTAATTACCGACAGTTATGTTCAAAGCATTTTAAAAACAAAGACTGGATTTAATATTTATCTAAAAGATGATTCAAAGTATGAAGCCGACAAAGTCATCATCACGACCGGAGGAAAGGCCATGCCAAGAAGCGGCAGCGAAGGCTCCGGTTATGTATTGGCTGAGACGCTTGGGCACAGTGTAACAAGTGTCTTCCCTGCTTTGACCAAACTGAAACTGGAGAGCCCGTATCTGAAACAGCTTGACGGGGTCAAGTTTTCTGGTACGGTGGAATTGCTGCTGGATGATATAGCCATTCAAAAAGAATCAGGAGATATTCTGTTCACCAAATACGGAATCAGCGGACCGGCAATCCTGCAACTGAGCAGAAAAGCCAATGAATTGTGTCTAAACGGAAAACAACCATTTATCAAAGTAATCATCATCAATGATTTGGATGTTCAAGCAATCAGAAGCAGAATGGACGCATCACTGGAAAAACCGATTGACTTCAGTTTGGTAGGCCTTATCAACAAAAGACTAATCTCTGCCATCTTGAAAGAAGCGGGAGTTATAAAACAGAATGCCAAACTTGATTCTTTGACAAAAGCGGAAATTGAGAAAATTATCCAATTTCTTTTTGACTGGCGTTTTGAAGTCAAAGGCTCGATGGGGTTTGACGACGCCCAGGTTACAGCCGGAGGCGTGAACGTACAAGAGATCGATCCGCATACCATGGAATCAAAACTCATTTTTGGTTTATATTTTGCAGGAGAAGTAGTGGATATTGATGCCAAATGCGGCGGATACAACTTGCAATGGGCATGGTCAAGCGGATACCTTGCGGGCATATCTGCGGCCAAAAGAGGCTGAAATGATCAGAATAACCGAACTGAAACTCAATCTGGACAAAGCGCTTGATGAAGCAATGGAACTCGCCAATCTTCGCAAATTGGTCTGTTTCACATATGACATTACTGACAAAGATATTTTAGTTTTGTCATTACATAAAAAAGCGATCGATGCGAGACAAAAGACGCATGTGTTTTTTGTCTATTCCATCGATCTCCAGCTGACAAACGAAACTGCTTTTTTATCCAAAGGTTATAAATTCACTAATTTGGTTTCGGAATCATCATACGATGAAATACCATCAGGCAACTTGAACCTCAAGCACCGTCCGGTTATCATCGGGTTTGGTCCTTCGGGGATGTTTGCGGCACTTGTACTGGCGAGAAGAGGATACAAACCGATCGTCCTGGAAAGAGGCTCGGATGTTGATTCCAGGACAAAAAAAGTCAAGCATTTCTTCGCGACGGGAAAATATAGCGATAATGCTTCGATCCTATTTGGCGAAGGCGGAGCCGGGACGTATTCTGACGGGAAACTTACTACTATGATCAATGACTTAAGATGCAGGTATGTCTTGGATGAACTTGTCAAAGCCGGTGGTGACAAAGAAATACTCTATATTAACAAACCTCATGTCGGTACGGACAAACTGAGAATAATCGTCAAAAACATCCGTCAGGAAATTATGTCTTTAGGTGGCGAAGTATTCTTCAATACCAAAGTCACAGACTTTATCATTGAGGACAATATTCTCAAGGGAGTCATTGTCAGCAATGACAAGAAGATAGATACCGATATCTGCCTGTTGGGGATCGGTCACAACGCAAGAGATACATTTGCGATGTTACATGAAAACAAGGTATCTATCGCTCAAAAACCATTTTCGATCGGGCTCAGGATCGAACATCCTCAAAGACTCATCAATGAAGCGCAATATGGCCGGTTTGCGGCATATCCCAATCTTGGCCCTGCCGATTACAAATTGAATTATCATTCCCCGAACGGGCGCAATGCCTACACTTTCTGCATGTGCCCGGGTGGATATGTGGTTTGTTCGTCTTCAGAGGAAAATGGTGTCGTAACGAACGGAATGAGTGAGAGTAGGCGGGATAACGTAAACGCCAATTCCGCATTGCTTGTAAATGTCGACCCCAGTGATTTCGGATCAATTCATCCTTTGGCGGGAATCGAATTCCAACGGGAATTTGAACGAAAAGCCTTTCTGCTAGGCGGCAGAAAATACAATGCGCCGATTCAAATGGTTGGCGATTTCCTTAATGACAGAACAAGCAATCGTTTGGGTGTTGTAAAACCCTCTTATAAACCTGGCGTCAAATTCGCGAAGATGACGGACCTGTTGCCAAAGTATATTACTGATACACTAAAAGAAGCCATCATCGATTTCGATCACAAACTGAAAGGCTTCGCCTTGCCTGATGCCATTTTGACCGGAGTCGAGACGAGATCTTCTTCACCTGTCAGGATTTTGCGAAACGATGATCACCTATCCAATATAGAAGGTCTCTATCCGATGGGCGAAGGGGCAGGCTATGCCGGAGGCATTATGTCCTCAGCAGTAGATGGCATCAAAACTGCAGAAAAGGTCATTTCCAAGTACGCTTCGTTATAAAAAAAACCTCAACAATTTGACATTCCCTACTTTGAAAGGGAATGTTTTTGTTGAAGAGGTAAAGCGATATTTGAATATAAGAACTTTTAGAGATTAAATTAGTAGTTGTCGCTGTATTAAACTTACTGTAACAAAAAGCAAGCTTCGATCGCGGATGTAATCAGATCATATCGGATGTCAACTTTGGATTTCCATTTTCGCGAATCCCAGATTTCCTGGGAAATGTCATCTCCTGAGTATAATATTTGACCAAAGGTGACTTTTCTGAACTTGGCTACCGCCACAAAGGAGGCACATTCCATCTCGACTGCGATGCAGCCTTCCTCACGACGATAATTGATCATTTCCCATGTCTCGCGGTAATAAGCATCGGTGGTCCAGGTCATACCTTCGACAAAGGGTAAATTCCGGCTTTTCAAAACTTTCTCTATGGCATGGATCGCTTCAGCATCAATCTCGACATAGCGGCTCGGCGGCAGGTAATGATACGATGTGCCTTCTGCGCGAAGAGCTTTGGTAGGGACGATCAGACTCCCAACGTGCAAGGAAGGGTCCAATACGCCTGATCCGCCGCAGGCAATGAATTTCTTGAAGCCTAACGCAATCAGTTCTTCTAAAAAAGCAGCGGCGAGCAATCCACCCAAAACTGGATGGAACAGGCAAATTTTCTTTCCTGAGTATTCCATTTCATAGACGGGATGGATTCTGTACTCGCTGGTGAGTTCGGTGATGACTGTGAGCTTATTTTCCTCAAGCAACCTTGAAATCACGTCCTGGAAAAAAGTGATTACGCAGCGTTCTCCTTTCCCAACTTTAGTCAGTAATTTGGGGGCGTGGATCACGCCCTCAAATGTGTCGTCATATTCTAAAATCGGTATGTCATGCTTTCTCAACATCGCTTTCACCTATTTCCTTGTAATTGAATAGAAAATGCATAAGTGCATTAACTTAAATGATACTATATTTGCGGAAAATAATTAAGAAAAAATCAAGAATAACAGAAAATAATGATATAATAATTTTTGTAAACATCAAGAGAACAGATGAAACCGTTTCTTGGAAGCTGACGATGATATTCTAATAATCATCAAGATACGTTATGCTGGCTGGTTCCTATGATCAAAAACGTCAAGGAAGCATTAAACAGTCAGTAACGATCTTCCAAGCCAAAACTAGTTTTTCCAGACTATACTGGGCATTCGCAGGCGATGATGAAGGCAGATATATCGCCAAAGATTCCAACTCCGGATGATAGAGTTTCAAAAGCGAGAATGATTTCTTACCATTTATAAATATCTTTTTTATCTGGGAAAAAGCAATCAGCGATTTAATATCTGCAGGCTCGACATTGGTGATCGATGCGTCTTCCGATCCGGATATGTCACAGCAATCGATGACGTCATACAAGGCGATTCCATGTTTCTTAAGAAGCATAGTTTTCTCTGGAATGTTGGCGCTGACGAAATCTTCCGAAAGCAGGGCGCCAAGGATCTTCCAGAAGCGGTTTTGCGGATGCATGTAGAAAAAACTTTCATTTCGGGACTTGACGGAAGGAAAACTTCCCAAAATCAGGATCTTGCTATTAGGATCGATTACCGGACCAAAGCCATGGCATTGATGGGTCAAATTCATATGGTCACCTCTTGATAAATTATATCACATTGTGAAATCAAGATGGATTTTTTCCTGAATAAGCATTTCAAAAATAATATCAATATTTACATTATGGAGTCATAGCTCAGCGGGAGAGCACCTGCTTCACGAGCAGGGGGTCGTGGGTTCGAAACCCTCTGGCTCCACCATGAATTTAAGTCGAGGCGATATTATTCCTGATATCGCCTATTGTTATTTTTTTCAGGCTGTATGTTGAGAAGTATTTATGCTCATGCTATAATTAATTTTTAGCATAGCAATTACGCTCTTTAATTACACATTTATAAAGTATGTGAAATGCGCTTGGTTTTTACATGTCCACTCGCATTAAGCAGTTTGAATTATCTGGCGGTTATTAATTTGTTGGAGGGGATAACAGTGTTTAAAAAAATTATTTTACTGACAATGCTATTGGCTCTTGTCGGTTGTGGGGATGAGACAAATACAACACTTGTCTCAACCACAACCACTTCTATAGTCGTAAATTCAGACATTTTTGGCCTTGATGTTCCAACCATGACGCCTGAATTATTTGCGCCCGAGATAATTTCCACACCTGAGACAAAAGAGTTCGCCGGCACTTTTTCTCCTGATTTCAATTACTATTTCTTTACCAGAAGAAATGCCCAGGAGATCAACCGCATCTATTACACTCAATATGTCGATGGTGTCTGGACAACTCCATGCTTGTCGCCTATCAGCGAGGATGTTCCAGAATTCGAGCCCTTTATCACACCTGACGGAAGGTACTTGTACTTTGGCTCAAGACGAGGGGGAAGCTCTGATTTTTACATGTACCGGAGTGAATTCGTTGATGGAATCTGGCAAGAACCTGTCTACTTGGAAAACGAACTCAATGAGGGGTTTTCCATGTATATCAGCGTCAGTCTTAATGGGAATATCTACTATACCGGTTCGATCGGCATCAGGGTTATGAGATACGTTGATGGAGCTTATTTGCCTAGCGAATCAACCGGGATCATCGGCGCTCATCCATATATTGCACCAGATGAGTCTTATATGCTTTTTGACGACAGTGGGAGTACAATGCGTACATCGATTTTTGTGACATTTAATGTTGACGGAGTCTGGCAAGATTCACAGAAGCTTGGAGAAGACATCAATCAGAGCACAAAAATGCAAATATGCTCGTCCGTTTCTCCGGATGGGAAATATCTGTTTTTTGGCAGGTTCTCTGGAGAGATTATTGACATCTATTGGCTGGATGCAGCATACTTAGATGCATATAGGCCGGAATAAGACATAGTATTTCATAGCTACTAAATATTATTGTGACTTTATAATTTTTGAGGATAATCAAATGAAAACAATTTTCTTTTTGGCTTTGGCATTTGTTTGCTTGATTAGTGCATCAATTTCGACACTTTCTTCACTTGAAGAAGTGTCATTTTCTGAGAGACAGGTCATATCTTCTACAAGCGACGGGGTCTGGTCGGTATTTGTCGCAGATCTGGATAATGATGGCTTTTTGGATGTTTTATCTGCTAGCACAACTGACAATACTATTGCTTGGTACAGAAACCTAGGCAATGCGACATTTTCTGAGGCACATATTCTATCCCAATCGAGTCTTGGAGCCGTATCCGTATTCGCTGCTGATTTTAATAACGACGGGGACTTAGATGTCGTAGCGGCTTCTTCAAGAGATGATACCGTCTCTTGGTTCAAAAATAATGGCGATTTGACTTTCACCATGCAAACACCTATTTCCATAAATGCTGACAGCGTGTTTTCCGTATTTTCAGCTGATTTGGATAGTGATGGATTTATGGATGTATTGTCTGCCAGTCAAAACAATAATACTGTCACTTGGTACAAAAACAATGGGGATGAGACTTTTACCGAACAAACACCAATTTCAACGACCGCAGAAGAGGCTAACACGGTTATTGCGGCTGATTTGGATAATGACGGGAATATTGACGTGCTTTCATCTAGTTATGATGATGATTCCATCATTTGGTACAAGAATAATGGCGACGGCTCGTTCACCGCACAAACTCCAGTATCATCAACACTACTTGGCGCAATCACGGTTTATGCTGCAGATATAAATAATGATGGTTATCTTGACGTGTTAGCTTCCGGGCTGGTCAGTACTGAAGTCGTATGGTATGAAAACAACAATGATGGGACATTCTCAGAAAAAGCAATCATATCTTTGGGTATTTACGGACCTAATTCGGTCCGTACCTGCGACCTAGACAACGACGGGTATCAGGATGTTCTAGTGGCCGGGTATCTGGATGACACAATCACTTGGTACAGAAATAACAGCGACGAAACTTTTACAAAAATGTCTTTGATCTCGACTTCCTCTGACGGAGCCAAAAATGCTTCGGCTGCGGATATAGACAATGATGGAGATCTGGATGTTTTAGCAGCCAGTTGTTATGACGATACCCTAGCTTGGTATGAAAACAATTTATTGGCTAATGAAGCAAATGGTAAATTGATCTTTAAAATCTTAATTTCTGTTTCCATAAGTCTAGGTGTGATAGGAATAGGCATAAGAATATATTTTCTCACAAAGAAAAAAACCAACTAAAATTATTGTTTTTCCATAATATATATCATAGTCTGTTATAAGTAATTTGTGGTATAATAAAACAAAGAGGTGGTAACTGTGTATACACAAACTTCCCAAAAAAGAATCCTGGATGATGTTCAGGAAATCAACAAATGCCTTGAAGAAAAAACCCCAATCAAGGCGAGAAACCTTCTTACCGTAATGTTAAGCACATATGATGGAGTCCTGCTTAGTCTTGGCACATCAATGTTACCAACAGAAAGCGCAATTTATGGAAAAAACTTTGGCGAACTGAAAAATTACGACAACAACGTCTATAGCAATCTCGCAATCATCAGGAACAAACTGGAACTATTCGATTTGAAATATTATAAGGACTTGGATAAAAGCATTGAATCCATCAAACATCAGCCTATATCATTTGATCATGCGAAAAACCTTGTGAAGAGCTGGAAAGGCTTGTCAGAAAAGGACAAGGATTTAATCAAAGATAGGATTTTCTTGATGGAAACAATCATCAATGACGACAAGCTCGACCAGGAAGCCAAATGGAAACAATTGAAGCCGATTCTTGACTGGGTATCATCAATAAGCGTTGAAATGGGTTTGCTTATTTTGGAATTGGCGCTAAAAATCTCATAAGGAGAATTTCCTGCTTATTTGTCCCTCTTGCATTTGTGAAAGGGGGATTTTTTTATTTTATTTAAAGCAGTTGAAAAGAAAATATAGTAGTGCTATAATGAACATGTGAAATTACAATAATATTTATATTTTGAGAGATTTTTATTCAAAGATATGACCATAGATTGATGGAGGAGATCTGAATGTATTGTCCAAATTGTGGGAATAAACTGAATGAAAAAGAAATATATTGTTCTTCATGCGGGAAAAAAGTCGGTGAAGATGTAATATCGGCTTTTGATTACCTAAGTAATTCATCAATAAAAAGTTCTTCCGATGCTTCTCAAAAAACCACTTCGAAATATCTGCATTCAACTTTGGCACTGGGAATTTTATCGGTTATCTTCAGTGCCTTGAATTATCTGGGTCTGCCTTTTGTTCACATGATTGGCATTGTCTTAGGTATTGTAGCTCTCTCTTTGGCAAATAGTGATAAAAAAGTTGGAAGGATCTATTCCATTCCCGGAGTAATCACAGGAATAATCGGGATTGTGCTTGGAACTGTGGCATTTCTCTTTGGTTTCTTTTCATATTTGATTTAGATGAAATAACACAGTTAATTTATCAATCATTAAATTTAACGCTGAAAATATTTCAGCGCTTTTTTTATAATCAACATTGAAGGAACGGATCGGGATTGCTTTGTTTTTCTTCAGTATAAGTTTACCAATGATTGAAAATATAGTATAATTTTATATGAACATAGTCCTACAAAGAGGAGAAGATGAGAAGATGTCAGAACTGATTAAACGTATAATAAACTATTTTCGGATTTGTCCGGTTACTTTTTACCTAATCCTCTTTAACACGATCATATTTATTTTGACACTAGCAACCGGTGGCTTCACAGTTGATAATCTGGTCAGGCTTGGCGGACTCGTTCCCGCCTTTGTCAAACTCGATAATGAGTACTACCGGGTTATCATGGCGATGTTCCTCCATGGCAGTGTGATTCATTTTCTCATGAACATGGTCGCTTTGTATTTTCTTGGGACCGCTATGGAAAGGGTTATGGGTCATGTGCGCTATCTTGGTTTGTATTTTATTGCCGGAATCGGTTCCGGGGTCATGATTGTTTTGCTTGGTGAACCTTATGAACTGACAATTGGAGCGAGCGGAGCGCTTTATGGAATTATGTCTGGACTGTTTTTCATTACATTGAAGAAGCCGAACTGGTTTCATCCCCAAGGGATCAAATCGATCAGAAGCCTTACCATCATTAACTTCGCGATCACCTTCTTATTTCCCAACATCAGTATCATCGGACATATCTCCGGCTTTGTCTTCGGCTTCCTTGCCTGCTTGTTGCTGGTCCCGAAATATCCTGATTTCATGAAATATCGAAGGGAAAATCAGAGAAGTGAAGATGTCCCAGATGATGATAACGGACCTGTTGCTTGAATTAAAAAACACACAGTTTCATTTAAATTGCTATACTTAAATTAAGCAACCGGTAACGATGTCAAGAGATAAATAAATAAAAAAACATAAAAAAAAGACCAAAAGGTCTAAAACAAAGCAAACTAAAAAAAGAAAACGAAAAAACAAGACTAAGTGATTTAATTACTTATA